>TARA_R110002051_G_scaffold65769_3_pt1 | contig 190667 bp, 165 predicted proteins | sample TARA_R110002051 | Tara Oceans TARA_R110002051 (sample SAMEA4397023) | marine metagenome | biome: Polar Biome; feature: [MES] marine water layer (ENVO:01000295) within the mesopelagic zone...; material: water (ENVO:00002006), including particulate matter (ENVO:01000060) such...
ATCGACATTATCCATGGTCATGCCAGCGCGCTTGAGCGCCTTGTGGGTAGCCGGAACCGGACCGTAGCCCATGATCGCCGGATCAACACCCGCCACTGCCATGGAACGGATCACTGCCATCGGCTCAAGGCCCAAGGCCTTGGCGCGCTCGGCAGACATCACGATCATGCACGAAGCGCCGTCAGTGATCTGCGAAGAAGAACCGGCTGTCACGGTACCGCCCTTGGGATTGAATGCCGGCCGAAGGGCCGCCAGGCTTTCCAGGGTAGTTTCGGGACGGATGGTCTCGTCTTCGCTGAAGACTCTCAGGAAACCGTCAGCATCGTGGCCATGCATCGGGATGATTTCATCCTTGAAGCCACCATTGAGGGTTGCCTTGTGCGCCAACTGGTGCGAACGCAGGGCGAACTGGTCCTGCTGCTCACGGCTGATGCCATGCATCTTGCCCAGCATTTCCGCAGTCAGACCCATCATGCCGGACGCCTTGGCAGCGTACAGAGACAGGCTCGGGTTCGGATCAACGCCGTGCATCATACCGACGTGGCCCATGTGCTCAACACCACCTACCACGAACACATCACCGTTACCGGTCTGGATCGCCTGAGCGGCAGTGTGCAACGCGCTCATGGACGAACCACACAGGCGGCTCACGGTTTGCGCCGAACTGGTGTGCGGGATCGGCGTCAGCAGGGAGATCATGCGGGCAACGTTCCAGCCCTGCTCCAGGGTCTGGTTTACACAGCCCCAGATCACATCTTCCACTTCTGCGGGATCTACTTTCGGGTTACGTGCCAGCAGACCGGTGATCAGGTCAGCAGACAGGTTCTCGGCGCGTACGTTACGGTACATGCCACCCTTGGAACGGCCCATCGGGGTGCGGCCGAAGTCGACAATAACGACGTCTCTCGGATTCAGGCTCATAGATTCACTCTCGCTCTGTGCGTTCCGCGGTTAACCGAAGAATTTCTGGCCGTTCTTGGCCATGTCACGCAACTTTTCAGTCGGCGCGTACATGGGGCCAAACTCGGCGTACTTGTCTGCAATGGCCACAAACTCAGCCACACCCAGGGTGTCGATATAGCGCAGCGCACCGCCACGGAAGGGCGGGAAGCCGATACCGTAGATCAGACCCATGTCGGCGTCGGCAGCACTTTCAACAATGCCATCTTCCAGGCAGCGAACCGTCTCAAGGCACAGCGGAACCATCATGATCTCGACGATTTCTTCGTCGGTGAACTCGCGGTTCTCCTGAACCACTGGCTTGATCAGTTCGTACGCCTGTGGGTCGACAACCTTCTTCGGCTTACCCTTCTTGTCAGTCTCGTACGAGTAGAAGCCCTTACCGGTCTTCTGGCCCAGACGGCCTTCTTCGTACATGACGTCGGCTGCGGTACGCACGTTATCAGCCATGCGATCCGGATAACCTTCGGCCATCACATCACGACCGTGGTGACCAGTGTCCAGGCCTACCACGTCGAGCAGATAAGCTGGGCCCATCGGCCAGCCAAACTTTTCCATGACCTTGTCAACGCGCTGGAAGTCAGCACCCATGTTGACCAGGCGAGCAAAGCCGCCGAAGTACGGGAAGAGTACGCGGTTAACCAAAAAGCCTGGGCAGTCGTTAACAACAACTGGCGTCTTACCCATTTTCTTGGCGTAAGCAACGGTAGTAGCAATCGCTTTCTCGCTGGATTTCTCGCCACGGATAACTTCAACCAGGGGCATCATGTGCACCGGGTTAAAGAAGTGCATCCCGCAGAAATTTTCCGGACGCTTGAGTGCCTGGGCCAGATAGGTGATGGAGATGGTCGAGGTATTGGAGGCGATGATCGCATCTTCACGCACGTGACTTTCCACCTCAGCCAGCACAGCGTGCTTGACCTTGGGGTTTTCCACCACGGCTTCAACGACGATATCGACATTAGCAAAATCACCGTAGGACATGGTCGGACGAATCGCGTTCAGCGACTTGGCCATCTGATCGGCGGTCATGCGGCCCTTGGCAACACGGCTACCCAGCAGCTTGGACGCTTCGTCCAGGCCCATCTGAATGCCTTCTTCGCGAATATCCTTCATCAGGATAGGCGTGCCTTTGGAGGCCGACTGGAAAGCGATACCGCCACCCATGATGCCCGCACCCAGTACCGCAGCCAGCTTAACGTCAGCGGCTTGCTTGTCGTACTGCTTGGCTTTGCCTTTCAGTGCCTGATCGTTCAGGAACAGACCAACCAGTGCTTGAGCAACGGAAGTCTTGGCCAACTTGGCAAAGCCAGCTGCTTCTATTTCCAGCGCTTTTTCCCGGCCATGCGCCGCAGCTTTCTGGATGGTCTTGATCGCTTCAACCGGGGCCGGGTAGTTCGGGCCGGCCTGACCAGCAACGAAACCTTTAGCGGTTTCAAACGCCATCATCTGTTCGATGGTGTTGAGCTTGATTTTTTCCAGCTTGGGTTGACGCTTGGCCTTGAAGTCCAGCTCGCCACTGATGGCACGCTTGACCAAGTCCAGCGCCGCTGCTTGCAGTTTGGCGTCTTCGACGACCGCATCCACAGCGCCCATTTTCAGCGCCTTGTCTGCACGGTTTTCGGAACCGCCACAGATCCACTCGATAGCGTTATCAACGCCGATCAGACGTGGCGTACGTACAGTGCCGCCGAAGCCCGGGTAGATACCCAGCTTCACTTCCGGCAGGCCGACTTTGGCGCTGGCGGCCATTACGCGATAGTCACAGGCCAGACACATCTCAAAACCACCACCCAGTGCCAAACCGTTGATGGCCGCTACTGTGGGGACGTTGAGATCTTCAAAAGCGTTGAAGATCTGGTTGGCTTCCAGGTTGCCAACAACCAGGTCAGCTTCGGGCAGTTGGAAAGTGTCAACGAACTCGTTGATATCGGCACCGACGATGAACACGTCTTTGCCGCTGCTGACGATGACGCCCTTGACGCTGCTATTGGACTGAATGACCTCGACGGCAGCTTGTAGCTCCGCCAGAGTGGCACGATTGAACTTGTTGACAGACTCGCCCTGCAGATCGAACTTGAGTTCGACGATGCCGTCTTCAAGGGCTTGAACCGTGATGGCTTTACCTTCGTAAATCATCAACTGATCTCCACGCTATGAAAGCACTTGAGAAACACCTTCCGAGTACGTGCTGTATCGATGATGCAGCCCGACAACCCGGAGGATGCCATGATGGTTCCCGGCGATAGTTTGTTCTGGGATAACCCAGCCAATTCATACGCTTGTTTGATTCGGGTGCGCACACCTTCGTGCAAATTGCTGCCGTTGTCAATCAGCGGCGCCGCGGAGCGGCGTCAACCGCACTTTTCTATAAAGCTGCTTCTCTATAAAAACAATGGGATACGCCTTCCTTCAACAAACAACATAAGGTCAAGTCCAAACACGCCCGCAAACTAAACCGCGCCTGCTTCGGGCAATAGGGCCAGCGCCTGATCGAGCTCCGTCAGCGGCTCCAGCGTTTGCGGCTCAATCCAGAAGACCAGCACCGAGAAGGACTGCCGGTCAATCCGCCGAATGCCTGCTGGCAATGCATCCAGGACCGGCTGGGCACCTGAGCTTTCGGCGCTGCCTAGCAACCAGATCCAGCCAGTGTCGGTCCGCTGGCAGCTGAACTCGCTACTCAAGGGGCAGCGGGCCAGCGACCGACGGTAACCCACGCAATGCTCCAAAAGCGGATTGTGATCAGCCTGCAGTTGCCTTTCGACCCGATAACCGAGCTTGCGCGCCTCCTCCCGCAAGCGCTGTATATGCATGATTCGCCCACGCGGCATCAACTTGAACAGGTTGGCCACCAGGATTGCCGCCACCACCCCGACTATGATCCAGCTCATAGCAGCACGCAGCGGGACCAGGCCACCCGTTCAGGATACTGGACTGATGTGGAAAGACTGTTACTATCAAACGGAAAATCAGGAGAAACCTGCATGCTCTACTCTCACGTGTTGGTCGCCATAGATCTTATAGATGAATGCCGCGCGGTTGCCGACCATGCCAAGGCCTTGGCCAAGGCACTGGATGCCAAGCTGACGCTGCTGCACGTTGTCGAACCGCTGGCCATGGCCTACGGCGGCGACGTGCCCATGGACCTGTCCATGTTGCAGCAGCAACAATTCGAGCAGGCCCGCGAACGGATGGCACTCTTCGCCAGCGAGTATGGTTTGCCGGAAGATCAGTTGCAGATCGCCTTTGGCCATCCGCGCCAAGAAATTCATCGCGTAGCCACCGACCAGCAATGCGATCTGATCGTTGTCGGCAGCCATGGGCGTCATGGCCTGGCTCTGCTCCTGGGCTCTACCGCGAACGATGTATTGCATGGCGCGCCTTGCGACGTTATTGCTGTGCGGTTGGCTAAGAAGAAGAAGGCCTAGGCATCAGCTTCAAGCTCAAATCTGACCGTAGCCTGACTGTGCATCTGTCCTTTTCTGGCCACGCTTAAACCCACAGTCAAAATGGATCCCCGCCTTCGCGGGGATGACGGGCATACCGGGGGGTGACCGGAATACCTGGTGATGACCGGAGTCTTGGGGTGACGGGAGCGGCAGCGGACCGACGGCTAGCCGCCGGTCATATCCTCCAGCTCGGCCCAACGCTCCATCGCCTTATCCAGTTCAGCCTGTTTTGCCGCAATGGCGTCCAGTACTGGGGTGGTTTGTTCGATGGGCTGTTGATAAAACGCCGGATCATTGACCTTGGCTTGTAGCGCAGCAAGTTCACCTTCCAACTTGTCCATTAGCGCCGGTAAGCCGTCAAGTTCGCGCTGAACCTTGTAGCTGAGCTTGACCTTGGTCGGCGCAGCAGCGGCGGGCTCTGCAGCAGGTACGGGTGTGGCTGCAGGCTGCTCAGCGGCTGGCGTATCAGCGGCCATCGCATCGGAATCCCATTCGGCGAGCATTTCGATCTTGCCGCCCTGGCGCAACCAGTCAGCGTAGCCGCCTACGTACTCGCGCACATTGCCGTGACCTTCAAACACCAGGCTGCTGGTCACCACGTTGTCGAGGAATGCCCGGTCGTGGCTCACGATCAGCACGGTGCCGTCAAAGCCCGCCAGCACTTCTTCGAGCAGTTCCAGGGTTTCCACATCCAGGTCGTTGGTCGGTTCATCCAGTATCAGCATATTGGCCGGTTTGCTGAACAGGCGTGCCAGCAGCAAGCGCGCGCGCTCCCCGCCTGACAACGCCTTGACCGGCGTACGTGCACGCTCTGGTGAAAACAGGAAGTCGCCCAGATAACTGATCACATGCCGACGCTCGCCGTTGATCTCGATAAAATCGCGACCTTCGGAAATATTGTCGATTACCGTGGCCTCCAGATCAAGCTGGTCGCGCAACTGGTCAAAGTAGGCCACTTCCAGCTTGGTACCATGCTTGACGGTACCGCTGGTAGGCTCGAGCTTGCCGAGCAGCAGCTTGAGCAACGTAGTCTTGCCCGAACCGTTGTTGCCGATCAGACCAATGCGATCACCACGCAAGACGTTAAGCGACAAGTTGCGCACCAGCGGTACGTGGCCCGGCCAGGCGAAGCTGACCTTGTCCAGCTCGATCACGCGCTTGCCGGAAGAATCCGCGGTTTCCAGCTGGAAGCTGGCCTTGCCTTGGCGCTCAAGGCGCTGAGCGCGCTCGTTGCGCATTTCCTTCAACGCGCGCACACGACCTTCGTTACGGGTACGGCGCGCCTTGATGCCCTGGCGAATCCAGACTTCTTCCTGGGCCAGGCGCTTGTCGAACAGCGCATTGGCGGTCGCTTCGGCGGCTAACTGCTGCTCCTTATGCTCCAGAAAACTCAGGTAACCGCCCTGCCAGTCAATCAACTGACCGCGATCCAGCTCCATGATGCGCGTGGCCAATGCCTGCAAGAACTGACGATCGTGGGTAATAAACAACACGGCGCCGCGGAAATCCAGCAGCACCTGCTCCAACCAAGCGATGGTATGAATATCCAGGTGGTTGGTTGGCTCATCGAGTAGCAACACATCCGGCTCGGAGACCAACGCCTGGGCTAGCAGTACGCGCCGACGCCAGCCACCGGACAGTTCCGACATTTTCTTCTCGGCCGGCAGACCCAGGCGGGTCAGCGTGGTTTCCACCAACTGATTCAGGCGCCAGCCATCTTTGGCCTCCAGGCGCTCCTGCACCTTCTCCAGGCGCTCCAGCTCGGCTTCGCCCATCTCACCGTGCACCAGGTGGTGGTACTCGGCAAGCAGATCGCCCACACCGGCCAGGCCGGCGGCAACCACGTCATACACCAGGCTGTCATCGGCCTTAGGCAGCTCCTGCGGAAGCTGGCCGATCTTCAACCCCGGCGCATACCAGATCTCTCCCTCGTCACTGCTTTGCTCGCCATTGAGCAGCTTGAACAGGCTCGACTTGCCAGCGCCGTTACGGCCGATCAGGCACACCCGCTCACCCCGGTCGAGTTGAAAGCCGACCTTGGACAGCAGTGGATTCAGGCCGTAGGCCAGGGAAACGTCAGTAAATGAAAGCAGCGCCATAACACACCTTTTGATTAATCAGGGCGGCATTCTACCTGTTGCGGCGCAGCGCTGCCCGTACTTTGCGTGGCGCCCCTATGCCCTTAGCAGACAAACCGCTAAACTGAAATTATCTAGGTGTGCCCAAATGCAGCAGTCCGGCATCGATCCCATGCCCTCACCATTCTACTGATGGCCCTCGGGCCAGGATGAACAATGCCCTTCAAGCGATTGAAAAAACTACAGTTAGCCGCTGGCCTTGCGCTCACCACGCTGCTTGCTAGCCAGAGCCTGCAGGCTGATACGCTGCAGCAACGCCAGCAGTATGATCAAGCAATGGCGGCTCTGAAGGGCGGCCAGATGCAGCGCTATGAATCGCTGAAAGGCCAACTGCGCGATTACCCGCTCTACCCCTATCTGCTACTGGAAGCGCTGAAACAGCGCGGCAATGCTGTCAGCCACCAGGAAATGCAGAACTTCTTTATTGCCCATGGCGACTTGCCGACCGCCCAACGAGTGAAGAACGACTGGCTGCGCCGGCTCGCCCGCGATGGCGAATGGCGGCAACTCAATGAGAATTACGATACGGCTAGCCAGGATGCTGGCATCAATTGCCAGATTGCCTTTCAGCGCTGGCGTGAGGGCAACCAGGCCGAGGCTATGCAACGTGCCGGAGAACTATGGACGGTAGGCCGCTCGCAGCCCAAGGATTGCGATCCATTATTCGACCGCTGGCGCGCCGCTGGCGGGCTGACCGAGGATGTAGCCTGGGCGCGCATCCGCGAAGCCCTGCTGTATCGGCAGGACGCCCTGGCCAGCTACCTGACCCGTTATATGCCGAGTCAGAAAGCGCTAGCAGAGCTGTTTGTAGAGACGGCGACCAAACCCCAAGGCCTTAACCAGTTTGGCAACTTCCGCCCGGGAGCAGGCAAGCCCGCCGATAAGCTGGCTGACATCGCCGCCGTGTCCCTACGCCGGATGAGTCGCGAGGATCCAGCAACGGCCATGGCGCTATGGCCGAATTATCGTGACCTACCCTTTAAGGAAGCGGATCGCCTGGCGGTCACACGTGACATCGGCACACGCATGGCCCGCCGTCACAACGCGGATGCGCTGCCATTCATGGCTGCCAACGATCCGGCAATGAAAGACGACCAGATCAGCGAATGGCGCATTCGCCTGGCGCTGCGCTCCGGCCAGTATGAAAGCGCGCGGACCATGACCAGCAGCATGCCCGAGAGCATGCAGGAGCAGAGCCGCTGGCGTTACTGGAAACTACGTAGCCAGCAACTGGCACAGCCGGACGTCGGTGAACTGACCACGGATTACGCTGACCTGGCCGAACAACGGGACTTTTATGGCTTCATGGCCGCCGAACGCAGCAACAAGCCCTATGCCCTGAATCATGCGCCGGCTCAGGTCGACCCCAAGGTATTCGCCAAGGTCAGCAACACTGGCGGGATACGTCGCGCCCGCGAATTTTTTGCCCGTGGGCAGATCGTCGATGCACGCCGCGAGTGGTATCACGTCGGCCAGTTTTTCAGCCGTGAAGAGTTGATCGCGCAGGCGCTCATGGCCAAGGATATGGAGTGGTACTTTCCAGCGATCCGCGGGATCAGCCAGGCGCAGCATTGGGACGACCTGGATATTCGCTTCCCGATGGCCTACGAAGAGCCCATCCGCGCGCAGGCCCAGGTGCGCCAGCTCAGCTCCCCGTGGGTCTACGCCATTACCCGCCAAGAAAGTGCCTTTATGGCCGATGCGCGCTCACATGCAGGCGCCATGGGGCTGATGCAGTTGATGCCAGGCACCGCACGGGAGACCGCTCAGCGCTACGGTATCGCCCTGCGTAATCCGAATGACGTGTTGATTCCTGAGCGCAATATCGCGTTGGGCACCGCCTACCTGTCGCAGCTGCACGGGCAGTTCCAGGGTAACCGAGTATTGGCATCAGCCGCTTATAATGCCGGCCCTGGCCGCGTGCGCCAGTGGACGCGAGATATGCAGCCACTACCCTCGGACATATGGATTGAGACGATTCCCTTCGACGAGACCCGCACCTACGTACAAAGCGTACTCAGCTACGCGGTGATCTATGGGCAAAAATTGGGTATTCGCCAGCCGGTGATGGAACAGCACGAACGCTACCTGGATTAGCGCTCATATGGCCCGGGGCTACTCGTCCAGTAGCCTCAGGCGCTCGCGGACCACCTCGACCAGTTGATCGGGCTGGAACTTGGAGAGAAAGCCGTCACAGCCGACTTTCTCGACCATGGCCTTGTTGAAGTTACCCGACAGCGAAGTATGCAGCACCACGTACAGGTCTTTCAGACGCGGGTCCTTGCGAATTTCCGAGGTCAAGCGATAGCCATCCATCTCGGGCATTTCTGCATCGGTAATCACCATCAAAAGCCGCTGGGCGATATTCTCGTCTTCATCCGCCCAGGCCTGCAACTGGCGCAGCGCACGCAAGCCATCGGTAGCCACGTGCATTTTAAGATCCAACTGTGAAAGGGTCTCGCGCAGTTGGTTGATACCCGTTGGCGAATCATCCACCAGCAGCACTTCGCGGCCACGCGCCTTGCTCAATAGCTCGTCATCCAGCAAGCCTTCGCTGACTTTGGCGTTGAACGGCACTATCTCCGCCAATACCTTCTCTACGTCGATGATTTCCACCAGACGCTGATCATCCAGACGAGTAATAGCGGTCAGATAATGCGTGCGCCCTGCCCCACGCGGCGGCGGCTGCACGGAGTCCCAATTAAGATTCATGATGCGGTCAACACCACCGACCAGAAACGCCTGAACCGAGCGATTGTATTCGGTGATAATAATAGTGCTGTCCGGCAAGGCCTGTTGCGGACGCATACCGATCGCACCAGAAAGGTCGATGACCGGCAGGGTCTGGCCACGCAAATGGATCACGCCAGCCACATGCGGAGCACGTTGGGGCAGCTGCGTCAGCCTGGGCAGCTGCAATACTTCACGGATCTTGAACACGTTAAGGGCAAATAGCTGCTGACCGGCCAACCTGAACAACAGAATCTCCAACCGGTTTTCACCGACCAGACGCGTTCGTTGGTTGACGGTATCCAGAACTCCAGCCATGGAAAGCCTCGCAGTTGAAATGGCAGATTGATTTCTAACCCAGACTTCTCGCCTAGTCCAAGGTTATCTGCCATCCCAGTAGATTCTGAAGGGCTGCATTGTATTTAATGGCCGGATTTATTAGCCGGGCTCAGTAGTAGGCGTTTTCTTTCACAGTGTGGTCAGTCACATCACGCACGGCGGTAATTTCCGGAATCCGCTCGACCATGGTTTTCTCGATGCCCTCTTTCAGGGTGACATCGACCATGCCACAACCCTGGCAGCCGCCGCCAAATTGCAGGATAGCCACGCCGTCTTCCACTACGTCGATCAATTTGACTTCACCACCATGACTGGCCAGCCCGGGGTTGATTTCAGTTTGTAACAGGTAGTTGATGCGTTCATTCAGCGGGCTATCGGCGTTAACCATCGGTACCTTGGCGTTAGGTGCCTTGATGGTCAATTGGCCGCCCATGCGATCGGTCGCATAGTCCACTACCGCATCTTCGAGAAACGGCTCACTGACCGCATCCAGCCAGACATTAAACGGCTCTAGCGGAATCATACGGTCTTCGGGCTTCTCTTCACCTGGCTTGCAGTAGGCAATACAGGTTTCAGCATAGGGGGTACCCGGTTGCGTAATAAAAACGCGAATGCCTATGCCATCGGTATCCTGCTTGGAAAGCAGCTCGGCCAAATAGTCCTGTGCCGCGGTTGTCAACAAAATGCCTGCCATGAATTGCCTCGTGCGCAATGACTTTAATGCCGCTAGTGTACGGGATTGCACCCGCCGAATAAAGTCCTACCTTTCTACTAGGTTATTTCCTGCATTCAAAGCTATGTTTACAACACTACTTACAGATAGCCATACGCTCAGCGTTCAGTGTGCGCTGCGCATCTGCTAGAATGGCGGGCTTTTCCGTGTGTCTTACCCGTGTGTCATAGAGTCCGGAGCATTCATGTCTGTCCGAAAGTCTGAACAAGAGCCTGATCAAAAATCTGGCCGCAACGCCCGCCTGAACGCCCTGAATAGTGCCCTGCGCGAACGCATCCTGATTCTCGATGGCGGCATGGGCACGATGATTCAGAGCTACAAGTTCGAAGAAAGCGACTTTCGTGGCGAGCGCTTTGTCGATTGGCCGTCAGATCTCAAGGGCAATAACGACCTGCTGGTACTGACCCAGCCAGACGCGATTGCGGCCATGGAAAAAGCCTATCTGGACGCGGGCGCAGACATTATTGAAACCAACACCTTCAACTCCACCAGTGTGTCGCAGGCCGACTATGGCATGCAGGACCTGGCCTATGAGCTGAACCTGGAAGGCGCGCGCCTGGCCCGTCGCGTATGCGATGAAAAAACCGCTGAAACCCCCGACCGCCCGCGCTTTGTCGCCGGCGTACTGGGGCCGACCAGCCGCACCTGCTCGCTGTCTCCCGACGTGAATAACCCAGGCTATCGCAATATCACTTTCGATGGGCTGGTCGCCGACTATATCAGCTCGACCAAGGGTCTGATCGAGGGCGGCGCGGATCTGATTCTGATTGAAACTATTTTCGACACGCTGAACGCCAAAGCGGCGATCTTCGCCGTGCAAGACGTGTTCGAACAGTTAGGCGTGGAACTGCCGATCATGATCTCCGGCACCATCACCGACGCCTCCGGCCGTACGCTGTCCGGGCAAACTACCGAAGCCTTCTGGAACTCGGTATGCCATGCCAAACCCATCTCCGTGGGCTTGAACTGCGCGCTGGGCGCCAGAGAGTTGCGCCCTTATCTGGAAGAACTGTCTGACAAGGCTGCTACACATATATCCGCCCATCCGAATGCCGGCCTGCCAAACGAGTTCGGCGAATACGATGAAATGCCCGAAGAAACGGCGGCGATCATTGAAGAGTTTGCCCAGGCAGGCTTTCTGAACATTGTCGGCGGCTGCTGTGGCACCACCCCGGCGCACATTCAAGCGATCGCCAAAGCGGTAGCCAAGTACCCGCCGCGTGCGATTCCAGACATCCCCAAGGCCTGCCGGCTGTCCGGCCTGGAGCCGTTCACGATTGACCGCAGCTCACTGTTCGTCAACGTCGGCGAGCGCACCAACATTACCGGTTCTGCCCGCTTTGCCCGACTAATCCGTGAAGATAACTACACCGAAGCGCTGGAAGTGGCGCTACAGCAGGTCGAGTCAGGCGCGCAAATCATCGATATCAATATGGATGAGGGCATGCTGGATTCAAAGAAGGCGATGGTCACCTTCCTTAATCTGATTGCCGGCGAGCCGGATATCTCCCGCGTGCCGATCATGATCGACTCTTCCAAATGGGAAGTGATCGAGGCTGGTCTCAAGTGCATCCAGGGTAAAGGCATCGTCAACTCGATCTCCATGAAGGAAGGCGTCGAGCAGTTCAAACAACAGGCGCGCCTGTGCCAACGCTACGGTGCAGCCGTGGTAGTCATGGCCTTTGACGAGCAGGGCCAGGCGGATACAGCGGCGCGCAAACGCGAGATCTGCAAGCGCTCCTACGACATCCTGGTTAACGAAGTCGGTTTTCCGCCAGAAGACATCATCTTCGACCCCAACATCTTCGCCATCGCCACCGGTATCGAAGAGCACAACAACTACGCCGTCGATTTTATCGAGGCCTGCGCCTATATCCGTGACGAGCTGCCCTATGCACTGACCTCAGGCGGAGTGTCCAACGTGTCCTTCTCGTTCCGTGGTAACAATCCGGTGCGCGAGGCGATTCACTCGGTATTTCTGCTGCATGCGATTCGCAATGGCCTGAGCATGGGCATCGTCAACGCCGGTCAGCTGGAAATCTACGACGAGATCCCCAAGAAGCTGCGCGACATCGTCGAAGACGTGGTGCTCAACCGTACCCCCGGCGGCACTGACGCGCTGCTGGCCGTAGCCGATGAGTACAAGGGCGATGGCAGTGTCAAGGAAGCCGAGAGCGAAGAGTGGCGCGGCTGGAACGTGAACAAACGCCTAGAGCATTCGCTGGTCAAGGGCATCACCGCCTTTATTCTTGAGGATACCGAAGAAGCGCGTCAGCAGTGCACCCGTCCGATCGAAGTGATCGAAGGCCCATTGATGGCCGGCATGAATATCGTTGGCGACCTGTTTGGCGCCGGCAAGATGTTCCTGCCCCAGGTGGTCAAATCCGCCCGCGTGATGAAGCAGGCGGTTGCCCACCTGATTCCCTTTATCGAATTGGAAAAAGGCGACAAGCCCGAAGCCAAGGGCAAGATCCTCATGGCCACGGTCAAAGGCGACGTGCACGATATCGGCAAGAACATTGTCGGCGTGGTGCTCGGCTGTAACGGCTATGACGTGGTCGATATGGGCGTGATGGTGCCGGCAGACAAGATCCTCAAAACCGCCATTGAGGAAAAGTGCGACATCATCGGCCTATCTGGCCTGATCACCCCGTCGCTGGATGAAATGGTCCACGTCGCCAAGGAAATGCAGCGCCAGGGCTTTACCCTGCCGCTGATGATTGGTGGCGCGACGACCTCCAAAGCGCACACAGCGGTGAAGATCGAACCGCATTACAAGAATGATGCAGTGATCTACGTGACTGACGCGTCACGCGCTGTGGGTGTCGCTACAAGCCTGCTATCCAAAGAAATCAAGCCGGATTACATCGCCAACATTCGCGCGGATTACGAAGTGGTGCGCGAGCGCACGGCCAACCGCAGTGCCCGCACCCAATATCTGAGCTATGAGCAAGCCAAGGCCAGCAAACTGCAACTGGATTGGGACAACTATCAGCCGCCCGCGCCGACTTTTACCGGCACCAAAACGCTGGAGAATATCGATCTGGCGACGTTGGCCGAGTATATCGACTGGACGCCATTCTTTATCTCCTGGGACCTGGCCGGCAAATACCCGCGCATTTTCGAAGATGAGGTGGTCGGTGAGGCTGCCAGAAACCTGTTTGCGGATGCGCAAGCGATGCTCAAGCACATGATCGATGAGCGACTGATCAGCGCCAAAGCGGTATTGGGCTTCTGGCCCGCCAATCAGGTCAACGATGACGACATCGCACTCTACGACGAGCAGGACCAGCCTATCGCCACCCTGCACCATCTGCGGCAGCAGGGCATCAAGCCGGACAACAAGCCGAGCCAGAGCCTGGCTGACTACGTGGCGCCAGCCGACTCTGGCAAGCGAGACTATATTGGCGGCTTTATCTGTACTGCCGGCATTGGCGCTGAAGAACTGGCCAAGGAATACGAAGGCAAGGATGACGATTACAACGCCATTATGGTCAAGGCCCTGGCCGACCGCCTGGCCGAGGCCTGTGCCGAATGGCTGCACCGCGAAGTGCGGACCCGCTACTGGGGCTATGTCAGTGACGAGCAGTTGGAAAATGACGAGCTGATCAAGGAGAAATACCAGGGTATCCGCCCTGCCCCGGGCTACCCGGCCTGCCCTGATCATACCGAGAAGGAAACGCTGTTCAGCCTGCTTGATCCTGAACAGTCCTGCGGCGTGACGCTGACCGAGAGCTTTGCGATGTTCCCCACGGCAGCCGTCAGTGGCTGGTACTTCTCACACCCTGATGCGCGCTACTTTGCCGTCGGCAAGATAACCAAGGATCAGGTCGAATCCTATAACCAGCGCAAGGGTCAGGAGTTGCGCATTACCGAGCGTTGGTTGTCGCCGAACCTGTCCTACGATAACTGAGCCGTCGATGTCGATCCTGCCCAACCGCGAGCGGCTAAACACCATCGTCTGGCTGGGCCTGCCGATTATCGGCGGCATGCTCAGCCAAAGCCTGCTGAACCTGGTCGATGCGGCCATGGTCGGCAGCCTCGGTAGCGAGGCGCTGGCCGGGGTTGGGCTGGGCAGCTACGCCAACTTTGTCGCCATTGCTCTACTGATGGGGCTGGGGGCGGGTGTGCAGGCGATGGTCGCCCGTCGGCGCGGTGAAGGCAACATCGCCGAGTTAGCCGCGCCGTTGAATGCCGGCCTGCTGATTGCCGGCGTCCTGGCCGTACCGCTGACACTGTTATGTTGGTTCAATGCCGAGCACATCATCACCTTTCTCTCTGCAGACCCGGCCGTAGTAGGCATAGGCACTGACTATTTCCAGTGGCGCAGCCTGGCTATTTTCGCCGTGGGGGCCAACTTCGCGTTTCGCGGCTATTGGAACGGTATCCGCCAGACCGGGCGGTATCTGCAGATACTGGTTGCCATGCACCTGCTGAACGTCACCCTCAGTTATGGGCTTATTTTTGGCCGTCTGGGCATGCCAGAGCTGGGTGCCGAAGGCGCTGGACTCGGCACCTGCCTGGCGATGTTCGCCGGCACCGCCATGTACCTGATCCTGACCTGGCACAGGCGCGGCCAGCATGGCTTTTTGCGCATTCGCCCCCGCGCACGCAGCCTGCAATCGATGTTGCGCCTGTCACTACCCAACTCCCTCCAGCAATTTTTCTTCGCCACTGGCGTCGCCACGCTGTTCTGGATCATCGCGCAGATCGGCACCCCTGAACTGGCCATCGCCCACGTGCTGATCAATTTGGCCCTATTCCTGATCCTGCCGGGCGTGGGGCTGGGCATGGCAGCTACCACGCTGGTCAGCCATAGCCTGGGCGCCGACAAACCCGAGGAGGCCTATCGCTGGGGCTGGGATGTGGTGCGCGTGGCTATCTGCACGCTGTTTATCATGGGCCTGCCGTTCTGGCTGGCGCCCGAGTTCATTCTGGGTTTATTTACTCAGGATCAACAACTGCTGGCGCTTGGCGAGTGGCCTTTACGTATTACCGGCATTGGCATGACCCTGGACGCTACCGCTCTGGTGCTGACCCAAGCGCTGCTCGGCGCCGGAGCCAGCCGCACCGTCATGCTGGTCAATATGGGCAGCCAATGGCTGATTTTTCTGCCGCTGGCGTATCTGGCGGGTCCGGTCATGGGCGGCGGATTATTGCTGATTTGGCTAATGCAAAGTGGCTACCGCACAATGACATCAATCATCCTGGGCATTATGTGGCATCGGCGCAGCTGGGCGAACATCCGTATCTGAAATCCTGCTCAACCAAAAGGACTCAATGGCACGAGCGCTTGACCGGCTGCCGCCCTGTGCCATTATGCGTACAACACAACGCACAATAATGAGGCAATGATGAGCGAACCGCAAAAGCCGGAAGCGCCGGAAAAGCAGGAAGCACCGGAGCACATGAGCCTGAAAGAAACCCTGTCCAGCGTACTGGCGGCAGCGCTTGGCGTGCAAAGCAACAAGGCCCGCGAACGCGACTTCAGCAAAGGCAAGCCCTCACATTTTATCGCCGCAGGTATCGCGTTCACGCTACTGTTTATATTGATTATCTTCGGGGTAGTCAAAACAGTACTGCACTTGGCAGGTATCTGACACGTCGCTGGCGAGCTGCATAGCGCAAGCCGCCAACGAGTCATGAACAAGCGGCAGAGTTAGCGCGTCAAGTAATGAGCAAGGCCTAACCGGCATAACCGCACAGCGGGGGGGCAATCAGCTATTGCTCACCCAGATCACTGCGGTAATGACCGCTATCAGAATTAACGCCACGGCAGCAAAAGCATCAAGGTGACTGTCGGTGTTTGAGGTTTCCTGCAGGTCATGTTCGTTCATGGTGTGCGATCCTTTTAATTTTTATTTGGGCTCAGACAAACCTACGTTAAGCCTGCCTGCACCTGGGTGTCAAACCCCGCACAGCGCTTTAATACGAATGGGTGATATGGATGCCTAGCTATGTGTATTTTGAGTATAAACATATAGATAAACATTCCTTTTGTGCATATTGAAAATTTGCTATCTTTCCGCCCTTACAACGTTGCCCAATCGGGTGGCCCGCGCCCGCATCACCGGCCCGCCGCCTGAACTCCTATCGACAGGTTGTCTGCATGTACATTTACGACGAATATGACCAACGGATCGTTGAGGACCGCGTCAAGCAGTTCCGCGACCAGACTCGCCGCTACCTGGCAGGCGAACTGAGTGATCCCGAATTCCTGCCATTGCGTCTTCAAAACGGCCTTTACGTGCAGCGCTACGCGCCGATGTTGCGCGTCGCTATTCCCTATGGCCTGGTATCGTCCAAACAGATGCGTAAGCTGGCGTTTATCGCTCGTGAATACGACAAGGGTTATGCGCACTTCAGCACCCGTCAAAACGTGCAATTCAACTGGCCAGCATTGGAAGATGTGCCAGACATACTCGCGCACCTGGCCGAAGTGCAGATGCACGCCATCCAGACCAGCGGCAATTGCATCCGTAACACCACTACCGACCAATTCGCCGGCGTCGCCGCCGACGAACTGGTCGACCCGCGCCCCTGGTGTGAAATCATCCGCCAATGGTCGACCTTCCACCCGGAGTTCGCCTTCCTGCCGCGTAAATTCAAGATCGCCGTTAACGGCGCGACCGAAGACCGTGCGGCCATCGGCGTGCATGACATCGGCTTGAATGTGGTCAAGAACGACGCCGGCGAAGTCGGCTTCCGCGTGCTGGTCGGTGGCGGCCTGGGCCGCACGCCGATGGTCGGCAGCGAGATCAATGCCTTCCTGCCCTGGCAGCACCTGCTGACGTATCTGGATGCCATCCTGCGCGTGTATAACCGCTATGGCCGCCGAGACAACAAGTACAAAGCGCGGATCAAGATTTTGGTCAAGGCGCTCACCCCTGAAGTATTTGCCGAGAAAGTGAATGCCGAATGGGCGCATACCCAGGATGGCCCCGCCACCCTGACCCAGGAAGAACTGCACCGCGTCGCCAAACACTTCAGCGCCCCTGCCTACGAGCAGTTCAAAGGCGATGATGCCGACTACCTGGCCAAGCGCAATAGTGAAAAGGGCTTCAATAACTGGGCCATGCGCAATATTCAGGCGCACAAGGTGCCCGGCTATGCCGCCGTCACCCTGTCACTCAAGCCGACTGCTGTAGCGCCCGGCGACGCCACTGACCAACAGATGGAAGCCGCCGCCGACCTGGCTGACCGCTTCAGCTTTGGCGAGCTGCGCGTCACCCACCAGCAGAATCTGGTACTCGCTGACGTACGCCAGAGCGATCTGTACGCGCTGTGGGAAGCCTGCAAGCAGCAGGGTTTTGCCACACCGAATATCGGCCTGCTGACCGACGTTATCTGCTGCCCCGGCGGCGATTTCTGCTCGCTGGCCAACGCCAAGTCGATTCCGATCGCCGAGGCCATTCAGCGCACCTTTGATGATCTGGATTACCTGCACGACATCGGTGATCTGGACCTGAACATTTCCGGTTGCATGAACGCCTGTGGCCATCACCACGTCGGTCATATCGGCATTCTCGGTGTGGACAAGAAAGGCGCCGAGTTCTATCAGGTATCCCTGGGAGGCAACAGCGGCCGCAATGCCGCCATCGGCCAGATCCTCGGGCCATCCTTCGCCGCCGACGAGATGCCCAGCGTAGTGAGCAAGGTAGTGGACGTATACCTGGAAAGCCGCACCGCAGAAGAGCAGTTTATCGACACCTTCCAGCGAATCGGCATGGCCCCCTTCAAGGAGCGTGTTTATGCAGCAACTCATTAAAGGCAACGCGCTGGTCAAGGAAACCTGGCACCTGCTGCCAACGGATACCAGCCTCGACGGCCTGTCCAATAGCGACGACCTGATCGTGCCGTTAGCCTTGTGGCTGGAACACGCCCACGCCCTGAAAGCCCGGGACGGCGGGCTAGGTGTGTGGCTGAACAGCGACGAAGAAGTGGAAGCCATCGCAGATGATCTGGAGCACTTCCAGGTCATCGCCCTGAATTTCCCGGTATTCAGCGACGGTCGCAGCTACTCCAATGCCCGCCTGCTGCGTGACCGCTACGGCTACAAAGGTGAGGTGCGCGCCATTGGCGATGTATTGCGCGATCAGCTGTTCTTTATGCAGCGCTGCGGCTTTGATGCCTTCGTGATCCGCGAAGACCGCAACGCCGAAGAAGCCCTGCAAAGCCTCCAAGACTTCTCCGTAACCTACCAGGCCGCCACTGACCAGCCACTGCCGCTGTTTCGTCGCCGCGCCTGAGCAGCAACAACCGGGGCGCCCTGCCCCGGTTGTTTTTCTCCCAACGTAAGCTCCAAAGTAACGGCTAATGAACGTAATGCAGAGGGCTAGAGCGCTGATCAAATGAACTCTTCTTTTCACCCGGCAACGGAAGCCGAGTTTCCGGAATCAATTGGTACGAATCGAAGATTCCTGGATTGGGTGGCGCCTTGATAGAGGAGTTTGGGGCCCTGGCAAAATGGATTGGAGAGTATCCGGAAGCCTGGCAGGTTGAGCATAAGCCAGATATTCGCAGAGCGCCCCTTCACCGGTTCCCGCTATCTACCCTGTATCGAGAAACCTCAGTAAAACCGATTAGAATGAGAGTACCTTCCCAGCCTGTTATGACTGGGGAGGCATGCCCTTCTCACTTAGATATTCTGCCCGCCGGACACCTCGATACGCTGCGCGTTGACCCAACGATTATTCTCAGACAGCAGGCTCGCGATCATGGGGCCAATGTCATCCGGCACGCCCACACGTCCTAAAGCCGTCATACCGGCAAAGGTCTGATTGAGATCGGGGGTATCACGCACCGCACCGCCTAAAAAGTCCGTCTCAATAGCACCCGGCGCTACCGTATTGACGGTTATGCCTCGGCTACCCAACTCCTTTGCCAGATACACGCTGAGCACTTCAATCGCGCCCTTCATCGCCGCATAGGCACCGAAGCCAGCCGTTGCCATGCGGGTCAGCCCAGAGGACAGATTAATGATACGGCCACCATCTTCAATAAGCGGTAACAATGCCTGGGTGAGGAAAAACACCCCTTTGAAATGCACTTTCATCAACGCATCAAATTGACTTTCAGTGGTGTCCGCTATGAGCGCCAATTCACCCTGCCCGGCGTTATTGACCAGATGATCCAGCCTTTCTCGTTGCCAGACCTCACGCAACGCCAGCTGGAGCTGTTCAACAAAACCGGGAAATGAACTGACGTCGCCCGTATCCAATTGCAGCGCAACTGCCTGGCGGCCCAATGCTTCAATTTCCGCCACTACCGCGTTCGCCTTGTCGCTGCGGCGGTGATAGGTGACGACCACATCTCCTCCCTGCTTTGCTATATGGAGGGCCGTATTGCGGCCAAGCCCTCGGCTTGAACCAGTAACGAGTGTAATTTTTGACATGTGTAGCTCCTGCAGTGAGTGAATACGCTTAAATGGTGCACCTCACGCACAACTGAGTCGTTGCCGGAAGCTCGACACGTTTAGCCTATTCCTACAAAAGCGCCTGACCGAATATTGCCGAGCGATTCGTGATCACCCAGAATCAAAACATGAATAATCTCCTATTAAATGCCGTAGACCATTATGCACAGGCACACGCCGACGCTGCAGGCGTGGCTATAACCCCGTTTGATGGCTTGACCATTGTGCGGGTAACTGCACCCAGCGAATTGCAGCATTCAATTCAAAAGCCGTTGGTCTGCCTAGTATTGCAGGGCGTTAAACATGTCGCTATTGGCACCCAGGCTTTGAGCCTGAGCCCCGGCGATTCGATGCTGATCACGGCGGACCTACCTACCGCAAGCCAGATTATCACTGCGAGTGAACAAGAGCCTTACCTGGCGCTGGCACTTGATCTGGACCTGCAAGTGATAACGGATCTGACAACGGCCATGGAAGCGGCCCCGGTACAGGCGGGTGTGTCAGTACAGACCAAGCCCACCGAGAAAGAGATAGCCACTAGCGCGCTGCGCATGATGGAGTTGCTGGCTAGGCCCGAATCCATACCTATTTTGCAGGCTCAGCTGGTGCGTGAAATGCATTATTGGCTGCTGGTCGGTCAACACGGGCCAGCGATCAGACGCCTTGGCTGGCCTGACGCACATATCCGGCGCGTGGCGCGCGCTGTATCCGTACTGCGTACCGAATATGCAAAGCCGTTAACAGTCGAGCAGCTAGCCGCTTCGGCCGGAATGAGCCCTTCATCGTTCTTCAATCATTTCCGCAAGATCACATCGCTCTCGCCGCTGCAATTCCAGAAACAGCTACGCTTAATCGAAGCTCGCCGCTTGATGCTCGCCGAAGGCTCTAGCGCAAGCCATGCTGCGTTTACCGTGGGATATGAAAGCGCGTCCCAATTTACCCGGGAGTACCGCAGAATGTTTGGCCGCCCCCCAGCCCAGGACACCCAAGAGGTCAAACGCAAAACCCATACGGGATAACCGGCAAGAAAGACCCGTCCACTAAGCTATCGCCCGCTCAATGCCCCGCCTCGACTGCCTTTAACGGTATGTTTTCCTGAACGTCACTGGTGAATTTCAGCAGAACCAGACTATGCTTGAAAGCTAGAAAAACTTTAAGGAGGCTTGGTCATGACCCATGCTGGACAATGCTTATGCGGCGCCATTCGCTATCAGCTTACCGGCGCCCCACAGACAGTGGCTCTATGTCACTGTCGTGACTGCCAGCGCAGCGCTGGCGCACCAATGGTGACCTGGGCTATGTACCCGGAAGCCGCTCTTACCCTGACACAGGGGCAGCCCAAGACCATCAACTCATCAGGGACAGCCATGCGTAGCTTCTGCCCCGATTGCGGCAGCGGATTGTTCTACCGGAATGAAGAGATACTGCCTGGCATTGTTGATGTGCAGACGGCGACACTCGACGATCCGGAAGCGCTACCTCCCGAGATAACAATTCAGACAGCTGAGCGGATGGGATGGATGCAGCATGTGCATGAACTGCCGGAGTTTGAACGGTTTCCGTCATAAGCCTGCCTACCTGAACCCCTTTGAAAATCGATCAATGGGGTCAGATTGAACTAGCCCCGGTTGTGTGGACACCTGGTTAAGGGACAGCGTTTCGTTGCTCATATTCGAATGGCGTCATGTAATCCAAGTATGAGTGCCGACGCTGTCGGTTGTAAAAAATCTCAATGTAATCAAATAGGCTTTGCCTAGCCTGCTCACGTGTCAGGTAGCGGTAGTGCCTGACGTGCTCAGTCTTCAGGGTATGGAAAAAACTCTCCATCGCTGCGTTATCCAGGCATCTACCCTTGCGGCTCATGCTAGGCTCGATACCGTTTCTGGCTAGGATTGCGTGATACTGACCAGTCCGGTACTGCACCCCTTGATCGGTGTGAATCAACAGTTCCGAAGGTTTGCCGCGTCGACCTAAAGCCATCTCCAAAGCATCTGTGACTAAGCTTCGATTAGGGCTTCCATTCATTGCCCAGCCAACGATCATTCTCGAGTACAGGTCCATGAAAACGGACAGATATAGCCACCCTTCAGCGGTGGAGATAAAAGTGATGTCACCGACCCAGCGCTGGTTTGGCTCAGATGCTGAGAAACGCCTGAGCAGTTTATGTTCTGCAATATGTTCAAAAGTCCGGCCCCCGCAAGAGCTCTGCCATACTTTGGCTTGAACTGTGACCAGCCCTGCTTGGCGCTTTAGTTTTGCAATCCGATTTACGCCAGCCTGTATGTCCTTGCTCAACAACTCTCTTCGAATTCGGATTGGTCCATAGGTCTGCCGGCTCTGCCGATGAACCTCCTCAATCTGCTGCAAAAGCGATCTGTTGGCCTTCAACCGCCCAGACTCAGGCCTTGTGCTCCACGCGTAATAGCCGCTTCGTGATACACACATAGAGCGGCATAGGGTGCGGACCGGATAATCCCTCTGGTGATCCCGAATAAAGGCGTACTTCACACAAGGCTCTTGGCAAAGTACGCCGCGGCCTTTTTTAGGATTTCGTTCTCCTGCTTCAAGCGTTCATTCTCGCGCTTGAGCTTGGCGAGCTCACCCTCCGGGCCGGCATGTCGCCCGGCCCCTGGAAACGCATCATCTGACTTCTGTTCCAGCTCGCTTTTCCACTTGTAGAGCTGGTTTACTCGGATGCCCAGTTCACGAGCTAGCTGGGTGCAATGTTTGTTGGAGTCCGACATCTGACGGACAGCTTCGCGCTTGAACTCAGGGGTAAAGCGACGGTATTTGCGTTCGGTTGTCATGGTCCACCTCCCATACTCTGGGTATAGTCACTTTTAAGGTGTCCGTAAAACCGGTGTTAGTTCAGATCAATGGGGTCAGAGACATTGATCGGCAGGATTACCTTTCATGCAGGCGCTGGAGTCAATCTGACTCCAGCGCTCTAGAATGGCCTAGCAGCCAGACGCTAAACATTAGCTCTGTGGTTTGATCAGGAACTTTTCTCCGGTAGCCTGTTTGCCATAAACCGAGATCGCATCCAGTTGTAAAGCCCCGGCCAGGGATACTTCGTGAGTGTAGTGACTGGCGAACGTGGTCTTGATTTCGGCGGCTATGCGCTTGCGCATGGCGTCGGTGGTTTCCTTGCCCAGTTTGCCCAACGCATTAAACAACAGGAAGCCGTTCACACCCCAGGCAAAACCAAAGCTGCGGTTCAGCGTGATGGGGCCGCGATCAAGGCCGCCATAGATATACACCTGCTTGAAAATGTCAGATCCGTATACGCTGTATTCAGTGATGTTGCGAGAAACGGCGGCTTCCATACAGGTGAGAATGTCACTAGCCAATCGACCGCCACCGATAGGATCGAAGGCGATGGTAGCGCCGGTTTCGATCAGTGCCTGGGTCAGGTCAGCCATAAAGCTGTCGTTACTGGAGTTGACCACGTATTTGGCACCCATGTCGCGCAGCAAGGCTTCCTGTTCCGGTTTGCGGACAATATTGACCAGGTCGATGCCGTCGGCGATGCAGATGCGGTTGAGCATTTGTCCGAGGTTAGAGGCGGCAGCAGCGTGAACGATGGCCTTGTGACCTTCAGCGCGCATGGTTTCTACCATGGCCAATGCAGTCAGCGGATTAACAAAGCTTGAAGCGCCTTCGACTGCAGTGGTGCCCAGCTCCAGTTCCAGACAGCTTTGCACATTGGCACAGAGATATTTGCGGTAGCTACCGCCGCCAATGAACGCAACGGTTTTGCCCATCAAACTTTGCGCAGCGGCTGATGAACCAGCAGCTACGACTGTACCGGCGCCTTCGTTGCCCACGGGTATAGGCTTGCCAACCCGCTTTTTAACGGCACCCATGAACTTGGCCGGGACATCGGCACTGATGACCGGGCGATCGGCGCTACCGGATTGCTTGGCAGTGGTCATATCGGCCGCGCTGAACATCACTCCCAGGTCAGACGGGTTGATAGGGGCGGCTTCGACGCGGATAACCACCTGGTTTTCGCTCGGCTGCGGGATCTCGATCTCGCGTAGGGCAAGTTCCAGCTTGTTGTCTTCGCTAATCGTCGAAGTAAGTTCGATGTTGGTATCTGACACTTTGTTCTCCTGCAATAATTGAGTGGTCTGCTACTTCGCTAACCGGTGTTACCGCGTAAGATGCGGGGCAAGCCCCTAGCGACTGCATGATCAGCGTCGCTTGGTTGTCTGATCGTAGTGATCAATGGGGTTAGAGTAGCTGACTTATTCGATCAGTTCCCCTAAGAACTGCAGGCCATCATCCGCGAAGCCGCCCGCGCCACCAACAAAAAGAAAAGAGCACAGGGTCGGGTCTTGATCCAGCCAACCAAAACCAGGATGCTATTCCTGATAGAACGCCCGGATCAGCCTCTGCCGCTGTTCCGCCGCCGCGCCTGAGCATCACCTTCCGGGACACCCCACAAAATCAGCCTCAGAGTAACGTTGATTAGGGGAACTTTTCTCTGACTCCAAACCTCCTCTTGAGGAGATATAGCATGGTTCTTATCCCGTCTACCTTGGTCAGTCTGGGTAGCATTGCCCCAGACTCAAGCTCCCGGACCCCAGAAACGGCCAGACCGTTGCGCTGCCTGACCTAGCCTGCGGCAATGGATGCGCTACTGGCCGGTAGGCCACCCTCTACGGATCAGAAGCCGAGCATCGGCTGTAATATCAAGTGGCGGGCTTGATGCGCTCCCTCTCAACATTGCGAATGCTATCGTGCGCCAATAAAATCGCCCGGCTCATTCAGGCGGACCAAAACGCGAGGCCTGAGTAAGCCGGGACAGCTCTATTTTCTTCTATCCCTTCCCCTGCCTGTGTTCGGGTGGGGCCAACTTTCGTTTGCGCCAGTAATAGCCACCGACACCTCCGGCCAGCACCCAGGCAGCTACCCCCGCCGCTGCACATAGCGGACACATGGTCAGTCTCCGCCGTACTCATCGTGCTTGCACCACCACTGGTACGGTGGCGTTTGCGAAACCCATTCCGGACTGTCTTCCCAGAGTTCCTGGCGCCCCATGGGTGTGAGATCGAGATAGGAAAAGTTACTGCCCAGGTATTCCGCGCCGCGCTGGGTGGTGTGGTAGCTGCGGTAGATAGTGTCGTTATCACGGATGAATACACTGACACCGAACATTTCCCCGTCCTCGCGGGTAGCACCGAAATCCCTGTTGAAATCACTACCCTCGGAGGAGTACCACGGAGTATCCCACCCCATACGTTCCTGATATGCAGCGAGCTTTGAGTAAGGGGCCAGAGAAACCAACACCAACGAGGTATTACGCGCGTGGATGTGCGCGATATGCCCCATATTGTCGACCATCATGGAGCAGCCGGTGCACGGCGATTCGGCAAACATGAAATGGTAGACGATCAGCTGCTTGCGCCCTTCAAACAGGTCCAGCAGGCTGACCTTGTCATTGGGGCCGGTAAAGTTATAGGTCTTGCTGATTTGTGTCATCGGCAAGCGACGGCGTTCGGCGTTTAATACATCCCGGATCCGAGTGTGTTCCTTCTCCTTGACTCGAAAAGCATCAAGTGCGCTTTGCCATTCCTGTTCACTAAGGATCTGGTTCATATCCACCTCCGTTTGTTGTCTTCAAGATCAGTATGGTCCTACGCGCTTGTGCGGGCGAGGTGCTGAGAAGACGTTCAGAGGGTGGTTTTGTGCCATATCCTGGCGTAGGCTTTTTTGGAGGGAACAGTACGGAGGGGCACGGCGGTGAAGAATATCTATATCCTGGTTCATGAAGATGTTGTGCTCTCGTCGGCGGCAGCGCCACTGGATATCTTCACGCGTACGAACGACATCCTCGGGCAGATGGGCCGGGTAGCGGCCTTTGATATTTCGTTGGTGACCCGGCATGCCAGCGAGGTCCGCCTTGGCATACCAGCGTCGTTCACCTGTCAGCGCAGTCTGGAAGAGATACCGCCTAAATCCGATGGTCACCATCAGGATCTGATTCTTGTTCCCGCCTTCGCGGGCGAATGGAATGAGGTCCGGGGAAAGAACAGCGCGGCGATTGCGTGGCTGAAACAGCACTATGAGGCCGGCACGGAGGTCGCGAGTTTGTGCAAGGGTAGCTATTTTTTCTGGCGGAAGCAGCATTGCTCGAAGGTAAACCCTGCACATCGCACTGGGCCGTTATTGACGATATGCGCCAGCGCTTCCCAAAGGTGGATCTGCAACCGGATTCCGTGCTCACCGATCAAAACGGCACCTATACCGGCGGCGGCGCATTTTCGTCGTTGAACCTGGTCTTGTATCTCGTCGAAAAGTTTTGCGGGCACGATGTCGGAGTACAGGTTGCGAAGAATTTTTCTATCCACCGCGATCATATGAACCAGGCGCATTTCTCGGTCTTCAACGGTCTGAACCGACACGGTGATAAAGCAATCCTGAACGCACAGGATTTTATTGAAATGCACTACCGTGAGGACATTAGCGTCGAGCAGGTTGCCTCGCATGTGAATATGAGCAAGCGCAACTTTATCCGCCGCTTCAAACAGGCCATTCAGATTACGCCGCTCGAATACATTCAGCGGGTTAAAATTGAAGCAGCCAAAAAGGCCCTGGAAGGAGGCAAGCAGAATATCCAGGCCTTGACCTACGATGTTGGTTACAACGACAGCAAAACCTTTCGTAGCACGTTCAAGCGTTTTACTGGCGTTACTCCACAGGACTATCGCAACAAATATGGACGTTTGTAGGGTTAAAAGGGAGCAACCGTGATTGAACTGCGCCCCGCCCCTTCCCCCAGAATGGCGCGATGAATCGGCCGCACCACCTGCGGGGCGGCTACGAGGCTCGCCGAACTACTTCCCTGGCTCTTTTTTGTCGAACACACTGACTAAACGCCGGTACCAGGGTGCAGCAAACTGCTCCTCGGGCGTCGGCCAGTTCGTTTTTTTACTTTCGCACTTCACTATCCCGCTCGCCCCCAGCCGTAAACGCCAGCGCTGCGCAGTAGAGAACGCTTTTCCAGCTTCGGTGTACACCACCAGCAGATTGTAATCCTGCTGTTTTTCGATGGGGTGCGCCTCTACGGACGCTAAGGGATCGCTTTCGTCAGCGCAGACAAACAAACGGTGCTTGCTGGCCTGGATCATCTCGCAGAGCTGCTCGCAGTCCAGGCTTAACCGTTCCTGTATTTCGTCCTGCTTGAGGGCATCCTTGTCCAGATTGAGCTCCGAACGGTAACAAATAATCTGCCGCTCCTCGTTGGAAGCCCAATTGCCGGAATAATCGAGTACCTGACGTGGCAACTCGGGGAGCCGGCGGTAGTCGAGCCAGACCCTTTGCTGAGCCAACAATTTTCTGGTGTAGGGCATGAACAAGCGTACCTTCCAGCGCGGTTTGCCCTTACGCAGCCACCGGGTAATTCCGGAGATCATATCTTCACGCAGCAGGTCGCGAATGGCATAGACAAGCGCGATCCCCAACAAGAGCGCCAGAGAAAGTTTTTCGCTGGCATCCCGCGCATTGAACAGGAAGTAGGTGAACAGCGACATGATCAACATAGTCGACGCTGCCTTGACCAGCTTGCGCGTGCCTCCGCCTAGCTCGGTGACCTTCGAGCGCAGCAGTACCGGATATTCGAGCAATCTGTGGTACAGACTCATGCGGTTCCAGACCCGGGTCGGCGAGCCGCGGAAGTCGTTCAGGTACTCCCGTTCCTTGCGGTACCTGTGCTCCTGGCGCAAAAATTCCGCCATTGCACCTTTTAGCTCTTCATCCACCTCGGCGAAGCCTTCATGGGTCATGCACTCCAACAGAAACTGCTCGGCATACCAGGAAAAGTAGATATCCATCTGCCGGAAATAACGTTGCTGGTTGCTCTGTTCCGGACTGGATTTGCGCAGTCGCAGAGCAAAGTGCTGACTTAACCGAAGGGACCGTTTGAGCGGTTCGTCGAGGATCTTGGCGCTATGGATTTGCTGGCGCAGGCGATCAATCGAAGCGCGGTACTGGAACAGCCAGGAGCCGTACATGATTTCGTAGTAGGGCGAGAGGAGCACGAAGGAGCGGTCGGCCTTGCTCACGCGATCCTTGTCCGGCAGACCCAGCAGACCTAGCAGGCCGAAGCGATGCTCAAGGGAAGTGAAGAAAAACTGCTGCTCGCTCAGGGTCCAGACTGACAGATTGCTATCGTGCGGAGTAAACAGATACACCTCGACCTTATGCCGCCCTGGCTTTTTCAGGGTTCGGGTCAATTGCAGACGATAGTCGCCCTTGCGCTTGAGTGAGAACACGCCCCCTCCCCTGACATAAGACCGATAAACCACGAAATCCGATTACCCGGACCGGGTAGCTCTGCGCGCGGAGCAAAGCTGAATTGACCGAAGGATTCAGTCTGTTATTCGGTCGGCACGCACCGCCAGAGCTACCGCCATCCTAGCATAGAGCCGCCCCGTAGACGCGGCCGGCATGGGTCCCGAGCGTCTACGCCACGATGTGGGTGTGCTCAAGCCAGGCGCCCGGCTATAAGCCTAAATATTCCGCTATCAAAAACGCCTCACCGGGACCTTCCTCTTTACCGAAATAACTGACCGGTTCGCGTATCTCATCCTCGATATAACCTACCTCGCAATCAATACCATATTGTCTGGCAAGGCCGTTAAACAGCTCCACCGGGAAGTTGAGGTGAGTGTTCTTGGTCACCGGCTGACTAATACCAAGCTGCCATTCCTGACAATGGTCGCTATCGCACTCATTGATCAGAGTGACATGTCTGCTGTCGTTTGCATCGGTATACGCCTGCAAGGCCGCTTGCAGCTCCGGCAGGTTCTGCCGCAGTTTCTTTTCCTGCTTTTCTTCAAGGCGGTCACAGGCGATGAGAAGGTATATAAGCATCTGAGTTTCCATGGTTGGAGTGGGTAGCAAAAGGGCACAGTTTGAACTGCCCCAGGCTTCACGGTAACCGGCTAAGAGCACGCGGTGCTGAGGCTGAAGAGCCGCCCGGACCCCAGTCAGATGGCCTTTCCGAGTGCCTCGAGTAACTGCGCAATATTCTTCTCGTCGCGCTTGTAGTAAGTCCAGGGACCAATACGTTGGGAGCTGACCAACCGCGCACGCTGAAGGGCCGCCAGGTAGTTTGATACGGTCGACTGGGAGAGCCCGACCCGCTCCTGAATGATGCTTACGCACACGCCGAGTTCCTCGGGATCAGCTTCCTGTTCAGGGAAGCTTTCCCTCGGGTTCTTCAATAGCGTGAGGATGGCCAGGCGGGTTGGATTGTCCAACGCCTTTAGCGCTTCAATAACTTCGATGCTCATGTGCACGTCATATATTGGGTTTTCGCTATTTTACCATGTTCCGCCTTGGCCCGCTGCGCGCCCTCGCATCGAGAACCCGCAGCAGCGTCGCTTAGTGCTGGTAGGCAGGGTAATCGATATAGCCCTGCTCGGTACCGCCGTACACGCTGGCGGCATCGAGCGGATTCAGCGGCCAGTCATTGGCAATGCGGTCCGGAAGATCCGGATTGGCAATGAAGGGTCGGCCGAATGCAATCAGGTCAGCCCAACCCGCGCTGATCGCCCCTTCTGCCCGTTGCGCCGTGTACTTTCCGGCATACAGGATCCGACCGCTAAAGGTTTCTCGGACCGCGCTACGGAATGAGTCTGGCAGCTCAGGGGCGTCCTCCCAGTCAGCCTCCGCCAGTGACAGATAGGCGATGCCTATCTCTTCAAGCACTTTTATCGCTTTGATGTAGGTCTCGTGAGGGTTCTCCTCTACCATGCCGAGGTACACGCGCTCTTCATCGGTACTGGCGAACAAGGGTGCAAAACGCACTCCCAGCCGATCTGCACCTACCACATCGGCGACGGCCTGGGTCACCTCGCGCAGGAATCGGAGACGGTTGTGCAAAGAGCCACCATATTCATCTGTGCGGAAATTGGAGTGTGCCGAGATGAACTGGTTAACCAGATAACCATTGGCACAGTGAATCTCGACGCCATCGAAACCCGCCTCCAATGCATTGCGTGCAGCTTGAGCATAGAGTTGCACTATCTCTTTAACTTCAGCGTTAGATAACGCTCTCGGGGTAGATGGATCTGTCAGGGCGCCAGCCCCAGGTGCAGTTTCGATGAATACTTTGACGTTATTTGCCGGCAGCGTGGATGGCCCTACCGGATCACCGCCGTGCGGCTGCAGCGAAGTATGGGACACCCGGCCCACATGCCATAATTGCGCAAAAATAATGCCGCCTTCACCATGCACCGCCGCGGTGACTTTCTTCCAGCCTTCGATTTGCTCTGGGCTATAAATGCCTGGCGTCCAGGCATACCCTTGGCCTCGCGGCTCAATCTGGGCTCCTTCTGTAACCATGAAACCGGCACCTGCTCGCTGGCGGTAGTAGGTGGCCATCAGGTCATTAGGGATGTTGCCTGGCTGCGAGCTTCTCGAGCGCGTTAGGGGCGGCAGTACGATTCTATTGCGGAGCTGATAAGGGCCAAGCTGTGTATTAGTGAAGAGCGTTTTATGTGTCATCGATAGATCCATATATAGCGAATTATAGATATCATGAGGCGTGATCGTGCACCTCGAAAGCGGCTTCCTATTCAGCCGTTTATTTGCAAAACAGTCTGACGCCGGATGGCCGATGGGTCGCTATTCTAACCATCATATCTAGAAATGCAAATATCTAGATTTAAAAGCCAGATTTAAAAGAAAGAAAGAAAAACAAGTCCTGATCACGAGCTTACGTGACCCTGCATTCGTTTCGCGGTTTTTGCGGAATTTCTTTCCAATACCGTTGTCGTTTGCAATACCAGAGCTGTAAAACGGCTCCGCTCCGGCGAACGTTCACAACATGACGTTACGTCGATAAGTAGTGGACCATATTGCAGGGGATCGCACGATGGCCGAGCAATCATCCAGACTACCCAGCTTTGACGAAATGAAAATAATGGCGCTGGAGCAACCCGAAGCGCTGGAAAATCTGCGCCAACTGCTTACCGCCGAACTGATCAAAAACGCCCCGCCATGTCGCCGACGCCGGCTCGAGGGCCTGGCCTTCGTGATCGAAGCGGAGCGGCGCAAGGCGCGCAATCCCATGCAAGCCTGCATCAGGCTTTCTCGAATGATGCTCGACTCGTTAGTCGAACTGAAAGAAAGTCTCGATATGCATAGGCCTTGTAACGCACCAGAGGAGCCGCGCACCGCAATTGTGATCCCCTTCGGCAAACGCCAATCAGACTCCTGAGCCGCTCTTCGGGGTCCGCTGTCGCTTCAACAGCCCCGAGTTTTGACCGCTTTTATCAGTTTAGATTGTCCGGTTTTTGAGTGCCAGTGTCGTTAGCCTAATGTCGTTGCCGCGATTGCCTGCGGTGCAGGCGAGCCGATGGTGGCCTGGGCCATGTTTTCCGGAGGCCGCTCTGGCACAGATACGGCGACGCCTGGAAAGCACGGCGACAATCGGGCAGACAATGCGCAGAAAGGTACCGATGAAACAAACCGGTAGGTCTGCCACCGCTGTCAGTAGAGGCCGATGATCTGCACGGGCATCGTAGCTGAGAGACAGCCCAAGCCATGGCAGCAAGAGCGACGATGCTGACTTCCTAAGACCAAGATAAGGGGGATGTCGGCTGCCTGGAAAGCCAAGGCACGGGCAAGATTGACCAATTGCTGGCAATCAACGAAAAATAGCGTTAACTTCGAATCACCAAGGGTTTCCGGCGGCTGGGGTCGCCCCGGTATGGCCCAACTGGCCATTTATGTTGTTTTATGCCCCACTCTTTGCGCCATACAGTATTAGGATGGCCATTATCGCGGTGTTGGTATGGTCCCCACTCATTTTGTATATGTATTCGATGCTTAACCAAGTGATCAATCCCATTACGGGTGCAAAATCGGCGCCTGGTGGCGGCGGTTTTGCAAAGCGCCAGATGGCCATGAACCGAGCCATAGTTATATTTATTTCGCTAGTACTGGCGTCCTGCTCTTCAAATAAAAAGGAGCAGAACGAGACCCTTTCAGCACTATCAACCGTTTCTGCCGTACTTGCCTCCGTGCCGTTAGTGTTCTTCGCGGAGGCTCATAACATAATCAACGACACCGAAGGTAAAAATAAAGAAATAGCGCGCTTGCTCGCCGAGAAATTTGACCCCGTATACAACGAGCGTATAAACATTATTGAGGCTAGAACCCCCGAAGCAGATGCCGTGTCGCTGATTGATCAGGGCGTGTTTGTATTCTTGCCTTCTGTTCCCGGCGTAAAAATTTATCCAGGCCTGCTTCCGAAGCAAGCCGAGGACATTGATGGCTATTCAAACAGCGAAGCGATTAACACCAATGAATTACCCGCCTATCTATCAGCTTTAATGTCGCAAGACCCTGCACACAAAGAGTTAGGACGCCATTACTTCGGAGAGCCATACAGACAGTTTATTTCAACTGGCTGGGCCTACAAAAAAGTATTCAACTCGTTTATGTATTCAGCGTTAAATACCAAACAATCATCTAGCAAACCAATCCAGCCGACCGCTCAAGCGTCGACTGACTGAGGCTTTGTATACCTATGCTCATTACCATTTCCCGCTACAGCCTCCCCTATGAGGCCCACATAGCCAAGTCGCGGCTGGATGCGGAAAGCATACCGGCGTTTATTGCGGATGAGCACACGATCAATATGCAGTGGCTTTACTCAAACGCCATGGGTGGCGTGAGGCTGCAGGTGCCTGAGTCTTATGCTGAGGCTGCGCTACAGGTTCTGAACGAGGACCGGGAAAAGGATCTGATCGAGCTGGTGGGGGCTGATGTGCAAGTCTGCCCGCGCTGTGGCAGTGAAGATACGCAATACCATCAGATTGGCCGCCGCTGGGCGTTTCTGATGTTTTTGGGGCTGAACTTCCCGCTTTTCCCGATCAGGAACGGCATCAAATGCAATGCCTGCGGGAAGGTCTCAAAATCGTAGCAGCCAATACCCGCCAGGGGTACGGCGCACCTAGCAATGCAACCAGATGCGCTCCGCTGACAGCAAGATCGACCTAATCCAAATTAACCACGATGCGCCCGGTCATGTTCCCGCCAAGGATCTTCTCGATCTGTTCCGGCAGTTCATCCAGCCCGACTTCCTTTTCCAGGTTGTGCAGATCAGTCTTCCATTGCAACGACAACCGATCCCACATGGACGCCTTGACCACTAAGGGCTGCTCTACCGAGTCGACACCCAGCAGATTGACGTTACGCAAAATGAACGGCAGTACGCTGCCCTGGAACTGAGTACCAGCAGTCAGACCACAGGTGACGGCACTGGCACCGTAAAACAGCGATTTGACCACATTGAACAGAATATCTCCGCCCACCGTGTCCACCGCACCGGCCCATTGCTCCTTGAGCATGGGTTTATCCTTACCTGCTTCCAGCTGGCTGCGCTCGATAATCTGCGTGGCGCCCAGGCCCTTGAGAAAATCCGCCTGCGTGGCTTTGCCGGTAGCGGCTGCCACTTCATAGCCGAGACTGGCGAGCATGGCGACGGCAATACTGCCGACGCCGCCGGTAGCGCCGGTGACTAAAACGGGGCCCTGGCCGGGAATCATGCCGGCCTGTTCGAGCTTGTCGATACACAGCGCGGCTGTCAGGCCGGCGGTACCCAGCACCATGCTGTCGCGTAGGCTCAGGCCTTCCGGACGCTTGAGAACCCAGGCGGCAGGTACACGGATGTATTGCCCGTAGCCGCCTGGGGTGCTCATGCCCAGATCGTAACCGGTGACGATGACCTCATCCCCGACCGACAGCTCAGGCACCGAGGAAGACTCCACAACGCCAGCCGCATCAATGCCGGGGGTATGTGGAAAATTGCGCGTGACGCCCTTGTTGCCGGATGCGGACAGGGCATCCTTGAAGTTCAGCGATGAGTACTTAACGCGAATCAGCACCTCACCTTCAGGCAGGTCATCGATCTGCCGAGTGGTTGCCTTGGACACATAGCGGCCGTCTTGTTCGCTGACGACCAGAGCCTTGAATTCCGTCATGGTGTTCTCCTACCAGAAACGCTGATTGTGAAAGCGCGAAAGCCAGGTCAGCAATAGATTGTCGAGCGCCGTCGAGACACTGCCCGAGAGTTTCTCCTGCAGCTTTTTACGCGTGACATAATGCACTTCAAATACGTCTGCTTCGTGGATCATGCGACTAATGTACTGGTCGCTGGTACTGATCTCGTCGGCCAGGGCGTTGTCCAGCGCCTCGGTGCCAAACCAGACTTCACCGGTGGCCACTGCGGCCACATCCAACTTGGGACGATACTGGGCAACAAAGGCCTTGAACAGCCGGTGAATGTTTTCCAGGTCTTCCTGAAACTTCTCGCGACCCTTCTCGGTATTCTCACCAAACAGCGTCAGCGTGCGTTTGTACTCGCCAGCGGTGAGCATCTCGTAGTCCACATCGTGCTTCTTCAAGACTTTATTGAAGTTGGGGATCTGCGCGACCACACCAATAGAACCGAGCATGGCAAATGGCGCAGCCAGCACCTTGTCGGCGATGCAGGCCATCATGTAACCGCCGCTGGCGGCGACTTTATCAACACAGATAGTCAGCGGTATGCCGGCATCGCGGATCCGCGTCAGCTGCGAGGCTGCCAGCCCATAGGCATGCACCATGCCGCCGCCGCTTTCCAGCTTGACGACAATCTCGTCCTTGGCGGTGGCGACTTCCAGAATGGCAGTAACTTCATGACGCAAATTTTCCAGCGCGCTGGCTTTGATATCGCCATGAAAATTTAATACGTAAACCCGCTTGGGCGTGTCGGTGGATTTGCTCCGCGCTTTCAACTCGGCTTTGCGTTCTTTGTGCCGCAGCTTGAGCGCAGCTTTACCTAGAATCGTCTCGCTTAACTTATCGGTCATGCGATCCAGTTGATCATTTAACCGCACCACGCTCAGCGAGCCCACCGCACGGCCCTTGCGCTCTTTGAGCGCCGCTACCATAGCTACCACCAAGAGGATCGCCACCACAAAGGTAACGGCCTTGGCCAAAAACATACCGTACTCAGCAAGCCATTCCACAAGCGCACTCCAAACAAACAGAAAGGGATTTAGGTCTCTACCATCAAGCATACAGGAACGGCTTCAGACTGGGACAAACTCGCCCGCGCCGAGATTCAAACAAGCGTATGGTTTTTTATTGACAGGGGCATGCGACGCCAATACCCTCAGCACTTAGTCGTAAACAATAGGATGACCTCGTGGGCAGCATCTATCTGATCAGGCATGGCCAGGCTTCGCTCGGTGCAGAGAACTACGACGTGCTCTCGCCCATGGGTATTCAGCAGTCGGAGATCCTGGGTGAACACTTCCACCGTGCCGGTCTGACCTTTGAGCGCAGCTACGCGGGCGAGATGCAGCGCCAGATCGATACCGGCAAGCATGCCCTGGCGAAAATGCCCGGCTCTGATCAACAGATTCTATGTGAACCGGCGTTCAACGAATACGCCGCAGATACCGTGATGCAAACTTATCTGCCGAAGGTAGCGGAAACCGAACCGGATGCGATGCACTATGTGAAAAATGCCGGTCAGTACCGCAAGGAGTTCCAGCGCATTTTCAGCCAGGTGATTACGCTATGGATCACCGAACAGAATGAAGTCAGCGGCTGCGAGCCCTGGGCCGCTTTTGTCGAACGGGTTAAAGGCGGTTTGGCCCGTGTATTGGAAGATGCCGCGCGCGGCCAGAACATCGCAATCTTTACTTCGGGCGGCGCTATTACCGCCGCCCTGCAACTCATCACGCAAATGCCGGCTACCAGTGCTTTCGAGCTGAACTGGCAAATCGTGAACACCTCTGTAAGCCGTCTCCAGTATGGTAAAAACAAGCTTAGCCTGGCTTCATTCAACAATCAGGCTCATCTTGATCTAAACCTGCAGCCGGATTGCATTACTTACAGATAAAAACGGCAACGCCATTTGACGTTGCTTCAGCAAAACCAGAAATCAAGGACACACCTATGACCAGCGTTGCAGACATCACCAGCACAATGGAATCCAAGTTCAACCCAGCCGCAGCAGCCGGCCTGGATCTGGTTTTCCAATTCAACATCGAAGACGACAGCAACTTCAACGTCACCATCAAAGATGGCACTTGCGCCATCGCCCAGGGTGACGCCGGCACTCCGAACGTTACGCTGATCATGGACAAGGCCACTCTGGAAGGCGTTATGACCGGTGAGACCGACGGCATGCAAGCCTTTATGGCTGGCAAGCTGCGCGCCGAAGGCGACATGATGTTGGCTCTGAAACTCGGCGAACTCTTCCCCGCCTGAGTAATAGCTGCATAAAAAAACCGGAGCCCAGTGCTCCGGTTTTTTATGCCAGTGATCTTGGTCTTGAATTTGAACTGGGACAGCAAACCCAACCTCACACAAAAGCCGGAGGAGCATCCCAGCTTGGCAGGGTGGAGAAAGTGTATAAAACAGGGATGTTTTATCCAAGCCTACAGGGACGTATTCACGGCGTCTTTCGGAACCCTGCCAAGCTGGGATGCGCCCTACACTCCTAGCTGCGAGAATAGCGCCAAGCCCAGCGAGCGCGACATGTCACGCCGACACGCGCAAGTACGTCCATGTAGCTCGGCGATGGCATCCTTGCCATCGACGGTCGGCTTAGCCCTGCCCCGCTCACTTGGCTACAGCCTCTGAGTGTCCTGAACCAAACCCAGCAACCAATTCAGGCCCGGCAAAATAGCCCCAACCAATCCCCTACCAACACGAACCCTGATAAGCCCTTTCAAACAAGCGTTTGAGCTTGTTCACGCAGCGTCGCTGGATTAGATTAGCTGATTGTCCATGCCACCCATTATAAGGAAAGCCATGAGCGCTACAGACCAGGCTACCCAGATCCGCGAAGGCGAAGAACTGGATGTACAAGCCGTTGACCAGTACCTCAAGAGCCAGATCCCCGGGCTTGAAGGCCAGCCCACCATCACCCAGTTCCCCGGTGGCGCATCCAACCTCACCTATCTTGTTGCATATCCAAATCAGGAATTCGTGCTGCGCCGTCCACCGTTTGGCAAAAAAGCCAAATCCGCCCACGACATGGGTCGTGAATACCGCATTCAGAAGCAGTTGGCTGAAGGCTTCCCCTACTGCCCTAAAGTGTATGCACACTGCACTGACGAATCTGTACTGGGTTGCGAGTTCTATGTGATGGAGCGCGTCAAGGGCATCATTTTGCGTTCCGAGATTCCCGAAGAACTCGGCCTGAATGAAGCCAAGACTCGCGAACTGTGCAAGAGCTTTGTCGATAAGTTCGTTGATCTGCACAACCTGGACTACACCGCCTGCGGCCTGGCGGACCTGGGCAAGCCGGAGGGTTATGTAAAGCGTCAGATCGAAGGTTGGATTGATCGTTACCAGAAGGCGGCAACACCCGATGCGCCCAATTGGGAACCGGTGATGGCCTGGCTGCGCGAGAAGATGCCTGCCGACCACCACAAGCCCGGCCTGGTGCATAACGACTATCGCTTCGACAACGTGATTCTGGATCCCGAAAACCCAATGCAGATTATCGGTGTACTAGACTGGGAAATGACCACGATCGGCGACCCGCTAATGGATTTGGGTAACACCCTGGCCTACTGGATTCAGGCAGATGATCCGCAGCCCATGCAGGCCATTCGTCGCCAGCCCAGCCACGCGCCGGGCATGCTCACGCGGCAGGAATTTGCAGATTACTACGCAGAAAAAGCCGGCATCGAGATTCCCAACCTGGATTACTACTACACCTACGGCCTATTCCGCCTGGCTGGCATCGTGCAGCAGATCTACTACCGTTTTTATCATGGCCAGACCCAGGACAAGCGCTTCGGCAACTTTATTCATATGAACAAGTTGCTGGAACAGTTGAGCCTCTCGGTTATCAACAAATCTACCCTATAAGCTTAAAAAGAGGACACCCCCATGCAAAAGACTCAATTATTCGATCTGGACGGCAAAGTAGCCCTGGTCACCGGCGCCAGCCGTGGTATTGGTGAATCTATTGCCAAACTGCTGGCCCAGCAAGGTGCCCACGTGATTGTGACCAGCCGCAAGATCGAAGGCTGCCAGGAAGTGGCTGACGCGATTGTCGCGGCTGGTGGCAAAGCCACGGCAATGGCCTGCCATATTGGTGAGATGACGCAAATTACCGAGACTGTAGCGAACATCCGCAGCCAGTTTGGCAAGCTGGATATCCTGGTCAATAACGCTGCCACCAACCCCTACTTCGGCAACGTCCTGGACACCGACCTCACGGCATTCCAGAAGACCGTTGACGTGAACATCCGTGGCTACTTTTTCATGTCAGTAGAAGCCGGCAAATTGATGCGCGAGAACGGTAGCGGCGCGATTCTGAACGTGGCGTCTGTGAACGGCATGGTGCCTGGCGATATGCAAGGTATCTACTCGATTACCAAAGCAGCCGTGATCAATATGACCAAGGTGTTCGCCAAGGAATGTGCGCAGTTCGGCATCCGCTGCAACGCCCTGCTGCCAGGCCTGACCGACACCAAGTTTGCCTCGGCACTGACTACCAATGATTCCATTCTGAAGATGGCGCTACAGCGCATTCCCCTACGCCGCGCCGCCGACCCGAGCGAAATGGCCGGTACCGTGCTGTATCTGGTTAGCGACGCGTCCAGCTACACCACGGGTGCTGCGATCAACGTTGATGGCGGCATGTTGGCCTGATGAGGGCAATGCCGCGACGCACTAGAAAGGCTTGAGTGCCTCGGTCGCGGCCTGATTGAGGGGCACCGGTGTTAATCCGGTGGCGCCGATTTCAAGCGCGTATCGCGCGCCATCGGTCATGGGCATAAAGCGCAAGGTAAAGGCATCCGCCTCGAGCAGTGCCTGACTCCCGGACCGATCCAGCCAGTACCAGAGATCACGCCAGCTTGGCGTAGCATGCAGCAAGCCTCTGGGTGGTGCATCGGCACTCTGCTGCTGCTCCAGCGCCAGGTAACGACCTGCAAGGCGATGCAGCCGGTAGCCGTCCTGCAGACCTATCGCATGGCCCAAACCCCGCCAGCGCAAGACCTGAGCATCCAGTTCCCACTGGTCACCGTTCAGACGTACCCGCCCCGACTCAATACCGTTCAATTCAACCTCGAATAATTGTGGACCCACTGCACGGAAGGTTAAGGTCGCCACCGTGCTGCCCGACTCCAGGGTTCTGAACTGCTGCATTTCCCACGCAGCCACAGCCAGCACCGCGCTGATAGCCACCGCCAGCAAGAAAAGATTGCCCTTGAGCCAGGGCAGCAACCAGCCCAGGCGCCAGCCACGGGCGATGGCCACAGCCAGCACCAGCAATGCCAATACCACCAGCAACGCAGTTAATCCGTAGTACTGCATTATATCTCCAGGCCAGATCAGGCCGGCACGGCGGGAAGGGGTTGGCCACGCAAGCGGGCCAGATGGCAATCTATCAGCCAGCGGGAAATGGTACCCGCCGGCGGTATTCCGGGCAGATCGTCCACATGCCACCAGCCGGCTTCTTCAATTTCACCGGGTTGCGGCACAATCTCACCGCTGACATAACGGGCATGAAAGCCCATCATCAGCGAATTAGGGAAGGGCCAGTTCTGGCTACCCAGATATTCCAATTGATCAACTTCTACTCCGACCTCCTCCATCACCTCACGGTGTAGGCACTCCTCCACTGATTCGCCTGGCTCGATAAAACCGGCCAGGGTGCTGAAAAATCCAGGGCGGAAATGCGGCGCACGCGCCAGCAGGATTTCTTCGCCGCGGGTAATCAGAACAATGATGCAGGGCGCGAGCTTGGGGTACTGACGCAGATCGCAAGCAGGACACTCCATCGCCCGCTCTGCGCCACGAGGCTGCATGACCTGACCACAGCGACCACAGAAACGGTGGCTGTCGTACCAGGCCTCCAGCTGCTGGGCCAGACCCAGCACACGGAAGGTGTCGTCATCAATCTGGCCGATCAGCGTGCGTAGGCCGTGCCAGCTAAGCCCAGGCAAATCCACCGGATCGCTGATTCGCATAAGGTGGCAGGCTTTGTTATCCAGATGGCCGATAAGCAGATGGAAATCGGTGATGCCGAGAAAGCGCATACTGTCTGGATCGTGAAGAAAGCCACCCTGGAACATCGCAAATTGCTGTTTGTGGAAGACCACAACCAGATCGCCCTCCTCGATGCGAGCAGTATGGGTAGCGGCGATGAAACGCTTTTGGCTTTGGCTCATGGGACTTAGGATCCTGCCAGGGTATAACCCAATTCAGCCAGGCTGTCTTCGGCCAGGGTTAATACATCGGTAATGGCGACGGCAGAGCGCTCTGCCGACTCCAGATAGAATTCGATACTGGTCAAGGCATCTGCCAAGACTTCCAGTCGCTGCGCATCAGGCACCTCGCGGCGCTCGAGCATGACTTCCTGAATAAAGCGGCCAGACAAATTGATGATACTCGCAGCACGGCTCATACCCAGGAAGATCAGCCCACCGCGTACCGTCTCCAGGGTCGAAGGCACGTTCATCAGGTGCATGATGTCGTTGCCCGATTCCATATAGGCGGTGATCGCCCGTTTGGCCAGCGACAGACCGGCCTGGGATTCCTCGATCAGCACAATACGCGCTTCTTTCAGCTCCACCGGCTCGTGGCTGTCACCTGGGCCCGAACCCGGTACCGGGCCAACATCGCTGCCACGCTCGTCGAGGCGGTTGACGGCCGTTTCGGCCAGCAATACCGCATCGGCGATCTGCTCAAGCATCAGCATGTCCGTACTGTTCCAGGCGCGCAATTGCCCAGCAGCGGCTTCGATAGCGGCAGCGGCTTCGGGCAGGTCGAGCATCGACAGGGTCTTCCAGAGCCGCTGCAGCGCGCTGCCGAGCGTGTCCATTGATTGTTCAGGATCGCCAGCGTTACGGGCCAGCAGATCGAGCAGGTCCTTGATGGCGGTCAACTCTTCGCGCAGGGCTTCTGCGACCGAGCGCATGACATCCACCCCCGGGCCACGCAGACGGTGGAATGAGGACTGCAGCTCCAGCTCGGTGTAGCCGGCCTCCGGCAAGGTGAGCGCCGCCTTTACCTCGTTACACTGCGCGCAACTGGCATTACCCAGCGCCACCAGAAAAGCCAACTCGCGTACCAGTTCGGGATTAGTGCTCGGCGTCGGCAACGGACTGCAAACCCCGCGTTTCTTGATCTCACGGTCCAATTGCGCGAACAGCCGTTTCCGTGGGGCGCTTAGTTGCAGTGGCGTGCGCTCGATGGCTTCCAGCGCGGCAGAGGCGACCCAACACAAGGTCACCGCACTAGGATCCAGGGTAGCCTGCCAACGTGCCAATGCGCGCTGCATCAGCGGCGCGGCGGTTGCCAGGCTGTCATCGCGGATCATACCGAGCAACCCCAACTGATACATCTGCCGCAGGCGATTGAAAGTACGGGCATCCAATGGCTGCGGCTCTTGTTGACCGCGCAACGTCAGCGGCAGGGAGTCGGCCGCCAACGCATAGAAATGACTATCGGCCAAGGCCGGAACACCGGGCCGATTGGCGCGTAGCTGATTGATAGTCGGCAGCAGCAACTCTGGACGTTCAAAGCCCTGGTGCCGACACTGCTGCAGATAACGTTCGAGCAGAAACAGCCCATCGCACAGCGCCGAGAGCGGCTCATTGCGGTCGGTGCCATCATGTTCAGGAATATCAGTCGCGAGCGCAATCATCTCGGCAAGTAGCAGAGCTGCCCCGCGCAATTCGATCAGCGTCAGGGTGCCACGCAATTGCTGCAGACCCTCGATAGCCTGCTGCAGCAAGCTGCCGTTATGCCGGTCTTCCAGAAACTGCTGGAGCAGATCTTCCACCTCACCCATGCTGGTGAAGAGTTCTTCCCTGACAAGATCTAATGATGTGGCGCCTGTTAACATCGTATTGTGTCTCCCCACCGTCCCTGCCTGCGTTGCCCGCCTAGTCCGCGAAATCAGCGGTCTTTTTGGCCATATGCGCCGCCATGGCGAGCTTCAGATCGTCTGACTGAAGCATGGCAGCATTCCACGTGGCTATATAATTGAGCCCGTCATCAACGCTGTGGTCGCGGCTGTAGCGAATCATTTCCTTGGTACCACGAATCGCCAGCGGTGATTTGCTGGCAATCTCACCTGCCATAGCCATGACGCCCGAAAGCAGCTCGGCATGACTGGCAAAGGTTCTGTTGACCAGCCCCATGCGCGCCGCTTCGTCACCGTCAAAGGCCCGGCCTGTGTAGGCCAGCTCCCGCATCATGCCATCACCTATGAGGTGGGGCAATCTTTGTAAAGTGCCGACATCGGCGGCCATTCCCATGTCAATTTCCTTGATGGAAAAATGCGCGTCGGGCGTTGAATAACGCATATCGCAGGCGCTGATCAGATCAATAGCGCCACCGATGCAGTATCCATGAATGGCGGCGATGACCGGCTTGCGGCACTCGTCTACCACATTGAACGAGGTCTGCAGGCGTAACACGTTGCGGCGGACAATGTCGGCGTTGCGGCCGATATCCTTGCCCATCTTGTTAGCCGCTTGGGCCAACAGTGCCAAATCGATCCCGGCAGAGAAATGCTTGCCGGCCCCGGAGATGACCACCACTCTGACGCTATCGGTGTTATCCACCCAGTCAAACGCCTGAATAAGCTCTTCCCAGAACGCCGCATTCATCGCATTGACCTTGTCAGGCCGGTTTATCTGGATATGGGCGATCTTATCGATTTGCTCGACCAACAGGGTCTGGTACTCAGGCATGACAGGCTCCAGGATTTTATTAGCTAAACAAGGCAGTCATTCGTTCAGCCACGAAGCTGCACTAGTTGCCAGACTATAACAAGCATTACGGATCAATGGCATAGCTCTGGCTATTCGGGTAATTAGTAACAGCGCTCAGAGCCTTATTTACCGGGCCGCACCTGGCCGGCCGCACCTAGCCGGCCGCACCTAGCCGGCCGGACCTTCCCACACAACAAATCCAGCCGCCTTTGCGATGGCAGCCAGACGCTCGGCATGCGCCTCCAACTCCTCCTGGCTGGGGCTGACGACTTTCAGTCCTGTCCGCTTGGCCGGATCCAGACGGCGGATGCTGGTCACGCCATGGCTGTTGGTATCCGCATCGGTGCCCTGCCCGGCCAATAGCAACGCCGTCTGGCCGCCGGTCATAGTCAGATAAACGTCAGCGAGAATTTCCGCGTCGAGCAAGGCCCCGTGTAAATCGCGCTGGGAGTTGTCGACCATATAGCGTTTGCACAGTGCATCCAGGCTGTTGCGCTGGCCGGGGTGCTTTTCCCGCGCCATCATCAACGTATCGACTACGCCGCAATGTTCGCCCATCTTGCCGAGCAGACCGCCGAGGCGTTCCAGCTCCATGTCCAGAAAACCGATATCGAACGCCGCGTTGTGGATGACCAAACGGGCGCCTTTGACGAACTGCATAAAGTCGTTGGCTACATCAGCGAACAGCGGCTTGTCAGAGAGAAATTCATCGCTGATGCCGTGTACGGCAAAGGCCCCCTCTTCCACCTCCCGCTCGGGGTTGATGTAGACATGAAAATGCCGGCCAGTCAGCCGCCTATCAAGCAACTCGACACAACCGATCTCGATAATGCGGTGGCCGTCCTTAGGGTCGATGCCGGTTGTTTCGGTATCCAGTACCACTTCACGCATGTGTCTGACTCCGTTTCGCCAGGACGTCCTGTACACCCAGATTGGCCAGATCGTCGGCTATTTCATTTTCCCTATGACCACTGTGACCCTTGACCCAGCGCCACTCAACCTGGTGCTGGTTGACCAGCTCGTCGAGCTGCATCCACAAATCGGCATTTTTGACCGGCTGCCGGCTGGCGGTTTTCCAACCGCGTTTTTTCCAGTTCGGCATCCATTCGCGGATACCTTTCATCACATATTCGGAATCCGTGGTCAGCGTGACATTCGCGGTTTTTTTCAGCGCTTCGAGCCCACGAATAGCCGCAGTCAACTCCATGCGGTTGTTGGTGGTCTGCAGCTCGCCGCCATACAGCGATTTTTCATGTTCGCCAAGGCGCATTAATACACCCCAGCCACCGGGCCCAGGATTGCCTTTGCAGGCCCCGTCAGTAAAGATTTCAATCGTATGCGTCATTCATTATTCCGTTTTTGCGTGCGCCTGGTTCCCGCAGCAATGGGGGGCAGGGTCAAGGCTGGAAAAGCTCGGGCGGTCTGCTTGCGCGGGGTCACGCCGTACATCTGCCGGCGTGCGACAAGGCAGTAAAAACCGCCCATCGGCAGATTGCGCCGCTCCCCTAATCGCTCGAGAAAGCCCATGCGATCCAGCCACTTTTGTGTAGCAAGCGGCGGACGATAGCACCCATTAGTGCGTTTCTCCACCGCAAAACCAAGCAGTTCCAGCCAGTCTGTAAGCCGGGCCGGACTGACAAATCCAGCTTCACTGAGCCAACTGCGTCCGGCAAAATGGTTCAAGCCCCAACTACTCCAGGGATTGAAACCAAGGATGATGATATGCCCGCCAGCGCGCACCGCCTGACTGGCTTCACGTAACAGCGTGCGGGGCGACAAGCAGAAGTCCAGGCCATGATGCAACAGCACCACATCCAGCGATTGCGGAGCGAAGGGCCACTGACCTTCCTGTAACGGCATCGTCGGCGGTTCTGCGATCAGATCAAAATGCCAGCGGTTGCGCAATACCGACTGGTTGCCATCCAGCAGCGTGGGTGCCAGCCCGTACTGCACCAGATGCTGGCCAAAACAGCGCTGCAGGCTCTGCTCAATCACCGTCTGCTGAGTCTGCAGCAGCATCTGTCCGGCAGGCGTATCCAGCCATGCCCGCGCCACCCGCAGCAGATCCATCAAGTCAGTCTGGCTGATAGAGCCAGAGCGATCATCAATCAACATCGGGCCTCCGTTGGCCATTTTGCCTGATTTCCCCAAGCCAGCATGCGCCTGTACTATAAAAGCATATTCCTTTCAGGGCGTTTTAAACATGCTTGAATTCATAGCACTCCCGGCCTTTCAGGACAATTACATCTGGCTTATCGTCGACAATGACCATCATCGGGTTGCCGTCGTCGATCCCGGCGACGCCGTCCCGGTCATTACCTGGCTGGGCAGGCGTCCGGAATACGATTTGACCCATATGCTCATCACCCATCACCACCGTGACCACACTGGCGGGCTGGCGACCATCAAGGCGGCAACCGGCTGCAAAGTGTGGGGGCCGGCTGCCGAAGAGATTCCTGGCCTGGATCGCAAACTCGATGATGGCGAGACCCTGAGCCTATTCGGCCAGACGCTGGAAGTCATCTCGGTGCCCGGGCACACCCGCGGGCATATCGCGTTCTTCTGCAACGAGCCGGGTGCACCCTGGCTGCTGAGCGGCGATACCCTGTTCGCTGGCGGCTGCGGCAGGTTGTTTGAGGGCACCGCCGAGCAGATGCACCGATCGCTACAACGCCTTGCGGCCTTGCCCGATCACACACGGATTTACTGTGCGCATGAATATACCCAAGCCAACTTGCGCTTCGCGCGCGCCGTTGAGCCGGATAATGCCGATATAAAGGTGCGCGCTGAAGTCGTCGACGATCTGCGCGCGGCCGGCCGCATGACCCTGCCATCGAGCATTGGCCTGGAAAAGAAGACCAACCCCTTCCTGCGCGCTGGTGTGGCAGCGGTTATTAACGCGGCAGCAACCCATGCTGGCGAAGCAGCAAGCACAGAGGTAAATACCTTTGCCAGGATCAGGGCGTGGAAAGACAGCTTCTGAGCGTTCTGTGGAATGGTTCCTTGACCCCCGCAGGGTGACTTCCTAGAATCGAGCCAATTTTCAACGGACCAGCCCATGCGTTTTTCTGATCCAGGCTCATATACATCAATAAAAATCCTCCTTGCTGGCCTGCTGATCGCTGGCATAGCAGGTTGTCAGTCGTCGCCCAGTTCTTCGCGCTCCGGGCTGGGTGATCGCCCTACGGATGCCGAGCGCAAAGAGGCGCGGCAAATCACGCTGCTGCGCAGCGCGCGCACGCCGCGCAGTGCCGAAGAGATCGAATCGGTCTACACCCTGTGGAGCCGCATTCGTCAGGGCTTTATGCTTGATCCCGGTGCTATCGACAATCCCCGGGTCAACCAGCAGCGGCTACTCTATGTTGCCCAGCCACGCTACTTCGAGCTGACCAGTCCGCGTGCCGAACGTTATATGCATTACGTTGTAGAGCAGCTCGACGCCCGGCAGATGCCGCTGGAACTGGCGTTGTTACCCTTTGTGGAAAGCGGCTACAACCCCATGGCGCTATCGAGCAGCAGCGCTGCGGGAATCTGGCAATTTATCCCCTCCACCGGCGAAGTGTTTTCTCTGCGCCAGGACTCCTGGTACGACGGACGTCGCGACATCACTGCTTCTACCCAGGCAGCGCTCGATTATCTGAGCAAGCTGGCCAACATGTTTGACGGCGACTGGTTGCTGGCGATTGCCGCCTATAACTGCGGTGAAGGTTGCGTCGGTCGCGCGATCAAGCGTAACCAGCAGCTTGGGTTACCTACCGATTACTGGAACCTGCAACTACCGCGGGAAACCATGAACTACGTTCCGAAGTTGCTGGCGATGTCACAGATCATCGACCGCCCGAGCTTGCATGGCACGGTTTTACCGGAGCTGGCCAACACCCCCTACTTTACCGAAGTCGAAATCAAACGTCAGCTTGACCTGCATAAGGCCGCCGAGCTGGCTGACATGCCGACTGAAGATTTCATGCTGCTCAATCCAGCATTCAAGCAACGTATGACGTCCCCGCAGGGCATCTACCGTCTGCTGGTACCGGTTAACCGGGCCGAACAGTTCAGTGCCGCGCTGGCAAATCTCCCGGAAAGCGAGCGTGTCAGTTATCTGCATTATCAAGTGCGCTCGGGCGATACCCTGTCGCAGATTGCCCGTCGTCATCAGTTGAGCGTGTCGGCCATCCGCGATACCAATCAACTGAATGGCAATATCATCAATATCGGTCAGACGCTGATTCTGCCGCAAATGGGTGCCGGCCCCGCCGTGTCCAGCCCAGCACCGGCACAGCTAGCCACCACCCAATCGGTATACCGCGTCAAGTCGGGCGACAGCCTGTGGAACATAGCCCGCGCACACGGCGTCAGCATCAGCGTGCTACGCGAGCACAACAATATCGACAGCAATCATTCGCTGAGCGCCGGCCAGAGCCTGCGCATTCCTGGCGGCAACAGCAGCGCCAGCCCAGCCAGCCCGCAATCAATGGTGTATACCGTCAAAACCGGTGATTCGCTGTACAGTATTGCCCGGCAATTCAATATAAGCATCGAGCGTATTCGTAAAGAGAACACGTTGGATCGCCATTTGCGGCCGGGGCAACAGCTCACTTTACTGTTACGCTGAGACTGTTGCCTTTAACCCAGCGAGGCTTTCACCAGCCTGGCGGTAATGTTAGCGTGGCAGCCTGTCACGCCCCACCCAGAGCCGCTATGAACTTCAGGTTACTAATCCCATCACTGCTGATCCTGTTTATCTGGTCCGACGCCAGCGCCACCGTCTACCACCAACACGGTTATGCGCTATACGGCCAACCGCGCTATCCAGCGGATTTCGAGCATCTTGACTACGTCAACCCCGACGCCCCCAAGGGCGGCACCCTCAGGGTGATGGGCTCGGGCACTTTTGACACCCTTAACCCTTACACGCTAAAAGGCACCAGCCCGGTTAATACCGGCAACTTTGCCCAGTACGGCATCACCGAGCTGAACGAAACCTTGATGGTCGGTAGCGGGATCTATGACCCCTCCGGTGACGAACCCTATTCTGCCTACGGTCTGATTGCCGAGACGCTGGAGTTTTCCGACGATCGCAGCTGGGTCGTCTTCAACTTGCGCGAAGAGGCGCGTTTCCATGATGGCCGGGCTATTACCGCCGCCGATGTGGCCTTCAGTTATAAGCTGCTGCGCGAACAGGGCCATCCGAATTATCGCTCGATGCTGCAAGAAGTGGATCGAATCGATGTGCTTGGCAAACACCGAATACGCTTCGTTTTCAGCCGCGCCGACAACCCACTACTGATTCTGCGCCTGGGTGAACTACCGATACTGCCCGCGCACCACTGGGAGGGCCGCAGCTTTGGCGACACCACCTTTCAACCTGGGTTGAACAGTGGCCCCTACCGCATAACCAATGTATCACCCGGACGCCGGGTGACCTTCGAGCGGGTCAAGGACTACTGGGGTAAGGATTTGCCGATCAATCGCGGAAAATATAACTTCGATCGGCTCGAGGCCGAGTTTTACCGCGACAATAACGTCGCCTTCGAAGCGTTCAAGGCCGGCGAGTTCGACTTTTACTTCGACCATAAGGCCAGCAACTGGTCGAATGCCTATGACTTCCCTGCGGTGCGCAATCGCGAGGTGGACAAGCGTGAGATAAAGCACCAGATCCCCAGCGCGACCCAGGCGCTGTTCTTCAATACCCGGCGCACCCCGTTTGACCAACGCAGCATGCGCGAGGCGCTGGGCATGCTGTTTGACTTTGAATGGTCAAATCGCGTGCTGTTCTACGATGCCTATCGCCGCTCGGAGAGCTACTACCCCAATAGCCCGTTCAGCGCTACCGAGCTACCGGCCGGCCAGGAGTTTCTGTACCTGAGCGAACACCGCGAGCAGTTGCCCCGGGAACTCTTCACCCAGCCGTTCAGTCTACCCACCAGCGATGGACGGGGCATCTCCCGCGCCAGTCTGCGCCGGGCGGTGGAGTTGTTCAAGGAAGCAGGCTGGACGCTGCGCAATGGTCGGCTGCAGAACGCCAGTGGCAACCAATTGGTCTTCGAGGTACTCCTGGTCAACCCCAGTCTGGAGCGCATTATCCAGCCTTACCGGACCAATCTCGCGCGACTGGGCATCGATATGCGCGTGCGCACTGTGGATCGCGCACAATATAAAGCGCGGCTCGACCAGTTCGATTACGACATGATTCTCGCGACCCTGCCGCAAGGTCTGTCACCTGGGATGGAACAGCACATTTATTTCCATTCCAGCCAGCGCAGCGTACAGGGTAGTCGCAATTACGCCGGCATCGACAACCCGGTGGTCGATGCTCTGCTGGAGAAGCTCCTCGCGGCCAGCAACCGCGATCAGCAGATTGCCGCCGCGAAGGCATTGGACCGGGTGTTATTATGGGAACACTATACAATTCCTAACTGGTATATTGACTACCATCGCATAGCCCATCGTGAGTGGCTCAAATCCCCAGCGACGCCGCCCTATTCGCTGGCCATACGCACCTGGTGGATGATGCCAGGCACTGAATAAAAACACTGAACAATAAACAAGGTCACTGGATGCACGATTTACTCAAAACGCTCTGCGCATGCGCCTTGATCACCTTTGCCGGTATGGCGGCCGCAGAGCCTGGTACTGAACCCGGATTTAAATCTGGCACTGAACCCAGCCCAAACGCTTCCGCCGGCAGCCACGCACTGACCCTGTACGGCGAACCACCAGCTTACCCTGCGGATTTCACCCATTTCGACTATGTGAATGCCGACGCGCCCAAGGGTGGCACCTTGCGCCTGTCTGGCTTTGGCAGCTTCGATTCGTTGAACGGCTTTATTACCCGCGGCAACAGTGTCGAGCGCCTGGGGCTGATTTACGACACCCTGACGTTTCATGCGCTGGATGAACCTTTCACCGAGTACGGGTTGCTGGCAGAGCGTATCGAGCGGGCTGAAGATCATACCTGGGTACGCTTTTATCTGCGGCCCGAAGCGCGCTTTCATGATGGCGAACCAGTAACCGCAAGCGACGTGGTCTTTACCTTCAACACGCTGATTGAGCAAGGCGCGCCTTTTTACAAAGCCTATTACGGCGATGTAAAAGAGGTAATAGCAGAAAACGACCATAGCGTTATCTTTCATTTTCATCACGCGCAGAACCGGGAGTTACCGCTGGTTATTGGCCAGTTGCCGGTACTGCCAGAACATTACTGGGCTGATCGCGAATTCGGCCGCACCACCCTGGAGCCGCCGCTGGGCAGTGGCCCCTACCGCATCAGCCGGGTTAGCGGCGGGCGTAATATTACCTACGAACGTGTTAAAGACTATTGGGCGGCCGATTTGCCGGTACAACGTGGTTTCAACAACTTTGACCGCGTGGTCATAGACTACTATCGCGATACCGGCGTAGCACTGGAAGCGTTCAAGGCAGGCCAGTTTGATTTCAACCAGGAATACGCCGCGAAAAACTGGGCGACTGGCTACGACAGCCCGCCACTGCGTGACGGGCGCATCATCAAGGAAGAGATCCCCAATCTGAACACCCAGGGTATGCAGGGCTTTGTGTTCAACACGCGCCGCCCGTACTTTGCTGACGTGCGCGTGCGTAAAGCGATCAGCCTGTTGTTTGATTTCGAGTGGTCCAATGGGCGCCTGTTTCATAACGCCTATACGCGCACCGACAGCTTCTTCGACAATTCCGAACTGGGCGCCACGGGCGAACCGGACGCAGCAGAGTTGGCGCTACTGGAACCCTGGCGCGATCAGCTATCGGAAACCGTCTTTGGCCCAGCCTACTCACCACCCGTAACCGATGCCAGCGGCATTATTCGCGAGCAAATGCGTGAAGCCTATGCTTTGTTGCAAGACGCTGGCTGGACGATAAAAGACGACCGTCTGATCAACGCTGAAGGTCAGCAACTGAGCTTCGAGTTTCTGATCATACAGGCTGACTTCGAGCGGGTGGCGCTGCCCTTCAAGCGCAACCTGGCGTCGCTGGGTATCGAACTGACCCTGCGCCGTATAGATACCTCGCAGTACATCAACCGCTTGCGCTCGCGGGATTTTGACATGGTCGTCACCAGCTTTAGCCAATCCAACTCGCCGGGCAATGAGCAGCGCGAATATTGGCACTCTTCCAGTGCCGACAATCCCGGGAGCCGTAACCTCATGGGCCTGCGCGACCCGGTTGTCGATGCGTTGGTCGAGGGCCTGATCCAAGCCGACTCGCGCGAATCACTGATCACCCACACCCGCGCGCTGGATCGTGTATTGCGTGCCGGACACTATCTGGTACCGAACTTTCACACGACGGTCTACCGGGTAGCCTACTGGAATAAATTCGCCCACCCGCCAACCTCCCCGCGCTATGACCTGGGGTTGTTTACTTGGTGGATCGATCCGGCTAAAGAGGCCGCGTTGACAGGGACTCCAACGCTGATAGACACACAGGAAAACTGAGCATGCTGGCCTATATCGTTCGCCGTTTGCTACTGATTATCCCTACCCTGTTCGGTATCCTGCTGATCAACTTCCTGATTATCCAGGCGGCCCCCGGCGGTCCGGTCGAGCAGATGATTGCCAACCTGGAAGGCTTCGAAGGCGCTACCAGCCGCATTTCCGGCAGCATGCAGGGTGAGGTTGCCAGCGGCGGCAGTTACCGTGGCGCCCAGGGTCTGGACCCCGACATCATCGCCGAAATCGAGCGCATGTACGGTTTCGACAAACCCGCCCCTGAGCGTTTCTGGCTAATGATCAAGGGCTATACGACCTTTGATTTTGGCGACAGCTTCTTCCGCGACGCCAGCGTGATCGATCTGATTCTGGAAAAGATGCCCGTATCCATCTCGTTGGGCTTATGGACCACCCTGCTGACTTACCTGATATCCATTCCGCTGGGCATTCGCAAGGCGGTACGCCATGGCAGCACCTTCGATATCTGGACCAGTTCGCTGATCATTGTCGGTTACGCGATCCCGGGCTTCCTGCTCGCCATTCTGTTGATCGTGGTGTTCGCCGGCGGCAGTTATTTTGACTGGTTCCCGCTGCGCGGCCTGACCTCCAACAATTGGGAAGAACTCAGCAGCTGGGAAAAGACCAAAGATTATGCCTGGCACCTGGTGCTGCCGATTACCGCCATGGTCATCGGCAGCTTTGCGACCCTGACCATGCTAACCAAAAACTGCTTTCTGGATGAAATCGGCAAGCAGTATGTGGTCACCGCCAAGGCCAAGGGTTTGTCTGCTGGCCGGGTGCTCTATGGTCACGTGTTCCGTAATGCGATGCTGCTGATTATCGCCGGTTTCCCCTCCGCGTTAATCAGCGTGTTCTTTACCGGTGCGCTGCTGATCGAGGTGATTTTCTCACTCGATGGGCTGGGCCTGCTGGGGTTCGAGGCCGCTATCAACCGCGATTATCCGGTCATGTTCGGCACCCTGTATATTTTCACCTTGCTGGGCCTGGTGGTGAAGTTGATCGGTGACATTACTTACACCCTGGTCGATCCGCGCATCGATTTTGAAAACAGGGAGGGCTGAGTATGGCGCTGAACTTCACCCTCTCACCCCTGAACCGCCGGCGCTTTGCCCTGTTTAAAGCCAATCGGCGCGGCTGGTGGTCGTTGCATATATTCATGGTGCTGTTTGTGCTCAGCCTGGGCGCGGAAATGATCGCCAATGACAAGCCGCTAATGGTCCAGTACGAAAACAGCTACTATTTTCCGGTATTCAAACGTTACGCCGAAACCGAGTTTGGTGGTGAATTCCCGATCTCCGCAGATTACCGCAGCCCGTATATCCGTCAGTTGATCGAAGAGGAAGGCAATGGCTGGATGCTCTGGCCTCCCATTCCATTTTATTACGACACGATCAACTACGAGCTCGAGGCCCCCGCCCCGGCCCCGCCCTCAGCAGACAACTGGCTCGGCACTGATGATCAGGCCCGCGACGTCAGCTCACGGGTGATCTATGGCTTTCGTATCTCGGTACTCTTCGCCCTGACACTGACCATCATCAGCTCCATCATTGGCGTAGTAGTGGGTGCCATTCAGGGCTTCTACGGCGGCCGCATCGATCTGTTTGGGCAGCGCTTTATCGAAGTCTGGTCAGGGCTCCCGGTGCTCTATTTGCTGATCATTCTGGCCAGCTTTGTGCAACCCAACTTCTGGTGGCTGCTGGGCATCATGCTGCTGTTCTCCTGGATGGCGCTGGTCGATGTAGTGCGCGCCGAGTTCCTGCGCGGCCGCAACCTGGAGTACGTGCGCGCCGCGCGCGCACTGGGCGCGAATAACCGCATCATCATGTTCCGGCACATTCTGCCCAACGCGATGGTCGCCACGCTGACCTTCTTCCCGTTTATTCTGACCGGCGGCGTTATCACGCTTACCTCGCTGGACTTTCTTGGCTTTGGCTTGCCTGCTGGCTCGCCCTCCCTGGGCGAGTTGATCGCCCAGGGCAAGGCCAACTTGCAAGCACCCTGGCTGGGCATCACTGCCTTCGTCGTGTTGTCGCTGATGCTCAGCCTGCTGGTTTTTATCGGCGAGGCACTGCGTGACGCCTTCGACCCAAGGAAATGACATGTCTGAACAGCCATTGATACGGATCGATAACCTCAGCGTCGCCTTTCGCAGCGAACATGAAGAAGTCATGGCCGTGCGCCAGGTCAGCCTGGATATTCGCGCCGGCGAAACACTGGCATTGGTTGGGGAAAGCGGCTCAGGCAAATCGGTCACTGCGCACTCGATCCTGCGTCTGTTACCTAGCCTGGCCCATCACCCTACTGGGCGCATTCTCTACAAGGGCGAAGATCTGCTGCTAGCCAACGAGAGGCGCTTGCGGCAAGTGCGCGGCAATCGCATCTCAATGATCTTCCAGGAGCCGATGAGCTCATTGAATCCGTTGCACAGCGTCGAGCGCCAGATCAACGAAGTATTGGTGCTGCACAAGGGCCTGGACAAGAAAGCCGCGCGAGCGCGCACCCTGGAGCTGCTCGACCTGGTGGGCATACCCGAGCCGGCCAAACGGCTCAGCGCCTACCCCCACGAGCTGTCCGGCGGCCAGCGGCAGCGGGTAATGATCGCCATGGCGCTGGCCAACGAGCCAGAGCTGCTGATAGCCGACGAACCCACCACCGCACTAGACGTGACCGTGCAACTGAAGATTCTTGAGCTGCTCAAATCGCTGCAAGAAAAACTCGGCATGGCGCTGCTGTTGATCAGCCACGATCTGAACCTGGTGCGCAGAATTGCCCACCGCGTATGTGTCATGTATCAGGGTTGCGTCGTCGAAGAAAATGATTGTGCAACGCTGTTCGCCGATCCGCAGCATGAATACACCCAACGGCTGATTGCCGCTGATCCAACCGGCAATCCGGTCAAGGTGGATGCCGAGGCGCCGGTGATTATGCGGACCGAGCAATTGAAGGTCTGGTTTCCGATCCGTCAGGGCATTTTGCGGCGCACGGTAGATCATGTAAAAGCCGTGACCGATGCGAGCTTTACCCTTAAACAGGGGCATACGCTGGGTATCGTCGGCGAAAGCGGATCAGGCAAGACGACACTGGGCCTGGCCCTGCTGCGGCTGGTAGAAAGTCAGGGCCTGATTGAATGCAATGGTCAACGCCTTGATGGGCTCAGTCAGGATGACGTCAGGCCCATGCGTCGGCAGTTCCAGGTGGTCTTTCAGGACCCGTTCGGTAGCCTGAGCCCGCGCATGTCGGTGGCGCAGATCATTAGCGAGGGGTTGGAGATTCACAAGATCGGCAATGAGCAGGAACGCGAAGAAATGGTCATCCAGGCGCTGCAGGAAGTTGGCCTGGACCCCGCAACCCGGCACCGCTACCCGCACGAGTTCTCCGGCGGCCAGCGGCAACGTATCGCTATCGCTCGGGCCCTGGTGCTCAAGCCTTCGCTGATACTGCTGGATGAACCCACCTCGGCATTGGACCGTACGGTGCAGAGCCAGGTGGTGGAATTGTTGCGCGACCTGCAGGCCAGGCACAATCTGAGTTATTTGTTTATCAGTCACGACCTGGCTGTGGTCAGAGCGCTCAGTCACGAGCTGATGGTCATACGCCAGGGACATATTGTAGAACAGGGATCGGCAAGCACCATCTTTGCCTCGCCGCAACACGACTATACTCGTCAGTTGCTGGAGGCGGCGTTTGCCCACCCGGTATCCGTCAACAAGGCCCCGACACCGGTGGCCCAGTAAAACAGGAAACAAGCATGGGATTTCTCAGCGGAAAGCGCGTACTCATCGTTGGCGTAGCCAGCAAACTGTCCATCGCATCCGGCATCGCCGCCGCGATGCATCGGGAGGGTGCCGAGCTGGCCTTTACCTATCAGAATGAAAAACTCAAAGCCCGCGTAGAAGGCTTTGCAGCTGACTGGGGCTCAGGGCCAGAACTGTGCTTCCCCTGTGACGTCGCCGATGACGCCCAGATTGAACACGCCTTCGGCGAGCTGGCCAAGCAGTGGGACGGTCTGGATTGCATCGTTCATTCCGTCGGCTTTGCCCCCGGTGACCAGCTCGATGGTGACTTCACCGAAGTGACAACGCGCGAGGGTTTCCGTATCGCCCACGACATCAGCGCCTACAGCTTCGTCGCCCTGGCCAAGGCTGGCCGCGAGTTGATGAAAGGACGTAACGGCAGCTTGCTGACATTGTCTTATCTGGGCGCAGAGCGCACCATGCCCAATTACAACGTCATGGGCATGGCCAAGGCCAGCCTGGAGGCCGGTGTACGTTATCTGGCCACCAGCCTGGGGCCAGAAGGCACGCGCGTGAACGCTATCTCGGCAGGGCCTATTCGCACCCTGGCAGCATCTGGCATCAAGAGCTTCCGCAAGATGCTCTCACATAACGAAAAGCAAACCCCGATGCGCCGCAATGTCACCATTGACGAAGTCGGCAATGCGGGTGCCTTCCTGTGTTCTGATCTGGCCTCAGGTGTTTCAGGTGAGATCATGTATGTGGATGGCGGTTTCAATATCACCGCGATGGGTAACCTCGAAGACTGAGCCAAATCGCAGGCACAAAAAAACCGCATCACTGCGGTTTTTTTGTGCCTGGCTGCTGAGCTATCAATAACGCTCGATATCAGCCTGCTCTTTCAGGCGTTGTTGCAGCGCACTGAAATCCTGCTGGCCCGCCTGCCCTGCGATGAAGCGCTGGTACATGTCACCATCGACCGCTTCCTCCAGGCTCTCAGGCGTCGCTACGCCGTTAAGTTGAACAATCCACTGACTGCCATCAGGGCGACGGAAATGGCCGTAGACAGGCCCCTCAGCGCTTGGACGCGGCATTGCAAAGACATTGCGTAGCAGCGCGGCGGGCACATCACTACTGGAGCGCCGGATAGCCTCATGCGTTGCCCAACTTTGACCCAACTGTTCGGCGAGAGTAGCCGTGTCTAGCTGACCCTCGCGCAGTGCAGCGACGTGCTCTGCCGCTTGGCTATCAGCCAGCTCAACTGCACGCTCAAAGCGCAGCGTGTCTTCGATGTCGTCTCTGACCTCTTCCAGAGGACGCTGAGTGGCCCGCAGGTGCTCTTTAACCCGCAGAACCACGGCAGTATCTGCGTCCAGTTCAATCAGTTGACTATTCAAGCCGTCAGACAGGACTTCTTCATCGAAGGCTGCGGCCATAAAACGGGGATTCGCCGTCAAGCCCTCATCACCCTGACGGCCCACCGGGCCAATCGTCTGAATCTCAAGCTCAAGCGCTCTGGCAGGTGCCGATAGATCTTCCGACTCATAAGCCAGGTTGGCCAACTCGCGTGACACCTCAACAAAGCGACGCTCGACTTGCGCGGCTTTCAACTCGCGTTCAATTTCAGGCCGCATCGATTCAAGCGATGGCACTTCAGGTGCCAGCAGACCCGTCATCTTGACCAGATGGTAACCAAAATTGGTCCGTACCGGCTCAGATACCTGACCTTGCTCAAGACCGAACAACGCTTGTTCAAATGCGGCATCATAGCTACCACGTACCGCATAGCCCAGATCACCACCGCCACTGGCACTGCCGCTGTCATCTGAAAGCTCGCGAGCTAACTCGGCAAAATCCTCACCCTGAAGCAAACGCTCGCTAGCCGCCTGGGCCTGCTCAAGCGCTTGCGCTTGCGCCTCGGCATCACCCTCAGGGGCTTCGAACAGAATATGCGAAACGCGGCGCTGTTCTTCCAGGTTACCGATTTCCTGTTCGTACATGGCCTGCAGTTCACTTTCGTCGATTTCGACCTGATCAAAGAAATCGCTACGCGACAGGGTCAGCACTTCCAGTACAACCTGCTCTTCGGTCATAAACTGCTTGGCCTTGGCCGTGTAATAGTCGCTGATGTCGTCCTCTTCGATTGTCACCGCCGCGCTGTCCACAGCCAGTTCGATGGCGGCGAAATCGCGGCTCTGTTCTTCCAATCGGGCCAGCTGCAGACGCTCGGATGGCGTGGCGAACGCGCTCGCCTCATAGGCGCTACGCAATTGGTTGATCATCAGTTCCTGGCGTACCAGATCACGGAAAGCCATGCGCGAGGCCAGGCCCATGTTACGGATGACAATATCAAATCGACCGGCATCAAACTGCCCGTCAACTTGAAAATCCGGGGTAGACAGGATTAGCTGGTCAATCATCTGTTCGGAGATGCGCAATTTCGCGGCCTGGGCACCATCGAGCAGGACAGCGCGGTCGATCAGGTCCTCAAGCACCGACTCACGCAACAGATTGTCATTGATCATAGCTGGATCAAAACTGTCATTGAGCTGCTGCATCTGCTGAACCAGTTGCCGCCGCTGCATAGCCACGGCCTGATCAAGCTCTATACGAGAGATCTCAGCATCGTTCACCGCCGCAGCCGTCTGCGCATTGCTGGCGAAATTGCTGATCGACTCCCAGCCAGTCAAAGCGAAAATCAACACAATAACGCCGACGATCACCTTGGCGATCCAGCTTTGTGCATTTTCCCTCATTTTTTGCAGCATCTTGCCCCCAAAAAAACTGTTATCTGCCGCACACCTGATTTAGTGGCTGGCTGATGCCAGGTGACCGAGGTCTACCTGACATTTATTGTTCTGCTGATATTGTCCTGCTGAAACAAGAAAGGCGCATCGAGGATGATGCGCCTTTCGGGAAACTGACCGAATCATCGGTGGGTGTCTGCCTATACAGCGATAGCCATAAACGCTGATGATTCGACGGCCATATCGGAGCCGAGGCGCCGATACAGCAATCAGTTACAGGACGCTATCAGTTAACCGCGTCCTTCAGTGCTTTACCGGCTTTGAAGCCAGGAATCTTGGCAGCACTGATTTCGATCGGGTTACCCGTCTGTGGGTTACGACCAGTACGAGCAGCGCGATCTTTTACCGCAAAAGTACCGAAACCTACCAGCACAACCGAGTCACCAGCCTTCAGAGCACCAGTGATGGACTCGATGACGGCGTCAAGAGCACGACCGGCAGCAGCTTTAGGAATATCGGCGGAGGCGGCGATGGCATCAATCAATTCAGACTTGTTCACTCTAAGTCCCCTTATAAATTTCAGTGAGTTGTTAGTCGTTATGTAAGCTTGTGGTCTTAGCAAAGCCGTGGCCAGTCAGCATACCTGCTTAGGTCGAAGCACGCTTTATAGCAAGCGGTCAAAAACCGTGTCAAGGAATGCCTGTGGTATCGCCGGTCTGATCGTCAAGCCCTCAACCCTTCGGGTGAGATCATACGTCCAGACCGCTGATACCTCAGTGAGTGCTGATGCGCTTCTTTGCATCGGCTCCGTGATTGTCATCCTTTGCAACCATCTCTTCAACCCCTTCTTGCAAGGGCTCCGGCATGTATTGCAGCGCAATCTGTAACACTTCGTCAATCCATTTCACTGGTTTGACGTCAATATCCTGTTTGATCTTGTCAGGAATCTCCTTCAAATCGCCCACATTGTCATGCGGAATAATCACGGTTTTTATCCCGCCACGATGCGCCGCGAGCAATTTTTCCTTGAGGCCGCCAATGGGTAAAACCTGGCCCCTCAGAGTGATCTCACCGGTCATCGCCACGTCTGCACGCACCGGAATACGGGTCAATGCCGACACCAGCGCGGTACACATGCCGACCCCGGCACTGGGTCCATCCTTGGGCGTGGCACCCTCAGGTACGTGAATGTGGATGTCGTGTTTCTCATGAAAATCCGCGGCGATACCGAGGCTCGCAGCCCGGCTGCGAACGACCGTCAGCGCGGCACTGATTGACTCCTGCATGACGTCGCCAAGCGACCCTGTTTTGATCTGACGACCCTTCCCAGGCACCACAACAGCCTCGAGACTGAGCAATTCACCACCGACCTGAGTCCAGGCCAAGCCGGTGACCTGACCAATCTGGTCGGCTTCTTCGGCCAGGCCGTACTTGAATTTGCGCACGCCAAGGAGTTTTTCCAACAATACGCCGTCCACAATCACGCTCGCCTTACCGCGTTTGCCAACCTGTTCGCGGACGACCTTGCGGCATAATTTGGCAATCTGTCGCTCAAGGCCACGCACCCCAGCTTCGCGAGTATAGTAACGAATGATGTCGCGGAGCGAATCATGCGTGAAGGTCAGTTCACCTTCTTTCAGACCATTATTCTTGGTCTGCTTGGCCACCAGGTAACGCTGGGCAATGTTGATTTTTTCATCTTCGGTATAACCGGGGATGCGAATAACCTCCATGCGATCAAGCAGCGGCGCCGGTATATTCATCGAGTTCGCAGTACAGATAAACATCACGTCCGACAGGTCATAATCGACCTCCAGGTAGTGATCGTTGAAGTTGTGATTCTGCTCAGGATCCAGCACCTCAAGTAGCGCAGAAGACGGATCGCCGCGCATATCCTGACCCATCTTGTCTATTTCATCGAGCAAAAACAACGGGTTACGCACACCCGCCTTGGACATCTTTTGAATCAGTTTGCCCGGCAAAGAGCCTATATAGGTACGTCGGTGACCGCGAATTTCGGCCTCGTCCCGCACGCCCCCCAGTGCCATACGCACGAACTTGCGGTTGGTTGCGCGGGCCAAAGATTCACCCAGCGACGTTTTACCAACACCCGGCGGCCCAACCAGGCACAGGACTGGCCCTTTCAACTTGCGCACGCGCTTCTGCACCGCGAGATATTCCAGGATGCGCTCCTTGACCTCTTCCAGGCCATAGTGGTCAGCATCCAAAACCTCTTCAGCCTTTTTCAGATCGTGCCTGACCTTGCTGGCTTTCTGCCAAGGCACGCTGGTCAACCAGTCGATATAAGAACGCACGACGGTGGCCTCGGCCGACATCGGCGACATCATTTTCAGCTTGTTCAGTTCCGCGGTCGCTTTGGCGTGCGCCTCTTTACTCATGCCGGCGCCATCGATCTTGTTTTTCAGCTCGTCCAGCTCGCCGTGACCTTCGTCCAGCCCACCCATTTCTTTCTGGATGGCTTTCATCTGCTCATTCAGATAATACTCGCGCTGGCTGCGCTCCATCTGCTTCTTGACCCGGCCGCGAATACGCTTCTCGACTTGCAGCAAATCTATTTCGCTATCCAGCACGCCAAGCACATGTTCGACGCGTTCGCGCAGGGGCAGGATTTCCAGGATTGCCTGCTTTTGGTCCAGCTTGAGGGTCAGATGGGCGGCCATGGTATCTACCAGGCGGCTAGGTTCCTCGATACTCGACAGCGATGAGAGCACTTCGGCTGGGACCTTCTTGCCCAATTGAACAAACTGCTCGAACTGGCTCATCAGACTGCGAATTAATACCTCGGCTTCGCGCTCGTCCAGCGTACTTTCTTCAAGCCACTCGGCTCTGGCGACCTGGTATGTACCCAGCTCGTCAACCTGATCGATACGTGCGCGCTGCTCGCCCTCGACCAGCACCTTCACCGTCCCGTCAGGCAGCTTGAGCAGCTGCAGGATGGTCGCCACGGTACCTAGGCCATAAAGCCCATCACGGCCAGGGTCATCCTCGCTAGGATTGCGCTGTGCGACCAGCAAAACCTGCTTGTTGCCAGCCATGGCCGCTTCGAGCGCCTCTATGGACTTGTCGCGGCCAACAAACAGGGGAATGACCATGTGGGGGTAAACCACCACATCACGTAGTGGCAGTAGCGGAAATTCGCTGAGTGTCGTCATGGCTGAGGCTCGCTTGCTGAGGAGCGCAGCCAACAGCTACGCTCGAAATAAAAAATGTCCATGCTTTCAAGATGGGGGCATTGCAGCGAAAAAACAAGGCGGTTCACCGCAAGCAAAGTAAGAGATTGCAACGCGGTGTGTAGTACCAATAAAAACGCCCGGCGTTCTGATGAACTACCGGGCGTCGGGCGTCGCACGCCGGGCGTCGTACTTGCCGGAATTAATCCTCCGGCATAGCCTTGGACGGCTTCTCGACTGATTCGTAAATCAGCAAGGGTTTGGCGTCGCCACTGATAACGTTTTCATCGATAACCACTTTACTGACATGCTCGGCAGAAGGAATCTCGTACATGGTTTCCAACAGTACGTTCTCCAAAATGGAGCGCAAACCGCGGGCACCGGTCTTGCGTTCCAAAGCGCGGCTGGCAATAGCCGTCAGCGCATCGGGGCGAAACTCGAGTTCCACATCTTCCATTTCAAACAGCCGTGCATATTGCTTGGTCAGTGCATTCTTGGGTTCGGTCAGAATCTGAATCAGCGCCGCTTCATCCAGCTCATCCAGCGTAGCGATCACCGGCAACCGACCAACGAACTCGGGGATCAGACCAAAGCGCACCAGATCGTCCGGCTCAACACCCTTCAGCGTTTGCCCGACTTTCTTGCCTACATCCTGACTACGCACGGCGGCATTGAAGCCGATACCGCTCTTTTCCGAACGATCACGTATGACCTTTTCCAAACCAGAGAAAGCGCCACCGCAGATAAACAGAATATTACGTGTATCTACCTGCAGGAACTCTTGCTGCGGATGCTTGCGGCCACCCTGCGGCGGAACGGAAGCAACGGTCCCTTCAATCAGCTTCAGCAGCGCCTGCTGCACGCCTTCACCGGACACGTCACGCGTGATCGAGGGGTTGTCCGATTTGCGTGAAATCTTGTCGATCTCATCGATGTAAACAATACCCATCTGGGCCTTCTCGACATCGTAATCGCACTTCTGCAGCAACTTCTGAATGATGTTCTCGACGTCCTCACCGACATAGCCCGCTTCGGTCAGCGTGGTCGCGTCAGCAATAGTGAATGGTACATTGAGCAAGCGTGCGAGTGTTTCTGCCAGCAGCGTCTTACCCGAGCCAGTCGGCCCGATCATCAGAATATTGCTCTTGCCCAGCTCGACGTCATCTTTGCCTTCACGCTGGTTCAAGCGCTTGTAGTGGTTATATACCGCTACCGAAAGCACTTTTTTCGCGCGTTCCTGGCCGATCACGTATTGATCAAGAATGCCGCAGATTTCCTTTGGCGAAGGCAACTTCTGGCCAGCACTCTCGGACTGACTCTCCTGCACTTCTTCACGGATGATGTCGTTACACAGATCTACGCATTCATCACAGATAAATACGGAGGGGCCGGCAATCAGCTTGCGCACTTCATGCTGGCTCTTGCCGCAGAAGGAGCAATACAGCAGCTTGCCGTTGTCGTCACCCTTCCCAGTTATATCGGTCATTTAAAACCCCTACTTACGTTCACACTTATCCACAAAGATGCAGGCAATAACGCCTCTTTGCAAGCATGAACCTGTCAATGCATGCCCGCGAGCCCAACAGGCCTGCAGGTAAGTTAGGCCCGGTAAAACCGAGCCCGTTCAGTTGAACGTGCTTCAGCCGCGCTTTATTCGGCTACGACTCGGCGATCTAGCACCTTGTCGATCAAACCGTATTCGACAGATTCGCTGGCACTCATGAAACGGTCACGATCAGTATCACGAGCGATCACATCCAGCGTCTGGCCGGTGTGATGCGCGAGAATGGCGTTGAGTTTTTCTCTGATATTGAGAATTTCCCGCGCATGGATCTCGAAATCCGATGCCTGACCCTGAAAGCCACCCAGTGGTTGGTGAATCATCATGCGGGCATGCGGCAACGCAAAGCGCTTGCCGGCCTCACCACCAGCCAACAGGAACGAGCCCATGCTACAGGCCTGACCGATGCACAGGGTGCTGACATTAGGCTTGATGAATTGCATGGTGTCGTAAATCGCCATACCAGCCGTAACCGACCCGCCAGGCGAGTTGATATACAGGTGGATATCCTTATCAGGATTCTCCGACTCCAGGAACAACAACTGCGCCACAACCAGGTTGGCCATATAGTCTTCAACCTGGCCGACCAGAAAGATCACGCGTTCCTTGAGCAGACGCGAGTAGATATCGTAGGAGCGTTCGCCCCGGGCGGACTGCTCGACAACCATGGGAACCAGGCCACCTGCGGCTTGAATACCCGGCGGAAACTGACTGAAGCTGTTATGCGTCATGGATTAGTATCACTCCGATTGAGCCTTTAGCGAAAAAACGAAAGCCAGCACTATGGCTGGCTCACGCATTGCTTTGAGTGGATGACGATCTTACTCGTCAGCGCTGGCCTCAGCCTGGTCAGCTTCTAGGTTCTGAGCTGGTTGGGCGGGCTTTACAGCATCCTCATAAGGAACCGTTTTTTCGGTTACCTGAGCCTTCTGCAAAACAGTATCCACCACTTGCTCTTCCAGCACAACCGACTGAATTTCTGCTAATTGTTGCTCATTCTGGTAGTACCAGTTGATGACCTGCTCCGGCTCCTGATAGGCCGAGGCGAGATCTTCGACCATGGCACGTACACGGTCATTGTCTGGCTTGATTTCGTTCTGCTTGACCACTTCGGCAACAATCAGGCCAAGGCTGACGCGACGCTTGGCTTGCTCTTCAAAGAGTTCGGCAGGCAGTTGCTCAGGCTTGATATTGGCGCCGCCGAATTGCTGAACCGCCTGCTCACGCAAACGATCGATTTCAGTGGCGACCAGCGCCTTGGGTACGTCGATGCTGTTGGTTGCCAACAGACCATCCATAACCTGGGTCTTGACCTTGGTTTTGATCGCCTGACGCAGCTCACGCTCCATATTCTTGCGTACTTCGGAGCGGAAAGCCTCAATGCCGCCCTCTTCCACGCCAAACTTGGCGAAGAACTCATCGTCCAGCTCAGGCAAAACAGCAGCCGACACGCTGTGCACAATGACATCGAACTCAGCGGCCTTGCCAGCCAGTTCCAGATTCTGGTAATCCTCGGGGAAAGTCACCTTGAGAACCACCGAATCGCCCGCCTTGGCACCAACCAAGCCGTCTTCAAAGCCGGGAATCATGCGGCCCGAACCCAATTCGATCTGGGTGTTGCTGGCAGTGCCGCCCTGGAAGGGTTCGCCGTCAACCTTACCAACGAAATCAACCTTCAACTGGTCGCCGTTCTCGGCAGCACGAGCGACTTCGTCGAAGCGCTTGTTCTGGCCACGCAGAATTTCAAGCATTTTATCCAGGTCAGCGTCGGTGACTTCGGAGTCGACGCGCTCAACCTCAATGGCACTGAAGTCACCCAGGGTTATTTCCGGGTACACTTCAAACGTAGCGATGTATTCAAAATCCTTACCTTCGCTCAGCTCTTTAGGCTCAACGCTAGGCATGCCGGCAGGGTTTAGTTTTTCCTGCACGACAGCTTCATAGAAAGAAGACTGAATCATCTCACCCATGACTTCCTGACGGGCGGAGCCACCAAAACGCTTGCGAATAACGCTCATCGGCACCTTGCCGGGACGAAACCCATCAACTTTGGCGCGGCTGGCCGTCTGTTGCAGGCGCTTGTTGACCTCTGATTCGAAGCGATCAGCAGGAATGCCTACGGTCATGCGGCGCTCAAGGCCGGAGATGGTTTCTACCGAAACTTGCATGGAGAGTCCTCGTTGAACGGGTCTGAATTAAATGGAGTGTCTGGTAAAAGGCCGATATTCTAATCTCTTCAGCAAGAGAAGTCATCATCAAGCCGCTGGGGGATATAAAACCGGGTCCTGCTGGGCCGCGTGCGATCGAATGGGCTGTGCCGGGTCCGACCGAGCCAGGGCCAGGCGGCCCATGAGCAAGAAAAAACAAAAGATGGTGCGGACGGAGAGACTCGAACTCTCACACCTCTCGGCGCCAGAACCTAAATCTGGTGTGTCTACCAATTCCACCACGTCCGCATAACAAGGCTTCAAACAACAACGCCAGGCCGGGGCCTGGCGTTTTAGAAAATGGGGTGGACGATGGGTTTCGAACCCACGACACCAGGAGTCACAATCCTGTGCTCTACCAACTGAGCTACGCCCACCATTACTTCTTTACTTCTTTTACTGCTCGCTTCAAGCATCCAGACCGCAGTGCGATGGTACGCCCGGCAGGACTCGAACCTGCGGCCACCCGCTTAGAAGGCGGGTGCTCTATCCAGCTGAGCTACGGGCGCCTTGTGCACCGTCCAGGACCCCTATGGGATCACTGAGCATGCCCACATCAGCAGCTTAAAGCCAGCAATATGGAGGAGCCTGGTCGCCTTCCAAACCGCTTTCGCTGTGTTTGTGAAGCGGGGCGAATAATACTCAGCCACCTTCCCCACGTCAACGTTTGTGCGTCGATTTTTTTAATTATTTTAGCAGCTTATGCTCGCCACACTAGAACATGAGGCTGCCCCTGCATAACAGTCTTTTGCCGCTAGGCCCTCCCGTGCGACAATCGCGCCACAATTTTGTTTGTGTCAGGAAGCCCATGAACGCCAAACTCATCGACGGTAAGCAGATCGCTGCCTCCATTCGACAGAATATAGCCCTGAAAGTCACCGAACGCCGAGAGCAGGGCCTCCGGCTTCCCGGCCTGGCCGTCATCCTTGTGGGGCAGGACCCTGCCTCCCAGGTGTATGTCAGCCACAAGCGCAAGGATTGCGAAGAAGTGGGCTTTGTTTCCCACTCTTATGATCTGCCCGCCGAGACTGAGCAACAGACGCTGCTGGAACTGATCGACAGCCTCAATGACGATCCAACCATTGACGGCATCCTGGTCCAACTACCCTTGCCGGCCCATCTGGATGCATCGCTACTGCTTGAGCGCATTCGCCCGGACAAGGACGTGGATGGTTTCCACCCGTTCAACATTGGCCGCCTGGCTCAGCGTATGCCGCTGCTGCGGCCGTGTACGCCCTTTGGTGTCATGCGCCTGCTGCAAAGTACCGGCGCGGACCTTTACGGCATGAATGCGCTGGTGGTTGGCGCGTCCAATATTGTTGGACGCCCCATGGCGCTGGAATTACTGCTTGGCGGCTGCACAACGACGGTAGCCCACCGCTTTACCAAAGATCTCGCTGAGCATGTAGGCCGTGCCGATCTGCTGGTGGTCGCGGTGGGCAAACCCGGCATCGTCAAGGGTGAGTGGGTCAAGCCAGGGGCTATTGTGGTGGACGTGGGGATCAACCGTACCGATGACGGCCGCCTGACTGGCGATGTGGAATTTGCCCCAGCCGCAGAACGTGCCAGCTGGATAACTCCGGTACCTGGCGGCGTAGGCCCGATGACCCGCGCCTGCCTGCTGGAAAATACCCTCTACGCCTGCGAGCACCTGCATCCCTGAAGCTGCCCTAGCAGCTGCACGCTACAGACTGGCGGTGCTGCCGCCATCCACCGGCAGATTAATGCCGTTGATATAGGCTGCAGCTGGCGAAGCGAGAAAACCTACCGCATTGGCAAACTCTTCCGGTTCGGCGAAACGCCGGACCGGAATACCCGCCATCATCCCCTCTGTCACCTGCTCAAGACTGCGGCCACTGGACTGGGCGATATGCCCGACAAGACTGTCCAGCCGTGCGGTTTTGGTCAAGCCTGGCAGCACGTTGTTGACGGTAATGCCCTGACTGCCCAACTCCCCCGCCAAGGTTTTTGCCCAGTTAGCCATTGCCGCACGAATGCTGTTGGACACGCCAAGATTGGCAATTGGCGTTTTAACTGACGTCGACAGTACATTGAGAATGCGCCCATAACCGGCCTCACGCATTCCCGGCAACAGTAGCTGCAGCAGGTGCTGGGCACTGACCAGATGCTGATTGAACGCCAGCGCATAGGCGCCCGGCTCGGCCGCGTGGGCTGGGCCTGGAGCAGGACCACCGGTATTATTGAGCCATATATGCACAGGACCACCGCGCTGTAGCTCGGCCGCCACCGCCGCACTGAGCATAGCCACATCAGAGGCATCCACCGCAATGACACTGTGCTGCTGGCTCCGAGCTACCGACAGACTTTGCTTTACCGCGTGCAAATTGGCTTCACTGCGCGCCAGCAAAATGACCTCGGCGCCCTGCTCTGCTAATTGCCGCGCACAGGCCTCGCCCAAGCCCTGACTCGCGCCACACACCAGGGCACGCTTGCCCGAAAGATCCAGATTCATTCCTACACTCCTCGCAAGGCAGCCGCAAGTTTCAAGCTATAAGCGGCAAGCAAAATCCAACCATAGCACCCTGCCGCCTTTAACTTGTAGCTTGTAGCTTGTAGCTTACAGCTTTCGGCTGCGTCCCTAGAAGCAGTCGGAAGGCACCCGAACCCAACCCTCCATCAGCACCCGCGCACTGCGACTCATAACGGCCTTTTTGACCGTCCACTCGCCGTTAACCTGCTTGGCCTCGGCCCCAACGCGCAAGGTGCCTGAAGGGTGACCGAAGACTACCGCTGTTCGATTTCCGCCACCGGCAGCCAGATTGACCAGCGTGCCCGGTATCGCCGCGGCAGTGCCAATGGCAACAGCCGCCGTACCCATCATCGCGTGATGCAGCTTGCCCATGGATAGCGCACGCACCAGCAGATCAGTGTCAGCGGCTTTTACCTGCTTGCCGCTGGAGGACACATAATCGGCCGGCTTGGCAACGAACGCCACTTTAGGCGTATGTTGCCGGCTGGCCGCTTCATCCACATGCTTGATCAAACCCATGCGCACCGCGCCATGGGCGCGGATGGTTTCAAATTTCACCAGCGCTGCAGGGTCGCCGTTGATGGCTTCCTGCAGTTCGGTGCCGTTATACCCGATGTCTTGCGCGTTGATAAATATCGTCGGAATGCCGGCATTAATCATGGTTGCCTGTAGCTTGCCAACACCAGGCACATCCAGCTCATCGACCAGATTGCCGGTCGGGAACATCGCCCCGCCGCCTTCTCCATCACCGTCATCAGCCGGATCGAGAAACTCGACCTGCACTTCCGCAGCGGGAAAGGTCACGCCGTCCAGTTCGAAATCACCGGTTTCCTGCACTTCACCGTCGGTCATCGGCACGTGGGCGATGATAGTTTTGCCGATATTGCTCTGCCAGATACGTACTACGGCAATGCCATCTTGCGGTACTCGCTCAGCATCCACCAGACGACCAGCGATAGCAAAAGCGCCCACCGCAGCAGACAGATTGCCGCAATTGCCGCTCCAATCCACGAAAGCGGTGTCGATCGAGACCTGACCGAACAGATAGTCCACGTCGTGCTCGGGCTGCGTGCTTTTCGCCAGAATAACCGTCTTGCTGGTACTGGATGTCGCACCGCCCATGCCGTCGGTCTGCTTGCCGTAGGGGTCGGGGCTGCCGATTACGCGTAGCAGCAAATCATCTCTGGCTTTACCCGGCACCTGCGCGACGCTGGGAAGATCTTGCAGGCGGAAAAATACGCCTTTACTGGTGCCGCCACGCATATAGGTGGCGGGTATCTTGATCTGGGGCGGATGAGCAGAGATCTGAGTCATTTAATGCTCCGTCAAAAACAGTGTTTAATTGAGTACGGTGGGGCGCCGCGCGACCCCACGCGCATTTTGCGCATCCTGACAAAACGAAACTCAGGCCGCTGGCTCTGCCTCTAGAAAATCCTGGGCAAAGCGCTGCAATATGCCACCAGCATCAAAGATCGACACTTCTTCCTGGGTGTCCAGACGGCAGGTAACCGGCACTTCCATGCGCTCGCCATTCTTGCGGTGGATCACCAGCGTCATGGTGCTGCGCGGCTTGATGTCACCAGTCACGTCGAAGGTTTCGGTGCCATCTATTCCTAACGTCTTGCGCGTCGTACCAGCCTGAAACTCCAGCGGCAACACACCCATACCCAGCAGGTTAGTGCGGTGAATACGCTCAAAGCCTTCGGCCGCAATCGCCTCCACACCCGCCAGGCGCACACCCTTGGCCGCCCAGTCGCGGGACGAACCCTGACCGTAATCGGCGCCAGCAATAATGATCAGCGGCTGCTTGCGCTGCATATAGGTTTCAATTGCTTCCCACATCCGCGTCACTGTGCCTTCCGGCTCGATCCGCGCCAGTGAGCCCTGCTTGATCTGGCCGTTTTCCAGCACCATTTCATTGAGCAATTTGGGATTGGCGAAAGTCGCGCGCTGGGCGGTCAGGTGATCGCCGCGGTGGGTTGCGTAAGAATTGAAGTCGACTTCCGGCACGCCCATCTTGTGCAAATAAGCACCGGCGGCGCTATCAAGCATGATGGCGTTGGACGGTGACAGGTGGTCGGTAGTGATGTTGTCACCCAGTACTGCCAGCGGACGCATACCTTTGAGCGAGCGCTCGCCAGCCAGCGCACCTTCCCAGTATGGCGGGCGGCGGATATAGGTACTCTGTGGGCGCCACTCGTACAGCGGATTGATGTTCTGCGCTTCGCGAGTAATGTCGAACATGGGAATATAGACTTCGCGGTACTGCTCCGGCTTGACGCTGGCCTTGACGATGGCGCTGATCTCCTCGTCGCTGGGCCAGATGTCCTTGAGGGTAATGGGCTTGCCCTGCTGATCATGGCCCAACACATCCTTCTCGATATCGAAGCGAATGGTACCGGCGATCGCGTAGGCCACCACCAACGGTGGCGAGGCCAGAAACGCCTGCTTGGCATAGGGGTGAATACGACCATCAAAGTTGCGGTTACCCGAGAGCACGGCAGTAGCATACAGATCACGCTCGACCACTTCCTGCTGGATCACCGGGTCCAGCGCCCCGCTCATACCGTTGCAGGTGGTGCAGGCAAAGGCCACGACGCCAAAGCCGAGATTCTCCAGCTCACCGAGCAGATTGGCTTCTTCCAGGTACATCTTGACTGTCTTCGAGCCCGGTGCCAGCGAGGTCTTTACCCAGGGCTTACGGGTCAGACCCAGCTTGTTGGCGTTACGCGCAATCAGCCCTGCGGCAATCATGTTGCGCGGGTTGCTGGTGTTGGTGCAGCTGGTAATAGCCGCGATGATCACCGCGCCATCGGGCATCTTGCCGGCTTCGTTCTCTACCACACCGCTGATCCCGCGCGCCGCCAACTCAGAGGTCGGCAATAACGCATGCGGGTTGGACGGGCCTGCCAGGGTTCGCGGCACGCTGGAAAGATCGAAGTGGAGCACCCGCTCGTACTCGGCACTGGTCAGGGTATCTGCCCACAAACCCGTTTCCCGCGCATATTGCTCAACCAGCTTGACCTGCTCGTCTTCACGGCCGGTCAGCTTGAGATACTCGATGGTCTGTTCATCGATATAGAACATCGCGGCAGTGGCGCCGTATTCGGGCGTCATGTTGGAAATGGTTGCGCGGTCACCCACGGTCAGGTTCGACGCACCCTCGCCGTAAAACTCCAGATAGGCACCGACTACTCGCTCCTTACGCAGGAAGGCGGTCAGCGCCAGTACCAGATCGGTACTGGTGATGCCCGGCTGCAACTTGCCGGTCAGCTCAACGCCAATGATATCCGGCAGGCGCATCCAGGAGGCGCGGCCGAGCATGACGCTTTCGGCTTCCAGTCCACCAACACCGACCGAGATCACGCCCAACGCGTCGACCATTGGCGTATGGCTGTCGGTGCCGACACAGGTATCCGGGAAGGCGACACCATCAACTACCTGAACCACCGGCGACATTTTCTCCAGATTGATCTGGTGCATGATGCCGTTGCCGGGCGGGATCACGTCGACGTTCTTGAACGCGGTCTTGGTCCAGTTGATAAAGTGGAAACGGTCATCGTTGCGGCGATCTTCAATGGCGCGGTTCTTCTCAAAGGCATCCTTCTCAAAGCCCGCATGTTCGACGGCCAGTGAATGGTCGACAATCAACTGAGTGGGCACCACTGGATTGACCTTGGCCGGATCACCTCCCTTCTCGGCAATGGCATCGCGCAGGCCAGCCAGATCGACCAGCGCGGTCTGGCCGAGAATGTCATGACACACTACACGAGCCGGAAACCAGGGAAAATCCAGATCACGCCGGCGTTCGATAAACTGCTTGAGCGACTCGGTAAGCATCGCCGGATCACAGCGGTGCACCAGGTTCTCGGCGTGAATGCGCGAGGTGTAGGGTAGTTTGTCGTACGCGCCTGGCTGGATAGCATCGACGGCTTCGCGGGTGTCGAAGTAGTCCAGTTGCGTGCCGGGCAAAGACTTGCGGTATTGGGTATTCATGGTTTCAGGACTCATCAGGTAATCAGTAGCTGGAGCCGGCTTCGGAACTCCAGAACCCGGAAGTACTGACTAACGGCCTCGAGTGTTGGCCGCATTGAGGGTCGACCTTGCAGCTTCTGCGTTAAGTCAGTACTTCCTCAGTGCACTTTTCAGCGCTTATCTATAGCCGTCACAGTACGCGGCGCGACACCAACATATTCAGCACTCGGCCGAATAATGCGGTTGTCCGCCCGCTGCTCCATGACGTGTGCAGCCCAGCCCGTCAGGCGGCTCATGACAAAGATTGGCGTAAACAGCTTGGTCGGAATACCCATGAAATGGTACGCCGAGGCGTGGAAGAAATCAGCGTTGCAGAACAGCTTTTTCTCGCGCCACATTACTTCCTCACAACGCACCGACACTGGGTAGAGCACGGTATCGCCTACGTCCTTAGCCAGCTTCTCGGACCATTGCTTGATGATCTCGTTGCGCGGATCGTTAGTGCTATAGATAGCGTGGCCAAAGCCCATGATCTTTTCCTTGCGTTCGAGCATGCCGAGCATTTCCTGTTCGGCGTGATCGGCACTGGTAAAGCGCTCGATCATGTCCATCGCGGCTTCATTGGCGCCGCCGTGCAGCGGGCCACGCAGCGAACCAATCGCAGCGGTGACACAGCTGTGCATATCCGACAGGGTCGAGGCGCAAACGCGGGCGGTGAAGGTCGAGGCGTTGAACTCGTGTTCGGCATACAGAATCAGCGACACGTTCATGGTTTGTTCATGCAGGCTGTTGGGCTCCTCGCCGCGCAGCATGTGCAGGAAATGCGCGCCGACCGACTCATCATCGGTATTCTCGTCGATGCGCAGACCGTCGTGGCTGAAGCGATACCAGTAGCAGATGATGGACGGGAAAACAGCAAGCAAGCGGTCAGTGGTGTCCTGCTGTTGACTGAAGTCTTGCTCTGTTTCCAGGTTGCCGAGCATCGAGCAGCCAGTGCGCATCACATCCATCGGATGCGCTTCTTTAGGAATGCGTTCGAGCACTTCTTTCAGCGCCTGGGGCAAGCTGCGCAGCCCTTTGAGCTTGCGCTTATAGGCATCCAGCTCGGTCTGATTGGGTAGCTCGCCCTTGAGAATCAAATAAGCCACTTCTTCGAACTGGCAGTTAGCTGCCAGATCCTTTACGTCATAACCGCGATAGGTCAGACCCGAGCCTGTCTGCCCAACGGTGGATAGCGCCGTCTTGCCAGCCACTTGGCCACGCAGCCCCGCGCCACTCAATTTCTTTGCTTCAACCATGATGTTCTCCTTCTTGTTTGGTATCGAGCTTGCTTGCAAGCCCGATCAGGATTTCTTTTGCGCAAAGAGCGCGTCGAGTTTCTGCTCGAAAACGTGGTAATCGATACGATCATACAACTCCATACGAGTCTGCATGGTGTCGATGACATTTTGCTGCGTGCCATCACGACGAATAGCGGTGTAAACATTTTCCGCGGCCTTGTTCATTGCCCGGAAGGCCGACAGCGGATAAAGCACCAGGGAGACATCTGCCGAAGCCAGCTCGTCGGTGGTATATAAAGGTGTGGCGCCAAACTCGGTGATATTGGCCAGAATCGGCGCTTTGATCTTGGAAGTGAACAGCTTGTACATGTCCAGCTCGGTAATAGCTTCGGGAAAAATCATGTCCGCACCCGCTTCAACACAAGCGGCGGCACGATCCAGCGCTGATTCCAGGCCCTCTACCGCTAAGGCATCGGTACGCGCCATGATCACAAAGCTGTCATCGGTACGTGCGTCAACCGCCGCTTTGATGCGATCGACCATCTCCTGCAAACTGACGATCTCCTTGTTGGGTCGATGGCCGCAGCGCTTGGCACCTACCTGATCTTCGATATGCATCGCCGCAGCGCCAAATTTGATCATCGACTTGACCGTACGCGCCACATTGAAGGCGCTGGAGCCAAAACCAGTATCCACATCGACCAGCAGCGGCAGATCGCATACGTCGGTGATGCGACGTACATCGGTCAGCACATCGTCCAGACCGGTGATCCCCAGGTCCGGCAAGCCGAGTGAACCTGCGGCCACCCCACCACCGGACAGGTAGATGGCCTTGAAGCCGGCGCGCTTGGCTAGCAGTGCATGATTGGCGTTAATCGCGCCGACCACCTGCAATGGATGTTCTTCAGCAACCGCATCGCGGAAACGTTGGCCCGGGGTTTTTGACATCAGACTATCCCTCCTGAGGAAGTGGAAGCATCGCTCTGCTCTTGCATGCGGCGCTCGATGTTGCGGCGTGAGGCGCTGATATGACGGCGCATCAACATTTCCGCGAGTTCGCCGTCGCGATCGGCGATGGCTTCAATAATGCGGTGATGCTCGGCAAACGCCTGCTGCGGGCGTTTGGGCGTGGTGGAGAAACGGTAGCGGTACATACGTACCAGATGGTAGAGATCGCCGCAGAGCATATCGGCCAGGGTGCGGTTCTTGCTGCCATGGATAATCAGATAATGAATATCCAGGTCACCTTCCTGCTGGTAGTAAGACTCGTTGGCTTTCAGTCCGCTGTGCTTCTCGTGGGTGGCCAGCACTTCGCGCAGACCGGCAATTTCGGCCTCGGTCATATTTTCGGCTGCCTGTCGGCAGGCCATACCTTCGAGCGCTTCGCGTACGTGATAGAGCTCAATCAGCTCAGCGTAGCTCAGTGATACTACCCGCACACCGGCATGCGGGATGCGCACCACCAGCCGCCGGCCTTCGAGGCGCCGTATGGCTTCGCGCAGGGGCCCTCGTCCGATACCGAAGGTGGTTGACAGGTACTGCTCACTGATGCGGGTGCCTGGCTGAATCTCACCCTTGACGATCGCCGTCTGAATACGCTGAAAAGCGCCGTCAGAAAGCGTCAATGCGGGCAAATCCTGTTCGACCTCAGTCATTCTCATAAACCTTGTCTACAAAGCATCGTTATTTCAGGCTTTAATGGACAAATTTTGCGCCATAGCCACCAAGATTGTCAACAATCCGAGATTACCAATCTGGTCTACGCTGTTAACAAAGCATCACAAAGGCGCTACGGGCAGGGGGACGTCCATGCTAAGATGCCGCCTGCCGTTGTTGCGGTGCCTGCCGAAGCAGCAATTTCTATAGCTCGTTGAGAAGACTATGCAATCGATCAATCTGCACCTGAAAGTCCTGATCGCCATCCTGGTCAGTCTGGGCCTGGGCATAACCGCCTACCAAATCTTCGTACTGGATATCCCTGTCACCCAGGATGAAACCGACGACATTTGGAGCCTTGATGCCAGGCTTGAATTCCAAGCCGTGGCAGGAACGCCGATCAAGGCGCAAATGTTCATTCCCCCGCTGGATCAGAAATACATCAGTCTCAACGAAAGCTTTATCTCCAACAATTACGGCGTCAGCATCAACCAGGCCCAGGGCAACCGCCGGGTAACCTGGTCGGCGCGACGCGCCAGCGGCAACCAGTCACTGTACTACCGCCTGGTGCTGACCCAGCGTTACAGTGCAGAGCCAGCGGAAGACCCGGCCCCCGCGCCGCGTCAACCTATTGAGCTCGAAGGAGCGGAGCAGGTCGCCGCTGACGCATTGATTCGGCCGATCCGGCAAACCTCTGCTGACATTGAAACCTTCGTCAGCGAAGCTATCCGCCGCGTCAATGACATCACCGATGACAACGTCAAGCTGCTGCTGGGCGAAGACACCTCGCCGCTGGGTAAGGCGCGAGTGCTCGATATACTCCTGTCCAATGCACGCATCCCGTTGGAAATGGTGCATACCGTCCGGCTGGAAAACACACCGAATCAAACTCCGGAGCTCTGGTTACGCAGCCATAACGGCGAGCGCTGGCTTTACTTTCACCCGGAGACAGGCCAACAGGGCATTCCGGAAAACCGTCTGATCTGGTGGAGCGGCAATGCACCGCTGTTCAGCCTTGAAGGTGGCCGACAAGGCCGCGTGACCATCACTCTGAACAACAGCGAAATGAATGCGCTGCGTCTGGCGGAAATGACCACAGACAACACCTCCTCAGCGCTGCTGGAATATTCACTATATGGTCTGCCGCTGCACGCGCAGCAGGTTTACCGGGTCATGATCATGATCCCGATCGGGGTGTTGGTCATTTTGATTCTGCGTAACATCATCGGTATACAGACCCTGGGCACCTTTACCCCTGTACTGATCTCGCTGGCCTTTCGGGAAACCGATATCGGCTGGGGTATCGTACTGTTCACGCTGATTACCGCGCTGGGTCTGTCGCTGCGATCTTATCTTGAGCATTTGAAGCTGCAGATGCTGCCCCGACTCTCTGTGGTATTGACCTTCGTAGTGGTCGTCATCGCCGGCATTACGCTGCTGGGTCACAAACTGGGTATGGAAAAAGCCCTATCGGTGTCGCTGTTCCCAATGGTGATTCTGACCATGACCATTGAACGCCTATCCATCACCTGGGAAGAGCGTGGCGGCGGTCATTCGTTCAAGGTCGCCCTAGGCACCCTGTTCGCTGCGACACTGGCTCACCTGCTGATGAGCGTGCCGGAGTTGGCCTACTTCGTCTTTACCTTCCCGGCCGTACTGTTAGTGCTGGTGGGCTTTATGCTGGCCATGGGTCGCTACCGCGGTTACCGCTTGACCGAACTGGTGCGCTTCAAAGCACTGACCACCAAGGGCTGAGGAGACACCATGTTTTTGTGGAAAACCTGGAAAACCCTGAGCGATGCCGGGGTAATGGGCATTAATCGCCGTAACGCGGATTACGTACTCAAGTACAACAAGCGTAATCTGTACCCGATAGTGGATGACAAAATCCTGACCAAGGAGCGCGCCATCGCTGTCGGCATTAATGTACCCGAGCTCTACGGCGTGATCGAAACGGAAAAGGACATCGACAAATTCGATGCGATCATCGAAAAGCACCGTGACTTTGTGATCAAGCCGGCCCAGGGCGCGGGTGGTGATGGCATTATCGTTGTCGCCGATCGCTTTGAGGGCATGTTCAAGACAGTGTCGGGCAAGATCATCAGCCGCGACGATATGGGCCACCATATTTCCAGCATTCTGTCGGGCCTGTATTCGCTGGGCGGGCATCGCGACCGGGTGCTGATCGAGTATCGCGTCAGCCCTGATCCGCTATTCAAAAGCATCAGCTATGAAGGCGTGCCAGATATTCGTCTCATCCTGCTGATGGGTTACCCGGTTATGGGCATGGTTCGTCTACCCACGCGTCAATCCGGCGGCAAGGCCAACCTGCACCAGGGCGCTATTGGCGTTGGTGTGGATCTGGCCACTGGCCGGACCCTCAAGGGCACCTGGCTGAACAAGAAAATTGCCAAGCATCCAGACACCAGCAACCAAGTGGACGGCGTGCAATTACCCGACTGGGACGGCTTTATGAACTTGGCCGCGTCCTGCTATGAGTTGTCTGGCCTGGGATATATTGGCGTCGATTTGGTATTGGACGAAGAAAAAGGCCCACTGATCCTCGAGCTCAACGCTCGCCCCGGTCTGAACATCCAGATCGCCAATGATGCGGGGTTGACAGCGCGTTGCCATATGGTCGAGCGCCACCTGGCAGCCTTAAAGAAAACCGGGCGAACTGAATCGGTTGCCGATCGTGTGGCTTATGCACAGAAACATTTTGGCCAGCCGGCATCGCTCACGGACAAGCCAGCCGAGGAGCCCGGCACCGCAGCATGAGCAGCTCGGAGGCTCCGTGCTACCGTCTAGTCAGCCTTCCTTACCAGGCCGATCCCGTGGTACGCCTGCGGCTGCTGCGCGGCCTGGGTAATCCCGTTCTTCTGGATTCCGCGGCGGGCACCCCGCGCTTCGCCCGCTACAGCATTCTTGCAGCCGGCCCACAAAAGCTGATTAGCCCGCAATCCGGGGAAACCGGCCTTCGGGTGCTGGAGCGCCTGCGCGCAGCGATACACGAGCTGGCACCGGCTTCCTGGCCGGAAGGGGCCGAGTTACCCTTTGGTGCCGGCGCGCTTGGCTACATCAGTTATGATTTTGGCCGAATCCTGGAAACACTGCCTAGCTCCGCCCAGGCCGACATCCGCTTGCCGTCCCTGCAGATGGGCATCTATGCCTGGAGCATCGTCAGTGATCACCGCCTGCAACTCTGCTGGCTGGTATGCCATCCCAGTTTGCCGCAGGACCAACAGCAGGCGTTACTTGAACGCCTGAGGGCACCCGCCCCCGCCCCCGAGCCCTTTGATCTTGCAGCCCCATTCCAGCCGGAGCAGAGTCGCAACGAGTACCAGAACGCCTTCGAGCGCGTTCAGGAGTACATCCACGCCGGGGACTGCTACCAGATCAACTTGTCCCAGCGGTTCAAGGCAGACTGTCAGGGCGATCCGCTCGGCGCCTATCAGCGATTACGCAAGGCCTGCCCGGTACCCTTCGCGGCCTATCTTGAAGGCACCGATCATAGCCTGTTATGCCTCTCGCCAGAGCGTTTCCTCAGCGTTACCGCGGGCGTGGTCGAGACGCGCCCGATCAAGGGCACCCGCGCCCGCGGCCGCACTGAGGAGGAGGATCTGCTACTGGCCCAGGAACTGCAGGAGAGCGTGAAGGACCGTGCCGAGAACCTGATGATCGTCGACCTGTTGCGCAATGATCTCAGCCGAGCCTGCCAAGCCGGTAGCGTAAAAGTACCGGAACTGTTCAAACTCGAGAGCTACCCGAACGTACATCACCTGGTCAGCAGCGTAAGCGGGCGGCTGGCTCCTGGAAAAGACGCGCTGGACCTACTGGCGGGCGCCTTCCCTGGCGGCTCCATTACCGGAGCGCCGAAAATCCGCGCCATGCAGATCATCGAAGAGCTGGAGCCGGTACGCCGTAGTCTGTACTGCGGCAGCATCGGCTATCTAGGCTGTGAGGGGCAGATGGATCTGAACATTGCGATTCGCAGCCTGGTTCACCAGGACGACGCGTTGTATTGCTGGGGCGGTGGCGGCATCGTTGCCGACTCGCAGGCCGAAGCGGAGTATCAGGAAACCCTCACCAAGATTCGGGTATTGATGAACGCCCTGCTTTCTTGAGCGGCAAGCATAATCAGAATACCTGCCGCTTCCCTGCAGCAACACCCACTACAACCATCGAGCATCTGCACCATTCAGACTGCTTGTAGCTTGTAGCTCACTCAGCCTAGAGGCTGAGTGTCCGATTGGAGGCCTTGATAAATTCCTTCTTCAATTCCTCGAAGGTATGCACCGCCGGGAACTGCGGGAACTCAGCGATCACATTGTCCGGCGCATGAAACAGAATACCGGCATGGGCTTCTGACAGCATGGTCGTGTCATTATAGGAATCACCAGCCGCGATCACGCGATAATACAGGCTCTTGAACGACAGCACCGACTGACGCTTGGGATCTTTCTGACGCAACTGGTAATCCACGACGCGGCCACTGTCGTCCGTGATCAGGCGGTGACAGAGCAGCGTGGGAAAACCCAGCTGCCGCATCAGTGGCTGAGAGAACTCATAGAAAGTGTCGGACAAGATCACTACCTGGAAGCGCTCGCGCAACCAATCAACGAACTCCACGGCGCCATCCAGCGGATTCAGCGTGGCAATCACTTCCTGAATATCTCCCAACTTGAGACCGTGCTGATCAAGGATGCGCAGGCGCTGCTGCATCAGCACATCGTAATCAGGAATATCCCGGGTGGTGGCCTTGAGCTCGGCAATACCGGTTTTTTCAGCGAAGGCGATCCAGATTTCCGGGACCAGAACCCCTTCCAGATCAAGGCAGGCAATTTCCACAGGCGACTCCTGATAGGTATTTGAATTGGCGCACAATCTACCGGCTGCGTCCCTCTGGCGCAATGGTTCAGGCCCAGGGCACGCTGCCGCATCAGATCTTTTAAGCATAAAAGTATAACCAAATAAAAGAGGATGGACTAAGGCGCCTTTGTTAGACTTTAAAAATCAAGGCAGCCCGCACAGACAGGCGCCCTCAGTTCCGGAGAAGCCAATGGCCGACGATCTTTTTAATGCGCAAGCACTCGCCGCAGAGTACGCGAGCAAATCACCACAGCAGATATTGCAACTGGCGTTCAACCAGTTCGACGATCTATGGCTGTCCTTCAGTGGCGCCGACGATGTCGTCGTGCTGGATATGGCCTGGAAGATCAATCCACAGGTCAAGGTGTTCACCCTCGACACGGGACGGCTGCATCCAGAAACCTACCAGTTTCTGGAAAAGGTTAGAAAACACTATGGCATTCAGCTGGAAGTACTCTCCCCTGACCAGCAGGTGCTGGAAGCCTATGTGAAAGAAAAGGGGCTCTTCGACTTTTATGAAAGCGGCCACGGGGAATGCTGCGGGGTGCGCAAGATCGCACCGCTGCGGCGCAAACTGGCAGGCGTGGATGCCTGGGTCACAGGCCAACGCAAAGACCAGAGCCCTGGCACGCGCAGCCATGTGCCAGTGATCGAGATAGACGGTGGTTTCAGTGGTCCAGGCCAGGAATTGGTCAAGTTCAACCCGCTGGCCAACTACAGCAGCGAAGATGTGTGGAACTACATCCGCATGCTGGAAATCCCCTACAACAGCCTGCACGAACGGGGCTTTGTCAGTATCGGCTGCGAACCCTGCACCCGCCCGGTACTACCCAACCAGCATGAGCGCGAAGGTCGTTGGTGGTGGGAAGAGGCGACACAGAAGGAATGCGGCCTGCATGCGGGGAATTTGATCGCTAAGGGCTAACACCAGCGGTAAGCGACCAGCTTGCCGCTAGTGCCGAAGGCGTCAATGCACCGGCAACTCCACGCCTTCAAATATTTCATCCAGTTCGGCCTTGGTGTGGCATTGCAGGGCTTTTTCTACCCGTTCGCGGGTCAGATGCGGGGCAAACTCCTGCATAAAGTCATACATAAATCCGCGCAGAAAGGTGCCGCGGCGAAAGCCAATCTTGGTCACGCTGGATTCGAACAGGTGCCCTGCGTCGATCATCACTAAATCAGCATCCAACACCGGGTCAACCGCCATTTTGGCGACAATACCCACGCCCAGCCCAAGGCGCACGTAAGTCTTGATTACATCCGCATCAGCGGCAGTGAACACTACCTTGGGTGACAGGCCACGGTTGCTGAAAGCGTCATCCAACTTAGAGCGTCCGGTGAAACCGAATACGTAGGTCACCAATGGATGCTCCGCCAACGCCTCGAGCGTCAGGCTGGCAGTTTGCGTTAATGGATGCCCCTTGGGCACGATGACGCAGCGATTCCACCGGTAGCAGGGCATCATCACCAGGTCGGCAAACAGTTCCAGCGCTTCGGTGGCAATGGCAAAATCGGCCGTGCCGTCCACGGTCATTTCGCAAATCTGGATTGGCGTGCCCTGATGCATGTGCAACGACACATCGGGATAACGCTGAATAAACTTGCTGATGATCGGCGGCAATGCATAGCGTGCCTGGGTATGAGTCGTGGCTAAGGTGAGATTGCCCTTACGTTCATTGCTGAACTCCTGCGCTATCTGCTTGATGCTGTCGACCTTGCGCAAAATCTCACCGGCAGTATGAATGATCCGCTCGCCCGCTGGGGTAATACGGGTAAGGTGTTTGCCACTGCGGGAGAAAACTTCAACACCGAGCTCGTCTTCAAGCAAACGTATTTGCTTGCTGATACCCGGCTGGGAGGTATACAGACTCTGGGCAGTAGCGGAGACATTCAGATCATGGTGCGCCACTTCCCAGATGTAGCGGAGTTGCTGCAATTTCATCAGTGCGTTCCCCTGTTGTATCCAGCGGCGCCATCTCCCGGCGCTTTATAACCATATTAGCTTATTTAACAATCAGGTTAGACCATAAAATCTGGAGATGACTGCAACAGGGCTGAAATATTCCGACCGCCGGTCACTGTTTGAAAGGCTGCCGGCCTTTTTTGCTCAGGGTTTGATCAGTAGATTACTGATGCCATGCGGCACATGCCCGGTAGGCACCACACCTACCGCACTACGGCAGTGCCCCTCCTGGTCATCGAAAAACAGATCGGCGCCAAAAGCACGCAGAAACTCGGACTTATCCATGCCCCCGAGAAAAAGCGATTCATCGAGACGAATATCCCATTCGCGCAGGGTGCGTATTACCCGTTCGTGGGCTGGCGCACTGCGGGCAGTAAATAGCGCGGTACGAATAGGGCACTCACCCGCAGCAAACTCGGTCTGGATACGATTGAGTGCCGCGAGAAAGGCTTTGAATGGGCCACCGCCTAGCGGATCACGAGCCGAAGCCAACTCGTTGGCCTGAAAGGCTTCCAGACCGTCGCGTTGAAACACCTGCTCGGATTCATCAGAAAACAATACGGCGTCGCCATCGAAGGCGATTCGCAATTCGTCACGCATTTCTCTAGGTTGCTTGGAGGGAAGAATAGTCGCAGCGGCAAAGCCAGCTTCCAGCGTGCTGCGCACATCTTCGGCATGCGTTGACAAAAATAACTGGGTGCCAAACGCCGGAATATACTGGAATGGGCTACGCCCACCGGCAAAGGCCGCGCGCGTAATACCCAAGCCATAATGCTGAATGGAGTTGAATACTCGTAGACCAGTATCGGCGCTATTACGCGACAGCAGTACCACTTCTACTCGGCTGTCTCCCTCAAGCATGCTGTTAATACGCAACAGCTTCTGAACCAAGCCGAAGGCCTCCCCCTGCTCCAGCGGCGTATCTTCCCTGGCTATCTGATACTGCCGATAGGCTTCCAGGCCTTCCTGTTCGTAAACCTGATGACTTTCATCCAGATCAAACAGCGCTCGGGATGAAATGGCTACGACCAACTTATCGCCTAACCTGACCGGCATACTCTTTCCTCAATCGGGTTGCAGGTAAGTGTCTTGTACAAATTGCAGCATGTTCAACAATGCCTCGGTTTTTGGCATGCTGCAACCGGCCTCTGCGCCCAGTTTCAAGGCTTCGCCGTACAGACTGTCCAGCTCCATCGGCCGTTTGTGCAGCCAATCGTGGTACATGCTGGGATAGTAATCAGGCATGTGCCGTGTCGCTTTCAGCAGCTTGGCCGCATAGTCCTCAGGCATAGCGTGACCGCACGCCTTGGCAGCGGCAATCACTTCGCCCATCAAATCACCGATCAGTTGCCGGCTGGCAGCGCTCTTGAGCAGCGCTTGCGTACCCGCGTCGAGCAACACGGAAACACCATTAAAAGACGCGTTCCAGACCAACTTCTGCCACCTTGCCGCGTCAATGTTGGCCATTTCGCGTGCTTCAATACCGGCGCCGCGAAACAGCTCGGCAGCGGTCGCAATGATCTCGGCGGCTGCGGCCCCGGACGCAGGGCCGGAGTGATAGCCCAGGTCCACCAGGCCATTAGCCTGGTGTTTCACCTGGCCGGGGCCTTCACGGTACAGGCAGACGTAACATAACCCGCCAACCAGATGGATATGATCGGGGAGCAACGGGCGCAAATAAGTTTCGTTGTTCAAACCATTCTGGAACAGCACCACCTTCGCCCCTGGCGCGGCTGCCGCCGCTATGATGGGTGCTAAATCGGCATTGCCGGTGGCCTTGGTGCCCACCAACAACCAGTCGCAGGGCGGCATACTGGCAACATCCTTGTAGGCCTGCACCGGGTTCAGCGTCATGCTGCCGTGCACCATACTGTCTACCGTAATGCCGTTCTTGACCACGGCGTCATATTCGCTGCGCAACAAAAAATGCACATCATGACCGGCCCGTGCCAGCATCAGTCCGTAGAAGCCACCAATAGCTCCGGTTCCGATAACGCCTATACGCGGTTTTGCCTGCTGCATGAGAACCTCTTTACTCGCATGGATTGTTTCACACTGGGTGTCTGAAACTGTTCTGTGACGCCTATGGTAATCGGCACGCCCACGCCGAGACAGTCAGCCACGCGACAAAGCCGCCCAGAATCAAATTTTCCTGCTAATTGAGGCGTTTAATCGACCCAATACAGTATCCCGGGCTAGCCTCGTTGAGCATCCTTGATTAAGCTGTCTGCACTTATTAAAGGCAGCCCGATTGACTGCCTACTGACTTGCCGGGATAGATGATGGCCGACTTACCTATTAATGATCTCAACGTCGCCTCCAATGAGGTACTGATTACACCTGCCCAACTCAAGGCCAAGATCCCCATTAGTGAGGCCTCGGAAACTACTGTGGTGCAAAGCCGCCAAGTGATCCGTGACATCCTGGATGGCCGCGACCACCGCGTGTTTATTGTTATTGGCCCCTGCTCCATCCATGACCTGGAGGCTGCCAAAGATTATGCGGCACGCCTGAAAAAGCTCGCAGACGAAGTCGGTGATACGCTGTATCTGGTCATGCGCGTGTATTTTGAAAAGCCGCGCACCACAGTAGGCTGGAAAGGTCTGATCAACGATCCCTACCTGGACGATTCTTTCAAGGTTGCAGATGGCCTGCACATAGGTCGCCAATTGCTCAGCGACCTTACTGCGATGGGCTTGCCGACCGCAACCGAAGCTCTGGACCCCATTTCCCCCCAGTACTTGCAGGACCTGATTTCCTGGTCTGCCATTGGTGCGCGCACTACCGAGTCGCAAACCCATCGCGAGATGTCCTCCGGCCTGTCTTCGGCGGTTGGCTTCAAGAATGGTACCGACGGCAGCCTGACGGTGGCCATCAATGCGCTGCAGTCGGTTTCCAGCCCGCACCGTTTCCTGGGTATCAATCAGGATGGTCAGGTATCGATCGTCACCACCAAGGGCAACCAGTACGGCCATGTGGTGCTGCGCGGCGGTAACGGCAAACCCAATTATGATTCGGTCAGTGTTTCCCTTTGCGAAAAGGAGCTGGCGAAAGCGGGCATCGCGCCGAACATCATGGTCGATTGCAGCCACGCCAATTCCAACAAGGATCCCGGCTTGCAGCCGCTGGTCATGGATAACGTGGCCAACCAGATTCTGGAAGGCAACAACTCGATTATCGGCCTGATGGTAGAAAGCCATATTGGGTGGGGCAGCCAGTCCATTCCCAAGGATCTGTCGCAACTAAAGTACGGCGTCTCGGTTACCGATGCCTGTATTGACTGGGACACCACGGTGGAAAGCGTGCGCAGCATGCACGCCAAACTGAAAGATGTACTGCCGCGCCGCCAGCGCAATATAAGCTGATCAGGACGCTGGACGGAAGGCTTCGATCACGGCCGGATTGCATTCCAGATACGGCCCGCCCATCAAATCTATGCAGTAGGGAACGGCGGGAAACACCGCGTCCAGACACTGGCGTATGGCCCTGGGCTTGCCCGGCAAGTTGATAATCAAACTGCTGCCGCGCAACCCGGCGGTCTGCCGGGAAAGAATGGCGGTGGGTACATATTTCAGAGATTCGGCGCGCATCAATTCACCGAACCCGGGCATCATGCGGTCACAGACCGCTTCAGTGGCTTCCGGCGTGATATCACGCTCAGCCGGGCCCGTGCCGCCGGTGGTGACAACGAGGCAACAATCCTCTTCATCGACCAGATGCTCAAGCGCCTGCTCGATCTGCCGCGCCTCATCTGGAACCAGACGGTAGACCGGCTCCCACGCACTGCTCAAATAGTCGCTCAGGGTGTCAATAATCGCCTTGCCCGAGATATCCTGATAGACGCCAGCGCTGGCGCGATCACTGACGGTAAGTATTCCGATTCGGGTTACCTTGGTCATATTCTGCCCTCAATACAACTGGATTATTTCGCCATCACGACTCAGTGCCAGGAACTGGGCGACCATGCCGGCCTGAATCTGCTCCATCATCATCTTCAACGGTTGTTCAGCTTCATCGCCATTCGGCTGCACCCCGCCGCGCCCGCTCATGGCCGAGACAAACGCAACGTTCCAGTAAATACCGGTCCGCTCTGACTCGGCAACCAGAGTACCGAAATCCTCTACTTCGCTGGGCAGCTTGTCGACACACAAAACCGGGCTTAATGTCCCGCCCTCGCCCCGCTCAAATTGGCTGATTTGCTCGGCAGTGGCTCCTTCGGGCAGCTCGGCCGTGGCGAAAACAAACAGCAGCCGTTGCGGCTCTGTTTGCATGCCGGCGACGCGGATCAAGTCTGAGTAGGTTTCAATATTCATGCTCGCGGTACCTTGTCTCGAATATCGGTATAGCGTAGCAACTGCCCGCCGCTGGTTTACGGGGCATTGGAGGAAGGGGCGGTGCCTCTTTCGAGGTACTAACTTCGAGGGTCGGCTTAGCTCTGCCGTGCCCGGAGCTTTTCCTGGCGCTGCATGTAGCGTTCAACATAGGAGCATGAGGGTATGACCTGGTATCCCCGGTCGCGAGCAAACTGCAGCGCATGCTCGGTCAATTTCGCGGCCAAGCCTTTGCCACGTAGCGCGTTGGGGACGAACGTGCGATAGATATCCAGCGTTTTCCGACCAAGATCCATGTAAGCCAAGTAGGCACGGGTGCCATCAATAGTGACATAGAATTGTTTATCATCCGGATCGTGCTGGACGATTATGCTCTGCTCCATACTTGTTCTCCCCGGCAGTATAAATGCCTGCAAAGACTGTTGACCCCCGCCAGCCGAAAAAATTCACTGGTGGAGGCCAATCCGTTTATACCGGCGGATTTACTCCCACCCCGAGAGCCATCAGCAGCGCTATCGATGCCAGACAAGCGACTACCGGAATAGCCACCGTGACCATAAACATGTCTTTATAAGCTTCCTTATGTGTCAATCCCATGATCATGAACGTGGCAATCACCGCACCGCAATGCGGCAGAGAATCCAGCCCGCCGGAGGCGATAGCGGCAATACGGTGAAGAATCTCCGGCTCAACACCCATTTCAAGATAGCTGGGGGCGAGCGTTTGCATGAATATCTGCAAACCACCTGACGAAGAGCCGACGATTGCAGAGACGACACTGGCCGAGGCAAAGACCGAGAGCAACGGTGGCAGGTCGGCGTTGAGCATCCACTGAGCAAACTGACCAAAGCCCTCCGTTTGCGTTACAACGCCGCCAAAACCGATGACGGCGGCGGTATTGATCAGCGGCATGATGGAATCTTCCGCTCCCTGTCCAAACACCTCCACCATCTTGCGGCGCATGCTCGGGAAGAGCACCACGCAGGTTAACGATCCCAACACCAGCGCCATACTCGGCCAAATGATCGGTTGTACCTGGCTGAACGCCAAGAGTGAAGCGAAACCACTATCACTCTGCGACCAGTCACCCAGACCGATAATCAAACGGGGTAACATGATGACACCCAGCACCACCGCCATGGGGACCAGAGCCAGCTTCCAGGACGGCACATCCTCTGGGTCGCCCGCCAGTTGTTCCATGCGCCGGTCCTGCATATTTTCGACAAAGCCCTCACCGTTGGCTTTGGCCAGCCGCCAGCCGCGCTCCACGTACCACATGCCCAGGCCAGCCATGATCAAGGCGGCGAACAACCCTATCCAGCCACCCGCGAACAAATCGGTACCCAGTGAACTGGCCGAAATGACGTTATGAATGGATGGCGTGCCGGGCAAGGCTGTCATGGTAAAGGTGCCTGCACCTACCGATGTAGCGGCCGCCCAGAGACGCTTGGGGAGATTAGCTTCGCGCATCAGCGTGATGCCTAGCGGATACATGGTGAACACCACCACGAACACCACCACACCGCCGTAGGTAAGCAACGCACAGACAATCATGCCGACCAGCAGCGTCTGTTTAACACCGAGGCTACGGGTGATCGCCAATGCAATGCTTTTAGCCGCCTGGCTGGTCGCCATGGCCTTGCCAAATATGGCGCCACACAGAAATAGCAGGAAGAAGCGGCCGGCGAAGCTGAAGGCTCCCAACGAGCCGGAGGGGTAATATTCCAGCAACGTGCGGGGAATCAGCAGACCATTGGTTAGCGCTACCACCAATGAGCAGACCAGGGATGCGATAAAAATATTGATGCCTCGCATGGCCATGTAAATCAGCAGGGCCAACCCCGCCAGCAATCCCAGATTACCCAGCATCGCGTATTTTCCTTATAGTTATTGATTTCAACTGGGTCACAATACCTCAGCAGCGAGACAATACAATAAGCAACCGGTTCGTTCGATATGCTGAATACCCCATGATTTATGATCCACATCAATTCCGCACTCGGCGGAAAATGCTAAGCTTTCTATGCTGGGTGACCGGCATATACACGAATTGACGAGACGAATTGGCGAATAGAGATTTGCAAATAGGGGATCGACATGAAAAACGTTTTGACTGTATCGACCGTTGCATTGGCGGCCTTGCTGGCTGCTGGTTGCAGCAACACCCAATATCAGCAAGAAACCACTAGCAGGCTCTCAGCGACAGAAACGGCAACGGCACGCGCTCAGGCCCGAGCAGATGAAGCCTATCGTAAAGCCGAGGAAGCCATGGCAGCAGCCCAGCGCGCCCAACAGGCCGCGGATGAAGCCAACGAGCGAGCCATGCGCATGCTGGAACAAACTAGCCGCAAGTAGCTATTGCTCTGTTGTGCGAGCAGATGATGCCGGTCTATTCGGGCCGGCGTTATCTGCCATCGCCTACCTCTGCCCTATCGCAGTGGGCATGCCACTTTCCTCGAAAACGGCATCACGAATACGGTTCCAGTCCAAACGCAGATCGATAAAGCGCTCCGCCTCTTCTGCCAGCAATTGCTGGACAGCAGCCTGACGATCTATGGTTGATGGCATGCCGTGCTCATCCAGCGGCGTGTGAACCTCGATTAGCAGCTCGTCATTGCGCAACCCAAGCTTGTAAGGCTGGTTGACTATGCGCACCGGCGTACCGATCGGGATTAACGGAAAAAGCGCGGCGACATCCTCATTACGCATGCGAAAACAGCCGTGACTCACACGCATGCCAATACCAAATTTCTTATTGGTGCCGTGAATCACATAGGCGCCCATCGCCAGATTCATTTTAAACGGCCCCATTGGGTTGTCCGGCCCTGGCGGCACCACTGTAGGCAAAAAATCACCCTTTGCGGCGTGCTCATCCCGGATCGACTGAGGCGGATACCAGGATGGATTGGCTTCCTTGCGCGCCACCTGGGTGTCGCCCAACGGAGACGACCAGCCTTCACGGCCGATGCCCACCGGATAGGTGATAACCCGATCGCCTTCCGGGGGGTAATAGTACAAACGGTATTCCGGCAAGTTGATCACAATACCTTCACGCGGCCCCTCTGGCAGGATCCGCTCGGCGGGCAGCGTAATATGCGCTCCGTCGCCTGGCAGCCAGGGATCGAGACCAGGATTGGCGGCCAGCATTTCCAGGTAACCAAAGCCGTAATGTTCACCCAGATCGGCCAGCGTATCTTCATAAACAGCCTGCACGCTCAGCGCTTTGCCGATCACGCTCTGCTCGGGGCCGTCCAAGGGGTATTCGTAAGCAGCCAGTGCGGGAGCAACCAGTAGCAAACCCAGTAACAGGGTGCGGACCGCCATTTCACTGCCCACCCTGGCGGTAAAGCTCGAACTGCTGCGCAGTAGCGCGGAACCCAGCCTCGTCAGAGCACGAGCGCTCAGCGGGTGTTAGTTGCTTCTTGCTACCAACACCCTTGCTTGCGCGCGCCTGGCTCAGGCATTGCGGGCAAAGACTGGGCAACACCGCACGCAGCAACTCCCGGTAAACCGGGCGAGCGGGCAGCAGATCGCCACACAAGGTCCGCTCTACTGGGTTATCCAGACGCATGTTGATATCCACCATGTGTGTATGCCAAGGATCTCCAACAAACAGGTCCTGTTGTTCATTCTGCTCTACTACACACCACCGCTTGGCCAACCACGCAACCGTCACCTAATACCTCTCCCAATTAATGGCGGCATCAAGGCTGCAACCAAGCCTCAATATAGGGCCAAACATTCTCCAAAATCTGCGACTGAGCAGCAGCAGTCGGATGGATACCATCAGACTGCATCAGACTTTGATCCGCTTCCCCCGCAATCCCCTCCAGTACGAACGGCATCAACGCGATATCGTACTCATCACTAACGTCAGCAAAGACCTGCTCGAAGGCCTGGGTATAGCGCACACCGTAATTAGGCGGGATACGCATACCCAACAGTAATACCTCTGCGCCAGACTCCAACGACTGCTCTACCATCGCCGAAAGATTCTGTTGCATATTGTTTGGAGGCATTCCACGCAACCCGTCATTACCGCCCAATTCTATCACGACCAGGGCCGGCCCATGCTGCTCCAGCAGCCGTGGTAAGCGGGCCAGCCCCCCGGCGGTAGTGTCGCCACTGACCGAGGCATTGATGACACTGGCATCGACCCCCTGCTGCTCCAAGCGCTGTTCCAACAGAGCGGTCCAGCCCTGATCGATTTCCAGACCGAAAGCGGCACTGATACTATCTCCGACAATCAATATACCCTGGGCACCAGCAGTCATTACTGGCGCCGCTAACAACAAGCAAACCAGCAATACTTTTTTCACATTTCTCAAAGGCAGATTCCATGTCAGACAACGTCATCGTTGCCAGCCACCTTAGCAAAGTCGTCCGCAGCTCGGAAGCAGACCTGACAATTCTAGACAATGTCAGCCTGCAAATCAGCCGCGGCAGCAGCGTAGCCATTGTCGGCGCCTCCGGTTCGGGCAAGTCGACGCTGCTCAGCCTGCTCGCCGGCCTGGATTTGCCCAGCAGTGGCGAAGTCCATCTGGCCGGGAAAACGCTCAGCCAGCTGGATGAGGATCAACGCGCTGCGCTGCGTGCCGAGCATGTCGGGTTTGTGTTCCAGTCCTTTCAACTGCTCGATAGCCTGACAGCGCTGGAAAATGTGATGCTGCCGCTGGAGCTGCATGGTCGCAAAGATGCCCAGGCCCGGGCTGGGGATCTGCTCGCCCGGGTCGGCTTGGCCGCCAGGCTGACGCACTATCCGCGACAACTGTCGGGGGGTGAGCAGCAACGGGTCGCCATCGCCAGAGCCTTTGCCAGCGAGCCGGACATCCTTTTCGCCGACGAACCCACCGGCAACCTGGATGCCGTCACCGGCCAGCGCATTACCGACCTCTTGTTCGAGTTGAACCGTGAGCAGGGCGCAACTCTGGTATTGGTCACCCACGATCAGCGGCTGGCGGAGCGCTGCCACAGCGCCCTGCATCTGGAGGCTGGGCGTTTGCTGGAGGCCGCCCATGCGTAACAGCACGCTGCCCCTGGCAGCCCGGCTACTGACCCGGGAATGGCGCGCGGGCGAGCTGCGCGTATTGGTCATGGCGCTAGTGATCGCAGTGCTGGTCAGTACCGCGATCAGCTTCTTCACTGACCGCCTGCAACGCGGCATGGTCAGCCGCGCGGCAGAATTTCTTGGCGCGGACATGATCATCTCCTCACGCTCGGTGTTGCCTGAGCAATACCTCCAGGAGGCAAAGGCACGGGGACTGGAGCATGTCGAAGTAGTCGAATTTTCCAGCGTCATGGCCAGCGATGACGACATGCAATTGTCCAGCGTCAAAGCGGTCACGGACGGCTACCCGCTGCGCGGTGAGGTGCGTATTGCCGAGCAACTGTTCGGCGAAGAGCAGATCGCCACAGGCGTACCCCCACCGGGTCAGCTATGGATCGAGCCGCGCCTGGCTGCTTACCTGGAACTGGATAGTGGCTCCAGCCTGGATGTGGGCGTTAGCCGCCTAGAGGTTAGTGCCTTGCTGACCCATGAGCCGGACCGGGCAGGTGATTTCTACAGCCTCACACCCCGCGTACTGATGAACATGGCCGATCTTGAAGCTACCAATGTGGTCCAACCCGGCAGCCGTGTGCGTTACCGGCTATTGCTCAGCGGCGACGAAGCGGCGTTGCAGGGCTACAGCCAGTGGCTGAGCCCAAAACTGGAAAGCCACCAGCGCCTGACCACGGTCGCAGATGATAATCGCCAGATTGGCGGCGCGCTGGAGCGCGCTGGCCAGTTTCTTGGGCTGGCCAGTATTGCTGCGGTAGTCCTCGCCGGCGTGGCCGTGGCCCTGTCCGCCAGCCGCTTTGCAAGTCGGCATTTTGATACCAGTGCCTTGCTTCGCTGCCTGGGTGCGAGCCGCCGCAAGGTAATGGGGATCTTTGTCATCCAACTGGCCTGTCTTGGCCTGATAGCTACAGTGATGGGCTTGGTACTGGGCTGGGTAATGCAGTGGGGCCTGGTATACCTGTTACGTGATCTGCTACCGCCTAACCTGCCGGGCGTTGGCCTCAAACCCCTGCTGGTCGGCGCTGCCACTGGCTTGATCGCGCTGGCCGGCTTTGCCTTGCCACCGCTCCTCAGGCTCGGACAGGTGGCACCACTGCGGGTATTACGCCGAGATCTAGCGCCGCTGCCCAGCAGTGCTTGGCTGATTTATGGGCTGGCGCTCGCCAGCTTGACGCTATTGATGTGGCAGTTCACCGGCGATCTGCGTATCACCCTGGCCGTCGTGTTCGGCGGCGCACTGGCCGCGCTGGCGCTCGGCCTGGTAGCGCTAATACTCTTGCGTGCCGCCGGCGGCCGCTTGCGCAACGCCAGTCTGGCATGGCGCCTGGGCAGCGGCCAACTGCTCAAGCAACCCACCGCAGCGGCAGGACAAATTCTCGCCTTTGGCTTGATTTTGATGTCCATGGTCGTGGTACTGATCATGCGCACTGAACTGTTGGATACCTGGCAAGCGCAATTGCCAGAGGACACTCCCAACCATTTCGCACTGAATATTCTGCCCAGCGAAGCCGATGCCTTTTCCGCTGCGCTGAATCGCATCGGCGCAGTCAGTGCCCCGCTCTACCCGGTTACGCCCGGTCGCCTGAATGAAATCAACCATCAACCAGTACGTGAGATCGTTACCAAGGACAGCCAGGGAGAACGCGCTGTCAGCCGCGATTTGAGTCTGACCTCCTCGGCCGAGATGGCCGCAGACAATGCCTTAATCGGTGGCCAATGGTGGGCAGAGGATGTAGCGGTGGATGCGGCACTGGTATCAGTAGAATCCGAGCTGGCCGCGAGCCTGGGTCTGAAACTGGATGACCTGCTGACTTTCGTGATCGGCGGGCAGATCGTCGAAGCCCGGGTCAGCAGTTTCCGCGAAGTGAACTGGGACAACTTTACGCCCAACTTCTACATGGTGTTCTCGCCCGGCACGCTGGACAACATGCCCACGACCATCCTGACCAGCTTCAGCCTACCGGTTGAGCAGCGTGACGCACTGCGCGAGCTGACCAGGGAATTTCCGGCGATGACCCTGCTCGAAGTGGAAGCCATACTCGCGCAGATACGCGAGATTCTCGCCCAGGTGTCCCTGGCGGTGGAGTACGTATTGCTGTTTGTGCTGCTGGCGGGCTTTACCGTGCTGTTTGCCGCGCTGCAGTCGACGCTGGACAATCGGCTCTACGAAGGCGCCCTGCTGCGCACCCTGGGGGCGCGCAGACAACTGCTGCGCCAGGCCAACCTGATGGAGTTTGCCCTGCTCGGTGCGCTGGCCGGGGTCATGGCCATCGTCGCCGCAGAGCTGATTACGCTGCTGCTGTACCGCTATGCGCTGAATCTGGACTGGCGGCCGCACTACCTATTGTGGCTGGCCATCCCGCTGGGCGGCGCCTTGCTGATTGGCGCTGCTGGCGCCTTGGGCACCCGGGCCGTGGTGCGCGAAAGTCCGATGCGCCTGATCAACCGGGGCAACTGAGGATGAGCCGCTACCGACCGCCGCGCAGCGCCGGCACGCCGTTGATCACCGCCGAAGGGGCGCAGCGTCTGCGCGACGAACTGCATGAGCTCTGGTATGTGCGCCGGCCGGCAGTCACCCAGGCGGTGAGCGACGCAGCGGCGCTGGGCGATCGATCGGAGAACGCAGAATATATCTACGGCAAGAAAATGCTCCGCGAAATAGACAGCCGGGTACGCTTTCTGCGCAAACGCCTGGAGAGCCTCAAGGTCGTTGCGCAGCAACCCTCGGATTGCTCGAAGGTCTATTTCAGCGCCTGGGTCAGCCTCGAGGACGAAGACGGCCAGGCGCTGCAATTGCGTATAGTAGGGCCCGATGAAATAGACACTCAGCGGCGGCACATCAGCATCGACAGCCCCATGGCCCGTGCGCTGCTGGGTAAATCGTTGGATAATGAAATCAGCCTGCTGGCACCCGTCGGGGAAAAGCATTACTGGATTACCGCCATCAACTACAGCGAGCCAACGTCATGATCAGGCTAGACTGTGAATATCACCACCCTAACCTTCCATTACAGCAACGAGGTCGAGCATGAACGCCAACGGCAATGCCAACCCCACCGGCAAGCTGGACAAGATTCTCGCCGAGGCCCAACAGCGCCGCGAGACCGGCTACCGGGACAAAGCGTTGAAGATGTATCCTTGGGTGTGCGGACGCTGCGCGCGGGAGTTCAGCGGCAAGCGGGTCAGTGAACTGACGGTACATCATCGCGATCACAACCACGACAACAACCCACAAGACGGTTCAAACTGGGAACTGCTGTGTCTTTTCTGCCATGACAATGAGCACTCGCGCTACACCGACCAACAATACTTCTCAGACGCATCCGTGAGTTCGCCGACAACAGCGGTAGCCACTCACAATCCTTTTTCGGCACTGGCCGACCTGCTTAAAAAACCGGAAAAATAACATTTTCATTCCATCGCGGCTCGACCGCCACATGGTAACTGCGTGACCGGCACATGCTCGCCACGCGGCCAGGGTTATGCAATGTCGATCAAATACGCCCTGCGATCTTGACTTTTATCAACAAAAGCTTGGTGTCACGGAGCCCTGAAAGCGCCGCCCTATCGACCCACAACCCATGCGTACCCGATGAGCACACAGCATCTGCTCCTGGTTGTGAAGTGATAAAAGTCAACCTGCGCGACACAAAGTCCGGTCAAAATGAACCCGGCAATCCACGCTGTCGTTACTGGACCTGGAAGCGTCCCGATGATGAGCTGCTATCTGAGGGAGGAGATTTAGCCGCGACGGGCCAGCAGGCGCTGATCGACCAGGCAAATCGGCTCGGGCGAAACCACTCGCCAGGGGCTTTGAGGCGCTGGCGCAGGGTTTCCGACAAATCCCGAGCAGCGCCGCCGCCCTTCTTCTGCGCAGCGATGTACGTTATTCAGTCCTGTTCGAGCGTCAGGTAGACCGCCGTCTGGTTGAGCAACTGGTAGGCGACCTCGCCGAAGGTGATGGGGCCGGTGAGGCGCGCCGTCTGGCGTCCCTGCAACTGCGAATAGAGATAATTGAGGATGCAGTTGCAGCCGAACAGGATGGGGCCGCCGTCGCTGGGCATGGCTTCCAGGAAGCGCTCGCTGTAGTCCTCCACCGCGTCGGCGAACCGGTAGTTGACACCGGCGAACACCGGCGCGTAGAAGGACACCAGACCCGGCTCAGACTCCAGCGACTGGATGCTGACATTGATCATGGCCCCGCAGTAGTCGGCCACCAGCGGCAGGCGGGTGTCGATGCCGCGCGCGCGGATCAGCTCCAGCAGGCTGCCGCGTACGCCATCGATCAGGCAGTCGCGGGCGGCAAAGCCAGTCTGGTCGAAGTTCAACGTCGGTCCCGCGCCGGGCTTGAACAGGTTCACCGCATGCACCACCGCCGCCTGGTCGTGCGGCAGGGGGATGTGCAGGACGATGGCTTGGTCGGTATAACAGTGACCGCTGCGGCCGTCGATCACCTGGGCCTGGGCGCTGCCCAGCTGATCCAGGTGCACGCCCGCGACCCAGCCGGCAATCGGCTTGATGTACATGTCGGGATAGTTGGGGGCTTCGCGGGCATAGTCCTCGAGCACGGCGCTGGCGGCCGGCAGAATGACGATGCTGAAGCCATTTTCCGGGGCGTCTTCAAGCATGTGCGGTAGCCGCTCGCGGTCATAGCAGACGATTTCGCCGTCCGGTTGACCGAAGCGCTGGACGAACACCCGGTCGAGACGACAGGTGCCGCCCTCGCTCGCCATGAAATAGGGGGTGGTGCCGCCGATCCAGTTGCCCTTGGGCAATGCTGCCAGGCACTCGATATGGCCGGCGATGGCCAGGGTTTCGCCGCGCTCGATCAAGGCGCTGGCCTGGCGCAGATCGAGCAGTGCGCTTGTCGCAGTGGCGTTGCTCATGGCTGGTCGCCCTCTGTGGCCTGCTGCCGATCGCTGTTCAGCTGGGCAATCTCGTGCTCCAGATGCTTTTCATGCTTGATGAAGAAGCGCCGCAGTTCATTGATCCGGAGGACCTGTATATCCGGGTCATGCGCCCTGGTAAAGTCCTGGCGGGCGCGGGCCAGCAGCAATTTCAGACTCAGCAAACGGATCTCGAACGGGCAATCCAGCGCCAGCAGGCGCACCCATGCCCGGTCGTCGCTGGCGGGAATGGTGCTGCCGGTTTGTCCCGCCGGATCGTCCAGTTGCAGGCGTGCCCGCAGCTCCGTGTCCGCCGTGGCCAACTGGCCAGACTCGATCGCATGCTTGATCTGCCAGGCAAGGTGAATGTCGATATCCAGCAGGGTGCAGACCTGACTATAGCGCAGGCCGTCCTGCATGCACTGGATCACCCGCCGGGCCAGGCCATGGGTGAAGTCGCTGGCGCTTTTACCGAGGAAGGGGTGCGCTGGCAGGCCGTCCTGCTCCGGCAGGCTGGCATGGATATAGGTCTTGTAAACGCCGATATTGGTATGCCGCCAGCGTGAACGGGGCTGTTCGCCGAGGTAGCGGCCGAACCAGCTCTTGCCAGTGCTCAGGTAAGCATGCACCTCGCGGCTGTGGGTATCGACACGGATCCGGCTGACCTCCCAGGGCTCGTTCACCTCCAGCAACCAGCGGCACAATTCTGCGTCTTTCACCCTGACCTCCCTGTATTGGTTTACCCGTCCAGGGACATTCACATGGGGGTGCGCGGCGAGCCAGGGAACCTTGGCACTAAGTCGTTGCTACTTGCTTGTTGCGACTTGCGCACTAGTATGGCGACAACCTCCTATGAGGCTGTCCGAGAACGGCCGTTGAGTGCAAATTGCTGGTTGGACCGGGGGGACGTCTAGTTGCCCATCCGCCTGATCGAAAACACCGAGAAAAAGGAAAAAACTGAACATACTCTGAAGCGCAGCATGCAACTGAACAACGCAGGGGGGAGCTGATAGTGACCACGACCGGAATCCATCTCGCCAATCGCCTCGGCCACGCACTAGAGTCAGCGCTCAAAGGACACGCTGATTACCAGTACGTCGATGATCAGTACGGGGTGAACGTCAGCTGGGAGCGTAACGAGTAGAGCCATCCGCTGCGGCTGTACGGGGTTACTGCTCATGCGTGACAGCGCATTGATTATGAGCAGTATTCCTTGCGGGCAAACGCGACACCTGAGCGTCAGCGCTCTGACGCCTAGCCTCGGCCGTGGGCCAGGGTCAAATCCAGGCCTTCACCCAACGGCACGATACGCGTCGGGTTGATGGTGTCGTGACTGTAGTAGTAATGCTGTTTGATGTGCTCAAAGTTAACCGTGTCCGCCACGCCCGGCCACTGATACAGCTCTCGTAAATAGCCGGCCATGTGCGGGTAATCCTCAATACGCCGTATGTTGCACTTGAAGTGCCCATGGTATACCGGATCGAAACGCACCAAAGTGGTAAACAGCCGCCAGTCTGCTTCGGTGATCTTTTCGCCCGCCAGATAACGCCGTTCAGTCAGCAGTGCCTCCACCCAATCGAGCGCCTCGAAAAGCGCCTGACACGCCTTTTCATAAGCCGATTGGCTGGTGGCGAAGCCGCTCTTGTATACCCCATTATTGATCTGGTCATAGATGCGCTCATTGATGCGATCTATTTCTTCACGAAGGGCCTCGGGATAAAAATCCTGAGTATCGCCAGTCAGTTCATCAAAGGCGCTATTGAACAGCCGAATGATCTCCGCCGACTCATTATTGACGATGGTTGCCTCTTGCTTGTCCCACAGCACCGGCACCGTCACGCGGCCGCTATAATCGGCCTTGGCTCGGGTATACAGCTGATAATGATGGGTATAACCATATACCGGTTCTGGCGGAGCGTAGGTCCAACCCTGGTCGAGCATATGTGGCTCAACGGCGGTAACGCCAATATGCGCTTCCAGCCCCTTCAACTTACGCATGATCAGCGTCCGGTGCGCCCAGGGGCAAGCAAGTGACACGTAGAGATGATAACGGCCTGACTCGGGGGCAAAACGCCCGTCTTTTTCAACCGCTTCACGGAAACCCGCATCCTCCCGAACGAACTCACCGCCAGTGCTCTCGGTGTCATACCACTCATCGTTCCAGACGCCTTCTACCAGCCTACCCATAGATTCTACTCCTGTTCAGCGTGCCCATTAACATGACCATAGCCTGACAGGATGCGCCCTACCCTGACCAGCCATTGAAAAACCTTGCGGCAATTTCCCTCGAATGCGCGTATACTATTCGATCTATTTATCCCCCCAAGGTTCACTCCAAGTATGTCCGATACCGCTCCGGCGGCACCGCAGTTTGCCGATTTAGGACTGCCTGCACCGCTTCTCGAGGCTCTGACCAGCCTCGGATATGAAACACCCTCCGCGATTCAAGCTGAGGCAATCCCTACCCTTCTGGCTGGTGACGACCTGCTGGGCCTGGCCCAGACCGGCACCGGCAAGACAGCCGCATTCGCTCTGCCGGTACTCGCTGGTATTGACGTTAGCATCCGCGCCACACAGGCACTGATTCTGACGCCCACCCGCGAATTGGCATTGCAGGTGGCAGAAGCCTTCCAGCGTTACGCACAGAACATGCGCGGCTTTTCCGTGCTGGCTCTGTACGGCGGCTCAGCCTTTGCCCCCCAGTTCAAGGCATTGGAACGCGGCGCCCACGTGGTCGTTGCGACCCCTGGCCGCCTGACGGACCATATGCGCCGCGGCAGCATCAAGTTTGAAAACATGCGTTTTCTGGTCCTTGATGAAGCCGACGAGATGCTCAAAATGGGCTTCGCGGACGACCTTGACGCCGTCTTCGAAAAAGTACCCACGAACACCCAGAAAGCGCTGTTTTCCGCGACCATGCCTGCTGGCGTGCGTACCGTGGCCCGCAAGCACATGCGCGAGCCCAAGGAAATCCGCCTGCACAGTGGCGTGAGCAGCAGCCTGGATACCATCACCCAGATCGTCTGGGAGGTTTCCAACCACCACAAACTGGACGCCATGACGCGCCTGCTTGAAGTTGAGCCGGTCGAAGCCATGATCGTCTTCGTGCGCACCAAGACCGCCAGCATGGAAATTGCCGAGCGCCTTGAGGCCCGTGGATTTGCTGCCGCAGCATTGAATGGCGATCTCAGCCAACAGTTGCGTGAACAGGTGGTTGACCGCCTCAAACGCGGTCTGCTGGATATCGTCGTGGCCACTGATGTGGCGGCGCGCGGTCTGGACGTGGAACGCATCTCCCACGTATTGAACTACGATGTGCCGCACGACAGCGAATCCTATGTGCATCGGATTGGTCGTACTGGCCGTGCTGGCCGTTCGGGCACAGCGATTCTGTTTGCTACCCCGCGTGAGCGTCGCCTGCTGCACCAACTGGAAAAGGCGACTGGTCAGAAAATTCTGAGCCAGGCTCTGCCCAGCGCTGATGCCGTCCGCAGCGGTCGTTTGACCAAGCTGGCGGCACGTATCAGTGGCGCACGGGAAACCACTGGCGCGCTGCATGAAAAGCTCGCCAATGACCTGCTTGAACTGACCAATTTGACCCCGGAAGAATTGGCGGCAACCTTGTTGGCCATTATGCCTAGCGCCAAAACACTGGTTGAACCGGTCAAGGACCTGCCCTCGGCACCTGCAGCCAACAGTGCCCGCGACGGCTTCGCCGAGCGTGATAGTGGCCTGGTGCGCTATAAGGTTAAAGGTGGGCGCTCAAACGGCCTGATGCCCAAGCCGTTGGTCGACGCACTCTGCCGCTTCGGTGGTCTGCAGCGCCAGCAAATTGGTCACATCAAGATGTTCACCGAGCACACTGGCGTGTACCTGCCAGAGCTGAATGAAGGTGCCCTGGCCAAGCTTGCCAGTGTGGAAATCAACGGTATCGCGTTGCAGATCCGCGCCTGGCCGTTACCAGCCGGTGAAGTCGAGCGCCCTGCCCGACCGAAGCCGCGCAAAGACTTCCCCAGCAAGCCACGCGCTGCCAAACCACGCCCGGCTAATTGATAGCCAACAGGCATGGAATGGATTGATATTGGCGTCAACCTGACTGATACGGCCTTCGATCATGATCGACCGGCCGTATTAGACAGGGCCTGGCACGCTGGCATCAGCCAAATGATACTGACCGCCACCTCCCTGGCGGGCAGTTTCCAGGTTCAACAGCTGTGCAAAGAAGATCCTTTGCGGCTGTTTTGTACTGCAGGTGTGCACCCGCACCAAGCACGCGACTGGACAGATGAACTGGCCAAAGAGATAGCCATGCTGGCACGAACTGATAGCGTCAAAGCCATCGGCGAATGCGGCCTGGATTTCAATCGCGATTTCTCACCCCGACCTCAACAGATCAAAGCCTTGGAGCAACAGCTGCAACTGGCCGTAGACCTGCAACTTCCGGTATTCCTGCATGAACGTGATGCCAGCACCCTGCTGATTGATCTTCTCAAGGATTATCGCGATCACCTGCCAAGAGCCGTGATTCATTGTTTCACGGGCGACAAAAGCGCATTGCATGGTTATCTGGATTTGGACCTGCATATTGGTATCACCGGCTGGATTTGCGACGAGCGCCGCGGCACTCATTTGCAGGAGCTGGCCAACAGCATCCCTGCACAACGGCTGATGCTGGAAACCGATGCACCTTGGCTATTGCCCAGAACACTTCGCCCCAAACCGAAGAAAAATCGTAACGAGCCGGCATTTCTTGTGGAGGTCGCCAGCATGGTCGCCCGCTGCCGCCAGCAACCGTTGCAGCAGTTAGCCGAGCAGACGACCGCCTGTGCCAGGTCTTTCTTCGAGTTGCCCGCAAGCACCTGAAAAACCCGCTACGCTGTCAGTAGTGCTTCAGTTCAGGTTATTCATATGGCTCGACATACGCCTTCGCGCTTGTACCCGCCCGTATGGGTTATGTTGACGCTCAGCACCCTCGCTACCCTCACTCTGGGCGTTGGGCTGGCGATCTTTCATTACCAGCAGCAGAGCAAGGTCATCCTCAGTACCGGCGAAACCCTCTTTACCCATATCAGTCAACAAATTGAACAAGACCTGCTACGCCTTTATCAGCCGCCCATCCAGGCGCTTAATTTGCTCGCTCTGAGCGACCTGACCGCCACTACGTCGCTACAGCAGCGACTGCTGCACCTGCCCAAGCTGGCCCAGGTACTGGAAGATAACCCACAGCTCAACTCGCTGTACCATGGCTGGCCCAATGGCGATTATTTAATGCTCAGACCCTTGCGCAATGCGCCGTTGCGGACACGCTTTGATGCACCACCACAAGCCATGTGGATGGTCTGGAATATCCAACGCAGTGGAGGAACAGCCGAAGCAGTTTACGTTTTTCTCGACCCGCAATTACAGGTGCTGGCACAGCGTATAACCATCAACGATGGCTACGACCCCAGGCAGCGCCTTTGGTACACCAACGCCATCAATAGCGGCGCGCAGATTATTACTACGCCTTATATCTTTTTCTCCACCAGCGAATTCGGCACTACCCTCGCTCGTCCTGCTGCTGGCGGCGGAGTATTCGGCGCGGACCTGACCCTGGGCCAACTTTCCCACACCCTGGCCAACTTGCAGATAACCGAGCATTCGCAGCTGTTACTTTATGATCCCGAGGGCACGGTCATTGCCTACCATGATGTTGGCCGTATTCTTAACGTGGCACAGGGCACTGCATTGCGCCTGAAACGCTTTAACGAGCTCGGCAGCACGCTGCTGGCCGGCCTTGCCGAGGACGGCTTCCGGCAGGAGAGAACCGCCCGTCTGCAGATGGAAGGTCAGCGCTGGACGCTATCCCAAAGCCGCATAGACCTGTCAGGGCTGCCCGAGACCTACCTGGCCATTCTCGTGCCTGAACAGGAACTGCTGGCTGAGGCCTATCGTATTCGTCGCCACAGTGTCTGGATCACCTTGATCGCCAGCTTGGTATTTCTACCGGCAGCCTGGATTGGCAGCATCCGTCTGTTGCAACAGCGCCGCTGACTAATTGACCTGCGGCACTTGGACTTCCTAAGCAATTGGGTGATGATGGTGAAGAGCGCTTTTTTGAGCCGTGCCCGTTTCTACAGAGCAGGCCATATGACACCCTGGAGTAGCTACCTATATGCTTTATCTATTGCGCCGGTCAACTTGCCGCCTGCTGACTGCTACCACCCTGCTGCTGAGCGCCACATGCGTATTCGCGGCTGATCTGAGTAGCCTGCCAAACCAGGTCAGGGCCTCGTTGGACAACGCACGCATCCCCGCTAACGCAATGTCATTGGCTATTATTCCGCTGGAAGGTCAAGGCGTTGCGCAGTACATCAACGCCGACCAGGAAGTCAATCCGGCATCCACCATGAAGCTGGTAACCACCTACGCCGCGCTTGAGCTAATGGGGCCCACTTACCAATGGCGCACCTCACTGCATGGTACCGGGCCGATCGAGAATGGTGTGCTGCAGGGCGACCTGGTCTACCGCAGCAGTGGTGACCCGAAAATGACTCTGGAGCGCATGTGGACGTTATTACGTGATCTGCGCGCTGCCGGCGTCAAGGAAGTAAAAGGCGATCTGGTTCTGCAGCCCGCAGACATGCGTATGCCGTTAAACGCGATCCCCTTTCCGGATGATGGCAATGACCCGAGCAAACCATACCTGGTTGAACCCGATCCGTTGCTGACCAACCTCAAGGTGCTCACGCTAAGCAGCTTTGGCGAGCGTGATGGCGTGCGTATACACCTGGAACCGGCGCTGCCCGAGGTGACCGTCGACAATCAGCTGAAACTGTTGCCAAAGGTCAGTTCCTGCCCTTGGCCAAACATCGCGTACTCAATCCAGGATCAGGGTACCCAGGCACAAGTCACATTGACTGGCGCCCTGCACGAAGGCTGCTCGGTGCAGCGCTACATGTCTGCCCTGAACGCGCAAACCTATACCGGCAGCGTATTACGCTCGCTATGGGAAGAAATGGGCGGCAAGATTAGCGGTACCACCCGCATTGGCCGCGTGCCTGCCAACGCGCAACAGCTTGCCCACAACGACTCAGGTGATCTGGTCAGTGTGATTCGCGATATCAACAAGTTCAGCAACAACACCATGGCTCGCCAACTGTTTCTGGCAATCGGTCGCCATCAGCGCACCGCTGCTGACATCGACGATCACCAGGCTGCCGTTCGCAGCATCAATCAATGGTTGGACAACAAAGGTCTGCGAACCAAGGGGCTGGTCCTGGACAACGGTTCCGGTCTGTCACGTATCGAGCGCATGACCGCCCGCGATCTGGCCCTGATGCTCGAGCAAGCCTGGAATAGCCCCTATGCTGCGGAGTTCATAGCGTCCATGCCCTTGGCCGCCATGGACGGCACCATGCGCCGGCGTATGCACAACACCCCTGTGGCGGGTGAAGCGCATATCAAAACCGGTAGCCTGCGTAACGTCAGAGCCATCGCCGGCATCACCCGGGATGCCAACGGCAAGAGCTGGGCTGTTGCCGCCATTGTCAATCACAGTGCGGCGGGTGCCAGCCGCGAAGCACTGGACCGCGTACTGACCGACGTCCATCGGCGTTCCAGCACCGAGGTGGCAACCAGCCGGTAAACCGCCGCACTGAGTGGCGCATCAGCGACGGCTGAGGCGCCAGGTACGATGTATCCGGGTATTGCGCTGGAAATCGCGATCCAGCGTCTGTGCCGAAATATCACTGACTTCGTACTTGTCCTGCAATGCCGCATCCAGACGGAAGCGTCGGAAGTTGTTGGAGAAATACACAACCCCACCTGAGGCCAAGCGGTCCATCGCCATTTCGATCAGGCGCACATGATCGCGCTGCACATCGAAAACATCATCCAGGCGCTTGGAATTGGAGAAGGTCGGCGGATCGATAAAAATCAGATCGTATTCGCCCTTGTCTTCCTCGAGCCACTGCATTACGTCTGCGTGCACCAGTTGGTGCAGGTCCGACAGCCCATTCAATGACAGATTACGTCGCGCCCAGTCCAGATAGGTCTTGGACAGATCCACGCTGGTGGTACTGCGCGCCCCGCCGACCGCCGCATGCACTGTGGCGCTGGCGGTATAGCAGAACAGATTCAGAAAGCGTTTGTTTCGTGCTTCTGCGGCCAGGCGCAGGCGCAGGGGGCGGTGATCGAGAAAGACCCCGGTATCCAGATAATCGGTCAAGTTGACCAGCAGCTTTACCTGCCCTTCGTTGATGGTTAAGAACTCGCCCTTGCGGTCCATGCGTTGGTACTGGCTGCTGCCACTTTGCCTGAGCCGCTGCTTGAGCACCACATGGGCGGGCGGGATGCCCAGCACGCCAGGCAATGCGACCAGCACGTCCTGCAGGCGTGCGCGGGCCTTGTCTTCGCTGATGGACTCTGGCGCCTGGTATTCCTGCACATGCGCCCAATCGCCATATAGATCAATCGCTACAGCAAACTCGGGCATGTCCGCGTCATAGACGCGATAACAACTGATGTCCTGCTGACGCGCCCACTTGCCCAAATTCTTCAGATTTTTCTTTAGCCTATTAGCAAACATCTGCGCTGATTCGCTGAGCCGGGCATTCGTCTGTGGCGCACCAGCCGCTGGGGCTGTTGGCCGCGGAGCTGAATCCGCTTGCTGCTCAGGCTGAGTTGGCTGACTGCTACGCTCTGGAGCTGGCCTGGCGGAGCCGGTGACGTAGCGTTCCGGTTGCAGCTCCATCAGCAATAACTTGCATGGCAGCGCACCATTGAACAGCGCGTACTGTTTGTGGCTGCGAATGCCCATACGCTTGCCCAGATCCGGATTGCCAGTAAAGATCGCAGCCTGCCAGCCCTCACAGTGCTGGCGCAGCACTTCACCGAGCTTCTGGTACAAATACACCAGGCTGGCCGCTTCGCCCAGCCGCTCGCCGTAGGGCGGGTTGCAGACGATCAGGCCTTTCTGACCCTTGTCAGGACTGGGAGAGAACGTCGCCAATTCACCTTGGTAGACTTTCACCCAATTGCCCAACCCCGCCCGTTGTATATTGTTGCGCAGCGGCTGCAACAAACGTGGGTCGGCTTCATAGCCTCGAATCCATAGCGGCTCACTTGCCAGACCCGCCTCAGCGCGCTGCTTCGCTTCGGCCTGCACTGTCTGCCACAGCGCAGCGTCATGTCGCAGCCAATGACTGAAACCCCATAATTCCCGCTGCAGATTGGGTGCCATATCGGCGGCCATCATCGCCGCCTCAACCAAAAAGGTGCCCGAGCCACACATCGGATCCGCCAATGCCCCTTGGGCCGCAGCCAATTGTGGCCAGCCTGCACGTATCAGAATAGCGGCCGCCAGGTTCTCCTTTAGCGGCGCAGCGCCCTGCTGCAGCCGATAACCGCGCTGGTGCAGGCTGTGGCCTGACAGGTCGATGGCCAACTGCGCCTCGGCACTCCGGCAGTGCACATTGATACGCAGATCCGGGTTAACACGGTCGACGCTGGGCCGGCTGCCGTCAGGCTTGCGCAGCCCGTCGACAATCGCATCCTTCACTTTCAATGCACCAAAGTGCGTGTTGTCGACACCCGGCAAAATACCGCCAAAATCGACTGCCAGACTGCCCTCTGGCAATAGATGTTGAGACCAGTCGATACCTGCCACACCATCATAAAGACCCTGGGCATCACTGACGGGAAAGCGCTCCAATACCAGCAGCACGCGATTGGCTAAGCGAGACCATAGACAGATCCGATAAGCCAGCTCCATGTCACCCTGCAGGCTGACCCCGGAGTGGGTTTCACGCGGTGATTGCGCCCCAAGCGCCCTCAACTCTTCCAGCAACAGGCCCTCGATGCCGCGGGGGCAGGTGACAAATAATTCAACAGTTTCACGCATCTTATTGATTTCCAGATTACGGTGGCAGAAAGGGCGCCGGGTTATTTCGTACCCGGCTAAGGGGCACTTCAGTAATGCTAAATCGATCTTTGGGTAGCAGCAGCCCATAGGGTACAACAGTAAGTCCTGGGTACGGGCAAACCTATTATGGAGGCAAGTTCAGTAACGTGCCTCTGCGGTGCTGCAGGATACTCCTGCACACCCACTCCCTGACACCGCACACTGCGGGTCAGGTTTGTACTTAGCATATGAGGGCTCTACTTTATGAGAAGACTCAAGCGTGATCCGATGGAACGAGCATTTTTGCGCGGTTATCAACATGGTGTTCATGGCAAATCCCAGGATACTTGCCCCTTCAATAGTCCCACCGCCCGACAGAACTGGATCAATGGGTGGCGCGAGGGCCGGGCTGATCACTGGGACGGTTTCACCGGCATCTCAGGCGTGCATCGGCTTAACGAGATGCGCGCGGTAGGTTAACCCCCCGGTAAGTTGATTTTCCCATGGCGCTTCCCTAAAGCGTCGGGCCTTGCGAGGCCCAACGGCCCCCGCAACGCGGGGGCCTTTCATTTGCGCGCAGACCAATTCAACCCTACTCGGCAACACGCAGCCCGGAGCGGTAAGCCGCTACCGCGTCCACGCACTCGCGCACCAGTTCTGGCCCGCGATAAATAAAACCGCTGTACAACTGCACCAGACTGGCGCCGGCCTTGAGCTTATCCACCGCGTCCGCGCCCTGAAGAATACCCCCGACACCAATGATGGGCATGCGTCCCTTGAATTCACCTGCCAACAGCCGGATCACTTCGGTAGACACGTCAGTGAGCGGGCCGCCGGACAAGCCACCCGCTTCATCGGCATGCTCCAGCCCGATCACCGCCGTACGCTCCAAGGTAGTATTGGTTGCGATTACCGCATCCATCCCTTGCTCCAGCAAGGTCCCGGCAACCAGCACCAGGTCCTCAGGCAACATATCCGGCGCAATCTTGATCGCAATCGGCACATAGTGTCCATGTTGCTGGGCCAGTTCTCCCTGGCAGGCCTTGATCTGCCCCAGAAGTTGTTTGAGCGTCTCGCCGTATTGCAGCGTGCGCAGGCCTGGCGTGTTCGGAGATGACAGGTTGACAGTAATATAACTGGCACGGCTATACACTTTGCGCAAACAGATAAGATAGTCATCCACGGCATTCTCAACGGCCGTGGCCGCGTTCTTGCCTATATTGATGCCCAGCACCCCCCGATAATGCACTGCGTCCAGGTGTGCCAACAGCGCATCCACGCCCTGATTATTAAAACCCAGGCGGTTGATGATGGCATTTTGTTCAGGAAGCCGGAACATACGCGGCTTGGGGTTTCCTGGCTGGGGCAAAGGCGTCACCGTGCCCACCTCGATAAATCCGAAGCCCATGGCACCCAGACCGTCGACCGCCAATGCGTTCTTGTCCAGCCCTGCGGCCAGGCCCACTGGATTGTCAAACGTCAGGCCCATAACGTCCACCGGGTCAGGTGCCAAGGGCCTTACCAGCTTGCGTGCCAAGCCGGTACGACCGGCAGCACCAATCATGTCCAAAGCCAGATCATGGGAGGTTTCGGCGGGCAACCGAAAGAGCAGCGAGCGCATCATGGAATACATGGACGGATACCTTGCAGATGGAAAAATCTGACGCAGAGTATACCTGCTCTGTCAGGACCTGGGGGCACTGCAGGGCCCTTCTCCGCCCAAGCGTTCCAATGACAACAGCTTCCCCTGCGCAGTAAAGCGCATAAGAAAGCTGCCATAGACACCCTCATGGGTTAGAAAAGGTCGCAGGTGATGGGCCGGCAAACTGACTCGCCGGCCATCACGACTAACCATCAAAACCCGGCCCGCCTGGCCCCGATACCAGGCCAGGTAGCGTTCGGCGGGCAGAGCCACATCGACAATCAACTGCTCTTGACTCAATCAGCCTTCCTCCGCCACAGCCTCTGCCTCAGCTTGGACTTCAGCACCACTGTGCCGCGCAGCTTGGGCTAGATCCAGTAACTCGCGCATGGCCACAGCGACCATCGGATAATCACCAGCACCAGCGCTCTTCAGGTCCGTGAGCATGGCACGCCAGCGTTGCACCAGAACCGGATTCAGCTCGGTCCACTTCTGCACTAACTGCTCCACCGTGTCGCCTTCACTAGCCAGCTGCAACACCGAGATAGTCATGGTCCGCGTCTGCCAATCCAGGTCATCCCGGTAGCTCTCCCGCGCCAAGGCCTGCCAATGGTTGTCGACGGGCAAACTATTGACCTGCTGCCCAAACCAGGGTAACTGCAGCTCAGAGCCAAGGGCAAAGAACAGTTGGGCCACCAGTTCAGCGGGCTGACCGGTAGCGTCTGCCGCCTCGATGATGCCGAGCAAGGTATAGAAGTGCCCGGTACCTGCAACCAGGCGCGCGATCTCCTCAGGCACACCGGCTTCGACGTAGCTGTTGAACTTACCTTCCCATGCCGCCCGCACCGGGCCTTCAAACAGCCCATCGAACTGGCCCGCAAGGGACTCGATCCGCGGCGCAAAATGCGCTACTTCGCGCTCGGCATTCAGATCACCACGCCGGTTGCGAATAAACCAGCGCGTCGCACGCCGTCCCAGGCGCATCAGGTCATCCATCAGTTCCAGCTGCACCTCGGCTGGCACTTGGTAGTCCAGGGCTTCGATGGCAGCAAAATGGCTTTGCAGACTGAACACGTCCCGCGCGACCACATAAGCACGGACGATATCGCCGGCCAGCGCGCCGGTCGATTGCTCAAGGCGACGCAAAAAGGTAATGCCCATATGGTTGACCAGGTCGTTGGCCAACTGTGTGGCGATAATCTCGCGACGCAAGCGGTGATTACGCAACGCAGGTGCATACTTTTTCGCCAGTACTGCTGGGAACGCGGTTTCCACCTCACGCGCCAGATAGAGGTCCTCAGGCACATCGGTAGCGACCAAGGCTTCCTTGAGATCACCCTTGGAATAAGAAATCAGTACCGACAATTCGGCTCGGGTCAAACCTCGGCCCTGGGCCGTGCGCTCGGCCAACTGATCATCCTCCGGAATGTACTCCAGCGACCGGCTGAGCTTGCCGCTGGCTTCCATGGCACTGATGAAACGCCGATATTCCGACATGGTTTTTGCCGCTTGGCGCTGCGCCAAGCTGATCGCCTGGGTTTGTTTGTAGTTGTTGGTGAGCACCAGCTCCGCTACCGCATCGGTCATGCTGGCCAGCAACTTGTTGCGCTGCTTGCCAGTCATGTCCTGGGCGGCCACCACTTCGTTAAGCAGAATCTTGATGTTCACTTCGTGGTCGGAGCAATCCACCCCGCCGGCGTTATCAATGAAGTCGGTATTCAGTGCACCGCCGTTCAGGCAGAACTCGACACGCCCCAATTGGGTCATGCCCAGGTTGCCGCCTTCACCGATCACCTTGCAGCGCAGGTCGCGGCCGTTGACTCTAAGGATGTCATTAGCCTTGTCACCGACATCCGCATGGCTTTCAGCCGTGCCTTTGACATAGGTACCAATGCCGCCATTCCAAAGCAGATCCACCGGCGCCTTGAGCAATCGATGGATCAACTCATTGGGCGTGAGTTTGTCGGCATCGATATCGAACAGCTTTTGCATCTGCGGAGTCAGAGTGATCTGCTTGAGGCTGCGCGCGAATAGCCCGCCGCCCTTGGAAATCAGTTTCTGATCGTAATCAGTCCAACTGGAGCGCGGCAGATCGAATAAGCGCTGACGCTCATCAAAGCTGGCCTGCGGGGCCGGATCCGGATCGATAAAGATATGCTGATGGTTGAACGCAGCTACCAGCTTGAGGCTGCGCGACAGCAGCATGCCGTTACCAAATACATCACCGGCCATATCACCAATGCCAATCACCGTAACCGGATCGCTCTGCACATTCAGACCCAACTCACGGAAATGCCGCTGCACCGAGACCCAGGCGCCCTTGGCGGTAATACCCATCCTCTTGTGGTCGTAACCGGCGGAACCGCCGGAGGCGAAGGCATCGCCCAGCCAGAAATCGTATTCAGCGGCTATACCGTTGGCAATATCCGAGAACGTAGCCGTGCCTTTGTCTGCGGCAACGACCAGGTAAGGATCGTCTTCATCATGGCGCACAACCTGAGCCGGCGGCACGACCTTGCCTTCCTGCAGATTGTCGGTCAGATCCAGCAGCCCCTTGATAAACAGACGGTAGCAGGCGATCGCCTCCTGCTGAACCTCATCGCGGCTACCCCCCATGGGCAAGCGCCGCGGTACGAAGCCACCTTTCGCGCCCACCGGAACGATCACCGCATTCTTGACCTGCTGGGCTTTGACCAATCCCAGCACTTCGGTGCGGTAATCCTCTTCCCTATCTGACCAGCGCAAGCCACCACGCGCGACTTTGCCGCCGCGCAGGTGCACGCCTTCAAAACGTGGTGAATACACGAAAATTTCGTACATTGGCCGCGGCAATGGCAGCTCTGGAATCGCCCGAGGATTGAATTTCAGACTGATGTAGTCCTTCACCGTGCCAGCGTCGTCATTCTGATAGAAATTGGTCCGCAGCGTGGCTTTGATCAGGTCCAGGTAACGGCGCAATATCCGGTCCTCGTTCAGGACGGCAACGCCGTCCAGAGCACCGACGATCGCCTGATCGAGACGCTGCTGCATATCCTCCAGGTCATCGGCGGAGAGCTTACGCGCCAAATAAAAGCGCGTTTTGAACAGCCGTACCAACTCGCGCGCGATATCCGCGTGGGTGACCAGGGTATTGGCAATGTAAGGCAGCTCGAAGCCCAGACGTATCTGCTTCAGATAGCGCGCATAGGCGCGCAGCAACGCCACATCACGCCAAGACATACGCGCCAGCAGCACCAGCCGATTGAAGCCGTCGTTCTCCGCCTGTCCGCGCCAAACCTGCACGAAAGCGTCACGAAACAGTTCGTTGACCTCCTGGATATTCAGGCTACTGTCCAGGGCATAGGTGAATTCGAAATCATGAATCCAGAATTGCGTGCCATCTCTGCGCTCGAAGCAGAATGGGAACTCGCCCATAACCCGCAGTCCGAGATTTTCCAGAATGGGCAGAATATCCGACAGTGGTAACGGCTCGTGCAGATGATAGAGCTTGCAATGCAACACACCGGTTTTCTGCGATAGGGGCTGATAGAAACTCATCGCCAACTGCTGCTCGCTGTTCAGGCTCAGCATGTGCTTCAAATCAACTACGCCGCTAGCGGGGGTGAAGCGCTCGGTGTAACCGGCCGGGAAACCCTTGGCAAACTCGTCCAGTGCCTCAGTGGCCTTGGCTTCGCCGAGGGTCTCGAGCAGGCGATCACGAAAATCGTCCTGCCAGTTGCGGCAGATCTGTATCACGTCCTGCTCAATCTTGAGGGGGTCCACATCCAGATCCTTCTTCGGGTCAACACTGAGAATAAATTGGGTACGCGCCAGTACCGACTCGGAAAAATAGGTCCAGAACTCGCATTCGGTTGCCTGCAAGCGTTCTCTCAATACCTTTTCGATCTTCAGGCGAATATCTGTGGAGTAAATGTCCCGCGGGATATACGCCAGGCAATAGTAAAAACGCCCATAATTGCCACTGCGCAGGAACACCCGAATCTGGTTGCGCTCCTGGATCTGCACGATACTCAGCGCCGTTTCACCCAACTGCTGCTCGGACATCTGGAATAGATCGTCACGCGGCAGCACCTGCAGCACCTGATCGAGCTCCTTGCCCAGATGGCTATGCGCGGTAAAACCGGACGCTTTGCGTACCGCCTCAACCTTGCGCCGCAAAAGCGGAATATGGTCGACAACGTCAGAGTACACTCTGGAGGTGTAGAGCCCCATAAAACGGTGCTCTACCAGGACTTTTCCCTGGGCATCAACTTCGCGGATAGAAACGTAATCCGGGTAGGCCGGCCGGTGCACCTTGCTGAAATCAGAGGCTTTGGCAAATGACAGCAGTATTGGGGCTTGCAAGTACTCGAGCACCTTGTCAGGCAGACCCGCCAACGATTCATCACGCCGATTGAGGCTCAGCACACCCAGGCTCGCGTCGGTGTCGACACCCAGCTGTTGATGCTCCAACCCATTGGCAACACTGAAGCGTTCATAGCCAAGAAAGGTAAAGTGATCATCTAACAGCCATTTCAGAAAGGCTTCACACTCGACACGCTCTTTGGCAGAATAATAACTGAGCGTCTCGCTCTTGCCTTTGAGCGCCTGAATCAAGCTCTCTGCCTGTACCCGCATTGCGGCGAAATCACCCACTGTTGCGCGCACATGGGACAGTACCGTCTTCAGGCGATTGCTCAACTGCTTCAGTTCACCGGCGCTTGAACAGCGGTCAACCTCAATGTACATAACGGACTCATGTGCTGCCTTGCTTGGCACCTTGTCGCGCCCATACAGCGTTTTCAACTGGCCTTTTTCATCGCGCTCTACTGCCATCACGCTGTTTTGCAATGTGTGAATGGCATAACCGGCACGGTTCAACTCCATGCGCACCGAATCCACCAGAAAAGGTGAATCCCTATGCACAATTTCCACGATCGAATGCGTCGATTGCCAGCCGTGTTGCTGAATGTCAGGATTGAACACCCGCAGCTTCTCAATATCACTGTCGTAGTGTTTGAAAAAACGCCAGTAAGAGAGCGTGCAGCCCAGCAGATCGGTGTCATGCCGAGCCAGTAGCTCTTCAAGGGGAACAATGCCGAAAAACTGTTCGCTGAAGCGTTGAAGGATATCTTGCTCGCCGGGCTCGACGAGCTCACGCAGACGTTCTTGCAGGATGTTGATAAATTCTTTTCTATCGCTGGCCATAATAAATGCCATGCTGCCTCCGGGTGACCCGTTTACGAACTGACCCCTCATGGGTCATGGGGATGTGAAGAAGATGCGCGCGGCGTAGTCACTAAAACTGGCCGTTAAAAGGCATAATAATCAGTCTAGACCATAGACCTTTCGTTACAGTGACAGTTTCGTGCATGGACACGACACCAAGGGATGGAACACAACTTATGACCCACTACGAATCCATTCAACAACTGCGTACCTGGATGGCCAGCCAGATTTTCGGTCAGGAGCAACTGATTGACCGCATGCTGATCTGTCTTCTCGCAGGGGGTCATGTGCTGGTTGAGGGCGCGCCAGGATTGGCCAAAACCAAAGCCATCAAGACACTCTCGGAGGCCATTGAGGCTGATTTTCACCGTATCCAGTTCACCCCCGACCTACTGCCGGCTGACATTACCGGGACCGAAGTATATCGGCCTGAAACTGCCAGCTTCAGCTTTCAACAAGGGCCTATCTTTCATCATCTGGTATTGGCTGATGAAATCAATCGCGCACCGGCCAAGGTTCAGTCAGCACTGCTGGAGGCCATGGCGGAAAGACAAGTGAGTATTGGCCGGGAAACCTATCATCTGCCCGAGCTGTTCATGGTCATGGCGACCCAGAACCCGATTGAGCAGGAAGGTACCTATCCCCTGCCCGAGGCACAGCTAGACCGGTTTCTCATGCATGTACGGATCGGCTTCCCGGACGCAGCTCTGGAGCGCCAGATACTTCACCTGGCACGCGGCGAGGCCCAGGGTGTGAACGCGCGTATCGGCCAACGAATCAGTCAGGCATCGATACTCGCCGCCCGCCAGGAAGTCCTGGGGCTGTTTATGGCCGAGGCTGTTGAGGAGTACCTGATTCAACTGATCATGGCTACTCGGCGTCCCGAGCTGTATAGCCCACAGCTAGCGGAGTGGTTGCAGCTGGGCGCCAGCCCGCGTGGCACCATTGCCCTGGACCGCTGTGCCCGCGCACATGCCTGGATGGCTGGCCGCGACTTTGTCAGCCCCGAAGATGTGCAAGCCATCGTCCACGATGTGCTACGCCATCGTCTGATGCTCAGCTTCGAAGCTGAAGCCGCCGGGATAGATGCCGACAAGGCAATCAATCTGCTAGTCGAATCGGTCGCCGTGGTCTGAACATGAAGCCCAGAGCCCCCGAGTGTCGCGTCTATATCAGCCTGGAGAATTTGCTGGAGAGCCGCCAGCATTGCCAGCGGCTACCGCTATTTCGCGGGCCGGTGCGGGCCAGCCGACAGTTGGGGCAACAATACACGCGCCTGCGCGGGCGCGGTGTCGATTTTGATCAGGTGCGCAGCTACCAACCCGGCGACGATATCCGCAGCATTGACTGGCGCGTAACTGCGCGAAGCAACAAGGTCCATACCAAGGTATTCAATGAGGAACGTGAGCGGCCGGTATTTATCATGTGTGAACAGAGCGATCGCATGTTCTTCGGCAGTCAGACCTGCACGAAATCCGTCATGGCCGCAGACGCAGCCAGCCTGATTGCCTGGACCGCATTAGCCCACAACGACCGCGTCGGCGGCGTGATCTTCGGTGCGGAATGTCATGAGGTCCGCCCGCAACGCAACCGCCGGGCTATTTTACGCCTGTTCAGCCTATTGCAGCAGGCCAATAATGCGCTGCAACCCGCCAGTCAGTCGATTGGCGATAGCCAGTCTGAGCCGTTGAATCTGGCCCTGCGGCATAGCCGCGAAGTGGTCCGACCGGGCAGTATTTTATATCTATTGTGTGATCATGCCGCGATCGACCAGGTCAACCCGACGTTGCTAGTCAACCTGGCCGCGCACAACGATCTGGTGCTGCTGCCGGTGTACGACATTCTGGAAAGCCAACTGCCGATTGGCAAAGTCCTCGAGTTCAGCCAGGGCGAGGAGCGTGTTACGCTGAATACCGCTGATGCCACACTGCGTGCGGCGTACGCTAGTCAGTTTATTGCCCAGCAGCACGCCTGGCAGCGACTCTCGAGACGCTTTTCCTGCTCGCTGTTCAGCCTGCATACGGGCAGTAGCGCGGTGGACCAGTTGCGCGACATGCTTAGTAGCCACAAGCATCGGAGCGCGCAGTGACTGAGGCCCTGCTCAACACACTGATACACCCCGCCGCGCCCGCGCCTATACCCTGGTGGCCTCCGGCGCCCGGCTGGTGGCTGGTGCTCGGAGCAGTCTGCCTGCTCAGCCTGACGGCACCTTTTTTGCTGATGCGCTGGCGGCGCAGATCGGCGATAAAACTACGCGCCCAACAGGCATTGCGCGACATCCCGGCCACCTTGACCGACCAGCAATGGCTTGCCGAGGTCAACACCTTGCTCAAGCGGTTGCTTAAACAACGAGGCGACGCAGCCGCCACCCGGCTGTTTGGCCAAGCGTGGCTGGACTATCTTTGCGCTCACTACCCGCGGCCGCAAAGGCGCAGTCTGGAGCCGCTAGCCGCAGATCTGTACCGGAAAACGCCGCAGCTGAGTGCGCAGCAGCGGCGGGACCTGCATCGTGAGTTGCGCCGTTGGTTGAGGCATAACCATGCTTGATCTCGCTTGGCCCGCTGCCGCGCTTTTATTGCCGTTGCCCTGGTTGCTTCGCTGGCTGCTGCCAGCAGCCAGCAATCGTACAGCGGCACTGCAGGTCGCCTTCCTGCCACGCTTGCAGAAGCTCCCGGTTGAGGCCACAGCCCAACCCATGGCAGGCCAACGCGGGCGCTTCGCATTGATTTGGCTGTTACTGGTGTTGGCCTGCATGCGCCCTCAATGGCTTGGCGACCCCCTGCCTATCAGCGTCAGCGGACGCGACATGATGATCGCCGTGGACCTGTCGGGGAGCATGGAATATGCCGACATGCAGCTTGAAGGCGCGATTGTAGACCGCCTGACCTTAGTCAAAAAGCTGCTCGGCGATTTTATCGCGCAGCGCCAGGGGGATCGCATCGGTCTTATTCTGTTTGGCTCCAACGCCTATGTCCAAGCGCCTTTGACCCACGACTTGAACAGCGTTCGCGTCTGGCTCGATGAGGCCTTTATTGGCCTGGCGGGGCGACAGACGGCGATCGGCAATGCCGTGGGCCTGGCGGTCAAACGGCTAACGGACGAGCCCGCCGAAAGCCGTGTACTGATTCTGATCACTGATGGCGCAAATAACGCTGGCCAGATCAACCCGCTTCAAGCGGCCCGCCTTGCTGCCACAGAACATATCCGTATATTCACCATCGGTGTCGGCGCCGAAAGCGCCCTTGGGTCTAACGCAACAGGAATGCTGGCACAGGGCACCGACCCTTCGGTGGAGCTGGATGAAGGCACGCTAACTGATATTGCCCTGGCTACCGGCGGAGAATATTTTCGCGCCCGCGATGGCGAAAGCTTCAATCGCATTTACCAACGCATCGAACAGCTGGAACCGGCGCTACGCGACCGGCAGCCGCGGCGCCAGGCCGAGCCGTTGTACCCCTGGCCGCTGGGTCTGGCGCTACTGCTGAGCTTGCTGCTCGCGGCCATCAACCTGATAACGCATTCAAACCTGATTATGCATGCAAAAAAAGGTGCGCCATGACCACTGACGCGCTGCTAGGCTTAACCTTTATGCGTCCCTGGGCCCTGTTGCTTCTGCCATTCGCGGCGGTTTGCTGTTGGCTGCTCTATCGCCAGGTCAACCAGCACTCGGCGTGGGATAGACTGCTGCCGGCTGCCATCCGCCAGGCACTACTGCAGCGCCAGTCTGGAGGCAGGCATGCCGGGCGTTTTCTGTTTCTCGGTGCCGCCTGGCTGATTGGGATTGTTGCCCTGGCCGGGCCAATCCGCGAATCACCCATACCCGCTGCCCAGGCAAACGACTCAGCCCTGGTCATAGTCTGGGAAATCTCGCGCAACATGCTGGCCACTGACCTGCAGCCCAATCGGCTGGAACGAGCCCGGCTAAAGATACGTGATGTAATGCACATGCGCGCGGACAGCCAGTTGGCCTTGATTGCCTACGCAGGTACTGCTCACCCAGTGACACCCCTTAGCAGCGATATGGACACACTGACTAACCTGCTTAACGCACTTGAGCCCAGCGTTATGCCTGAAGACGGCCAAAACCTGGATGCCGCTTTAACCCTTGCTACACAGATGATCGCCGACCTACCACCGGGCAACAGCCGTGTATTGCTGATCACCAGCGGTGCCCAAGGCCAGCAGCTGGAAGCGTTGCGCGGCCATGCCAGCCAATTGGGCGGGCGCCTTTCAATACTCGGCCTGGGCACCGCCGAGGGCTCACCGGTGCCGCTGGCCGAGGGCGGGTTCATGCGCGATGATCAGGGGCGTATCTTGCTGCCCAGACTCGATAGTAAAAGCCTTGCCGTCATTGCGCGTAATACCGGGGCACGCTATCAGCAGATCCGGCTCGACGACCAGGATCTGGAGACCCTGGTCCCGGCAACGTCGAGCCTTACGCAAACGCCGCAGGACGCTGGCACCAGCCTCAACGATCAGGGTCACTGGCTTATCCTGCTGTTACTGCCCCTGGCCGCAATAGGAGCACGGCGCGGTTGGCTGGGGCTGCTACTGTGCGCAGCGCTAGTGCCGCTGCCTGCTGAGGCTTCCGCCTGGCAAGACCTGTGGCATAGACCCGATCAACAGGCCATGCAGCAACTGCAGCGCCAACAACCGCAAGCGGCGGCGCAGCTCTTCGAGAATCCGCAGTGGCGCGCTTGGGCACATTATCAAGCAGGTGACTATGCGGCAGCGGCCCAAGCCTATCAGGCGCTCCTGGATGCGCAGCCAGACAACGCCGACTATCATTTCAACCATGGCACGGCACTGGCGATGGCGGGTCAATACCAACAAGCACTGGAAGCCTACGAGCAGACGCTGACCAGAGCCCCGGAGCATCAACCGGCCAGACACAACCGCGCACGCATAGAAGCATTGCTGGAAGAACTGGCCAAACAACAGGAACAGGCCGACGAGGAGAATGATCAGCATAATGCTGGGGAAACACCATCCGCCACTGATACCGGGGGGCAAGAGGAAGACCGCGCTGCCACCCCGCCCCCGTCTACCCCTGATCAGGAACCAGCCACAGCGGATCCGCTTTCTGCGGCCGAAGCACAGAACGGCGTCTCTGCTGCCGACGCCCGCGCCCAGGGCGATACGACAACAGATAGCCCAGTGAGCCCGCCGCCCGCCGATACGCCATCTGACAACCTGGGCGACCGGGGTGACAGCAGCGCGGCGAACCGCAACAATGAACAACAGGCCGCGCTGCAGCAATGGCTGCAGGATATCCCCGATGATCCCTCCGAGCTGCTGAAACGAAAATTTCTTTACCAGCGACTGCGGCAACTGGAAGACCGATCCCAATGATTCGACGCCTAATGATCTTGCTCTGCGTGCTACTCAGCAGCCCCGCCGTCGCGGCCATTGAAGCCAGCGTAGACCGCACACGTCTGGTTGAAGGTGAAGCGCTTGAGCTGACGCTGGAGAGCGCAGCGGCAAATAGATTCAGCCGCCCTGAGCTGGACGCACTGGAAGAACATTTTGTCATTCAGAACACCCGCCAACTCAGCCTGATTAGCCAGCTCAACGGCCGCACCCAGCCGGTCACCCGCTGGGTGATCACGCTTGCACCCAAGCGTACTGGTTACGTCGTCATTCCCCCGGTGATCCTTGACCAAGCCCGATCCGAGCCGATCAGCCTGCATGTACTATCCGCCGAAGAAGCAGCCCGCGACGATAACGTGCAGATGGCGCCGGTGTTTATTGATACTGAAATGGACACCGAGTCGCCCTATGTACAGGCACAGGTGCTGATGACGCTGCGTATCTACCACTCGGTATCGCTCTATGATGACTCTAACCTGAGTGGGTTGGATATCCCTGATACCCGCGTCGAGAGCCTTGGTACGCCACGCCAATACGAACGCGTCATCAATGGTGTCAGGCATGGCGTTATCGAAGTCCGTTATGCTTTATTTCCACAGAGCAGCGGCGAGCTGGAAATTCCGTCGCAACTGTTCAGCGCCACCACCTTACAACCCCGCGATGCAACTTCGCCTTTCTCGGCCCGCAACGGGCGTCTGGTTCAAGTACGCTCGCCAAGCATTGTCCTGCAGGTAAAGCCGGTCCCTGACAGTTACCCGGCTAATGCGCCATGGTTACCTGCGCGATCAGTGACGCTGACCCAGACCTGGCAACCCGATCCCACCATTAATTTACTTAGCGGAGAATCACTCACCCGCTCTTTAAGCATCGAAGCCGATGGCCTCAGTGCCAATCAGTTACCACCGCTCGCAAGCCTGACCGGCACCGAAGTAGACGGTCTGCGGCAATACGCCGACCAACCCAAGCTCGACAACAGCATCAGTGAACAGGGCGTACGCGGGATGCGCCAGGACAGCGCAGCCCTTCTGGTACAGAAAGCCGGAGAGTTCCTGCTACCCGCGCAGACCCTGTACTGGTGGGATACGCAGGCCGACCAGTTACAGCAGTTGGAACTGGACGCCATAACCCTCAATGTCATGGCCAGCGACAGCTTCGCTGCGGGGTCGGGATCCAGCGAACCGGTCAACGGCAATGATGTTCAGTTGCTTGAGGGGCCGCCCGTCTGGCCCTGGCAACTGGCGTGCGCGGTCCTGGCGCTGGCATTGAGCCTGTGCTTGTTGGCGCTGTACCGGTTGCGTCAACGCTTGCAGCTACTTGATAAACCCGACGCCGACGAAGAGATCTTCGATACCGTCGTGCAGGGCAACCCTCTGGCAGACCTGCAAACAGCTTGCCGCGCCAACCATCCGGCCGAGGCGCGCAAGGCGCTGGAAAGCTGGGCTCGGCAGCAGGATGCAGAAGGTTTGATCGCCATCACCCAGCGCCACCCTGAACTGGCTGACGCATTAGACGACCTGAATGCCAGCCTGTTCGGTCAAACCGAGAGCCACTGGCGCGGCAAGCCGCTATGGCGCGCGGTACGTATGGTAGTGCAGAGCCAGAAGCGCCAGGTTGCTGAAGACAGCAACACGCTGGAGTCACTCTATCCGAATGTATGATCCTGCGGCGACGCACTGCTAGCCCTAACCCCAGGCACCATCCCAACCCGCCCTTCCCCCTGAGCTGCGCTCAACCACCTGACATAAACCTGACATACAAAAGCCGCCCCAAGGGGCGGCTAAGACTAAGTTACTGCGTTGCCTTGCTTGCTAGCGCAGCTTCTCCGGACGAATCAGGAAGCGTGCCAGAGCCGGCAGCAGCCACAGCGCACCGAACATATTCCACAAGAACATGAAGGTCAGCAGAATACCCATATCAGCCTGGAACTTGATCGCCGAGAAGATCCAAGTGGCGACACCGATAGCCAGTGTGAAGCCAGTAAAGGTCACTGCCTTACCTGTGGTTTTCAAGGTTTCATAGTAGGCTTCCTGCAAAGGCAAACCCTGGCGCAGGTAGGTTTCCAAGCGACTGTAGATATAGATCCCGTAGTCAACCCCGATACCCACACCCAGCGCAATCACCGGCAAGGTAGCCACCTTCACGCCGATCCCCAGGAACGCCATCAGCGCGTTAGCCAATACCGAGGTCAGAGCCAGTGGAATGATGATGCACAGTACCGCACGGATCGAACGGAAGGTGATCAGACACATCAGGATCACCACCGCATAGACCGTTAGCAGCATCTTGGTTTGGGACGCCTCGATCACCACGTTAGTCGCCGCTTCAATACCTGCGTTGCCAGCAGCCAGCTTGAATACAAGCTCATCGGTGTTGTACTCAGCCGCGAATTCCTCCACCGCGTCAGTAGCCCGGGTCAGGGTGTCTGCCTTGTGATCTTCCAGAAACAGCATGACCGGTGCCAGGGAGCATTCGGCGTTAAACATGCCGGTGGGCGCCCGACTGATCGCGTTGTTCAGGTTATCCTGGTTACGCGACAGCGTCTGCCATCTGAGGTTGCCCTCGTTGTTCCCCATGATCACCTGCTTGGCCACAGTCACCATGGACACCGCCGACTGTACCCCGGACAGGTTCTGCATCCGCCATTCCAACTGGTCGATGGCTTCCATGGTTTCGTAGGCCGAACACCTTTCAGGTGGCGTACTGACCATCACCACTAGCACGTCGGAACTGGTTGAGTAGTTGCTGATAATGAAGTCGTTATCCAGATTGTAACGCGAGTCTGGACGCAGCTCCGGGGCACCCGGATCCAGGTCACCAATCTCGACATTCTTGCCATGGTAGATACCAAAGCCGAAGGCGAGAACCGCCAGCACTATCGAAACGGGTGCCACCTTAGGGTGGGCGAACTTGGCCACGGCGAGCCACAACTTCTGCGGACGCGAAGCCATCTCACGGTTGCGCTCAACCGCCCTTTTGCTAATACCAATGTAAGACATCAGGATCGGTAGCAGCATCAGGTTGGTAAGAATAATCACACCCACGCCAACAGACGCGGCAATACCCAGCTCGCGAATAACTTCAATCTCGATCAGCAGCAGGGTAATGAAACCCACCGCATCGGAAATCAACGCCACAATGCCGGGAATATACAGGGAACGGAATGCCCGCCGGGCTGCGGTATTGGCGTCATCGGCGTTGGTATACTCAATGGCCATGCCATTGATGATCTGTACCCCGTGGGAAATACCGATCGCAAACACCAGAAAGGGCACCAGAATCGAATAGGGATCCAGGCCAAAACCCATGCTGCGCAGCAAACCTAACTGCCAGATCACCGCGATCACCGAGCACACCAACGTAGTCAGCGAGCTTTTCAGACAGCGGGTGAAAATCATCAGCAATACAAAGGTAATCGCCAAAGCACCACCAAAGAACATCACCACCAGCATGATGCCTTCAATCAGATCGCCGACTTTCTTGGCGAAACCGACTATGTGGATACTGATGTTCGGGTTTTCGCCCTGGAATTCGGAACGAATCTTCTCTTCCAACTGGCGGGAGAAATCGCCGTAATCCAGGCGCAGCAGCTCCCCCTGATTTTCTGGATTGGGATAGTACTCCTGCAGCGGCACTTCAATGATCGTCGACTTGAAGTTGTTGGCCACCAAACGACCGATTTCACCGGACTTGAGTATGTTCTCGCGCAATTCCTCAAGATCATCCTCGTTCAGATAGGCTGGTCGATTGGCCACCGGCCCACCATCAAAACCATATTCGGTCACTTCGGTCCAGCGTACGTTGGGGGTCCACAGTGAGCGAAGGTTGGAGCGATCAACACCGGGAAGGAAAAAGACCTCGTCGTTAACGCGCTTGAGGGTTTCCATATACTCGGTAGAGAAAATATCTCCATCCTCAATGGCAACAGCGATGCGAATCGAGTTACCCAGGTTGGCCAGATCGTTCTGGTGTTCGATCATATTGACGATATAGGGGTGCTTCAGAGGAATCATCTTCTCGAAGCTGGTGTCTGGCTTTACTTGCGCGGCTTGATAACCCAGCAGTGCGGTTATTACTGCGAAAATAACCAAGACAATCATGCGGTTGTTGAAGATCAACCGCTCGACAAAGGGCGCTGTTTCCTGACGATGCTTGGACATCCAGTTTCTCCTGGAGTTTATTTATTCTGGGTGCAACCGCTCAGCGAGCGACTGCGAGACCGTTCTCACCCGCCTTGACCGCGCCGCGCTGGCCAATAAGCAGGACGCTACCATCATCCAGAACGGTACCGCTGGACAAAGCAACACGATCGGAACGAATCGCCACGTTGAAAGTACGGCCACGATCATCACTGGTCAGCACCACGCCGCCGATGCCGACCACAACCATGCGGCCGTCTTTGGACAGGCTGCCGCTAGACAAGGTTGATTCCAGAGGACCGTTATTGGGGGTATCCAGGCTGACCTGCTCCCAGGTGTCACCGAAATCTTCCGAACGGAACATGTTGCCACGCAGACCCCAGGCCAGAACCACGTTGGCCTCGCCAGTGCCCGACGCGCCAAAGAAAGAGCCATCATAGGGTAGATCCGTCAGCGTCTCCCAGGTATCACCATAATCAGCTGAGCGATACATGGTGCCCAGTTCGCCAACCATAAACAGACCGGTATCGGCTATCTCGGTGATCGCGTTGTAATGGAAGCCATCTTCGTTATCGACGTCGAACGTCAGGTCTTCCCAGCTTGCCCCGCCGTCATCGGTGCGCAGGAACAGTCCATAGGCGCCTACTGCAAAACCGGTATTGGCGTCACGGAACCAGACATCCATTAGCGGCCGTTCAAGAAGACCACCGTCCTGATCGGCACGGGATTCTTCCAGCGCCGGATCCCGGTATTGCATTTCCCAGGTCTCGCCAGCATCAGCGGTGTGCAGAATCAGCGAATCATGGCCTACAGCCCAGCCGTTTTTCTCATCGGCGAAATACACGGCGGTGAGCAATTGGCGAGTCGGCACCGGTGCCTGAATCCAGCTGAGGCCCTGATCATCGGAATAAACGACATGCCCACGGCTACCAACCGCAACCAGTCGATCGCCCGCGTTAGCCACGTCCAGCAACAACACCTCACTGGCCTTGAATGAAATGACTGCGGGTTTTGTGTCGCCGGCGATGCTGTCCTGAGCAAAGGCAGTAGCAGCAGGCACACAGGTCAAGGCAGCGGAAAGGCCCAGAGCAGTCAGGATCTGACGAGACAAAGATTGTTTGCGACTCTTGCCTGCCAGTGGGTCTTTTTCACTGGCTTGGCAAAGCAGTAAAGCGCGCCGCTCGATGGGCTTACGCATACACCATTCCCCCTTATTCTTATAGGTGCCTGTGTTTTGATACAGGCATGGCAACCGCTGATAGCGGCTAATCAATAGTACCGGCCTTTGACAGACGCTGCCAACCGGCCACGGTTATCTTTTGTTAATCACCACAATGATATAGGAGGGGCTGATTAGACCGCTTTAGACGGTCTGAGCAGCCCGACCAGCCAGTCATTCGTTGACCGAATGACTGGCTTTACTGATCAATGGGTCAGCTTGCTGGCTGGCTTGTTAACCATCTTCGCCGGATTGATCAGGAACCGGGCCAGGGCTGGCAGCAGCAGCAGTGCACCAATCATGTTAACCAGGAACATGAACGTCAGCATCAAGCCCATATCCGCCTGAAATTTGATCGCCGAGAACACCCAGGTGGCCACGCCGATCGCCAAACACAGACCGGTGAACAGCACCGCTTTACCGGTGGAGCGCAACGTCTCGTAATAGGCCTCTTGTAGCGGCATACCTACACGCAGGAAGGTCTCCAGGCGGCTGTATACATAGATGCCGTAATCCACCCCCACGCCTACACCCAGCGCAATCACCGGCAAGGTTGCCACCTTCATACCGATCCCCAGGTAGGCCATCAGCGCGTTACCCAGCACCGAGGTCAGTACCAGCGGCAGCACAACACAGATGGTCGCAGCCAGAGAGCGGAAGGTGAAATAACACATCACGCCGACCCAGATATACACCAGCACCAGGATCAACAACTCGGAGCTGGCAATCTCGTCATTGGTAGCGGCTTCAATGCCAGCATTACCCGCCGCCAACAGGAACTTCATCTCCTCGGTATTGTACTCGGCAGCAAAGGCTTCAACGGCGGCAGTCGCGGTTTTCAACGTCTCTGCCTTGTGATCATTGAGGAACACCATCACCGGTGCCAGCGAACAGGTATTGTTGAACATGCCCTCGGGGGCCCGGCTGACCGCGCTGTTCAGGTTGTCCTGGTTACGCGACAGGGTCTGCCATTTCAGGTTGCCTTCGTTATTACCCATCAGCACCTGCTTCGCCACCGTCACCAGCGACACCGCCGATTGCACACCCTTGACATTAGCCATGTGCCACTCAAGCTGATCGATTGCCGCCATGGTCTGGTAAGACGAGCACATTTCCGGACCGGTCTCGACCATCACCACCAGAACATCAGAGCTGGTGGAGTAGTTGGAGATAATAAAATCATTGTCCAGGTTGTAGCGCGAATCAGGGCGCAGTTCCGGAGCGCCAGGATCCAAGTCACCAACCTGCAAATTGGCCTTCTGATAAAAGAACGCACTGGTACCACCGACCAGCGCCAGAATGACCAACACCGGGGCAAGTTTCGGGTGCGCGGTATAGGACAAAGCGCGCCAGAAAGGATGCTCGCGCACCGCGTCGCGCTTGCTGCGCTCGATTGCCCTTTTACTGATACCCAGGTAGGAAATGGTCACCGGCAGCATGATCAGGTTGGTGAAAACGATCACCGCCACGCCCACCGAAGCACCAATGGCCAGCTCGTGAATAACGCCGATATCGATAACCAGCAGGGTAATAAAGCCCACCGCATCGGCCAGAATCGCGATCATACCGGGCAAAAACAGCTGTCGGAAGGTACGACGGGCCGCGATCAAGGCATTATCAGCCTCACCGGATTGCAACGCGATACCGTTGATTTTTTGCACGCCGTGGGAAATACCAATGGCGAAGATCAAAAACGGTACCAGCATCGAGTATGGATCCAGCCCGAAACCGATCAGATTGATCAAACCCAACTGCCAGACCACCGCAATCAAGGTCGTCATCAGTACCGACAAGGTGCTACGCATGCACCAGGTAAACCAATACAACAGCACCAGCGTGATCAGCAATGCAATACCAAAAAACGCCACTACCGCACCCAGCCCTTCGATCAGGTCACCGACCTTTTTCGCAAAGCCAACGATATGAATCTCGATGTTGGGGTTCTCGTTCTGGAATTGATCGCGAATTTTTTCTTCCAGCATCGCAGAAAAATCACCGTAATCCAGCCGCAGCAGTTCTGACTGGTTCTCCGGATTGGGATAAAATTCCTGCAACGGTACTTCAATGATACTGGACTTGAAATTGTTCGCGACCAGACGGCCGATTTCGCCAGACTTGAGCACATTGACGCGCAGATCCTCGATCTGGTTCTGCTCCAGGTAAGCCGGATGACTGGCAACCGGCCCGCCATCAAAACCGTATTCGGTCACCTCCGTCCAGCGCACGTTAGGCGTCCACAGCGAACGCAATCCGGAGCGGTTCACCCCCGGCAGGAAGAACACCTCATCGTTCACGCGCTTGAGGGTTTCCATGTATTCACTGGTAAAAATATCACCGTCCTTGATGGAAACAGCGATACGGATCGAGTTACCCAGCCCAGCCAGATCGTCCTGGTGTTTAACCATATTGACGATATAAGGATGCTCAAGCGGAATCATCTTGGCAAAGCTGGTATCCGGACGGATTTGCGACGCCTGGTAGCCGAGAAAGACAGTAATCACTACAAAGATTGCAACAACCAACAAGCGGTTGTTGAACACCAGCCGTTCCATAAAGGTTTCGGCTTCGTGAATATTATTCGACATCCCGACTCTCCCGGCCCACAAGCCATCGATCATTTATTATTAGGTTTGGCACTGACTTTATTTGTCCGTCGACAACGAACGGCACAGCGGTTGCGTCAGTCGAGCCTGCGCTGACAGCCAGACACAGGAATCCACCCAGAGCCAGGTTACGGCCTGATGGCAAGTACTGAACAACAGAAAAAACGTCTCAGAAAAAGCGCTCAAAGCCCGATAAAATGGGCAAACACAAGGAACGGATGAAGCATGCCAGACAGATGGCTCCCCCATACATCAACCTCTTTTATTGTTATTCGGCGTCATGTTCGCACGACGGATCGGCTGATATTACAGAGGTTGTTACGACTACACTAACAGTTCATGGTTATCTTTTGTGAAGCGCGGTTCAGCACCGCGGCACCTGAAGTGCTGCGGTGCTGAACAGATCAGTCAGAGCAAAGACTTGCTCACCACTTCATACACATCTGCCGAGAGGTTGGCGGCCGACATAATCCGTGCCAATTCAGCCTTTATCAGATCTTGCCGGGCCTCATCGTATTTGCGCCAGCGCGTCAGAGGGGTCAGCAAGCGCGCGGCAATTTGCGGGTTGAGCGGGTCCAGCTGCAGAATACGATCAGCCAGAAAGCGATACCCTGACCCATCTGCAGCGTGAAAATTAACCAAATTCTGGTTGGCAAAAGCACCGATCAATGAGCGAACCTTATTCGGATTGCGCATGCTGAATGCCGGGTGCTCCATCAACGCCTCGACACGCTGCAAGGCGCCAGGCTGGCTCGCTGCGGCCTGGACACTGAACCATTGGTCCATGACCAACGGATAAGCGTGCCAGCGTTCGGCAAACTCACTCAAGGCTGCGTCCCTTTGCTGCTGGTGTGGCGAGTTGACCAGGGCTACCAGTGCAGCCTGGCGATCGGTCATGTTGTTGGCCTCGACAAACTGCCGTACGCAAAGATCCAGCGCCTTGCCCGACGGGCTGAGCATCAGATAACCAAGCAGGGTATTTTTCAGGCTACGGCGCGCCATGGCCGCAGCCGATGGGCTATAAGCCGCTTGATCATTCAGGGCCTGGTACAGCGGCCACATCTCGGCTTCCAACGCGACCGCCAGTTCCTGACGGACCCATTCCCGGGCATAGTGGATAGCATCGATATCGGCCACATCGGCCAGCTCCACCAGATAGGCTTCAGAAGGCAGCCGCAGTATTTCTGCGACCATCGCAGGATCCAGCGTGGTGTCGGCCAACACCGTGCGGTACACATCCAGCAAACGCTGATCCAGCATCAATGGCCGGCCGGCCTGATGAATACCCACCAACCCCTGAAGAATCTCCACCGCCAACGCCTGGGAAGCCTCCCAACGGTTGAAACCATCGGGATCATGCTTGGCCAGAAAAACCCGGTCATCACGGCTGTACGGATAGGTCATTTTCACCGGCGCAGAAAAGCCGCGCAGCAAAGACGGCAGCGGCTCTTCAGTGATGCCGGTAAAGGTGAATACCTGCTCTGCCGCCGTCACTGCGAGAACCCGCTCGGTACCCTGAGGCTGTGCTTCACCGGCTAGTTGCAGCGGCATTTCCACGCCCTGCGCATCCAGCAAAGCCATCCGCACCGGAATCACCTGTGGCTTTTTCTCGCTCTGGCCCGGCGTCGGCGGGCAGCTCTGGCGGAACAGCAAGCTGAACGTCGCAGCCACAGCATCATAGCGCCCTTCTACGGCTAACCGTGGCGTGCCAGCTTGGCTGTACCAACGCTTGAACTGAGTGAAATCAGCGCCATTGGCATCTTCCAGGGCCTTGACGAAATCATCACAGGTCACGGCCTGGCCATCGTGCCGTTCGAAATACAGATCGGTGCCCTTGCGAAAGCCCTCCGCGCCCAGTAGCGTGTGCAGCATGCGCACCACCTCGGCACCCTTCTCATAGACGGTCAGGGTGTAGAAATTGGCAATTTCGATAAAGGAATCCGGGCGCACCGGATGCGCCATGGGACCGGCATCCTCGGCGAACTGGTTGGCGCGCAAAAAGGTTACACCTTCAATACGATTGACCGTTTCCGAATTCATGTCAGCGGAAAATTGCGAGTCACGCAGCACCGTGAAACCTTCCTTGAGCGACAACTGGAACCAATCGCGACAGGTCACCCGATTGCCCGACCAGTTATGGAAGTACTCGTGCGCGACCACCGCCTCGACCCGCTGGAAGGCCAGATCAGTAGCGGTGTCCGCATGCGCCAACACGCAACTGGAGTTGAAGATATTCAACCCCTTGTTCTCCATCGCGCCCATATTGAAGTCGTTAACTGCGACGATCATAAAGATATCCAGATCGTATTCGCGGCCATACACCTCCTCGTCCCAGCGCATAGAGCGCTTGAGGCTGTCCATTGCGTGCGCGCATTGTTCACGATTTTCCGGCTCAACGTAGATGCGCAGGTCGATGTCGCGCCCGCTCATGGTCGTGAAGCTGTCCTGAATCAGGCACAGGTCGCCGGCCACCAGAGCGAACAGATAAGCCGGCTTGGGGAAGGGATCTTCCCAGGTCACCCAGTGGCGGCCACCTTCGTGCTCACCCGCAGCAATCGGATTACCGTTTGACAGCAGCACCGGGTAATCGCCGCGCTCGGCGATCACCGTGGTGGTAAAGCGACTCATCACATCCGGGCGGTCCAGATAATAGGTGATCTTGCGAAAGCCCTCGGCCTCGCACTGCGTACAAAACATCGCCCCGGACTGATACAACCCCTCAAGCGCGGTGTTGTCTCGCGGCTTGATTCGCGTGGTGATCGCCAGATCGAATGACGCTACGGCAGGCTGCAGGCGCAGACTGTCCGCGTCTACCTGGTAGTCACTGCTTGCCAGCGACTGATCATCTACGGCGACTGCCAATAATTCGAGTTTCTGGCCATCGAGCACCAGCGCCGGCAGAGTCTGGCCGTTCTTGTCAGTATTCAGCTGCACGCTCAAACGGCTATGCACCAGCGCATGATCCTCGTGCAGTTCAAAGGTCAGATGCGTTTCGCTGATCCAGTAATCGGGTTGTTCATAGTCCTTGAGGTAAATGGTCTTGGGTTGTTCGGTACGCATGGCGTTCTCCTCAGGACACACTGACAGACAGTGTATAGGCGGTGTATTTACGAATATTAATGACGCCGGTATCGAGTATTAGATACTGGCCCTTGATACCCAGTAGGGTACCTTCAAGGACCGGCTCCTTGTCCAGGTTGGCTGATTGCGGCTTGGCGCTGTATTGCAGCACCGGGTAACGGATTTCGGTCACTTGCGCGTGCACCGGCTGAATAGCCTGCAGGCCGTGTTGTTGCTGTAGTGCCATAATGCCCTGCGCGGCGCCATCCAGCAGCCGGTCGCGCGCGGCCAGCATATCCACCGGTTCCGGTTCACCCTTGAGCAGCGCGCGCCAATTGGTTTTGTCCGCCACCTGCTGACGCAGCAGATCTTCCAGCAACCCGGATTGCAGCCGAGTGGAGACCCGCATGATCGGCAACGCCTGGCTTGCGCCCTGATCCATCCAGCGCGTCGGCACCTGACTTGCGCGGGTAATGCCGACCTTGAGCCCGGAAGAATTGGCCAGATAGACAATATGATCGGTCATGCAAAACTGCTCGCCCCAGGCCGGTTCACGGCAGGTGCCCAGGTGATGATGGCACCTTTCAGGGCTCATGATACAGGTATCACAGCACGCCAGCTTGATCATGCAGGGGTAACAATAGCCCTGGCTGTAACTCTTTTTCGTGCGCCGCCCGCAATGGCTGCAATGAATCAGACCCAGCGATTCCAGGCGCAAGGTTTTACCCAGGCATTCGTTGAGCGGCAGGTGCGCATCACCAATTGGGAGGTGATAACTGACCGGAGAATCCAGCGCGGTTCTAAGCTTGCTGATACCGCCTTGACCTTGCAGATAGGCCATCAGTGCAACGTATCCGGACCGGTGGAAAACAGAATATTGGGCACTGTTTTCGCCTCGGATTTGCAGCCCTGTGGGCCCATATAGCCGGTACGCTGCTCTTCAGGCAGATTGCCCTGCTCCCAGGCAATCATTGCCTGCAAGCACAGCTCCTTCTGCTCCTGGGTCAACTTGCGCCCATCGGCCCACTTGCCGATCTCGACCGCGGTTTTCAGGCTGGCATAAACGTCGGGGGTAATATTGCGCAGCATTTCGGCAAAGCTGGTCATGATGTCTCCAGAAAAAGCGATGTCATTAGTTCAATTCTATTCATTGCTGGGGTCATTGCTAAGCTGCGTGTCGGGCGCGTTCCAGACCACCGGCTATAAGGCCGGCAGCACAACCGACCAGCAACCCACTGACGTGAGCAGTATTGGCTATCGCGCCAAAACCCAGCAACGTAATCAGCCCGGACAGGCAGAGCACCAGCCACACCAGCATTAACACCACCACACCTTTAGGTAGGGCAAAATGCACATTGGGGGCCAACCACTGATACAGCCAGCAATAACCCAATAAACCGTAGAGCACGCCAGACAACCCGCCGAACAGCGCATGACCGCTGACCCACCACTGCGCAGTGTTTGAAATCACCGCAAACAGCAGCGTCAGGCCCAGCAACCAAAGCCCGCCCGAGCGCATCTCGATGCGCCGGCCCAGCTCCCAGTACCAAAGCGCGTTGAACGCCAGGTGCATCAGGCCAAAATGCAGGAATATCGGCGCCACCAACCGCCACCACTGGCTCAGATCGATTTGACTGGCGAAATAGCCATTCGCATCCACCGGCACGAAGGTAAACAATCCGATACTCTCAGGGCGGCTGCCCATCCCGGTCAGCAACGCGACGACACCGGTCAACGCCAATACAATCAGTGTGACCGGTATTCTGCGCCATACCAGCGGCCAACTGGCTCTAGCTGATTGCGTAGCCGACCGGTCCGCCGGCATATCAGCGACCAGATCAGCAATACCTTCAGCATAAAATGCCTGGACGATCTGCGCACCGGCTTCATCGTGGGTCCAGACAACCTGTTTGCCATCTTCTTCGGTAATGCGATGCACCACCCCCCGGCTACGCAGGAAGTGGGTAAAGCGACTCAGGTCTTCATCCAGAGAACATTGCAATGCGCGGTACATGCTTACCTCAAGCCAGTCTGGGTACATCGACCCAGACAAAATGATCGCGGTGCAGGTGCTGCTCACCCTCCCAGCGATAGGCGACCAGTTTGCCATATTTCACCGCGCTGTAATCCAGACAGGCGAGATTCGGCCTGATCGGGTGCGGATTGCCCTGTTGCCAGTAGTGCCCGACAAACAGAATCGGCTGATCTGCATCATAGAGCAGCAGCTCGGCCTTTTGATCGTCACTCAGGGGTCGGGCGGCGACATCATCGGGCAAGGCATCGGGCTGAAAAACGATGTCGCCGTAGGTCTGCGGCTGCTCCTCCCAGAATTTGGTGCGGAACGCCATGCGCGTTAGCCCGTCCTTGCCGGTCATACTCTGACCATGTGGCAGGCGCATATCTATCCCGCGCAGCAAGCGCTCCAGCACTTGTGAAGCGAAGCTCTCATGCTCAGTAGCCGCCTCGAGAAATTCCCGATCAATGCAGCCGTCGGCATACTGCGCGGCAAAAGGCTTGATCAGATTTTCGTCCCAACAGGCGTGTACCAGGCGGATATCACCCATATCCATAAATAGCGGCAAGCTGTAGAACCAGTCAAGAAAGTAGCTCCATTCATCCGGCCAGGCCGCGAACTGCTCTAGGGTATCCTGGATTTGCCAACGGTTGCGCTCGGTATGCTCGCGGATATATTGTCTGCCGCTACCCGCCGGCGCCGGCGTACTCCAGGCCAGTGCGTTGATCTCGTGGTTACCCATGATGCAACTGGCGGCACCCGCCTCGACCATGTCATGCACCAGGTGCAGCGCCTCACGAATACGCGGCCCCCGGTCAATAATATCGCCCAGAAACAAAGCCTTGCGCGTCGGATGCCGCCATACCCCAGCCTGCACCGAATAGCCCATACGTTCCAGCAACTGCGTCAGGGTTTGCGCACATCCGTGTACATCACCAATGACGTCATAACCTTTGAAGTCGCCCGCGGCCATCATTGATCCGTCAGGCGGCTTGACCAGCCGAGCTTGCTGCGGCAGATCGCATAGAAATTGTGGTCCAGCGGATGCAGCAGGCGCAGTTTCTGCGGCTTCTTGCGAATCGTCAGGCTATCGCCCGGCGCGCAGGCGATATGCACCTGCCCATCGCTGCTAACCTGCGGATAAATGCCATTCTGCTTGGAGATAATGATCTTCAGCTCGCTGTTAGCGTCCACTACAATCGGCCGGCTCGACAACGTGTGCGGAAACATCGGCACCAACACCATGGCATCCAGTTTCGGATGCATGATCGGTCCGCCAGCAGACAACGAATAGGCCGTCGAACCGGTCGGCGTAGCGACGATCAACCCATCCGACTTCTGACTGTAGACAAACTGGCCATCGATATAGAGCTCAAACTCGATCATCCGGGCCGATTTGCCCGGATGCAGCACCACGTCATTCAGCGCCTCACTGGTGCCGAGCTGCTCATCACCGCGACGCACGAACACATCCAGCAAGAAGCGCTTCTCCACCGTATATTGCCCGGCTAGCACTTCACCCACCCGGCTTTCCAGCTCATCGGGCGAAATATCGGTAAGAAACCCCAGGCCGCCGCGATTCACCCCCAGTACCGGGACGTTATAGCGGCATAGCGCCCGCGCAGCACCCAGCAGACTGCCATCGCCGCCCACCACAATGACCAGATCGCATATCTCGCCCATCATCTTCCGCGAACAGACCTGCAGTTGGTGCCCTGGCAACAGATCAGCCACGGCATCTTCCAGAATCACGCTATGGCCATTGTCCAGCAGAAACCGCTTGAGGCGTTTCAGCGTATCGACCACCTTGCCACTACCCAGCCGCCCGATTAATCCGATATTACGGAACTGCTCCATACCACCTCACTCTTGCAGCCAATGGGGCAGCCGTCATGACTGCCCGGCATCACGCCGGTGTGTTTGAATTAGACGATTATCCGCAGCCAACGCGACGCTGGCAAATGGCGGCCGTTAAAGATGAGTGTCAGGAGATGGCAAACCGGGCGAAACCCGGTTATTCAACGTCGGAGGGGGTGCGGCTTTGCAGGCGGGACAGATCACGTTTTAGTGCCACATTCAACTTCTGCTGCTGGGCCAATTCGTTCTTGATATCGCCCAGTTCACCCTGGATGATCGCCAGGTTATCCTCGTGCTGCTGCCGCAAGGCAATCAGCTCGGCGTGCTTCTGCTGCACCAACTGATCGATCTGCTCGTGCAATTCGGCAATCTCAGCATCCTGCCTTGCGCGCTCTGCGGCCCTTGCGTCCACCGCGCTGGCAGAGTCACTAACAGCAGACTGATTGGCACCGTCGATCGGCACAACATTATTCACACCGCCGTACCAGGCATCTTCAGCAGCCACCTGCAGGCGGTCTGTCTGCAACACCGTCAGCGTCTCCTCATCGTCGCCGAGGATACCCAGTGTATTACGCGTGACTGCTTCTTTGATCATCAGCAGATCGGAGCGTCCGCCGCGCTGCCCCGGCTTCCACAGGTGAGGCCGGTATTTTGTATCAGACGCAAAGCCCAGACATACCAGACGAATCGGTCCGCCGCCCATATCGGGGCCGCGACCCGCCTTTTCGACCATATTGCGTAGCGGCATATTCCACAGGCTGTTGATGTTGCCATCCAGATCAAAATCGATGGTAAAGAACACCGCACCCCTTACATGCAGTCGGTTGCTGATCTGCAAGAAAACCGCTTCGACTGTTTCATCAGCGAATTCAGGGCTCGACACCAAACCATCGAGTAATGCCTCGAATTCTGGATACAACATTTCCTTAGCGATACCCCGCTCGGAAAACAACAATACCGCCTCAGTCAGCAACGGCTTGCGCACTGTATTCATCGATCGCTCCCGCTGGGTCCGTTCAGCCTTCTCCAGATGTAACATAATCCTACGCTTTTTAATGGCAATTGCACTTTGGAGCGTAAGTGTAAAGAAAAGTGCCCTTGAGGACTGTGATGGATTTGGCACAACGCCCTGCAGCCAGCTTGTTTCATAACACTACATCGGCAATACAAAAAAGCCCGCCGCAGCAGAAAGCTGTGGCGGGCTCTTAATCCAGCAGGCATCAGATCAGATAGCAGCAGCCAATCGCGAGCCCTGGTCAATGGCACGCTTGGCATCCAGTTCGGCCGCGACATCCGCTCCGCCAATCAGATGCAGCGGCTTGCCCGCAGCTTCCAGCCCCGCTTGCAACTCGCGCAGCGGCTCCTGCCCAGCGCAGATAACGATGTTGTCGACCGGCAACACCTGCGGCTCACCTTCACCGATCTGGATATGCAAACCGGCATCATCAATCTTCAGGTACTGCACCGAATTGAGCATCTGCACCTGCTTGTTTTTCAGGCCGGTACGATGAATCCAGCCGGTCGTCTTACCCAGGCCGTCACCCACCTTGCTGGTCTTACGCTGCAGCAAAAAAACCTCACGGGCGGGCGGATGCGGCTGTGGCGTGATGCCGGCAATACCACCACGCGCCTCGATATCCAGATCGATGCCCCACTCTTTCCAGAACAGCTGGGTATCCAGGCTTGGGTTGCCGCCCTGGTGGGTAATGTACTCGGAGACATCAAAGCCTATGCCGCCAGCACCCATCACCGCGACCTTGTTACCCAGCGGCTGGTGATTGAGGATGGTATCGATATAGCTGACCACCTTGGGATGGTCGATACCGGGAATATCCGGCGTACGCGGCTTGATCCCGGTAGCCAGAATGACTTCGTCGAAATCGGCCAGATCTTCGGCTGCTACGCGCTTGTTCAGCACCAGCTTGACCGCGTACTTTTCGATCATCTTGCCGAAATAACGCAGCGTCTCAAAGAACTCCTCCTTGCCGGGAATCTGCTTGGCAATATTGAACTGACCACCAATTTCCGCCGCCGAATCGAACAGCGTCACCTCATGCCCGCGCTGCGCCGCCACCGTGGCCGCAGCCAGGCCAGCAGGACCGGCGCCGACGACGGCGATCTTCTTCACCGCCGTGGTCGGAATATAGTTCAGCTCGGTTTCGTGACAGGCCCGCGGATTGACCAGGCAACTGGTCAGCTTGCCGCCGAAGGTATGATCCAGGCAGGCTTGGTTACAACCGATGCAGGTATTGATTTCATCAGCCTTGCCGGCCGCCGCCTTGTTGACGAAATCGGCGTCAGCCAGAAATGGCCGGGCCATGGAGACCATGTCTGCGTCGCCCTCTGCCAGCACCTGCTCCGCTACTTCAGGGGTATTGATCCGGTTAGTGGTGATCAATGGGATGCTGACCTCACCTTTGAGCTTGGCGGTGACTTTAGTGAACGCAGCGCGTGGCACTTTGGTGGCGATGGTCGGAATACGCGCTTCGTGCCAGCCGATACCGGTATTGATAATAGTCGCACCAGCCTGTTCAATCGCCTTGGCCAGCATCACCACTTCGTCCCAGGTGCTGCCGTCTTCAATCAGGTCAAGCATAGACAGCCGATAGATGATGATGAAGTTCCGGCCTACACCCTCACGCACACGGCGGACAATTTCCACCGGCAGACGCATACGATTCTCGTAGCTGCCACCCCAGCGGTCGGTACGCTTGTTCACATGGCTGACCAGGAACTGATTAATGAAGTAGCCTTCCGAACCCATGATTTCCACCCCGTCATAGCCGGCGCTCTGGGCCAGCTGCGAACAGCTGACGAAGTCATTGATCTGCTTCTCAATGCCCTCCTCGTCCAGCTCTTTCGGGGTAAAGGGGTTAATCGGCGCTTTGACCGCACTGGCGGACACCTGTTTGGGGCTGTAGGCGTAACGACCGGCGTGCAGAATCTGCATACAGATTTTGCCACCCGCCTCATGCACTGCACGGGTAACGATCTTGTGCTGCTCTGCTTCTTCGGCGGTGGTCATCTTCGCCGCACCGGCGGCAACACTACCCTCTTCATTGGGCCCAATACCGCCCGTCACGATCAGACCCACCCCGCCGCGCGCACGCTCGGCGAAATACGCGGCCATCCGCTCGAAGCCGTGCGGGCGCTCTTCGAGCCCGGTATGCATCGACCCCATCAGGGTACGGTTGCGCAGGGTGGTAAAACCCAGGTCCAGCGGGGCCAGCAAATGCGGATAGAGGGTAGATTCGCTCATGGACTGCTCCGGTTATCTCTTCATCAGGGTCTTTACCGGATACATGCCCGGCAAATGCTATGGCAAGACAATAGGCTGGTGACGCCGACCGCTCAATCACCTGAAATGACATTTTTATAACTTTGAATTACAGTTGTGTTTCCACTAACACCGCGAACGCCTTCCAGCAGACTCGGTCTTTGAAACTCGACTTATGAAGCTCGGCGATATTTCGGTCGGTTACCTTTATAGCCTGCAAAGTGCGCTAACCCATCTGGGCCATGAGCCGGAGAAACTGTTTCAGCGCTTTCGCATCAACAACCAGCTACTGGCGACACCCCAGGCGCGCATCAGCATTCCGCGGTTTATGCGGCTGGGCAACGCCGCCATTCAATTGACCGGCCGCGCCGATATCGGCCTGCTTATGGGCAGCCATAGTCATGCCAGCCACTTGGGTTTGGCAGGCATGACCGCACAATGCGCCGCAGACCTGACACAAGCCTTCGACACCCTGGTGCGCTTCGAGCGGCTATCCAGCCAGAATTACCGCGGCCATTCGAGCTTTGAGTCACCGGCACTGCGCTTCTATTCAATAAGCCCCTACAACGCCTTCAATCTGTTTGTGGTCGACTCGGCCCTGGCCTCCCGCGCTCAGCTTGGCCACTACCTGACCGGCGGCAAGGCGATACTCACCGCCGTGCATATCGAGTTTCCCGCGCCCGCCTACGCCGAGCTTTACGAAGCGGCATTCGGTTGCCCGGTGCTGTTTGAACAAGAGCACAACCAATTGATCTGGGAGCCTGCCAGTCTAAATCTGACGCTGGAGCAGCGCGCGCCGGCCAGTTTTCATCACCTCGAGGCGCTATGCAAAGCCCAACTGTACGAGCTCAACCGCCACCGCGGTTTACGCGAAAAGGTCGAGGAGATACTCTCACCGCAACTGCATCAGCGCCTGCCGCCCCTGACCGAGGTCGCGCGCAAACTGGGCTTACCCTCCTGGACCCTGCGCCGCCGGTTGCAACAGGAGGAGCAAACCCGGTTTCAGGACATCATCGATGAAACGCGGCAGGATCTGGCCGTCAGCTATATCCGCGATACTGAATTAGCACTGGGAGAAATCGCTTTTCTACTGGGCTTTTCATCGCCGGGGGCATTTCAGAGGGCGTTCAAGCGTTGGACCGGCCAGCCGCCAGGGCAATTCAGACGTCAGCAGCGCAGGGTGCAAAACTGAGTGCAAAGCCAATGTGCCGAACCCGAATTAGAAAAAACAAGGTAGTACGAAGGGGGGGGTAGTACGGAGTTAATATTGCACAGTAAAGCCGAAGCACTTACATCTCTTCGGCGTCTTCTGCATCCTGATCCCATTCCTGGGCACGCTGGTCCATCAGTTCTTCTACATACTCGTTCATTGCTTCTTCCTCTTTTTGTTGTCGAGCCCAATTGACTCACTACCCGACGCTATAGGTCGCGTATGACAGTCAGATGAAGCGACAATAAAAAAGTTCAGCCATTAATACCCAGAGTCAACGCCAGCACCACCAGTAGCAAGGCCTCGGCGATTTCCAGCAGGGCACCGGCGGTATCTCCGGTGGTACCGCCCAGTCGCCTGAGCAACAGCCGCCGCCAATAGGTCGCGAACAGCGCAACGCAGATCAACGGCAGCAATCCAAGCGCACCCCAAACCACCACCGAAAGCCCAGCGATCACCAGCGCATGGGTGATCAACACGGAGGGCAGCGTGACGGGTGCATGGGCGGCCAGCACTGCGCCCAACCCGCCTGGTCGTGCATAAGGCGTGGTGATCAACAGCGTGGGCAGCAAGAGTCGACCGATCCAGGGCACCAGCAATAGCGCCCAGCCAACTTGGCTTTCCAACAAGCTGACTAGCGCTGCGAACTTGAGCAGCAGCACCAGAACCAGAGCGACCACGCCGACCGGACCGCAGGCCGGGTCCTTCATGATAGCCAGCGTACGCTCGCGGTCGCCATGCCCCCCGACCCAGGCGTCCGCCGCGTCTGCCAGACCATCCAGATGCAGAGCCCCACTGAGCCATACCCACAGACTCAGAATAATCGCCGCCTGCAGCAGCGGCCCCGTTGGCGCCAACAACCACTGCGCCAGCACCAGCAAGAGCCCGATCAAACCGCCCACTGCCGGATACCAAAGCAAAGAGCGGCCGTTTTCCTGCGCCGCAGGGAGATAAGGCAGGCGCACCGGGAGCCGGGTCAAAAACTGCAAGGCAATCAGCAGCGCAAACGGGAGCCTCATAGCCGCTCCAGCACGCCATCAGGATGACGACGCAGCAGCACGCGCTCGGCCAACGCCACGTGCACCTGCAACAGCTGTTCCCGTGGCAATCCCTGCGCCCGCGCCAACAACAGGCGTATCACACCTCCGTGAGTTATCAGCAGCACTTTCTCGCTGGCATAACATTGAGCCAGGCCATCGATACTCGCCAGTACCCGGCGTTCGAATGCGGCAACCGCCTCGCCGCCAGGCGGTGTACAGCCATAAGGATCCCGCCAGAAGGCCGCAAGAGAGTCTGCGTGCTCACGCATCAGATCAGCGGGGTACTGCCCTTCCCACTCACCAAAATGCAGCTCACACAGGCCGGGCTCCAGGCTCACAGGTACATCTAGTCGCTCGCCCAGTTCGGCCGCAAAAGCCGCGCAACGTTGCAATGGTGAGCTGACGATGCGCTGCCAGGCGCCGGGCGCCTGGCAGGCCAGACGCATTTGCTGCCATCCTGCAGCAGTCAGCTCGTCGTCCAGACTACCGCGCAAGCTGCCGGCCAACGCGGTCTCACCATGGCGCAACAGCTCGATCAGCATGGCTGCCGGCCGGAAACTGCCGCCTGCGCGAAGGTCGCCATCTGGTTATGCAGCGCGCAGGCGGTACGCAGCAAAGGCACGGCCACCGCAGCGCCGCTACCCTCGCCCAGGCGCATGCCCAGATCCAGCAAGGGCGTGGCCGCTAACGCTTGGAGAATCAGACTATGCCCCGGCTCAGCGCTGCGGTGACTGAACAGCATCCAGTCGCGGCTGCCTGGGTTCAGACGCGTTGCGCACAGGGCCGCCACGGAGCTGATATAGCCGTCCACCAGCACCGGCAGCCCGCGCTGTGCAGCCGCAATATAAGCGCCGCACAGCGCCGCTATCTCCAAACCGCCCAGATGAGCCAATGCTGATAATGGGCTATTCAGCTTGCCTGCATGCAGCGCCAGACCCCGCTCAACCACCTGCCGTTTGTGCTCAATCTCTGCCCCAGCAAGCCCAGTACCCGGCCCGACCAGCTGCGCTGCTGGCACGCCAAGCAGCGCGCTCGCCAAAGCGCAGGCACTGGTACTGTTGCCAATACCCATCTCGCCGCCGATAAACAGATCAGCGCCGTGCGCAGCCAACACCGCCTCACGCCCGGCCTGCAGAGCCTGCAAGCAGTGTTCGGCGCTCATGGCGGCCTGATGGCTGAAATTGGCTGTGCCAAGAGCAATCGGGCGGTGCTCAACGCCCGCCAACGGCGCAATGGGTATGGCCAGCCCCAGCTCCATGACTCTGAGCGTGGCGCCAAGGTGGCGAGCCAACACACAGATCGCCGCGCCACCCTCGGCGAAGTTGCGCAGCATTTCACCGGTAACGGACTGCGGATAGGCCGACACGCCCTCTTTCACCACACCATGATCGGCAGCAAACACCGTGATCCAGGGCAGGGTCATCTCGGGCCGTTCGCTGCCCTGCATGGCCGCCAGTTGAATGGCAAGGTCTTCCAGCCGGCCCAGCGCTCCGGCTGGTTTAGTCAGTTCGCTTTGGCGCTGCTGCGCCGCGAGCAGCATTGTCTGATTCCATTCTGCCACGGGCATATGCCACCAGTAGCTACTCATGGCAGTTGCCCCTTGAGCGCCAACGGCAGGCCAGCGACACAAAACAGTACCCGCGTACAGCGCTGCGCCAGGGCCTGATGCAACCAACCGGCCTCATCCACATAGCGGCGGCTAAGTTCGCCCAGCGGCACCACACCCAGCCCGGTCTCATTACTGACCAGAATAATTCGGCCCGGCAGCGCACTGACGCATGCCAGCAAGGCCTCCCGCTCGCTCTCAAGACGAGCCCGATCTTCACACAACAGCAAATTAGTCAGCCACAGCGTCAGACAATCGACCAACAGGCAGCGCTCGGCCCCCGCCTCCCGGCACAATACATCGGCCAGCGCCAAGGGCTCTTCTATCAGTGCCCAATGGGCCGGCCGCCGTTGACGGTGCTGGCGTATGCGCTCGCCCATCTCCGCGTCCAGCGCCTGACTAGTGGCGATATAGGTCACCGGGAAACCGCTGTCATTCGCCATTTTTTCGGCCAGCCGGCTCTTGCCCGAGCGCGCACCACCCAATATCAGTTCGTGCATGCGCCGACTCCACATAATTGCAATAGCAAGGCAGTATCCAGATGCTCTTCCACAGCCTGGGCCAGACGCTCGATATCCCGCTCGCGCAATGCGGCGTAATCCAGTGCTTGCGCCTGAGACAGGCCCGCCCAACGCAACAGCGCCTGACTGGCCGCGGGCGATTCAAACAGACCGTGCAGATAGGTACCGGCGATCTGTCCGTCATCGCTGAGCACCCCATCCGCTTCACCATCGTCCAGATGCAGTAATGGGTAATTGAGCGCGGGACCCTCACTGCGGCCCGCATGAATTTCATAGCCACTGACCCTGGCCTGCTGCAGTTGCAATTGACCGCTGACCCGGGTCAGTCGCTTCTGCGCCTGTAAGGTGGTGGCAAAATCCAGCAGCCCCAGACCAGCTTCACTGCCGGCCGGGCCTTCCAGGCCAAGGGGGTCATCTATGTGCTGCCCGAGCATCTGCATACCGCCACAGATACCCAGCAGCTTGCCGCCGTAACGCAGATGCCGATGAATCGCCCGATCCCAACCGTGCTGACGTAGAAAAGCCAGGTCAGCACCGACGCTCTTGGAGCCCGGCAGAATAATCAAGTCCGCAGCGGGAATCGGCTGACCCGGGCCGATAAACTGCAGGTCTACCTGCGGGTGCAAGCGCAAGGGATCGAAATCCGTATGGTTGCTGATGCGGGGCAATACCGGCACTACCACACGCAACGCATCGCGGGTCTTGGCGCCCTGGCTGGCGTTGACCGCGTCCTCAGCTTCCAGGTGCAGGTCATGCAGGTAGGGCAACACGCCTAATACCGGCTTGCCGGTGTGCGCCTCCAACCAGTCGAGACCCGGCTGCAACAGGGCAATGTCGCCGCGAAAACGGTTGATCACAAAGCCCTTGATGCGCGCCTGTTCGCTGTTCGACAGCAGCGCTAGCGTGCCAACCAAGTGTGCAAACACGCCGCCCTTGTCGATATCGGCAATCAGGATCACCGGGCAGTCGACGGCCTCGGCAAAGCCCATATTGGCGATATCGCCCGCGCGTAGATTGATTTCCGCCGGTGAGCCTGCGCCCTCGACCAGCACGGTATCGTAGGTCGCCAGCAAACGTTGATGTGAGGTCAAAACCGCGCGCAAAGCCGTGGGCTTGTAAGCGTGGTAAGCCTGCGCATCCATGCAGCCGATCGAATGACCATGAATGATGACCTGGGCGCCCACGTCGGTATTGGGCTTGAGCAGCACCGGATTCATATCGGTATGCGGCTCCAAGTGCGCCGCCTGGGCTTGCACCGCCTGGGCGCGGCCGATTTCACCGCCATCCACCGTCACCGCCGCGTTTAACGCCATATTTTGCGGTTTGAACGGCGCCACCTTGACGCCTCGGTGACGCAGCCAGCGGCACAGCGCCGTGACCAGCGTGCTCTTGCCGGCATCCGAGGTGGTGCCCTGAATCATCAAGGTACTCATAGGCCGGAACTTGCCAACTGACTGAGATGAATATCTGCCAATGCGGCGTCCAGGCGCTGCCAATCGCTCTCACTGCCGGGCAGACCAATACGCAATGCAACGGGCTGCTCGAACAGCCTGACCAGAATGCCGCGCCGCGCCAGGGCCGCATGCAGCTCCGCAGCCTGGGCATAAGGCAGCCACTGAAACAGCGCACAACCGCCCTCGGGATTCAGCCCATGCTCTAGCAGTAGTGAGCGCAGCCGCTGACTGTCACGCTGCAGGCGAAACCGCCACAATTGCTGGGTGGTATGATCGGCCAGCACTGCCTTACCGGCGGCACGGGCTGGGCCGCTTACGGTCCAAGGTCCTAGCTCGCGCTGCAATGCACCCAGCAACCCCGGTTCGGCCAGCACGAAGCCCAGCCGCACCCCGGCCAGACCAAAAAATTTGCCCAGCGAGCGCAGCACCATCAGGCCAGGCCGATCGCTGAACGCAGCAAGACTGTTTTCAGGAGCCGCGTCGGCAAAGGCCTCATCGACAATCAGGTAGCCACCATGCCGGTGTAGCGTTTCGTGCCACGAAAGCAGCGTTTCGACATCGATCTGCGTACCGGTCGGATTATTCGGATTGACCACCACCAGCACATCAAGCTGATCCAGAAGATCGGCTACCTCAGATCGATCCAGACCCATGACCGCATGACCGGCGCGCTGCCAGGCGTGGCGATGCTCCGCATAGCAGGGCTCGAGTATGCCCACGCGCTCCGGCGCGAACAGCTGCGGTAAAGCCTGAATGGCTGCCTGCGAACCCGCCACCGGCAGTGCCTGCGCGGCGCCGTAATAACTAGCCGCAATAGCCTCCAGGCCATCGTCCTCTTCCGGCAGGCGCGACCAGATGGCGGGGCCAAAGGATGGCAAAGGCCATACATAGGGTGCCAACCCGGTGGACAAGTCTAGCCAGTCTTCTTGTGCCATGCCAAATTGCGCCGCGGCCAAGCGCAACCTGCCACCGTGTTCAAGCATGCATCACCCCCCAGAGCGCCATAAGTACCAACAGCCACAGCATTACCCCTTGGCGCACCAGCCGCACGGCCCGGTCGATATCCTCGTCCTTTGCCCCCGGCCCAGCACCCAAAACCGGGCGCTGGTGCAACGCACCCTGATAAACGGCCGGCCCACCCAGACTGACATTTAACGCCCCTGCTCCGGCAGCCATCACCGGCCCGGCATTCGGGCTGTCCCAGGCTGGCGCCTGAGTCCGCCAGCAGTGCAATGCCTGCCGTGTACGCCCGCACACGGCATAGGTCAAGGCTACCAGCCTGGCCGGCAGGTAATTGAGCACATCATCAAGACGAGCCGCTGCCCAGCCAAACTGGCCGAAACGTGCGTTGCGGTAGCCCCACATCGCATCCAGGGTATTGGACAGGCGATACAGCACAACGCCCGGCGCGCCCAGCAGTGCAAACCAGAACAAAGCCGCAAATACCGCGTCACTGCCGTTCTCCAATACCGATTCCGTGGTCGCACAGGCCACGCCTTGCTCATCCAGTTCATCGGTCTGCCGGCTGACCATATAACTCACACGCAGACGGGCCTGTAAGAGATTGCCCTGGCGCAATGCACGGCTGACCGGCTTGGCATGCGCGGCCAGGCTATGCAGTCCGATGGCCAGGTACAGCAGCAGCAAGGAAAAGACCCAGCCAATGCCGGGCAAGCTGGCCAGCACCCAAGCGCCCAAGGTCAGTGGCAATACCGCCAGCGCCCAGGCCAGCAGCCCGCGCAACCGTCGCGAGCCAGCGCGATTGAAGGTGCTTTCCAGTACATCGGCGAGCCGGCCGAAGCCGACCAGCGGGTGCCCGCGTTTCGGTTCACCCAGCCAGTGATCCAGCAGCATGGCGCCGAGCACTACGGGCGCGTTCAGCACTGGCGCTGATCCCATTGGCGAATCAAGTTATGCAACTGATCCAGCCCGATGGTCAGTGCCGAGATGCCCGGCTGCAGAATGTCAGGGGACTTGATTTCAAACAGTTGCTCATCACGCAATGCCGGGATCGCCGGCCAGCCTGGCCGATCAAACAGATGTTCCGGTCTGAAGCGCTTGCCGCACCAGGAGCCGATGACCAGATCCGGCGCACGCCGGACCACCTCCTGAGGGTCGGTGATATAGCGCTGCTTGGCTTTGGGGTGGTGACTCAGCTCGGCAAAGCAGTCTTCACCGCCGGCCAGTTCGATCAGTTCGCTGACCCAGCGAATGCCAGAAATCAGCGGGCCATCCCACTCCTCGAAATATACCTTGGGTCGACGTGACAGTTGCCCCGCCTGCAGACGCACCTGCTGCATGCCCGCCTGCAACTCGGCGACCAGTGTCTCGGCCTTGTCGCTGGCATACACCAAGGCACCCAGCGTCTCGATCATGCGCAGAATGCCGGCGATATCGCGCTGATTGAACAGATGCACTTCCAGACCCTCGCGCGCCAGCTCCGCAGCAATATCCGCCTGCAGGTCGCAGTAGCCGATAACCAGATCCGGCTTGAGCGCGAGAATCTTCTCGGTCTTGGCGCTAGTAAAAGCCGAGACCTTGGGCTTTTCCTTGCGCGCCTGTGGCGGGTGTACGGTAAAGCCGGAAATACCGGCGATGCGCTCCTGCTCGCCGAGGCGATACAGCACTTCACAAGTTTCCGTAGACAGGCAAACGATACGTTGTGGGCCTTTCATCATGGCTCCCATTGATCGGTAAATAACAACTCGTTCAGTGGCCGTGGTGTGCTCCAGCCCTGCTCAACCAGCATCGGTTCGGTATAAAAAGCCTCGACTGGACCGAGACACAGCACCGCTATCGGCTTGGCCCCGGCCGGCATGCCGAGCAGCTCTGCCAGTGCCTGCGGATCGAACAACGACACCCAGCCCAGCCCAAGCCCTTCCGCGCGTGCCGCCAGCCACAGGTTCTGAATCGCGCAGGCAATCGACGCCAGATCCATTTCCGGCAAGGTGCGACGGCCAAACACATGTTGCTCGCGGCCCTCCGGCAGCGCGGCGACCAGCAGCTCCGCGCAGTCGAGAATGCCTTCGACCTTGAGCCGCATAAAATCGGCGGCGCGCTCAGCCAATGCCTGCGCCGTCAACTGTCGCTCCTCATCCACTAGCCGATGGATGGCCGTGCGTAGCGCAGGCTGCGTAATACGGACGAAACGCCAGGGTTGCATCAACCCGACACTGGGCGCCTGATGCGCCGCCTCCAGCAGCCGCGACAGCTGCTCGGCGGGCACTTCTCCAGCGCTGAAATGACGCATATCCCGGCGCTCACGGATGGCCCGGTACACGGCGGCCCGCTCGGCGGCGGAGAAGGCATGCTCACTCATGCGCGTAAGCCGTTCATGGACAAAACAGTGCCGCCGCGGCTTGGCGGTTGCCCGGCAGATACAGATGAATATAGGAGGCTGTCAGTCGCCCGATCCGCCAAACCGCCTCGGCCGTGCGTTTGTAATTCGGGCACTCGCCACGCACCAGCGGCGGCAGTTCACACTCCAGAGAGGAATGGTGAAAGGTGTGCCCGCGCAGGGTGCCCTCCGGCAACGCAACTTCCTGCAATGCCAGCGCGGTCAGGCGCTTGTGCATGTTTGCCCGGCCGGGCAGCAAACCCACCAGCTCCGTGCTCTGTCCGTCAGTGTCGGTCAGCGATTCGCACAGATACAGCATACCGCCACATTCAGCATGGATCGGCTTGCCGGCCTCATGATGGGCACGGATAGCCGCCTGCATCGCCTTATTGCTGCCCAACTCGGCCAGATGCAACTCGGGATAGCCGCCCGGCAGGTACAGGCTGTCGATCTCGGGCAACTGCTGGTCGCTAAGCGGCGAGAAGAACAGCAGCTCTGCACCCAGATCCGCGAGCAGATCCAGATTGGCCTGGTAGATAAAGGCAAAGGCGCCGTCACGCGCCACGCCAATACGTACACCCGCCAGCGCGGCGCTGGATGTGCCTACTGCAGCAGGTTCAGGCGCGGTAAAACCCACCCGCGCCGGCAACTGAGTATCGGCGCTGGCCAGCAGTGCATCGGCGGCGGCATCCAGCCGAGCATCCAGATCAACCAGCTCATCCGCCTGCACCAGTCCCAGGTGACGACTGGGCAGGCCTATCGCTTCACTGCGCGGCAGTGCCCCAAACCAGGCGCAGCTGTCAGGCAGGCAATCACGCAGAATCTCGCCATGCCGGTCACTGCCAACCTTGTTGGCCAGTACCCCGGCAAACGGCAGACCCGGCTGATAACTGGCCAGCCCGTGGGCCATGGCGCCAAAGGTCTGGGCCATGCCCGAGCCGTCAATCACCGCCAGCACCGGCACACCAAAGCAGCGCGCCAGATCCGCCGCGGAGGGTGTGCCGTCAAACAGCCCCATCACCCCTTCGATCAGAATCAGGTCGCACTCGGCCGCCGCGGCACTGAGCAAGCGTCGGCTTTCCTGCTCACCGATCATCCACAGATCGATCTGGTAAACCGGCCGGCCACTGGCGCGCTGGAGGATCATCGGGTCGAGAAAATCCGGACCACACTTGAACACCTGCACGCGTTTGCCCTGGCGGCTATGCAGGCGGGCCAAGGCCGCGGTAATGGTAGTCTTGCCCTGCCCCGAGGCAGGTGCGGCGATAAGCAATGCCGGGCACTGCTGTTGTGCCAATATGCAATCAGTCAAAACTCCACTCCTTTCTGCGCCTTGATGCCAGACTTGAATGCATGCTTGACCACACCCATCTCGGTCACGGTATCGGCAGCTTCTATCAGCGCGGGCGGCGCACCGCGGCCGGTCACCACCACATGCTGGGCCATGGGCCGCGAGGCGATGTCCTGCAGCACCTGCTCCAGCGGCAAGTAGCCGTATTTGAGCGCGATATTCAGCTCATCCAGTACCACCAACGCCACCGCCTCGTCGCTCATCAACTCCACCGCCACCGCCCAGGCCGCTTCGGCCTTGGCGATATCATCCTGGCGGTCCTGGGTTTCCCAGGTAAAGCCGGCGCCCATAACGTGATAACGCACCTGTTCGGGAAAACGCCGGAAGAAGGTCTCCTCGCCGGTGCTGCGGGCGCCCTTGATAAACTGCACTATGCCCACCTGCAGGCCATGCCCCAAACTGCGAGCGGCCATACCAAAAGCCGAACTGCTCTTGCCCTTGCCGTTGCCGGTCAGCACCAGCAGCAGTCCGTGTTCATCCTGGGCCTGGGCGATTTTCTCATCGACAATCGCCTTCTTGCGCTGCATGCGTTGCCGGTGACGCTCGTCGCGGTCGGTGCTGTCGCTCATGCCTGACGGCCCTGCTGGGCCTCGCGCGCGGCATAGACGCGCAGAACGATATAGACCAGCGTGGCGGCGCCTACATACAGCGCCATGCTGCTCAGGTATTGCGGATAGTAGTGAGCGATGCGCTCGAGCATGCCGGCGAAGGTCGGGTTGTCATAGCGGCCAGAGAAAAAGTAGAAACCACCACTGGAGAACAACTGGCACACCAATGCGCTGCTCAGCAGAGTCGGTACCAGCACCAGCAATGAGCTCAGTTGCTCGCGGTGCCAGCGTGCGTACAGACGCCCGCCGAACCAGAGCGCACCGTAGGCTGGCAACAGCATCCAGTAGGCCACGGTCATGCAATGGTGGCCGGCATTGATCCAGCCCACGCTCATGATGTCCATAAACGTAGTCTGCAAAAACAACAGTGGAAAGGCCCAACGTGGCTTGAGCAGCACGCCCGCGAGGAAAAACACCGCCCAGGACGCGCTGGGCAGATTGACCAAGCTGAAATGGCTGCCACGGGTCATGGCGACCAGCAACACGAGCACGATACCAATAGCCACCTGGCTACGTCTGGACAGTTCTAACATGGTCATCCTCCTTGGATGGGTTGTTTAAAAACAGGCGCCTTAGAGCGCCTGGTAGCGCAGAGTCAGATAGCCCGCCCGGCCTTGTTGCTGGTAAGTCGCGGCGGTTTCATAGTCGCTGTCGAACAGATTGCTGATGCGCGCCTGCAGGCGCCAGGCGTCGCTCAATTGATATTCGGAGCGCAGATCAACGGTGTTGTAACCGGACAGTTCGGTGGTATTGGCCGCGTTATCCCAGCGCCGTCCTTCCACATGCAGGCTGGCACCGAGGCCGATGCGGCCGAACCGACGGTCCAGATCCAGATTGAATATCTGCTCGGCCCGGCGCGGCAGCAGATCGCCCTGGCCGGCGCGGGATGACTTGTTGGCCGGGTCCTGCAGCGTCAGATTGCTGCTCAGATCCCAACCCAACAACTGGCTGGCCAATGACAGCTCCACCCCGTTGATAACCGCTTTGTCGATATTCTGCGCACGCAAACCACCGCCCTGGTTGAAGTACGCGATCAGGTCATCGATCTCATTTCGGTAGAGCGCCACCGCCCAACTACCCCAGCGCTGTTCACCATCCAGGCCCAGTTCCAGACTGCGCGAGGTTTCTTCGCTGATATCTGGGTTGCCGAAGGTGGGGTGATACAACTGGTTGAAAGTTGGCGCCTTGAATGCAGTGCCTGCACTGGCACTGGCACGCAGACTATCGCTGATGCTGTAGCCATAACCGATACTGCCGGTGTTGTAGCTACCATGCTGCTCGTTGTCATCGTGCCGGACACTGATTTGCAGCTCATGGCGGCCGAGCTGTGCAAGATATTGGGCGTAAGCGCCGTGGTTGTCGCGGCTGTCTTCGGCGAAGTGGGTAGTGCCGTTGACCGAGTCCTGCAACAGGTCGTAACCCAGTGTCAGAACCTGCCCGGGCTTGAGCTGTACGTCGTTCTGCCAACTGAAGCTGTCGCGGCGGGTATCGATACGGGTATTGAACACATTGCCATTGAAGGTATCGAGCTTGTCTTCGCTGCGCCCCGCCTGCAGGGTGACCAGCCAGGGGTCGGTCGGGGCGAAGCGCGCGCGCAGACCGTGGGTGCGTAGCAGATTGTCGGCGTTGGCTTTAAAGCCCGAGTCGTAATCATTGTGCGAGCGCACCTCGATAACGTGACCGTCCAGCTCCACACCATTGTCGAAGCGATACCCGGCCGTCATATTGGCTGACCATTCGCGATAACCGTCGTTATCCGACTCTGGCGAAGGCGCACCGGGACGCGCATCAATTCCGCGGGTGCCCATGCTGGTCACACCCAGGTTGTACCAGGCGTTGCCCAGCCCGCCAGAGACCCCGGCGCTGCCGGCGTGATAATTGCGGCTGCCGGCGGTCGCCGATGCCCAGGGCTTGGCGCCCTGACGCTCACCGCGCCGGGTGAATATCTGAATCACGCCGCCGATGGCTTCGGAGCCATACAGGCTTGAGCGCGGGCCGCGCACTACTTCGATGCGTTCGATCTGTTCGACCGGCAGATTCTGCAAGGCCACGTCGCCGGTGGTCGCCGAGCCCAGGCGTACACCGTCGATCAACACCAGCACATGATTACTGCTGGTACCGCGAATACCCAACGCCTCGTTCTTGCCGTGACCGCCGCTGTTGGTGATATTGATTCCCGGAACCCGGCGTAACAGTTGAGCCACGCTGGTCGCCTGCAGCCTTTCGATATCCGCCCGCTCAATCACACTGACCGAGGCAATACCCTGGCTAGCGGACAGCGACGAGCGCGTGGCGGTGACCACCTGTTCATTTAAGTTAACGGGATTAGCAAAGCAAAACGAGGACAGGCCCATGCAGGCCAGCGCCATAGAGGCGGGAAAAGAACTATTCATGCGGTTTCTGGCTCCGTCGTACCTACCCGTACGACACTGCTGACTGATAGCAGTCGGCGGAGCAAAAAAGGCAAACGGATCCAACGCAGCAGGAGACCGCACACCCACAAAGCCCGCCGCTCTGCTGTGAACTGCGTCAGGCCGGTCTCCGGGCTTGCGAGCGGATCCATTGATCCCGTCACCGCACCTTCCCATGCCGTTGGCACAGTGGTGTATGGCGGTGACGTGCCAGCCGATTCACATCGACTGACGCTCGCTTACCGTTGCGGGGGCAGCGCCGGAATTGTCTGCAATTGGCAGACGCACCGGCTTCCCAGTTTCACCCGCTGATTACGCATCAGCGGGCACCTGAAGCGGAGTGAAGATTAGTGATTTTGTAACAAAGCGTCAACGCAAACTTGCCCTGTACTTGCCATCTAGTCACCGCCCTAGGCCGATACAGCCACCTCTACCTTGCGTTGTTTTTCGTAGAGGAAACGCAGCACCGCCTGGCGATACTGGTTGTAACGGGGATCATCGGCCAGGGCGATACGGTCACGCGGTCGTTCCAATTCGATATCAAGAATCTCGCCAATCGTCGCCGAAGGGCCGTTGGTCATCATCACGATACGATCTGACAGCAGCACCGCCTCGTCCACATCGTGGGTGATCATGATCACGGTGTTCTTCAGATCATTCTGGATGCGCATCACCTCATCCTGCAGATGCGCCCGCGTCAACGCGTCCAACGCGCCAAAGGGCTCATCCAGCAGCAGTACCTTGGGCTCCATAGCCAGTGCCCGGGCGATGCCGACACGCTGCTTCATACCGCCCGAGATTTCACTCGGCAGTTTGTCCAGTGCGTGGCTCATGTGCACCATATTCAGATTGTGCCGCACCCATTCGTCCTTCTCCTTGGCATTCTTGCTGCGCCAGACCTTGTTCACCGCGATCGCGACATTCTGGTATACCGTCAGCCAGGGCAGCAGCGAATGATTCTGGAACACCATACTGCGGTCCGGGCCCGGATCACTGACTTCCTTGCCATCCAGAATCACCGCACCAGAGGTGGAATCCATCAAGCCAGCGACGATATTCAGCACCGTCGACTTGCCACAACCAGAATGACCGATGATGGAAATGTACTCACCCCGCGCCACGCTCAGGTTGATATCCACCAGCACCTCGCTGGACATCTTGCCAGTGGTGAAGGTCTTGGAGACTTTCTCGATATTCAGATAACGGCTCATATGCTGCTCCTTAACTGGCAGAGGTGCCACGAGTAACCAGACGACCGACCCAGGCCACCAGGCGATCGAGGAAAAAGCCCACCACACCGACGTAGATCAAAGCCAGGATGATGTCGCTGATCAGTGACGCATTCCACGCATCCCAGATAAAGAAACCAATGCCCACACCGCCAATCAGCATTTCTGCAGCGACGATGGCCAACCAGGACAGGCCGACGCCGATACGCAAGCCAGAGAAAATATAAGGCGCGGCAGCGGGCAACATAATCTTGACGAAATACTCGACGCCGTTGAGCCGCAACACCCGCGCCACGTTGCGATAGTCCTCGGGAATATTGCGCACACCCACCGAGGTGTTGATGATGATCGGCCAGATAGCGGTGATGAAGATGACAAAGATCGCCGAGGGATTGCTGTCCTGAAAACCGGCTAGTGACAGCGGCAGCCAGGCCAGCGGCGGCACAGTACGCAGCACCTGGAATACCGGATCCAGCCCGCGCATGGCCCAGGTCGACTGCCCTACCAGCACGCCTAGGCTGATACCCACCACCACCGCGAGCAGATAGCCGTAAGCGACCCGTTCAAGGCTAGCGAGAATCTGCCAGGCCATGCCCACATCATTGCCGCCATTGTCATAGAACGGATTAATGATCAGCTCCCAGGTATCGGTCACCACCTGCGTGGGCGGCGGCAGCGCACTGCCTTCCATCGAGCAGAGCAGCTGCCAGATGATCAGCAGCACGGCAGTGAAGATCAGCGGCGGCAACACCTCCCGCACGAAGACTCCAGCGTACTGCTGCAGCCAGGCCGGCAGTTCAACGTTATGCCGCGGATCCGGTTTCAACTCCAGCGCGCTAGCGGCGTCGATCTTTACATTGGCATTCATGCGCATGTCCCTCATTGAATCTGACGTCATTTTCAGCTCATGGCCTTGATGGCCAGGCTATCCAGATAGGCTTTGGGGTTTTCCGGGTCAAAGGTCTTGCCGTCGAAGAAAGTTTCGATACCGCGGGAGGTCGAGGTCGGAATCTGCGCCGCCGGAACGCCCAGGCTGGTCGCCGCAGCGCGCCAGAGATCCTCACGGTTGACCTGGTCGACCAGGGCGTCCATGTCCAGATCCTGGGGCAGATAACCCCAGCGGATATCTTCGGTAATGAACCACTTGTCATGGCTCTTGTAGGGATAAGAGGCGTGGTCTTTCCAGTAGCGCATCTGCTGGTCGCTGTTCTCGACTACCTTGCCGTTACCGTAGTCGAAGTTACCTTTCATGCGTTCAACCACATCGTCGAAGGGCGCGTTGATCCAGCGACGCTTGGAACAGATTTTCGCCACCTCTTCACGGTTGGCCGGATCCTCGCAAAACATCTGCGCTTCCATGACCGCCTTGAGCAAGGCCTGAGCTGCATTGGGGTTGGCGTCAACCCAGTCAGCGCGCATGCCCAGCGCCTTCTCCGGATGGTTGTGCCATAGCTCACTGGTGGTCAGCGCGGTATAGCCAATTTTCTGGTTGATCAACTGCTCGTTCCAGGGCTCGCAGACGCAGAAGGTATCCATGCTGCCAACCTTCATATTGGCGACCATCTGCGCTGGCGGGACGACAATGGTGGAAATATCGCTGTTCGGATCGATGCCACCAGCCGCCAACCAATAACGCATCCACAGATCGTGCGTGCCACCTGGGAAAGTCATTGCCGCACTGACTGACTTGCCGGTGGCTTTCTTGGCCTCCAGAGCAGCCTTGAATGGGGTACTGTCTACACCCAGTTTCAGCTCTGCATACTCCTGGCCTACCGATATGCACTGCCCGCCCAGATTTAGGCGCGCCAGAATATACATGGGTGTCGGGATATTGTTCGCAGTCATCGCCCCGGTAGTGATCAGGTACGGCATGGGCGTAAGGATGTGCGCACCGTCGATGCCGTTACGCGCCGAGCCCAGCACCAGATTGTCCCGCGTGGTGCCCCAGGACGACTGCTTGAGCACCTCAACATCGGTCATGCCGTGCTTGGCAAAGAAGCCCTTCTCGTCGGCAACGAACAGCGGCGCAGCGTCAGTCAACGCGATAAACCCGAGTTTTGCCTTGGTCGTTTCCAGGCTATCACTGCCAGCAGCCCAGGCCGCAGTGCGCAGGCCCGGCGGCAATGAACTGAACAGCGCCGCACCACTGACAGCGGCTATGGAGTACTTGAGAAAGTCCCGACGCTTGATCATGCTCGGAGCGCCTTTGGCGTCCTTGGTGCTGTTGTCATCCATTGTTCAATTCCCCAAAAAAAAGCACAAAAAAAACGGCGTACACGCCGGTTTCGATAAGTAGCTCGAAACTCGGGTGGACGCCGTTGCCCATATTCATATGTAGAGGCCAGTCGATAACTCAGGCCTACGAGTACATAGCAGAATGCGTGCCAGAATGTTGAATGACAGCAAAAACAACGACTTCGGATTATCGGGGAAATTCAGGTCAGCCTTACCCGCTGCAAGTATCCAGCAGTTCGCACAGTAACAGGGCGAGCTAAGGGCAGATGCGCCGAGCAGGTGCGTTAATCGATGGCGGCTTTGCTGCCAGGACTCAGACCTTCGCCTTACCTTGCAGCAGCTCGGCATAATTGAGCAGATGCTGCGCCACATCAGCCAGCCGCTGGCTGCGCTCCATCGCCGCATTCTGCAACATGCGATAGGCCGCGTCCTCGGTGAGCCCGTGCTGTTTCATCAGCAAGCCCTTGGCGCGATCAATCAGTTTGCGCTCGTTTAGCGAGCGGCGGGCCTCTTCAAGCTCGACACCCAGCGCCTGCAAGCGCTGGCTCTGGGCGTGCAGCACGTCCATCACCGAACGATTCAGCTGCCCCCCCAGGGAATCCACTGCAGCGGTGTCCAGGTCGCTAGCCTGCAGGTTGAACACCCGGGCTGCAGGCAGGGCTGCATCATCGTCAAGCTGGGTCAGGCGCTTCAGCAAAGCCCGATGATTATCGAGGTCGGCCTGGGCCTGAATGATCTTGCGTTGGCACTGGCTGTGTAGGTGCTCGGTCATCTGGTCTTCGAGTTGTTTCATTACATCGATGCGCCGGCTGGCCAGCTCGAACCAGATCTCCGCCAAGGGTGATGCGATAGGCGCCTCTTGCGAGGAGCGCAGGGCAATCTGCCTGAGCTTGGCCAGCTCGACCACCAACTGATCGGCACACAACCTGCTCCATAGTTTGCGCAAACCCGGCTCTGCGTAGTCGTTGAAAATCTCGAAACAGCGCTTCTGCGCATCCTCGAGAAAGCCCAGATAGGCTTGCGCAGCAGAGTCAAAGTAGCCCAGGGTAAAGCCGGCAACGCCCGCCGCGCGTTCTTGCCCAGCCAGCTCCTTGCCTTGCATAAAGTTGAATAGCGCTACCAGATGACGGGTAATCTGCGGATCGACGGCCGTATCCGCCGCCTCGAATACCACATTCAGCAACCCGCTGATCGGCCGGCTAAAAGCGCGCGTTGCGTCCATAGGCAGGATTTGCTGACAGCGAATTCGCCGACGCAGCTCGGCAAAGCTTTCAAAATAATGCAGCACGTAAGCAATATGGTTGAACAGCCTGGCCTTGTCTGCCCCGCAGCCGGACTCCCGATCAATGCGGGCAAAGCAGTCAACCACCCGTTGCTGCATGCACTGGCTGTCTGCGGTCAGCTCGTCCAGGCCCGCACGGTAGCGTTCCTCATGGCTACCCAGATAGATATTGGAAAAGCCGCGCTCACGTTGCAGCGCATGGATCAGACGGCCGATACAGCCGACCAACTCACAGGTCAGCTCCAGGCTGCGCAAACCTTGCATCTCGCTACGCCGGGCGGCGAGCATAAAATCCAACGCACTCGCCATGACTGACCTCCTGATAAACGCGGTTAAGCGGGTAGCACCTCCTGGTAAACAAGGCAATTTTCATGCCTTAAGAAGAGAAAACAGAGCAGAAAAGGATCTGACACCGGTCGCTTAGCGACTTTCGGCAGGATTCGGCGGGTGACGCGCAAAGATATGAAAGCGCTGTTCTACCCCAGCTTGATCATAGCTGCGCGCCAGGCTGTGCTGGATCAACGCTTGTGAGACGCTGCCAGCCTCCTGCAATTGCACCCGTAGCTGTTCACGCAAGGCTATCTGACTGGCCAGCAGCTCATCGCTGATCTGCTGCTGTTTCTCATCGCGCAGTAATACCTCCTCGGCTTTCAGCAAGGCAAAATCGGTAATCACAATGGTGCCTGCGGCCGTGACAAAAGCCACTCCACCGGCGACCAGCGCACCGGGACCAGTGGGTGCGGTTACCGCTGCAGCACTGCCGCCAGCGCTAATCGCCAGCGCCATGCGCGGTGCCAGCCGCACGGCAAAGCCAGCCAATACGCGACGGGCGCCCTGCACCGATGACAAAGCCATCAATCTGGGCACCAGCGCGCGACGCGCCAGCAATACAAAAGCCCCAGTACCCGCCACTACGGAGGCCTGGGAGCTGATCTGCCAGCGTTGCCGGTCAGCGTCGCTAGGGCTAAAGCCGCGCTCCAGCGCAGCATCAACATTCAGGCTAAAATCGATAGCGTGCTGGTTTACCGACGGCTCACGCTGCTGCTGTGCATAAATCCCCAGCAACTGTCGACGTACTACGCCTGCCTGCTCACCCAGCACCTTGGTCAATTCGGCATTGAGTTCGGACTCAAGCGCAGCCAGCCTGGCCTCTAACCCCGACTGTTCCAGCAAATGACTGCCCAGGCGCCGCTCCAGGTGCCCGTCCAGATCACCACTCAATGCATGATAAAGCCGGCTGTAAGACCCCGGCATAGAATAATACCAGTCCAGATAAGCCGGCAGCGCCTGATGCGCCAGGGCAAAGCTGTCATCCAGCCAGCGGTCTAGCCATTGCTGGATATAAGCATCCGCATGGCGCCGTTGCTGGGCGCTGAGTCGTGACAGGTCGGCGTTGAACTGGGTCAAGGTGGCGCCATCGAGAATCAGTTGCTGGTCGTTGACCAGCACCGCGAACAGTTGGTTGTCACCCGCGCGCTCCTGTAGCCAGCGCAAGCCCGCCGTCATGCCGGCGAACAGCAGCACCACCATCAGCAGCATGGCCAGCAATTTGTACCCAGGGCCTGAATCGGCGGCTTTCACTTGTGCTCCTGTGTTGCAGCGCCGTGCATCTGGATGGCCGGTGTAGCCACATCCGCTGCGCTGCCACGCTGGCCGCTGAACGCGGCGATGCCGGCAAGCAGGCGCATCCAGGCCCAGATAAAGGTGCTACCACTGATTAACAACAGGCACCAAGCCAGTAAACCCAAGATGCCGCTGCTATCGACATCACCCAAAGTATTCTGCATCGCCCATTGCACCGTCAGCTCGAGTAGCTGATGACCTCTTTCACTGACGGCCAACAACGGCAGACTACTGTGGCTTTCCTGCATATAGAGGCCCAGCGCACCGGTCCAGCTCATACCCTGCATATTCGGCTGTGACAGCGTAAGCGATACCGCCAGGTAACCGATCAGCAGCAGAGCAACACCCAGCGGCACCAACAGGCGTCGACTCAAAGCCTTTATTAGCGTCGGCTTTACATGCCCATCCAGACGGCGCCGGATTTGACCACTCAGCCACCACATCACCGGCATCCACGCCAGCAGCATCAGCCATAACCACGGGCTTAGCCACAGCAGCTTGACCAGCATAAACAGCGCCAGTAATGCCGAAAGCAGCAAATGCCAGCTCATCATCAACCAACCGCCGCGCAGCCGCGCATGCCATACCGACCCCGCCAGCAGGTACTGATTTAGCCAGGCGCCGCGGCGCAGCCGTGCCGCCTCGATGCTCGAAGCAAAAATCAGGCAACCAGCGACGGCCCAGACAGGCAACAGCAACCATCCCAGGTAGGGCTCGGGCAAATGCCGCCAGCCAAACAGGAAGATAAGTACCATGAGCTGAAGAAGTTGGAACCTATGCAAAGCGTTACTCGCGCAGGGAAACGTCAAATGAGTTTACCCCTGCGCACCAGCGGATGCCTACCTGAGCTGATCTGAAGCACTAATCGCCAGACGAAAAAAAGCCCCAAGTATGGCTACTCAGGGCTTTTCCAATATGGCGCAGCGGACGGGACTCGAACCCGCGACCCCCGGCGTGACAGGCCGGTATTCTAACCAACTGAACTACCGCTGCGCATCGGTACAGCGGATAGTATTACCTGGCTGGCAAAAGCACCAATCGGGTCGCAGCAGTCCGTCTGAACAGGCGCGCATTGTAAACATTCTGTGAATGCAGTCAAGCAGTTAGCGGTGTTTTCTTTATCTTTCTGGCGCCGTTCTATAGCCATTAACCTTCCGGTATTTGCGCCGCGTCAGCGCTAACCGGCTTGTGTGGCGCGGGTGCCTTCAATGCCAGCCGGCAAACAGCTGGAATAACCAGCAGGGTCAGCACAGTAGAGGCCAGCAACCCGGAGATGATCGCCCAGGCCATCGGTGGCCAGAGTGTTGACGCCGAGAACGCCAGCGGCAAAAGACCGGCAATGGTGGTGGCGGTAGTCAACAGGATCGGGCGCGTGCGTCGTGCCACCGCTTCTGCCACGGCGGCCTTGATCTCCATGCCTGCGGCAAGCCGCTGATCCACCACATCGAGCAGCACGATTGCGTTATTCACCACAATGCCTACCAGCGCAATAATCCCCAGCACCGACTGGAAGCCGAACGGCGAACCGGATAGCACAAGACCAGGGAACACGCCGACACTGGCCAATGGCACGGTCAGCAGAATGATGCCCACCCGGCGAAAGGAGTTGAACTGCAGGAGCAAAAAGAACAGCAGCAGCAACATGCCCACGGGCGCCGTAGTGAAAATCGCACTATTGGCATCGCCGGAGCCCTCACTATCGCCGCCCAGCTCCAGGCGCACGCCGGCTGGCAACGGCGTTTCGGCCAGGCCCCGATTCAGTTGATCGAGTACCTGGCTGAAACTGTAGCCATCCTCCAGGCCCGCCGTCACGCTATACACCCGCACACCGTTGCGTTGGCGAATACCTGCTGGCTGCCAGCCCGGCTCGATACGCGCCAGGGCCGTCAGCGGAATCGACTCACCGTCATCATTGAACACGCTCGCCGACATCAATCGCTCCAGCGACTGCCGCGTGCCCTCCGGTGAGCGCAGCACCAGCGGCAACGGATCGCGCTCCTGGCGATACTGCTCCACAGTCAGGCCCAGGCTGCGGGTATTCAACGCCTGGGCCACGTCGGCGCGAGTCAGTCCATGCCGTGCTGCCAGCGCATCGTCGACATCAACCCGCAGCACCGGCACACCCAGGTCAATGTCGTGACGCACGTCCACCGCGCCCTTGCTGGCCTTGAGCAGTGCAAACACCTGTTCGGCCGCAGCGATGCGTACATTGTCATTATGGTGGTACAGCCGCACCTCCACCGGGGCCGCCCGCGGCGGACCCTGACCCAAGGTGCTGGCCACCACGTCCAGCTCAGGCATGCTGGTGGCAACATGCTCGCGTACCCAGTGGATAATGTCACTGGTCGCGGCCAGGTTCTCGGTATGAATAACAATACGCGCCCGGTTCGGCGCCTGGGGTGCACGCAGCAGGTTGTAATAGAAGCTCGGGCCGGCAGAGCCAGCAAATCGGTGCACCTGCAATACCTGCGGACGCTCGCGGATGCGGCCCTCAAGTTCGGCGGCCACTTCTTCGGTACGCTGCTGGTCGGTGCCTTCGGGCATATACAGTTCCACCACCACCAGCGGCCGATCGGCATTGGGAAAGAACTGCAGTTTCACCTGCGGCAGCAAAGCCAGGCTTATGCACACCATCACAGCGCCAAGCAAAATCATCCAGACTGGCGAGCCGGTACTGAGCCTGGCCAGCCCGTTACCGATTTTTTCCATCACCCGGCTGGACCGGGACAGTGTTGGCTTGAGAAAACGGCCGGCGAGCAAGGGTGCTACACCAATCGCCAGAAGATAGCTGACCGTCAGTGTCAGCATGATCATTACCGGGATGCCCCGGGTAAAATCCGCCGTGCCACCCTTGGCCAGCAGCAAAGGCGTGAAGGCTGCCAGGGTAGTGGCTGTCGAGGCCCCCAATGGCCCGGCCAACTCACCGATCGCATGGCGTACAGCCTCGGCTCGGGACTCACCACGATTGAGCCGATCCTGAACGTTTTCGACCATGACAATCGCGTTATCAATCAGAATACCCAGCGAAATGACCATCCCGATCACCGCTATCTGATGCAGTATGCCGCCACCCAAATCGTAAATACCCAGGCTAATAAGCGCTACCAACGGCAGCATGACCGCCACCAGAATACCCATGCGCCAACCCATCCCGGCGAACACCACCAACACGATAATCAACACACTCCCGAGCAAGCTCCATTCCAGACCGTCCAGACGCTCTTTAACCTGGTCCGGCTGAAAAAACATTTCCTCTATTTGCAGCGGTGCGAAATCGGCACGCAGCAGCTCCAGGCGCTCACGTACCTGCTGGCCAAAGCGAATCGCATCGAGCTGACCGCGCACGGCAGTGAGGCTGACGATGACCGCTTGCTCGCCGTCGAACCAGGCTTTCGGTTGGGCTGGTTCCAGGGGGCCACGCCAGATCTCGGCGATCGCCTCCAAGGGTATTTCGCCGCCTTCGGGCAGGGGGATCTGGGTCGCACGCAAGGCATCGATGCTGGCGAACTCGCTGTTAGGTAACAGGCCCATACGCTGGTCACCGGAGACGACAAAACCACCTGGAATCACCTGATTGCGTTGAGCCAGAATACCCGCCAGATAGGCAGGCGAAATCCCCAACCGGCCCATTTGCGCATCACGCAGGGCAATGGTCACCTGCTCGTCGGCCTTGCCCTCCAGCTCGATACGCGACAACCCTGGAATGTCTGCCATCGCGCGCTTGAGACGCTCCGCCTCCAGCCCCAAATGCACCAGCGAAGCATCACCACGCACGGCCAGAACCACGGCCGGAATATCGATCATGCGATCATCCAGCGACATCTGCGCGACGCCGTCCGGAAACTCCAGCTCAGCTCGCGCCATCGCCTGGCGCACACGATCCCAGGCGGAATCGGTGTCATAGATGGCATCTTCGAGACTGAGATTGATCAAGACCACGCCAGTGCGGGCGGTGGCGGTAAAGTATTCCAGCTCTTCGACCTGGGAAAGCTCATCGGACAAGGGCTCGAGCACCAGTCGCTCTACCGCTTCAGCCGTGGCGCCAGGGTAGACGACCGTGACCAGCCCGGCGCGATACGGAAAGCTCGGGTCTTCCTGGCGGGCCATGGTCAGGTACGAGGCTATGCCGAGCAGGCACAGCATTACCACCACCAGACTGATCAGACGTGGGCGCAACAGCCCAAGCAAGTTCATGGCAGTAGCTCCACGGCATCGCCGTCAGCCAGGCGCGTCAGGCCCGCGTAGACCACGTGATCACCTTGCTTTAACGGACTGTCACCCAGAATGGCCTGCTCGCCCTGCAAATCACTCACCGTGACCGCAACGCGTCGAACGGTGCCCTTCTCGGTCACCCGAAACACCGCCAGACCGTCAGCTGAACGCATCACTGCCGACAACGGCACACGTAACGCATCGCCCATATTGCGCTCAATTCCTACCTCCACCGCATCGCCAGAACGAAAATCAGCCGACTCCAGGCTGATCACCATCGGATACAGCACCCCCGCCTGTGAGGCACCCTGGCCCAGTTCCAGCAGCCGGCCCACTGCCTGGCGACCAGTCAGGCTGGACCACACCGGCAGCGCCTGACCAACGGCAAGATCGCCAATCAGGTGGGCAGGTACCCTGACCTCTACCTCCAGCCCATCCGATGACGCCAGCCGCATAACGGCCTGACCAGGAGCAACAAATTCCCCAGGTTCGACCAGCAGGGCTTCAACCCGGCCACTGAAAGGCGCCCGTAGCTGGCTTTCCGCGCTCAATTGTTCGGTTTGCTTCAGCGCCGCCCTGGCGCTGCCGGCACTGGCATTCAAGGCCGCAAGACGGGCACTCTGTTGTTCCAGCTCCTGAGTCGAAAGCACCCCACGCTCAAACAACTGCTCACCGCGTTGCTGCTCGCGGCGCGCCTGTTCTGCCTGGGCCTGCAATTCACGCAGCCGCGCCCGCGCCGCATCACGCGCCGGCACCAGCTCCGGATTGTAGAGTGCGGCTAGCACGTCGCCCGCCTGCACCTGCTGACCTATTTCCACCTGCCTGCTGCGCAATACCCCGCCAACCTGAAAGGTCAGGCTGGCTCGATCCCTGGCGCGCACTGAACCGGCGAAGCGCAGTGGCTCCGCGGGCGCGCTAGCAACGACCTCAGCCGCACGCACAGGCACTGCAAAGGGTTGATCGCCTACTGCGACCTCCGCGCTGCTGCCCGCGCCGCAGCCAGCTAACAGTAGGGCGAAAAAAGCCACAGCGACCGTTAGATAATGACCGTTAACTGTTGCCGTTGACATGACGTGCTCCGAGAATGGGTGTACTGGAAAATCAGCGTCCTTACATATTGTCATTAATTGACACTTTGTCAACAAGCGCGTAAAACACGTTATCGGTCGCCGCTCTGAAGCGGCCCCGAGGGGTACCGAACCGCATTGGAAAGAGAGCCCATGAGTCTTGATCAGCGTCGTGAACAGGAAAAACAAGAGCGTCGGGACAGCATTCTCGACGCTGCCGAGCAGGCCTTCTTCAGCAAGGGCTTCGACAAATGCTCCATGGACGAAATTGCCCGCACCGCGCAACTCAGCCGCGCGCTGCTCTATGTGTACTTCAAGGACAAGACCGCGATTATGCGCGGCATCATGTTGCGCTCGGTGGAATCACTGCGTAATCGCTTCGTTGAGGTGAGCCAATCCGAAGACGTGGGTATTCAGAAGGTCGGGGCGCTGGGACGCGCCTACTACACGTTCAGCCAGGAGAAACCTGATTACTTTGACGTACTGACCCAGTCCGGTACCTTTCCCCATTTGCTCGATGAAGACGAACAAAGCCAGGCGCTGCAGTGTTGCGGTAATGAGGTAATGCAGCTGATGGTGGAGGTGCTGACACAAGGCGTGGCCGACGGCAGCCTGAGCGCGGAGCGCGTAGCTGACCCGGTAAAAACCGCCTATTTCCTGCGCGGGGCATTGCATGGCGTCATTATGGAAGCGCGCCAGCCAGATCAAAAAGCCACAGACTTACCGGATGCCGAGACCCTGATCAGCTACACCATCGACATGCTCGGACATTCGATGCGGCCCTGAGCTTCTCATTATTAGCTCAACCACTGTTGAAACTCGGAATCCGGCACCAGGCTACCCCCGGTGCACCAAAGGACGTGCGTCGCTCTGGATGGGTCGATCTGATGCCGGGCACACCACTGTGCGCCTGCCTGCGAGCCACTTATCCAGCCCGGCCCGGCAAACGCGGCGGTCGCAGACGGCTCGACCCGCTCGCCCAGTTTCTCCCACGCCAGCTCAAGGTAATAACTCAACGACGCATCGGGAACCGTGAACACACCAGCCAGACGATCCTGCATACAGGCCGACGCAAGCATGGAGGCCTGGCCCACCGCCAAACCGTCAGCCAAAGTGCGGTTGCTGAGCCCGACATCGTGGACTGACACTGGATTAAGCAATCCAGACGCCAGTTGAACCAGCACGCTGGGCGATTCAACAGGCTCGGCGAAAAAGCAATGCACATGCCCGCCGAACATCTGCTTGAGCCCGTAAGTTATGCCGCCTGGCGCGCCCCCAACACCGCAGGGCAGATAGACCAGAAGCGGATTGCTCGCGCTCACACTAATACCCTGCTCTTTCAACTGAGCAGCCATGCGTCGACCCGCGACGGCATAACCGGCAAATAAAGAGAGCGAGCGCTCATCATCGACAAAATGCGCCTGCGGGTCAGCTTCGGCGACCGCACGCCCGGCAGCCACAGCTTTGGCATAGTCACCGGCGTGCTCAATGACACAGACGCCCTGCTCGCGCAGCAAGCGTTTCTTCCATTGCTTGGCATCATCGGACATATGCACTTGTGCACGAAACCCCAGCGCACGTGACAGCAGCCCGATACTGATACCCAGGTTACCGGTACTGCCCACTACCAACTGGTAAGTGGCAAAGCACTCGCGCCAGCACGGCTCAGCCAACGCGGCAAAATCATCTCCATCCCACCCGTGTCTAAGCGCCACCTGTTCTGCGAATTCCAACACCTCGTGAAAGCCGCCCCGCGCCTTGACCGAACCGGCCACAGGCAAACGATTATCAGCCTTGAGCAACCAGCGCGACTGGCCGCCCAGTGCATCACGCAGGGCCTGCGCGTCAATCAAGGGGGATTCGATCAAACCATCGCTGCCGGCCAATTCGGGCAACACTCTAGCCAGCAGTGGCCCGGCACGCAGCAGGCGGTGCTCGGCGGTGTCGACCAATTCGGGGGAGAACGGATCATCCCTACTACGGCTACCGGGATTAAGCCAAAGCATCGGCTTACGACCGCGCAAATTATCGACCAAATCAGGTGCAAGCATAATTTGCCTTGTTAACGGGTGTTGAGCATCATGAGGGTATAGACAATTGCCTTAAGGAAAATACTCATGTCTTTAATCGGCTGGATATTCGTGATACTCGCCGTTATAACCGTCGCGGGTGGACTTTATAAAGTCTACATAACCGCTTACAAAATGCCCATCGGCAAGGAGAAAATGAAACGAATCAAGGCGCGCCAAGCTGAGATGGAAGCACAGGAAGCGCGGGAAAAAGAACAGGATTGAGGCTAGAATGGCGCTTTCATTATTAACAGTTCGAGGCAGGTAGCTCCCCAGTATGGTCAATTCACTGCAAGCCCAATTACTCAAGGCCGGTCTGGTCGATGAGAAAAAGCTCAAACAGGCCCAGCGAGCAAAGAAAAAAGCGGCCAAAAACGAACCGGAAAAGATCCATAACCCTGCCGCAGCGGTCGAAAAGGCTCGCGCAGACAAGCTTGAGCGTGATCGCGCGCTAAACCAGCAGCGCAAAGACGATGCCACGCGCAAGGAACGGGAAGCTCAAGCCAAGCAATTAATCGAACAGAACAAACTGGACCGCACCGGCGGCGAGACCGCGTACCAGTTCGCCAGCAAAAACAAGATCAAGAAGATTTATGTCACCGAGGAACAATTTGGCAAGCTGAGCCGAGGCCAGCTGGGCGTCGTACGGATGTCAGGCAATTTTGAGCTGATCCCGGTCGAGATAGCCCACAAGGTCAGCGAGCGCGCGCCACAATGGCCAGTGCATATTGCCAAGATCGAACAGCAAGCGCCGGCGGAAGATGATCCGTACGCCGCGTTCCAGGTACCCGACGACCTCATGTGGTGACCAGATACGGGTCGGTGACGCGCGCCACCAACCAGTCTAGATCACTCAACGAGCATGTTGCCCCGGATTATTCCTCGTGCTCTTCTTCCACTTCCTCAGGGCCATCGGCTTCACTATCCAAAGCCTCTTGGTCCTTTAGGCGCGCCTGCTTGTCGCGTTCCTTGTCTTCCTCGAACTGGCTGCACTCCAGCGGCAGCATGAAGGTGCGCGATACATCAATCAGCCCGATATGCTCAATGGTCCGTCGACCGATCAACACCGGATAGGTCATGTCGCCCCGGTCACGCAGGGAAAACTGCTCTTCATAAACGCGCTCGCCCATGCAGATGGTCATTTTCACCACCGGACGACGGTCTTCTCCACCCGCACCCCGTACCAGGATACGACGGAAAACCGGGCGCTCAAATTGCAGCTTGATCCGCTCACCGGTATCAGCATCCTTCACCGGCACATCATAGCGGACCCATTGTTTGCCCTTACGCTTGAAGTCTTCAATATTGACAGCGTGCATGGAAGACGTCAGTGCGCCGGAATCGACCTTGATCTTTACCGCCGTATGCTCCGGTAGAATCCGGCCTTTTTCAATCCAGCCAACAATCACCTTGCTATCGACCACGGTGTCTTCAGTGGCCTCACTATCGCTTTGCTGCACTTCAGCTTCTGCATACAGAACGCTGGGGAAACCAATGCTGGCCGCCATAAGCGCGGCAAGGCAGGAAGCTTTAAAAACTGACGGCATGGGAAATCCTTTGAAGAGACTACTGGATAGACAACCCTAAGCAGCACAAGTGCCCATGGTCGGCCAGCCCAACTCACGCTAAGCGGACGCGGCATTTTAGCGTATTTATGCAGAAGGTACAGAATCAGTCGGTATCAACGATACCATGGCGGGCGAGCAGCCTAGTCAATTCACCGGTGCTTTCGAGTCGTGAGAACAGCTCACCCAGATAAGCAATTCCAGGTGCCGCGTCCTGGCGTACTATCAGCGCGTGACGGTACTCTTGATCAGGCTCTGCCCCCATCAGCAGTTGGCCCTCGTGCTCAGGGTGCACGGCAAGATACTGCTGCAAAAAAGCCGCGCTCACGACGCTCAATTCTGCCCGCCCACGCAGCACCATCTGAATCTTGCTCTCATGGGACAGGGTCATTACCGCATTGTGCTGCGTGCGCAGGTAGTCCCGGTCAGCATTAAACTGGGCAAAGGCATAGTGGTATCCGCTAAATAGCGCGATTCTTTTACCCTCGCGATCGTTGAAATAATCCTGCCCTCGCCCCTCGATAGCTTTGGCTATGAACACTTCGCTACCCACCAAAGGGCTGCGCAAGCCAACCACCGGCGATTGCTGCCAGCCCCAGTGCGGGCTTTCAAACAGCATCAGGTGGTAACGACCTTTATCGAAATCATGAAAACGACGGCGGGCTGAAGTAGGAAAAAATACGAACTCATATTCATCCTGCAAGCTATTCAGGGCGTCGATCACCTCCAGGCTCAACCCCGACCACCGGCCGCCCGCAGGGTTATTCACAAAAGGCGGAAAAACATAGCCGCCCACGCTGACCGACACAGGATGCGCATGGACGCTGGGAGCAACCAACATCAGCAGCGCCAGCAGGGATAGAACAGGATGAGCAATTTTCAAGGGAGTAGTTTACTGGACGCATTAATAGCGTCGCTTAAATAGTGGTCGTTTAAACGGCATCGCTGAGACAGCACCACAGAAGAATGCTACATGGCCATCAACTAGCCCATACGATACCTTAAATCATTGGTTAGTTCGCGGAATGGACCAGCATTTCAAGCGCCTTTTCGGACAAATCGTCCAGACTGATCGCCCCTCGGGGATTGAACCAGGTGATAGTCCAGGACAGCGCCCCGGTCAGTAAACGACGCAAAATAAACGGATCCAGACTGACCAGCCCTGCCTCGTAAGCCTGCTGCAATACCTCCAGCCATACGCTCTCGTAAACATCACGCAAGTCGAGAATCAACTGCTGCCCTTCCTCAGACAAGGATCGCCACTCATACACCAGCACCGACATCGCCTCTCCGGTGCCACCCAGGATGGATTGCAGCTCACAACGAATCAGCGCCAGCAGCCGCTGCTTGGGATCGTCCAAGCCCTCAAGCGCAGAACGCATCAACGCTGTGTTGCAGTGGATGGTTTCCTCCATCACCGCGCGCAGAATATCGTCCTTGCTCCTGAAATGATGAAAGATGCTGCCAGACTGGATACCCACCGCCGCCGCCAGATCCCGTACCGTGGTGCGCTCGAAACCCTTGCTGCTGAACAGATGTGCTGCGGCCTGCAGCAACCTGCCGCGAGCGGTAGCAGGATCAGTCAACAGCCCCGCCGCAATAAGATCGGCAAACATTTTCTGGTTTTTCTCAGGTGCGTTGGGATGCATCAGGCTCTCTGGACAACGGTAGGAAGAAAGAAGGCATTTACGCCAAAGGTCAGTGCTGGCATTAAACGCTATTCACCAGCACTTTTCAAACCAAGCGCTTGCTTGGTAAGGTGAGCCAGATGCAACGGAGAAGCACATGAAAAACAGTGTCCGTATCGGCTGCGCCAGTGCTTTCTGGGGTGATACATCCAGTGCCGCAGCCCAACTGGTGAATGGCGCAGAGCTGGATTACCTGGTGTTTGACTACCTCGCAGAGGTCACGCTGTCGATCATGGCCGGCGCGCGCATGAAAAAGCCCGACGCCGGTTACGCCACCGACTTTGTCGAGGTGCTCGAACCGCTCTTACCACGACTGGCCGCACGAGGCATCAAGGTCATCAGCAACGCTGGCGGCGTCAATCCGCAGGCCTGTGCCGCCGCGCTGCAAGCCGCCTGCCAGCGCGCTGGGGTGAATCTGAAGGTCGCCGTGCTGCTGGGCGACGACCTGCGCCCGCAACTGCCCGCACTCAAGGAGCGCGGCCTGCAGGATATGTTCAGTGGTGAGCCACTACCCGCGCTGTGCCTGTCTGCCAACGCCTATCTGGGCGCACCCGGCATTGTCGCCGCGCTGCAACAGGGCGCGGATATTGTGATTACCGGGCGGATTGTCGACAGCGCGCTGGTCAGCGCGCCGCTGATACATGAATTCGGCTGGGCCTGGGACGACTATGATTACCTTGCCCAAGCAGCCTTGGCTGGTCACTTGGTTGAGTGCGGCGCGCAATGCACTGGCGGCAACTTTACCGACTGGCGGCAAGTACCCGACTACGAACATATCGGCTTCCCCATCGCCGAGATAGACGAGACCGGGCGCATACTGATCAGCAAGCCCGATGCCAGTGGCGGCCTGATCAGCCCTCTGAGCGTGGGCGAACAACTGCTGTATGAAATCGGCGACCCAGGCAACTATCTGCTGCCGGATGTCATCTGCGACTTCTCGCAGGTCAGGCTCAGCCAGCATGCCGCCAATGTGGTCGCAATCACCGGAGCCACAGGCCGCGCACCCAGTAACCAGTACAAGGTCAGCGCGACCTGGCCGGATGGTTTCAAATGTACCGCCAGTTGTCTGATGGCCGGCGTCGATGCAGTAGCCAAAGCCGAGCGCGTCAGCCAGGCCATCGTTACCCGAACCCGGGGCATGTTCGCCCAACGCGGCTGGGAGGATTATCGCCGGGTGGATGTCGAATTGCTCGGCAGCGAAGCCACCTACGGCCCCCACGCACGGCGCGCTGACAGCCGCGAAGTGGTGATCAAGATCGGCGTCAGCCATACCGACAAACAGGCTCTAGTGCTGTTCTCCAGAGAGATCGCTCAGGCTGCCACCGGTATGGCACCGGGCCTGACCGGCATCGTTGGCGGTCGGCCGACGGTATACCCGATGATCCGGCTGTTCTCCTTTCTGATCGACAAGGCCGATTGCCGGCTCAGCGTCCAGCTGGATGAGCAAACCTGCCCGGTGACGCTGCCTGAACTCATTGCCGCACCGAACACCCCAGAATCAGGACCCATTGCACCAGAGCCGCCAACGACCGGGACCAGCGGCTGCATTCAAGTGCCCTTGCTGCACCTGGCCGTGGCCCGTTCCGGCGACAAGGGCAACCATAGCAATATTGGCGTTATGGCCCGGCGGGCTGACTATCTGCCGTGGATCGCCGCCGCCCTGAGCGAGCAACGAGTCGCCGAGTGGATGGCGCATGTACTCGACCCCCAGCGCGGCCGGGTAACCCGCTGGTATTTGCCTGGCAGTCACAGCCTGAATTTCTTGCTGGAGAACAGCCTGGGTGGCGGCGGCGTGGCCAGCCTGCGGATCGATCCGCAGGGCAAGGCGTTTGCCCAACAGCTGCTGGAAATCCCCATCAGCATTCCTCCCACACTGCTTGATTAAAATAACAATTGGATGCAAATCAATGCGCTATAACAGCATCTTTAAACCAGACTTATTCAAACAGCAGACCATCATGGTTACCGGAGGCGGTAGCGGAATTGGCCGCTGCACGGCCCATGAGCTGGCCGCGCTCGGTGCGCATGTGGTGCTGGTCGGCCGCCAGCCGCAGAAGCTGGAAAACACCTGCGCCGAGATTATCCAGGACGGCGGGCAAGCCAGCTGGCAACGTTGTGACATTCGCGAAGAAGAGTCAGTACGCCAGTTGGTCGCCACTATCGTGCAGGACCACGGCTGCATTCACGGCCTGGTGAATAACGCGGGCGGTCAATACCCGGCGCCCCTGGCCGCGATCAGCCAGAAGGGCTTTGAGACCGTCATGCGCACCAACCTGGTAGGCGGCTTTCTGGTAGCCCGCGAGGTGTTTAATCAGAGCATGGGCAAAACCGGCGGTCGCATCGTCAACATGCTCGCCGACATGTGGGGCGGTATGCCCGGGATGGGCCACTCTGGCGCCGCGCGCGCCGGCATGGACAACTTCACCAAGACCGCCGCCTTTGAATGGGCGCATGCCGGGGTCGCGGTTAACGCCGTAGCGCCGGGCTGGATCGCCTCTAGCGGCATGGATACCTATGACGGCGCCATGCAGGCAATCATCCCGCGCCTGAAAGACGGCGTGCCGCTCAAGCGCCTGGGTACCGAAGCAGAAGTGGCCGCCGCGATCGTCTTTTTGCTCTCCCCGGCTGCGGCCTTTATCAATGGTGCCAGCCTGCGCATCGACGGCGGTGCCAGCCTGGGCAATGCGGTGTGGCCACTGCCTGCGGCGAAAAACACTGCGCCTTTCGATGGCTTCCATCGGGCCGTCACGCCCGACGTACTCAAAGAAGGCAACTGATATGCCCACCCTGGAATCGCAGATCAATCCAGCTGACAGCCATTTTGCTGGCAATCGCGAGGCCATGCTGACGGCGATCGACAGCTTTCGCACGATTGAGCAGCAGGTACTGGACAAGGCCCAGCAGGCCAAAGCGCGCTTTGAACAACGCGGTCAATTGCTGCCGCGTGAGCGCCTGGGTTTGCTGCTGGATCCCGGCGCACCCTTTATCGAGCTTTGTGCCCTGGCCGGCTACAAACTGCATGATGACAAGGACGGCACCCTGGCTGGCGGTGGGCTGATTGCCGGCATCGGTTATGTATCAGCGGTGCGCTGCCTAGTAATCGCCAATAACAGTGCCATCAAGGGCGGCACTATCTCGCCCAGCGGGCTGAAAAAATCCCTGCGCCTGCAGCAGATCGCCGCTGAAAACAAACTGCCGGTGGTCACTCTGGCCGAAAGCGGTGGCGCCAATCTGAGTTACGCAGCGGAGATCTTCGTCGAAGGCGCCCGCGCCTTTGCCAATCAGGCGCGGCTGTCCGCTGCCGGCATTCCGCAAATTACCGTGGTGCATGGCTCCAGCACCGCCGGCGGCGCTTATCAGCCGGGGCTGTCGGATTACGTGGTGGTGGTGCGCGGCAAGGCGCGCATGTTCCTCGCCGGCCCGCCGCTACTCAAGGCCGCCACCGGCGAAATCGCCACCGAGGAACAGCTCGGCGGCGCGCAGATGCACGCTGAAGTGGCCGGCACCGCCGAATACCTGGCCGAAGATGACGCCGATGGCGTGCGTCTGGCCCGCGATATTCTGGCTAGCCTACCCTGGAACGAGCGTCTACCGGTAGCGCCTGAAAAAACCTGGCAAGAGCCTTTGTATGATGCCGAAGAGCTGCTTGGCGTGGTCCCCGCCGAGCCGAAAACACCCTATGACGTGCGCGAAATTATCGCCCGTATCGCCGACGGCTCGGACTTTCTGGCATTCAAGAACGACTTCGACAGCCAGACCGTGTGCGGCCATTTAAGTATCCACGGCCACCGCTGTGGGCTGATCGGCAATAACGGCCCGATCACGCCCCAGGGCGCTGCCAAGGCCGCGCAATTTATTCAGTTGTGTGACCAGGGCAATACCCCGCTGCTGTTTCTGCACAATACCACCGGCTTTATGGTCGGCACCGAAGCCGAGCGCCAGGGCGTGATCAAGCACGGCTCGAAAATGATCCAGGCAGTGGCCAACGCGCGGGTGCCCAAGCTCACCCTGGTGGTCGGCGGCTCCTATGGCGCCGGCAACTATGCGATGTGCGGCCGCGGCCTGGACCCACGCTTTATTTTTGCCTGGCCCAACAGCCGCACCGCCGTCATGGGTGGCGCCCAGGCCGGCAAGGTGCTGCGCATCGTTACCGAGGGCAAGCACGCACGGGACGGCAAGACCGCCGACCCGGCGATGCTGGAGTTGCTCGAGCAGGCCACGGCGCAAAAGCTCGACAGCCAGTCCACTGCGCTCTACGGCACCGCCAGCCTCTGGGACGACGGTCTGATCGACCCACGCGATACGCGCACACTGTTCGGCCTGCTGCTGGCAATCTGCGCAGAAGCAGCGGTTCGCCCGCTGCGCCCTAACACCTTTGGCGTTGCCCGCCTGTAACCGGAGATCACCCCATGCTGTTTACTCAGGAACATGACGCACTGCGCCGCACGGTAAGACAATTTATCGACAAGGAGATCAATCCCTATGTCGATGACTGGGAAGCGGCCGGTACTTTCCCCATGCATGCGGTTTTCCGCAAAGCCGGCGAACTCGGTTTGCTGGGTATCTCCAAGCCCGAAGCCTATGGCGGCATGGGCCTGGATTACAGCTATTCCATTGTTGCCGCAGAAGAGTTCGGCACCATCCACTGCGGCGGCGTGCCCATGGCCATTGGCGTGCAGACCGACATGTGCACGCCGGCGCTGGCGCGTTTTGGCTCCGATGCGCTGCGCGATGAATTCCTGCGCCCGGCCATCAGCGGTGAATGGGTCGGCTGCATAGGCGTCTCGGAGACCGGCGGCGGCTCGGATGTCGCCAGCATCCGCACCACGGCGCGCAAGGATGGCGATGACTATGTGATCAACGGTAGCAAAATGTGGATCACCAATTCGCCCTCGGCGGACTTCATGTGCTTGCTAGCCAACACCTCAGACGGCAAACCGCACAGCAACAAGTCGTTGATCATGCTGCCGATGAACACCCCCGGCATCAGTCTCAGCCAGCCACTGGACAAGCTCGGCATGCGTAGCTCGGAAACCGCACAGGTATTCTTCGACAGCGTGCGCGTGCCGCAGCGCTACCTGCTCGGCCAGGAAGGCGCCGGCTTTATGATGCAGATGGTGCAATTCCAGGAAGAGCGGCTGTTCGGCGCGGCGAATATCCTCAAGGGTTTAGAGCATTGCGTCAGCAGCACCATCGCCTATTGCAAGGAACGCCAGACCTTCGGCCAGCCGCTGATCAACAACCAGGTGATTCACTTTCGCCTGGCCGAACTGCAGACCGAAATCGAATGCCTGCGCGCGCTGGTTTACCAGGCCACAGAGCTGTATGTCGCCGGCAAGGATGTCACCCAACTGGCCTCTATGGCCAAACTCAAGGCTGGTCGGCTGGGTCGGGAAGTGACCGATGCCTGCCTGCAATATTGGGGCGGCATGGGCTATATGTGGGATAACCCGGTGGCCCGCGCCTATCGCGATGTACGCCTGGTATCCATCGGCGGCGGCGCGGATGAAATCATGCTCGGCATTATCTGCAAGCTGATGGGCACCCTGCCCGGCAAAGGTTCGGGCACCTCCAGCGCCAACCCGCCGACCCAATCCGATGGAGTCAGATAATGACCTACCCTGCCTGCCAGACGTTGCTACTGGATCAGCAAGCCGGCGTGCTGCACATCACCCTGAACCGTCCGGACAGCCGCAACGCGATGAACCTGAGCATGCTCGAGGAGCTGATTGAGGTACTGACCACCGCCGCCGCTGATGCGCAATTGCGCGCCATCGTTATGCGCGGCGCAGGTGGTCACTTCTGTGCCGGCGGCGACATCAAGGACATGGCCAATGCCCGAGCCACCGGCACCGATGCATACCGCGAACTTAACCGGCATTTCGGCCGTTTGCTGGAGCTGGCGGAGCAGCAACCCCAGGTCGTGCTGGCCGTGCTCGAGGGCACGGTGTTGGGTGGCGGTTTGGGCCTGGCCTGCATAGCGGATATTGCCTTGTGCCTGGATGACGCCCGTTTCGGTTTGCCAGAAACCAGTCTTGGCGTTATCCCCGCGCAGATCGCCCCCTTCGTGGTTAAACGCATCGGCCTGACCCAGGCACGCCGCCTGGCGCTGACCGCCGCACGTTTTAATGGCGTCGAGGCGCTACGCCTGGGACTAGTGCACCAGAGTGTGAAAACCGCCGAGGATCTTCAGATTCAACTGGATAGCTATCTCCAACAGATTCGGCAATGTGCACCTCAGGCCAATGCGCGCACCAAAGCCTTGTTGCTGGCCTGCGGCAAGCAGTCGATGCACAGCTTGCTCGACCAGGCAGCAGAGAGCTTTGCGCAGTCCGTTACCGGCGCCGAGGGTGCCGAAGGCACGCAGGCATTTGTGCAAAAAAGACCGCCCAGCTGGGCTGACTAACCGCTTGCCCAAGGAATTCGCATGAGCGTCTTTAATTGCATACTGGTCGCCAACCGTGGCGAAATCGCCTGCCGCATTCTGCGCACCGTGCGCGATCTTGGCTATCGCAGCGTAGCGGTTTATTCCGCAGCCGACGGCGACAGCCACCACCTGCAGTTGGCCGATGAATCGCTGTGCATTGGTCCGGCGCAGGTCAACCAGTCCTATCTGAATATCCCGGCGATCATCGACGCCGCCAAGCGCACTGGCGCCGATGCCATTCATCCAGGCTACGGCTTTCTCTCGGAAAACGCCGAGTTCGCCGAGGCCTGCGCCCAGGCCAACATCTGCTTTATCGGCCCCTCAGTAAACGCCATCCGCTTGATGGGCAGCAAACGCCTGTCGAAGATTGCCATGCTCGCGGCGGGCGTACCCTGCATACCCGGTTATGAAGGTGCCGCTCAGGACGACGATACTCTGAGCAGCCAAGCGCAAGCTATTGGTTACCCGGTGATGATCAAGGCCAGTGCTGGCGGCGGCGGCCGTGGTATGCGCCTGGTCAGCGAACCGAGCGAGCTGCTACCGCAACTGCGCAGCGCCCGCTCCGAAGCCTTGGCGGCGTTCGGCAGTGACGAGCTGATTCTGGAGAAGGCCCTACTGCGCCCGCGCCATGTTGAGGTGCAGGTTTTTGGTGATCAGCAGGGCAACCTCGTGCATCTGGGCGAGCGCGATTGTTCGGTGCAGCGCCGCCACCAAAAAGTGATCGAAGAGGCGCCCTGCCCGGTCATGACCACTGAACTGCGCCAACGCATGTGCGAGGCAGCCCTGAAAGCCGCCGCCAGTGTTGACTACTGCGGTGCCGGCACAGTGGAATTTATGCTCGACGAGCGGGGTAATTTCTATTTTCTGGAGATGAATACCCGCCTGCAGGTTGAGCACCCGGTGACGGAAATGCTCACCGGTGTAGATCTGGTCGCCTGGCAGATCCGCGTCGCGCAAGGGCAAACGCTGCCGCTGCAACAGGCGCAAATAGCACTGCAAGGTCACGCCATCGAAGTGCGTTTGTACGCCGAAGACGCTACTCGCGGTTTCCTGCCCCAGACCGGACAAATCCGTTGCTGGCAGCCCGCTGACCTCCCCGGCGTACGCATAGATCACGGCCTGCAGCAAGGCCAGACCATCAGTCCCTTCTATGATCCACTGCTGGCCAAACTCATCGCCCACGGCAACTGCCGCGAAGCAGCCCGCCTGAAACTGATCCGCGCCCTGGAACAGTCGGTTTTGCTCGGCGTTGTCGCCAATCAACGCTTTCTGATCAACCTGTTGCACAGCACCGCCTTTACATCGGGTGAGGCCACAACCGCGCTGGTGACCGAGCTGTTCGCCGCAGACCCGAGTCTGTTACCACAACGGCCCTCTAGCAACGAACTGGCGATAGCCGCAGCCTTGCTTTACCAGCACTCCGCCCAGCGCTTCACGGTGGCTGGCTGGAGCAACAGCGCAAGTTTGCCCAGCCGCTATCTGCTTGAACATGCTGGTGAAGTGTATGCGGTGTACATCTCGCAGAAAGCCCCCGCTACTCCCGGCTTACTGCAGGCTTGCGTGGACGATCTACGGCTGGAACTCAAGCTGCCTGACCTCGACCAACCTCAATGCTGGATCGAACTGGAGGCTGTGCGTTATCCCCTGGCGTATCGAGTCGATGGCGACCAGCTCTGGCTCAAGGGCGATAACGGCAGCCTGGCATTGCGTAATGTCAGCCAACGGCCAGCCAACACCGCGCAGTCGTCCGATAGCGGGAACCTGTACGCGCCCATGGATGGCGCCATCGTCAGCATACTGGCCAGCGAAGGCGAGCAGGTCTGCCGCGGGCAGCTGTTGATGATCATGGAAGCGATGAAAATGGAGCATCAGCTCAAGGCCGGCTGCGATGGCGTGATTGCCAGCGTGGCGGTCAGCGCCGGCCAGCAGGTCCGCCACCGCCAGCGGTTAGTGGAAATCAGCCCATAGCGCTTTCACCAATAGTACTCGATAGATGCTGGCTATACAGGCGAATCCCGCTTGAATTGCCAAGCCAATGCAGTCAAATTGATATCATTCTTGGCGCCAAGAAAATACCACTCAGGTTTTTCCTCCGGCTGCCGACATAGTTTGCAGGATGTGTCAGGGCGCTAGACCCTTAATAAAAACAGCAGTTGGCCGCCGTATACTGGGAGGTTGTAAATGAATTTGTTGCGCCGGATAAAGATCAGTCAAAGGATCTGGTTGATTCTCATCGTTGCGCTGGCCAGCATGACATTGCTTGCCGTGGTCTCACTACTCAGTATGCGCGGGGAGTTTCGCCAAGCCGAGATTACCAAAGCGACGCATCTGGTGGAGAGTGCCCATGACATGATGGCGTATTTCCACAGCCTGGAAGTCAGTGGCGAATTGACCGGGGAACAGGCCCGCAAGCAGGCGCTCGCTGCATTGCGCGGGCTGCGCTATGACGATAAGGAATATTTCTGGGTCAACGACATGAACAACGTCATGATCATGCACCCCATGGCGCCGCAAACCGAAGGCATGGATCTGACCAACATCAACAGTGCCAACGGTGGTAGCAACGTTATTGTCGACATGGTCAATCTGGCGCGCACGCAAAGCACTGCATTTATTGAGTACACCTGGACCCGCCCCGGCCAGGAGCCAGGTGAAGATGTAGGCCAAGACAAGATCGCTGCTTTCAAGCACTTCAAGCCCTGGGATTACATGGTTGGCACCGGCATCTTTATCGAAGATATGGAAGCCAAGTTCCGCGATGAAGTGATCCGCCTGCTGTTGATTATCACCTTCATTACCGTGCTCATGGTCGCTATTCTGTTCGTCATTGGCCGCAGCATTTCCCAGCCGCTGAATCGCGTGGTTGAAGCCATGCGCGACATTGCCAGCGGCGAAGCCGACCTGACGCGCAAACTTGACGATGACGCCAGGGACGAGTTGTCCCTGCTGGCGCTGCACTTCAACAACTTCACCGCCAACCTGCGCGGCATCGTGCAGCAGTTGGGCGACAGTGCCCGGCAATTGATCAGCGCCGGCCAACAGCTGGACCAGATCAGCGACAATAGCCTGCGCGGCATGACCAGCCAATCCGAGCGCATGGAGCTGATGGCCACCGCCATCAACGAGATTACCTACGGCGTGCAGGACGTGGCGCAGAACGCCAACGCCGCCGCCCAGGAAGTGGAAAACGCCAATGAAGGGGCCAACAACGGACGCGTTCAGGTAGAAAAAACCATCGAGCAGATCCAGCACCTGTCAGGCAGCGTGAAGACTGCCGTGCAGCACATGCAAACCCTGTCCAGTGACGCCAACGAGATTACTTCGGTACTGGACGTGATCCGCAATATCGCCGAGCAAACCAATCTGTTGGCCTTGAATGCGGCTATCGAGGCAGCCCGTGCTGGGGAAATGGGTCGTGGCTTTGCCGTGGTCGCGGACGAAGTGCGCAATCTGGCCCAGCGCACGCAAAAATCCACCGAAGAAATTCATAACATGATCAACAAACTGCAGACCAACACCCAGGTGGTAGTCGACGTGATCAATCAGAGCGACAAGTATTCCGAGCAAAGCGTGGAGCAGGTCAATGCCGCCGGTGCTGCGCTGGAACAGATAGCCCAATCCATGCAGCAACTGGTCGCGCTGAACGCCTCCATCGCCAGCGCCACGACCCAGCAATCGACCGTAGTCGAAGACGTTAACCGCAACGTCACCGAAGCCGCCGAACTGGCCCGCGAAACCACCGAAGGCGCGCAACAAACCGCCGAAGCCAGCCAGCATCTGGCGCAACTGGGCAAGCAGATTGATGGGCTGGTCAGTCGCTTCCGGATTTAGATCCGGAAGCTTGAAGCTGGCTTTACAGCACCATCACTGCCAACCAGCCAAAAGCGATCAGCGGCAAGTTATAGTGCAGGAAGGTCGGCACCACGGTATCCCAGATGTGATTATGCTGGCCGTCCACATTCAGACCCGCGGTCGGGCCCAGAGTGGAATCCGAGGCCGGCGAGCCGGCATCGCCCAGGGCGGCGGCCGTGCCTACCAGCGCGACAATCGCCAGCGGGCTGAAGCCTAGCTGCATGGCCAGCGGCACATAGATCGCGGCGATGATCGGGATGGTCGAGAACGACGAGCCGATGCCCATGGTGATCAGCAAACCGACCAGCAGCATCAGCAGCGCGGCCAGGGCGCGGTTATCCCCGATGATGCCGGCGGAGCTGTCGACCAGCGTCTGAATTGACCCGGTGGCGCGCATCACCTCGGCAAAACCGGCGGCGGCAATCATGATAAAGCCGATCATCGCCATCATTTTCATGCCTTCGGTAAACACGTCATCCGCTTCACGCCAGCGCACCACCCCGGAGATGGAAAAAATCACAAAGCCGGCCAACGCGCCGATAATCATCGAATCCAGCCACAGTTGCACGGCAAAGGCGACCACCACTGCCACCAGGGCTACTGCCAGCGAGCGCGGGTTGTAACTTTTCTCCAGGCGTTCGACTTCTGCGATCGGCGTCACCGCATAGTCGCGCGGCCGCCGATAGCTGATAAACACCGCGACACCCAACCCCAGCAACATCCCCAGTGCCGGCAAGGCCATGGCCTGCATGACGTTGACGCCCTCTATCTCGCTGCCACTCTCGGCCACATTGGCGAGCAGAATGTCATTCAGAAAAATCCCGCCAAAGCCGACCGGCAAAAACATATAGGGGGTAATCAGTCCGAACGTCAGTACGCAGGCGACCAACCGACGATCCAGCTTGAGGCGCGCCATAACGAACAGCAGTGGCGGCACCAGCAGCGGAATAAAGGCGATATGGATCGGCAGAATATTCTGTGACGAGATCGCCACCGCCAGCACCACCAGCAGCAACAAAACCCGCAGCGTGCCCTGCCCTCCAGCCTGCTGGCGATTGACCAGGATCAGCGCCTTGTCAGCCAACGCATGTGCCAGACCGGACTTGGCAATGGCCACCGCGAAGGCGCCCAGGAGCGCATAGCTCAGCGCTACATTCGCGCCCTTGCCCAGGCCGCCCTGAAAGGCCTCCAAAGTGGCCTCAAGCCCCAAGCCACCCATCAACCCGCCAACCACCGCGCCGATGATCAACGCAACTACCACATGCACCCGGCACAGACTCAGGGCCAGCATCACCGCTACAGCGGCTATCACAGCGTTCATGATCCAGTTCTCGTATTAATGAAGGGAACGGCAATTGCCGAAGGGCGCGTACTCTGCCGCAACCCGGCCGAGCTGTCAAAAGAGCTCAATCAAAAGAGACCGGCCAAAAGACCTCGGTGAGAATCATTCGATATATTCGATCACCATTTTGCGCTATTGCCGAGCCATGCAGAGCGCTAGCATGACGCGCATCATTCATATAGAGGACAGCCCATGCTCAACATCGCCATCGTTGCCGGTAGCAGCCGTAGTAACAGCCAAACCGCAAAAGTTGCGCGCTTTATGCGCCAGTCGTTGATTTCCCAGCATCAGCTCGACGCCGATCAGGTCTCGGTAATCGATTTGGGCAACTACCCGTTGCCACTGTGGCCCGCAGAAGACACCGGCCCCTGGAGCATGTTTGAAAAACAACTGGCCAAGGCCGATGCGCTGGTGATTCTTGCGCCGGAGTGGCACGGCATGGCCTGCCCGGCGATCAAGAACTTCTTCCTTTATGCAACCAAGGCACAGCTGGCCCATAAGCCGGCGATGCTGGGCGGTATTTCCTCCGGCATTGGCGGCGCCTATCCGATCAGCGAGCTGCGTGCCTCCAGCTATAAGAATTGCCGGCTTTGCTACATCCCTGAGCACCTGATCGTGCGCAACGTGGAGAACGTCCTGAACATGCCCGAGCCGGTCGCCGAAGATGACCGCCGGATCCGCGCGCGCATGGACTACAACCTGGACATTCTGCTGCGCTACGCCCAGGCGCTCAAACCCCTGCGCGACGAAATAGATATGAGCAACCCGGACTTCGCCAACGGCATGTGATCCGATTCCAGCCCGTTCCGCTCGCGGACGGGCTGATCCCTACTAAAGTCTAACCCCTCTATATCGGTCGCCATTGATCCCGCTGCGCGCAACACCGAGCTGTCAAAAACAACCCTTTCGCCCCCAAGCCAATCAGGCGCTTGCGCCGAAGAACATCCCGAAATATGACAGTTCGACGAATGTCTTAGAGAGCATCTCCTGCTTAAGTGCTTTATTAGTTCCCGCGCCCGGGGAGCACCGGCCGGCACTTGATCACACCAGGAGAACAATAATGAAACATGTGAAAACTAGCACCCTGGCCGCAGCTGTGGCCCTTACTCTAGCAGCCCCCCTTGCCACCACAGCCAGTGCGGCTGGCTTTATCGAAGACACCAAGGCGACACTGCAACTGCGCAATTTCTACTTCAACCGTGACTTTCGCTCCACGCCACCTGGCGGTCGGTCAAAGGCAGAAGAATGGGCTCAGGGCTTTATCTTCCGCGGCGAGTCAGGCTACTCCCAAGGACCAGTTGGTCTCGGCTTGGATGTGTACGCCGCCGCTGGCTTGAAACTCTACTCCGAGGACGACACCGCAGGCACCGGGCTGCTACCCAACGCCTTTGGTGACGAAGGCCCGGACGGTTACAGCCACATAACCGGCACGGCCAAAGCCAAAGTCTCCAACACCGTGCTAAAAGTCGGCAATCTGTTCCCGGCGATTCCGATTGCCCAAGCCAGTGATATTCGTCTGCTGCCGCAAACCTATACCGGCGGCGCCCTGAGCATGGGCGAGATAGAGAACCTCGATGTACAAGCCGGTCAGTTGCGTCAGGTTAATTACCGCGCCAGCACCGACCGTGAAGACATCGGCTCAACAGTAGGCGGCACCTCCGACCGATTCAACTACCTGGGCGGTACTTACAAGTTCACCCAGAGCAACACCACGCTGGGCTTATGGCGTGGCGAGCTGGATGACGTCTATGAGCAGAATCTGCTCAACCTGATCCAGGGTTTCGATCTGGGCGCCTGGAAGCTGGGCGCCAACCTGGCCTACTTCGATACCAGCGACAACGGTAACCAGCCACTGAATATCGACCATAAAATGAAATCGGTAATGCTCTCAGCCGGCACCGGAGCACACATGTTCCGCCTGGGGTACCAGCACAGCGATGGCGACACGTCCTTCCCTTATCTGGCCGAGAACAACCCCTATATTGCCAACTATATCCAGATTCTGGACTTTGCCCGCGCGGATGAAAAATCCTGGCAGGCTCGCTACGACCTGGACTTCGCACGATATGGCATCCCTGGCCTGAAAGGTCTGGTGCGTTATGTCAGTGGCGACAATATCGATATGGGTGCGGCAGGCAATGGCAAAGAATGGGAGCGGGATATCGATTTCACCTACACCGTCCAGTCCGGGCCCCTGAAGAATGTGGCCCTGCAATGGCGTAACGCGATGGTGCGTTCCGACGTGGCTGGCAACCTTGATGAAAACCGTTTGATCGTCAATTACACCATTCCTTTGATGTAAGACTTAGATCGGCTGTACTTCCGCTGCACTAAAGCCCGAGCATTATGCTCGGGCTTTAGTGCACATGGGGTATGTAATAGCGCGACTGGCTCGGGCTGGCGTGCTGTGGCAATCCTTGTCGTGTGTGCCGACCCCTGACTAGGCCCCTCCAGGACACGCTCGGAACCATCCCTGGGGGCACATCCCTGTACGCTGACGGTCCTGGAGGAAGCCTAGTCAGAATCGGCAATCAAGCACCGAGTTGCTGCGAAGAAACCCTTTGTTTAGCTGAGCTGGTTTATTTCTTCCAGACAGCTCGGCAATATACGGGCGTCGGTAGCTGTTGCACGGACTACAACAAAACGTTAGACACAACAGCCGCGCACCATATAACAGCACAAACACAGATCCATGCACCAACGTGGCAACACCAAGCGCACCAACACAGAACATGCACCGCGTTGCTACAATGAAAAGCCCCGCTTTGAGCCTGCCCGATCGGCATCTTCAAGGCGCTTGGCTATAATATTGCATACGCCTACCCGCCCGCAGTTTCTTTCATCTGGAGTACGTTGTGTTAAATGGTCAACCCCTGCCTTTTTTTCAACCACTGATCGATACTGCCACCGGCCGCATTGCCGGTTACGAAGCCCTGGCCAGGCTGCGCGACGATGCAGGCAACATCACCAGCGCAGGCCCGTTATTTACCGACCCCAACGTCGACCCCCAAGACCTGCTCGAGCTTGACCGGACTATCAGGCGCATGGCGCTCGAAGCCTTCAGAGACAATCCCGACGGTTTTATCAGCATCAATATTTCACCCCTGTGGGTCAGCCAGCTGGAGCCAGGCGAACCACTACCCAGCCTGCAACTACTTGAGGAGATAGGCCTGCCACCCGAACAGGTCGTATTTGAAATAACCGAACTGCAAGGCGACATTCAGGATCTCAAGGATGCCGTTCGGCGTTACCGGGAAGCCGGTATTCGCATTGCCATAGACGATTTTGGCGCAGGCTACTCCATGCTTGATCGGGTTCTGGCGTTGGAGCCCGACATCCTTAAACTCGATATCCAGCTGTTTCGGCAGGCCGCCAGTGGCAATGGCAATAGCGGTGATTTCGTCAAGGCACTCGCATTGATGGCGGAGAAAAGTGGCTGCTGGATTATCGCCGAGGGGGTCGAGACCGAGCAGGAACTGCATTTTGCCTTGGAATGCGGCGCCCGCTACGTGCAGGGTTATCTGTTTGCCCGCCCCGCCGAGAACTTTCTGCCCGCAGACACAGTAAAAGCAGAATTCTCGCGAATGCGCGATGAATATGCCCTGGCCAAACTGGCAGAGCGTGCCAAACTAATGGAACTGCGCAAGACCCTGTCGCTGCTCTTTACCGAACTGAGACACTGGCTGGCCAAAGGTGGTAAACCCACCGATCTGCCTTCACCCAACGCCTATCCCTGGCTCCTGCGCTGCTTTCTCTGTGACGCACATGGCACGCAGATCTCGCCCAATTACGAGTGGAGCAACAATAGCTGGCGGGCCGATCCGCGCTATCTGGACCATAACTGGTCCTGGCGCCCCTACTTCTACCAGATCCTCGCTGAAGCCGGGCAGGACAGCCGAGTGATTCTATCCAATCGCTATCGCGACGCGACCACCAACCAGTATTGCATGACCTCCGGGCTCTTTATTGACAACAGCCGGCACCTGCTGCTGGTCGACATCGACACCGCCTTAATCTGATATCAGCTCTGCCAAGGCAGCACCACTGTTACTTTCAGGCCACCCAGAGTGGCCTTCCCCAACACCAGCTGGCCCCGGTAGACCTCGACCAGATCGCCAACAATGGCCAGCCCCAAACCCTGGCCATTAACGGTTTGATCCAGCCGCTGGCCGCGGCGCAGGATCCGCTCATGCTCGTCTTCCGAGACCCCAGGACCGTCGTCACTGACGCTCAGCGTCAACGCTTGCTGATCCAGGCTGCATTCAAAGTGCACCTCAGAACCGGCCCATTTGCAGGCGTTATCAAGCAGGTTGCCCAGCAGCTCAAGCATGTCTTCGCGCTCAAAAGGCCAATCCGTAGCGGCCCTGGGGTGCAGGGTGGTCTGCACATGAACCGCTTCGCCGTGAATGCGCTGAAGTGATTCAAGCAGCCAAGGCAGGTCTTCCTTCGCGTTGAAACGCCGCCCGGCCTGGCTTTCCGGCGCCAGCCTGGCGCGCTGCAGGGCGCGTTCCATCTGGGCTCGGATAGCGCCTAGCTGGGTCTCCAGCGCGCGTAACTTTTCATTGGACAAATCCCCTGCCGATTCGCGTAGCAGAGTTTCCAACACCGCCAACGGCGTCTTGAGCGCATGCCCCAGGTCCGCCTGCCCACTACGCGAGCGCTTGATGATCTGTTCGACCTGACGGCCCAGGTGATTGATCTCAGTCACCAGCGGCTGCAGCTCCTCAGGCACCTCTTCACTGAGCTGCAAGCGCTTGCCCACGTGCCACTCGGCCAGTTCCCTGCGGGCGCGCCGTAGAGGGCTTAGAGCGCGCCGCAACAACCACTGCTGCACCAATAGGCTGATCAGAATCGCCAGCACGCCCAACCCCCAGATCAACCAGCGGGTACGATCGAAGGCTTTGAGCAAGGGTAAATAATCGATCGCAACGCTGATCTGTACCGGTTGCTGAAGTAGCTCGTACTGGCCAGACCAGACCAGCAACTGCTGATTATCCGGGCCCGCCACCAGAGTGTTATGCAAGCCTTCAGCATCAAGCGGTAGGCGCGTATCCCACAGTGACCGCGACCGCCAGCGCTCCCCGGCGTCAATCACAAAATAGCGCCCTGAATAGAGCCTTTGATAGTCTGGATCGACGCGGGCGGCATCCAGATACGGGCCGTCAGGGCCCGGCCGCACTGCGCTCAACAGGCTATCGGTCTCGCGCTGCAACACCGTCGTAAGATAACCACGCAGTGCCTGATCGAATAGCCATACACTGCCCTGACCCACCAGCACCACCGTGACCAGCAAGATGGCAATCAAACCCAGGCCCAGTTGTCGGCCAATACTTCTCACTGGCCGACACCACAGAATATATAGCCCTGCCCGCGTCGGGTTTCTATGCTTTGCCTGCCGACCTTGCGCCGTAGGTGGTTGATCTGGACTTCAATCACATTGGAGTCGCGCTCACTTTCGTATTCATACAGGTGTTCGGCCAATCGTGTTTTGGACAGCAGCTGACCGGTGTGCAGCATGAAATAGCGCAACAACTTGAACTCAGTGGCAGACAGCTGCACGCTCGCTAGCCCGGCAGCCGAAACCTGCTGCCGGCTCTCATCCAGGGCCAACCCGCCAGCCCGCAGCAACGTCTGTGGCTCACGCCCATGGCTGCGCCGCAGCAGCGCCTGCACGCGCAGAAGCAGCTCTTCTGGATGGAAGGGTTTAACCAGATAATCATCAGCCCCGGCCCGCAGACCATCCACGCGCTCACTCCAATTGCTGCGTGCAGTGAGTATCAAGACCGGCAGCGCCACCGCCCCGGCCCGCCAGCGGGTCAGTATTTCCAACCCATCCATGCCCGGCAGCCCCAGATCCAGAATGCACAGATCATAAGGCTCCTGCTCGCCGAGAATCAGCGCATCACGGCCATCCGTGCGCCAGTCCACCGCATAACCCGCGTCCTTGAGCACAGCACACAGACTGTCCGCCAGCTCGACGCTGTCTTCCACCAATAACAGACGCATCAATCGTCCTCGTCAACATCCAGCAGTTTGCCTGTCACCGCATCGTATTCCAGCTCCAGCACGCGACGCGTCTCTGTCACGATCTCCAGCTCATACACGTAGCGTCCGTCATCCCACTCCAACTCCGCCTCGAGAAAGCGCCCAGGGAAACGCTCGAGCGCATCGTCGATAAATGTCTGTAACGGCTGAATCACCCCCTGCTCAACCAGATACAGGGCTTCATCCTGGTCAATATCTCGACCTGCATAGGAAGAAGCACTCCAGCCAATCAGTAGCGCTATCAGCGGCCAACACAAAAAGCCGCACGAGGCGGCTTTCTGGTAGGGCACATGAAGATCAGCTGTCTTTTTCATTCTTGAGAATTTCAGCATTGGTCGCATCCATATCAATATCCCATTCAGCACCTTGCGCGTCGCGGATTTCAATCTTGTAAATATAGCGGCCATACTCCTGTTCCAACTCAGTATCAGTAATGGTGCCAGCGCGCGCTTCCAGCGCCTTCTCATTGAGCTTTTCGAAGGACTGAATGGTACCAGCCTGAATCAGCGCTTGAGCCTCGTCGATACGTACATCGTCAGCCAGAACAGCGGCGCTACCCAGGGTCAGAACAGCAGCGCAGGACATTGCGATAAGATTTTTCATACTATAGATCTCCGTTGTTTGAGTACGCTTGTATCCTATAGCGCCAAGCTGAAGCCAAACTTAAAAACGGAAACCGCTATAGCAACCGGTTGCATCAAGGATAACGTATGACTGCCATACACATTGCATCGCCCGCACTGGAACTGCGCGCTGGTCATCAGGCACTGGTGCATATCCGTGAACACGGGTTGCTGCCCGCCGACGTACATATGATACCCGGGGCGGCCGGGGGGCCCAAAGCGTTAGGTATCCAAGGCCTGGATCTGGCCCTGTTCGGTGATTGGCTGCCGCGCACGCCACAACCACGCAGCTTGATTGGAGCATCAATAGGGAGTTGGCGCTTCGCCAGTGCCTGCTTGCCTGACCCGGTTGCCGGCCTGCGTAAACTAGGTGAGCTCTATACCGCCATGCAGTTTGCCAAGGGCGTTAACATGGCGCAGATCAGTCAGCGTTGCGGCGCCATGCTCGATGAGCTGTTGGGCGACCAGACGCAAAGCATCCTCGGCAACCCTCAGTATCATCTGAATGTGATGGTGGTCAAAAGCCTGGGTCTATTGCAACACGATACGCGCTCACGATTGAGTATGGGTCTTGGTGGCGTCATAGGGGCCAACTTGCTGGGCCGTCGTCATCTGAAACGCTATTTCGAGCGTGTCATCCTGCACGACCCGCGCCTGCGCCCGCCATTGGCCGAACTACTGGATTTCCCCAGTGCCCACGTGACGCTCAATGCCAGCAACCTGCGCGCGGCATTGATGGCCTCTGGCGCCATCCCCTGGGTAATGCAAGGGGTCCGTGACATACCTGGCGCGAGCACAGGTATGTACCGTGATGGCGGGCTGCTGGACTACCACCTTGACCTGCCCTACCAGGCGCCCGGCGTAGTCCTCTACCCGCATTTTCTCAACCGGGTCGTACCTGGCTGGTTTGACAAGGGCCTGCCCTGGCGGCGCGGCAATCTCGAACAGCTGAAAAACGTATTGCTGTTGTCCCCGTCGCGCGATTATCTGGCAAAATTGCCCTTTGGCAAGCTACCCGATCGGCGGGATTACTCGCGTTTTGTTGGCGATGATGCCAGCAGGCAGCGCTACTGGCGCACCGCCATGGCCGAAAGCCAACGCTTGGGTGATGAGTTTCTTCAACTGGCAGACTCGGGACGGCTCCATGAACACATCAAACCGCTCTAATCCGTCAGGCCGTCCCCTCGCAGACCCAGTTGCCAGCGCCGTTAGCATTAACCACGCCGACCTGACTGCATGATCCGCCACCTCGCGCTACCCAGAGATAGCCGGCATGCATTGGATGATGCGCTGATCCTCGCGCGTCTGGCGATTGCCTATGCGCTGCTGGCGCTATTCAGCCATCATGCCGCCGCACAACTGATGCACTGGAGCGGCATTCGCTGGCATATCGATACCCAATTCCTGTTGCTGGATGCCCTGTTTGCCGGTCTGGTCATCCTTGGCAGCCTGGTGATTGGCTGGTTGCTGACACCCCGCGAGCCTTGGCCTTGGCTGTTCGGTCGGGGGCTATCCGGGCCGGGCCTGGTGTTGGCCGGATTGGCCGCGTCAGGCCTGGTTCTGGGCGCCGACCCACTGGCCGGGTGGCTGGACATTCGGCTGCCCAGCGCGCTGGAAGCCGAATCGCCTCGCCTGCCACAAGCTATTACCCCGCTATTGGATCTGCCCAGGCCACGGCTGCTCGCCGGCTTGTTTATCGCCATTCTCTGGGTACCACTGGCCGAAGAGATCGTCTTTCGTGGTTGGCTATTCAAGGCGCTGCAACGCACCCGCCCGGGCGTATGGCTGGCACTGCCAGTCACAACTTTTATCTTCGCCATGATGCACAGCTTTTACAGCCCCGGCGGCGTGCTGATCATCGCGTTGCTCGGTGCGCTACTTGGCTGGTTGCGTTGGCGCTATGACCAGCTCGCCCTGTGCGTAATTACCCACGCCCTGTATAACGGCCTAACCCTGTTGCTTGTTGCCCTGGATTACTGATGACTGATCTCACCGCTAGCTCACAACATGACTGCCCACTGTGTGCTACCCCCTCAGCCGGGTTCCATGACGACGGCAAACGGCCTTATTTCCAGTGCCCTTGCTGTGATCTGGTGCATGTTCCGCGCGCTTGGCAACTGGACAGTAAAGAGGAAAAGGCCGTCTATGACCAACATGAAAATCATGTTCAGGACCCAGGCTACCGAGCCTTTCTGGCGCGCCTGGCCGAGCCGCTGCTTGAACGCTTAGCCGCCCGCAGTCACGGCCTTGATTTTGGTTGTGGCCCAGGCCCTGCTCTGGCCGCGATGCTGCGCGAACAGGGCCATCAGGTTGCCCTATACGATCTGTATTACGCCCCGCACGAAGAAGTATTCAAGCAACAGTGGGATTTCATAACCGCGACCGAAGTGGTCGAGCACCTGGGCCAGCCCAGGGTAGAGCTTGAGCGCCTGTGGCAGTGCCTGAAGATCGGCGGCTGGCTAGCCATAATGACCAAACGGGTAACCAGCCCACAGGCCTTTACCACTTGGCATTACAAGAATGACCCAACGCACATCAGCTTTTTCAGCGCAAGCACCTTCCATTGGCTAGCCGCGCATTGGCAGGCCGAGCTGAACATAGTCGCCAATGACGTAGTGATATTCCGCAAACAGGTCTAGGTAGGCAAAGAATGGCTGCTTGTGGCAGTTGGGGCTGGATTACTTGAGTACGCGGCGGGCGCCGGTGTAAGTACGTTGCCAGAAATTACTCTGCATATCGTCGACCCGGACTTTGCCGCCGCTGCTGGGCGCATGCAGAAAGCGACCGTCACCGACATAAATACCCGCATGATCGACCCGCTTGCCGCCGTTCATCGCAAACAGCACCAGATCCCCCGGCTGCAGTGAGCCCACCGGCGGATTTTTCGCTGCCAGCGCATTCAGGCCTGCAGTGGTCCGCGGTAAAGACATGCCCACCGCCTGCTGATACACATATTTGATCAGACCGCTGCAATCAAACCCGGTCTCCGGGCTGCTGCCACCATAGCGGTATGGCGTACCGACCAGACCAATGGCGTGGAACACAATATCCTCATTCACCGGCGGCAGCGTGCGTACCGAGGGGGCATGGGTGGAATAGGTTTTGGAGGGTGAAACTGTGCGGGAAACGGAAGTGGATGCGGATCTCGCTGCCGGGGCGTGCATGCCCTCTGAGCCCTGCCTGGGCGCGCTGGAGCAACCTGCCAGCAAGGCAAGCAACACCACAGAAATGAGCACGCGAACCTGCATAGGAGTTACCAGCCAGTGTGACAATGCTTGAACCTTGCCGTGCAAGCCCATGATAGTCAAGTTATTTACACCAACAACCGGCATATTCAATGATTGCTGGTGCTGGCTAACATGACTGACAACTGGCACATCGGCCGGCCGCTTTGCTCATGCAGAACATTGAAATAGGCCTGGGTCGCGGCCAGATCGCGCTGGCTGGTTGGTGTTTTTTCGACAATTTTCTGCGCCTTCAGCGCCGCTGCCACGTCATCGGTGACCACAAATGTATCTTTGCCGATCATGCGTAAAAAACGCGGCGCAGAGAGTCCGCCAAGCTGATTGCCGTGTTTGCTCAGGCGCCGCCAAAGTCCAGTGATCTCGGTTACCGGCCAGTCTGCAATCAGGTTGCCGACACTGCCGTGCTCGGCCCGGATATCCAATAACATCTGCGCGTTGCGCGGCACACTGCGCAGTTTGCCCAAATGTCGAATCAAGCGCGCGTCCTGCATCAACCGTTCAATATGCTCGCCCCCCATCAGCACTACTTTATCGGGATCAAAACCAAAGAAGGCTTCCTCGAAAGCAGGCCACTTGGCATCCACCAGGCTATGCTTCAAACCGGCGCGAAAAACCCGCAGAGCCAGGGTGGAAAGGTAGCGGTCGTCCGTGATGTTGCGCAGTTCTTCCGAGCTGCGCGGCTGCGGCAACCGGGCTTCCAAAGCCGCAGCAGAGCCAAAGCGATTCAGGCAGAACTCGTGTAACCAGCGATAGTCGCGCATCTTGGCTCCTGGCCGGGTCAGTTCTGGGTCAATCAAGGGTCATCCCAGGTTCATTAACGAAAACAGCCGGGGCGTCGCCGAGTCATCAACCCGCAAACCGGCGAAATCAAACAGCTGAGTATCCGCCAGCTGGGACGGGTGCACATGGCGTAAGGAGCGGAAGATACTCTCGATCCGCCCCGGGTTTTCCTGCTCCCAGCCCTGCAGCATTTGTTTGATCACCTTGCGCTGGAGATTTTCCTGCGAGCCGCACAGATTGCAAGGAATGATCGGGAATGCCTGCATCCGGGCATAGGCGGCGATGTCTTTCTCATTGCAATAGGCCAACGGCCTGATTACCACGTTACGGCCATCATCGGAGCGCAATTTAGGCGGCATGGCTTTGAGACTGCCACCGTGGAACATATTGAGGAAAAAGGTTTCGACGATGTCATCGCGATGGTGCCCGAGCGCCAATCGATTTGCGCCGATCTCGTCGGCATAGGTATATAAATTACCCCGGCGCAGGCGTGAGCACAGCGAGCAAGTGGTCTTGCCTTCAGGCACTTTCTCCATGACGATCGAGTAAGTGTCACGTTCCAGGATGTGGTATTCCACCCCCAACGCCTGCAGATAGGCGGGCAGCACCTCCTCGGGAAAACCCGGCTGCTTTTGATCAAGGTTAACCGCCACCAGGTCAAAACGGATGGGCGCGACTTTCTGCAGGTGCAGCAGCATGTCCAGCATGGTGTAACTGTCTTTGCCGCCGGACAGGCAGACCATCACCTTGTCGCCGTCTTCGATCATGTTGTAATCGGTTACCGCTTCAGCCGTCTGGCGGCGCAGGCGCTTTTGCAGCTTGTTCTGGTTAACACTCATGCTGGCCATAGCAACTCCGGCGAGAAAAACCGCTATTTTAGCCGGAAATGGCTGCGCTAAAAAACAAAACCCCCTGCCGATCTTTCAACCGGCAAGGGGCTTTGACACACCAAAGGGTTAGCGGGCGTCGCTAGCGGACGTAAATAGGACCAACGCCCATCCCCCAGAAAATAACCGACGTAGCGATCATCGCGACCAGGACCACCAGGCCCACAGCAAGGATCGAACTGGAGAACATAAAGCCCTCCTCAGGGGGAATATCCATAAAAATGGGAATGCCCTGGTACAGCAGGTAAACGGTGTAGCAGATCGCCGCAGTACCCACCAGCATACCCAGCCATAGGCTTGGATACAGTGCAGCGATGCCAGCAATAAACAGCGGTGTAGCCGTGTACGCGGCGAAAACAATGCAATCACTTAGCGAGGGGCTGGAGTCGTAGGTGCGGGCCATCCAGTGAATGAAGGCCCCCATCACCGCCACGCCTGCCAGCATGGCCAGATAAGACAGCACCGTCATGGACAGGGCGCTGGCTGTGGTCAGCTTGACCGCCTCGGTAGTGCCGATTGCCCAACCGATTTGCGTGGTGCCGATATAAGCAGACACTGCCGGAATAGCAGCAAGGAACAGCACATGAGTGAGATACATGTGGCCTATGGTTTCTTCTTCACCCTTGATCTCTTTCCATTCCTGATCAGGATGGGTGAACAGCCCCACTACGTGATGAATCATGGTCATTTCTCCGGAATTATTATTCATTCCCGCTATCCTGGCATTGCTCAACACCCATAAAGGCGTGACGATAAAAGAGCGACGCCGGCAGCGGGTGTCTGGGTGCGACGTTTTGCCACATTCCCTTGGCTTCGACTATAGACAAGTTTGCAGGCCAAGTGCGCCAATCTCTTAGAGCAATTGGCGACTTCAATACCTTCCGTAATAGCGTTGGAGTATTAATAAAGCCGCGTTTATCGATTGCACCTGCCCAGTATCACCCCCGCGGTCAGGGTGATGCTCACTGACCAGAGCCCGGTAGCGTTGCTTTATCTGCCGCGCAGTCACCGGCTCGGCAACGCCAAACAGCGCAAGCGCCTCGTCCACCTCATCACGAGCCACGGCAAAGGGGCCCTGACGGTAGCCCTGGAGCAAGCGCTCGACGTCTTCGCTATGCGTGCTGGCCCACTGCGCCCAATCCAGATAATAGCTGCGCAACGGATCAGGCAACCGTACACCCTCTGGCCCGCTTTGACGCCGCAGCAAGCGAATACGCATGGCATGCACCTCAAGCTCCTGCTGCTGTGCAAGCAGCCGATCAGATAACCGATAGAGCGCATGGAACAGCAGAAAATGCGTCTGGAATAACTGTAGCGGGTCACGCAGGGCGTCTGGTGCGGCAAACAGCGAATCGGGAAAGGCCTGCGCCAGCGCCCGAATCAGCGAAAACTCATCAAGGCCTGCGGGATGCTCCGCCAGGGTGGCCTGCACAAATAGCTCGAAGCCATCCGGCAGCAAATCGTCAGGTAATAATCGGCTCATGCCGACAGTGTAATCCATCATGGCAGTCCACCCCAGCCGTCGCCGCGCACAACCGGGCATCACAAAAACGACATCAAAACGCCATCAACCTGTCATGACAAGCCCCTATCAATGTCACCACCTGAAATAAAATCAAGGACTTTGATATGAACAAATGGGTACTTACCGCCACAGCAGCGGCACTACTGGCCGCCATGGCCGGCTGTAACTCGGGCAGCAGCAGCGACGATGCCGACGAGCCGACCCCCCCCTCCCCACCCCCGG
>TARA_R110002051_G_scaffold144694_2_pt1 | contig 190182 bp, 173 predicted proteins | sample TARA_R110002051 | Tara Oceans TARA_R110002051 (sample SAMEA4397023) | marine metagenome | biome: Polar Biome; feature: [MES] marine water layer (ENVO:01000295) within the mesopelagic zone...; material: water (ENVO:00002006), including particulate matter (ENVO:01000060) such...
GTCGACAGCGCCAACATGTGGTTGCAGGACGCCATGCAAGAACAGGATGACAAGTATGAGCTGGCCAGCGTCGGGATCGGTGCGCGGGCTGAGGTGACGAGCTGGCTGCACGGCAGCTTTGATTTGGGCTATCCGCTGGTCGATGGGCCTGAGACTGAGAGACATGACGCACATGCGCATTTCAGCCTGACGGCAAGCTTCTAATAACGCAGGTGCCTGCGCACCTCCATACCAATACTGGATCGTTTCGGAGTGCTAGAACATGCAACGCCTTTTGATGATTTTCCTTGTGTGCGTGAGTACCTTGTTGCCCTCGGTCGCACATGCCTGGTGGCAGCAGGACTGGGAGTACCGCAAGCAGATTAGCATTGATACCACCGCCGAAGGGGGCGCGATCAATGAGCGGGTAGGGCGCGTGCCCCTGCTGGTACGCCTGCACACCGGCAATTTCCAGTTTGATGGTATGCAGGACAACGGCGGCGATATTCGCTTTGTGCTCGCCGATGATCAGACCGTACTGAATCACCAGATGGAAAGTTTCGACCCGCTGATGGGTATGGCCCAGATCTGGGTTGATGTGCCGGCGGTAGAAGCTGCCCAGCTGCAAGATATCTGGATGTACTACGGCAACCCGGACGCACCGGCCACCTCCAACGGCCAGGTGACTTTCGATCCGGACTATACCCTGGTCTATCACTTTGAAGGGTCAGCTGGCGTACCGGCGCGTGATACCACCGCCTACAGCAACCAGTCACAAACCTCGGTGGTGGCGTTGACCGATGGTGTGGTGGGACGTGCTGCTCAATTTACCGGTGGCGAACCGTTGATGCTGCCCGCCAGCCCATCGCTGGCGGTACCTGCAGCTGGTGCCTTTACCTTCAGTGCCTGGGTGCGGGCGGATCAACCTGCCGGTGAGCAGTTGATTTATGCCCGTCGTGATGCAGGCAATGCGTTGTTGATCGGTCTGAATCAGGGCATTCCCTTTGTTGAAGTGAATGGTCAGCGCAGCAGTCAGGGCCAGCCGATGACCGCCGGTCAATGGCAGCATCTGGCGGTGACTGCCAGTGCCGAGCAACTGGTGTTGTACGTTAACGGACGTGAGACCAGCAGCCTGGCTGCCACCTTGCCGCCGCTGAGCACAGTAACGGCCATTGGTGGCGATATTCCCGGCTTTACCGCCAGCGCAGCGCCTGGAGCAGAGGCTGCGGTGGATGAAACAACCGAGGGTGTAGTGAGTGTAGAGACGGTAGCCAGCTCTCCATACACCGCTTTTGTCGGGGCTATCGACGAAATCCGCCTGTCCAAGACGGCGCGCCCCGCCGCTCTGCTGCAGGCTGACTTCCTCGCTCAGGGCTCCGATTCGCGTCTGGTGACCCATGGTGTGGACGAGCAGCAATCAGGCATCAATTTCGGCGGCCTGGGCTTTCTGTTCAATGCGGTGCCATTCGATGCCTGGATCATTCTCGCGATCCTGGCGTTCATGATGGTGCAGACCTGGATCATCATGTATCGCAAGAACCGTCGTGTGACCCGGATGGCAAGGGCCAACGAAGAATTCCGTCAGGTGTTCTCGCAGGTTGGTACCCGTCTGGAGTCGCTCATGGATGACCGTGAGCTGGCCAACCGTGTGCAGGATTCGTCTACTTGGCGCTTATATCAGGTCGGTATCAATGAAGTGCGTACCCGCCGATCTCAGCAGGGTGCCAATACTCTGTCCGCCAGCACTCTGGATTCGATAAGTGTTTCGTTGGATGGTGCTCGTACTCTGGAAAATCGCCAGCTCGCGTCCCAGCTGGGCATTCTGTCCAACGCCATTGCCGGTGGGCCGTATATCGGTCTGCTCGGCACTGTGCTGGGGATCATGGTGGTGTTCCTCGGTACCGCCATGGCCGGTGACGTCAATATCAACGCGATTGCTCCAGGTATGGCGGCGGCACTGCTGGCAACTGCTGCGGGCCTGTTCGTCGCGATTCCTGCGCTGTTTGGCTACAACCGCCTGACCGGGCGTAACCGCGAAGTAAGCCAGGACATGCGCATGTTCGTCGATGAGTTCATTACCCGTCTGTCGGAGGCTTACGGCGAAGCCAGTCAGAGCGTCTCGCCTCAGGTCAAGCACAGTCCAGAGCAGATCCCTGCGTGAGGAGAACGACATGGCATCGATAAGACGCTCCATGGAAGACGACGATGTTGATGCGCCGGTAGATGGCATCAATATCACGCCGCTGGTAGACGTGCTGATGGTGGTACTGGTGATGTTCATTCTCACCGCTACCGCCCAGGTATCGGGTATTCAGGTTGATCTGCCCAAGGCCAGTTCAACGGTGTCGTTGGTACAGCCGAAATCCAAGGCCATTTCGGTGAATGACAACGGCCAGGTGTTCCTGGATGCGTACCCGGTCACTTTGCCTGAGTTGGAAGACCGCCTGCGTACCGAAAAAGCCTTGAATCCGGACTTTCCCGTCATCCTGCGCGGCGACTCGCTGGTGCAGTACCAGAAGGTGGTCGAAGTGCTCGATCTGTTGCGCCGCCTTGAGCTGACGCAAGTCGGTCTGGTCACGGGCAAGCCCAATTAACACTGAATTGTAAGTGACAGGGAACACCATGCCGTTGCATTCACCGCAATCAGACAGACCCGGCCCCAAACGGCCATTGCTGGGATATATCAAGATAGGTGCCGGCGTGCTGGTCGTGGCCGGGCTGGCCTGGCTGGTATGGGAGTGGGCCAACAGCACCAGTGCGGTGCGCCGGGAAGTGCCCCAGACGCCGATGATCATACCGCTGCCGCCACCTCCACCGCCGCCGCCGGAACCGGAGAAGGTTCCGGAGCCGGAAGAGCCGGAGGAGATAGTGGAGCCGGAGCCAGAGCCGGAACCCACACCGGTGGAAGAACCGCTACCGGATGACCAGGAGCCGACGCCGGCAGATGACCAGGCCGAGGCCATGGAAATCGATGGTGAGGCTCAGGCCGGAGGCGATGCATTCAATATTGCTGCCGGTTCAGGACGGGGCATGGCCGGGTCAGGCGCTGGCCGGGCTGGGAATGCCACTTATGGGCAGTATCTGGCGCATAACTTTCAGCGAATTCTGCGTGAGAACGATGAGACTCGCCACTTGACTTTTCGATTGCAGGCCAATCTGTGGCTGAACGAAGCCGGTCAGGTAACCCGCGTTGAATTGCTCAGGTCCAGCGGTGATTCAGAGCTGGACGACAAGGTGATTGCTGCGCTGCGTACAGCTCCGGCCATGGAGCAACGCCCACCCGCATCCTTGAATTTGCCTGTGCATGTGTCTTTGCAGGGCAGGCGCCCAAGTTAACAGCGACCAACTATCCATTTATTGATCAGCCTTTATCAGGAGCAGTGCGAAAATGAATTTTCAACCCAATCGACTGGCCGCTGTTGTCGCCGTCACCTTGGCATTGTCCGCTGGACACAGTATGGCCCAGGCGCCGTCGGAGAACGCCACCATAAACCTGATTCGTCTGCTGGTGCAGCAGGGCGTATTGCCGGCCGAGCAGGCTGAGGCGCTGGTGCAGCAGGCTGAGCAGGAAGCGCTGCAGGCGCGTCAACAGAGCGGAGCTGTTGCTGGTGGTGTAGCCGCCGTAGCAGGGGACGTGCGGGTTCCTTATATTCCAGAGACTGTGCGCGACCAGATCCGTGATGAGGTCAAGACCGAGGTTATCGCTCAGGCCAAATCAGAAAACTGGGCGACGCCTAATACCTTCCCTGACTGGGTGTCGCGGATCAAGGTTGATGGTGATGTGCGGATACGCAACGAATCGCGCTTTTTCGATAGCTCCAATAGTTCGGAGATCATCGATTATCACGATATGAACCTGGGTGGCCCATATGACGTCAATACCAACACTCAGACGCAACTGCCGCCTATCCTGAATACTCGTGAAGACCGCAAGAATCGCTTTCGTATCCGTGCCCGACTGGGCATTACTGCTGCCCTGACTGATCAATGGTCTGCAGGGGTGCGCCTTGCCAGTGGCAGTGATGATAGTCCGGTGTCCACCACCCAAACCCTGGGCGGCGGCATGAGCAAGAAGGATATCTGGCTGGATCAGACCTGGCTGCGCTGGCAATCAGACAGGGGCGACAATGTCACCCTGGGGCGTGCCTCCAACCCGTTTGTGTCCACCGATATGCTGTATTCCAATGATCTGAATTTTGACGGCGTGTCTGCCAGCATTGCACCCATCGAAGTGGCTGACAACTTCTCACTATTCGGCACAGTAGGTGCCTTTGCGCTGGAATACGGTTCGGATTCCTGGCCTTCCAGCAGCACGGAGAAGGGCGAGAGCGAAGACAAATGGCTGTTTGGCGGCCAGCTCGGTGCGCAGTGGAAGTTCAACAACCAGGATCAGTTACGCAGCACGCTGGCCTATTATCATTTCGACAATATTGAGGGGCAGCGCTCCTCGGAGTGCAGTCTGTATACGGGCGACGTTGCCTGTGATACCGACTGGTCACGACCAGAGTTCATGCAGAAGGGCAACTCGCTATTCCTGCTGCGAAACATTGCGCTGGATCCGAGCGATCCGGCCCATACACCGCTACCCCAATACGTGGGCTTGGCCTCTGAATTCAACGTACTTGACCTGAACATGATCTGGGATACCTCGGTATTCAATAATCTCAGGATGCGTCTGCATGGCAACTACATCGTCAATCTGGCTTACGACGAGAGCGATATGTGGAAGCGTTCGCAGGGTCAGATCATTAATAACTTCGATGATGATGGTGAGCATGAAAGTGGGGATAGCGCCTGGATGCTTCATGCCACCCTGGGCAATGCGTTGGACCGTTTACAAAAGGGAGATTGGAATATGTTTGCCGGCTATAAGTACATCGAGCCCGATGCCCTGCCGGATGCCTACAACGACTCCAGCTTCCACCTCGGGGGTACCAACGCGAAAGGGTATTACCTGGGTGGTTCTTACGGCTTGGACGAGAACGTATATGCCCTTGGCCGTTGGATCAGCACCGATGAGGTCTATGGCTCGCCACTGTCCATCAACCTCTTACAGGTTGAGCTCAATGCCCGTTTCTAACCATTGTCAGTACCTGCGTGGAGACATGACATGAACGACACCACTTATCCGAAGGGCAGACGGATGAACAGCACTGCCCCTTGGCTACTGACCTTGGTGCTGAGCAGCGGTTTGCTGCTGCCGGCCCTTGGTCAGGCTCAGGAACAGAGCATGGAAGAGCGCTTGCGCACTCAGCTGCGAATGACCACTCAGCAATTACAGCAGCTGCAATCGGAACAGGCGCAGATGCAGGCCGCCAGTATCAATGCAGAAGCCCAGCGTGATGCGGCGCTGGCGAACGTCAAGCAGCTGGAGGCCCAATTGCAGAAGGCCCGAGGCCAGTCAGAGACCCTGCAGAAGCAGAAGGAAACCGTTCAGGCCCAGGTCAGGGAAAGCCGGCAGCAGACCGGCGAAGTCCAGCAGGCCTACGACGAGCTTGTGATGGTGGCGCGTAACACGGAAGCCGAACGCGTAGCGTTGCAGGCCAGCCTGAATGAGCGTGACACCGAGCTGGCGTCCTGCACTGTAAAGAACCAGCAGCTGTTTGAGGTGGGCAAGGAGATGCTCGCGTCGCTTGAAGAGGTCAGCACCGGCAAGGTCTTGCAACTGCGCCAACCATTCGCGGCCAGCGGGCGGGTCAAGTTCGAGGAAATGGCGCAGATCCATGGCGACAAGCTATATGGCGGTCGGGTAGACGCCCGTAATGCATCGGGTGTCAGCGCTCAGTAGCAACAAGTAGCACCAGCCAAATGACTTTATAAAGAGAGAGTAATTAAATGAGTAATGAATCAGCGCTTTTCGAAAGCATGGATATCGCCCAACTGAGCGCGATGCTACAGAACGCCGGCTACCGTTCTACCGAAGTGGACCAGAACGGGTTGGTACAGCTGCTGAGCGCCAGCCAGGGCATCGGTTTTGTCCTGCGCCCTGGCAATCCGGGCGAGGAGCCCGGGCAAGTGGTTGATTTCACGCTGAGTTGCGCTTTACAGATTCAAAATGGGCTGCCTGCCAATCTGGTAAGCGAATGGAATCGCATCAAGCGGTTTTCCCGTTTGTCCGAACAGGGTGATTTCCTGGTGCTGACGAAGGACGTTGTCGTGGCCGGCGGGGTCAGTGAGCGCTACCTGCGAGCCAATATGGAGTTATGGGATCGCCTGCTGCAGGACTATGTGCTGTTTCTGCGAAACTTCAGTCGCGTTAACGCACAAGCACCTGTATCAACATCCTCCGTCGAGTTGGAACAAGCAGAGTCGGAACAGGCGGATATCAATTTGTCGGCCGAACAGCAAGCCTGACACCTGTGGATGAGTGGCCCGGTATGCCGGGCCGTAGCTTGGATAGTCAGAGAGTAACCCATGAAAACACGCAATCTGGTTCTGGCATTGGTGGCCGTCGGTGTGGTGGTTGCAATTTATCTGATGGATGACTCTTCGTCCTCCGCTGATGCTATTACGCATGATGTTAAATCCGTCCAGGCCAAGGATGGGGCTGGTGCTGCATCAGACTCCAATTCCGTTGCGAGTCTGGGCAGCGTCAGCATCGAGTCCGACGCGGTGAGCGACTGGCTGGCAAGCCTGCCGGCCGGTATGCGCAGTGCCTTGCAGCAGAATCGGGACCCGCTGGACCAGTGGCTGCGTAATCAACTGACTGAAAAAGCCCTGTTCGCTGAGGCCCAGGCGCAGGAGTGGAGCGAGCGCCCCGAGGTGGCCCGTGCGATTGAATTGGCGACCCGCGAGATCGTACTACGTAGTTATCTGGACTCGGTCAGTCAGCCGGCGGAGGACTATCCGGTTGCAGCGGACATGGCTGCTGCTTATGAGCAGAACAAGGATCAACTGCTCATTCCGGCCCGCTACCAAGTGCGCCAGATCTATTTGGCTGCGCCTGCCAATGACGAAGCAGCTGTTGCGGCGGCCCGTAAGCAGGCCAGCAAGCTAGTTGATCAGGCTAAGGCGAAGGGGGCTGATTTTTCCGCGTTAGCGCGTGCGCATTCCAACGATGTCAGATCTGCTGCACTGGGTGGCGATATCGGTTCGCTGCCGTTGGCACAACTGGTGCCGGAAGTACGGCCAGTGGTGGCCGGGATGAAGCAAGGTGAGGTGTCGGGTCCGGTACAGACCGCAACCGGTTTGCACATCCTCAAGCTGGAAGCCGTTGAAGAGGCGCGCAATGCCAGCCTCGAAGAAGTCGATGCCCAATTGCGCCAGGCACTGCGTCAGCAACGCCAAGGCGAGGTTGCTCAAGCGTATGTGGAGCGGGTGATGTCATCCTCGACCCTGAGCATCGATGGTGCCCAACTGACCCAGTTGCTTGAGTAACGTGTAAAGGAGAGAGGACATGAGTATGCAGAAGCAACTGCCTCGTTGGAGGCGTTTTCTGACGCTTCTGGGTTTTATGGGCAGCGCCGCGGCGGCCTCCACAATGCCAGCTGACACGACAGCAGACCTACCGTCGCTTTACTGGGACGCGTATGCCCGTTACGCCGGGACCGTTTTTCAGAGCTATATGGACGCGGATACTGACGTGAACGTGCGGTTTCATCAATTTCTTCATCAGTTGGCTGAAGGCGTTGGTCGACCACTTGAAACACTGACGCTACGCATCTGGCTGGATGAGCAGGGCAATATTGTCAGGCTGTCCGCACCCAATTTAGGCGACGCCCAGGCGGATCAGGATCTCACGCAGATCCTCATGTCAAAGCCCATGCCCGCAGCGCCACCCGCCGACATGCCCATGCCGCTGCTGCTTAGCCTGCAACTGCTGCAGAAGGTATGACGCCGTGTTCCTGTCAGACGGTTGCAGCGAGAATTATCAGGGTGGGGTGGCCTTGAGGTGAGTACGGGCAGCGACTCAGGACTCGGGGATATCTCACCCAAACTGGCTGCACTGTTGAGAACGCAGTTGTTTGGCGATGACCATGCTACGCGGTATTTCCTGGCCGTTGTGCGCCGGGGAGGGTTCTCTATGGCGGCACGGAGCCTGGGGCTGACATATAGCACGCTGCGCAACGAAATCACCGGGCTTGAAGAGCACCTGGATATGCGCCTGTTTCATTCAACGGGTGGACGGGCCAAGTTGACATCGGAAGGCGAACAGCTGCTCCAGCTGAGCGAAAAGTTGTTGGACGAACATTCAACGACCGCTATTTATGGCGAGCAGTCGGATCTGGTTCTGTCCATTCCCGCACTGGTTCTGGAAGGGTTTCTGTACCGGGAACTGATCTCAATATTGCGGGAAAACTCAGGCCTGAAGGTATCGCTGGTAAACGATGCGCCGGAGATGCAGAGAACCGCCGATGTGGTCATCTGGCTGCAAGAGCCGCTGGCCGGTAATGCGCTGAGCAGAACACTGACTCAGCCTCGGCAGCTATCGACGCTGAGCTTTTCGCCTTATGTCGCTGAGCGACTGACACGGGGCCGTACAGCACCTTCAAGCCTGGATGATATGGATCATTCCATGACCGTTCAGTATGAGGGATATGAGCAATTTGGGTGTTTTGGAGAGTGGAATGATCACATTGCACAACGCAGGCACAGCGCAATTCATGTCGATTCTCCGCAAGCCCAGTGGCAGATGATTCGTTGGGCTAATTGCATCGGACTGTTACCTGATAAATCAGCTTATTTGAATAACGGAGTGAGGCGGCTGCCCGCCTTCCTGGACACCGCATTGGAATTGGATGTCTGGTCGGGACTCAACACCCGAAGCGCCCATATTCCTGATGCTCGAATGATTGCTCAACGTGTATTTCGAGCTTTCCGCAGCCAGTGAGGCAAAGGCAATGAAAAATGTCAGTCAAAAGCGGGGATGGCGCTGGGCATACAGAAAAACACGCAACTGGCATGTTAGTAAGCTGCAGGCATTCTACCTGGCCACACGCTACTGGCTCACTGGTGATACGGGTAATTTTTCAAGTCATGGTGGGTTTCGCAAGACCCGTATTCGAAGGCCTGCGAGGGGGGAGGGTTGAGGCAGTAGGTAGCGTAGAGAGACAAGCGTGACACAGCTCGCTGGCAATGACGCTTGCGTGAGTTGTTATGCGAAAAATTAGCATTATCTTCTGTGAAAGTGTCTGCATTTGCTGCTATTGATCGCAATTTTACAGAGCAGCGGCAATCAAACTGAAATGCTGACTTGGCATCATTACGGTGACCAACGCGACTAACCTGGGGGAGCGGAATGACGGCACGTATTCAGGGCATTACAGCTTCGTGTTTGCAGCGCCAACGAGGCTTCACGCTGATCGAGATTATGGTGGTGCTGGTGATCATGGGAATAATGGCTGCGCTGGTCGTTCCCAACTTGATGGATCGTCCGGATCAGGCGCGTGCTACGGCGGCCAGCAACGATGTGGGGGCCATCATGCAGGCGCTCAAACTCTACCGTCTTGATAATGGATCTTATCCCACCGCCCAGCAGGGTCTGCAGGCTCTTGTAGAGAAACCCACTGTGGGTAAGGAGCCATCGAACTGGCGCAATTACCTTGAAAAACTACCCAATGATCCTTGGGGTAATCCGTACCAATATCTCAACCCCGGTACCTATGGCGAAGTCGATGTCTTTTCATTAGGTGCCGATGGTGAGCCAGGCGGTGAGAAGGGCAATGCTGATATCGGCTCCTGGCAGCTGTAGGCCAGGCCGTGATGCGATTATTCAGGCACCTCGCCGATAGGCCGACGCTGTGTAGTAAATACAGTCAGCGAGAGCAGGGCATGGCGGTGATCAGCGTGCTGCTTGTGGTGGCGGTGATTGCGGTACTTGCAGCGGCGTTACTTGCGCGGCAGACCGCCGCAATCCGCGCCGTACAAAACGAGCAAACTCGAACTCAGGCCAGTTGGTTGCTGCGCGGTGATATCAGTCGCGCTCAGATGCTGTTGCAGGCCGAAGCGCAGCGAGAGCCGACAACCCGTCTCGATGGCCTCTGGAATCAGCCAGTGAACGGCCAGCCCATCGGCGAAATTGAAGGCGCACCCGCCTACCTGTTCCGCGAACTCACTGATGAACAGGGCAAATTCAACCTGCGTAATCTAGTCGACAATGGCCAGATTGATCCGGACGAAAGCGCTAGCTGGTTACGTCTGTGTGCGTTGCTGGGAGTTTCTCCTGATCAAGCCAACCTGGTTGCGCGCCGGGTAGTACTGAGTCTGGTGGAGGCTGATCGTCGGGCCACACCAGACAATACTCAGCAACAACAGACAGACGATAAGCTGCAAACGGCCCAGCAGATTGGTCTGAGTGGTTTGCCAGTCACAGATCAGGGTCCGCGGCTGCGCGTCATCGAAGACTTGCTCGGTACCCCTGGTATTCATGCCTCCACCGTGGCGCTGCTACGGCCCTTTGTCACCATCCTGCCGCAACGCACCTGGATCAACTCCAATACGGCCAGGGCTGAAGTACTTGCCGCACGGGTACCAGGTCTATCGCTCGATCGCGCCCGCGCCCTGCTGCAAGTACGCGACGGTGGCCAGTGGTTTATCAACCGCGGCGACTTCGCCAACCGGTTGCAAATACCTGATCTTGACGAAAGCGAGGTGCTGATCGGCATCACCAGCCAATGGTTCCGCCTATCCAGTGCCTTGCAGATGTCGCGTACCACGCTGGTCCTGCAGGCGCTGATACATGACAGCAAAGCGGCTCCGCCGCAAATAGTCTGGTTTCGGGAGGGCGTATGAGCACCCAGCACGTTGATCGACTGCGGTTGTTGTTGCCGCCATTGCGCGAAGCGCCCTGGACACAGATCAACTGCGTTTGGCGCACGGCTGAAGGCCGATGGCACAGTGCGATACATGAAAACCTTGCGGAGTTGAAGGGTTGTTACCAACCGAGACGCCTGGAGGCCTGCCTGCATCCCGCCGATCTCTCAATGGCCGAGCTGGCGTTGCCGCCGTTGCCGGTCAAGCGTCAGCGGGCTGCGGTGCTGGGTGCCCTTGAGTTGCTGGCACTGGATGCACCGGAGAGTCTTGCGGTCGGCTTTGGTCGACGCGGTGAGGACGGTAAAATACCTGTCAGCTGGACTGCCACCAATAATGTGCAGAGTGTGTTGCAAGCTTTGCACGAGCATGACCTGACGGTGCAGATGCTGTTGCCGGCACCGGCTTTTCTCCCGATCCCCGACAATGACGGTAGCGAGCGCAACGCCAGCGCCGCCTTGCTTGACGGCTGGATAGTGGTACGCACAGGCAGCGACCGGGGTTTCATGCACCCGTTGCCCCCGGGCGAGCACAGCGCGGCCGCCGTCGAAGCCCGGCTGTCTCAACTGCTGGAGGAGCCGCTGGCCCTGCAATGGATAACAGGTGAGGATGCGTTGCCCTGGACGGGTGTTGACTGGCCCTGGTCATTGCCCACCGGCAAGCGTAGCTCCACGCAGTCAGAGGTGCGCTGGCTGCGTCCTGCCATCGCATGGGGTACCGCAGCAGCGGCTGTGTGGCTGTTGGGCCTGAATCTGTATGCCGGGCAGGTCACTGCTGAAGGGCAGGGCATTGCCCGCAGCATGTCTGCGCAGGTTAAAGCGGCCTTTCCTGAGATTTCTGTCGTCATCAACCCACTACAGCAGGCACGGCAGATGCGTGATGCTCGCCAGAGTGGCGAAGGTGTGGTGGACGAACCGGCATTTCCTGCCCTGGCACGGACGATAGCAACCTTGCTCACCCAGGTCGATGGCCAGGTGCAACGTCTGGACTATCGCAATGGCCGGATGGAAATCCAGTGGCGCGAAGGAGCCTCGCTCAGACCGACAGAGCTGCAAACACTGCAAACCCAGGCACTGGAACGCGGGCTCAGTGTGCAACCGAAAGGCGATGGCATCCAGTTGCAGGTGGACAGCGGACAGACCAGCCCAGCTGACGCTCCACTCAACGTCGCCCCTTCGGTAGCTCTGCAATGAAGGCCAGATTGAACGCGCTTCAACCCGCCCTGGCACGGATGCGAGGACGCTGGCAGGCATTGTCAGCCAAGGAGCGTAAGCAGATTCTGGCGATGGTCGTCGTGGTAGGTTTCGCCATTCTCTGGCTGTCGCTGGTCAAACCGGCTCTGGATACCCTTGCACACTGGGAAGAGGAACTGCCACGCCTGCGCACCCAGGCTAATACCCTGCAGTCGGTATTGGCCGATGTCGGCGCTCCCGCCATGGCGGTTTTGACTACTCAGACTCCAGCCGAGCAATTGAGCGCCAGTCTGGATCATGCTGGCTTCGCAGGTGCCTACCTGATCGACCAGCGCGAAAACACCTTGCATATCGACTTCCAGCAGCCAACTGACGCCGCACAACTGCTGGCCTGGTTGCTCAGTACCTCGGCATCCCCAGGGATGACCGTGCAACAACTCACCTTGCAACGGCTGGATGAAGGTGGACTGCAAAGCCCTCCTGGTCTCGTCCGGGCACAGGTGGTTATGGCAACGGAACAGACAGGGAACGGTTCATGAAGCAATCTACGTTAGCAGTAGCTGTTCGACGCCATACCTTGATTTGCTGCCTGACCCTGGCGGGGTGTGCCACCACCAGTGAAGAGCAATCGTTGTATCGCGACGGTACTTACGTGCCCAGCAGCGCAATTGTAGATGGTAATCCATCGCAGGCGCAGATTCTCATAGCCCCCCCAGCACAGCCGCTGTCCGACCGGGCCTCGGAGCACGTCACCCGGCCAGTGGGGCAGCGCCCATCTCGTGGCGGCAGCTCGCTGGCCGGTCAACCACAAACCGCGATTGAAGACCAGGCAGTGCTGAATTTCGTTGACTCGGATATTCAGTCTGTCATTACGGGTTTGTCACGGTTTCTTGGTCGCAACTTCCTCATCGATCCGCGCGTCAAGGGCAACATCACACTGGTCTCCGAGGGCGAGATACCCGCCGATACTGCTTACGATATGCTGGTCTCTTCGCTACGCATGCGGGGCTTCACCATCGTTGATGTTGGCGATGTCAGCCGCGTCGTGCCGGTGGCGGACGCCAGGACCCAGGGCGGTGCGGTCAACGCCGATCAGCCCGGTGGCGGCATTGCCACGCGCACCTTCCAGCTTGACTACGAGAGTGCCGAATCGCTGGTTGATGTCCTCAAGCCGATGATTGCACCGGAAAACAGCATTCAGGCCTACGCTGCCAATAACACCCTGGTCGTCACTGACTACGTCGACAATCTGGAGCGCATCGCCAATATCATCGATAGCATTGATACGCCTACCTCGCTCGACACCGATGTGGTGAAAGTGCATAACGGCGTTGCGGTGGATATTGCCGGGCTGGCGGGCGAGCTGCTGCAGAGTGAAAACAAGAGTGCCAGCAACATTACTGTGTTGGCCGATCCACGCTCCAACAGCGTGATCATCCGCTCCAGCAGCCCTGCGCGTACCGCGTTGGCGCGTGACCTTATCATCAAACTCGACAACGCCCAGGACGACCCCGGCAATCTCCATGTGGTGTACCTGCGCAACGCCCAGGCTACGTATCTGTCAGAGGTGCTGCGTGGTCTGCTCACCGGCGATAGTGCCGGGCAGAGCGCCTTTGGCAGTGGCACCGATTCCGCCCGCACCGCCCTTGGTGCAGGCGGGATGATGGGCGGCGCGAGTAGTTCCAGCAACAGCGGTACGGCGGCTCAACCCGCTGCCAGCGGTGGCGTAGGTAACAGCCAGCGCTTCGGGGCCAATGCCAGTGGTGCGCAGCAGGGCATTCCGGGGAGCATCGATGGCGGCACGGCCTTCTCCGCCAATGGCGTAACGGTACAGGCTGACGCCACTACCAATACCTTGATCATCTCGGCTCCCGAACCCATGTACCGCAGCCTGCGGCGGGTGATCGACCTGCTCGATCAGCGCCGCGCTCAGGTACTGGTCGAAAGTCTTATCGTCGAGGTCAACGAGAACAATTCGTCCGAGCTGGGCATCCAGTGGATGAAAAACAATGGTCGCTTCCTCGGTGGCTCCAATCTCGGTGGTTCCGGGTTGAACATGAATGCCAGCAATACGCTTGATCTCCTGCCATCCGGCCTCAACCTGGGAATCGTCGACGGCACCATCAATATTCCCGGTGTCGGTGAAATCATGAACCTGGAAGTGCTCGCCCGCGCCCTGCAGGTCGACGGCGGCGCCAACATTCTATCCACGCCGAACATCCTGACGCTGGATAACGAGGAGGCGAGCATTATGGTCGGCAAGACCGTCCCCTTTGTCTCAGGCAGCTACGTCACCAGCGGCAGCAGCAGCGATAACCCGTTCCAGACTGTCGAGCGTGAAGATGTGGGACTACAGCTCAATATCCGCCCGCAGATATCCGAGGGCGGTACGGTCAAACTCGACATCTACCAGGAAGTGTCGAGCCTGGACATGACCGGTCTCAACATCGGCGGCATCGTCACCAACAAGCGCGCTCTGGACACCAGTGTGCTGCTCGACGATGGACAGATCATGGTGCTCGGTGGGCTGCTGGAAGACAGTGTGGCCACTACCACGAACTCGGTACCCGTACTCGGTTCGATTCCCGGGCTGGGCCACCTGTTTCGCTATGAGAGTCGTGATCGGGTCAAAACCAACCTGATGATCTTTCTACGGCCCTACGTAATTCGCGATGCTGAGGCTAGCCGTGGATTGACCCAGGATCGCTATGATTTCATGCGTATGCAGCAAAGCCGGGGCCAGCCCGATCGGCATCCGCTGTTGCCGGACATCAACGCGCCGATCCTGCCACCGGCTGGGGTACCGGTTGCCGGTGAGGTGGATCTGCGTCCGCAGCAATGGCCTACCACCCGTGAACAGGAAGCGCCTGCTACCGAAACGCGTAGTCAGGTACGCCGACTACCAGGGCAGAGCGTCAATATCACCACCGACCTGGCTGCGCTCCATGCCACCCCCGATAACTATAACACCGTCTTGCAGATAGCCGACGTCACCAACGAGGAAGAGGCGGTGGCCATCACCCGGCGCGTGCGCGGCAGTGAACTTCCGGCTTATATTGTTCGCAGCGCTAACGGCAGCAGATTTGCGGTACGTGTTGAGCTACCACGTGATGCCGTTAATCTGGATGCCTCCACCGGTGTATTACGTGAGCTGGGCTATCACCCGCAAATCGTGGTGACGCCATGAGCAGAATGAGCAGTCTTCTGCCCCATGGCTGGGCGCGCAGCCAGCGTATTGTTGCCTGCCAAGATGCCGCAGAGGACGGGGAGGTCGCGGTACTTCGGCTTGCGGTGAGTGCCCGCACACCCGGCTGGGCTGTCGCTGAAGCTCAGCGCCAGACCGGTATTCACCTCCTGCGCGATGTTGCCGATGACGAGCTGGATGCACTGCTCGCTGTCACCTATGCCGAAGGTAGTGATGCCGCCGCTTTGGTCGGCGCGGCCGAGTCGGAAGTTGATCTGGAGCGCTTGATGCAGGATATTCCTGCAGTCACCGACTTGCTTGATGCCAAGGATGATGCCCCGGTCATTCGCATGATCAACGCGCTGCTGACCCAGGCCGCTCGGGAAGGGGCCAGTGATGTCCATTTTGAAGTGTTCGAGACCGAATCGGTGGTACGTTATCGCGTCGACGGCACTCTGCGTGACGTGGTATCACCGCGCAAGGCGCTGCACGCCGCGCTGATTTCGCGGATCAAGATCATGTCCGAGCTTGATATCGCCGAAAAACGCATTCCCCAGGATGGCCGCATCACCTTGCGTGTTGGGGGCCGCCCGATCGACGTACGCGTATCCACGGTACCCACGGTGCATGGCGAGCGTGCCGTGTTACGTCTATTGGAGAAGGATGCCGGTCGCCTGCAGCTGAAAAAGCTCGGTCTGGCACCGGATACGCTTGAGGCGCTCACCCGGTTGATCCGCCAACCCCACGGCATTGTGCTGGTTACCGGGCCTACGGGTAGCGGTAAAACGACGACCTTGTACGCGGCCATCGGCCAGCTTGACCGCAGCACCAGTAATATCCTCACGGTTGAGGACCCGGTTGAATACGATCTGTCAGGCATCAACCAGATACCTGTACATAGCAAGATAGGCATGACTTTCGGTGCTGCCTTGCGTGCCGCTCTGCGTCAGGACCCGGATAACATCATGATCGGTGAGATTCGTGACTTGGAAACCGCGCAGATCGCAGTTCAATCTTCGCTTACCGGTCACGGTGTGCTGGCCTCGTTGCACACCAACGATGCCATTTCTGCAGTCACCCGATTGACTGATATGGGGATCGAACCTTTTCTGCTGTCCTCGTCGCTGCTCGGGGTACTCGCCCAGCGCCTGGTGCGGTGCCTGTGCCCAAAATGCAAACGCGCCGAGCCGCAGCCTGACGGCAGTACCCGTTATGAGCCAGTAGGTTGTCCGCACTGCAACCAGTCCGGCTATAAGGGCCGCACGGGTATCCATGAGCTTTTCGTCATCGATGACGAGGTGCGCGGCATCATCCACGCGGGTGGTGATGAGCAGGCTATGCGCGTAGCCGCGCGCAAGCATGGAATGCGCTCGATGCGTGAAGATGGCCAGCGCTGGATTACCGCCGGAATCACCACGCAAGAAGAAATCCTGCGTGTAACCCGCGACGAGGGGTAGGGCAGACATGGCTCGTTTTCAGTTTGAAGCCGCAGACGCGCTCGGCCAAATCCAATCCGGCAGTATCGACGCTGAATCACCGCGCACGGCCCGCGCCCAATTGCGTGAGCGGGGGCTTACCCCTTTGGCTGTTCAGGAAACCGCATCCGCCAGCAGCCTGTCGCGCTTCGGCCCCAAGATCACCGCCGCTGACCTGTGCTGGGCTACCCGCGAGCTGGCCAGCTTGCTCAGTGCCCGCCTGCCGCTGGAGTCGGCTTTGCTCGCCACCATAGAACAGGCTGAGCGCAAAGTGGTTGCTGATGCGCTGAGTGTCGTCTGCAATCATGTTCGTGAAGGCATGCGGCTGGCTGATGCCCTCAGTGAGCGGCCCCGAGACTTTCCGCCGATCTACCGTGCGCTGGTCAGCGCTGGTGAAGACTCCGGCGACCTGGCGCGTGTGATGGAAAGTCTGGCTGACTACCTTGAGAGTAGCGACAACCTGCGCAGCAAAATGCTCACTGCGTTCATCTATCCCGGCGTTGTTGCCCTGGTGTCCGTATTTATCGTCATCTTCATGCTGGGCTACGTTGTGCCGCAGGTAGTCAGCGCGTTCTCCCAGGCCCGGCAGGATCTCCCTGCGCTCACCCAGGTCATGATCTCAGCGAGCGACTATGTTCGTGATTGGGGGTTGCTCACCGGTCTGCTGATGGGCGCAGCCTTCGGCTTCTGGCGCTGGTCACTGCGCGACGATGGACGGCGCCTGCGCTGGCACACCATTCAACTGCGCTTTCCTACTATCGGCAGATATATACAAGGTATTAATACCGCCCGATTTGCCTCTACCCTGGCCATCCTCATGGATGCTGGCGTGCCTCTGCTGCGCTCGCTGGAGGCTGCGCGACAGACCATGGGCAATGATTGTCTTAAGCAATGCGTCGCTGACACCACCGCCCGGGTAAAGGAGGGCGCAGCCCTGGCGTCCTCACTCAAGGTGCAGCAGGTTTTCCCGTCCAACCTGATCCATCTGGTTGCCAGCGGGGAGAAAACCGGTGCATTGGCACCGATGTTGGATCGCGCTGCGGCCAACCTGTCCCGAGACCTGGAACGCCGTGCCACCCGACTGACGGCAATGCTTGAGCCATTGATGATTGTCGGCATGGGCGGCGTAGTGATGATGATTGTGCTGGCGGTTCTGCTGCCGATCATGGAGATAAACCAGATGGTGCAGTGAGAAGACGGCTTCCGTAGTTTCACTTATTCAGAATAAACGAGCTGCTTAGCCAGTTTTGATCGGATCTCATGCGAATTGCCACTACCGCAGTTATTATCTTCCTAAAATAAAAAAGCTTGCTTGATGCCCGTCAGAACTAAACAACATATGCATGTTACGCAACATTGGACACATATTTATAATATTGCCTTTGTTTTGATTGCCATAAAAAGAATGGCTTTTAAATATTACGTAACATTTTTCACGTGATAGTCACTCGGGGGCGGTAACATGGAATCGTCATTGAGTAACGGTTCGCTGCACTTCCCATATCAACGCAAGTCGATTATTTATGAGGGGCATGTTATGAACTATCTAATAAAAAGTTGTTGTACTGTAATGGCGCTTTTATCACCTATCGCATACGTAAATGCGCAGGGTCTTGACAGCCAACAAGCACAGTCGATGCAGAAGTTGGTCTGCAGTTCCCTGGGTGGTAGTGACATAACATCGAAGGGTGAGTTGTCTTTGGGGGCCGATGTCACTGCCGCAGTCGTCTGCCAACTGCCGCCTCGGCTGGCCGATTCCAATGATTCTAGCCCCAGCCCCAGCAGCGATACGGGTGCCCAGGCCTTCCCGTTCTCACCAGTCACCGCAGTTGTTAATCCTCCCTCTGGAACGGTGGTGACAACTGAAAACGAGCGGAGCATAGCCACTTCGTGCTCGGCCGATCTGCATATCCCCACGCTCAGTAATCTCTATCCAGCCGTGAGCGAAGGCACCTCCACCGTCAGATGCACGGGTTACAACACCCCGACCAACTCCTCGGCCGGCTGCAGCGTGAATTGGAGTGGCCCGACAAGCGTCACACTTGGCGCCGAGCCATACGGAGGAAGCGTGGTGGTCAATTTTATCTGCACTGCCTACCGGTCCGGTATTCCAACGTACATGACTTATGAGTATCGTGACCGGAGTTACCCTAGACTGTCCTATAGTGCCTATAATGTTGAGGGATACCTGAATGTCGTATGGTGAATGACAACCCCACCACTTTCGATTTCAAGGTTTCCCTGTGTAGGAAAGCACCGGAAGGCTTCCCTGCCTCTCGTACGGAGGCCTCCCGGACATCAACAATCTGCACGTTCGTCACTGGACGGCCATCTTTTCAGAAAATTGTCCCGCGAACCACATTTCAGGTGTCAACTGTTATGCAAGCACACTGTACTCGTGATGTAGTAATGGCCCTGGTTCTCGCAACCGGATTTGTCCTGACAGGTTGCGCGTTGGACTCGCCCACAGTGAGCGACTCGACTCTACCGCCGGATGGGCAAGCATACTCCGGATCGAAACAGACTGATGCCGAACTGCAGCGTCTGACCAGGCAACTCACGCCCGCTGCGCCAGCCAGCCAGCCCGACGACGTGCCGATCTCCGAGCGTATTATCCGTCAGCCTCCCAACAAGCTTGGAATCATAGTTATCCCTGACCAGCCCGCGCCCTGATTCGACCGTTGGCTTCTTTAAGTCAGCATTGGCCCAGCCCTGTATTTGGCTCAAGGTTGCCCGTCATCGCAGATAGTGGTTTATTCACATATCCAGCAACCTCAGGGAGTACGGTTCGATGCGCCATGAATTTCAATGGCGCGAACACCACCGGGCGAGTAGCGCATGATCCGGGGTGAAGCAATGCTTGTCGGGTGGAGCGGCTGCGGCCGCCTCTGCCATCTCTACCACCCCAGCAAGCAAGTTACCTATGTTGTCTTCTGGCCGAATAGATCGGAGGTCTTCTTCAATCTCAGCAGAAGAGGGCGGCTCAAAGAGAAGATACTGTTCGCCATAGAACCACCGGAGCAGTAGGTTGTACCTGACAAGGTCTTCCAAGTGCTGTTGCGTTGGAACGGAATAGAGAATCTGCAATACCAGAGCGCGAAAAGCAACCAATCGCAGCATGATTTGGCATCTTTGGTTACGAATTCTTCCTCTTCGTCATAGAAAACTTCCCACAAATAGCAGTCCACGTTGGTTTCGATATGCCAGCGCACCGCTGCCAGAGGGTGGCCCATGGGAATATTCGATAGTAATGGCACAATTTTTTGCATCAATGCAGCGTGAGGGACTATGCAGTACCCAGCTTGATCACCAGACTCGATCAAAACAGGCTCATCTCCCGCCGCCTCGACTATATCGATAAACTCCTTGTCCAGAGTCATATATCGTTTACGTGGTTTCATTGTGTCCTCATATCACGTCGATTTGGTCTGTCTAAAAACATATCCCCACAGTGTTTTCCTTATAAAGGATAAACATGTCCGTAACATGGCAAATGTTCCAGAACACGGGGTGCTGGGTGGCGCATAGTTGGCTTTATCTCGCTGTCAACCGTGTTCAACTGACTTCGTTTGTTAGCCGTCCTGACGGCAACATGCCCAGGTAGCCAGCAATCGTTGGGGCTACGGCGTGGATGGTGCCACGTTGATTGCATACATCGTCCGCCCCGCACCCCTTGCGCGGACGACCATCTGGCCTTAATTGGATGGTGGATGCATCATTTTTCAACGACCTCGGAGAGCGCATCCTCCGGGGTCAGCGTCTCCGTAAATCTGATGGAGACTAATCATGTCAACACTCGTTGCGGTTCAAGACAGTACCAATCAGTTCACTATGCTGGAGGCACAGCATGACGATTGGATCATCGCCCGTGCCATGGAAATCCTGGAGCATCGGGTCTTTTCTGACGGTACGCCTTTGCTGACTGCATGTGCCGTCAAAAACTTCCTACGCGCAAAACTGGTTGATAAGCCAAATGAGGTCTTTGCGGTTTTATTTCTGAACAACCAGCATCGGGTTATTGCGTACGAAGAGCTGTTCAGGGGAACCATCGATGCAGCAATGGTATATCCCAGGGTCGTCCTCAGCGAGACGCTTAAACATAATGCCGCCGCCGTCATATTTGTTCACAACCACCCTTCGGGAGACAGTAATCCAAGTCATGCTGACAGACAATTAACAACCAGATTGAAAACAGTCTTGGAGCTGGTTGATGTCCGCGTTCTCGATCATTTCATCATAGGCAAGGGGCAACCTTACTCGTTTGCAGAACAAGGGTTGCTCTGATCTGCCGCTTATATCATGCCTTCTCATCATGATGTGAAGGCATGATTTCTTGGGAGCAGTATGAATTTTTGGTTGCAAAGGTTCGGTCTCTGCCTCTCCCAAACGTCTATTAAGTATTGACGTGAGATAAATTAAAAATTCAACATGCACTGCAGAACAGGTGTGGGAGCCCCGGATTATGGGGTAAGGCTCTGCATGCGCTTGTACACGCATCACCCGTCCCAACCAGGACAACCATGAATTCCTGGTTTCGCTGCTGCCTGGCAATGATCCTGATCTGGATCATGCTACTTCAGACTTGTTAAGGGGAATCGCGACATGAGGGGCAAGGAGCGGCCTATTATCTGGTATTCAGAGCGGCCCGAGGCGGGTGGTCGAGTAGGGCTGCTTGTGATCGCAGCGTGCTGCCTTGGTGCCGTAGGGGTGGCATTGGTTTCGCAATACGCCTTCGATATGCAACCTTGCCCGTGGTGTGTTCTGCAAAGAGCGCAATTCCTGGCCATCGCTCTGGTCTGCGGGGTGGCGCTCATGACACAACGTGTAGTACCGCGCTTGCTGTTCTGCGGTCTGGCTTTGCTGCTCTCGCTAGCGGGAATGGCGACAGCTCTGTGGCAGCACTTTGTAGCGAATAATGCATTTTCTTGCAGCCTCAGCTTGGCTGACCGGATCATTTCCGGTTTGGCTCTGGATCAACTCATGCCCGCAGTGCTCGCCCCACGCGCAGGCTGCGCTGACGGCCGATTCGAGCTGTGGGGTATTTCCTATGAGCTCTGGAGTTTGACGCTGTTTGGCATCATTGCAGGCGTGCTTGGGACGATGGTCTTGGCGCTGTGCCGCTCCGTGGGTCGTGGTTTACGCTCACTATGACCTGCTCTGGTATCGGCTGCGACATAAGTAACGCCACGGTTGAATATGCCGAGTTATAGCCGTATTATCTTAAAGTGATAATTTGGATAATAAAGGTAGATATTAGTGGACGCCGTACGTAATCCATACTCACCCGGGGCCGGTACTCGCCCACCTGAGCTTGCTGGACGCGATGAGTTGCGTGAGCGGGTACGTGTTTCAATCGAGCGAATTCGCATTGGCCGTCCCGCCAAAAGCGTCATCATGGTCGGCCTGCGGGGCGTCGGTAAGACGGTGCTGCTGAATCAGATTCTGCGAGATGCTGAAGCTAGCGGTATTCACACCGTATACGTTGAGGCGCCTGAGACGCGATCTCTGCCAGCGATTCTGGCACCACAGCTACGCTTGGCTTTGTTACGGCTGAGCCGCATTGCATCAGCCAAAGACGCCGCCATAAGGGGGCTGCGTGCCCTCGCGGGTTTTGCCAGTGCCTTGAAGGTGAAATTCGGGGACATAGAGGTTGGGATTGATTACGAACCAGAGGCAGGTCTTGCTGATAATGGCGATCTGGAAGGTGATCTAGCTGCTTTGCTCACACAGGTGGGTGAAGTGGCAAAAACCGCGGGTACTGCCTTGGTGATCTTTGTGGATGAGCTGCAATATGTCGCGGAAGATCAGTTGGCTGCGCTGATTACTGCATTGCACCGTACTTCGCAACTGGCCCTGCCTGTGACGCTTATTGGTGCGGGTTTGCCGCAGCTGCGTGGCCGGGCTGGGAATGCAAAGTCTTACGCCGAAAGACTGTTTGATTACCCTATTATAGGCCCGCTGGAGCCGCCTGAAGCTCGACAGGCATTTGTTAAGCCTGCTGAGAGCGAGGGCGTGACGGTAGACCAGGGGGCAGCGGATATGGTTGTCCAGGTCACGCTCGGCTACCCGTACTTCATTCAGGAATGGGGAAGTAGTGCATGGGATGTGGCTCAAGATGACCGCATTACACTGGCAGATGTACAGAATGCTTCGGTATATGCCATTGCTGCCTTGGATGAAAGCTTTTTCCAGGTGCGTTTCGACCGTATGACTCTTGCGGAAAAGATTTACTTGCGCGCCATGGCTTCACTTGGCGAAGGCCCGCATCGTTCCGGTGACATTGCTACGAGCCTGGGCCGAACAAGCCAGTCACTTGGCCCAATTCGCAGCGCCTTGATCAGCAAAGGCATGATATGGAGCCCAACCCATGGTGACACGGCTTTTACCGTGCCGATGTTCGATCAATATATGTGCAGGATCATGCCGGGAGATGACTGGAAACCAGTCCCCAAGAATCAAAACTAAAACGCCAGCTCTTGCCTTGGTCTGCAAGATGCTCATGGTTCAATTACTTACTGTCTATGTTTCATCGACTTCTTCGAACTGCCCGAAAAGCGCAATTTAGTCCAAGTGCGTTTCTTCCGAGCGGGTCAGCCAGTAAACACTTCGCGGCGGCCAAAGCCCAGCTTGGTGCGGGCCACGTCGACATAATGTCCGCGTTCTTGATCATCTCATAGTAGGCAAGGGGCTTTACTCCTTTGCAAAACAAGGGTTGCTCTGAGGTGTGGAAGGCCAGATTCACCAAAGCGGCTGCACGGATACCCTTTTGTTTATCGCCCGACGAGATGCTCTGGTGTCAACTATCGCCATAAGTGACTCCACGGTGTTTTAACATGGCCATCTTCTCTGCTTCATCCCTGCTGGTTATCAGCCTGCTTGCAATGATCCCCACTTCGCATGCCCATGCAGTGGGTTTGATCGTGGTGACTGATAGCCTGCATCCTATAGAAGCTCCCCTTGATGCGCGGGTCATCATGTTGGATGCGCCTGGACGGATCGAGGTGGGGCTGGCTGCTGGTCTTTCGGAGGATGCTTCACGCAGCGCCGTTATCGTGCGCAGACGCTTGGTGGGCGGAGGTGATACGCTCCAATACCGTATCGCCAAGGCATATCAGGATCTAGTGGATGCCTGGAGCCTGGGCATTACCACTATCCCTGCCGTCGTCGTCGACCAACGCTATGTGATGTACGGCGAGGCCAATGTAAGCCGGGCCGTTGCACGCATTGAAGCCCATCGACAGGGGCTGACGCAATGAGCTGTCGATCGCCCAAGAAGCCTCTACGCTTACGCTTGGGGGTGGCTGCTGCACTGTTGTGTACGACTGCGCCGAGCCTTGCCCTTGATACAGCCACTATTGTGTCCTCCACCTTGTCACCTGAGTGTCTCGAATACAGGGTCGTGGGGATATGTTACTGGCTCCGCTGCTCCTTGTCGGGTTGCAGAGTCCGGACGTCAATCAAGGTGCGCCATTATGTTCCGGATGCCGTGGTGTCGAGCTACTCGAACACTGGCGAGAACCCCTGGGATGAGGTTCGCGCGATGAGCCTGCCGAACCCTACCGCCCAGGCTGGAGGAGATGGCACATCGAGCCTGGATCACGAGAACAATCTCGCCAAGTTCAAGAACGCAGACGTGATCGGCCACCCGGGCGGCGAGATGTTCAATCAGTTCGCTTCGTCGTTCGGCTACAGCTGCCCGGGAGCCGGTACGGCATTCATGCCCTATTTGTTGAGCACGCTGGATGCCCCTGCCTGGCGCTACAACATGCCCGAAGCGGTTTATCCCGAGGCGCTGATTCCTGGCCAGCGAGAAGTGGGCTCGCGCAGCGGAATGAATCTGTGGGGAAGCCTTTACCCACGGGGCGGTTTCCTTCACCAGACGGATGACTACAAAGCCGGGGCGGTGGTGGCGCAGCGAGCGGGGGACATCGTGACCCGCCGTGGGCAACCGCATGTCTATCAGCCCGTGCTGGCCAGCGCGCGGGACGGTTACTGGCCAGCGGGTGCATTGATGGAAACCGACCCCTCAACAGGTAAGTGGCAGGAGCTGACGCCGCGCACGTCTTCCTCTTGCACTGTGTTTCCCCATGACGACTCTCTGACCCAGGCCCGCCAGGGCGACTACGCATGGGCATTGTGGCGACCGTATAGCTGCTGCCAGCGGCGCGGTCAGACTTTCCTTGGCAGCGTGGATTTCAACTGAGGTCGCCAACATGAATCGTCCTGACAACCTTGTTTCACTTCGCTTTTGGCGTCCCGCTGTGTTGGCGATCTCGTTGTCGCTGGTCAGCGGCCTGGTTCTGGCACAAAGCGGTGGCTTCCAGAATAGCGGCAGTGTGATCGGTGATGAGGTCATGTACTCGATCGGTGGTGGTAATGCCGTTTCAATGAGCGGTGCGGCGGGTATGCGCTCGATTGGTGTGGGTGTCGGTTGGAATAGCAACCTGGTCTGTGGCGATATGTCGATCTCGACAACCATCCAGAACCAGCTGAACGGCGCTACCAATGGATTTCAGCGCATCATGAGCGATGTTATCCAGAGCGCGACGAGCGCGGTTTCGTCGTTGCCGGCGCTGATCATTCAACGTGCTGATCCAGGTCTGTACAACTTGATTACCAATGGTGTCCTGCAGGCCAGGATGGATTTTGACCGTTCCAAACTGACGTGCAGGGCGATGGCGGGGCGGATGGCGGACATGGCAGGTGGTCAGGCGGGTTGGAACCAGCTCGCTGAGGGCATGGCGTTGCGTGAGGCAGTGTCGAGTACCGATGCGATTTCGGCAATTGAGCAGGCCGAAACCCGCCGCGGCAATGACGGTGTTCCATGGGTCGGCGGCAGCAACGCAGGAGGTATGAGCCAAGCCCCGATAAAGTTGGTGAGTGATGTTACTCGAGCCGGCTATAACCTGGTCAATGGGCGTGGCGTCGCCGATAACTCACCCATCAATTCAGCGGGATGCGCCAGTCTTGCTTGCCAGACCTGGTCGTCGCCTGATGCGGCGATCCAGTGGGCAACCCGTGTGCTGGGTGAGCAGGAGCAACGTACCTGCGAGTCCTGCATCAAGACCCAGACCGTGCCTGGGGTGGGGCTAACCCCGCTGATCCAGGAGGAGTACGACGCCAGGCTGCAGGTTCTGCAGGAACTGATCTCGGGTGCTCGCAACACTACCTTCGAGAACTTGCACGAAGCCGGCAGTGCCTCGCTGCCCATCACGCGGGGCGTGATAGAAGCGCTACGCGATGAGCCTGATCAGGACATTCTTGCACGCCGGCTTGCCTCTGAGGTCGCGCTGTCTTCTGTGCTGGAGAAGGCCTTGCTGCTGCAGCGCACGCTGCTGACTGGCAAGAAGGAGCCCAATGTCGCTGCTAATGATATCGCCATTGAGGCCGTGAACCGAGAGAGCGACACGCTCGACCGGGAGATTCAGAACCTCAAGACCGAACTGGAGCTACGCCGGGATCTGGCGAATAACTCGCCGATGGCGATCATCCAGCGTCACGGAACACGTGCGGCGGGTTCGCGCGGGATTTACCAGGGCGATCCTGTGCCAGATCGCCTGCAGCAGTTGCAGCGGCCTGTGCCCGGCAATGCACCATGAATGCCGCCTGGCTACGTTGGTTGTGCAACCGGCGTGTCGCCAGGGCGCTGCTGTGGACGGCGCTACTGATGGCCGCTGCTCTGGCAGCCAATGTGGCAGGTATCTATTTCGTGGGCAGCATTTCTGGTTGGGAGCAGTGGCTGGATGAGTTCTCTGGCTTTTTCCTGTTGTGGCGTCTGTGCCTTTATGGCGCAACCGCCTATGGGTGGAGGTGGATGCGCGGGCGGCTACTCGCGAGGCAACCTGATGTGGCAACCCGCCACCGATTGATTCGCACGGAGATTGCAGCCGTACTGGCTCTGGTCACGCTGGAAGGCAGTCTGCTGATGCAGAACATGTAGCGGGGAGCTGAACCATGACGCTGTTCACAACCGATTACCTGGAATACTACCTGACGCTGGTCGGCTGGATCGTGCATAACGGGATCTGGCCGGTGTTGGTGGCCAGCGGTGTATTTGCCATCCCGTTCATTGCCATCATCTTGCAGGAATGGCTCAAGGTTCGAGGGGAAGGGGCGGACGAAGGTAACAAGGGTCTGCTATCGGCGGCGCGTATTGAAACCCGCGTGTGGGTGGCGGTTGTCGTGGTGATGTTTGCCGGTATTCCGTTTATCGATGTGGACCTCAACCGCATGCAGTATGACGATGCGCGCTCCTTGCAATGCGGTGTGAGTGTACCGCAACCGTCCGATACGGGCTGGAGCCAGTCTTTCACCACCCTCAATGACCAAAGTGCCAAGCTGCCGGTGTGGTGGGCGTTTGTGCACGCGCTCTCGCGCGGCATAACCAGTGCCTCGGTCGCTGCGATTCCCTGCGGCACCGAGCTGCGTCAGATGCGCATGGAGCTTGATGCCACTCGCATCGATGACCCAGTGCTGGCACAGGAAATATCAGACTTCTCTCACGACTGCTACGGACCGGCCCGCGCCAAACTGTTCATGAACCGCCCGGAGCTGGATGAGGCGCAGATGCACGATGTCACCTGGATCGGTTCACGGTATTTTCTGGACTCGACGGGCTACTATGACAACTACCGTTCCCGCACTCCACGCGATGCCTGGCCGTATGACAGCAACCGCGATGCGGGGCTGGCCCAGGTGCCCAGCGGTGGCGGCTATCCAACCTGCCAACAGTGGTGGAACGACGGCAGTAATGGCCTACGGGGTCGCCTGCTGTCTGAGGTCGATCCCAGCCTGCTTAACCGGTTGGCGGGGTGGGCGGGGTTTCTGAGTCGCAGTGACGTGGATGACTCGGTGATCCGAGCAATAGCGGCTCCCCGCCAGCAAAAGCTGAATCAAGGGGACGTTTATACCGATTACGGCGGGCAGATCGACAAGACGTTGCCCAATGTCGTGACACGCGCCGCCAGCGACCTTGGCCTCACCATGGGTTCACTGGGTTTTTTCCCGGCAATGGATGTGGTGCGCCAGGCACTACCGATGGTGCTGTCGTTTCTCAAGATGGCGCTGGTGATCTGCATTCCGCTGGTGCTTGTCATCAGTACCTACGAACTCAAGACCGTGGTGACGGTCAGTGTGGTGCAGTTTGCGCTGTTCTTCGTGGAGTTCTGGTTTCAGCTGGCCCGCTGGATTGACAGCACCATTCTGGATGCGCTGTACGGAGTAGGGTGGGGATGGAATCGGCCCGTCACCAACTTTGATCCGCTGATGGGATTGAACAATGCCTTTGGCGATATGTTGTTGAATTTTGTGATGGCGACAATGTTTATTGTATTGCCAGGTTTTTGGGTGGCTGCCTTGGGCTGGGCCGGAGTGCGTGCTGGAAACCTTGCCCAGATGATGACGATGGCTACTGACGGCGCTAAAGGAGCTGGTTCCAAAGGTCCAAGTGCGGTATCGAAAACTTTGAAGTGAAGTGCAATCGAGCCTGTTCTCCCTCATTCATTTTCGTATGGGTCACCGAAATCAATCCGAACATCACCACGGTATAAACCGAACCCGCTACTGCCCGTACGCCACTCGGTTCCTTGCTCCTCATCCCAGTCAGTATTGCGGACGGTCCAAGCTGCAACGATAGCGAATACTAACAATAGCGCGAGCCAGAACGCGATATAGAGCAACCCCGCCAATACAGCCAGCTTGACTACCCATACCAGAGCGGTGGATAGGAATGCTGGCAAACCGTGAGTCGCCAGCCAGCCCGACAATCGCCGCTCACCACGCATATAGCCACGCCATTTGCGACCAAGCCAATGGCCGAAGCGTTCTACTTTGCTGATGCGGGTTATCGTGTTCATGACCGTCACCTGCATTACATGGGATTAATGTTTAATGTAAAGCGTTGGGTGGGCAAGCACAAACGACAATGTCGGGGGTGCGCCTGGGTGACCTCAGCAAGTTGGCTGCGTATCTGTCCTGCGAAGGGCTCTTTGTCTTCGATCAAATAGATCAAGGCACATGCTTCGAAGAGCGCAATCACCAGTCGCGCTCTTCAGCCAAGGAGGTGTCGATCTCGGCCTTTTCGCGAATGCCGGCGGGCTGCGTCAGGAGCCACTGCATCGCCGTTGTCCTTTGCACAGCTGGAACCTGCTCTCCAGTGAGGCGCAGGTACTCTTCTTCGGAAAGTACAACAGCAGCCGATTTATTGCGTTTGATGATATGCACGGGCCCCCAGCGCAAACCTTCTTCAATCGTGGCCATGCCGCGGCGCTTTATCTCAGCGATTGTGACTGTGTTATGCATGCTTTCCTCCAAATCAGTACCGAGCTTACCTAAGAGTATCAAAACCAATACTGATCGGCAGCCGGCTCACCGCGCACCTGACCACGCCATCCGCGACCAAGCTAATGGCCGAAGCGCTCGGCTTTACTGATGCGGGGTGTCGTGCCCGTTGTCTTCTCCTACGGCTTCAATCGAATGCTCAAAAACCCCGCCAATCGGCCTGAGTGTGGAAGTGATTGAGGTCCGATTCATCATTGTTGATAGCAGGTCAATTTGATTGGCCTTCATACTGCGCCGCCATGTCGCGTGGTGCGCGGGGCAGGCGTCAGCTATGGTGAGCGTCTGCTTGGGTCGAATCTGGCAGGGAGGGGCGGCCGGGATGTAGCCCCTTCGTTATACCTGCAGGCCGGCCTCTGGTGATTGAGGGCCATGATTCAGCTAGATGCATTCCTGTCTGACTGGCCAGTCAGACAGCCCCGGTTGGGTGTTGGTGCCGGCGCGGATAACCTTCTGCCATAGAAAAAATTACCTGCAGGGTGTAATTGGAGGTATGAAAACCTCAAGTCTTTTATCGCCTACCAAGGCGTCAACACTGATTCTTGCTTCGCTGGGCCTAATGACAAGCTGGCGGCGAACTGGGATCCACCCAGGGGCCTGCTTTTACTGAATGCCTTAGTCAAGACTGCGGCAATACCTCCAAGCGCACGAATGCCGGCTGAGGTAGTAGTGACGCTGTGGATTGTGAGCGTGTGTGCTGAACCGCACTGGGGCATCGTACTATCATGATTGAGTCTCCAAATGAAAATGACGTCATGGTCACGACAGTAATGAGTGAGTGTGTTTTTTGATTGAGGCGGAGAGCTCCATCTACCATAAACCGTGCTAATCTTGGTCTTGTTTCGATTGAACGAATGATTCGTGCGATTCGTGCGATTCGATTCGAATAAAATGATGGTGTTGGATTATTGGAGTGGCAAGCTATGTCTATGCACTTGATGACGGCAAACGAAGCAAAGTCTCGGTTTGGTGAGGTGCTGTTGAGGTCCCAGCGTGAGCCAGTCTATATCAGCAAGCACGGCAAACCGGTGGCAGTGCTGGTTGCGGCTGAAGATTTTGTCAGTAGTGAAGAGCTCAAGCTGGAGCTGCTGCGATTAAGGGTGGAGCGTGCCAAGGAGCAGATTGCTTCCGGTGAAACGGTAGATGGGGGCGAGTTTTTTGATCAGCTGTTGCAGGGAAGCGATGACTGATGGCGTCAGGCTTTCGTTTAACCCGTGATGCGCAGCAGGATCTGACTGCGATCGGCCGTTACACAGTGAATACGTGGGGGCAGGAGCAATCCAGAAAGTACCTGCAGGGCGCGAGGGAGACGATTGAGCTATTAGCCGAGTTTCCCGGTCAGGGGGGTGTCAGACTGGATGTGGGGGAGGGGGTGTTCAGCTTTCCGTATGGTAGCCACATGCTGTATTACCGAATAGAGGAAGAGCAACTAGTGGTGTTTGCGGTGCTGCATCAGCGGATGGTGCCAACGGAGCATCTGCAGGGGCGTTGAAAACGTTGTGTCTGGGAGAAAGATCGCCGCCCTGCAAGACTCCTATGTCTATCACCTATCTGATCGAAATATGAATCACACCGGGTTTTATGGTTGCTCCAGGGTGCGCTGGTGGTCACCGCCGTGCTGTCCATCGAGCGCAGGCCGTTGAGTGCCAGGGCAAGCGATCTGTTCGGAATCGAATTCGAGGTGCCTGTCCTGGCCCCGGACGAACTCTACGCCGGAAAACTAGGGGCGGCGCTGGATCGCCAGCAGCCGCGGGATCTGTTCGGCGTCTGGCAGTTTTTCGAGACCGGCGGCCTGACCGATGCGATGGTCGAGTGCTTCGTGGTCTATCTGGCGGGCACAGCCGACCATCCCATGAAGTGCTGTTTGGCAACGACAAGGATATCGCCGGGGATGTATGAACGTGCCTTCATCGGCATGACCGAGGTGGCTTGTTCGCTGGAAACCTTGCTCGATACCCGCGCCCAGCTACGCCAGGAACTGCCGCAACGGCTGAGCGCCGCCCACCGGCAGTTCCTGAGCGGGCTGACCCGGACGTAACCCGACTGGTCACTCCTGCAATGCCCACATGCCCACATGCCGACAAGCTGCCGGCACTGCGCTGGAAGCTTGCGAACCTGCGCACCTTCAAGCAACGTCGTCCGCAAAACTTCGTTACGCAGGCTGATGCCCTTGATGCAGGCTTGGCCGCCTCACCCTCCAGAGACTGAGGCAGGGTTGCCTGGCGATACCAGAAAAAGCGGCTGCGCCGGTATCCCTTTCTTTGGCGTCTGGCGACCCGTTCCCGCCTATACGTAAAGGCTTTGAACAAGGGTAAAGGGCTGGTAAAGGGAATGGGACGCAAGGGGAAAGGCTCTACCCGAAAAGGCCAAAAGGTTGCCCAGACCCAGCCTGCTACGGGGTGCTGACATGCTTTCGCTGTTCCAGCGCAAAAGGAAACCGCCGGCCACCGGCGGCACCTCACTTCCGATAGCCGAACTGCCCAGCGGGCTGATTCAACCGGAGTCGGCCACTGCACTGCTCGCAACGGCACGCAGGCAGCGTCTGCTGGAACATATCTGGCAGCGTACCTCGCTCTCCCGCAAGCAGTTTGCCAAGCTGTATCTGGCGCCTCTGGAGCGCTACGCAGAACTGGTCCAGCAATTTCCCGCCTCCGAGGCCCATCACCATGCCTACCATGGGGGCATGCTGGATCATGGTCTGGAGATTGTTGCTTTTGCCCTCAAGCTGAAGCAATCACATCTGTTGCCTGTTGGTGCTGCTCCCGAGGATCAGTCTGCTCAGTCCGAAGCCTGGACAGCCGCTATAGCCTATGCCGCCTTGCTCCATGACATTGGCAAGATAGCGGTGGATCTTCATGTGGAATACACCGACGGCGGTATTTGGCACCCGTGGCATGGCCCAGTGCGACGTCCGTACCGGTTTCGCTACCGTAAGGATCGTGAGTACCGACTGCATGGCGCCGCTACCGGGCTGCTCTATACCCGCGTACTCGATTGCGAAATTCTGGATTGGCTCAGCAACTATCCCGAACTATGGTCTTCGCTGCTGTATGTGCTGGCCGGCCAATACGAACACTCCGGCGTACTCGGTGAGCTGATCATCAAAGCCGATCAGGCGTCGGTGGCCCAGGCACTCGGGGGTGATCCGACCAAGGCCATGGCTGCGCCCAAGCATGCTCTGCAGCGCAAACTGCTCGAAGGCCTGCGTTACTTACTGCGCGAGGAGCTGAAGCTCAATCAGCCCCAGGCTTCGGATGGGTGGTTTACCGAAGATGCACTCTGGCTGGTCAGTAAAACCGTCTCGGATAAGCTGCGTGCACACCTGCTTTCGCAGGGAATCGATGGCATCCCCGCCAACAATACTGCCGTCTTTAACGTGTTGCAGGATCACGGCATCCTGCAACCCACACCTGATGGCAAAGCGATCTGGAAAGCTACGGTGACAAGTGATGCCGGATGGTCGCACGCCTTCACCTTTCTGCGTCTGGCGCCTGCATTGATCTGGGAGGCGGAGGAGCGGCCTGATCCATATGCTGGAACCGTGGTGCCTCAGCAAGGTGAGGCAGGTGCAGATAGCTCTGAGCCCCAGACCAGCCCGTCCAGCACAAAGGTGCTGCAGACTGAGGGCGGCGTGCTACCTCCGCCCTCCATTGTATCCGGCAATACACTTGGTCCTGTCGTAGACGAAGTAGCCGCTCTCCTGAATCTGTTCGAGGATTCTGCCGCATCGGTGGGTGGAGGAGCGCCAGAACAGAAGAGGGCGCTGCCACCTGCTGCCATCCCGAGTAACCAACCAGCTCGGCCTGTTCCAATCGAAGACACAGCCTCAACAGTGGCTCAACCAACCGAGATACCGTCGGGGGAGCATTTTATGGTGTGGCTACATCATGGCATCCAGACACGCAAGCTGATCATCAATGATGCACGTGCGCTGGTGCATACCGTGGCCGATACTGCCTACCTCGTCAGCCCGGGGATTTTTCAGCGTTATGCGCAGGAGCACCTGCAGGTCAAAACGCTGGCAAAGCAGGAAGGCTTGTCTGAGTGGCGCTGGGTACAAAAGCGATTCGAGCGGCTTCAATTGCACCGCAAGCACCCAAGCGGCCTGAATATATGGATATGCGTGGTCTCGGGGCCGCGGAAAACCAGGCAACTTCACGGCTACCTGTTGAACGAGGCGTCCGTACTATTTGATCTGGCACCCACTAACAACCCTTATCTGGCACTGAAAGCGGAATCAGCCGCAACTAACGCACCTGAATCTATCGATGCTTCAGGCGGTTAATCGGTTTTTACAGGATTTATCTGGTAAAAATTTAAAGTCGACATATGAGTAGGATGGTTGATGTTCCAGAACAATTCACCGGAACTATAAAAACAGTTGAAACGGAAGGTATATAGCAAGTGTTACGTAATATTTTTCATCTATTTGTAATATGTCCTGCGAAACTCTCTATTTCAGCCTCCGACGTTAGCCTTTCGTTTAATATCAGGTGTAAGTCGCTTTGTACTATCTTTTCTTGAGGTATGAAAATTGCTGTTGCGAGCCAGACATACTGATTATAACTGTTAGTGAATATCCGCACGCTATAGGAGCCGTTAGCGGGCGCGCCGCTGGCCAGTATTGCTCCAATGCTAACCCTAAAAATAGAATTGGAGACCCCATGGATCTGCGGCATCTGCGGTGTTTTTTGATAGTAGCCGAGGAGCTACATTTTACACGTGCGGCAAAACGGCTGCACATTGAGCCATCGCCCCTATCGCGCACCATAAAAGAGCTTGAAACAGAGCTGGGTGTCGTGCTTTTAAAGCGTGACCGTCACAGTACTCGCTTAACGCATCCAGGTAAGGTGTTTTTACAAGAAATAAAGCATGTATTCATGACTCTGGAGCATGCAAAACAAAGCGTGATGGCTGCAGCAGCTGGCTATCGCAGTACATTGCGAATCGCATTGTCTGACGGTGCGGCTCTGCCTCAACTGGCGCCGGTTCTCGCACGCTGCCGGGAAGAGGTACCGGATGTAGACATTCGGATAATAGAAGTACCGCTGTTAGCTCAATTGCGTGGACTGCGTGATAACACTTTTGATGCGGGATTCTCTCGTTCAGCGGATGTGGGGGATTCGATTGTTGCACAACCCGTCTGGAGCGATCCTTTGGTGGTTGCCGTACCGATACGGCACCCACTTTTGGTTCATGCTGAAATCCCCTTGTCGGAGCTGCTTCGTCATCCGCTAATATTATGCCATCCGGAAATCTATGCGGGATGTAGCTACCAGCTGAATCAGATTTTGCGACGGGGTGACGCCGAACCCATCGTGATAGAGCATGTGACTTCCATGGATATGATGCTGGCATTGGTCGCGGCTGGATACGGCGTGGGGTTTACCACATTGTCACATGTTGCAATGTGCCGGTATCCAGGCATTGTGGTACGACCGCTGGGCATGGAGCGCTCCGCACTCATTACGTATTTGCTGAGGCCTGATACTACGCAATCGTCGCAATTGGAAGGATTTATCACGCGCGTACTGAACAGTGTCGAGGATTCAGTCCCATTGGTAGCGAGAGTAAATCAACTTTATGGATAATAGGTATGGCATCCTAGCGCTCAGCAGCAATTATGCGCTGTTCGGCGACATGAGCCAGCAGGTGATGACGGTTATCGAGGGTTTGGTGCCGGCGCTGGAGGTTTACAGTATTGACGAGGCCTTTGCCGATCTGGACCGTACCGGCCAGGGAGACCTGGGCCGAGGTACTGAAGAAAACAGGCATTCCGACCGGGGTAGGCATCGCGCCAACCAAGACGTTGGCGAAGTTGGCCAACGCTGCAGCCAAGCGTTGGCAGCATCAAGTCTAATCAGTCCTCCCCGTACCCGCCGCCGGTTTCCTCGTGAATTCAACGCTAGAATGGTCGCCGAGCGCCAGCAGCCAGGCATCTCCGTTGTAAGCGTCTGGTAATCACCAGACGCTTACTCTTGAACGGGATGTGTGGTATTGCTGCAGTCTAGGAGATATGGTCAGGAGGACATGTGGTCATTAATTTTACCCGCCGCATATGCAATCGCATCCGGAACGTTTTTTGCTCTCAGCAGGGACTCATTAGCGAGGGGGCATGGAAGCTGGTTCCTCTCACGTCTAAGTTCTTGGCAGATGAACATGGCGCTTATGTAACGGCTATCGAGGCTGCACTTGCGGATGTGCAGATCCGGAACATCGCGTTGTCTGGCAACTATGGAGTAGGTAAGAGCAGCATCTTGCGTGAGGTCGCTCGGCGGCAGGAGAGCCGAGTTGTGGAACTCTCGCTGTCGACACTTACGCCTATCGAGGCGTCCCAGCTTGATCACTCGGTGCCTGTTCAGGCCCAACCGCATCCAACAGGAGATCGTCAAACAGCTGCTCTACCGAGAGTATCCGTGCAAGACTCCTGGCTCCCGCTTCCGACGGATAGAGCGCTTTCGATGGTGGCGGGCGGTCGGAATTTCGGCACTGCTGGGATTTATTGTTGCTGTTGCCTTCCTGATGACTGGATGGACGGCACAGATTGCTTCAGTGTTTGCGCTATACGTGGATTTCGGCGCTTGGGCTCATCCAGTGATCTGGGGCGTGGCGACGCTGATTAGCCTAGCGGTGAGCTGGTTGTTCTATGGGAAGCTGCATATCAGGCAGTTCTCAGCAGGCGCAGCAACCATCACGCTCAATGACAGCTCCGTTTCGTACTTTGACCAATACCTCGACGAGATTGTTTACATCTTTGAGGTTTCAAAGCGCGATGTTGTGATCTTCGAGGATATCGACCGCTTCAACGACTCGCACATCTTCGAGACACTTCGGGCGCTGAACACGCTGCTCAACGTCTCGCCTCAGATCAAGAAACCGATTCGCTTCATCTACGCCATCAAGGACAGTATTTTTGACCCTATCGGTTTGGAGGGGTTCTACCCCGCTAACACGGACACTTTCAAGTAGACTCATGTGGAGTCATAGGAGTGTTCATGTCCAAGCGCAAACAATATAGCCCGGAGTTCAAACGGGAGGCCGTAGAACTGGCCCGTCGCTCAGGCACCAGCTGTCGTCAGATAGCTCAAGAGATCGGGGTGGCGCCAAGCTTGCTAAATCGCTGGGTGCGTGAGGCGCGAGCAGCTGAGAAGCCTTTTCCCGGCACAGGCAACCCGCGAGATGAAGAACTTGCCCGCCTCAAGCGCGAGCTGGCCCGAGTGACGAAGGAACGTGATTTTTTAAAAGACGCGGCAGCGTACTTTGCCAGGGAATCATCGAACGGTACTCGGTGATCCAGCGCTGCCGCAACGAGTACCCAGTCCGACTGATGTGCCGTTGTTTGAAGGTGTCTGCCAGTGGCTATTACGACTGGCAAGATCGTGAGCCAAGCCCACGCGCTCAGGATAATGCGCGCCTGATAAAGCGTATTCGTGAGATCCATGAGGATAGCCGCGGTGCAATAGGTGCGCCTCGCATGCACGAGGATCTCCTATTCGAAGGTGAAACCGCCAGCCTGAACCGTGTTGCTCGCTTGATGGCCGCAGAGCAAATTCAAGGTTGGCCGCGCAGGAAGAGACGTGGCTTTGGCCGAGTAACGTCTGGCCGCCCAACAGGTGTGGAAAATCTACTGGAACGCGACTTCAATGCCTTGGAGCCGGAGCGCAAATGGGTCACGGATATCACGGAGATAGCCACGCTGGAGGGCAAGCTCTTCCTGTGTGTAGTGCTGGATCTGTACAGCAAGCTAGTGATTGGCTGGTCGATGCATCATCGCCAAGATAGGCAGATGGTCATCCGGGCAGTGGAGATGGCGATTTGGCAGCGTCAGGGTAACTGGTCGGTCATTTTACATTCTGACAGGGGAAGCCAATTTACCAGCGTCGACTATCAGCGCTTTCTGAGCCGAAACACGCTGGTTTGCAGCATGAGTGCCGTTGGCCATTGTGGCGATAACGCGGCTTGTGAGGGCTTCTTCGGCCAACTCAAGCGCGAGCGTGTTGCTCATCAATCGTACCGGACACTTGATGAAGCGCGAGCGGATCTGTTCGACTATATTGAGCGGTTTCATAACCCACGAATGCGTCGTAGAGTTGCTCAGCAAGATCTGAAGTTTTCGGCTCTTTAAAACCGTCCGTGTTAGCGGGGTAGAACCCGAGAAGGAAGGCCGCAAGCTAGAGTCGAATGTGCTCGATAGCGACGATCCGGCACAGGTCGAAGCTATGCGAGCCAACCGCACGAAATTTTTCGATCTGGTCATCCCGGTGGTGCCCTTTATCACCCACCGGAGCGCACGCGATCTGGCATTGCAGCAACTTGACGGAATTGGACACAAGGTGGCCCCCGAGTTGCTCGACTTGGCCGCGCAGTATGTTCCGGATATGCGGCTGCTCAAGAACGTCCGCAACGAGTTTATCGTTTTCCGCGACCGGATCTTCTCCGGCGACGGGGAGCAACTCGCCCTTAGCGAGACCGAGCTGTTCGCGATGATGCTCTACAAGAGCACCCACCTGACTGACTTCGAAACGATTCGACTCGGTAAAAGTAATCTGGACACCCTCTATGAGATCAGTCGTGAGCTGGTGACCGAGAATATCAAGAAACTCGAACGCGAACGTCGCGACCTTCGCCAGCGGCTCGCACGGAAAAACGGGGCGGAGGCGCGCAGTGCTCGGCTTGGCGACTTGTTGCTTGCCCATGTAGAACGAACGGTAGATTCGGCGTCCGAGTTCGCCCGACGGAGAAACGGTTCATGCACGATTGATGGCCTCCCAAAGTCCGATGCTGATCTAAAAAGTGGGGAGTTCTGGACAGCTTTCGTATCTGCAGAAGGCGATCCAGAATTGCGGCAGCAAATGACATCCGGTTACGCCCTGACGTTCTCGCGATCTAGCCTCGCTGCTGCGCTCGGTGATCCGCTGGACATGGAGAGCTGGAACGAGACAGATCGAGTGGCACTCTCCGAGCTGATTGAGGAGAAGGCGGAGGGCAGCAAGTTCCTGCGGAGTGCTGATCTCGGGGATCTAATGATGCGCCCCGTGTTTCTTGTCGAGTACCAGGGGAACGAGCAGTCCTTTGAGGCAGTCGTGAAGGAAATCTTGAAGTCTGGTCTGGCATACCAACTCGTCCGTGCGGGGTACATTAATCGGAACTTCACGCTATACACGTCTACGTTCCATGCGAAGCGGGTGACCACGGCTGCCATGAACTTCATTATTCATCACGTTGAGCGAGACCTGATGGATGAGTATTTCGAGCTTGCGTCTGAAGATGTAGATGCAGTTGTCCGAGAGAGAGGGGGTAACGCGCTGAAAGAACCTGCACTGTACAACATCGCCATCCTTGATCATCTGCTGGCGACAGACACAGGTATGGCAGAAGTCCTGATTAATTCATTGGTGAGCCTGGGCGAGAGGCAGGAGCGCTTTTTATTGGCGTACTTGAGTGCTGGCAATGAGCGTACAAAGTTCATTGAGCGCTTCACGACCCTATTCCCGCGAGTGCTTGTCTATCTCGTAAGCCACGCTGACTTGGACGATGCTTCACGACTGGAGCTGGTAGGTGTCGCGTTGGAACACTCGTCGACTTTGAAACAGAAGACGGATGCTGCTGTATCTGCGTACCTCTCTGCGCACTATGCCGATTTGGCGGTGCTGACGTCCGGCTCTATCGAGGAGAACCAGGCAGAACGTATCGGTGTGCTCTTTGCTGCAGCGGGCATCACTGTGCCTCGTTTGAAACCGCTGAGTCGACAGGTTCGTGCGTCGTTCGTATCACGAAACTTGTACGAAGTTACGCATGAAAATCTCGTTGTTGCCATTGATAATACGGCAACTGTGGCGCTTGATGCTATCCGCCAAGCCAACGAGACAGTGTACGAGTATGTGCTCGGCCATTTGAGTGTGTATATAGATGCGGTCGATGGTGTGTCCGCAGCGATTGATGAAAATGAGCAGTTTCTCTCTGTGATCGAAGATGTGCTTGAGCGAGACGCAACTCACATAGATGATGTGATTGAGTGGGCGGCTCCAGACTGTAAGGTCGCTGATCTCACAAAAGTGTCTGAGGATGCATGGCCTGCGCTGGCTGAGCATCTACGGTTCCCGACTACGTTCAGCAACGTTAGCGGGTACGTCTCGAGCCTCGGGGTTGTCGACGCCCATTTGGCAAAGATCTTGAGCGCTGCTGGTGAGATCACCGAGATTAAGTCTGCTGACGAGCAATCGAAAACCGCATTAGCGGTCGCGCTCTTGGCTGCAGACGATCAGCTCTCCTCCGCGATGTTGCGTGTGGGGCTGGTCGCGAATTTAAATATGGGCAACCCAGTCTGTATTGAAGATATCGCTGAGGAAGCAGGCGATCTCTTCGCATTGTTACTTAAGCACGAAATAATTGCAGATGAAGCAGCTTCCTATGCATATCTCGCGACGACCGACTGGCCGACGCGAAAGGCCTTCATCCGAGAGTCAACGGAGTTCAGTAAATACATGACACCGGAGCTAGTGTGCCCGGACTTGGAGGTGCTCTTGGCAAGCGACGAGATCGACTCAGCAATCAAGGGTGTGATTGTCGAGCGGGCCGCTGCATACGCAGATATGGCTGACGTTCCAGGGCTAAGCGAGCTGGCAGAATATGCGATTAGGCGTGGGTATGAGCTTTCGTCAGATGTTGTGGAGAAGATGGCGCAAGGTGGTGTCGCGACGCAGCAGATCGTGCTGCTACTCAACCCTCACCTGACGTCGATTAGTCATGATCAGCTTCTCTCGATCCTGCAGGCACTTGAGGGCGACTACCCCAAGCTAACCGTGGTTGGTCGCGACAAGCCGCGGGTGCCGAACACACCGGCCGATCGCGCACTGCTTGAACGTCTCAAGCGGGACGGCATAGTCGGCAAGTATGATGACGACAAGTCACCGATCAAGGTAAACAAGAAATACAAATGAGAGGAAGCCCCCTGGCCTGGCGGCGCATTTCATGCTGAACTTATCATCTCTATCCTATTCAGGCTCGAGAGGGGAAACTGTGGCAGCATGGATGAGCTAGAGCAATGAAGAGGCTAATAAAAAATAAAGAACACCCGGCAACCAGCGCTGCTGGGTGTTTTTAAGCTACATCCAGCCGCACTCGGTGAATGAGGTGCAGCTATCCGTTCCGGCATATCACGTCCCAAGCTGTATAAAAACGCATGCGCCGTTTTTCATGTAAGCGTTTCTACGTAAAATTTATCCGCAGGATTGACCTGCGTTTCCGTGCGCTGGAAGGTGGTTGAGCCGGGAGCTGCCACAGGGTAGCAATCCAACTGCCGAAGCTCTGACTATTCGATTAGCGTATCAGGCAAAACCCAGGATAAAAATGACATTCATAGTGGCGGCAAGCCTGAAGGATTGCGCAATCCTCGCGGCAGACAGAGAAACCTTCGCAGTTGAGGCCGGCGCTTCTACCGCTACAGGTAATCCTGCCCGAAAGATCACCAAAACCGCAAACGGCTTCATCACCGCCTCCGGCTTTGTTGAGTTGCTGGACCCGGTGAAGCAGAGATTCACCCAGGAAAATCCTGAAACGATCGGTGAAATGCTCGAGATAATCGAGGCTGAGCAGGAAGCCTTTCGGCGGCGTCATTGGTATACGTCAGGCACAGCAGACTGGATAGCGAAAACGTCATGGAAACTGACGCTGCCAATGTCTATTAGCGGGGAGAACACCATCATTTCAGCTGCCTATGACCCTGCCTCGAGTGGACTTCTCGGCATCTCCCCCGGGACGGCCATATTCACGTTTCCTGATGCCGTAAGCGAAAGTGAGCAAGCGATTGTGACAGCGCGGATCAACCAGGCCTTAGCCAAAGAGGATGTTGGAGTGGTGATTTCCGCAATCCAGGCCTCTGTAGAGTTTCTGATTGCTCAGGGCCGACCAGTCTCGCGGGAGATTGATTCGCCATCCACACGCTTTCAGAGCTGGCTGAATTCAACACCGATGGTCCTGGCGGTTTTACTGGGTAGCGGCCTGAATCATTCATGAATATGCTCGAGAAACTGATTCTCGCACGGGATTGAAGAAAAGATTGCCTTCGGGGGTTGCCTGAAGGGGAAAGTAAGTCCATAATTGCGTCCGTTGTTTAGACAACAGTTGCGGAAAGCTTTTTACAATCAAAGAGTTAGATGCTTGGTTGAAATCCCGTTTCCCGCTCCAGATTCAGATCAAAGCCACCTCCGGGTGGCTTTTTTGTGTCTAGCTAAAAGCCCCCCCAGCAGCAACTGATCACACGCCCTATAAATCGCAGCGAACGCCCGTGAAAACGCTCTTTGGCGCAGGTCCAAATGCCTAAGACTAATGTCGGGGATTTATTATCAGGCTGAATTTTGCAGAATCGTTGTCACGGAATCCTTCCGAGTGAGTGGAATGTCCCAAATCGGTAATAACAATAAAGTGGAGAATGATGCGATGGATGACAAAGAAAAAGGTGCTGCATATTGGTCGGCGAACCTACGCCTGATCTCTTGGAGCCTGGTGATATGGGCTTTAGTGTCCTTCGGTTTCGGCATCATATTGCGGCCCATGCTGTCCGGCATTTCAGTGGGTGGCGCTGACCTAGGTTTCTGGTTTGCCCAACAGGGCTCAATCCTCGTGTTTCTTGTCCTGATCTTCTTCTATGCCTGGAGAATGAATCGTCTGGACAAAGAACACGGCCTAGAGGAGTAAGCGGATATGAGCCAATTTCTTGTTAACCTATTATTCGTCGGCGGTTCCTTCGCTATTTACGTCGGTATTGCCATCTGGGCACGTGCCGGTTCCACCAAGGAGTTTTATATCGCCGGTGGCGGCGTGCATCCCGTCACCAATGGCATGGCAACGGCCGCTGACTGGATGTCTGCTGCCTCCTTCATCTCAATGGCTGGCCTGATTTCGGTCGGCTATGTCAACTCTTCTTTTCTGATGGGCTGGACCGGCGGTTTCGTGCTGCTGGCGATGCTGCTGGCACCTTACCTGCGCAAATTCGGCAAATACACTGTGCCGGATTTCGTCGGTGATCGCTTCAACAGTAATGCTGCTCGAATAGTGGCGGTTGTCTGCCTGTTAGTGATTTCCACTACCTATGTTATCGGACAGATGACAGGGGCGGGCGTAGCCTTTGCACGCTTCCTTGAAGTGGACAGCACCACCGGTCTTATCATCGCATCGGCAATCGTATTTGTTTATGCAGTACTGGGCGGCATGAAAGGCATTACCTACACCCAGGTTGCCCAGTACGTCGTGCTGATCATTGCTTATACCATTCCCGCCATCTTTATTTCGTTGCAAATGACCGGTCATGTTCTGCCACAAAGCGGTCTGTTCGGAACACACCTCGAATCAGGCGTGCCGATGCTGCAGAAGCTGGATGAAGTGGTTCGTGAGCTGGGCTTCCAGGACTATACCGCTGATGTCACCAACAAGCTGAACATGTTCCTGTTCACCGTGTCGCTGATGATCGGTACTGCCGGTTTGCCACACGTAATCATTCGTTTCTTCACTGTACCCAAGGTTGCAGATGCTCGCTGGACAGCTGGCTGGGCTCTGGTATTCATTGCCCTTCTGTACACCACAGCCCCTGCGGTAGCCTCCATGGGCCGGCTGAATCTGATCAATACCATCTATCCAGACGGTCCGAATGCTGCGCCGCTGGCATATGAAGACCGGCCGCAATGGATTCAGACTTGGGAAGAGACCGGACTTGTCACCTATGAAGACAAGAACAATGATGGCCTGATCCAGATGTACAATGATGTGCCCGCATTTGCCGAAACAGCTGAAGCACGCGGCTGGGCCGGCAGTGAGCTGGTCGTTAACAACGATATTCTGGTACTGGCGAACCCCGAGATTGCGAATCTGCCGTCATGGGTTATCGGCTTGATTGCGGCAGGCGGTATTGCAGCTGCACTGTCCACCGCTGCGGGTTTGCTGCTGGCAATCTCTTCGGCGATCAGTCACGACCTTATCAAGAAGATGATAAAGCCCGACATCAGTGACAAAGGAGAAATGCTTGCGGCGCGTATTTCCATGGCGGTGGCCATCGTGATTGCCACCTGGCTGGGGATCAATCCGCCTGGTTTCGCTGCGCAGGTGGTGGCACTGGCCTTTGGTATTGCCGCTGCAACGATCTTCCCGGTACTGATGATGGGTATTTTCTCCAAACGCATCAACAGCAAGGGCGCAGTACTGGGCATGCTGGCTGGTTTGTTGACTACCACGATTTACATCTTCGTTTATCTGGGTTGGTTCTTCATTCCTGGCACCGCTAGCCTGGCCAACATTCCGGAAAACTGGTTGTTCGGCATCTCGCCGCTGTCGTTCGGTGCAGTGGGTGCACTGATCAACTTTGCCGTGGCCTTCGGGGTAGCTTATGCGACTGAAGCACCTCCGCAGGAAATTCAGGATCTGGTAGAGAGCGTTCGCTATCCGAAAGGCGCTGGCACTGCCGTAGATCACTGAGTACTATCCAAGTCAGACTTGCAGGGCTGAGCCCTGCAATTGGCTGAACCTAAGCGGGCTTCCTTATGGAAGCCCGCCTTATTTCCGGGAAAAGAATTCATGATCTGGCATTTGCTTGCATTGGCTGTAGCGGGTTTGGGTGCAGCGGGAATCGCTGTGCTGTTACGAAGTTTGAGTGGTAAAAGGCTGCCTAAATGGATTGTTCCCATCTTTGCCGGGGCTGGCATGCTGACTTACCAGATCTATTACGAGTACAACTGGTTCGAGCATAAGCAAAGCCAGTTGCCTGAGGCTTCACAGGTGGTGGAGATCGATCAGGAGGGTGTCTTCTGGCGCCCCTGGACCTATATGTTCCCGATGACCGTTGGTTTTACTGTGCTGGACACTGACAAGATTGCCCGCGTCGAGCGCGATGGGCAGCGCATCAGTCAGTTCATACTCTATGAGTTCGATAAGGAGTACGTGGACCTGGTGTCCCATCAGACTCACCTGCTCAATTGCACAACACAGGAGCTAGTGCCGATGGCCGAGGATGGCGCATTGCGCGTTTCTGCCATGCGACGGGTCGAGCGCAGTGATCCTTTGTATCAGTCGGTTTGCCAGTGAAACTGAGGAGTTGGCTGCAGGCGCGCCGAGTGTTCAGAGCGCGCTTGCCAAGCTCTGCGAATTGATACATAATGCAGCCCATCGATTGCGCTGGGTTTGGAAAATATCAGTCTTATCAATAAGATAAGGCTAAAATTCAAGTTCTTTGGCGTCGATTTAAAGTTGCGTTTGACTCACCCACAACGTAACAGCTGTATATGAGGCCGGGTGGCAGAGTGGTTATGCAGCGGATTGCAAATCCGTGAACGCCGGTTCGATTCCGACCTCGGCCTCCATTTATTCGTAGTAAGCAGTTCTGCAATACCGTACTTGCTAGCCCGGATGGCGAAACTGGTAGACGCAAGGGACTTAAAATCCCTCGGAGGCAACTCCGTGCCGGTTCGATTCCGGCTCCGGGCACCATTCGAGTAGCGAGCTCCGCTTCATTTCATCAGCGCATTTCGCAGATTTCTCGCTTCTTCGCTTCTTCGCTTCCCCTATTTTTTTGCCATGCGCAAAATGAACACCCCCATTGAAAGTGTGCCCATCCACTCGGTTAATTTCCATGCCGTGACTGGATCAGGCAGTGATGCAACGGTCACTAACTCCAAGCGGCAAAAAAATCGCCCCGGCACCTTGTGCTCCGGGGCGTTTTCGTTTCAGCCGCGACCATAGGCTTGAAGCCTTTTGACCAGATATCACTGCAAGGAGTCTGCAGCCCCAGGTTGCGCTAACTGCGGATGGAAAACATTAAAACGACAATTTGCTTTTATTTTCGAATCAAAGTCGAAAAATAGGCAGAATTGTCCGCGAAATAACGTCAACACACGCCATCCTGTAGCCGGCCGGATTTGACGCTCGTCAAATCCGCCAGCTCAATTGAGGCCTACACTAAGCCCAAACCCCGCAAGCCATCTCTTTAGCACCCGGAGCCCCGTTAGATGACAAACCCAATCAGTGCTGTATGGGTCTGCAGAGCTATTTTCTGCATTGTCCTAGCGCTGGGCGCTATGCAGACGGTGCAGGCTCAAGATCATGCTGAGCTTGTGCAGCAGCGAATTGACGCCGCATTGCCTGCTGCTGATAGCGTTTCCGAGCCTGAGGGCGAGTACAACGTCCGGACTTTGTATGCAGGCGAAGAGGTGGTCGGTTATGCCTACGAGAGCATTGACGTCACTACCATTCCTGCCTATTCAGGCAAACCCATCAACCTCCATGTGATCCTGGATCCGCGAGGCGTGATCCGTGATGCATATGTGCTGGAGCATCATGAACCCATCCTGCTGATCGGTATTCCTGAGCATAAACTGCATGACTTCACCGCCAAGTATGACGGCATCTCCGTCAATCAGCGTGTTGTGGTCGGCCGGTCGAGGGATGAGAACGCGGTCACTGTGGATGCGGTGAGCGGCGCGACTGTGACCGTCATGGTGGTCAATGAAATCGTCATGGGTACTGCTCATACTGTGGCGGTATCGCTGGGGCTGGTCGAAGAAACAAGTGGTGTTGGAACCAGGCCGGCTATCGTACGGAATGATGTATACCAGGAGGCAGACTGGGCGACTCTGACCGGGAATGGTTCAATTCGCCGCCTACACCTCACCCATGGGCAGATCGATGAAGCCTTCCTCGGTACCGAGGCAGAGGGAATAGACGAGGCGGCCCCTGATCAGGTCGACGCAACGTTTATCGACTTGTATGCAGCACATCTCAACCCGCCGACCATTGGTCGCAACCTGATGGGTGACAACCAATACCGATTTCTGATGGAAGACCTCGAACCTGGCGAGCACGCCATCGCGGTAATGGGCAGTGGAGACTATTCGTACAAAGGTTCCGGCTATGTACGCGGCGGCATCTTCGATCGGGTGCAGTTGCGGCAGTTTGGCGAGATGATCAGCTTCCGGGATATGGACCATGATCGGTTGTCGGACGTGTTCGCAGCCGGCATGCCCGCCTTTAATGAAATGTCGATCTTCATTGTGCGCGAAAACCATCGTTTCGATCCGGGTACACCCTGGACCCTGGAACTGCTGGTTCGCCGTCAGACCGGTCCGGTCAGCAGCATGTTCACCAGCTTTGAGCTGCCATACCAACTGCCTGAGGATTACCTTGAGCGGCCAGAGCCTACTGCGCAAGAGTTGGCCGCCATCGAAGAAGCCAACCGGCCAATGTGGGTGAATATCTGGTATCAGCAAAGCTGGAAGATCGGCGTTGTCGTAACAGCACTGCTGGTGCTGCTCGGCATCCTGTTCTTCCAGGACAAGCTCACCAAGCATCCGACCCTGTTGCACTGGCTGCGTCGCGGCTATCTGATCTTCACCGTGGTATTTCTCGGCTGGTATGCGCTGGGGCAGCTGTCGATAGTCAACGTACTGACCTTCGTGCACGCGGTGTTCGACGACTTTCGCTGGGAGCTGTTTCTAACCGATCCAATCATCTTCATCCTGTGGGTCTTTACAGCAGCCAGCATTCTGCTTTGGGGGCGAGGGGTGTTCTGCGGCTGGCTATGCCCCTTCGGCGCTCTACAGGAGTTGATCAACGAAGCAGCACGTAAGTTGAAAGTGCCGCAGTACGAGCTACCTTTTGCGGTCCACGAGCGTCTGTGGGCGGTCAAGTACATAGTGCTCATGGTGCTCTTTGCCATATCGCTGGAATCCATGTCTGTCGCCGAGCAGGCGGCTGAGGTAGAGCCGTTTAAGACGGCCATCACCCTGAAATTCGATCGTCAGTGGTGGTTTGTGTTGTATGCGGTGATCTTGTTAGTGATCAGTATCTTTACGCGCAAAGTCTACTGCCGCTACATCTGCCCACTCGGCGCCGCGCTGGCTATTCCCTCAAAATTTCGCCTGTTCGACTGGCTGAAGCGCCGTAAAGAATGTGGCGACCCCTGCCAGCTATGCGCCAAGGAATGTGAAATTCAGGCTATTCATCCAGATGGCCATATCAATCACAACGAATGCCATTACTGCCTGGACTGCCAGATGACTTATCACAACGACGAAAAATGCCCGCCCTTGATTCTCAAGAACAAGCGCGCCCGAAAAAGCAAAAGGGAGCCCGTTCCCGAGTTGATCCCAGTACACGTGGTTGAACCCTGAACGACCGTATACCGGCACGTTCAATATCCGAGTCAGAAGTTGAAGCCGTATCCAAGGAGCTAGAATATGAGCGACAAAGAAAAGAAAACCACCGAAATACTCGAGGCCAAAGGGCTAAGCCGTCGCGGCTTCCTCGGCGCGAGCGCCATGACGGGTGCAGCGGTCATGGGGGCTACGGCGCTGGGTAGTTCGATCATGAGCCGTGAAGCCTTTGCCCAGGCCGCCAAGGAAACCAAGTCCAAGATTCATGTCGGGCCGGGCGAACTGGATTCCTACTACGGTTTCTGGAGCGGCGGGCACCAGGGTGAGGTCCGGGTAATGGGGGTTCCGTCCATGCGCGAGCTGATGCGCATCCCCGTGTTCAACGTCGATTCGGCAACCGGCTGGGGCTTGACCAACGAAAGCCGGCATGTCATGGGTGAGAGCGCCAAGTTTCTGAACGGCGATTGCCACCACCCGCACATCTCCATGACCGATGGTAAATACGACGGCAAGTATCTGTTTATCAACGACAAGGCCAATAGCCGCGTGGCGCGGATTCGCCTGGATATCATGAAGTGCGACAAAATCACCACGATTCCCAACGTTCAGTCGATTCACGGTCTGCGCCTGCAGAAAGTGCCGCACACGAAATACATCTTTGCCAACGCTGAATTCTTTATTCCGCACCCGAACGACGGCACCAGCTTCGGTTTGACCGGCGATGACGTCTTCACTATGTTCAACGTGATTGATGCTGAAAGCATGGAAGTCGCTTTCCAGGTGATCGTGGACGGCAACCTGGACAACACCGATGCGGACTACACGGGTAAGTACGCAGCGTCTACCTGCTACAACTCCGAAGAAGCGACGGATCTGGGCGGCATGATGCGTGCCGAGCGCGACTGGGTTGTGGTTTTCAATATCGCTCGCATCGAAGCAGCGGTCAAAAAGGGCGAATTCACCACCCTGGGCGACTCCAAAGTGCCGGTTGTTAATGGCCGTGCTGGCTCAAAGTTGACACGTTACATCCCCATTCCGAAGAATCCCCACGGCTGTAACACTTCCCCCGATGGCAAATACTTCGTCGTGGCCGGCAAGCTGTCGCCTACGGCCAGCATGATCGCTATCGACCGGCTCGATGATTTGTTCGACGACAAGTTCGAGGATCCACGTGAAGCGGTTATTGCTGAAGTTGAACTGGGCCTGGGACCGCTGCACACAACCTTTGATGGCCGTGGTAATGCCTATACCACCCTGTTTATCGATAGCCAGGTGGTCAAGTGGAACATGGCAGATGCAATTCGTGCTTATAACGGCGAAGACGTCAACTACATCAAGCAGAAGATTGATGTGCATTACCAGCCCGGACACAACCATGCATCGTTGGCTGAATCATCCGAAGCGGATGGCCAGTGGATGGTAGTACTCAGTAAGTTCTCCAAAGATCGCTTCCTGCCGACCGGACCGCTACACCCTGAGAATGACCAGTTGTTTGACATCTCCGGCGATGAAATGAAGCTGGTGCACGACGGTCCTGCGTTCGCCGAACCTCACGACTGCATTCTGGTGCGCCGTGATCAGATCCGTACGAAGAAAGTCTGGGACCGCGATGATCTATTCTTTGCCGAAACGGTCAAGAGGGCGGACAAGGATGGCATTAATCTGACTGCGGATAACAAGGTGATCCGCGACGGCAACAAAGTGCGCGTCTATATGACTTCCTTCGCACCGGCTTTCGGTCTGACCGAGTTTACCGTCAAGCAGGGTGATGAAGTCACTGTGACCATCACCAACATCGACCAGATCGAGGACGTAACCCACGGCTTCGTTATGGTTAACCATGGTGTGAGCATGGAGATCAGCCCGCAACAGACCTCTTCCATTACCTTCACGGCCGACAAACCCGGTGTGTATTGGTACTACTGCAGCTGGTTCTGCCACGCATTACACATGGAAATGACCGGCCGGATGATGGTCGAGCCTGCCTGATAGAAGTGTTGTCAGCCCTTGTGACAACCCGGTGAATCTCGCCGGGTTGTCTTCCATAAGTATCCGAAGAAGGTAACAGCAGTGCTTAAAAGACCGGCGAGAGCGGTATCGCGCCTTAGTGCAGCCTGTGCCTTACTGTATTTTTCAGGAGTTGCCCAGGCGGCTCCGCAGAACATCACCGAGCTGCCATTGTCTGCCGAGAGTGACAACCGTTGGTCTATCCCCGCAGGGGAATATCAGGGCCAGTTTCTCATTGACCAGCCTATCCATCTGCGCTGCGAAGACGGCGCGATATTGAGTGCGCAGGGCACAGGTCACGTTGTTGAGATAAAAGCGCCAGACGTTACCCTCGAGAACTGTAGCTTGCTTGATTGGGGACAGAACCTGACAGATCTGGATTCAGGGATTTTCATTCACCCGCAAGCCGAACGGGCGACGCTGCGCGGCAACAGTCTGCAGGGACCGGGTTTCGGAATCTGGATCGATCGCGCCAGTGATGTCAGCGTGATCGGCAACAACATCCAGGGCGATGAGAATCTCCGCTCGCAAAACCGAGGCAACGGCATTCATGTATTCAGTACCAAAGGCGCGCGGATTGTCGACAACCATGTGCGTCATACCCGGGACGGCATCTACATCGGCAATGCCAATGGCAACCAGATCGAGGGCAACACACTAGAAGATCTGCGCTATGGCGTGCACTACATGTTTTCCCATGACAACACGGTCATCGGCAATATCACGCGTAACACCCGTACCGGCTATGCATTGATGCAAAGCCGCCAGTTGACGGTGACGGGCAACCGCTCCGAGCACGATCAGAACTACGGCATTCTGATGAATTACATCACCTATTCAACGGTCAGCGATAACTTCGTTACCGATGCACATCAGGGGTCCACTGGTGACGCCATGATCTCCGGCGCTGAAGGCAAGGCGCTCTTTATCTATAATTCCCTGTTCAATACCATTGAAAATAATCATTTTGAAAACAGTGGCTTGGGTATTCATCTTACTGCTGGTTCTGAGGATAACAAGATCAGCCGTAACGCCTTTGTCGGCAACCAGCAGCAGGTCAAATACGTCGCCACGCGCACCCAGGAATGGTCGGTGGATGGGCAGGGTAATTATTGGAGTGATTACCTGGGTTGGGACCGCGATAACGACGGAGTCGGCGACGTTTCCTACGAACCAAACGACAATATCGACCGCTTGCTTTGGCTTTACCCGCAGGTGCGCTTGCTGATGAACAGTCCCGCGATTGAATTGCTGCGCTGGGTGCAACGTGTTTTCCCAGTGATCAAATCGCCGGGTGTACAGGACAGTCATCCGTTAATGAAACTACCGGCCGACAGTCCGGCGCTGGCTCAGGAAACCACCCGATGAATGCAGTAGAAATCCACCACCTCACCCAGCGCTACGGCGCCTTGACCGTACTCGAAGACCTTAGCCTTACTCTGGGTAAGGGCGAAGTGCTTGGCTTGTTCGGTCACAACGGTGCCGGCAAGACCACCACGATGAAACTTATCCTCGGCTTGCTCAATGCGACTGAAGGCCAGGTGCGCGTACTGGGTCGTGAGCCGAATGATCCGCAGGTGCGCCGCACGCTCGGCTATCTGCCGGAGAACGTGACCTTTTATGCACAGCTTAGCGGCCGCGAAACACTCCGGCACTTCGCGCGCTTGAAGGGCGCCGCGGTCAGCCAGACCGAACAGTTATTGGAACAGGTCGGTTTGAGCCATGCGGCAGATCGCAAGGTGCGTACCTACTCAAAAGGTATGCGCCAACGTCTGGGGTTGGCGCAGGCACTGCTGGGCGAGCCCCGACTGCTGCTGCTGGATGAGCCCACGGTGGGCCTGGACCCGGTCGCCACTGAGGACCTGTATAGCCTGATCGATGGGCTGCGCCAGCAGGGTTGCAGTGTGATCCTTTGTTCCCACGTGCTGCCGGGGGTCGAGCGGCTTATCGACCGTGGCGCCATCCTTGCCGGGGGGCGCTTGCAAGCGGTGGGCACGCTGACCAGCTTGCGAAACGAGGCGGCACTCCCCGAGCGTATCCGAGTCAGCGGCGTGGTCGACCGGGAGTCCTGGATGCAACGTTGGAACGCTGCCGGGCATAGCGCCACGCCGCTCGGCAAAGACGGTATCGAAGTGGTCGCACGGGGTGATCAGAAGCTTGATCTATTGCGCGAGTTGCTGGCCGGAGAAAGACTGACTGACATCGAAATCCACCAACCCTCGCTTACCGACCTGTATCGCCACTACATGGACCAGGCCAGCGAGGTACCGGCATGAAGCAGATCTGGAATATTGCCCGCAAGGAGCTCAGCGACGGCCTGCGCAATCGCTGGTTGCTGGCGATCAGCCTGGTGTTCGCACTGTTGGCCGTCGGCATAGCCTGGTTTGGCGCTGCCGCGTCGGGGCAGGTTGGCTTTACCTCGATTCCGGCGACCATCGCCAGTCTCGCCAGTCTGGCAACCTTCCTCATGCCGCTAATCGCGTTGATGCTGGCCTACGATGCGATCGTCGGCGAGGAGGAGGGCGGTACGCTGATGTTGCTGCTGACCTATCCGTTGGGTCGCGGGCAGATCCTGCTGGGCAAGTTCTTTGGCCATGGGCTGATTCTGGCTCTGGCCACACTGATCGGGTTCGGCAGCGCCGCGCTGGCCATCGCAGCGCTGGTCGAAGACGTCGAGCTGAGTCTGTTGGTATGGGCGTTCGGACGTTTCATGCTCTCTTCGACGCTACTGGGTTGGGTGTTTCTGGCGCTGGCCTATGTACTGAGCAGCCTGGCTCGGGAGAAATCCACCGCAGCCGGGTTGGCGCTTGGTCTGTGGTTTCTGTTTGTGCTGGTCTTCGATCTGGCGTTGCTGGCTGTGCTGGTCATCAGCGAGGGCAAGTTCAACCCTGACCTTCTACCCTGGGTATTGCTCTTCAACCCCACCGATATCTACCGCCTGATTAACCTTTCAGGCTTTGATGTTGGCAGCAGCGCCGTCGGCGTACTGACGTTGGGAGATGATCTGCCGATATCGGGCTGGCTGTTATGGGTGTGTCTGGTTGTCTGGGCGAGTATTTCCTTGCTTCTGGCTTATTGGTTGTTCCGTCGACGGGTCGTGTGATCCTAAGGATGTTTAGATGATGAATTGTTTTCAAGAGCGCGGCGTGCGTCTGGTCGCAATCACCCTGATGAGCTTGGGTCTGTTGGCCTGCGGCAAAGAGCAAGAGACGCAGGTAGTGCGTGAGCCGGTGGCCTTCCATCCTGATGACGAATGCCATGTCTGCGGGATGGCAATCACGGAGTTTGACGGTCCTAAAGGCCAAAGCGTCGGTAATGCTGGCGTGCGCAAGTTTTGCTCAACTGCCGAAATGCTCGGTTGGTGGTTGCAGCCGGAGAACCGTATCAGCGACGTTTCGCTGTTCGTCCATGATATGGGACAAAGCGAATGGAGCGCACCGGATGACGCGCACCTGATCGACGCGACCACTGCTTATTATGTCACCGGCATTTCGCTGAAGAGCGCTATGGGAGCGAGTTTGGCCAGCTTCAAAGATGAGGCCGCAGCGCAGGCGCTCGCCGACGAGCACGGTGGACGAGTGTTGCGCTTTGAGGACATTGATCAGGAACTATTACAGCAGGCCGCGTCCTCACAGCACGGTCATGGCATGCATTGATCCTGCCGCATCCAGGTCAGTCATAAAGCTACGCGGAGGTTGGCTTAAGCCCCCGCCTCATGGCCGCGCCAGTAGAAAGCTGGCGATGGCCGGCGACACCCGCTGTATATCAAATTGCTGGTAATGCACCTCACCGTTCTTGCTTTCCACTGTTAGCCAGATGCCGTCGTTGAGACTGATGGCGTCGGGTAGCGAAATGATAGCGGTCTTCTCCCGCCCCCTGCCGTCAAAGGACGTTCCTGCGGCGCGCAGAGAACGGGGCTTTCTTACTTTAAGATAGGCGGTACGAATATCCTGATCACAGCCTTCGCAAAAACGAATGACGAAGGCTTTGAGTGGGACGCCCATGGCGACAATCTCTGGCGGCTTCTGATCCTTTTCTGCCAGGGAAAATGCCCAGGGCCCTATCTGGCCGTGAATGGCGTCCTCGCGTAACAAGGGTGCTTGCGGAGCGCCAAGCAGCTGCCAGGTAAAGGCAGACAGCGGTAAAAGCAGGGCCGCAGCGGTGAACCCGGCACGGAGCAGAGTGGCGCGGCGTGATCGGATTGCCGGTGGTGCTGCTACAGCATCGCCGTTGCGGAGCTTTTCCCTGCGCGGGCTGCTCGGCCGAGTTTGCGGTTGCCAAGGCCATTTGGGCAGATAGAAGACCAGTCCCAGGCCGGCCACGCTTAGCCAGCCAAACCAGACAACAGAGCCCATAGCAAACTGCCATTGCGCTATCGCCAGGCCCAGAGCCACTGCTAGCAAGCACCAGCCCAGAATACGAAGCAGAAACCGTCTGGAGTCGGGCAGCGCTTTGCTTATCAAATGTTTGCTGTGCTTAGGCATGGCCAGCGCCAAGGCGACAAACCCTGCGAGGCTGGTGGTGAAAACCGAGAGACTCATCCAGGTCATAGCGTGCCCCCGGGGACCGCGCCCGGCAGCAAAAGCCAGCATAGTGCCGTGCATACAGCCGTTGTCAAAATCAGGCCCAGCCACACTACCCACAGCCGCCGTGCGGCAAAGACCCATACGATAATCGCAGCATACAAAGCAAAGCTCAGCATGGTACTGGCCGCCAGCGCGTAGGCTTGGGGCAGAGGCCAGGTCAGCGCCAGCAATACTGTCAGGGCCGAGGTAAGGAGGTAACCGCCTAGCGCTGCAGCCGCTATCCGGGATGCCACCATCCAACGGTAGCGTGCAGGATCCTTGAGCAGCGCGATCATGCCATCTCTCCACTGGGGCTGCCGGCATGTGCCGGCGATTCCTCTGCGGCTTTTTTCAACCAGATTCTTTTGATCCTGAGGGCCAGATAGGCAAAAGCCAGCCCCAGAGCCAGCATGCTAAGATCAAATCCCGCCAGCACCCAGTCGCCGACGGCCAGGCTGGCACCGAGATGTTTGTCGGTGGTGAGGGCGTTAAGTATGGGCAGTAATAGAAAAGCGGCGGCGGCAAGCCATGAAAGCTCTACCCAGGCCTTGCGGATGTCGCGGAAAAAGGCATAGATCAGGGTTTCGCCCCAGACCAGAAAGAGGACATTGGCTTCCCAGTTAGCACGGTCGGCAATGTCCAGTGGTAGCAGACGGTTGGCCCAGAAGTAGGCCGCCACCGCTGCCGGTAGACCGACAATAGTCGCCACATTCAGGGCCTCGACCAGCCTCAGACCGAAGTGCCCACCCGTCGCATCATGGTTTCTACGACGCTTGATCGTCCAGAGCACCAGACCGGTGCCGATCATTCCGCAGCCGAGGATTCCAGCTATGAAGTACAACCAGCGTAGCCATGGATCGGCAAAGTGTCCCTCGTGCAGGGCAAGCAGCGTCTGGTAAGTCTCGACCACGGCGTGATCGCCTGGTTTGGGCGGCAGGAGCTCGCCGGTGTGGGCGTGAAAGCGCATTGTTTCACCTTCACGCACTCGCAACTTGGTGCTGCTTACCTTGCCGATCTCGACAAGGGGCTCCTGGCCCACTTCGTGCTCCAGCATCAGCGAGCGAACCTGGCCCTTGCCCCAGACGTCTTCAGCGTTGGCAAGCATTGTGGGTACGGATGCCTCGGGGCGGCTGACCGGCTCATGCTTAGGGTCACCCAATAGCTCGTTGAAAAAGCGCATCTGGCTTGGCCTATCGACACCGTAAAGGGTGGCGATACCGGCGGGCATGTAGGACGCGGCGAAGAACACCAGTCCGCTGTAGGTAATCATCAAGAAGAAGGGGAGCGCCATCACACTGATCAGGTTATGGGCATCCAGCCAGGAGCGCTGGCCCTTGCCCGGCCTAAAAGTAAAAAAGTCCTTGAAGATCTTTTTATGGGTGATCACCCCACTGACCAGAGCCACCAGCATCAGCATGGTGCAGATGCCGACCAAGTAGAACGCCAACTGACGGTCGATGTAATGCAGTGAGTAGTGCATGCGGTACAGCAGCCTGCCACCGCCCGTTTCACGAGGCTCTATTTCGGTGCGCAGGCCGCCGGTATGCGGGTCCACTTTTTCACTACCCCGAACACCGCGCTCATGACGTTCCAGCGGCATGGTTTCCCAGCTAATCTCGAAGTTCTCCCAGCTCCGCGAGGCTTGCGAATGGTGGGGCAGGGTGATGTTCCATGACCTGGCGCCAGGCGCAACCTGTTCCAACCGCTGCAGGGCCATGTCGGCCAGCGCCCCATTGTCGTACTCGGGTGCAGCCCCCAGAAATGGGCGTTCCGGCTCCATCCAGCGGGTGATCTCGAAGGTAAAGTAGCCTGCCGTGCCGGTGACGAACACGAAGAACAGTACCCACCCCACGACCAGGCCGCACCAGGTGTGCAGCCAGGCCATACTCTGGCGAAAACCTTCTTTCATCAGTAACGATCCTTCAATTCAAACAGCTCCCTGCAGAGCCACAGGGGAGAGGGCGAACTGCCTTATGGCGGTAATATCAACTTACAGGATACGAATGTTAATGCTTATCAGATAGTTCTGCAAAGAATGCTTGGCAGATCATGCCGGAGCGTTCTGTGATCCCGGCCCGCGCAGCGCAAAACCTGCTCTATCTCGCATCTGAGCTCCTGTTAACGTAACCTTTTGATAACGAGTGCTGGGCTGTCCGTTGAACTCAGCATGTAGCGCATCGCTCAAAAGCGACTGATCCGTCAAAAAGGATGAGGTATGAAGTATCTGGGGTTGCGTGGTGTAAAGCCGTTAACGATTGCAAAACGAACCGTCAAAGAGTTTGACGAAGACGACATGTCTACCTACGCCGCAGCGCTGGCGTTTCGTGCGCTGTTGTCACTATTCCCGTTCCTGCTGTTTCTCACAGCCACGCTGACCTTTTTCAACATGCCCGAATTCTTCGGTTGGCTGCGTCAACAGGCGGCGCTGGCTCTGCCGCCCATGGTTGTTGAGATGATCAATCCGATCATTGATCAGTTGCAGGAGGACGACAACAGCGTTCTCTCGGTCAGTATCGTGCTGGCCATTTGGGTGTCGGCTACCGGCATGCGCTCACTGATGAATGCCATGAACAATGCCTACGATGTCCGCGAGTCGCGACCTGCATGGAAGCTGTTCCCGCTGTCCATCCTGTATACGCTGGGTATCGCACTGATGTTGATTGCGGCTGCAGGTCTCATGCTGCTAGGGCCAACAACATTACAATGGCTGGCAAACACCGTAGGTATGAGTGGGCTGGCAGACCTTTCCTGGGACTGGTTGCGCTGGCCGGTAGTGGTACTGCTGCTGATGTTTGTGGTGGCGATGATTTACTACGTAACGCCTAACGTGGAGCAGACGTTCCGCTTCATAACACCCGGATCGGTGCTTGCCGTGATCGTCTGGGTGGCGGCCTCGTTGGGCTTCGGTCTGTATGTGCGCAACTTCGGCAACTTTCAGCTGTTCTATGGCAGCATCGGCGCGGTCATCATTCTGCTTCTGTACTTCTACATTTCAGCGTCTGTACTGCTGTTCGGCGCCGAGCTCAACGCGGTAATTGAGCATGCCTCCACCGAGGGCAAGGATCCGGGCGACAAGACCATCTAAATCAACACTGGCATATTCAGCAACTTGCCAGGCCCCAATCCAGGGCGGCGATGCGGTATGCTTAAGGCTAATATTCGCGTAAGGCATACATACGATGAGTCAGTACGATTTTGATCTTTTTGTTATTGGCGCCGGATCAGGGGGCGTACGGGCCAGCCGTATGGCAGCGGGCTTCGGGGCCCGCGTAGGTGTGGCTGAGGATCTTTATCTGGGTGGCACCTGCGTGAATGTGGGCTGTGTACCGAAAAAGCTATTTGCCTATTCTGCACACTACTCAGAGGACTTCGAGGACGCCAAGGGCTTCGGCTGGAAGCTGCCCGAAGCTGTTTTTGATTGGCCTACGCTGGTACGCAACAAGAACCAGGAAATCGAGCGTCTCAACGGCATCTACCGCAATATGCTCAAAGCATCGGATGTCACCATCATCGATGCGCGCGCGCAATTTATTGATTCTCATACACTTCAGGTCGGCGACAAGCAGGTCACGGCTGAACGTATTCTGATTGCGACCGGTGGCTGGCCACATATCCCCGATTTCCCCGGCAACGAGCACGTGATCAGCTCAAATGAGGTTTTTCACCTCGAGAGCTTACCCAAGCGAACGTTAGTGGTGGGCGGTGGGTATATTGCGATTGAGTTCGCCAGTATTTTCCATGGCATGCAACGTGAGGTGAGCTTGCTCTATCGCGGCGAGATGTTCCTGCGCGGGTTTGATAGCAGCCTGCGCGAGCATATGGCGGCGACCATCAAGCAGAAGGGCATTGACCTGCGCTTCAATGCCAACGTCAAGGATATCCAACGCCAGGCGGACGGCAGCTTGCAGGTAAACCTGACGGACGGTACTGCGCTGGAAACCGATCTGGTGCTCTACGCTACTGGCCGCAAGCCCAACCTCAGGGGGCTTGGGTTGGAGAACACGGCTGTGACGCTGGATGACAAAGGCTTTGTAGCGGTTAATGGCGACTACGAAACCCAGGATCCCAGTATCTACGCCATTGGCGACGTCACCGATACGCTGCAGTTGACGCCGGTTGCGCTGGCTGAAGGTATGGCGTTGGCCCGCCGGTTATTCCGGCCAGATGACTATGTACCCGTGGATTACCGCGACATAGCTACAGCCGTTTTCTGTATTCCGAATATCGCTACACTGGGGCTAACCGAAGAACAGGCTCGGGAAGCGGGTTATGGCTTGAAGGTCTACGAAAGTCGTTTCAGACCCATGCGCAATACCCTCGCAGGGCGGGGCGAAGAAAGCTTGATGAAAATGATTGTCGACAAGGTCAGCGACCGAGTGCTCGGCGTGCACATGATTGGCCCGGATGCCGGCGAAATCATCCAGGGGTTGGCCGTCGCGCTAAAGGCCGGAGCGACCAAGGCCATGTTCGACGCAACCCTAGGCATTCATCCCACTGCCGCTGAAGAGTTTGTTACCATGCGTACCCCAACGCGGACCGACTGATTCCGCAGCAGCTCGGAGAGGGACGGCATGACCTGGTTTTATGCTTTTGATCTGTTTGGTGTGGCGGTCTTCGCCATTTCTGGTGCGTTGGTGGCGGGTCGTAAATCCATGGATCTGTTTGGTGTCCTGGTCATTGCCATCATCACCTCATTGGGCGGCGGTACGCTGCGTGACACGATTCTAGGTCACCATCCGGTCAGTTGGATCAGAAATGATATCTATATTCTGGTCGCGGTACTGGCTGCGGTAGCGACCATCGTCTGGGTTCGTTTTACTCGGCCGATTCATGAAACAGGTCTACTGGTGGCCGACGCTTTTGGTCTGGCGATTTTTACCGTCATTGGCACTCAGGTTGCCATGCAACATGAAGTGCCAATCAGTGCAGCGGTGATTATGGGGATGATGACGGGCGTGGCCGGTGGCGTGATGCGGGATGTCATCTGTAATGAGATTCCGCTGATTTTTCACAAAGAAATCTACGCCACAGCCTGTATTGCGGGATCACTGGTCTATATCGTTTTGCATCAATTGAACACGACGCCCAATCTGGACGTCACTGTCGCGGTGTTAACGGTGCTGGTCATTCGTCTTGCCGCCATTCGCTGGCATCTCGGGTTGCCCCGATTCCATCTTCTGGACCGGGAGCCGCCTGACCGCGATTAATGATGGTGCCCGCTCTTTTCCACCGCGGGCGCATCTTCTTCAATGGCTATTTCCACATCTACCTGTCCAGCCTGCTGGAAGTAAAGCGTCAGCGGAAAGCGTTCGCCAGCTGTCAAGGGCTGCTTCAGATTGAATAGCATGATGTGATAGCCGCCAGGCTTGAAGCTAACACTCTCACCCGCAGGCAAAATCAGGTTTTCGACCTGCTGCATTTTCATCAGACCATCTTGGTGAATGTGCTCATGGATTTCCGCATGGCCTGCAACAGGGGTGCGCACATCTGTCAGTGTGTCAGCCCGTTCGCCGCGATTTTCAATTATCATGTAAGCCGCGCCGGTCGGCGCCACGGGGGGGAGGGCGCGAGCCCAGGGATGGATGATATGCAGGTCGGCAATATCATACTCGTGGGCAAAGCTCTGGCCGGCGAATAATGTGCCCAGTAGGGTAGCGCAGAGAGCTAAGGTCCGTGGTTTCAGCGTCATATCAATGCTCCTGATTACAAAGCAGCCAGATTACCTTGCGGCAGGACCGCGTGCCATAGCGGTAATGGCAGCAAAGGTAGATAATGGTCCGGCTACCGGTGATATTAAAACGATACTATCGATTGAAGCAGTAACAGTGATCCTGTAACCGCATCAGTAATGGCTGTAAACCAACATGTATTTTCAGCAGACTGTCAGGACGGACATGTCATAAGACGTTAGGGATGCATCCTTCAGTTAATGAGCCAACTATGTATGAAAAGCGGCGGCTGGAACGGCACAAAATAACTACCAGCCTTGAAGTCTATGATCTGGATAGTGGCCAGCATCTGGGCCGGGTAGTGGACCTGCATGCTGAGGGTCTGATGTTATTGAGTGAACAGCCTATGGAGCTGTTCAGACGTTATGCGCTGCAGGTAAGCCTACCGATGATCCTGAATGGCATGACAGAATTTTTCGTTGACGCCGAAAGCTTGTGGCAACGTGAAAGCATTGCTGGCGGCCAACATTGGACCGGTCTGCATTTTGTGCGGTTGCCGGATGAGGCGAAGCAGTGCATTGACAAGATGGTTGCCAGCCGCTGAAGCCTAATCAGCAGCTGAGCGCCGTTAGGTGGTTATCCCAACGCAGTTTCTCTGCACTGAGATGAGTAACAGCCAATGTGCGCTCATCAATATGATAGATGCCACCGACACCGGAGGTGACCAAAAATCCGCCCTGGTCAGCCGCCAGTACACCTGCGGCATCAGGCAGTTCTATATCTTGCACATAGCGCCCCTGCACATAATCGACTATCACTACACGGTTTCCACGCGGCGCGGTGATGGCTGCCAGCGACCCACCAGGGCTGATAGCCACACTGGCTACGTAATTTCTCATCGCAGCCTGACGATCTAGCGGCAACTCAATTTCGCTGAACCGTCCTGACGTCGTGTCCAGCCGTGCAATCAATGGCGGATGCTCCCAGGCAGGCCCTTCAAACTGATAACCCGCTATTACGATGCCGTCAGAGCTGATTGCCAGGTGGTGGCAGCTCAGTTGATGGTGCGACGGTTCGTGCTTCTGCTCTAACGCCCCCGTCTGGCTATTCATTAGCACCAGAGCAGGGCGCATGCTGTCCAGATTCAGCTTGATTCGATCATAATCAGGGTGGGTGAGGATGCCGCCCATGGCGATCACCAGCGTTGTGCCGTCAGGGTGCAGTCGCAGTTCGTGCGGATCCATACCGCCCACCGAAAAGTCCGCAATCCAGCGATATTGCTGCTGGGCGTCATAAACCCGAATATGCCCCTGTCCATCACTGAAATGATTGGCGGTGGCATACAGGTACTGCCCATCCTGACTGAACACGCCATGGCCGTAAAAGTGGTGTTGCTCGCCGGAGCTCAGTTGATGTTGCAGGGTGCCATCCTGGCTATCCAGGATGTACAACGCACGGCCGGGACGTCTTGCGAACACCGCCACCTGAGTGGAGCCCGGCCGGATGCAGCCGCCATGGCAGCGCTCGGCTACTGGCACGCTAGCGAGAATGCGTCCTTGATTATCGGCCAGCATAATGAAGTGCCGACCATCTACCGTGTCGACAGCGCTGAGAAAACGCTGAGGCTGATTTCCTGCTGGCAAGACAGCACAGCCCACCAGCGGGCTAGTTAATACCAGGCCAGCGAGACTAAGCTTGATGAAGTGACGCCTGTCCATCAGTCACCGTCGCTGGAATTGAAGCCCTTAACGATCCCAAGCTCGCTGGCAATCGGGCCTTCGAGCAGGCTGGCGAGACGATCAATATCGACGAATAACAACTGCAGACTCCTGTAACCCGAATCGTTGTTCAGCGACTCTGACATGCCAGCAGGCAACTGCTCCAGTCTATCCAGGCTCGCGGCCAGCGCGTGCTCGAACTGAGTCAGTAACTGATCCTGACCGGCCGCATGCATCAGTGTTGCAAAGCCAGGAAGAAAATCGCTCTGCAATCCCTGCAACGATGCCTTGAGGGTGGTCAGCGATTGTTCGCTTCGCCATGCATCAGCCAAGTAGGGATTACGACGCTTCTTGCCCTGCAATCCCATCGGCGCACCCAGCCGTGCGTTACGCAGAATATCCAGAGCGTGCATTGCTGCACTGATCGTAGTGAAGTCGTAACTAGCCTCGGTGAGGTAATGCGGTTTGAAAGCAGCCCATTGGCTGGCCACAGCGGTTGCATTGGCGCTGATCTGGCCGCTGATGGCCACCAGCAGGTCGCACACCCGCGGGGCAGCGCTGGTGGCGTTCTCATCAAAGAGCAGATATTCCATCGCCGGAAAACCCTTCACGGCGACGCTAGCAGTAGCGAGCGTTTGAGCCGACAGTGAACCCGTATCCTTCAGCAGGCCATCGACCTGGCGAGCAATCAAGTTTTTGCTGTCAGGCCAGAATTGAAACTGCCAGGCCATGCTGTTCTGTTCGATCGGTCCAAAGTCGATAAACCGGATCCTTTGCCAGGCCAGAAACGCGGTCAGCCAGTCGTTCCGCAATGCCTTTAACGCCGGCCCTTTGTCCGCATTGTCGGCAGTGCAGTGCTGTACAACCTGTTGGTGCAGCGCGCTGCTGGTCTGCGCCAACGCGTCATAACCCTGGGTCAGCTGCGCATGCCATTGCTCGCGCGGCGAGTCTGCCTGGGCTGCATTGGCGCACAACAGCAAGAGCAGTCCGCCGGACTGCAACAGCGCACGCCACCTATACCGATTTAAAAAAGGCATCAATACTCTCCGCTCATAGGGATTCCAGGAAAAGAATCAATGCCCCGCGTTGCTCGTTGGACAGCTGCCGATAATGCTCGACAGCTTGCTCAGCTTCACCGCCGTGCCAGAGAATGGCTTGCTCCAGCGTCTCAGCCCGACCATCGTGTAGAAATCCCGCCCGAGGATTGATCTGTTGTGCCAGCCCGATACCCCAGAGTGGCGGAGTACGCCATTCATTGCCGTCGGCCAGGAATTCGGGCCGGCCATCGGCCAGTTCGGGGCCCATGTTGTGCAGTAGCAGATCAGTGTAGGGCCAGATGGTCTGGTTGCTCAGATCCGCGCGGCCGGCCACCTCGCCGGTCACATGGCGTGGCGTATGGCATCCAGCGCAGCCGCTCTGATTGAACAGCTGCGCCCCCCGGGTTACGTCTGCGTTATCCAGGTCCCGGCGCGCCGGAACCGCAAGACTGCGGGCATAGAACGCAACAAAGTTGGCCACCGTATCGCTGACTTCCGGCTCACCACCGTGGGCAAAGCGCCCGCAGTCCTGCACTGCGGTGCAGTCGGTGTGCGGGACCAATGTGGACGTCAGGCCCATATCGCCAGCGAAGGCCCCCATGCTTTGCTGCATGACATTAGGCTCCGCGGCTTTCCAGCCAAAGCGGCCCAGCACGGTGGTTTCTGTTGCTCTGTTCCAGACATAGTTTGCGCGTCCGGATATCCCGTCTGCGTTGCTGTCATCCGGATCAACAGCAGCAAGAATGTCTGCCTCGGGGATCGCCTCAAGCAGGCCAAGACCAATCATGGGCGGCGCGACCCGGGGTGACACCAACAAGTTCGCGGGCAGAGGTCCGTAGGCTGGGTTTTCGATACGGTAGGTGGGCTCGCGTAAGCTGACGCTAGTGCCATCAGCTAGCATTTTTTCACGTTCAGCCCATTCGATAATCAGATCTGCCTCAGGCTGCATGCCGGGAATAGCGGCGGTTTGCAATTGGCTGCCATAGACAGGGGCCGGCAGGAAGCCATGTTGCTTGAGAATCAATGCATCCGCTTTGGCGTCGGCAGGTACCGACAAGCGCAAGAACAGTGACACGGCCGTTTCACCGCGGGCAGGTGGATGGCCGCGGCCATCCTTGATATGGCAGCCTTGGCAGGAGTTGGTATTGAACAGCGGGCCGAGACCATCGCGCGCATCAGTACTGGAAGGCGCTATTACCCAGGGATTGCGGAAAAAACTATTGCCTACGCTAAAATCCAGGCGGCTGGTCATGGGCAAATTCGATTGGGGCAGGGAGTAGGCGTTGTGGTCGGCCTGTTCAACCGTGCCTTCGCCTCCCGTATCGGGCGTAGTTTGCAATGGGTATTCGACCGATGAATCGCAAGCAGTCAGCAATAGCTGTATTGCCAGCAACAAGCAAATAGCGCCGGGGCAAGTGAATGGCTTCATGAACGCCTGTTTATGTCACGGGTGAAACCAACGAAAGCCCGACCTGGCGGGCGGGCTTTCAGCGTATTAGTTACCAGTAACCATCGGTTGCTGGTAGTCCTGTGTTTACCGCTTAGAACGCATGGCCAGCATCATCAGGTTCCAGTGACGCGAGGCCTAACTCGCCAGCTACTTTCTCGATGGAGCCCGTCTGGATAACCAGCGCGTTGATTGCTGCATTGATGATCTCGTGTCCTTGCTGGTTGTCCGGCGCGATCATCATATCGAAAGCCATCGGATTGTCCTCAGCTTCAGCGGCATCCTTCATCGCTTGTACCGCAGCCATAGTGCTTTCCAGCTCGGCGCGTAGTTGCTGATCCAGTTCGGGATTGCTCTGGGCAACCAAGGCCGAGAGGGAAGGGCCAGTCATCACGTTGCCACCGGTGGGCTGATATTCACCGAGGTAAACATTCTGAATGCCCTTGGCGTTATAAAAGTGCGAGTTATGCGTGTTGTCACTGAAGCAGTCATGCTCGTCTTCGTAGGAGTTGGCTTCCAGCGCAACCTTCATGCGCTCGCCTGCCAACTCACCCAACGACAACGAGCCCATACCGAATAGCATTTTTTGCATGACGTCCTCGCTGGGCATGGCCAGTAGTTCGGCACGGTAGTTACCAGCAGAGTTACCGGACTGATCTTCCGCCCACTGCTCGGTCATCCATTGCAGATCAGTGACCAGCAGGTCCGTCACCGCATCCAGATATTCGGCGCGTCGATCACAATGTCCATTAGTGCACGCGTCATTGCTTGCATAATCAGTAACTGGGCGTTCACCGCTGCCCGCAGCGTAGCCGTTCAAATCCTGGCCCCATAGCAGGAATTCGATGGCGTGATAACCGGTCGCTACGTTGGCCTCCGAACCACCTATTTCATTCAAGTCGGCCAGCAGCTCCGGGGTCAGATCAGACACATCCAAGGTCTCGCCACCGATATTGATACTGGTATTGGCAATAATATTCGCGGTGGCGCCTTCGTTACCCATTTCGTGCTGGTAATCGTCGGCAGCCACGTAATCGATCATGCCTTCATCCAGAGGCCAGGCGTTAAGTTGACCTTCCCAATCATCAACTACCGCATTGCCGAAGCGAAACACCTCAGACTGCTGGTACGCAACACGCGCATCCAACCAAGCCTGTTTGGCGGCTGCCAGATTGGCTTCGGTGGGCTCGCTAATCAGCGCATCGACAGCCTCATTCAGCGCTTGGGCTGTTGTCGCCGCATCCTTATAAGTAGCATGCGCAAGATCGGCATAATGCTTAGCGACCGCCGCGCTGTCCACGCTGGCTGCAGCGCTAGCCTGACTTTCGTTGTCATTTTCTACGGCTTCAACCACGGCCTCGCCAGCAGCCTGTTCTGCAGGCGCTTGGGTTTGCACCTCGTCACTGTTATCGCAAGCAGTCAGAAATAAAGCAGCGGATAGCGCAAGGGTCAACGCCTTGAGAGGGAAGTGAACGACCATGTAGTTGAACTCCTGATTACCGTAGAAGAATGTAATGATACTGATTTGCGTTCACGATTATAGGCTTGTATCGAGATATTGCAACGCCCAGATGGCGGTGGAACTTAGCAGGCCATCTTGTGCCTTATGAATAACGTTCATAAAAAGGAGCACGACATGTCGGATCAGCATGTGTACAAGAAGGTTGAATTGGTTGGATCGTCTACCGTCGGGATCGAAGATGCGATCAATAACGCTATTGCCGAGTGCGCAAAAACCGTCAAGAACGTTGAATGGTTTGAAGTGCAAGAGACTCGTGGCCATGTGGTAGAGGGCAAAGTTGCGCATTACCAAGTGGTCTTGAAGGTCGGTTTTCGTATTGAAAGCAACTGACAGGTCCTAGCCGTCGCGACCAGACTGGGGGCCAGCGTGGCCTCCACGTCGCTAAACGCATGCCAAGCCTGCCATTGATGAATATCGCCTCGCGCCCCCCTTAAAGTCTGAACCCTATCCGGCAGCCTGCTGGATCGCGTGTCTGCTATCTTATTGTGAATACCAGTCAGGCAGCCGTCTTGGCTACCGAAGCCATGACTAACCGGAGCGCAAGAACGTGCAAAAGGAACATTCCTTATTAGCTAGCCCGGTGCTGCTACCGGAAGGCATTTGCCTGATCAGAAACCAGCATGGCCGCGCATTTCTGCAAATTGAACACCCTGCCGTCAGCGCCCGAATTGCCCTGGAGGGCGCGCATATTACCCACTGCCAACCAGCGGGGCAGGGGCCGTTATTGTGGATGAGCCCCGATGAACCAGAACTACCTGGCAAGGCATTGCGTGGAGGCATTCCAATATGTTGGCCCTGGTTTGGCAGCAAAGACACCAGGCCAGTACATGGAATAGCACGCACCAGTCTGTGGGAGCTAACAGCGGTAACCAGTGAAGGAGCTCAGGTAAGTGTTTTTATGAGCCTAACTGCCTTGGTGCTCGAGCAGGCCCTGCCAGGCGAAAAGTGGCAGCTGGATGTGGAGTTTGTCATGGGCACCGATCTGCTGGTGACATTAATCACCCGTAATATCGGTACCAGACCCCAAGCGTTGAGCCAGGCGTTGCATAGCTACCTGCCGGTGTCGAATATTGATGAAACGGTGATTAAAGGGCTGGAAAATTGCAGTTATTTTGATCAGCTAACCGGCCGGCAGCAGCGACAGCACGGCCCGCTGCGCTTCACTATGGAAACAGACCGAATCTATTTCAACCACCCAGGCAAAGTCAGCCTGCTGGACGGCACCGAGGCAGCGCTGATACTCCGTCGGGAGGGTAGCGAGTCGTTGGTGGTGTGGAATCCCTGGATTGAAAAGTCACGCACGTTGGGCCACTTTCCGGCTGATGGCTACCAGACCATGCTCTGTCTTGAGTCCGCAAACGCTGGCCCGGACGCCCGCGTGCTCGATCCAGGTGAAACACACAGGCTGAGCAGCAGAATCACGCGGGTCAATAGTTTAAAGCTCAATAGCGCCGAGGCCTGACCGCGGCAATCAACAGACAGACCAGGGTGGACGCTAGCAGTGCACCGGCAAACGGGGCCAGAGTCGGAATGCTGCCAGGGAACGACGCAGCTAGGACGCCACCGGACAAACTCCCGGTAGCCCACCAACCGGGCAGTATCGCGCCGAAGATACCTGCCAAAGAGCCGCCGATGGCGGCGCCGGTACCCATGCGCGACCACAAACCCAACAAGACCGGCACAATCGCTGTAGCGCAGAGCAGGTCGGCAATTAGAAACAGACGCAGCACCGAAATGCCTTGCAAGGCTACGAAGATGACCGGGATCATCAACAGGCAGGTTATCCAGCGTGCGGCTGACAAAGAAAGACTGCTGCTTTCGGTGACTGCCAGGGAGGCAAGCGCGTTCTGCAGCGTATCTACAGACGACGCCACCAGCGTCATCGCCAGTACCAGTGCAGGAATAGTCAGCCACGCGGGGGCGTCGGCGAGTAGGGCAAAAAAGGGAATGGGTGGGCTACCCAGATTCGTTCCACTCATGGCTGCAATGATTCCCAGACCGCCAACCACCGCTACCACCAGAATAGTAATCAGCCCGCCGAACATTGCGCCACGCCCGAGGGCCTGACCGTCGCGCGCAGCCCAAATACGTTGCCAATAGCCCTGATGGAACAAGTTGGCAGCGGTCACCGCAATGATCAGTGTCAAGGCGATGGACAGCGAGCTGCCCAGAGGCATAGAGGGCATTGGCTGGCTATGGGTAGCCAGATTCGGCAACCGCTGCAGCGCCACCCAGCCCACCACAATGAGCAGCACCAGTAACAGCCATGCCTGCCACCGATCCGTGATCAGGCTGGCTCTGAGCCCGCCCCAGGCGGTGTATAGCAGGGTGGTCAGGGCTACGGCGATGATCACCATGTTGCCATTAACATCAGACAGCATGCTGGTGATGGCGCCAATTGCGGTCAATTCGGCAATTAAAAAGCAGAGCATGTAGAGCAGCGATATCAACGCCACCCACCGGCGTACAGCCACGCCGTAACAGGCCTGGGCAAACTCACCGATACTGCGACCTTGCGGCAGATGGCGGCGTATGGCCGGGCCACACCAGGCAAATACCATGAACGGCAAGGCAGCCCCTAGCGCGTAGCCGACAAGCGCTACGGGGCCGGCAAATGCGCCTATTTCTGGCGGCGCAAAGAGGATCCAGCCACCCATGCCCGAGGCCAGAAAAGACAGCCCAAGCGCCTGAGCACCTTGACTGTTACGTGCCGTGCAATAATCGTCCAGGCCAGTAGCCGACTGGCGTTCACGCAGCCCAAGCCAGGCAAACAGCAACAGCGCAGCCGCCAGCACGGCCAGAGTCAGGTAAAGCATGTCGCGCTTCCTCCGCCGGTATTATCCGGATCAGGTTCCAGGGTTTACGCCCGCTGAAAACAGCAGGCGATTCTCAGTCCGGTGGGGGACTCCCCTGGCGACGTATGGGTAAGGCCAGCAATAGTGCCAAAAAAAACCAACCTTGCCTATGATTGGGTGTGAGGGGGAGAGTGATGTTAGGCCGCTACGGGTGCGGTCTGCTTGGTATTAGCTGGCTTGGCCGCAAGGTCAGGCGGGTCGAACGCCAGAATGCCGTCCTCCAGGCTTTCCTTCAGCATTTGTGAATCCTTGAGGTAATCGTTCAACACCTGCCAAGGGCGGGTCTTGCCCTGGCGCGGCAAAACGCTGTTGGCTCGTTGCACATATCCAGCCTCCAGCGAGCCCATAATAGAGGAGGGCAGCGCACTCTCATCGTCGCCAAGGGGAACGGCTACCTGATAGTTGTGCTGATCCATGTGTTTTAGCAGGCGGCATAGATACTGCGCTGCAATGTCCGCCTTGAGCGTCCAGGAGGCGTTGGTATAGCCGAGAATCCAGCCCAAGTTCGGCAGGTTCTGCACCATCACTGCTTTGTAGGTCATCTGTTTCTGTATGGCAAAAGGTGTTCCATCCAGCGCCAGTTGCATGCCACCTAGCACTTGTACCTGCAGGCCGGTAGCGGTGACGATGATGTCCGCTTCTATTTCCTTTCCCGAGCGCAATAGCAGACCTTTCTCGGTAAAAGTCTCGATCTGATCGGTTTCTACCGAGGCCTTTCCCGCATTGATGGCATAGAACAAATCCGCATCCGGAACCGCACACAGGCGCTGGTCCCAGGGCATGTAGTCCGGGGTAAAGTGACGCATATCATCTGGATTGTTCAGCTGTTTACGTACTTGCTTGAGCAGAAAATCACGCGTGCGATTGGGCCAGCGTTTTGCCGCGCGGTACATCCAGCGTTGGATGCGAATATTGCGCTGCCGTGTGAGGTGATAGACCCAGCTGTCCGGCATCAGTTTCTTCAGAAATCCGGCCAGTGCGTCACGAGAAGGCACCGAGAAAATGTAGGAGGGTGAGCGCTGGACCATGGTGACATGCGCCGCCGTATCGGCCATCGCCGGCACCAGGGTAATAGCCGTTGCACCGCTGCCGATGATCACCACTTTTTTGCCACGGTAATCCAGGTTTTCAGGCCAGGATTGCGGATGAATACAGCGCCCCTTGAACCGTTCTGCGCCGGGGAACTCCGGCAAGTAACCCTGATGATAGCTATAGTACCCTGTACAGCTGATCAGGAACCGGCAAGTAAACTGCCGAGTCTCGCCTGAACTGAGCTGCGTAGCTGTCAGCGTCCAGCGTTTGTCTGTACTCGACCAATTGGCCTGGGTAATGTCCAAACCGAAGCGAATCTTCTCGTTGATCCGGTACTCGGCAGCGGTATCACTGATGTAACGCCGAATGGACTCGCCATCAGCCAGTACCTGCAGATCGTTCCAGGGCCGGAACTGGTAACCGAAGCTGAACATGTCGGAGTCAGAGCGCACACCGGGGTAACGGAACAGATCCCAGGTCCCGCCAATGGCGTCACGCCGTTCAAGAATAGCGAAGCTGTGGTCAGGACAAGTTTGGGACATATGGCAGGCCATGCCGATGCCGGAAAGGCCAGCGCCGATAACGATAACGTCTAGGTGTTCTGCAGGCATTTTATTATTCTCTTCAGGTGAGCTTTCTGCACACCTGTAGACTGCCTGTTTAATTCTGCACTGCGACTGCCATATCACGTCAATTAGTGATCAATTAATGCCATTTGTTTTCAGTGTGCATGGCAGGCGGGGCTGACTAGGTGATTCTAAGGTCATGGTTTCTAGTCAGCCTAAAGCCAAGTTCATTGATCAGCGGTTGCTGCCCTTACCATCGCCTGGCATACCTCCTTGGCCCATCCCGCTTCCTTGGCCCATGCCACCTCCTTGGCCTTGCCCCATGCCGCCGCGCGCAGGCAGTTCTTCCGGCAGGGTGATGCCTCGTTCGAGAGCTCGCTCACGCATCTGTTCATGATGCTGACTGCGTATTTGCTCTCGCTCCTGCTGGGTGGTCGCCTGGCGCATGCGGCTGCGAAACTCCGTGCGTTCCTGCTGGGTCATGATCTGCGAACCGTAGACGGGCTCGTTGTTGTCTTCGGCCGGTTGTGCCAAGGCTACGCTAGACAGCAGCAGCGCACCGAAAGCAAGAGTCAGGGTCATCTTTTTCATCTGTAAGTCCTCGTGGGTGTATACCGCTCAGGATCTAAACTAACTTGGGCTACCGTTATCGCATTGATCAAAGTCAAGCAACCTGTTGTTGCAGGCTAGTTGGTGTCGCGTCAGCCATGTTCCCAAAGCTGCCATGTCAGGGCAGGCTATACTGTAAACATCCATCCTATTTAACATAATATAGATTATACGAACTTATGTGCCAGACAACATCCAACCGCATGTGCTCTGTTTCTGATCTAAATCAAACAGCCTGCGTGGTCGCTCCCGTACAAAGTAACAGTCAACCTTCGCACCATCGAATCGTTGATGGTGTGCGTTCGTAGTTTGCACTCTACCTAGGAGGAGTAATGAGATGAGCAACTCTGAGAAAAAAGTGTCGGTAACTACCGAAGAGAAAACCAACCAGCATCCGGCCGTCGCTGACATTTGGCGTCCCTTTGAAAAATTGCGGCAACAGGTCGATCACCTGTTCGATGAGTTCAATCGCGGCTCAGGGCTTTCACCCTTCAGCCGAGGGCTGTTCGATGTTGAGCCACTGTGGGGCCGGGAGCTGAAGAGTCGCGGCATGCCTGCCGTGGATATCGCCGAAAAAGACAAAAGCTACGAAATTACGGCCGAACTGCCCGGTATCGAGAAAAAGAACATCGAGGTCAAACTGTCCAACGGCAGCCTGATCATCAAGGCCGAAAAGAAGGAAGACAAGGAGGAAAAAAGAAAAGGCTATTTCCTGAGCGAGCGTCACTATGGTTCCTTCGAGCGGGTATTCACCCTGCCTAAAGGGGTCGACGCAGAGAAGATTGAAGCTGGCTTCAGCAATGGCGTGCTCAGCATCTCGTTGCCGAAAAAACCCGAGGCCATGAAAGCGGATAAAGTTGTACCAATCAAAGCTGATTGATGGCCCGCCACCCTGCCCCAGGCCGATAACCGGCCGGGGCTTTAGGGGAGTGGCTTGACGATAATCAGACTGCAAGGCGCTTGATTCAACACCTGCTCGGTGGTACTACCAAGGTACCTGCCGGCCGCATGCTGGTAAGCCGTGCCCAACACCAATATGTCGAAAGCCTGCTGTCGTGCGAAATGGATTAGCACCTGGTGCGGAACGCCGACCAGGTGATGTCGACGCTTTTTCTCGATTTCATAGCGTTCGGCAAGCACACCGAGCGCCTCGTCCTGTACGTCATTGACCGCGTCTCTCAAACTGGTCTGTAGTGTCGATGTTGGCACACTCGTTCCGTTACCGCCCAATACGGCCCAGGCGCTGACGTTGAGCAGGTGCAATGCTGCGCCACAGCTGGCCGCCAGCGTCGAAGCCACATCAAGAATTCGATCATTCAACCCTTGAGAAAGCTCTTCCAGGTGAGACAGATCAATAGCCGCGAGGATCTTCAGCGGTTTCGGGTTTTTGCCATCGGTAACTAGATGCAAGTGAGCGGGACAGTCGCGCAATAACAGCCAGTCTAAGGTGAGATGGAAGTCGCGCTCGGGCGCAGGAACATATTGACTGTCCTTAATCACCATGTCGGCAGGAAAATCACGCACGCGCTTGGGCACACAATCTAGGGTAGATCTGGGTTCTATCACTTCCACCGTAGGCTGTAACCCGAAGCCTTGTTGATGCCGCGCTTGCTGCTCCAGCCAGTGCCTGTGCAATTGCACGAATGGGGACGAACGCGGCTGCGCTTGAGTCTGCGCCTCGCTGCGAAACCGTTCGGATCCCGCCTGCGTGTGGGTATTATCTAATGCCATGATGTGCAACATCGCACCGGTAGCGCTGGCCAGTGCATCCGCCCGATCAAAGGCTGGGGTACGGGTCATTTCGATGGGAGCGATTAATAGAAGGCGGTTGAATTTCGACATCTCACTAGCCTCGGCCTGACAATGCTGACCTGTCTTGCTGTAAACACGATAAGTATCCATGCCCCTCGCGCTTGCGCTCTGATTTTTGTCAAATAATACAACCTGACCCACTTTGGCGGGGCTCAGCGTAATCCAGGTCTTTTCCGCCCCTACTCCCCCATGAGCTACACTGAGAAAACAAACTGTACATCAAGGCTGATTGATACGTGGATTGACAGGATAAGCCCCCTGCCCTCACTGGCTTTAGAGCTCTGCAAATTCATTGACCAGGTCTTTAGGCGTGTCTGCGGCTTTTTGTCGGCTCGTTGGCACTAACATGAACAATTGTGGTCGATCGGTTGTGGACTAGGAAAGTAATCAACCAACAGGGCGCGTGGCATGTCGTATACAGGATTGTATCAGAGCCAACATCTCAGGACTGCCTGTTCCAACTGCAGCGTCTCGGAGTTATGCCTGCCATTCGGTCTGACCGGTCCGGAAATCCAGCAGCTGGACAAACTGATCGTGCAACGTTTCAAGGTGAAAAAAAACCTCGCCCTTTACCGCACGGGCGATCCGTTGCGCTCGCTGTACGCGGTCCGTATCGGCTCATTCAAAACCAATGTGATCTCAGTCAATGGTCGTGAACAGGTTACCGGGTTCCAGATGCCTGGCGAGCTGCTCGGTCTTGACGCCATCAGCACCGAAATCCATGGCTGCAATGCCTTTGCCCTGGAGGACAGCGAGGTGTGCCCGATCCATTTCGCGCACCTGGAGAAGCTCGCTGGGGAGTTACCATCATTGCAGCATAATTTGAACAAAATACTCAGCAGGGAGATCGTTCGCGATCACGACATGCTGATGACGCTGGGTAACATGAACTCGGAAGAACGCCTGGCGGCCTTCCTGCTGAACCTATCGCAACGCTTGAGCATGCGTGGTTACTCGCCCACTCATTTCTTATTGAAAATGCGTAGGGAAGAAATCGGCTCCTACCTGGGGCTGCGCTTGGAAACCATTTGCCGCAGCATTGCGCACCTGCGGGATCGTGGACTGGTTGAAATATCAGGCCGAGACGTTGAAATTCATAACCTGAAAGGGCTTAACCAATTAGTTGCAGGCTGTCATCGCCTGCGGCTCGGCTAATACCCAGCCACCCTGATAGTCGCCATTCTTACCGTGATGGAGGTGTGGCGCACTCGCCTTTCTCTTTGACAAATATCAAGCCCTCCTTCCCGGTTGCTAGCACAATAGGAAGCTGAATTTCACGCCCCTTGTACCGCTGCCATTGCTTGGTGCACTTGAACGATTCTCTATTGGAGGTTTGTCATGTCGGCACAGTCGCGTTTCTTGTTGGTTGCCTCGCCCTTAATGGACTGCAGTTGCGCTTTCGATCGAGCCACAGCGATGGCCAGGGCGCTGGACGAGACCCTGCATAGGGTCGCGTTTGATTACCTGGAAAGCCTGGCCACCCCGCGGCTGGTTAACTTTCCCGCACTGGAGCAGATACGCCTGAGCTATATCGAGCGTCATCGCCGTTGGCTAGAAATGTAGGTGTGTCCATTGCTCAGAATCGGATGATGCTTATGCACACACCTGCTCACGTGGCTTCCATCGATGCACTGCTAAGGCAGTTCGCTGAGCCTCTGCCAAAACTCAATTCACCAGCATTTGGTGAAATGTTCGACCGCTACGCAGATGCTCAAGTGGTCGTGATTGGGGAAGCTAGTCACGGTACCAGCGACTTTTATCGGACTCAGGTAGCGATCACCCAAAGACTGATCGAACAGCACGGATTCATTATTGTCGCGGTTGAAGCTGACTGGCCTGATGCAGGGCACGTTGACCGGTATGTCCGCAGTCTGGTGCCCTCAGTGTGCAAGCGCCACATCTCAGGAAGCTGGAATCAGAAGACGATACCTTTCCGTTTGGTCTGTGAGGCAAGCCAAGTGGGCTTCAGTCATCCTTATCCCGGCTGCGGGCTTCTCGCTGCCAGGCCCGCTGCAATAGATCGATGACCTGTCCATCCGAGGTCTGGGAAAAATTCTCGTACCAGTAACCAATCGACATCAACCACTGCGGAGCCAGCGGGCAGATTATCTCATCAACTTCGAACTGCAATTGCTCCATCGTGTCGCGTGCTGCCACCGGAACGGCTACGACAATGCGCGACGGTGAGTACTCGCGCACCGCCCGAATTGCAGCCATCATCGAGGCGCCTGTTGCGAGGCCGTCGTCTACCAGTATCACCACCTGATCCTTAAGCATTAAGGGCCCGCGGCTTCCCCGGTACACCTGCTCACGCCGCTGTAGTTCTCGTGTCTCTCGTGCCACCACACTGTCGAATGTGGCCTTATCAATCGGGTGAGCACGTAACACCTCGTCATTGCAGACTTGTATGCCCCCACTAGCAATGGCGCCCATAGCAAACTCTTCGTGGCCCGGCACGCCAAGCTTGCGTACCAGCATCAGATCCAAACGCACATCCAGTGCAGTCGCTACCTCATAGGCTACCGGAACCCCGCCCCGGGGCAGCGCCAGGACAATCACCTCCGATCTATTGGCGTACTTTTGTAGCGGTTCTACCAAGCGTTGACCGGCATCAACCCGGTCGCGCAACATAGTGTACGTTGACGGGTTGCGATCCATTTATCCCTCCTCGAACTGAACTGCCAGTACATTGCAAGGCACCTGGTACAGAGTGTGTTCGATGGTACTGCCAAGAAACTTTTCCACACCATGGTATTGCACCCTGCCCATCACGATCACATCCACGTCGTGCTCTTCGGCGAACTCGCTGAGTGCCGAAACGGGATGCCCTGTGACGAAGTGCCGGCGATCAGAGGACACACCGAACCGACCGGCTAGCTCAAGAAACGATTTCCCCCTCTCTTTGCGCACCTGCTCAGTCAATGCGGAGAGTGTTTGTCCATCGATATCGGCCAGATAGGCGGCCGACGTATTGCAAACATGCAGCAAGTGCAATTCGGCATCACACTGCAAGGCCAGGCTGGAGGCCTGCTGGATGATACGGTCATTAAGTTTGCAACTATAAGGTCCGGTATCCGACACATCAACCGCCGCCAGGACCTTGCGTGGCAGGGCATGGCCACTGGCGCCGACCATATAGACCGGTACCGGGCAGCGGCGTAACAGTTGCCAATCCAGTGGCGTAAAAAAGGCGCGCTTTAACGCTGACTCATGCTGAACTTGCTTGATCAGCAGATCAGGATGCAGCTCCGCAACGTGATCAAGGATCTCCTGCTGCAGATCATCGGCCCACGACACTTCCGCCGTCACCTCCAAGCCTTGAATACGGATCGTTTTAACCAGATTGTTTAACCAATCTCGATGCTCCTGCCAGTAACTATCGAGGGCCTTTCCCCGATCAGCCGGGTTCAGCACGGAGAGAACCCCCAACGGTTTCATCAAGGCGGCAATATGCAAGCTTGCTCCGCTCACCTTGGCCAGGGCTGCAGCATGATGTATTGCGTGGGAGTCGCGCAAAAGCGGGTTGATGATAAGTAACAGGCGTTGATACTGGCTCATGTTCTGCCTCCGGAAAGATTGCTGGCTGTCAGCGCTCTTTCAGACTGCTCCATTGGCATTATTTGGCGTTGATTTATGTCAAATGCATGGATAAACCCTGCGCCGAGCGTGTTAACCACGCACACCTTGGTGATTTCCGCTACTGCAGTTGATCAATATCAATCAGGCCGGGCACTAACTGGGTATGTTGGGCTAGGTGGGCAGGGCTAAAGAGTTTAATACTCGCCGGTGACCTGTTGATGTTATGCCCGACATTGCTCTCCAGCATCAATGGGAGATATCTATGCCGATACGGCTCCAAAGTCAGCGGTTGCGCCTGTACGACAGTGATGAACTCGACCAGGTGCTGCAAGCCATGGCGCGCCAGGCCGCCGCGCTTTTGCCGTCCGAGCACGTGGCGCTAATTGGCGTCCAACGCCGCGGCGAACCTCTGGCACAGCGTTTACAGCAATACCTGGCGCTTCAAACCGGTAAGCCAGAACTACCGCTCTATCCGCTGAAGGTCAAGCGCTATGCCGACGACCTCAAAGTGTTGCATACGCTCACAGAGTTGACTGAGAACCCCATTTTAGGCGATTTGCGTCTGGCCAACACCACAGTGCTAATTGTCGATGATGTGCTTTTTGAAGGCCATTCGCTGTTACGTGCCTGTGCGTATCTGGCTCAACTCGGCGCGCGTAGGGTTTGTACTGCCGTTTTGGTTGATCGGCATGTCAGTCAGCAGCCGATCCACGCCGACATTGTCGGCGTGGATCTGCAAGTTGCTGACAATGACATAGTCGAATGCAACGTACCGCCCTATGAAAAAGACTTTTGCATCGAGATTGTGCGTCATGGTGCCGTGTGATGATCGGGTCACTGCCAGCCTGTTAACTGAAACCGGCTCTTTTGATGCCGCCAGACATATCCTAAATATCGTTTTTCCCGATATGTTCGCGCGGTATTTTGATTTTTTTATCGCATAAATCTGATGCATGATGACTCTTCATTTGGGCTTAGCACCAACTTTCCCTTCATCACCCAATAGTAAGGAGTCTTACTCATGGTCAAGGTACTTGTGCTTTATCACTCCATGTACGGTCACGTAGAAACCATGGCAAAGGCCGTCGCGGACGGCGCCGCAAAAGTGGCCGGGGTCGAGGTTGCCATCAAGCGTGTTCCGGAAACCATGAACACCGAGGCTTTCACGGCCGCTGGCGGCAAGGCTGAACAGGATGCCGCCATTGCTGCGCCAGCTGAGCTGGCTGACTACGACGCGATTATTTTTGGCGTACCTACGCGTTTCGGTAACATGTCCGGCCAGATGCGTAACTTCCTGGATCAGACTGGCGGTCTGTGGGCCAAGGGTGCATTGTTTGGCAAGGTGGCCAGTGTCTTCGCATCAACCGGTACCGGCGGTGGCCAGGAAATGACTATCACTTCCACCTGGACGACCCTGGCCCATCACGGCATGACCATAGTGCCGATCGGTTACGGCACTCCCGAACTGTTTGATATATCCCAGGTCAGCGGTGGTACGCCTTATGGCGCAACGACCCTGGCAGGCGGCGATGGGTCGCGGCAGCCGGACGAGCGCGAGCTGGCTATCGCCCGCTTTCAGGGTGAGCATGTGGCCAAGATCACCGCTAGCCTCAAAGGCTGATATCGGGCCTGGTTCGCATGTTCTGACTCACTCAGTATCGGAAACGAAGAAGGCGCCAACCGGCGCCTTCTTGCTGTCGGTTGAGCTATCGACTATCAGGAAAGCGCTGCCAACGCCTGGTCGTAATTTGGCTCATCGCCAATCTCGCCAACCAACTCACTGTGCAGCACGGTGTCATTTTCGTCCAATACGACTACCGCACGTGCGGTAACGCCTGCCAGCGGACCGCTTTCGATGGCTACTCCGTAGTCCTTGAGGAACTCGCTGCCGCGCATGGTGGACAGGTTGATCACGTTATCCAAGCCTTCAGCACCGCAAAAGCGTGCCTGGGCAAATGGCAGGTCGGCAGAAATGCACAGCACAACGGTGTTATCCATAGCGCTGGCCTTACTGTTGAAGGTTCGCACGGAAGTCGCACAGGTAGGCGTATCGATGCTCGGGAATATGTTCAGAACCTTGCGCTTGCCGCTAAAACTGGCAAGGCTCACGTCAGACAAGTCTTTGCCAACAAGCTTGAAAGCCGGCGCCTTGTTGCCTTTTTGTGGCAGCTCGCCACCGATGGTGATGGGATTACCGCCTAGATTAACGCTGGACATGGAAACTCCTTAAATCATTGCAGGGAAACGCGCAGTCTTTGCGCGGGACAACATAATGCAGTCAGAAATCAATACGGTAGAAGAAATCCAACGAACTGGCAAAGCCGCTGACGGCCTCCAGATATAATCTTCGCGTTAAATCGTAACGAAGGGCCAATTGGTTAGCGGGCTCAAATACGCTAACACCATACCTCAAGCTGATTTTGTCCGTAATATAACCTGCAGCCACCACTTGGGTGCCTACGCCCACCCCTTCTGTTTCAAGCTGAAAACCTTCAATACCCAAGCTGCTAGCGATATTACCCGCAATAGGGGCACTGCCTGCCAGCCCAAGTGCCAGGGCAGCCTGCCCGACCATATTGTTATCGCCACCGTCACCGCCAAGTGGGCGGCCGAGGATCAGATAAGACAACGCTTGTTCCTGCGCCATGCCCGGCTCGGAAAATACTTCTGACTGCGGTGCCTCCGCTCGCCCGGTAAGGCGTAGACCAGCTACCACGTAATCCACACGACGGATGGCTTCAATATCCAGAAAGGGCTGCGATATCGGACCGGCAAACAGGATTTGAGCGCGACGCAGGCTTAGGCGTTGGCCATAACGGTTGAAGCGGCCATCAAGAATATTCAGGTTGCCGCTGGCGTTCATGTTCTCCTCCACTTCAATCCGCCCGCTCAAGCGGCCGGTAAGGCCAAAGCCGGAGAATCGTAATTGGTCACCAATCAATAGCTGCACGCGGGCACGAATATCCAAGGGTATTTGCTCTTCCTTCATCTCCTCACCGACGATGACAACATCAGGAGAGAGTCTGACGGCCTGCTCTGGTAGCTCGCGTACCGTAATATCCCCTTCGGGGATCGCTATTTGCCCCGTCACTTGAAGACGATTGTCGGCCAGAGCGATATTCAGGTTCGGGCTGACGCTCAATGCAGCGTAAGGCTCTACCGTTACGGGCAGCGCATCACCTTGCAGTGTCAGATCAAGGTCGAGTTCAGGTGCCCAGATAACAGCACCTCGCAAACTGCCCTGCCCTTGCTCGCCACTACGCCATTTGCCGTCTATCTCCGCGCGCTGGCCGGCGACCAGAATATCAATGCTCAACTGTTCCAGGCTGATGGGTAACGTGGGCCCGCTGACATGCCCTTCTCTTAGGCGGAGGTCGCCAGTCACCCTTGGTTCTGCCAAGGTGCCGCTCAGGCTGCCTCGCCCGCCCACCTCACCGCGTAATTCCTCCACCTGGGTCAGGAAGGGTCGTAAAATATCCAGCTTCAATTGTTCGATGCGGTACTCGCCAGTGAGATTTCGCTCGCCGGCGGGGTCATCGATACGCGCCTGCACGTCCAGCCTCCCCAGACCTTCACTGGCGAGCAACAAACGCGTATTAGCCTGACCTGCTTCAAGTAATGTATTGAGCTGCAGGCTTTCATAAGGGAATGCCAAGGTCTGGTCGAGGTTGCGGACGTTGATGACCCCGTTCAGGCTGGAAATATCTACCCGAGCGACGGGCTCGCCACCCACCGCTTGAGTGAATTCGATATCAGCATTAAGTATGCCGTCCCAGGTGAAATCCTCAGGCAATACGCCATCGAGTGTCTCCAGCGCAAAGTCGTTCAGCGCCAGGCTAAGTCGCCGATCTGGCAGTAAATGCTGCTCTCCGGTAAAACACAGGCGGGCGCCTTGCTGTTGCCAGCAATGCGCTGCCATGCGCAATCTCGCAGGCTCCAGACGATAATTAAAGGCGGCTTGATTAACCAGTCGCCAAATCATTTCTTCATAGGCAAGCTCGGCCGCGTTGAGTTGCCCCTGCCAGTTATCCGCAGACAACTGGCCGGTCAATTGCGCCCGCAGGTCGATGATGCCCCGGTCAAGCGTCAGTGTCAGATTATGCTTGGCTTTGTTGCCACCTAAGCTCAGCTCCAGGTCACCCAGTCGCGTTTCACCATTGCGTATGCGTGTGGTGCTGAGTGTCAGCTCACCCGGCAGGCTGTCGGTCAGGCTCACCCTGCCCTGCAAATTCAGCTCGGCGATGCTCAGCTCTTCCAGCCCAACGCGACGGCCGGTCAGATTAAGGGCAATTACCGGGGCAGAGGGGTTGCCGCTGGCGTTAACTGCGCCTTTTATCTCGCCAGCCAATCCTGGCCATAGGGTATTCAGACGGGGCAAGTTGATATCCATCTTGGCAGCAATCTGCTCGCCCCATTGCAGCCCGCCCGCAATGCGATTCTCGCCCTGGCGCAGCAGTAAATCGTTGACCAGCCAGGTGTCAGTCTGTTTGTCCAGGGAGCCAGAAACAGCCAGTGGCTGTGCCCGCAATGATCCATCCAACGCCCACTCTGCGGTCATTTGCAGGCTGTCACCGAGACTCCCTTGGCTGCTAATTGGCCCGTTCAGTTCACCAGGCAACTGAGCGACGAATACGCCGGGATTGAGCTTTTCGAGAAGCAAGCTGACGTTCCATGCCAGAGTTTCACCCATATCGATAACCGCTTCGCCAGAGGCTTTGCCTGCCTCGGTTTGCAGCTCGAATGGGGCAATACGCACTGATTCTTGATTGCCATTGGCGGTCATCGCCAGCTCGACCGTTTGCCCGGCCACGCCAGATAACCGCGCAACCAACTCGCTGCTGACCTCCAGATCACGGAGGCTGGCAGTCATTGCCAACTCCTCAAGCTGGATGGCTCCGACGTCCTGCGGGTACAACCATTGCCAGGGGAAGTGCTGCAAATCCAATGTCGCGTCGGCCAATAGCTGCTCTTCCCAACTCGCATCTGCGGCGAGCCGCAAGCGCCGATCTGGAGCCGCCGCGACGCTGAGCTGCAACACCAGCTCGCTGATGCCGCTCAGGCCGGCCTGAGCGTCCAAGTCGAGATCGATGCGCCCGCCTGAGCCGGGAAAATGGGCATTTCCTTGCAGCACAAAACCGCTGTCCAGGTTGCCGCTGAGCTGTAGGCGCAGATCGTTCAGAGTTAAGGTCTCCGGCCACTCTTGAAGCGGCAGGAAAGCTTCGCCTTGCCAGGCCAACATGAGGGGCAGTTCCGCTTCCAGAGGATTCCCCCTGGCACTCAAGATGCCCTCCAGATAGCCGCGGCTGAACGCCTTGATTTCCAGATCGTTCAGACTACCATCCAGTCGAATGTCAGCAGACCAGTCCCGCTCATCCACGGGCGGCAAGGTCACTGCGGCATTAATCTGCAACGGCCAATCACCGGTCATCCGCAGGTCGCCATCCAACTGCCAATCCAGATCAGGGCCATTGCCGGTAAAGCGTTGAATAACCAATTGATCGCCGCGGCTATAAGCTGACAGATACATATCGGTCAGCAGCGGCTGTTCATTATTTAGCCACAGGCTGCCAATACGGATGCGCTCAAGCTGAATGTCGATCGGCAGGTTCAGTTCCGGAAGCGTCACCGCTTGGCGCTCAGGGGCTGGGTCCTCACTGGGTTTGGACTGAATATGAATGCTCTCGATATCCAATTCATCTATGCACAGACGCGTCTTGAACAGGCAGTCCGGCGACCAGGCAACGCGCACCTGATCGATAACCACCTCAATACCCTCATCACGCCAGACAACCTGCTCGAACTGCCAGCCGCGCCACAGTTGCCCTTCAGACAGCTCCAGATGCAAACGCGGCTCCTGGTCCATTACCTTCTGGAAAAGCCAACGGTTGACAGTCTCGCTGGCAAGCAGAAAGCCGAGGATTACCGGCAGGCACAGAAGAACCAACAACCCCAGCAGCAGATACTTGAGAACGGGCCTGATCACAGTTCAGGCCCCATGGAGAAGTGAACGCGAAAACCTTCATCGGGTTCGGTAATAGACCGGGCCAGATCCACACGGATCGGTCCTACCGGAGAGACCCAGCGCACCCCCAAGCCAAGACTGGTTTCACGCGCATCCGTCAGAGAATCCATCGCGTTACCGTGATCGACGAAAGCAGCGCCACGCCATTTGTCGATAAACTCGTATTGGTATTCCAGGCTGGTCGCCACCAGGTAACGGCCACCGATTCGCTCGCCAGAGTCGTCGGTAGGCGCCAATGTGCGGAAGTCATAACCTCGCACGCTTTGATCCCCACCGGCGAAAAACCGCAGCGAAGGTGGCAGTTTCTCGAAGCTTTCGCTGGCAATAGCGCCGACATTGGCGCGCGACAGAAAACGATGCCGCTCAAAAATCGTATACAAGCCTTTCGCGCTGGCATTAGCTCTGAAAAAATCAAAATCGGCAATGACGCCTTCCTTCGCACCTTGCAGCTCCAGCATCAAGCTATAGCCTTTGGCCGGGTCGATGCTGTTGTCGCTGATGGTGCGCTGCAGCGACAGGCTGGGAATCAGCAGCGTACTGCGGCCCGATTCGGTGCCCACCGAAAAGCGCTCCTGCTCCAGCCGTAGCCCGATTACCCGGTCCCAGCCACTGTCCAGGGTGCGCAGTAGCTGTGCACCTACGGTCAGACTGCGGGTCTCAACATCGTCTATTTCTTCATCCTGAAAGCCGGTAAAAAACCGCAAAGAATGACTTTGGGGTGGGTCCAGGGGGATCTGATACCAGGCGCTAAGCTGCTGGCGCGGAGCCGAAATCTCCAGATCGGCTCCGCGGGAGTGCCCCTGCGGGTTGATCCAGTGCTGTGTCCAGTTGGCCTTTGCCCGCGGCCCCACATCGGTCGAGAACCCGCCACCAAAACCCAAAGAATGCTTGTTACGCTCGCGTATTTCTACGCTAACGGGTATCAGTCCGTCTTCTGCGCTGTTTGCGGGGGCAGATACCTGAACCGTTTCGAAGTAGCCGCTAGACAGCAAATCCCGATTGAGCTCCGCCAGAAGATCCGCATCGTAGGGCACGCCGGTACGAAAACGCACCATCCGCTGCAACAGATTTTCATTGAAGGGCGTATCGGAGAACGCAACATCACCGAGCCGGAACCGGTCTCCTGACTGATACACCAGGGTGATGTCTGCCTGGTAGTTGTTCACGTCAACCCGCAATTGCTGTTGCTCGAAGCGGCCAGCGAAATAGCCGTAACGCAAAGCCTGATTGGTGATCAGCGTTTTGTAGTTCTCGTAGTGGCCATGATTGAGAACGGCGCCTTGTCTTAACCTTGCGCTGGAGGGCAATTGAAATGCTTCGCTGCCCTGCCCCGGCCCTTCAACCCGAATGTCCACCTTATTGAGTAGTACCGGCTCGCCGAGAGTCACGTTCAGCACCAGGACCGGCGCATCACGGGGGCCTGTCACGTCGGGGCGAATACGGGCTTGGTAGAATCCCAGCGCCTGAGCAGCTTTATTGGCCTGGTCGCTACTATGCCGTGCCAGGCGCCACATGTCCCGACGAGTGTTCGCCTGCAGCGGCCCGATAAAAGCCTCGATGTTGTCTTTCACCCGGTTGTTGCGGGGCTCTACGATCACCTGTAATTGAGCCATGACTGCCGCGGGAATGAACAACAGGCAAATCAATATAAAAAAACGGCCCATGTGATCCTTCCGGGGTTAAATTGGCATTGAGAATGCTAACATGTCCCATCAGCCAGTCCGGCAAAAAATACATTTGCTTACAGACGCAGCGGCAGAAAATGACCGCAAGACAGGACAAGAAATGAAAATCGTCTCTTTTAATATCAATGGATTAAGAGCAAGACCTCACCAACTTAAACAGATCGTGGAAAAACACGATCCTGATGTTATTGGTCTCCAGGAGACTAAAGTTGATGACCTGATGTTTCCACTTGCCGATGTTCAGGCTCTGGGTTATCACGTGCACTATCATGGTCAAAAGGGCCATTATGGTGTCGCCTTGCTAACGCGCGCCGAGCCACTGTGGGTGCGCAAAGGATTGCCAAACGATACTGACGAATCACAAAAGCGCATGATCTGTGCGGCCATCCCTGTGGCTAGTGGAGAGCCGCTGATTGTTTTTAATGGTTACTTTCCACAAGGTGAGAGCCGTGACCATCCGATCAAGTTCCCTGCCAAAACACGTTTCTACGCAGATCTTCAGCGTCATCTGCAGGATGACTACCGTCCCGAGCAAAGACTGGTGGTCATGGGCGATGTGAATATTTCACCAGAGGACCTGGATATCGGTATTGGCGCTGAAAATGCCAAACGCTGGTTGCGCACAGGCAAATGCAGCTTCCTGCCCGAGGAGCGCGAATGGATGGGCAAACTCAAGGGATGGGGGCTGACCGATACCTTCAGGCACCTGAACCCGGATGTGGATGACTGTTTCAGTTGGTTTGATTATCGAAGCCGTGGCTTCGAAGACAATCCAAAACGGGGGCTGCGGATCGATCTGGTGATGGCCAGCAAGGGCCTGATTGACCAGTGCACGGGCAGCGGGATCGACTATGACATTCGCGGCATGGAAAAGCCCTCAGACCACGCACCGGTCTGGGCACAATTCAAGCTCTGATCAGCCGATGCTTGAACAGCTGATTTGACTGAAACAGCGACAGAGCGGGCAACCCCTGCTCTGCCGCGCCTACCTGTCAGGCCATCTCTTCCTCAAGCACTTCCAATACCAACTCATTGTCACGCAGGCTGATATGCGCGGTACCCCCGTGTTCGGCCAGATCGCCGAAAAGAATCTGTTCCGCCAGCGGACGCTTGAGTTTCTCTTGGATCAATCGTGCCATTGGTCGTGCACCCATCAACGGGTCGTATCCGTGCTCGGCTAACCAGTCCCGCGCGTCCTCATCGACATCCAACAGCACGTGTTTGTCCTCAAGCTGGGCCTGCAGTTCGGTAAGGAACTTGTCGACCACAAACTTGATGCTGTCGTGACTCAGGCGGCCGAACTGGATAATAGTATCCAGGCGATTGCGGAATTCCGGGGTGAAGGTTTTCTTGATCACCTCCATCGCATCGGTACTGTGATCCTGTTGGGTAAAGCCAATCGAGGACCGCGCCATGGATTCAGCACCAGCGTTCGTGGTGAGCACAATAATCACATTGCGAAAGTCTGCCTTGCGGCCATTGTTGTCGGTCAAGGTGCCGTGATCCATTACCTGCAGCAGCAGGTTGAAAACCTCCGGATGTGCCTTCTCGATCTCGTCAAGCAGCAGCACGCAATGGGGATTTTTGGTCACAGCCTCGGTGAGCAGACCGCCCTGGTCAAAGCCCACATAACCAGGAGGCGCCCCAATCAGGCGTGACACCGTATGGCGCTCCATATACTCGGACATATCAAAACGCAGCAGCTCTACACCCAAGCTCTTAGCCAGTTGGCGAGTAACCTCGGTCTTGCCGACACCGGTCGGCCCAGAGAACAGGAAAGACCCGACCGGCTTGTCGGCCGACTTCAGCCCTGCACGTGAGAGCTTGATGGCGGTGGCCAGCGCATTGATCGCGTCGTCCTGGCCAAATACCACCAGTCGTAGATCGCGTTCCAGGTTCTTCAGCAACTCTTTGTCGCTGGTTGATACGTGCTTGGGAGGTATGCGCGCAATCTTGGCAACAATGGCTTCAACTTCGGCCACATCGATAATGGGTGCACGCTCGGCGATAGGCTTGAGCCGCTGGTAGGCACCAGCCTCATCAATCACATCAATCGCCTTATCTGGCATATGCCGATCATTGATATAGCGCGAGGCAAGCTCTGCAGCAGCCTTGAGCGCTTCATCGGTATAGCCGATGCCGTGGTGGTCCTCAAAGCGGCTTTTCAGACCCTTGAGGATCAGGATAGTGTCTTCCACTGACGGCTCGACAATATCGACCTTCTGGAAACGTCTGGCCAGCGCGCGGTCTTTCTCAAATATGCCACGAAACTCCTGAAACGTGGTTGAACCGATACAGCGCATCTCACCGGATGTCAGCAGTGGCTTGAGCAAATTGGAGGCATCCATCACCCCGCCGGAGGCTGCACCAGCGCCGATAATGGTATGAATTTCGTCGATAAATAGAATGGCATGTGGGCGTTTGCGCAGGGCTTTTAGCAGTGCCTTGAAGCGCTTCTCGAAATCACCGCGGTATTTGGTCCCTGCCAGCAGTGCGCCCAGATCAAGCGAATAGACCACGGCTTCTGAGAGGATATCCGGGACTTCACCATCGACAATGCGCTTGGCCAGGCCTTCGGCTATAGCGGTTTTACCCACCCCAGCCTCGCCCACCAGCAGCGGGTTGTTCTTGCGACGCCGCATCAGTATCTGTGCCACCCGTTCGACTTCTTGCGCGCGACCCACAAGCGGATCAATACGGCCCAATCTGGCTTGCTCGTTAAGATTGCTGGCATAAGCATCCAAGGGGTTGGTGGACCCCACAGCTTCGCCGCTTTCTTCGTCGATGCTATCCTGATCCGGCTGCACCTGCTCAGCATCACCGCCTACTTTGGAAATGCCGTGGGAGATGAAGTTGACGATATCAATCCGCACTATTTGCTGCTGCTTAAGAAAGAACACCGCCTGGCTTTCCTGCTCACTAAATATGGCTACCAGGACGTTGGCACCGCTGACCTCGCCCTTGCCAGAACTCTGTACATGGAATACCGCACGTTGCAATACGCGCTGAAAACCCAGCGTCGGCTGCGTCTCACGTTCGTGATCCTGCTTGGGGATAAGCGGTGTTGTGGAGTCGATAAATTCGGTCAACTCACGCCGCAGGCGCTCCATGTCGGCACCGCACGCACGTAACACATCGATGGCTGCATGGTTGTCCAGCAGAGCCAGCAAAAGGTGTTCAACGGTCATGAATTCGTGACGTTTGTTGCGGGCTTCCTTGAACGCCAGGTTCAGGGTGATCTCGAGATCTCTATTGAGCATGGTGCCACCTCGTCGTGCGACTTGAGTCGCTTGATTACGCTTCCCGTTCGATTTGACACATTAACGGGTGCTGGCATTCCCTGGCATAGTCATTGGCCTGTGCGGCCTTGGTTTCCGCAATGTCTCTGGTAAAGACACCGCATACTGCCCTTCCTTCAGTATGGACCTTTAACATGATCTGTGTAGCGGCTTCCCGATTTAAAAAGAAAATGCTTTCGAGAACTTCCACGACGAAATCCATCGGCGTGTAGTCGTCATTCATCATGACGACCTTGTAACGCGACGGCGGCTTTAATTCCGGCTTGCTGGTCTCGACGGCCAGGCCGGCGTCATCGTCAAACTCGGGCTCGTCAGGCCGCTGGTTCAAGGTTAGTTGAAAACGCTTTAGTGCAAACATGGGAAACATCGCTGCTTTCAGGGTGTCAGAAGATTGAACTGACAAAATGTGCGCTACAGCACAGCTTGCCAGAGGCTAACTTGACTTACTTTGATTCAGTGTTAAAAAGTGTAAACGAGCGTTGCATGGCGGTCATCTGTTTAAGCACATGCCGGGCTAATTTACTAACCACCGGAACACCCCCGGGTTGGAAACTAAGAGGGATGTAGTATGCAAAACGGCAAAGTCAAATGGTTCAACAATGCCAAAGGCTACGGTTTCGTCGTGGCTGAGGGAAGGGATGAAGACCTCTTTGCACATTACTCGGCTATCCAGATGGACGGATACCGTACGCTTAAAGCGGGGCAAGCGGTCAAGTTCGATATCATTCAGGGCCCCAAGGGTTTGCACGCAGTGAATATCCAGTCTGCCGATCAGACAGCTGCTGCTCAGCCAGTTCACCTCAACGTGGGCGAAATAGAGGAAAGCCACCACTGATCGCGCCCTACTCGATGTGCAGATATAACAAGGCCGGCATTAGCCGGCCTTGTCAGTTCTGGCTTGATACTCAGCTCATGCTGGCAATCAGGTCATCACCAAACTCGGAACATTTGCGCAGGCTTGCACCTTCCATCAAACGCTCGAAGTCATAGGTTACGGTCTTGTTGGCAATAGCGCCTTCAGTCCCTTTGATGATCAGATCAGCTGCTTCCAACCAACCCATGTGACGCAGCATCATTTCTGCGGACAGAATCAGCGAACCGGGGTTCACCTTGTCCTGACCTGCATACTTGGGTGCCGTGCCATGGGTCGCTTCAAACATGGCAATGGAATCCGACAGGTTAGCGCCGGGAGCGATACCGATACCGCCCACTTCTGCCGCCAGCGCATCGGACAGGTAGTCACCGTTCAGATTCAGAGTTGCGATCACATCATAATCAGCCGGGCGCAGCAGGATCTGCTGCAACATAGCGTCAGCGATCACATCCTTGACGACAATGTTTTTGCCAGTCTTCGGGTTCTTGAACTGCATCCAAGGGCCGCCATCCAGCAGCTCAGCACCGAAATCGTCACGTGCAACTTCGTAGCCCCATTCCTTGAAGGCACCTTCGGTGAACTTCATGATGTTGCCCTTGTGCACGATGGTGACCGATTCGCGATCGTTATCCACGGCGTACTGCAGCGCTTTTTGTACCAGGCGCTTGGTACCTTCAAGGGAAACTGGCTTCACACCAATACCGCACATGTCGCTAAAGCGGATCTTGGTAACACCCATTTCTTCCTGCAGGAACTTGATCACCTTGATCGCTTCCGGCGAGCCGGCTTTGAATTCCACACCGGCATAGATGTCTTCGGAGTTCTCACGGAAGATCACCATGTCCACATCACCCGGCTTCTTGACGGGGCTAGGTACACCGGTAAACCAACGCACGGGGCGCTGGCACACGTAAAGGTCGAGCTGCTGACGCAGGGCTACGTTCAGGGAGCGAATTCCGCCACCGACGGGGGTAGTCAGAGGGCCCTTGATGGAGACCACATATTCTTTGACCGCATGCAGGGTTTCTTCTGGCAGCCAGGTGTCCTGGTCATATACCTGGGTCGCCTTTTCACCAGCGAACACTTCCATCCAGGAAATCTTGCGCTTGCCGCCGTAAGCTTTTTCTACTGCTGCATCAACCACCTTCATCATCACTGGCGAAATGTCCACGCCAATACCATCACCTTCGATATAGGGAATGATCGGGTTGTGCGGCACATTGAGGGACAGGTCGGCGTTTACAGTAATTTTGTCGCCGTTAGCCGGCACCTGAATCTTTTGGTATCCCATTATTGACTCCGTTTACGTTGTCGTTGTCATGAATGGCTACGGATGGTAATCCGTAACCAGAAATACGTTAATGCTGGTGTGCGTATTGTTGTAGTTTTCCTACAAAATGTCACGCGCTTTCATCTATTGCAGGCTGTTTTGCCTAGATCTATACCGATCAACTTCGTTTCAAAATCTGTCTATAACTCATTATGTAGTATCACTACATAGGCACTACATAGGTACTAGGTAGTTACTAAAACAGCCACTAAATAAGCGCCCTAAAGAATCCTAGCCTGTTTTAACACCAAATCCACTGCGGATAGGGCCAATTGCGACGGATAGAGTTCACCCGGCAGGCGCTTTGAGCTACCCTATGCACCCTGCCCAGGAGCCATCCATGCGTTTTTTGCCCCATGTCACTGTCGCCACTATTATCGAAGAGCAAGGCCGCTTCTTGATGGTGGAAGAGTACCGTGACAACCGCCTAGTTTTAAATCAGCCAGCGGGTCATGTGGAAGAAGACGAAAGTCTTATCCAGGCCGCCCTGCGCGAAGCGCTGGAAGAGACTGGCTATAGCGTGAAACTGTCTTCGGTGGTCGGTATCTACCTGTTCAAGGCCGATAATGGCGTCAGCTATCAGCGCAGTTGTTTTGCCGGAAAGGCGATACAGCACCACCCACAGCGGCAACTGGACGATGGCATAGCCCGCGCCATATGGTTGACGCTGGATGAGCTCAAACAACGCCGTCAGGATCTACGCAGCCCTCTCGTCCTCGCTTGCATTGAGGACTACCTGAGCAAACCCCACTATTCACTGGATTTGATTCGCTGACATGACATTCTCGAACAACAAAGCGCCGGACCAGACCCGGGTCATCGTTGGTATGTCCGGCGGTGTTGATTCCTCCGTATCGGCGGCCCTGTTGCTAGAGCAGGGTTATCAGGTCGAAGGTCTGTTCATGAAGAACTGGGACGAGGACGACGGCACTGATTACTGCACCGCGATGGACGACCTGGCCGACGCCCAGGCTGTCAGCGACCGCCTGGGCATCACGCTGCATACGGCCAACTTTGCAGCGGAATACTGGGATAACGTGTTCGAGCATTTTCTTGATGAATACAAGGCTGGCCGCACGCCGAACCCGGACATCCTCTGCAACCGCGAGATCAAATTCAAGGCATTTCTTGATTACGCACTCATGCTCGGCGCTGACCTGATAGCCACGGGGCATTATGTACGCAGAGCCGAACACGAGGGCCAGACAGTGCTATTGCGCGGCCTGGATACCAATAAAGATCAGAGCTACTTTTTGCATGCTGTGGCTGCGCCTCAGATTGCGCGCACGCTATTTCCTGTGGGCGAGCTGGAAAAGCCGGCAGTTCGCCAGATCGCCGAGAAATATCAACTGGCCACTGCCAAGAAAAAGGATTCCACCGGAATCTGCTTTATTGGCGAACGGCGCTTCAGCGACTTTCTCAAACAATATTTACCCGCCCAGCCTGGCGATATGGAAACCACCGATGGCCAGGTGATCGGGCGCCATCATGGCCTGATGTACCACACCATCGGCCAGCGTCAGGGCCTGGGGATCGGCGGCATGAAAGATGCCAGCGACACACCCTGGTATGTACTGCGCAAGGATCTTGCACGCAACGTACTGGTGGTGGGCCAGGGCAATGAACACCCTTGGCTGTATGCGAGTGCCTTGACCTGCTCGTCGCTCTATTGGGTCAATCCCTTTGAAGTGACCCGGGCCATCCCTCTTACGGCCAAGGTACGCTACCGGCAGTCCGATCAGACCTGTACGATTGAACCCAGCTCCGAAGGCTACCTGATTCGTTTCGAGCAGCCCCAGCGAGCCGTTACCCCCGGCCAATCGGTCGTGCTCTACCAGGGCGAGATCTGTCTGGGTGGCGGCGTAATTGAAACGGCTATTCCCGCATTTGACGAGGATCCTGCGTGACTCAGGCTGAAGAACAAGTAATAGCGCTCGGTGCGATATTTCAAGCGGCGATCCTGGTCGACAAATTGGCGCGCACAGGACAAATGAGTGAGGCTCCGGCCTCTTGCCTATTGAACAGTATCCTGGAGCGCTCACCCGACGACGTGCTGCAAATTTATGGTGGCTCGGTCTACTCCATTCGCCAGGGCGTTCAGGCGCTACAGGCGATGTTGGAACGGGATACCGCCAGCCTTCAGCGTGATGCCCTGCGCTACAGCATGAATCTGCTGACGCTGGAGCGGCAACTGGCCAAGCGCGACGATATGCTCAGCGTACTGGGCCAGCGCCTGGAACAAGCCAGTAACCAGGTCGAGCATTTCGGCATACTGCATGACAATGTGACTGCCTCCTTAGGCAGCATTTATCAGGATACGCTCAGCACGCTGCGCATGCGGATTCAAGTGCACGGCGATATGCGCTATCTGCAACAGCCGGATACCGCTAACCGCATACGCGCCCTACTGCTTGCCGGCATTCGTTCAGCGCGCCTGTGGCGTCAATTGGGTGGGCACCGCTGGCAACTGCTGATATCCCGGAAAAAACTGCTGGATGCAACCCGGTCCGTACTCAATGGTTGAGTTGGTCCGGCTGGACCAGCCGCGCAAGGGTGCGCTGCTGCTGGCGACCTCGGCATTGCTCTTTGCGCTGATGGGCATCCTGATCCGCGAAGTGTCAGTGGGTGTCAATAACGAGAATGTAGTGTTTTTTCGTAACCTGCTCGGGGTCGTTTTTTTCCTGCCGATGATCATGGTCAAGGGCCTGGCCCCCTTCCGCACCCAGCGTCTTGGGCGGCACTTCATGCGCACCTTTTATGGCCTGGGAGCGATGTATTGTTTTTTCTATGCCATTGCTCATTTACCCCTGGCTGATGCCATGGTTTTCACCTATGCGGCCCCGGTATTTACCCCGCTACTGGCATGGTGGTGGCTGCGCGAATCGCTGACGCCACGCATGATGTTTATGGTGCTGCTCGGGTTTGCCGGGGTGTTACTGGTCGCCAAGCCCAGCGGCGCATTGTTTGATCCTATCGGTGTCGTCGGCATCGCGGCGAGTTTGCTGGCGGCCTGTGCGTTTGTGTCGATTCGCGTCATGAGCAGCACGGAGCCTGCGACGCGCATGGTGTTCTATTTCGCCTTTTTTTCCACACTACTTTCCTCCATACCGCTGTTGTGGGCCTGGCAACCGTTGACGGCAGAGCAGCTCGGCATGCTGGTCAGTATTGGCTTGATCGCCACCGTCAGCCAGCTGATCATGTCCAAGGCGTATACCGTGGCACCTCCAGGCAAAATCGGGCCACTTAGCTATCTGGCGATCGTCTTCTCGGGTCTATTCGCCTGGTTTTTGTGGGATGAAGTACCGGATATTTCCTCCTGGATCGGCGCCGGCCTGATTTTCGCATCCACATTGATCAGCATTGCAATGCCCGGCACGCAGGTAAAGCCGCGCCAATCTGGTGTATGATTTCACCCTTTTCCGCCCTACTTCTTTGACGAGACCGCCTATGCAACTGTCTTCTCTGACCGCCGTATCCCCGGTTGATGGCCGTTACGGCAGCAAAACCGCCAGCCTGCGCCCTATTTTCAGCGAGTACGGATTGATCCGTTGCCGCGTTCAGGTCGAGGTGCGCTGGCTGCAGTGTCTCGCTGCACATCCTGGGATACCCGAGATCGGACCCTTTTCTGATGAAGCGAACGCGCTGCTTAACCGGCTGGTTGATGATTTTCAGCTTGAGCACGCCGAACGCATCAAGGAGATTGAACGCACCACCAATCACGACGTCAAGGCAGTGGAGTACCTGCTGAAAGAGCAAGTTGCCGGGCTCCCTGAGCTACAGGCGGTCAATGAGTTCATTCATTTTGCCTGTACTTCCGAGGACATCAATAACTTGTCCCATGCCCTGATGCTGAGCGCCGGGCGTGATCGGGTGATGCTGCCACTGATGCATCGCGTGGTAGCAGCGCTGCGCGCACTGGCCGTAGCCCATGCCGATGTACCCTTGCTATCCCGTACCCATGGCCAACCCGCCTCCCCCACCACTATGGGCAAGGAACTGGCCAACGTGGTTTACCGGCTAGAGCGGCAGATCAGCCAGATCAGCGCCGTGCCTCTACTGGGCAAGATCAATGGCGCCGTGGGCAACTACAACGCGCATTTGTCTGCCTACCCGGATGTTGATTGGGAAGCCAATGCGCAAACCTTTATCGAGCAAATTCTCGGCCTCGATTTCAACCCGTACACCACCCAGATCGAACCGCATGACTATATTGCCGAGCTGTTCGACGCGGTAGCCAGATTCAACACCATTCTGATCGACTTTGATCGGGATATCTGGGGCTACATTTCCCTAGGCTATTTCAAACAAAAAACCATCGCTGGCGAAATTGGTTCCTCGACCATGCCGCATAAAGTTAACCCTATCGATTTCGAGAACTCTGAAGGCAATCTTGGCATTGCCAATGCTCTGCTCCAGCACCTGGCCAGCAAACTGCCGGTCTCCCGTTGGCAGCGGGACCTTACCGATTCCACTGTATTGCGCAACCTCGGCGTTGGCTTCGCGCACAGTGTTATTGCTTACGAGTCCACTCTGAAAGGAATCAGCAAGTTAGAGCTTAATTCTCAACGTATTGCTGAAGATCTGGACAACTGCTGGGAAGTCTTGGCGGAGCCGATCCAAACAGTCATGCGCCGTTACGCGGTGCCAGATGCCTACGAGAAGCTTAAAGAGCTGACCCGCGGAAAGGGCATAACGCCTCAAGCCCTGCAGGCCTTTGTTGATACCCTGGAGATTCCCGCAGAAGCCAAGCAGGAACTCAAAGCGCTCACACCAGCCAACTATATCGGTAACGCCTCGCAGCAGGCCCAACGGGTCTGATACGGGCTACCTCCTGAGCGACTCTGCTGCCTTATAGCGCCCATTCATTGGCAGGCAACAAGTCGCTACAGGTAAACCCACTACGTTCTTATCTTTCATTCCGGGCTGAATGAAGCAGCCCGCACCCTTTCAGAGGCTCTCATGTCCGATACCCCAGCGTCTGCGCTTGGCGATCTCTCCCCCGAGGTATTCCTGCGTGATTACTGGCAGAAAAAGCCGCTGCTGATTAGGCAGGCCTTTGCGGGATATGAAAGCCCCCTTTCTCCCGACGAGCTAGCTGGCCTGGCATTGGAAGAGGAGGTTGAATCGCGGATTATCCTTACTCACGGAAAGACGCCCTGGGAGCTTCGCCAGGGCCCCTTTGGCGAGGACGATTTTAAGACTCTACCCGAGCAGGATTGGACGCTGTTAGTCCAGGCGGTAGACCAGTTCGTGCCAGAGGTAGCCGAGCTAAAGTCTGCCTTCCGCTTTTTGCCGAGTTGGCGTATTGACGACATCATGATCAGTTATGCTGCGCCGGGTGGTAGCGTAGGTCCGCATTTCGATAATTACGATGTTTTTCTGCTGCAGGCCCACGGCCGCCGGCGCTGGAAAATTGGCCAGCATTGCACCCCAGAAAGCCCGTTACTGGCACATCCGGACCTGCGCATACTGCAGGACTTTGAACAGCAGCAAGAATGGGTGCTGGAGCCAGGCGACATGCTTTACATACCGCCTGGCGTGGCTCACTACGGCATTGCTGAAGACGAGTGCATGACCTATTCCGTTGGTTTTCGTGCCCCCAGTCATCAGGAAATATTGCTGCACTTCACCGATTTTCTTGGTCAGTATCTCAATGATCAGGATCGTTATAGCGATGCCGGCATGCCGGTGCCGGCCCACCCTGCAGCCATTGATGATGCGAGTATTGAGCGCCTGCAAGGTATTGTGCTGGAGCTGGTTCAAGACAAGGCAGCGTTAGCGACCTGGTTCGGCCGTTTCATGACCGAGCCGCGCTACCCTGAGATGCTTCAGGCTCAGGAGTTTGAGTCGCATTTGCTGCAAGAAGAGCTGGATAACGGTTACGGGCTGACGCGCAACCCCAATGCGCGCCTGGCTTACCGTGAGGAGGGTGAGGAGCATGTGATGCTTTTTGCCACTGGTGAGCACTGTTTGCTGCCTGCTACTTTGTTGCCCCAGGTTCAGCTAATCTGTGAACAGGAGTATCTGGAGCCTGAAACGCTACTGAGCTGGCGGCAAAATCCAGAAGCCTGGACACTGCTGGAGCAACTCGTGGCCAAGGGAGACCTTCTGCTGGAGGGAGAAGATGAATGAAATCGACGTCAGCGTGGTTGACTGGCTAACTACTGCAGCATTGCGGGATATCCGCACTCAGGTGTTTATAGATGAACAGGGCGTACCCGAAGCCCTGGAGTGGGATGCCGACGATCAGTCTGCCACGCATTTTCTGATGTGCGCCGAGGGTGAGCCGCTGGGTACTGCCAGACTGCTCGATGACGGGCATATCGGCCGGGTGGCTGTTCTACCTGCCTGGCGAGGAAAAGGCTTGGGTGAGCGCCTGATGCGGGAAGTCATGGCATATGCACAGGGCCGCGGCATGGACACCCTGCTGCTGTCCGCCCAGGTTCAGGCTCAGGGACTCTACCAGCGCTTGGGCTTTATCAACTGCTCGCAACTTTACATGGAAGCAGGAATTCCCCATATAGCGATGCGTTGGCAGGCCGAAACACTCGCCATTTCAGAACTGCCAGCCATAGAATTCAGCTCTCCGGGCACCTATCCTATCCACAACCCACCGGCCGAGCCGCGTACGAATCGAGCAATTGACCTGCCCTATCAACTCGGCGATCAGCGTGAGTTGGTTGAAGTCAATGAAAGCACCGCACTTGATCATGTGTGCCTCATGCTTTCCCAGGCGCAGCGCCAAGTGATCGTCTACGCTGCAGATCAGGCGGTCTGGATGTTCAATCGCCGCGACGTACTCAACGCACTCGAGCAACTCATAGGCCGCCAGCCCAAATGCCGGATCAGAGTGCTTTTGCAGGAAGCCGGAACACCTTTCCTCCAGGGGCACAGCCTGGTTAACCTGATGCATCGCTTCCCGAGTCTCGTGGATATCCGCAAGCAGCACCCGGATCGAGAAAAGGAGCCACATGTCTATATGCTGGTGGACAACAGCGGCGTGCTGATGCTGCCCAAGGCAGCGCATCGCCAAGGCTTCGCCCGCTATCATAGCCCCGATCAGGTCAGGCGCTGGGGCAGGCATTTTGACGAGCTCTGGGCCACTAGCCAAAGCGATTCTGCCATTCGGAGATTTCTACTATGAACAGGCCCTGGCTAGCCAAGTTGTTACTGTTGCTGGTGCTTGGTTATGGCGGTTCGGCACAGGCCGCACCGACCACCGAGATTTTCCATCTCGGCTACGGTATGGCTGAGAACATGATTCCCGCTATTGAGCCCATGCTCAGGGATGACGAGCGTGTGTCTGCTTATGGTAGCCAACTGATCGTACGCGCAGAGCCGGAGCGCCTGGAAGAGATACGCGCGCTACTGGCCGAACTGGATCGCCAGCCAGCACAGTTGCGCATCAGCGTTGCCAGCTCGGGAGAGGTTCTTAGCAGTGAACGCGGTTATCAAGTGGACGGACGTTTAAAGACTGACCCTGCTGATATCGTCATAGGTGACCCTCGCAACGGCAACCAGGCGCGCGTCATTCAGCGCAACACGCGCGGCCAGAATGATGGCATGCGCCAGATAACCGCCAATGAAGGCTACCCGGTGCTGATTCAAACGGGTCAGTCGGTCCCGCTGCAGTCTTACACTACTGATGTTTACGGCCGGGTAATAGAAGGGACTCAGTACCGGGATGTGACCCAGGGCTTCTACGCCACGGTGCGTTTGAATGGTGACTTGGCAACTATCACCCTCAGCGCTAACCATGACAGCGTCAATCGTAATGATAGCCGGGTCATTGATGTCCAGCAGACCGACACCGTGGTTACCGCACGCCTCGGAGAGTGGATCACAGTGGGCGGCATCGGCGATAGTGCACGCAGTAGCGGTACTGATATCGGCCGCAGCACCAGTACCCGCAGCCAAAATGACAGCAGCATCCGGCTCAAGGTGGAGCGGGCAAACTAGCGCAATCGAGCTAGCCAAACTGTCCCGGGCGGAAAGTGTAGTGGCATCAAAAAAACACTACATGCGCATTGACTTATTGCCGATCAAGTCGCATTATTGCGTCGCTCCCGCTAGCCAGGGGGTCCGAAAGGGCTCTCCGGATCGGATCCATGAACCATTGGATCGATCAGTGTCTCAACAGCTCATAAGGCCGTTCGACGAGGTTGCGACTGGAACGAAGTTGTCCTGAGGGACGGGGAAGCGATTTAACGTCAGTCTGAATGATTGCTAGATTCACTGCTCTACCTGCGGATATATCTATGTCCAGGGTACGCATGACACAGATCATGCTCGGCAGTTTCGGTCATTCACCTGCTCATGCCCCCTCCCCCTGTGGATTCCTTTCTTCCAGTCCTGTTAAGACACGCTGCGGTGCACCGTCCATGCATAACCTTTAGCAACTGGGTTTTGGCTGGAAATTCGTGCTCAACCAAACGCAAACCTTGAAGGATTGACCATGTCAGCTTATCAAAACGACATCAAAGCCGTCGCCGCTCTGAAAGAATCTGCCGGCAACAGCTGGAGCGCTATCAACCCCGAGTCCGTCGCCCGCATGCGCGCTCAGAACCGTTTCAAGACCGGCCTGGATATCGCCAAGTACACTGCTGCCATCATGCGTAAAGACATGGCCGAGTACGATGCCGACTCCTCTGTCTATACCCAATCACTGGGTTGCTGGCACGGCTTCATCGGTCAGCAAAAGCTGATTTCCATCAAGAAGCACCTGAAGACCACCAACAAGCGTTACCTGTACCTGTCCGGCTGGATGGTTGCTGCGCTGCGTTCCGATTTCGGCCCGCTGCCTGACCAATCCATGCACGAGAAGACTGCTGTTTCCGGTCTGATCGAAGAGCTGTACACCTTCCTGCGCCAAGCCGATGCCCGTGAACTGGATCTGCTGTTCAGCGATCTGGATGCGGCCCGCGATGCTGGCGACAAGTCCAAGCAGGATGAAGTTCAGGCCAAGATCGACAACTTTGAAACTCACGTTGTGCCGATCATTGCCGATATCGATGCTGGCTTTGGTAACCCTGAAGCCACTTACCTGCTGGCCAAGAAAATGATCGAAGCGGGTGCTTGCTGCATCCAGATCGAGAACCAGGTATCCGACGAGAAGCAGTGTGGTCACCAGGATGGCAAGGTTACCGTTCCTCACGAAGACTTCCTCGCCAAGATCAACGCTGTTCGCTACGCGTTCCTTGAGCTGGGTGTTGACGATGGCGTGATTGTTGCCCGTACCGACTCCCTGGGTGCCGGCCTGACCAAACAAATCGCCGTAACCAAAGAGCCAGGCGATCTGGGCGACCAGTACAACTCCTTCCTTGATTGTGAAGAAGTGTCTCCTGCTGACATGAAGAACGGTGATGTTGTTCTTAACCGCGGCGGCAAACTGCTGCGTCCCAAGCGCCTGCCAAGCAACCTGTTCCAGTTCCGTGCTGGCACGGGCGAAGATCGCGTCATCCTGGACTGCATCACTTCCCTGCAGAACGGCGCCGACATGCTGTGGATCGAGACCGAGAAGCCCCACGTTGGTCAGATCGCGGCTATGGTTAACCGCATCCGCGAAGTCATTCCGACCGCCAAGCTGGTTTACAATAACAGCCCGTCCTTTAACTGGACACTCAGCTTCCGTCAGCAAATATTCGATACCATGACGGCTGAAGGCAAGGACATGTCCGCCTACGATCGCGCCAAGTTGATGAGCGTTGATTACGACGAAACCGAACTGGCTCAGATTGCTGATGAGAAAATTCGCACCTTCCAGGCCGACGGTTCACGTGAAGCGGGCATTTTCCACCACCTGATCACTCTGCCGACTTACCACACTGCCGCGCTGTCTACCGACAACCTGGCCAAAGGTTACTTCGCAGAGCAAGGCATGCTGGCTTATGTCAAGGGTGTTCAGCGCCAGGAGCTACGTCAAGGCATCGCCTGCGTTAAGCACCAGAACATGGCTGGCTCCGACATCGGTGACAACCATAAAGAGTACTTCGCTGGTGAAGCCGCTCTGAAAGCTGGCGGTAAAGACAACACCATGAATCAGTTCAGCTGATAGCTGAGTAGGCTGGTGTTTGAAAAGGGCCACCTTCGGGCGGCCCTTTTTTTTGCTCCAATTATTGGCTCTTACTGTCTGCCTGCGGCTGTCTCAAGTACAATGCGCCCTCCCTCACGCCTGCCCCCACCTTTTTTATTGTTACGGGAGATATAGGGCAGCTTTAACGTCGCAACAGGTTTATTAGCATGGTACGCCTTACCCTTGAGTTCCCTGAAAACCAGTTTTACTTCACCACCCAACTTACTGTGCGAATTACCGATATCAATGCGGGCAAACATCTAGCCAATGATTCCATGGTCTCGATGATCTCCGAAGCACGCGCCCGCTTCCTGTATCAATTCGGTATCGAAGAAGTCAGCGATAAGGACACAGGCATCATCGTTACCGATCTCGCCACCACCTACAAGCGGGAGGCTTTCGCACGGGACGCCCTAGTGTTTGAGGTAGGTATGATGGATCTGAACAAGTACGGCGGGGATATTATCTTCAGGATCAGCAAGGCAATCGGTGGCGAGCTGGTCGCGCTGGCCAAGTCGGGCTTTGTTTTTTACGACTTCACCACGTCCAAGGTGACGCCCATGCCGGACGATTTTCGCTTGCGCTTCCCCGGGGTGAATTACATCCACAGCAGCTGATATAACAGCGTATTTTCTGAATAGCAGACATAAAAAACCCGGCCGAAGCCGGGTTTTTTAAGCTAAGCAGTCGCTATTAACGAACTTCTACTTCAGCTTCTACTTCAGCTTCAACGCGACGGTTCATGGCACGGCCACTATCAGTCTCGTTATCAGCGATCGGGCGAGACTCGCCATAACCGGCAGAGCTAACGCGCGAGGAGTCTACACCTTCGCTGATCAGAGCTTCACGTACCGAATTGGCACGACGCTCGGACAGGTTCTGGTTGTAGCTGTCGCTGCCGACGGAGTCAGTGTGACCTTCAACAGTAGTAGTTACTGAAGGGTAGGTCTTCATGAACTCGGCCAGGCTCTGAATGTCCTGACGGAACTCAGGGCGGATGGTGTCACGATCGAAATCGAACTTGACATCCAGCTCAACACGGACTGACTGCATTTCTGGCTCTGGCTGGGGAGCTGGAGCAGGTGCAGGTGCAGGGGCCGGTGCGGGAGCAGCTTGAGCAACTGGGGCAGCAGCGCCACCGAAGTTCAGACCCAGGCCAACGCCAGCGGACCACTCGGTGTTCTTGCTATCGATGCCGTACAGCGCATCAACGCCAGCTTTAACGAAGAAGTTATCGCTCAGGTAGTTCTTGATACCAACGCCGGCCATAGCCATGGTGGTACGATCGCGCTGGCTGGTGCCAACCTGATCCAATTCCTGGTGACCGAAGCCGCCGGAAACGTAAGGACGGATGTTGCTCTGACCAAAGTGATAAACAGCTTCGATAGCCATCAGGCGACCGTCGATGTCTTCGCCAGTGGCGTCGTCTTCAAGATTCGTGTATTTGCCCAGGTTAACGTTCAGCAGCACATCATCGGTCAGGAAGTAACCAATACCGCCACCCACCAGAGCACCGTCGTTCATGTCGCGGTAGCTGTCTGTGAAGTAGCGATCTGCAAACGCTTCAACTTCAACGGAACCGGCGCTCTGAGCCATGACTGGCAAGGCAGAAGCAGCGACAACGGCACCGACAACAATACCCAAAGTGTTTTTCAATTTCATCTGTAAATCCCCATCAAATCCATATTAGGACGTTAACTTGCGCAAAACTCCGGGTAAGTATAACAGAAAACCTGAAATGCAAGCATAGGTATTTAAAAAATCCGCTAGAAGGGGTTGTCTATGCTTTTACGTAATTTCTCGAGCGCCCTCTTATAACGCATTTTCGTAGCGCTAAGACCCATATGCATAATGTCGGCTATCTCTTGAAACTCCAGCTCCGCCACAAAGCGCAGTACTAGAATCTCGCGGTCCACCTGATTTACATGCACCAGCCAGCGATCAAGACTGGGCCGATCAGCGACAATATTGGTGGAACTATCTACAACTTCTTCGGTCTCGTCTTGGTCCAGACTTAATGCGTCCATTAAACGCCGCTTGCGCTTCTCTTTGCGGTACTGGGTTATACATTCATTGTAAGTAATGCTGTAAAGCCAAGTCTTGAACTTGGCTTTACCTTCAAACTGCCGCAAGCCGTGTAATACCTTAAGCATCACTTCCTGACATACGTCATCGGCATCGCGGTCGTTGCCCAGATAGCGCGCACAGACATTGAAGAGCGTGCGTTGGTAGCGGCGCATCAATTCTTCGTAAGCAACAGTGGTATGAAACAACTCCCGATTGGCTCTGGCCACCAACTCCTCGTCCGACAGCTCGGCAGGATTGTAACGGGTCGTCTGATGTGGGCTAGTCAAGGTACGGGATCACCGAAATAAGCAGAGACTGGCACCTTCAGCGGGAAACGCGGCTGGCTATCAGGGTGCGGTTCGATATGGAGACGATCTGGCCCTGATCATCCAACAGCTGGGTCTTGACCGTGCCGATCTCCTCAATCACACCTTCCAGCTCATCCACTCTGATACGGTCCCCTACCTGATAGAGCTCGCGCACATATATGCCGGCAATAATCTGGCTAACCATTTCCCGGCTCCCCAGGCCTAGCGCCAAGGCAGCCGCCGCGCCAAAGGACACCAGTACGATGGCTATCACCGTATTGAGCAACGCTGTCTCGATCTGCAACTGACCAATAGCCAGGGATACCGTAATAATAACCAGAAGGCCCTGTACGAAGCGGCCCAGACCGCTGGCGTAATCTGCGCCGATACTTTCAGCTGCGCCGCGCACCACACCGTTAACCAGATGAGACAGCAACAAGCCTGCCAGCAGAATAAGGGCAGCACCCAGGACCTTGGGCAGATACAACGTAAAAGCGTCCAGCGTGGCCGACACTCGACCCAGCCCGAGGGACTCGGCCGCAGAGACAATAAAGGTCAGCACGACAAACCAATAGACGACTTTACCAATGACAGTCGACATCGGCGCGTTGATACCAATGCGCTTGAGCATCTTGTTGACGCCGGCGCCAGCCATCAGTCGATCAAGACCAAGCTTGGCCAGGCCTTTGCTCAGCAACGTGTCAACGACTTTGGCAATTACCAGCCCGAGCAGCACGATAAACAAAGCCGCAACCAGATTGGGAATGAAGGCGGCAACCTTATTCCATAACGTCGCCATTGCGCCTACAAAGCTCTGACTCCAGATATCCAGTTCCATGCTTAGTTCATCTCTTTTGATTCAGGGCTAACAGAAAGGGATTCATGCGTCGACCTGCGGCTAACCGGGCGGGAATGCTTCAGTGCCCGCGACCCGCCCTCGGACAAGACCCAGCCCCAGCGCGCAAACAGGTTAATCAGATCAAAAACGCCTGCGTGCATATGCGCCTTGTGCAGCACCCGATCGAGGCGATGATCCTCGACCGGGGTCGATTGGTTGGTTTCAGCGCGCATCAATTCACGCAGCCGGCTTTCGATAGGGTCTTCCATCATCACCTCCGCAAGGTCGAGTTACCTGGATTGGACGCACGGAGGCGGCTGAATGTCACCTACCACCACGGCAGGCGACAAAAGCACTCAGGCAGGCATTTCCAGCGCCTGGGCAGAAACGATAATGCCGTTGTTATCAGCATAGACAAACTCACCGGGCCGGAAGGTGACTCCAGCAAAGGCGACAACAACGTTCAGATCGCCTCTGCCGCGCCTGTTGCTCTTCATCGGATGACTAGCTAAGGCCTGAATCCCGAGCGGCGTCTGCGCCAGTATATCGACGTCACGAACACATCCGTAGACGATGATTCCTTCCCAGCCATTCTTGGCCGCTTTCTCTGCCAGCATGTCGCCCAACAGAGCGCAGCGCAATGAGCCGCCACCATCGACGACCATCACCTTGCCGCGGCCATCCTGCTCGACATGCTCCTTGACTACGGAGTTGTCTTCAAAACACTTGACCGTGACAATCTGACCACCGAAGGAATCGTGGCCGCCGAAGTTGCTGAACATCGGCTCCAAAACGGACACATCCGGGTAGGCATCACATAGATCGGGGGTAACATAGTGCATATCAGCTCTCCTCCACGACATTTTCAGACAGGAAAAACCAGGTATCCATTACCGAGTCCGGGTTCAAGGACACACTCTCGATACCCTGCTGCATAAGCCAGCGAGCCAGGTCGGGGTGATCGGACGGGCCCTGGCCGCAAATACCGATGTACTTGTCGGCAGCCTGACAGGCCGAAATGGCCATAGCCAGCAACTTCTTGACCGCCGCGTTACGTTCGTCGAATAGATGCGCGATGATCCCGGAATCCCGATCCAGACCGAGCGTCAACTGAGTCAAATCGTTGGAGCCAATAGAGAACCCATCAAAGTGCTCGAGAAACTCCTCGGCCAGCAGGGCGTTGGCCGGCAGCTCACACATCATAATCAGGCGTAGTCCATTGTCACCACGCTTGAGCCCATTCTCGCCGAGCAGCTCTACAACCTGTTTGGCCTCACCCACGGTACGCACGAAGGGCACCATTATCTCGACATTGGTCAGCCCCATAACATCGCGCACATATTTCATTGCGCGGCATTCCAGCTCGAAACAGTCACGGAAGGAGTCGCTGATATAGCGTGATGCGCCGCGGAAACCGAGCATCGGATTTTCTTCTTCCGGCTCGTACAATCGACCGCCGATCAAGTTGGCGTACTCATTGGACTTAAAGTCAGATAGCCGAACAATCACCTTCTTAGGCCAGAACGCGGCCGCCAAGGTGCTTATGCCTTCAACCAGCTTCTCGATGTAGAAGCCAACCGGGTCATCATAGCCGGCGATACGCTTCTCGACGCTGTCACGCACGTCTGCAGGCAGGCTGTCAAAATTCAGCAGCGCCTTGGGATGCACACCAATCATCCGATTGATGATGAATTCCAGACGCGCCAGGCCAACACCTTCGTTGGGCAAATTGGCAAAATCGAAGGCGCGATCCGGATTGCCGACGTTCATCATGATCTTGAACGGCAGGGCGGGCATTGCATCAACACTATTGGTACGAATATCGAAGGACAGTTGTCCGGCGTAAATCGTGCCCGTATCGCCTTCGGCACAGGACACCGTTACTTCCTGGCCGTCGCGTAGCTCTGAGGTGGCGTTGCCGGTGCCGACTACCGCGGGAATACCCAGTTCTCGAGCAATAATCGCAGCATGGCAGGTACGCCCGCCGCGGTTGGTGACGATGGCGCTGGCGCGTTTCATAACCGGTTCCCAATCCGGATCGGTCATATCTGAGACCAGCACATCACCCGGCTGAACCTTGTCCATTTCAGTCACGTTGTGAATGATGCGCACCCGCCCTGCCCCAATACGCTGACCGATCGCCCGGCCTTCTACCAGTACTTCGCCCTTTTCCTTGAGCAGGTAGCGTTCCATCACATTGACGTTGTTGCGGCTCTTTACTGTTTCGGGGCGGGCTTGAACGATATACAGCTGGCCGTCATCACCGTCCTTGGCCCACTCGATATCCATCGGCCGGCCGTAATGCTTTTCGATGATCAGCGCCTGGCGGGACAGATTGGTAACCTCGTCGTCACTCAGGCAAAAGCGCGAACGTTCTTCCTTGTCGACATCCACAGTTTTAACCGAGCGCCCGGCGCTGGCCACTTCGCCATACACCATTTTGATCGCCTTGCTACCCAGATTGCGGCGCAGAATCGCCGGGCGGCCTGCTTCCAGGGTGGGTTTGTGTACATAGAATTCGTCAGGATTGACCGCGCCTTGCACAACCGTCTCACCCAAGCCGTACGCACCGGTGATAAACACCACATCGCGGAAGCCCGATTCGGTATCCAGGGTAAACATGACGCCAGCGGTGCCCGTTTCGGAACGCACCATGCGCTGCACACCAGCAGACAGGGCAACCAGTTTGTGATCAAACCCCTGATGCACGCGATAAGCAATGGCCCGGTCATTAAACAAGGACGCGAACACTTCCTTGGCGGCGCGGATGACGTTATCCACCCCACGAATATTCAGAAAGGTTTCCTGCTGGCCGGCAAACGAGGCGTCTGGGAGATCTTCGGCAGTTGCGGAGGACCGCACCGCTACAGCCAGGTTGTCATTACCGTTGGAGAGCTCGGCAAATGCTGTACGGATCGCCTGATCCAGCGCCTCAGGGAACGGCGCATCCATAACCCATTCGCGGATCTGTGCGCCGGTGCGGGCCAGCGCATTCACATCCTCCACATCCAAGGCGTCGAGCGCTGCATGGATACGTTCGTTTAGACCACTTTGTTCCAGAAATTCGCGGTAGGCTTCTGCCGTGGTAGCAAAACCGCCGGGGACGGAAACACCGGCGTGGGCCAGGTTGCTGATCATTTCGCCAAGGGAGGCGTTCTTGCCGCCTACCCGCTCGACGTCATCAACGCCCAGATGCTCGAAGGACACTACGTACTCTAACAAGGTGATCTCTCCGTAAATCAATGAATTTAGGTCCGCCGCAGGGCGGATATCTGGCCTGTATGAGACAAATGCGCGACAATGCGGCCACAGAGGCCAGCGGGGCATTCCAACTGCCAGCCGCCTCAGCCACCGACATATTAAGGCTTCACGCATGAAACGCACCGCTTTTTTCATTTCCGACGGCACGGGCATCACTGCCGAAACATTGGGTCAGAGCCTACTTTCGCAGTTTGAGAACATCGAGTTCTCCAAGCTCATCAGACCCTATGTTGATACCGTCGAAAAAGCGCGAGACATGGTACAACAAATCAATGCAGCTGCCGAGCGCGACGGTGAGCGCCCGATCATTTTTGATACCGTGGTCAACCGTGAAATTCGCTCCGAGCTCGCCAGTTGCAACGGGTACATGATTGACATCTTTTCGACGTTTCTCGCCCCCCTTGAGCAGGAATTGGGAGATGGATCGTCTTACTCGGTCGGCAAATCCCACTCTATCCAGCACAACCATCACTACCAAGATCGTATTGATGCAGTGCATTTTGCGATGGATAACGACGACGGTGCGCGCACTCAGCAATATGACAATGCCGATATCATTCTGGTTGGCGTGTCGCGCTGCGGCAAAACGCCCACCTGCATTTATCTGGCATTGCAATATGGCATCCGCGCGGCCAATTACCCGCTGACCGAAGACGATATGGAGCGCCTGCAGCTGCCGCCCGCACTCAAACAGCACAAAGAAAAGCTGTTTGGTTTGACCATCGAACCCGAGCGACTAGCCAGCATTCGCGACCAGCGTCGGCCTAATAGCCGGTACGCCAGTTTCGCTCAGTGCGAGTTTGAAGTACGCGAGGTAGAAAACCTGTTTCGTCGGGAGAACATTTCCTTCGTCAACTCCACCACCTTCTCTGTGGAAGAGATATCGGCAAAAATACTGGTGCAGATGGGGATCGAGCGCCGGCTCAAATGAGCTGTCAACGGGCCACTTTAAGCGGGCTCTCGCCAGGCATCAGGTACCGCGTCAAGTAACCAGCTCTGCAAGGCCGAGACTTTTTTCGCTGGGTGACCATAATTGCACAGCAAGGTGACCGGCAGGCTTGCTGGTTGCCAGTCTTTCAGGCACGCCTCAAAACTACCTGGATGCGCTTGCTCATAACGTTGCGCATACCAGCTAGGCATCACCCCCACACCCTTACCGCGCACCACCGCATCAGCCTGCAATACCAGGCTATCGACTTTCATTCGTGAGGCCGGCGGTTGAAACACATACTCGCCCTCCTGATCATGTAGAAGCACTACAGGCTGGCGTCCTGCCTCGAGAACATCTACCCAAGAACGATGCTTGAGGTCGGACGGATGGGTCGGCGATCCGTGCTCGAGGGCGTAGCCCGGGCTGGTATATAAGCCCGCTTGCCAGGTACCAATAACCTCGGAACGCAACCCGCTCGCCTCAACCTCACCCAACCACAACCACAGATCTCCGGCACTTTCCTGCTCGAAAACAGGCGCCCTGGAGCTGACCTGCACATCAAGCAGGATGTCGGAATAGCGCTGCAGAAAGGCATCCAGCACGGTTGGCAGCCAACCCCTTTCAAATGCATTGTGAACATGCAATACCAGCCGACCACTGGCCTCCTCACGCAATTCGTCAAGGGCTTGCTGGCTTTGCTCGGCTAAGTCGATCAACTGCTTGCAGTACTTATAGAAGAGATTACCTGCTTCGGTAGGGGTCAGACGGTTGGAATGCCTGAGTAGCAGACGCTGGCCTACGCGGCTCTCAAGTTGACTGATACGTCGGCTTAATGTCGATTTCGGCAAGCCCATATTAGCCGCTACCGGCGTTAGACCACCCTGCTCAACCACTGCTGCAAATACAGTCAACTCGCTGAAATCGTGATTTACCACTGGCTAACCACTCCTGACCATCAATACGTGCAACGGACGATTGTCGACTAGTGCGCAGCACTACGACGATCTAGCCTATCAATCGTGCAGACAATGGGAAGCGTTGTCAATTGCGAAACAATAGCATCCGTTGCGTTTTTCTCAACCTCGCGTTGCGCTAAAGATTGTGGAACTTTTGCCACTCGCTGAATAAAATCCACGCCCGTCAAATGATAATTATTCTTGATCGCATTCAAGAGTAAATTGTAAAAGCGCGCTAATGGCGCAGCCAGGAGAGCAAACAGCATGATCTGCAAAGCCAGCCGAACCTTTTTTAAATCAGGGCTGCCAACCGGAATCGTTACCGGTTTGTCGCTATTGGCCAGCAGCATAGTGGTCGCCAATGAGGACCGCGTCCGGCTGGCCGATACGGTGGTAACCGCGTCGGGTTTTGAACAAAAGATTACCGACGCGCCTGCGAGCATCAGCGTAATCAGCAATCAGGACTTGCAGCAGAACCGTTACGCCAATCTGGCCCAGGCGCTGGATGGGATTGAGGGTGTGGACATCCGTCAGGGCACAGGTAAAACCGGTGGGCTGAACATCAGTATTCGCGGTTTGCCCAGCGAATACACGCTGATCCTGATCGATGGACGCCGTCAGAATTCAGCTGGCAACGTTACGCCAAACGGTTTCAATGAAACCGCCACCAGCTTCATGCCACCCCTGTCGGCCATCGAGCGCATCGAAGTCATCCGCGGACCGATGTCCACATTATATGGTTCTGATGCGATGGGCGGCGTAGTCAACATCATTACCAAAAAGGTCGGGACGCAATGGGGCAGCTCGATCACTGTCGATCACACCATCCAGGAAGACAGCGATTACGGCGCCAGCAGCAATGCCAGCCTTTACTCCAGCGGCCCGTTGATTGAAGGCCTGCTGGGTGTTGCACTACGCGGCAGCATTTATGACCGGAAGGAATCGGACCTGACCTTTGACGATGACAGCAACGTCAGCAAACGCGGCGCCTCCCCTGTTGAAGGTCGCAACTATACCGCGGGTGTGCGCTTGAACCTGACGCCAACCGCCGACCACGATCTCTCGCTGGATTTGGATCGTAGTGTGCAGCGCTATGAAAATGACGATTGTCAGCTTGGAACTCTGGACGGGCGAAGTGGCGGCAGCGCTGTTACCGGGTGTAGCGCCGCGGCACCAACCCGCGCCAATGGTTACCGTGATGAGCTACGCTTTGAGCGCGAACAAATCGCCCTCAGTCACCAGGGCCGTCTGAGTTTTGGCACCACCACCAGCAGCTTGACGCATAGCACGACCGAAACACTCGGCCGGACCATTCCTGGTACCCCCATCGGTGATAGCTATGACGGGTATCCGCAGATCGTGGTTGGTGACGACCGTGAGCTGGAGTCCCGCGACCTGGTCTTCGATACCAAGCTCGTCGCCCCGCTCGGTCAAGCGCATATCGCTACCCTGGGTGCCCAGTGGTGGGATGCTGAAGTCACTGACGGTATTGCCGATGATACTTTCCAGCAGACCTCTTGGGCGTTTTTTGCTGAAGATGAGTGGCGTATTCGCAATGACTTGGCGCTGACGCTGGGTGGCCGTTACGAAGATCATGAAGCATTCGGTGGCAACTTCAGCCCGCGCGCGTACCTGGTATGGAATACCACCGACAGCTGGACCCTTAAGGGTGGCGTCAGTAAAGGCTACAAGACCCCTACTCTGAACCAGTTGCACGACGGGATCAGTGGTGTGACAGGCCAAGGTGCCACGCTAACCATTGGTACCCCCGACCTGGAGCCGGAAACCACTACCAATACTGAATTCGGGGTGTATTACGACAATCTAAACAATTTCAGCGCTAATGCTACCGTATTTCATAACAAATTCGAGGATAAGATCGACGACGGTACGGCCATACCCAACTGCTTTTCGGCGGACGCAGGTGTACCCGCAGGCCAGCCTGGGTGTATTGAATTCGGCCCCGGATTTACCCAAGGCAGCTTCGCCCAGAGCACCAACATCGGCAAGGCAGAGACTCAAGGTATCGAACTGGGCAGCCGCTGGCAGTTCGCCCCGGCCTGGAGCCTGAGTGCCAATTACACCTATACCGACAGCGAGCAAAAGAGCGGTGAAAACAAGGGTGCGCCGCTGACCAATACACCGGACCACCTGCTATTCGCGCACTTGAACTGGGCCGCCACGCAACGGATCAACCTCTGGTTCAAGGGCGAGTACCGTAGCGAGCGAGCACGCTTTACTGACAGGTACGAAAACCTCAGCGCTGCCAATCAGGCATTGCAAGATTCAGCGGGCGACTTGAAAGCCTATGAAGTTTTCCATCTTGGCGGCTCCCTGCAGGCGACCGACGATCTGACCTTCAATGCCACGATTTATAATGTGCTTGGGAAGGATTTCACCGAAGGGACCTACTACACCACTAACACGGGCGCTACCGGCTGGGCCTCGGACTATGTCCAGTCCGCGCAGTCAACCGCAGGCACTCTGGAAGAAGGCCGTCGCCTCTGGTTGTCAGCTACCTATCAGTTCTAAACTGCAAGTCCTGGCAACACCCCGCTTAACCTGGTTAAGCGGGGTGTTTTTCGTTCAGGCCAGCCGACCTGGAACCTCGCTGGGTAATAGGCCAGTCCAGCGTTTGAAGGACCGGCGGAAGTTGGCCTTGTCATTAAAGTTCAGATAGGCCGCTACTTCGTCGCTGCTGAAGCCTTTGCTCAGGTACAGATCCAGCGCCACATAGGTTCTTACCTGATCCAGTTGCTGCTGGAAATTGGTCTCGTGGAGTTTCAGCTTGCGCTTGAGCGTGGCCGCACTCATACCCTGTGCTTCAGCTAGGCGTTCAAGCCCCAGCGGCTGGCGAACATGCTTGTGAATGTAGTCAAATAGCGCTTCAAGCAGGCTGGGAACCATCTCGTTTGCGCCGGCCAGCTCATCGAGACTGGCTTGCTCTGCTACCTGACCCACAGTCTGTGATGCATGTGGCCACGGCTTGACCAGATATTCACGCGGTAAGCGCATCAGGTTCTGCGGGCAGCCGAAACGCACCTCCTCACTCAGGTGCACCCAGTACTGTTCGATATAACCGGGTTGTTGATGCCGCAGCTGGTATTGCCAGGGCAAAGGGCCGCCAGACAGCCAGCGACACATTGCGGTCACGGCGGTCATCGATGCTTCCATCAAGAACACTTCCCGCCCGCCCGCGCCACAGCTGTCAAACCAGTGCAGGTATACGAATCTGTCATCAAGCCTGATGCGTGGCGTCAGCAAGGGCGTCAGGCGCCGCCGCAGCAAAACCAAGCGTTCCAGCGCCTGGTGCAGATTCTGTGCGTGGCGCAGTGCATGACTGGCATGACCGTAGTGGCCCGGCAGCAACTGCTGACCAAAGAGAAAACTGCAGTCGTCACCGCCCTGCAGTTGCCGAACGTTGTCGATCAATCGCAGGAACTGCTCGGCACTGATCAATTGCCGACCGCCGAGAATATCCTGATAAAACAAGCCCGTACCGCGCAACACTCGATGACTCACTAGCCCTCGCGCTAGAGCCTGATCTATCAGGCTGGCAGGTTGATAATGCGCCGAAATAAAGCGCGCTTCCCGCTCGTACCACGCCCTTGGCCGGCCTCCACCAATGCTCATGCGCTGTGAGCCAGGGGCGCTTGCTTGGCCCGCGCCAAGCTCATGTTCAGCCTTTCCAGCAAACGCTCCGCACCTTCCTGCCTGGCCATGACGGCGACGGTAGTGGCGCTCAACATCAATCGTTCACCCTGCTGGGTCGTTCTATAGGCCAGATGCGCTACTGACAGAGCCAATTCATTGGCAATCACCGTAGCTTGGGATTCCAGCGTATTAGGTAGCACGATAACGAAGCGGTCACCTGCCAGACGGCACAGTAGATCGTGTTCGCGCAGGTTCAACAGCACCAATTGGGTGACCACTTGCAGCAACCGGTCACCCTCGGCTTGGCCGTGATCGCGATTGATCGTACTGAAAGCATCCATATCTAGCATGATCAGCGACAGAGGTTGTCGCTCTGCCGTCGCCTGACTGATGTGCATTTCAATCTGGTTTTTCAGGTAAGTTGCCCCGCCCAGGGACGTCAGCGTGTCAAAGTGAAGGTGGTCACGATACAACCGCTCCCGATTGCGCATCTGCGCACTGATGGCCAACTGTTCCCTATGCCAGTGATAGATACCCAGCGTAAGCAGGATAAAACCGACCGGCATGGGTCCTGATTCCAGCCAGGCGTCCCATTTAACGCTGTCCGGCAACCTCACAAATTCATCAGTGACATCCATCCACAGAGAGAAAAAAAGGCAGGCAAGACCGGTGAAAAGCAGGTCCGTTACCCGCCCTGCGGGGCGACTTTTCAGCAGCAGAAATATCCAGGCCAAAATCAGCACGGCAGAGCCGCCCTCACCCGCCACATCCAGCCAATCCCATTCAGCTTGCGACTTCATATCGCCAGCGGACAGGTGCAGCATCAAACCGAAGTTCGACGCTAATAGCAGGACCAGCAGTTTCACACGGTGCAGCACAAACAGGGAGGGCATAGTGGTCTCCGACCGGAAGATGTGACACAGAACAACAGATGCAGATGACAGTGAGATGGCAGTGCCGGGGTCAATTTGGCTCAGGCGAATTGAACGACTTTTGCTGAAACAGGGCAATTACTGAACAACAATACCGTCAAGGCGCATAAAAACGTGCTGCGCAGCTCCCCTCTGCGGGTCAAATAAGCTCAAAACCGCTGACAAGGTCGGCCAAATACCGCTGAAACCGGGGTCTTGCGGGATATCTGTCACCAAAGTGACATGAACGGCCCCTAAGGTCCGTTGGCAGCAAGCTGAACACCACAGGTTCAGTGGCAAGCCACCAGGGGAAAGGACCATGTCAGAACACAGGTATGCGATTAGCAGAAACGGATTCAGAGTCAGCCTGATGGCGATTGCCATCAGTGCGTGTAGCCAGTCTTGGGCGGCCGATAGCCAACCGGAGATTGTTGAGGTCATTGGCCAGGCAGCACAACTGGAACAGGCCCTCGAAGAGCAGCGCCAATCCAGTTCGATCAAGAGCGTCGTGCATGCCGATGCCATTGGTCAGTTACCCGATGACAATGCAGCCGAAGCCCTGCAACGCGTGCCAGGCCTTTCAGTTGAACGTGACCAGGGCGAAGGACGTTTCGTGCGAGTGCGCGGACTGAGCTCTGACCTCAACAGCGTGACCATCAACGGCACACTGGTACCGGCTCCTGAAGATGACCGCCGAGCTGTTGCGCTGGACGTGTTGCCCAGCGAGCTTATCCAGTCACTTTCCGTAGTCAAGACGCTGACCCCTGACATGGATGCCAACTCGCTGGGCGGCACCATCGAGGTGGAGAGCCTGTCCGGCTTTGACCATGACGAGCTGTTCTATAGCCTGAACGCTGAAGGCAGCTACGACGACAATACCAGCCAAACCAGCCCCAAGCTATCAGGGTCGTTTAGTAATCGTTTCAGCCTTGGCGACGGGATTGACAACTTTGCCGTGGCTGCAGCCGTCAGTTGGCAGGAACGGGATTTCGGTTCGGACAACGTTGAAACCGGTGGTGCCTGGGACTTTGATAACGGCCCAGCGCTGGAAGAGATGGAGCAACGCCGCTACGACATTACCCGCGAGCGGTCCGGTGTGGGTCTCAACTTCGACTATCGCCCGGATGAAGACAGCGAGGTCTATCTGCGCACGCTCTACAGCCGCTACAAGGATGATGAAGTTCGCCAGGCCAGCGTGGTTGAATTTGCTGACGCCCAACAGCCGGGTCAATTGGGTGAAGCCGAGGCAGCACGGGAACTGAAGGCGCGTGAGGAGACCCAGGAAGTCAAAAGCCTGGTACTCGGCGGCAAGCGCCGCTTGGGCGATTGGACTCTCAGCGCCCAGGGCGGATATAGCCAAGCCAGCGAAAAAAGCCCTGAAGGGCTGGCCAATGCTGCCTTTGTTGGCAATGACGACTTTATTGATGCTGGATTCAGCAGCACACGTAAACCCCGCTTGAATATTGAAGAGGGTTTTTATAATCCCTCCAACTTTACCCTGGAAGAGGTGGAGCTGGAAAAACAGACCACCACCGATACCGAGCGCAACATTCGCCTTGATCTGACGCGTGACTTCTATATCAACGCAATGCCTTCTCAGCTGCAATTTGGCGGCAAGGTCAGCCGGCGCAAAAAAGATAATGATCTGGATGTCTGGGTCTATGAGGACTTCGCTGACCTCGGTTTCACCGACGACCAACTGAAAATGACCAACTTCACTCGCGGGGATGTCAGCAGTGGTCTCGGGCGCTTCGGGCCCGGGGCGTCTGCGCAGGCCGTACATGATTTAATTGGCGGGTTGGACCGTGACAGCTTCTACGACGAAGAAGAGTCGCGCATCAACGACTTTGAAATAAAGGAAGACATCAACGCCGCCTACATCATGAATACGTTGGATATTGATGCCCTACGTATCATCGCAGGTGTGCGCTACGAAGGTACCAAACTCGATGCGCGCGGAACCGGTTTGAACGAAGGCGAGTTTGAAGCCAGCAGAACCACCAACGATTACCATCACTGGCTGCCCGGGCTGCACGGCATTTATCAGTTGAATGCGGACACCCAAATTCGCGCTGCCTGGACCAACACCGTGGTTCGCCCCACCTTTGGCCAGCTGTTCCCGGGCTTTGTGCTTGACGGTGACGAAGCAGAGTTCGGCAATCCGCAACTCGACCCGCTGGAATCCAGCAACTTTGACCTGGGTATCGAGCACTACATGGGCCGTGCTGGAGCCGTGTCTGCCTTTGTGTTCTACAAAGACATCGAGAACTTTATCTATGCCGCTGACGTCGCCGGCACGGGCGAGTATGTCGGTTTTGATGAGGCCTTTACTTCGGTCAATGGCGACAAGGCCAAGGTATACGGTCTGGAGTTAGCCTATTCGCAAAAATTCAATTGGCTGCCGGGCCCGTGGAGCGGACTGCTGGTCAGCGCCAATTCGACCTTCACGCGCTCCAAGGCACGCATCGAACAATTTGATCAGGATCTGGGCACTGAACGGGGCCGCAATATCAGCCTGCCCGGACAGTCCGATATTACCGGCAACCTGACCCTTGGCTGGGAAAACGACAAGCTCAGTCTGCGTCTGTCCAGCAACTACAAGTCCGATTACCTCGATGAGGTGGGCGATGTGCTCGACAAGCGCTACGACTATCAGGTTGATGATCAGTTGTTCGTCGATTTCAGCGCCAGCTATTTCCTGACCGACAACCTGCAGGTGTTCTTTGAAGCGCAGAATCTGACAGACGAGTCCTACTATGTCTATACCGGCAGCCGCCGCTTCAATGCCCAATACGAAGAATACGGCCCGACTTACAAGGTCGGACTGACCCTCAGCCGATTCTGACCAGCGGCCCCAGCCCTCACCGGCCGGGGCCCAACCCTATTTTGCCGAGAGATACCCATGACTCACCGCTTTACATTCACCCTGGCTGCCTCTCTGGTGGCCTGCGGATTATTGCTCAGTGGCTGCGGCCCAGCTGAAAGCCAGACTGGCAAAGCGCCTGTACCTGCCGCCAGCGCCGTTGACAACCACCCAGCCAGCGCAGAAAAAAACCAACTGATCTTGAGCGGCTGGCAGCCCCAAGCCGGCCAAAGCGCGGAAAGCTGGCAATGGCTGCCTACCGGCAGCGACTTCGGTCAAATTGAACGAGCTGCAGCCGATAGCCGCGGGCTTTGGCTACTGAGTGCCCAGGGAGAAGTGCAGGCGCACCTGCCGGGGCGTTTTGCCACTCTGGATCTGCGACCTTCCAGTAACGGCTTGACCCTGGCCACGGTAGACAGCAGCACCGGGCGGCCCATGCTCGTGCGGCTAAACCGCGAGGACCTGAGCTTTGGCGAACCGCTGTATTTGCCGACGACCGACTACAAGGTAGAAAACCTTTGCCTCTACCGTGACGAGGTGCAAAACCTGTTCGTTTTTCTGATAGGAGAAGAAGGCATTGGCGAGCAATGGCTGGTAGCCAGCAACCAGCGGCTGCTGGAAAGCGGCTTGCCGGTCCGGCGCCTGAGTTTGCCGCCAGAAAGTGAGTTCTGTGCGGTGGATGATCAGCAGCACTTGCTGTACGTCAATGAAGAATCCGTCGGTGTCTGGGCCTATGGCGCCCATCCGGAAGCCGAGTTAAGCCGCACACCGATCGACATGGTGGCACCCTTTGGCGACATCACCGGAAGCGTAGCAGGTTTATCGTCCATCCCTGGTGGCCTGTTGGTGCTGGATGCCGAGAGTGCGCAGCTGCACCGTTATCAGCAAATTGAAGATGGTTGGTCTGCCCTGCCCGCCATTGCCTTGAGCGGCCTTGAGGAGCCAGAGCGCATCAGTGCTAGGCCAAGCGCCAAGAGCGTTGAGCTGCTGCTGGTCAACGATGGTGCAATCGCCCTGCATACAGGCGAGCTGCACTGGCAACCAGAACAGCTGACCAGGCCCACCGCGTTGCCCGTGCTGCTGCCCCTGGTGCATACCGACCCCGTACCCACCACCGGCGATGCGGCTGATGACCCTGCCATTTGGGTCAATCCCGCGCAACCTGAGCTGAGCCGGGTACTGGGCACGGATAAACGCGCCGGGCTCGGGGTATATGACCTGCAGGGCAAGGAGTTGCAGTTCCTCCCAGTGGGGCGCTTGAACAATGTCGATCTGCGCTATGACTTTGCCTTTGCCGGCCAAACCGTCGACCTGGCCGTCGCCAGCAATCGCGACGGAAACAGTCTGCACCTGTTCGCCATTGACCAGTCCAGTGGCGAGTTGACCGACATCGGGCAAATTCCGACGTCCCTGGATGAGATTTACGGCTTGTGCATGAGTCAGTCGCCCCAGGGCGAGATCTACGCCATCCCCAACGACAAGGATGGCCGTTTCCAGCAATACCACATCACTGCCGAAGCAGACCAGGTGCGCGGCGAGCTGGTGCGCGAGTTCGCCACCCAGACCCAGCCTGAAGGCTGCGTTGCGGATGATCAGCGGCAAACGCTGTTTATCGGTGAAGAGGACGTGGCGGTATGGGCGCTGGACGCCAGCGCCGATGCGCCAACAACCCTGCACAAAGTGGTCGGCATCGGTGGCCTGGTCAAAGACGATATCGAAGGCCTGGCTTTCTATCAGCACGCCGAGCACCCCTATCTGGTGATCTCCAGCCAGGGCAACGACAGCTTCGTGGTCTTTGATGGCCAGGCCCCGTATGCCCTGCGCGGTGCCTTCCGCGTCGGCCTGAACGCCGAGTCCGGCATTGATGGCGTCTCTGAAACAGACGGTCTGGAGATCAGTTCAGATGATCTCGGCGGCCCTTGGAGTCGCGGCCTGCTGGTGGTTCAGGACGGGCGCAAGCGCATGCCGGAGGGCAACCAGAACTACAAGTATGTGGCCTGGCAAGACATCGCTGAGGCACTGAATCTGGATTGAAGCAACCCTCAAAACGTCACCCGATCATCTTTCAATAGCTATTTGGGGTCACTACTGGCCCCCACAGGAGCAACAAAATATGCCTACCGCAGTAGACAGTATGTCCATTTGGGGACTAATAGAAGAAGCCAGCGTGCTGGTACAGATCGTCATGCTGATTCTGGTCGCAGCATCCCTCGCGTCCTGGTTCGTCATCGTGCAGCGTAGCCGCCTGATGGCTTCAGCCAGGCGCTCGCTGCAACGCTTTGAGGAGCAGTTTCGGGCTGAAGGCAGCCTGGATCGTCTGTTTAACCAGACCTGCGGGCAAACCAGCGCAGCTGAGCAGGTATTCCGCAGCGGCTTCAGCGAGTACCAGCAACTCAGCCAGCATGCCAGTACCGAATCGACAGCCGTTATGGAAGGTGCCCAGCGCGCCATGACCGTCGCCATCGCCAGGGAAGAGAAGCGCCTGGAGAAGAACCTGCCGTTTCTCGCCACTGTCGGCTCGGTTAGCCCCTACATCGGCTTGTTCGGCACTGTGTGGGGGATCATGAACTCCTTTATCGGCCTGTCCCAGGTCCAGCAGGCCACCCTGGCGGCAGTCGCTCCAGGGATCGCCGAGGCACTGATTGCCACCGCAATTGGCCTGTTTGCTGCCATTCCCGCGGTCATTGCTTACAACCGCTTTGCCGCAGGCAGTGAAGACCTGATCGCCAGCTACTACACCGTGGCAGACGAGCTGGCTACCCTGCTGCATCGTCGCCTGCACACCCCTGGCCAGAGGTAACCGGCATGCGTCCAGTCAGGCACAAACGCAAACCCAAGGCAGAAATGAACGTGGTGCCCTATATCGACGTCATGTTGGTGCTGCTAGTGATCTTTATGGTGACCGCACCGATGCTGACCCAGGGCATTCAGATTGAACTGCCGAAAGTCGCCGCCGAAGCACTGCCCAGTGACGATACGCAGTCCATCGTCACGCTCTCGGTCGAGGCCGACGGGACCTTCCACTGGAACCAGGGCGAGACAGTAGACACTGAGCGTTACAGCCACAGCGCCGACAACCTGCAGGACATGTCCGCCCGGGTAGCCAGCCTGGTCGCGGACAACCCCGATACCCAGGTCTTTATCCGTGCCGACAGCCAGGCCGGTTACGGGCTGGTCGTCGCAGGCATGGCTGCGCTACAGCAAAGTGGTGTAGCCCAGCTCGGCCTGATTACGGAGGCTCCCTGAGACAATGACTGCCATGCTGCCACCGACCACCCCCTCGCTGGAATCGTCCGCACCGCCAGCCGAAAAGCTCGGCCATTTTCTCTGGCCAGCCGCCGCTACCCTGGTGCTGCACGGGGCAATCATTACCCTGCTGTTGGGCAATTGGTCACCGAGCGCACCCGCCGTGGCGAGCGAGAAAGTGCTGAGGACGCAACTGGTGACCATCAGTGTGGCGCCGACACCAGAGCCAATCCCTGTGCCAGTTCCGCCACTGGTGATCGAAACTCCGCCGACCACATCTCCACCCCTGCCGCCACCCGCACCGGTAGTGGAGCGACCACCGGAGCCGGTCAAACCGACGATTGATCATGCAGCCATCGCCCGCCAGCGCGCCATAGAGCTCGAGCAGCGCGAGCAGGCACGTGCTGAGGAACAACGCCGGATAGCCGAGCAACAGCGTCAGGAGCAAGAGCAGAAGCAGCGCGAGCAACAGCAGCTTGCGGCTCAGGCGGCTCAGGAAGCGGAGACGCAACGACAACGGGTTGCAGAGGACAGGCGCAAAGCGGAAGCCGCCAGCCTGAGCCAATACCAGCCGATCAGCAAGAACCCACCAGCTTATCCAAAACGCGCCCTGGATAAGCGCACGGAAGGCGATTGTACTGTGGAATATACCGTGACCGCCCAAGGCAAGGTGCACAACCCGGTGGTGGTAGAGGGCGGCTGTGACGACCCGGTGTTCGCCCGTCCGGCGCTATCGTCCGCCAAGAGCTTCCGTTACAAGCCGCGGATGGTCGATGGCGTGGCAGTAGCCGTGCCAGGCGTGCGCAACACCTTCCGCTTTCGTTTGGAGCAATAAACATGCGACAAGAACACCAGCAGTACCACGCCGACCTTCAAGCGGCGGACAATCACAGCATTAACCCCAGCCAAGCGCCTTCGCTGAACAGCCTGGTCAATCAGAGTCGACGCAACCTGCTCAAGGGCAGCCTCGCCATGGCCGCCTGTGGTTTTTTTGGCGGCAAGCTGCTTTGGGGTGCAGAGGCCTTTGCCAAACAGGGCTCGCTGCTGGGATTCACCGGCATAACCGCGCAGACATCCGCCAGTTTTGATCAGGTCATTGTGCCCCCTGGCTATACGGCTAGGGCCTTTTTCAGTTGGGGCGATGCGGTACTCGACGGCGCTCCAGCCTGGCAGCCAGATGCATCAGACAACTGGCAAGCACAGTTGCAACAGGCCGGCGACAACCATGACGGCATGCACTTTTTTCCCTTTGCCGATGCCCCCAACAGCCATGGGCTGCTGGTGATCAATCACGAGTACATTAACCCGACCCTGCACCCAGGCGGCCTGACCTTCGTCGACGATGGCAATGGCTTCAAGCAGCGCCCGCTGGAGCAGGTGCGCAAGGAACAAGCAGCCCACGGCCTGAGTATTATCGAAGTACGCAGAGATCGGGATGGCGCCTGGCAAAGAGCGCCTAAGTCAGCCTACAACCGTCGAATCAGCGCCCTGACAGATATTGAACTGGCCGGACCGCTGCGGGCAGATCCTCGCATGAAAACCGCCAGTGATCCCAGCGGTAGCCGGGTCATAGGTACTCTGAACAATTGCGCCATGGGCGTCACACCCTGGGGGACTTATCTCGCGTGCGAAGAAAATTTCCACAATTATTTTGTCAATCGCGACGCCGCCGACTACCAGCAGCGCGTGGAACATCGACGCTATGGAATAGGTAACGAGAAGAACAGTCGCTACTACGCCTGGGAGTCGGTCGACGCGCGATTTGACGCTACCCCCAACGCTGAACAGCCGCACCTGGGCCACTGCAATGAGCCCAATCGTTTCGGCTGGGTGGTAGAAATCGACCCCTTCGATCCGGCGGCCACCCCGGCAAAGCGCACGGCAATGGGCCGTCTCGGACGCGAGTGCTCGGTGCTCTCGCTTGGAGATGGTGGACGTATGGCGTATTACTCCGGGGACGACAGCCGCGGCGAATATGTTTACAAATTCGTACCCGAAGGCCGCTTTGATCCCGCTCAGCCGGCCGCCAACCGTCGTCTGCTTGACGCCGGCACGCTCTACGCCGCGCGTTTTAATGCAGATGGCTCAGGTTTATGGCTACCGCTGGTCTGGGGTGAAAATGGCCTGACCGCAGAGAACGGGTTTGCCGACCAGCAAGCAGTGCTGCTTAACGCGCGCGGCGCTGCTGATCTGCTCCAAGCCACGCCCATGGACCGACCGGAATGGGTGGCAGTGCACCCGCAAACCCGTGAGGTCTACGTTACGCTGACCAACAACAGCGAACGCGGCACCCGCTTCCCGTTGGATGCAGCCAACCCGCGTGCCGACAATCTGCATGGCCAGATTCTGCGCTGGAACGAAACCGCCGCCGACCCCACCGCAACTACCTTTACCTGGGAGATTTTCCTGCTGGCCGGGGATCAGCCCGGCGCGCTGGACGCAGCAGGTCAACCGGTCAGCGAGAACCTGCTCGGTACCATCAATGGCGATATTTTTTCATCGCCTGACGGCCTGGCGTTTGATGCCAGCGGACGCTTGTGGATTCAGACCGACTCAGACGAGCAAGCGAGCCATACGGCGAACACCGGATGCAACCAGTTGCTCTGCGCCGACCCGCACAGTCGCGAAGTTCGACGTTTCCTGGTAGGCCCCTGGGGCGCAGAAATCACTGGCATCACCTGGACCCCGGATTACCGCAGCATGTGGATCAATGTGCAGCACCCGGGCATCAGTTATCCCGCTAGCGATGGGCAGACCCGCCCACGCAGCACCACGGTGCTGGTTACTCGGGAGGACGGCGGCGTAATAGGCACCTGATTGCCGACTTCAGCTAACCGCCTTCACTTAACCAGCCTAAACAACCTACAGCAATACAAATTAAAACATGGAGTTATATGAATATTTTTACTGTCTTTAGAGGTTATTTTGTCGCCTTTTTGCTGGTGATCGCCCCGATCACACTGCAGGCCGGCCCAATCGAAGGGTCCCAACCCGTATTGCGTTTTGCCGTGCTGGGCGACGCCGAACCCAAGCCGCTGGCTGAGTTCCCGGGCCTGGCCAGCGCTGTCGATCACGTCAATACCCTGGCTGCAGAGCAATCCATGGACTTCGTTATTGGTGTCGGCGACATTGCTCACAAGGGCACGCTGATCCAGTACGACAATGCCAGCCTGGAACTGGAGCGTCTCAGCCTGCCCTTCTATCCGATCATGGGTAACGAAGAGCACCACGCCAGTGTTGCCCGCTTTCTGCAGTATGCCAATCGCTGGAACGCCGATAAGACCCATATAGGCAATGCCCGTTATGTCGTGGAGCGGGAACAGGTTGCGTTGGTCTTTGCCTCGCCAGATCACGGCCGTGACTTTGACGACAGTGGCGTACAGTGGATGGCTGAACAGATCGACCGCCTGCATCCAAAACCGGTGTTCCTGGTAGTGCATGGTGCCCAGGTCGGTGTCTTCCCAGAGAATGCAGACAAGGGAATCACCAATTCTGCTTTTGAAAGGATTACCAACAAGGAGAATCTGGCTGCAATCATTTCCGGCGACCTGCACATGGATATGGATCGCACCGAGCACTCGAAAAAGATTGGCCATGTGCACTACCTGCACATTCCCGCCCTGGAACGCACCAAAATCCCTGATGAGACCCAGCATAACCCGATGTTTCGCGTGGTTTCGCTGCACGCCGATGGCCAGGTAGTAGTGGACACCTATGAAGCCGGAGCGGGCAACACGCCCCTTGAGCGGCATGACTATCGCTTTTCCCTGCGCGATTAACCCACCACTGCACGTGCCGTCTCGCAACTGTTGCGACACCTCAGGATCTGGCTGTACCTCAGCCAGATCCTCTGACTAGGCTATCCTTCACCGCATCGATCCTACCCGGCACCATTTACCATGCGTCCGTTCAGTCCACTCTCGTTCCGCCCCCCTAAGGTCTTGCGCGACTCCAGCCTTTCTACCCTGACGGCCGGCTTTGTCGCCATGCTTACCGGTTACAGCAGCTCCCTGGTGCTGATGGTACAAGCTGGCCAAGCCGCAGGCTTGAGCACCGAGCAAATCAGCTCATGGATATGGGCGTTATCCATAGGCATGGCCATCTGTACGCTGGCACTCTCCCTGCGCTATCGCATCCCGCTCGTGGTGGTCTGGTCTACACCCGGCGCGGCGCTGCTGATAACCAGCCTGCCGGGCGTTACCTACAGCGATGCTATCGGCGCTTTCATGTTTTGCGGGCTGTTGCTGCTGCTCAGCGGGATCAGTTCAACCGTTGCCCGGCTGATGCGCCTACTGCCGGCGTCCCTGGCGGCAGCACTATTAGCCGGGATTTTGTTTCGCATCAGCAGCCAGATTCTTCAGGCTGCACAGAGCCAGCTTGGCCTGGTGTTGATCATGTTCGTCAGTTACCTGCTGGCCAAGCGTTGGGCACCACGCTATGCCGTTCTGCTGGCGCTGCTGTGTGGCACCCTGATTGCCTGGCTGAACGGCATGCTGGATCTACCTGATGTGCAGTGGCAACTGACACTTCCGGAATGGACAACACCCCGCTTTTCCCTGAGCGCGATGATCAGTATCGGATTGCCGTTATATATCGTTGCCATGACCTCTCAGAACCTACCCGGGCTTGCCATACTCAAATCCGACGGGTACGAAGTAGACCCGGCGCCGATACTGTCTCTGACTGGTTTGATGTCGGTGCTGTTGGCGCCTTTTGGTTCACACGGTCTGAACCTGGCGGCGATCAGTGCCGCCGTGTGTACCGGCCACGAAGCGCATGCCGATCCGGCGAAACGTTATACAGCGGCGTTATTCTGCGGCGCGTTATTCGGCGGCATTGCATTATTTGCAGGCACCCTGACGGTGCTGTTCATGGCGTTGCCCGAAGCGCTGGTTATCTCTATTGCTGCCCTGGCGTTACTGGGCTCCATTGTAGGCGGCTTGACTAAAGCAATGGAAAGCCCCGGCGAGCGTGAGGCAGCGCTGATCGCCTTTATGGTGACGGCCTCCGGTTTCACACTCTTCTCAATCGGGTCTGCTTTCTGGGGTCTAATTGCGGGAGCGCTAACCCTGTTCATATTGCCCAACACCTCCAAGTCATGAACTCAAAAGCAACAACCGAGGGGGAACAACAATTGCCGTGAATACCTTAGAGGTCATCGCACGCCGTTAAATCAGTCTTCGATCACAGGCTGCGCCGCAGTAACTTGCGCAGTTTTTTCAATCTCTTACGCGCACGACGTGCCCTTCGATCAATCTGCATTTGCCAGTAAACTCTACAGCAGCGCAGATCGGACTCGTGTTCAGACACCATCAGCCACTGCAGATTGTCATGCCATTCGCCTAACTCATCCTGGGCGTTTTTCAGCGTTTTAGTCATTATAGGACTTGGCTGAAGATATTCAGGATAAGCTTGATATAGATATCGTAATCTTTTGATTTTTATACGTATATCATGCATGTTCTGATGGGGATTTTGCAGTGCTCCAACTAATTTTCGGCTCATATTCTGCGCGTAGTCGGCAAGCCTGATCGGATCGATATGGTATTCGGCACCACCAGCCACAAGTCGATTCTGCAAAGTGATAATTGCCAGCAGAAGCAAATCAAAGCGGCGGTCGGAACCGATCAATCCGAATCCAGTAAGCATCGCTTCCTTACGGGCCAAGGTCTGGTAGTGCAGGCCCCGCTTTTCCAGCTCTTGGATCAGAACCTGTCTATCACGTAACTGGCTAGTATTACGGCCCAGCTCACCAGCGATATGGTCTACTACAGCGAACCATTCTGCCTGCTCTCTCCAAGGCCGCAACAAGCTGCGCAGACTGCGCATCGCTATGCGTGTTTGATGCAAAGCGTGCGCTGCCAAAGGGTCGGCCAACTGGCCTATATGCTGATCTAACGCGCGATACTGGTCCGCCAGTGAAGATTGCAAGTGATGCAGTACATTCTCGCTCATTCGGTCGCACTCCAAACGCAGATCATTTAGTACAAGAGACTGGCATTCTACCCAGCATGGAATTGCCCGCGGCCCTTAGACGACGTAATCTAGAGGAAACTACGGAGTAACCCAATGAAACCTCTAGTTGCATCGATTGCACTGACCGCCAGCCTTCTGGGCTCAACGCTTCAAGCCGCTGACGTGGTGACGATCGACGTCTATCGCGATCCCAACTGCGGATGCTGCGAAGCCTGGATTGAGCATCTGCAGGGCAACGGTTTCAGCGTAACAGACCACCTTGAGAAAAACATGACCGAGGTCAAGCGGCAGCTTGGCGTTCCCCAAGAACTAGCTTCATGCCATACCGGCGTCGTGGAGGGTCGATTTATCGAGGGTCACGTGCCAGCTGCTGATATTCTGAATATGCGCAAGCAGCCGAGCATTATCGGCCTGGCCGTACCCGGAATGCCCGCAGGCTCTCCCGGTATGGAAATGGGCGACAGAACCGACGCGTATCAGGTGATCAGTGTTGACCAAGAAAACACCACATCGGTGTTCAATTCCTACCCCTGACAGGTCCAAACCAGCGTTCCAGGGCTTGTCAGGAGCGCTCTTTAATCTCATCGTCGACATACAGCAACACGAGCCCAGTGCAACGACCAAAGCGCCCAGATCATGCGAATGACTGATAACCGGAATTCAGTCTTTGGGACTGATGATATGGCAATTACGACCGAGCTCTTTGGCCTGATATAAGCATTGGTCAGCTTCATGCATCCAATCATCGCTATTGGCGTGCTGATGCAGCATGCAGCCACCAATAGATACCGTCACCGGGCCATGGGATGTTTGCAACTGCTCTGCCACACTGCAACGAATGTGACTGGCGGCCTGCTCAAGCCCTTGGCGGTCGACCATCGGCAACAGGAGCACGAACTCCTCACCGCCCATGCGAAATAGTCGATCGGACTGCCTGCAACTTTGCTTGACGATCCGGGTAAACTCGGTCAACACCAGGTCGCCGGCCTTGTGCCCGTACAAATCATTTACTTCCTTGAACAGGTCCAGATCGAGCACCAACATGCCGTAAGAGTTGGCATGACGTTGATAATCAGCCATGGCGATGTCCAGCTCGCTGTCCATCGCCCTACGATTGCCAGCGCGTGTTAAAGGATCCAGCGTAGCCAGCTCAATCAGCTGTTCGCGTTGCCGACGACCGCGATAAGCAAATACCGAGGCAAACAGGCTGGCAATCAAGCAGGTCACGGCAAAGGAGGTCATCTGGTAATGGCTTTCGAACACTAACCCAGGATTCAGGTAGCCGTAGGTGCAGACCACGGTTAGAGCAGCCACGGTGGCCACCGCACTCTGTACCGGCGGCACTACAAAGAAGTTGAACAGGATGAGTGTGTAGAACCAGAACAGCCCGTTTACGCCGAGATTAATCGAAACCAGCACCGCACCGGCAGAATAGATCAGGGCAAGAAACTGCCCAGGCTTGATGGTATCGCCGGTACGCCAGGCATAGACAACAGCGAACCCGGTGCCAACCACCAGAAAGGTGTCCACCAGCCCTACCCACAGGTTACCTTCCAATAGCCGAAAGACGATATAAGGGGTAATACCAATCAGCGAGCACAGCCCGACCAGGGTAATGATGGATAACTGAAAGTCTTCTCTGAGACGTATCAAGATGCTCTGCATGGAATCCTGTATAGAACTCTCAAGTGGCTCTGTTATTATTATGTCCGAGGGCTTTTCGCCCGAAGCCGCACTTTATAGTCCGCTGCCGTTACCCACAATAGCCTGACGCCAGCATGGCACAATTGCCTGCCCATCAATGCGTAAAAGTCCGGAAATCAAGCCGCCGCAGTAGCCTGAATACGCTTAACCATGGCCCGCAAACCGTTCCCTCGGGTAACGCTCAAATGCTTGATCAGATTCAATTGCTCGAAATAGTCTTCAATATCGAATTCAAGGATAGCCGTGGGCGTTTTGCCGTTATAAGCCGCCAGGACCACAGCGAGCAAGCCCTTGACGATAAAGGCGTCGCTGTCTGCGACGAAATAGAGGCGCCCGTCACGCTCTTCACTGGCTAGCCAGACCTGGCTCTGGCAGCCACGCACGATGTTTGCTTCGGTGCGCTGGCTGTCATCCATTGGCGGCAGCTCGCGGCCCAAGTCGATGATGTACTTATAGCGATCTTCCCAGCTGTCGAAGAAGGCCAACGTATCGACGATGTCCTCGCTGCTGATGTCGGTACCAAACTCGCTCATGCAACTATCACCTTAAAGAATCACCTTGAAAGAGCCACTTTAAAAGAACATTCCGGTTTCCAGTTGAGCCTCTTCGCTCATCATGTCGCGGCTCCAGGGCGGATCGAACACCAGCTCGACCTTGACCAGGTCCATGTTGGGTACACGGCGCACACGGTACTCAACATCGCCCACCAACACTGGGCCCATGCCACAGGCCGGTGCTGTCAGGGTCATACTGATATCCACACGCTTAGTCGATTGATCAATCGCCACCGAATAAATCAAACCCAGATTCACCAGATCCACCGGAATTTCCGGATCGTAAACCGTGCGTAAAGCTTCCCAAACCTGCGCCTCGTCTATCAGGTCATCAACCGGAGGCGGAAAACTCAGCAGCTCCGGCTCCAGGCCCAGATTGGCCGCGTCAGTACCATCCACACGGACCATCTGCCCGTGATAGGTCACCGTGTAGTTACCACCCAGTGCCTGGGTAATGGTTACAAAAGTATCCTTGGGAATGGTCAGCGGTGTGCCGTCCGGAACCCGGCGCGCAGGACAATCAGCCTGTGCGACCACCATACGTCTTTCCATGTCAGCTCACACTAAAGCTTTCGCCACAACCACACTGGTCTTTGACGTTGGGATTGATAAACCTGATTTGACGGTTGATACCCTCGTTAACCAGGTCAATTTCGGTGCCGGATAATACCGCCAAGCTGTCGCGATCAACCAGCAGTTCAACCTGCTCGTCGAGATGGTAATGCAGATCGCTCTCCGCGCCCTGCTCGACCATATCAATCACGTACATAAAGCCCGTGCAGCCGCTTTTCTTCACGCTCAGACGCACTGACTTGCCCACCTGGGAAACCAGTTGCCGGCGAAAATGCTCCAGCGCCGCAGGGGTCACAGTGACCACTTGACTGCCTGGATCGAAGGATTCAACGCTCATGCCATGACTCCTCTTGGATTGCAGAGACTGATCACAGAAACTGCCTGACCTTGGTCAGGGCTTCAAACAAACGATCAACGTCTGCGAAAGTGTTGTAGATACTGAAACTGGCCCGCACCGTACCCGGAATGCCGTATTGATCCATGATTGGTTGCGCGCAGTGGTTGCCCGTACGCACGGCCACGCCCTGCTGATCGAGCAGCATGCCGACATCATGCGGGTGCGCACCTTCCAGCAGGAAGCTCATCACTGCGGTCCTATTCGCCGCCGTGCCTACCAGCGTCAAACCGGGTGTGGCGCGCGCCTTGTCTTCAGCATAAGCCAGCAAAGCCTGCTCATGTGCTGCTGCGCCAACGCGGTCATAACTGTTCACGTAGTCCACCGCAGCGCCGAGCGCGATCACGCCAGCAATATCCGGCGTACCAGCCTCAAATTTATACGGCAACTGGTTGTAGGTGGTGCCGGCAAAGCTGACAGTCTCGATCATCTCGCCACCGCCCTGATACGGCGGCATGGCCTCAAGCAGCGCGACCTTGCCGTAGAGCACGCCCAAGCCAGTCGGACCGAACAGTTTGTGCGCAGAGAATACGTAAAAATCACAATCCAGCGCCTGCACGTCGACCGCCCAGTGGCTGATCGCTTGAGCGCCGTCAATCAAACACAGAGCGCCTGCTTCATGAGCCAGACGAATAATGTCTTCAATCGGATTAATAGTGCCGAAGGCGTTGGATACATGCCCACAGGCGACCATCTTTACCCGCTCATCGAGCATTGCGGCATAAGCCGCCATATCGATGGTACCGGTCGCATCGACCGGGATGGCCTCTACGGTGGCGCCCCTCTCCGCCGCGACCATTTGCCAGGGCACTATATTGGAATGGTGCTCCATGGCCGATACCAATACCCGATCACCGGGCTTGAGATTCGCCCGACCCCAGGTCGCGGCCACCAGGTTAACGCCTTCGGTAGTGCCCTTGGTCCAGATCACCTGACGCGATTCGGCCGCATTAATGAATGCAGCGACCTTGCTGCGAGCGTTCTCGAATTTCTCGGTCGCGCGCTCGGCCAGCGCATGCGCGCCGCGGTGCACATTGCTGTTGTCATGACGGTAATAATCAACGATCGCCTGAATCACCGCTTCGGGTTTCTGCGTGGTCGCGGCATTGTCCAGATACACCAACGGATGCCCGTTAACCTGTTGCTCCAGAATCGGAAAATCCGCGCGGATACGCTCGGCATCAAAAGTCGGCAGATTTTTCAGCGCCTGCTCACTCATAGGCCAGTTGTCCCAGTTCAGTGTCTTCACGCCCAAACAGTGCAGCCAGACGCGGACGCAGATAATGCTGAATTGCTGGTTCTGGCACCTCGTTGAGCAGCTCGTTGATAAAGCCGAAACTCAGCATGCTCATCGCATCGGCCTTGGATACGCCGCGGCTCTGCAGATAGAACAGCGAAGTCTGATCCAGTTGGCTGATGGTTGCGCCGTGGGCACAACGTACATCGTCAGCGTAGATTTCCAGTTCGGGCTTGGTATTGATCTCGGCTTGATGCGAGGTCAGCAGGTTTTTGTTGCTTAGCTGTGCCAGGGTTTTCTGCGCCTGCGGATGGATATGAATCCGCCCGTTGAATACCGCCTTTGAAGCATCGCCAACGATGCCGCGGAACACTTCATTGGTGGTGCAATGCGGTACGCAGTGCTCGACGTTGGTGTGATAATCGATCAACTGCTTGTTGCGCGGCAGATAGACGCCATGCAATTCCAGATGCGCACCCTCGCCGCGGTGATTGACCTGATAGTCAATACGTTTCAGGCGGCTACCCTGCGCCAGGGTAAAACCGTAGAAACGTGAAGAGCGATGCAGGTCGACGTGTACGCCGCCGACGTGCAGCAAATCTTCCTGCTCCAGGTTGATCCGGTAGTGCTGCACCTGCGCGTTCGCACCCACTACCACTTCGGTCAGGGTATTCACGAAGCCGTTCTGCTGCTCTGCACTGGAGAGAAAGTGTTCGATCACCTCGGCCTGACTATTGTCATCCAGCACCATCAGCAGGCGCTGGTTGCTGACCGCAGGCTCTGCTTCAGGCGTAGACACATTCAGCACATACAGCGGCTTGCCGAGCTTTTGCCCCGCAGCCACATGCACCAGAATACCGTCGGCCGCCCAGGCGTTGCTCAGCGCGGCAAACAGATGGCGCTCGGCATCCACTACCTTGCCCAGATGCTGTTTGATCAGCTCACTCTGCCCGGCATTGGCGTCGGCAAAGCGTACCACCGCCTCAGGCAGGGCACTGGAATGCTCAGCAGAAAACTGGCCATTGATAAAAACCAGTCGCGTGGCATCCAGCTCCTCGATCGGCTCAATACCCTGCTGCCAGTCGCCGTTCGGCTTTACCGCCCATTGGCTAGGGCAGGTATTCTGCAGCGGCGTCAGTGGGGTGTATTTCCATAACTCCGTCTTGCGCGTCGGCCAGGCAGCGGCGGCCCATCGGGCGGCACCCTGCTCTCGCAGCGGCGTAAGCCACTCGGGGCTAGTCTGCTCTTGAGCTAAGGTCAGCGCCTGTCGTTGAAAATCTGTCATAGGTTCAAGCAACCTCGTTTTCCAGCCAGCCGTAGCCTTTGGCTTCCAGCTCCAGAGCCAAGCTCTTGTCGCCGGACTTGACGATGCGACCACCGGCCAGCACGTGTACGTAATCCGGCACGATATAGTCAAGCAAACGCTGGTAGTGGGTAACAACGATAAAGCTGCGCTGACCGTCACGCATGCTGTTGACGCCATCAGCGACTACCTGCAAGGCGTCGATATCCAAACCGGAGTCGGTCTCGTCGAGAATGCACAAAGACGGCTCAAGCAGCATCATCTGCATGATCTCATTGCGCTTCTTCTCGCCACCGGAGAAGCCTTCATTGACACCGCGCTTGAGGAAGCTGGCATCCAGGTCCACGCGCTTGCTGGTTTCACGCGCTAGTTTCATAAACTCTACGGACGACAATTCCGGCAAGCCGGCGTGCTTGCGCTTGGCATCCAGAGAGACCTTGAGGAATTCCATATTGCTGACACCAGGAATCTCGACCGGGTACTGAAACGCTAGAAACAGCCCTTCGCGGGCCCGCTCTTCAGTATCCAGTTCCAGCAGATTCTGACCCTTGAAAGTGATAATGCCGGCGGTGGCTTCATAGCCTGGGCGGCCGGACAATACATTGCCCAGGGTACTCTTACCGGAGCCGTTGGGGCCCATGATCGCGTGCACTTCACCCGGCTTGATGTCGATACTCAAACCCTTGAGAATATCTTCATCCTTATCACCAACTTTCGCGTGCAAATCCTTGATATGTAACATATTAATTGCCTAATAACTATTGAATTAAAGGGACGCCAGTCGTGGCAACGGGTTAACCCACCGAGCCTTCGAGACTGACTTCCAGCAACTTGCCTGCTTCCACCGCGAACTCCATCGGCAGCTCCTTGAACACCTCGCGGCAGAAGCCGTTGACGATCATGGAAATGGCCTTTTCCGCATCCAGGCCGCGCTGCTGGCAGAGGAACATCTGGTCATCACTGACCTTTGAGGTGGTGGCCTCGTGCTCGACCACCGCCGTCGGATTGCGGCTTTCGATATAGGGGAAAGTATGAGCGCCGCACTGATCACCGATCAGCAGGGAATCGCACTGGGTAAAGTTACGCGCACCGTCCGCACCTGGGTTGAAACGCACCAGACCGCGATAGGCACTGTTGCTGCGCCCTGCGGAGATACCCTTGGCAATAATGGTCGAGCGGGTGTTCTTGCCCAAATGGATCATCTTGGTGCCGGTATCGGCCTGCTGAAAGTTGTTGGTCAGCGCCACCGAGTAGAATTCACCGACGCTGTTGTCACCCTTGAGGATGCAGCTGGGGTACTTCCAGGTCACGGCCGAACCGGTCTCGACCTGGGTCCAGGAAATCTTCGCGTTGGTATGGCAAATGCCGCGCTTGGTGACAAAGTTATAAATGCCGCCCTTACCTTCCGCGTTACCTGGATACCAGTTCTGCACGGTCGAATACTTGATGGTCGCGTTATCCAGCGCCACCAGTTCGACTACCGCTGCGTGCAGCTGATTCTCGTCGCGCATCGGCGCGGTACAGCCCTCGAGATAGCTCACATGCGAGCCTTCTTCGGCAATGATCAGGGTGCGCTCGAACTGCCCGGTGTTCATTTCGTTGATGCGGAAATAAGTCGACAACTCCATCGGGCAACGTACGCCCTTAGGGATATAAACAAAGGAGCCATCCGAAAACACTGCGCAGTTCAGCGCCGCGTAGTAATTGTCTTTTGGCGGGACCACGCTGCCGAGGTATTTTTTCACCAGCTCGGGGCAACGGTGCACCGCTTCACTGATCGGACAGAAAATCACTCCGGCTTCTTCGAGCTTGGCGCGGAAGGTGGTCACGACCGAGACTGAGTCGAACACGGCATCCACGGCTACGCCTGCGAGCATTTCCTGTTCGTGCAGAGGAATGCCGAGCTTTTCATAGGTAGCAATCAGTTCGGGGTCAACTTCGGCAAGACTTTGGGGTTTGTCAGCCATGCTCTTGGGCGCGGAAAAGTACGAGACCGCCTGAAAGTCAATTTCCGGATAGTGCACGTGAGCCCAGGTAGGCTCTTCCATTTCCTGCCAGGCGCGGAAGGCCTTCAGCCGCCATTCAAGCAACCACTCTGGCTCACCCTTCTTCGCCGAGATAAAGCGCACAACGCTTTCATCCAGGCCGGGCGGCAAAGTGTCGGACTCGATAGCTGAATGAAATCCAGCCGCATAGTCCTTCTTGATAAGACTCTCGACTTGTTCAGTCACGGTATCACCTCAATCAGGCAACCAGGGCAAACGGCCCGGCTGCTACGTCAAATCAGGCTTGTTAGTGGATGTACCAGCACTCAGGCAGGTCCGCCAACAATGATCGAGCGGCTCTTGCAGGCCGCTTCAGATAATGCGCTCCAGCTCAGACACTGTAGGGCTGTTAATACAGCCCACCTTGTCCTGACGACTACGCACTCGTTGAATATCCTCGCGAGACACCAGATCAGCCAAGCTGATATCGCTTAGAAATTGATGCAACCGGTCGCTCAGATCGGACCACAGATGATGGGTCAAGCAAACTTCCCCCTGTTGACAGTCACCCCGGCCCAAGCAACGGGTGGCATCCATGGAGTCATTCACCGCTTCGACAATCTGAGCAACACTGATGGCAGCCGGGCCACCCGCCAGTCGATAACCACCGCCGGGGCCTCTTACGCTCTCTACCAAGCGGCAGCGACGCAATTTGGCGAATAGCTGTTCAAGATAAGAGATAGATACACCTTGGCGCTGAGAAATATCCGCCAAGGTTATCGGCCCCTGGTCTTCATGCAGCGCCAAATCCAGCATGGCTGTCACCGCGTAGCGGCCTTTAGTGGTCAGTCGCATTGGCAATCCCGAGCCGGTTAAACATGCTAGGCATAATGCAATAGCCAAGCAATTTAGTCAAGTATTCGGCGGGTACAGAAGGCGCTAAACGCGGGCATTATAAAGACATTTGGCCAGCGGCTGAACAGCAATCACCCTGATAGCCACAGGCTATTTTGAAAGAGGACATCGCTTAAAACATAAAATCGCTGATACTTGCGTGCAGGTATGGCGCAGGTAGTGCTATCGTTTTGGTTGATTTGCGAACAGTACATTAGGGAGTCTATTTAGTATGAGTCATTACACCGAGTTCTTTATCAACGGCCAGTGGGTCAAGCCCAAGGGCGAGCAGACCCTGGACGTTATCAATCCGGCCACCGAAGAAGTGGCTGCGACCATTGCCTTGGGCAACAAAGAAGATGTTGATCTGGCTGTCGAAGCCGCGCGGAAGGCATTTGAAACCTACTCCCAAACCAGCCGCGAGGAGCGCATTGCGCTGCTGGAAAAAATCCTCGTTGTAATGACCAGGCGTCAGCCCGATCTGGCCAAAGCCATTTCCATCGAAATGGGCGCACCGGCCAAGCTGGCGAAAACGGCACAAGCGCCATCAGGCATTGGGCATTTCTCTGCTGCCCTGGACGCCCTGAAAGAATTCGAATTTGAGGAAGAGATCGGCACTACGCTGGTGGTCAAGGAGCCTATCGGCGTCTGCGGTCTGATCACCCCGTGGAACTGGCCGATGAACCAGATGGCTTGCAAGGTCGCACCGGCGCTGGCTACCGGTTGCACCATGGTGCTGAAGCCATCTGAAGTGGCGCCGCTGTCCGCGCTGATTCTAGCTGAGATTCTTGAGGAAGCGGGCGTGCCGGCTGGCGTGTTCAACCTGGTCAACGGCGACGGCCCAACGGTGGGCGCGGCCATGTCTTCGCATCCGGGTATCGATATGATGTCCTTTACCGGCTCCACCGGCGCAGGTCGTCAGGTAATGAAGGCCGGTGCTGACACCATCAAACGCGTGGCATTGGAGTTGGGCGGCAAATCAGCCAATATCCTGCTGGATGACGTTGACTTCGAAAAGATGGTTGGTCACGCAGTAATGTCCTGCATGAACAACAGTGGTCAATCCTGCAACGCTCCTACCCGCTTGTTGGTGCCCAACAGCCGTATGGAGGAAGTCGCTGAAATTGCCAAAGCAGTTGCAGCCAAGGTCAAGGCTGGCGATCCGAATGCGGAAGATACCGTGATCGGTCCGGTGGTATCCAAGGCGCAGTGGAGCAAGATTCAGGGTCTGATCCAAGATGGTATAGCAGAAAATGCCAAGCTGATTGTCGGTGGTCCGGATCGTCCCGAAGGTCTGACCAAAGGCTATTACGTCAAGCCGACTATTTTCAGTCATGTGACCAACGATATGACTATCGCCCGGGAAGAAGTTTTCGGTCCGGTATTGGTGATCATTGGTTATGAGAATGACGATGAGGCAGTGCGCATTGCCAATGACACTAACTACGGGCTATCTGGCTATGTGTCTTCGGCCAATCTGGATCGCGCGCGCAATGTGGCTCGCCGCATCCGTACCGGCATGGTTCACCTAAACGGTGCGCCGCTGGACAACAAAGCGCCCTTCGGTGGTTACAAGGAGTCAGGCAATGGCCGCGAGTGGGGTCACTATGGCTTTGAGGACTTCCTCGAGGTCAAGTCTATCTATGGCTATAACGTGAAGCAGGCTTAAACTTCAGCTGCTGCGTGTAAGAATCTGTAATGACCACAAAAACCCCGGCTCTATGCCGGGTTTTTTGTTTGTGAGTTGCCGCTAATAGCTCGGAGTTTCGTCGCCTTCGGCGGGTCAGCGTTACGAAAAACGCCGTGAATACTGTCCTGTAGGCTTGGATACGAAGCCCGACCGCCACGGATGGCGGAAGTGTCGATACTGCAGGAGCCTTTATCGACCTGTTTTATACATTTTCTCCCCTCACCCGCCGAAGGCACAGCGCACGTTAGTGTGATGCGTAAAACGCTTTCCCAAAGTCAAAAACAAACCAAGATCGGTTTTGGTCCTGGTTCTGCATTTAGCTCGCCGCTGAGCTGGGTTAGCCCAGCGACTTTACCGCTTCGATCATCTGCGCCATTACCTTCTGTGCGTCGCCATAGACCATTGAGGTGTTTTCGGCGTAGAACAGTTCATTCTCGACTCCGGAATAGCCTTTGCCCTGCCCGCGTTTGACCACGTAAGCCTGGTGGGCCATGTCGACGTTAAGAATCGGCATGCCGTAGATCGGGCTGGATTTGCGCGTGCGTGCGGCGGGGTTTACTACATCGTTGGCGCCAAGCACGATGGCGACGTCGGCTTGAGCAAAGTCCTCATTGATATCTTCCAGGTCATGGATGATGTCGTAGGGCACGCCGGCCTCAGCCAGCAATACGTTCATATGTCCGGGCATGCGCCCGGCCACGGGATGAATGGCGAACTTGACGTCCACGCCCTGCTTCTGCAGCAGCTTCACGAATTCATACAGCTTGTGCTGCGCCTGGGCCACGGCCAGGCCATAGCCGGGCACGATAATGACCTTGCTGGCGTAGTACATGGCAATAGCGGCATCCGAAGCTTCCGCGGTCTTCATGCTGCCTTCGATATCCGAGTCGTCTTCCCCACCGCTTTCACCGAATTGACTGAAGATTACGTTCGACACTGGGCGATTCATGGCCTTGGCCATCATCAGGGTCAGCAGTGTGCCGGCCGAGCCGACCACAGTACCGGCGATGATCATCGCCGGGTTCTGCAGCACAAAACCCTCGAAGGCGACTGCCAGGCCGGTGAAGGCGTTGTACAACGAGATCACTACTGGCATATCGGCGCCACCGATGGGCGTGGTCAGCAGCACACCCAGAACCAGGGCCAGGATAAAGAACAGCGAGATGAGTAGCATGGATACTTCGACGCCGGTTACGCCTGCTGTGGTGATCGCCGCACCCAGCCCCAGGGCTGCGAAGAACAGCACTGCATTGATCAATTGCTGCCCGGGCAAGCGCAGCGTTTTGCTGATGCGCCCATCGAGTTTGGCCCAGGCGACCAGCGATCCGGAGAGTGCCACCGCGCCGATCAAACCGCCCAGCACTGCCAGTATCGTAACCACGACGCCATGGGATTGGGCGTTGCCCGAGAACAGTTCGATGGCAGCGATTGCGGCTGCTGCACCCCCGCCCATGCCGTTATAAAGTGCGACCATCTGTGGCATATCGGTCATGGCGACCTTTTTGCCGCTGTACCAGGCCCAACCCACACCGAGCCCAAGGGCGATCATTAACAACCCCAGGTTCAAGCCTACATGCGGTTGTGCCCGCTCATTTACATCAAGACCGTAAAGAAAGGCCACCACCACAGCCAGCACCATGCCCCAGCCCGCGACCACAATACCCGAGCGCGCGGTCTTCGGACTGGCCATGCGCTTCAGTCCGTAGATAAACAACAGTGCTGCAATGAAGTACGCCCCTTCGATAATCAGACTGGTATCCATAACTACTCCTTGTCTGTCGAAGAGGACTTGTCCGCAGCCTTATCGCTGGATTTGAACATGTCCAGCATACGTTCGGTGACCACATAGCCGCCGGCGGCATTGCCTGCACCGAGCAGCACACCAAAGAAGCCGATGGTCTGCTCCAGGGGCGTCGCCGCATTCAGTAGCGCCCACATTGCCCCCACCACGACGATCCCGTGGATGAAGTTGGAGCCAGACATCAGTGGCGTGTGCAAAATAGCCGGCACCCGGCCGATAATCTCGTAGCCGGTAAAGGCCGCCAACATGAAGATGTAGAGTGCAACGAAACCGGTAATGGTGGTGGTGACATCCATGCTTATTCTCCCCCTGATTCGGCAGCCTTTCTGGCTGTCTCGTTTTTGATCTGCCCATCGTGCGTGAGTACTGCGCCGGCAAGAATGTCGTCTTCCCAATCCAGCGCCAGTGCCCCGTCCTTGATCATCAGCCCGACCAGAGCCAGCAGATTGCGCGCATAGAGTTCGGAAGCGTGTTCGGCCAGATGGCTGGGGATATTCAGTGGCGCAACGATGGTGGTCGGGCCGATTTCGACCGTATCGCCTGGCTGGGTCAGTGGTGTGTTACCGCCACCCTCCGCTGCCAAGTCAATAATCACCGAGCCTGGTTTCATGCCCATGATTTGCGCTTCACTGATAATTTTGGGGCTGGGCCTGCCGGGAATTGACGCGGTGGTGATCACTGCGTCGGCATTTTGAATGTGCCGAGTCAGTACCTCCGCCACCTTGGCCTGCTCTTCATCAGTCAGTTCACGGGCATAGCCACCCTGACCACTGGCCGACACGCCGGTATCGACGAACTTGCCGCCCACCGATTCCACTTGTTCCTTGACCTCGGGCCGCACGTCATAGCCTTCGACCATTGCGCCCAGCCGCTTGGCTGTTGCCAGCGCCTGCAGTCCGGCCACCCCGGCGCCCATCACCAGGACGCGCGCCGGACGCAGAGATCCGACTGCGGTGGTCATCATCGGCAAAATGCGATTCAGGCTGGTGGCGGCCAATAACGCTGCGTAATAGCCTGCCAGCGCCGCCTGGGAAGATAGCGCATCCATGGCCTGCGCACGGGTGATGCGCGGCACCAGCTCCATGGCGAAGCAGGTGATCTGGCCGTCCCGCAGGGCTCGCACCGTGGCCTGCTCCCTGTGAGCGTAAACGAAGCAGCAGAGTACGGTACCTGGGTTCATCTGTTCGATTTCCGCTATCGACGGGGGCTGTACGCTGAAAACCAGACTTACGTCCGCTGGCGGATTGGACAGTGCGACACCGATTGTTTCATAGGCTGAATCGGGAATGCGCGCAGCCAGCCCCGCGCCTGGCTGCAGGCTGATTTCGATACCTAGCTTGTGAAGCTTTTCGACTACGGCGGGAACCAGCGCAACGCGTTTTTCATGCAGGCGAGTTTCTCTGGGGACAAACAGCTTGACTGGCATGTAGGCTCCTGTGGCACGTCTGGTTTTCTCACAGCATAGACCAAGACCCCACAGTTCGTTTTATAGCTCCTCGCAGCGCCAAGCCATGCGGTTATCCTCCCAGCAAAAGCAACCACAACGGCAGAGTGACTGCTGAGAGTAGCGTCGATAAAAAGATCACCGAGCTGATGATGCGGCTATCTTCCTGGCCCATATAAAAAGCCAGTACGTTTACGCCCGTGGGGCACGCGGCCATGATCACCAGTACGGTACGCGCTTGCGAGTCAAGCCCGGGAATGGCGAGCCCGCAGAGCAGCACCAACAGGGGAAACAGCACTAGTTTGCTGAGCGTCAGCACACCCATGCTCGCACTCATATGCAAACGGTAGTGAGAAAGGCTTAAGCCCAGCACCAACAGCGCGCAAGGTAATGCAGCAGCAGCCAGCCATTCCACTGCCTTCCACAGGGACGAAGGTACCTGCAAGCCAGACAGATTGAGTAACGCCCCGAGCAGTAAGCCGATGATCAACGGATTGGCCAGGCTCTTCAGCGTGTCACGCAGATCTAGGCCTTTGCCGTCACCCTCGGCCCAAAAGGCGTTATAAAGACTTTGGGCGGTGAACAGCAGCAAGCTATGAAAGACCAGAATGGCGAATAGATACACTAGGTACTCTGGCCCTAGCACCAGTGTCACCACCGGTATCCCGACCAGCACATTATTCGAATAACTGGCTGCCAGGCCCATGCTGGTCGGACGACCCAGGCGGCGATGCATGATCAGATTAATCACGCCAAAGACCAGCAGAGCCGGCAGGAAATACACCAGTACCAGCACGGGTGATAACGCCTGACCCAAATCAGCCTTGGCCAAGCCGGAAAACAGCAGCACCGGCATGAACAGCTTGAAGGTGACGGCGTTGAGTGATCCTCCTGCGTCACCTGGCACCCAGCGACGCCAGCCGAGCACATAGCCGAGCAGGATCAAACCAAAAACGGGAATAAGGGCGTTGACAACGACCATGCTGCGCTCCTGAGAGGCGGATTGCAAAAGGCAACGCCGCCAGGCGCGCAGTCTACCAGTGCATGACCCCTTCAGCGCTCAGACTGTTGGGAACACACCGTTGCATCCAGGATGTGAAAAGCAGTTTGCAGCTAGCCTCACGCAGGATGACCCTGAAATTCCTCTGCTACGGAAGCCATTAATTGGGCATTGTCATGCTGCCAGGGATGGAAGTCTTCCTTGTAAAAATCCCGGTAATCGCTGATCAGATGGGAGAAAAAACCGTTCGGGCCCCAGAGCCAGTACATGCCCTTGCACCAGGTCTTAAGCGTCAAGGCGCGATCTTTTCTTAGCATGTGCCAGGTACCGACGGTCACGTCCTTGAGAAAGAAAAAAGTAGCTTGGCGCATCGCTTTACGCAAAATGCTGCGATCACCACAGACCTGCATATACACGTCAAAGACGACCGCCTTGTGCTCTGTTTCTTCGAGCGCATGCCAGCGCCAGAGCCGGCGCAACTCGGGCGTCGCGCCTTGAATCCATTGCGGATCGCGCAACATTGCATTGGCCATGATGGCGGTGAAGTGTTCCATCGCTACAGTACCCGCCAGCTGCCGCTCGGCGGAGAACTGCTGCTGTATGAACCTAACGCGCTTTTTAACCTTGAGCTCTAGACGGTCAATGTCATACCCCAGATCACGCAAGCGGTTGTTATACTCGGTATGTTCGCGGCTGTGATGGCCTTCCTGACCGATAAAACCACGGATCTGCTCCTTCAACGCCGGATCGGTGACCTGATCACGAAAATGCCTCACCGAGTCAATAAAGTACCGTTCGCCATCGGGAAACAACACCGACATGGCGTTGAAAAAATGCGTCTTGAAGGGATCGTTGCTATGCCAATGCCGTGGTAGCGGATTGGGCAGATCAAAATCCATATGGCGCGGTCGTATGCTCAGGTTTTCGGGCGTCAGACTGGACATGGCAACTCCGGTTGCTTAATTGGATATGACACCTCGCACGAGTGTCTATCGTCAATATAGGCTTACCCGTTGCCGAGTAACAGGTCGGATACAGCCATTTATCAGGTCATTTCTGGCCCGATTCGAGGATGTCTATTGCTCAGGCTGGCGCTTTAGCCGCGTACAACTAGTATTGTTTCAAACCTTCCTTAATTTCATGCAGGACGCTACATGACAGCGATCATCGACTTTCTGAACACTATTTTCTGGGGCTATGTGCTCATTTATGGACTCCTGGCTGTGGGTGTGTTTTTTACTATCAGACTGGGCTTTTTACAGTTCCTGCATTTCGGCGAGATGGTCAAGGCAATACGTGGCTCAAGAGAAAGCGACGAATCGGGTATTTCCCCTTTTCAGGCGCTCTGTACCAGCCTGGCCTCAAGGGTAGGTACCGGCAATCTAGCGGGCGTGGCTGTAGCGCTCTATCTAGGTGGTGCGGGTGCGATTTTCTGGATGTGGATGGTCGCATTGGTGGGTATGGCCACGGCCTATTCGGAAAGTACCCTGGCGCAGCTGTACAAGGTGCGTGATGGCAAAGGTCAGTATCGCGGCGGCCCGGCCTTCTATATTTCCAAAGGCCTAAAAGCGCCTTGGGCTGGCGGCGTGTTTTCCGTCTGCCTGATTATCTCCTTCGGCCTGGTGTTCAATGCGGTCCAGGCCAATTCCATCGCCGATGCCATGGAAGGTGCCTTCGGCTTTTCCAAGATGTGGGTCGGCCTGGTGATTGCTTTCTGTGCCGGACTGGTGATCTTTGGTGGGCTGCGCTCAATCGCCCGTTTTGCCGAACTGATCGTGCCCTTTATGGCGGCCGTGTATGTGTTGATGGCACTGGTAGTGATGGTCATGCACATCACCGAAGTACCTGGTGTACTGGCGCTGATCGTCAAGAGTGCCTTCGGTCTTGAGGAAGCCGCCGGTGGTGCAGCTGGCTCAGTTACCGCAGCGATGCTCAACGGCATCAAGCGCGGTCTGTTCTCCAACGAAGCAGGTATGGGTTCGGCGCCCAACGTTGCCGCGACCGCGACCCCAGCTCCGCATCATCCGTCCTCGCAGGGCCTGGTTCAGGCTATGGGTGTGTTTATCGACACCATCGTCATCTGTACCGCCACGGCGGTGATGATTCTGCTCTCCGGGGTGCTTGAGCCTGGCTCCGGCATCACTGGTACCCAATTGACCCAGCAAGCAATGGAATCGCATATTGGCGTCGCAGGCACCTACTTCATCGCTATTGCGATTCTGTTTTTCGCCTTTACCTCCATCGTTGCCAACTATTCCTATGCGGAGAATGCGCTGACCTTTCTGGGCGTCGGCAATACTGCAGGCCTTACCGTGCTGCGAATTGCTGCGCTGGGCATGGTGGTCTGGGGGGCGATGCAGGCGGTGGCGACAGTCTTCAATGCGGCGGATGCTTCAATGGGGTTGATGGCCACGATCAACCTGATCGCCATCATGATGCTGTCTGGCACTGTCGTAAAACTGACCAAGGATTACCTGGGTCAGCGCAAGCAGGGATTGGTACCTAAATTCAAGGCTGCCGACTATCCCGAGCTTAAGGAAAAGATCAAGAACGACATCTGGCGGTAAGCCAACTGGACTGTATCAAGAGCGCAATCAAGGGCAGAGTCTAAACTCAGCCCTTGATTTCCTGCAGACTGTTACCGCCGTCCACGACCAGCATTTGCCCGGTCAGATAACTACAACCTTCACTCGCCAGAAACACCACCACCCGCGCGATCTCCTCGGGCGTGCCTGGCCGCCCCACCGGCGTATGCAAACCCGCCGCTATCTCCTCCGGTTGGCTCGAATGGGTCGCTATCCAGCCTGGCGCTACCGCGTTAACCGTTACGCCCTGCCCGGCCACTTCATGCGCCACTGCACGCGTCAGCCCGACCATACCGGATTTCGCCGCGCTATAGCCGGCCGTGCCCGGAAAGGTCACCAACGGCCCGGTGACCGAGGCGATGTTCACGATACGACCATAGCCGGCCTGCAGCATATGCGGCAGCACGGTTCGGGTAACGTGAAAGCAGGTATTGAGGTTCAGGTCGAACTCGCGCTGCCATTGCAAAAACGGCAACTTGTGAAACAGCTCGGGCAACGGCGTATCGACCCCGGTTTGGGTCATGCCGGCATTGTTGATAAGGATGTCGATGCGGCCGAAGCGCGCGATCGCCCGTTCGACCAGCTCTTCAACCTGAGCCGCGTCGGTCAGATCCGCGACATGCGCGAGGCAGCGCTCGCCGCTTTCATCCAGCGTGCGCTGGCGATCAAAAATCCGATTGGTGGTCGAGGTCAGTACCAGGCTGGCGCCGGCCTCGAACAGCAATCGCGCCGTAGCGAAACCGATCCCCTCTGCACTGCCCGTACCGGTAACCAGAGCGACCTTGCCCTGCATGTCGCCCTGTATATGACGGCTAGCCACGGTCAATCCGCCAGTCGCCAAGTGGTACCCGCTTTACCGTCCTCGAGCACCACACCCAACGCGGTCAGTTCATCGCGAATGCGGTCTGATTCCGCCCAGTTCTTATCGGCACGCGCCTGCAATCGCTGTTTGATCAGCAGCTCAACCGACTCAGCGTCCACCTTACCTTCGGCCCCAGCACGCAGGAAGGTATCCGGCTCCAGCTGAAGTAGGCCCAGGCTTTCTGCCAGCTCACGCAAGCGTGCCGCCAGGCCTGCCGCCGCATTCATATCGGTATCCTTGAGGCGGTTGATCTCGCGGACCATGTCGAACAGGACGGCACAGGCTTCCGGGCTATTGAAATCGTCGTCCATCGCCGCACCAAAGCGTTGAACAAAAGCTTCGCCACCCACCGCAGGCGCCTGCGGCAAACCCTTGAGCGCATGGTAAAAACGCTCCAGGGCACCCTTGGCTTCCTTCAGATTGTCTTCGGAATAGTTGATCGCACTACGGTAATGGCTGGAGACCAGCAGGTAACGCACCACTTCCGGATGGTACTTTTCCAGTACCTCGCGAATGGTGAAAAAATTGCCCAGTGATTTGGACATCTTCTCGCCATCCACGCGCACCGCGCCGGCATGCATCCAGGCCATGGCATAGGGTTTGTCGTTGGCCGCTTCGCTTTGAGCAATCTCGTTCTCGTGGTGCGGAAACACCAGATCCGGCCCGCCACCATGAATATCGAAGGTATCGCCCAGGCAGCAGTTGGACATCACCGAACACTCGATATGCCAACCCGGACGCCCGTCACCCCAGGGCGACGGCCAGCTCGGCTCGCCCGGTTTGACGCCTTTCCAGAGTACGAAATCCAGCGGATCTTGTTTGGCTTCGTCAACTTCCACTCGGGCCCCGATGCGCAGATCTTCAATTTTCTTGCGCGACAGCTTGCCGTAGCCGACAAACTTGGCAACGCGATAGTAAACGTCGCCATTACCAGGCGCGTAGGCATAACCCTTGTCGATCAGCTTCTGGATCATCGCGTGCATACCCGGCACGTGGTCGCTGGCCTTGGGCTCCATGTCGGGACGCAATACGTTCAGACGCGCCTCATCCTCGTGCATGGCGTCAATCATGCGCCCGGTCAGATCGAGAAAGCTTTCGCCGTTTTCGTTGGCGCGGCGGATGATCTTGTCGTCAATGTCAGTGATATTGCGCACATAGGTCAGCTTGTAGCCGCGAAAGCGCAGCCAGCGCGCAACCACGTCAAAGGCCACCATGACCCGCGCATGACCGATATGGCAGTAGTCATAAACGGTCATGCCGCACACGTACAGGCGTACATGGTTGTCTTCCAGCGGCTTGAGTGGCGCTTTGGTCTTGCTCAGGGTGTTATAGATCGACAGCGTCATTATTGGCCCCAGGAGTCTCTGAGTGTCACGGTCCGATTGAATACCGGATGCCCCGGCTTGGAATCCTTGCGATCAACACAGAAATAGCCTTCGCGCTCGAACTGGAAGCGCTCTTCGGCGTCTGCGGCAGCCAGTGACGGTTCGGCGCGGCAACCGGTTAGCACCACAAGTGAATCGGGATTGATATTTTCGAGGAAGGTATTGCCCTCCTCGTTCTTGTCGGGATTGGGCGCACGGAACAAACGGTCATACAGACGCACTTCACACTCCACGCTTTCTGCTGCCGGCACCCAGTGAACCACACCCTTGACCTTGCGACCCTCGGGATTCTTGCCCAGCGTGTCCGGATCATAGGAGCACAGCAGCTCGACAATATTGCCCTGCTCGTCAGTTATCGCTTCGTCGGCGCGAATTACATAGCTGCCGCGCAGACGCACTTCCCCACCGGGTAATAGACGCTTATAGCCCTTGGGCGGATCGACCATGAAATCGTCCTGGTCGATATACAGCTCACGGCTGAACGGTAGCTCGCGTACGCCCATGTCATCCTTAGGGTGACGCGGCAGATGCAGCTGTTCAGTCTGACCTACCGGGTAGTTGGTAATGGTTACTTTCAGCGGGCGCAATACGCACATGGCACGCGGTGCACTGGCATCCAGGTCCTCGCGAATACAAAACTCCAGTACGCCCATATCCACGACCGCATCGGAGCGAGTGACGCCAATGCGCTCACAGAAATCGCGTAGCGAGCCCGGCGTATAACCACGACGACGGAACGCGCTAAGCGTCGACATGCGAGGGTCATCCCAGCCATCCACATGGCCTTCGTCAACCAGTTGCTTGAGCTTACGCTTGCTGGTCACCGTGTAGTTCAGGTTTAGGCGAGCAAACTCGTACTGCCGCGGCGTTGCCGGTACCGGCAGATTGCTCAGGCACCAATCATACAGCGGGCGGTGATCTTCAAACTCCAGGGTGCAGATGGAATGAGTGATACCTTCCAGCGCATCCGATTGACCATGGGTGAAGTCATAGCTGGGGTACACGCACCACTTGTCACCGGTCTGGTGGTGATGAGCGTGACGAATGCGATAGAGGATAGGATCGCGCAGGTTCATGTTCGGCGCAGCCATATCGATCTTCGCCCGCAGCACCTTGGCGCCGTCGGCAAATTCACCTGCGGTCATGCGCGCGAACAAATCGAGGTTCTCATCCACAGCGCGGTCACGGAACGGGCTGTTACGGCCGGGCTCGGTGAGGTTGCCGCGATATTCACGCGCCTGCTCCGGCGTCAGATCACAAACGTAAGCCTTGCCGGTCTTGATCAGCTCGATGGCCCAGGCGTGCAATTGGTCGAAATAATCCGAGGCGTAGCGCACATTGCCGGCCCACTGAAAACCCAGCCATTCCACATCCTGCTTGATCGCATCGATGTACTCCTGCTCTTCCTTGGCCGGGTTGGTATCGTCAAAGCGCAAATGGCAATCACCACCAAACTCCTGTGCCAGGCCGAAATTCAGGCAGATCGACTTGGCGTGACCAATGTGCAAATAGCCATTGGGCTCTGGCGGAAAACGGGTCACTATTTTGCTGTGCTTGCCACTATCCAGGTCAGCCCGAACGATCTGCCTGAGGAAGTGGGCGGGTGCGGTGGTTTCCGGTTTGTTCATAAGGTGTGCAAGGCTCGTTACGGGTGACGCCATGGGGCATCACGGATTTTGGCTAGGCCATAGTGGCCAAAACGCTTATCATACCGCAAAGTGTCAAGCGTCTGAACGCGGTCTGCGCCTCAGTCGCTGCATTCATTCAACTTTATTAGTCCGAGGATTGCCTTACATGGTCAAGCTGCATACCAACCACGGTGTCATCACCCTGGAACTCTTTGCCGACAAGGCGCCGGAAACCGTAGAAAACTTCAAGCAATACGTGCGTGATGGTCACTATGACAACACCATCTTCCACCGCGTGATCTCCAACTTCATGGTCCAAGGCGGTGGTTTTGAGCCAGGCATGAAGCAGAAGGAAGCCCGCGCTCCGATCAAGAACGAAGCCAACAATGGCCTGACCAACGCACTGGGCACCGTTGCCATGGCCCGCACCATGGAACCGCATTCCGCCAGCGCCCAGTTCTTTATCAACGTAGCTGATAACGACTTCCTGAATCACAGCGCGCCTACTGTGCAGGGCTGGGGTTACACGGTATTTGCCAAGGTGGTTGACGGCATGGACGTGGTCAACAAGATCAAAGCCGTTCCTACTACCATGCGTGCCGGCCATCAGGACGTTCCCGCTGACGATGTGATCATCGAACGCGCCGAACTGACCGAGTAAAGCCGCTACTGATGCGCTATCTGTTTATTTCAGACCTGCATCTTGAAACAGAACGCCCGGACATCACCCGGGCGTTTCTGCATTGTCTGGAGCATCGGGCCCGCCACGTCGACGAGTTGTATATCCTTGGCGACTTCTTTGAAGTCTGGCTCGGAGACGACGATCCCAACCCCCTCGCCGCGCAGATAACCAGTGTCCTCGCCAATCTGGCCGAGTCCGGGGTAAAAGTCTTCGTGATGCATGGCAATCGGGACTTTCTGATCGGTAAGCGGTTTTGCCGCGCAGCACGTTGCACCCTGCTCCCCGATCCTTACTTGGTTGATCTCAACGGTGAACCTGTCCTGCTGATGCACGGCGATAGCCTCTGCGTGGATGATCTGGACTACATGAAGATGCGCCGCTTGCTGCGTAATCCGCTGAGTCTGTTCATTTTGCGCAATTTGTCGCTCAAACAGCGCCACCGGATCGGTCGCAAACTGCGATCGGAAAGCCAGGCCCAAACCCGCCAGAAACCCAGCGACATCACCGACGTCAACCTCGGCCAGGTAGCCGAAGTAATGCGTGAACATCAGGTGCGCACACTGATCCACGGTCATACCCACAGGCCGGCGGTGCACACACTGATGATTGATGGCGAGCCGGCCGAGCGGATTGTGCTGGGCGATTGGGACAAGGCGGGCTGGGTGCTTGAGGTGGATGAGGACGGCAAGCGACTGGAGAGTTTTCCACTTTAGCCTTCCTGTGGTGATTCCATTTTGACTCTGGCGGTAGTTCTTGACGCTGGCGAGGTCGACAGCGAATTTCACCGCTTTGCCGCAAACCTTGACCCTGTATCGACCACGCACTTAATGGCAACGAGGATTTTCCCAAGGGCTTCGCTCTTTAAGGGGCGACTGAAACAAGACGCAATTCAGGCGTGACTAAATTAATATAATCGTTCACGCTTAGACTAAGGAATTGGCACGAGTACGTGAGGCGATCTTGTCGCGCCTACTGCGTCAGGTCAATATGAGCATGCATGTCACTGCGCATAAAGTCGCATTGTCAAAGCTGATGAGACATATCTATGCATTGGAGCATGCCCTGCAGACTGTTATACTCGCGGGTTACACGATCATGGAAGATCACTCACACAATCGATTTCAGATTAGGCCTAGAGCAGGAGATACATAGTGGAACGCGAATTCATGGAGTTTGACGTTGTCATCGTAGGCGCTGGCCCTTCAGGTCTTGCCGCCGCTTGTCGCATCAAGAAACAAGCCGCCGAAACCGGCCAGGAAGTCAGCGTTTGCGTTGTAGAAAAAGGCTCCGAAGTCGGCGCCCACATCCTCTCTGGAGCTGTGTTCGAGCCACGCGCTCTGGAAGAGCTCTTCCCTGACTGGAAAGAGCTGGGTGCCCCGCTGAACACCCCCGTCACCCGTGACGACATCTACATGCTGACCAGCGAAGAAAAAGCCACCAAAGTGCCTGGCATGCTGGTCCCCAAGACCATGCATAACGAAGGCAACTACATTATCTCTCTAGGCAATCTGTGCCGCTGGATGGCTCAGCAGGCTGAAAACCTGGGCGTAGAAGTCTACCCCGGCTTTGCCGCTCAAGAGGCGCTGATTGACGAGAACGGTGTTGTCACCGGGATTCTCACCGGCGACCTGGGTGTCGATCGTGAAGGCAACCCGAAGGAAGGTTTCTACACTCCTGGTATGGAACTGCGCGCCAAGTACACCCTGTTCGCTGAAGGCTGCCGTGGCCACATTGGCAAGCAACTGATCAAGCGTTTTAATCTCGATTCCGACGCCGATGCTCAACATTACGGTATCGGCATCAAGGAGATCTGGGATATCGATCCGGCCAAGCACGAAGAAGGCCTTGTGGTGCACACTGCCGGCTGGCCGCTGGATATCAACAAGAGCGAGAACACCGGTGGTTCCTTCCTCTATCACATTGAAGGCAACCAGATTGTCGTCGGCCTGATCATCGATCTGTCCTACAGCAACCCGCACCTGTCACCCTTTGATGAGTTCCAGCGTTACAAGCATCACCCGGTAATCAAGCAGTATCTGGAAGGCGGCAAGCGTGTCTCCTACGGTGCCCGCGCGATCTGCAAGGGTGGCTTGAACTCCTTGCCGAAGATGGTTTTCCCTGGTGGTGCGCTGATCGGTTGCGATCTGGGCACATTGAACTTTGCCAAGATAAAGGGCAGTCACACTGCCATGAAGTCCGGCATGCTGGCAGCCGATGCCGTGTTGGAAGCATTGAAAGCAGGCCGTGAAGGTGGCGATGAGCTGACCGGTTACGTCGACGCCTTCAAATCCAGTTGGCTGTACGACGAATTGTTTGGCTCACGCAACTTCGGCCCAGCGATTCACAAGTTCGGCCCGCTGTTCGGTGGTGCTTTCAACTTTGTTGACCAGAACCTGTTCGGCGGCAAAATTCCGATGACCCTGCGTGACACCACGCCGGATTATGCGCGCCTGAAAAAAGCAGCCGATGCACCCAAAATTGCTTATCCAAAACCGGACGGTGTCATCAGCTTCGACAAGCTGTCGTCGGTATTTCTGTCTAATACCAACCATGAGGAAGATCAGCCTGTTCACCTGAAACTCAAGGACCCGAGCATTCCGATCGACAAGAACCTGCCACTTTACGATGAGCCTGCGCAGCGTTACTGCCCGGCCGGCGTGTACGAGATCGTCACTGCAGATAATGGCGACAAGCGCTTCCAGATCAATGCCCAGAACTGTGTTCACTGCAAGACCTGTGACATCAAGGATCCTTCGCAGAACATCGACTGGGTAGCACCTGAAGGTACCGGCGGGCCGAATTACCCTAATATGTAAAAGGCCAGCTACAAGCGTTTAGCTGCAAGTAAAACCCGGTTCGCAAGAGCCGGGTTTTTATGTTTGGCGGGGGCTCAGGCCGGCTCCTGGTCAGGGTGCTCACGATGCCTAGGGATTGCGGGTCGCCGATAACCCGCTTGAATTTCCGCCTTCGCGGGAATGACGATGGAGGCAGGTGAAGGTCTTGGGTTCAGGCGTCAAAACCCGGGCCCATCAACCGAATACCGGCCTGCCACTACAGCAGCAACCCTTCCTCTTCCCTGACCGGCAGCACATCCACCGCAACCGTCAACTTATGCTCACCCCCTCCGGTCATGACGCCCTTGAGTGGCGTCACGTCGGCAAAATCCCGGCCCCATCCAAGCACAATATAGCGCTCGTCCGGTACACAGCCGTTGGTGGGATCGATCTCTAGCCAGCCCCAGCCAGGAATAAATACGGCGAGCCAGGCATGAGTGGCGTCGGCCCCAAGGAGCTTCTCCTGGCCTGCAGGGGGCATGGTTTCCATATAGCCACTGACATAGCGAGCGGCGAGTCCCAGCGAGCGCAAACAGCCAATGGCAAGGTGGGCAAAGTCCTGACAGACACCCCGTCGACTGGCCAATACTTCCTTTAAGGGGGTGGCGACCGTGGTGAAATCCGGGTCGTAAACAAACTCACTGAATATACGCAGATTAAGATCGAGCACTGAATCAAGCAGATTGCGCCCCGCAGTAAAACTGACGGAAGCGTAGGCCGCCAAGCTTTCGTTTTGGCGAATAAAGGGCGAGTCAAGCATGAAAAGTCGCGCTTCTAGGCAGTCCCGATTACTGTAGCGAATATCGGCTGCGGTCTCGCGTACCGCCTGTTCCCAGGCAATGGTAGAGAAGAAATCTTGAGTAGGCCGGGGCCGGGTTTCGATATCACTGGTGACATTGACCTGCAACTCTTCATGCAGCGACTCAAGGGAAAAATACACCACCCGATTGCCAAAAAAGTCGATGCGCTCACGCATCCTGACTGGATTTGGCGATATATCCAGCTTGGCGTTGGTAGACCATTGCCAGGGCAGATTGCGCGGCAAGATGCGCGCCTCGTTATGGCTGAGACTAACTGGGCCGCTGTACTCATAGAGCGTACTGTGGCGTAACTGGTATTTCATCTGCCGGTGCCCTATTCAGGAGTTATTGCTGTATTGCATGGTGACCAACTGACGGGGTGGCTCAACATGACTGAAATGACTGTGTGATACCGCATTGGATAGCTCTGACATCGGCTCTATCAGTTGATCCAGCAGTTGAGTAAGCGCTTCGCGGGCCACTTCGGAGTTCTCCAGGTCAGCCAGCATATTGATGTCCACCAGGTGCAGCTTGCTGGTGGCCTCGATGATTAAGCGCTTTTCCAGATTGCGGTAAGGCGAATTACCCTGGGTAGGCAAACGGGTAATCTGACGTTCCAGGCGCTTGAGCATGTAACCCACCGAGCGCGGGTTGGTTTCATCGAACAACAATAAGTCGAGAATCGCTGCGGGATGCAGTTGCGAGCGGTAGCGGCGTCGGTACACGGTAAAATTGTCGGTGGACGACAATACGACTTCCCACAAGGGTATGCCAGGGTGGGTTGCAGTCAACAGGGCCAGCTTGAGCAATTGCAGACTGCCCAGCGTGCGCTCGATAAAGCGCCCTATATCAAGAAAGCGCCAGCCATAATGGTGTGGCATGGTTTCATTGCAGAGTCCGAAAAACGCCGACAGGTCAAGCACCATGGCTTCCAGAAGCCGTTGGCCGACGACCACCCCGCGGGTTCTTGGCATGCTGTTAAAGCGCTGACGCAAGCTGTTGATCGCGCGCCAGCTGTCATCACCCAGATGATCGCGCACGGCCCTGCTGTTGCGCACAAAATGACTGAAAAGCATTGGCAGCCCTTCCGGCTGATCATCAGCAAACAGCAATAGCAGGCGATCACGCGTGAGGATATATTCGGGAGAGAACCGCGCATGCCCGCGCGCGGCTTCAATCTCGTCTTCCAAGGTTTCCGGATCGAGACTGATATCCAGCGCTGCAAGCAGGTCTTGGAGAATATTGTTCGTGGCTTCGTGCCGGTCATCCTGCAATAGACGCCCCAGCGCCTCGCGTAATAGTCGGGCGCGGGTATCCAGCCGTTCGCCGTAGCGGCCCATCCAGAACATGCTCTCCGCAACTCGGCATGGCAGATCCTTGCCATCACGGGTGACCACTATCGGGCCCTGAGCCTGCCGCAACATGCTGATGTGTGGCTGCGGGACCGGCGCCAGGACCCACACATCCTTGACCGTACGGCTCTGCATCAATGGCGCCCCCGGTTCACCAACCCAGGCCAACCCGCCGGGCATCACGCGAAAGTGACGCTCGTGCACTGGTTTGCCGAGATCATCCGGCTCGACCAGACTGAAAAAGCGTAGCGTGGCGTGTTGGCGTTCGAGCTTTCTGGTCTGCGGATTGAAGCCGGGAGTGACCGATGAAACCAGCGGCTTCTGGGCGGTGAATAGATAAGGCCGCTGATGCAGGTCAAGGCGTAATCGCTGAATGGCCTCCAGGCTCATCTGATCGGCCCTGAAAGCCTGGTTCGGCTGGCTGATATCGCGCAGCACCCATTCGTCCAGAGATTGACTGACCTGCGCCAGGCCTTCGGCATTCCCACACCAGAGCGTTTCACGGCAGCGTAGCAGCAGAGTCTCCCCGAGTAGCCGCTGGCACAGGCCAGGCAGAAACGCAGCGAGTGCCGGGTGCTCAAGAATGCCCGCGCCCAGGGCATTAGCAATACGCACCTCACCATTACGCGCAGCCTGCAACAGCCCCGGAACGCCCAATAACGAGTCCGGGCGCAGCTCCAGCGGGTCACACCAGGGATCATTGATCTGCCGGACAATCACATCAACCTGAGTCAAACCTCCGAGGGTACGCACTGACACCTGGCCTTCACGCACTACCAGGTCGTCACCCTCGACCAACGAGAAGTTCATGTAGTTGGCCAGCCACGCATGTTCAAAGTAGCCGGGGCTGCCTGGTCCCGGAGATAACAACACGATATTGGGCTGCTCACGACCGGAGCCGGCCAACCCGGCCAGACAGCGGTGCTGCGCCTGGTGAAAGCCGGCCAGACGACTGATTGGCGCTTCCCGATAGATGCTTGGCAGCGCGCGCGCCAGCGTAATCCGGTTCTCCAGTGCGTAACCCGCACCGGATGGCGACTGGGTCCAATCCCCAAGTACCAGCCATTGCCCTTGCTCATCGCGAATCAGATCTGTGCCATGAAAAATCAGCAGCGGCCGTTCCAGCTGGGAGGGCGAATCAGCGGCGGCGAACAGGTAAGCAGGGTGAGTGAATACCAGTTCCGGCGGCAGAAGCCCTTCATTGATCACATTACGATGGCCATACAGATCGTCAAGCAAGTGCTCTAACAGACGGCTGCGCTGCTTGAGTCCCGCTTCCAGCCCTTGCCACTCCTGGGTGCTGATCACCCATGGCAGGCAGTCGAGCTGCCAGGAGCGCAGTTGCCCTGGATCATCCTCATAGGGATTGAAAGTGACGCCGTTCTCGTGCAACAGGTTCTGTGCTTCCTCGCTGCGACTGACCAGAAAGTCAGCACCCAGCGCAGAAAACTCATTCATCAGAGCCTGCCACTGCGCACGCGGCTGCCCATCCAGGTCGAGTAATTCGTCGTGTTGGCTATGATGCCCAGGCCGCCCTGTGGAAGGGTCCCGCGAATAATCTCCGAGAAATTGTTTGAGCGATGGATCCAGACTACCTGGTAACTGCATGAGATTATTCCTGAACGGCGCCCGAAGCGGGCGCCTGTGCGCTGTACCAAATAGCCATTATAGACCAGAGGCAGGTACGGCAGCACGTCGCAGGTCGAGAGTATGCGGGTACTCCTGGCCGGGCGCCTGTTCAATCCGGTTAATCGGCCCCTGAGTATGACCATGCGACCAGAAGCGGGCCATGCGGCGGGCTTCGGCTTCATTGGCATTGACCGGGAAGGTGTCATAATTGCGCCCGGCCGGGTGCACCACGTGATAGGTACAGCCACCCAAAGAGCGATTATTCCAGCTATCGACCAGATCAAACACCAGAGGCGCGTGCACTTCAATCATCGGATGCATGGCCGACGGCGGTTGCCAGGCGCGATAGCGTACCGCAGCCACGCCCTCCCCCGGGATGCCGGTGAACTGCAAAGGCACCTTGTAGCCGTTGCAGGTCAGCACGTGGCGCGCCGGATTGAAATCGCTGACCTTCACTTCCATGCGTTCGACTGAAGAATCCACGTAGCGGGCAGTACCGCCACCACTGACTTCTTCACCCAACACGTGCCAGGGCTCGATCGCCTGACGCAACTCCATGCCCACACCGTCGTAGCGCACTTCGCCGCAATGCGGGAAGCGGAATTCCAGAAATGGCGCAAACCATTGCGCTTCAAACGCGAAGCCATGGGTATTCAGGTCAGCAATCACATCGCGCAGGTCCTGCCAGATAAAATGCGGCATCATCCAGCGATCATGTAGTGCAGTGCCCCAGCGTACCAGTGGCTTACGATAGGGTTTGGCGTAGAAGCGCGCGACCAGCGCCCGGATCAACAATTGCTGCATCAGACTCATCTGCGCATGCGGCGGCATTTCAAAACCGCGCAGCTCGAGCAAGCCGAGCCGCCCGGTGGCGGTATCGGGGGAATAGAGTTTGTCGATACAGAATTCTGCACGGTGGGTATTACCGGTGATATCGGTCAACAAATGCCGCAGCAGGCGGTCCACTAACCAGGGCCGGGGCACCTCGCCTTCGGGCATCTGCGACAGCGCTATTTCCAGTTCGTACAGCGCTTCATGGCGCGCCTCATCCACCCTTGGCGCTTGGCTGGTGGGGCCGATGAATAAGCCGGAAAACAGATACGACAGGCTCGGATGATGCTGCCAGAAGGTCAGCATGCTAGCCAGCAAGTCAGGGCGACGCAGGAACGGTGAATCGGCGGGTGTTTTGCCCCCCAGCGTGACATGGTTGCCACCCCCGGTTCCGGTATGGCGGCCATCAAGCATGAATTTCTCGGTACCTAGCCTGGTCAGGCGAGCCTGTTCATACAGAATATGCGTGTTGTCGACCAGATCGCGCCAGTTGGATGCAGGCATCACGTTAACTTCGATCACCCCCGGGTCCGGCGTGATCATGAACTTCTCGATGCGCGTGTCTGACGGCGGTGCATAGCCCTCTATGCAAACCGGCATTTTCAGGTGTGCTGCGGTATGTTCGATAGACGCCAGCAGCTCAAGATACTCCTCGAGCTGAGCCAGCGGCGGCAGGAAGATGAACAATTTTCCATCTCGCTCTTCCAGGCATAGCGCCGTACCTATGACCCCCTCTTCACTCAGATCCGGCAACTGCTCTTGCCAATCCTGACCGGCTGCCTGGTGATGCCGGCCTTCGGCCTTGTCACCCGCCGCCTGAATTTCACTATAACGGCTAGCTACTTCGCCGTGCACATCCGGCAACGCTGGCGGTGCATCAAAAAGCGAACGGGGCTGGGGCTCATCAAGCTTGCGTAGCGGCAGTGCCGACAAAGGCAAACGCAGGCCCATGGGCGAGTCGCCGGGAACCAGATAGAGGTTTTCCCGACGCACCGGCCAGCGACTGCTCTGCCAGCGCTGCGTGGTCAGATCCCGCGCCAAGGGCAACGCCAAGCCGCTCATCTTGTCCAGCCCGCGTTCTAGTAGCCGCACCAGTCTGGCGCGGCTTTCATCGTCCTGCAGCTCTTCATCGCTCAGCTTGACGTCGCTGGGCTGCTGTTGCTCAAGCCACAGGTAATAGTAGGTGTCTTCAAAACAGGGGATCAGGTAACGCTCGTCCAACTCCAGCCGTTTCACCAGCTCGGCGGCAAAACGCTGCACGTCCTTCTCACCAAGCTGATAATCCTTCTCCACATCGGCCAGCCACTGGTCATCCTGCCACATGGGTTTGCCGTCACGCCGCCAGTAACAGGCCAACGCCCAGCGCGGCAACGGTTCACCGGGATACCATTTGCCCTGTTGGTAATGCATTAGCGAATGCGGGGCGTAATGCGGGCGCAAACGCCGTAGCAGCTTCTCGGCCAGCCCTCTTTTGGTCGGTCCCTGCGCGGCAATGGTCCATTCTGGTGCATCCATATCATCAACCGACACAAAAGTGGGCTCGCCACCCATGGTCAGGCGTACGTCCAAGGCTTCAAGCTGCTTATCTACCTGATCGCCCAGCGCGTCGATTCGTGCCCACTCTTCTTCGGTATAGGGTTTGGTCACGCGCGGATCTTCATGGACGCGCGTTACGCTCATCTTGAAATCGAATTCCACCTTGCACGGATCTGAAGCGCCGGTAATGGGCGCAGCGCTGGAAGGTTCTGGTGTGGCAGCCAGGGGGATATGACCTTCACCAGCAAACAGCCCGGAGGTGGGATCCAGCCCGATCCAGCCCGCACCCGGTATGAATACTTCAGTCCAGGCGTGCAGATCGGTAAAGTCCACTTCGGTGCCGGAGGGACCGTCGAGGGCTTTTACGTCAGCCGTAAGCTGGATCAAGTAGCCCGACACAAAACGTGCGGCCAGGCCCAGTTGCCGAAAGATTTCCACCAGTAACCAGGCCGTATCGCGGCATGAGCCACGCTGCAAGGTTAGCGTCTCTTCGGCACTCTGCACCCCCGGCTCCATCCGGATCAAATACTCGACATCTTGTGACAAACGCTGATTAATCGACACCAGGAAGTCCGCGACTGACCGCGGCTCCTTGCTGACTGTTGCCAGCCAGGCCGCGAGCAGCGGACCCGGCTCATTCTTTTCAAGATAGGGACCCAATTCCTTGCTCAAGGCCTTGGGGTATTCAAAGGGGATCTGCTCGGCATAATCCTCAACAAAAAAATCAAAGGGATTAACCACCGTCATCGGGACTATCAGCTCTACATCCACATAAAGATGGTCGATCTTTTCCGGGAATACGACCCGCGCAACATGGTTGCCGAAAGGGTCCTGCTGCCAGTTGATAAAGTGCTCTCCCCCCTCAATCTTCAAGCTGTAGGCGTCGATGGGCGTACGGCAATGCGGCGCGGGTTTCAAACGAATATGGTGTGCTGCCACCGCTACCGCCTTGTCGAAGTCATAACGAGTGCTATGTCTCAGTGCTACACGAATAGTCATGAATCGTTTCCCGGTGCAATGTCAAGGTGAGCCCAAGAGCGAAGCAACGCCTGTGCCAAGCGCGCTGAATAAAACTCTTTTGAAGCTATTGGGTCTATTGCGAGGATAACCCTTTTGGTTAAAAGCAGTATGACAATCATAGTGGATACCCCATCCTCTAACATCAAATCCAATGGCTAAACGGGTGATAGCGTATTAGTCTGGTATAGCAATTGCAGCGTTTCGACCCATCACCCCAGCACACAAGAGTGGCTTAATGAGCAAAGTTAATTGGGAAGACTACGCCTCAAAGGGTTTTTTTGACGAACTCATCACTGCTTCCGGACAGGCAAGGCCGGAGGCGGCCATGTTATGCCAGTACCTTGCCGATCTGGATGCGCGAGAACTGAGCGAACACAAGACCGCAGCTGAGGTCGCCATCCAACTGATGGGCATTACCTTCACGGTGTATACCGAAGGCAATATGATCGACCGCGCCTGGCCGTTCGATATTGTGCCGCGCATTATCCCTTTGGCCGAATGGCAGAAGACCGAAGCGGGTTTGAAGCAGCGGGTGCAGGCGCTGAACATGTTTATTGATGACCTCTACCACGACCAGAAAGTCATCAAGGACAAAGTTTTTCCTGCCGAGATTTTGGCCAAGTCGGTCAACTTCAGACCGCAATGCGTAGGCGTCCACCCACCCCACAATGTCTGGGCGCATATTTGCGGTTCTGATCTGGTGCGCGATAGTGACGGCACCCTCTATGTACTGGAAGACAATTTGCGCATTCCGTCCGGCGTTTCCTACATGCTGGAAAACCGCAATGTCACCAAGCGGGTGCTGCCGGACTTGTTCGCCACCGGGCGCATTCAGCCGGTGGATGATTACACCTCGCAGCTGTACGACATGCTCGCGTCCATGTCGCCGCGTCCTGGCGACGACCCCTGCATCGTCATTCTGACGCCAGGCATCTACAACTCGGCCTATTACGAGCACGCTTATCTGGCCCAACAAATGGGTGTGGAAGTGGTTGAAGGGAGCGATCTGGTAGTCGGTGACGATGACTGCGTATATATGCGCCGCATTGATGGCCTGAGTCGGGTGGACGTGATTTACCGCCGCGTTGATGACCTGTTTATCGATCCTGAAGTGTTTAATCCTGATTCGGCCCTGGGCGTCAAAGGCCTGATGCGCGCATGGCGCAAGGGTACTGTGGCGCTGGCTAACGCACCAGGAGCTGGGGTAGCCGACGACAAGGTGGTCTACGCATTCGTTCCCGCGATCATTAAGTACTATCTCGATCAGGAACCGCTGTTGCCGAACGTCCCCAGCTACCTGTGCATGTTCGACGACGACCGCAAGTATGTGCTTGAAAACCTCGACAAGCTGGTAGTCAAACCGGCTAATGAGTCCGGTGGCTATGGCATGCTGATAGGGCCACACTCGACGAAAAAGGAGCAGGACAAGTTCGCTGAATTGATCAAGGCCGATCCACGCAACTATATGGCTCAGCCTACTTTAGCGCTCTCTACCTCACCTACCTTGTGCGAAAACGGCGTTGAACCGCGGCATGTTGATCTACGCCCTTTCATCCTCTCCGGCGAGACCTCGTGGGTGACCACCGGCGGCCTGACCCGCGTTGCGTTGACCAAAGGCTCACTGGTGGTCAACTCGTCTCAGGGTGGCGGCAGTAAAGACACCTGGATCGTCGACATGGCGGGGAACTGATCATGCTTTCAAGAGTTGCGGAAAATATCTACTGGCTGGCTCGCTACATTGAAAGGGCCGAAGACACAGCTCGCCTGCTGAGCGTCAATAGCCACCTATTGCTCGACCTGCCCAGCTCTACCAGGCTCGGCTGGTCGGAAATCATCGCCATCACCGGCAACGGCGAATTGTTTGACGAGCACTATGAAACACGCGATGAGGCCAGCGTGCTGTCGTTCATGTGCGGCGACCGCCGCTACTCCGGGTCAATCATCAGTTCCCTGGCTGGCGCGCGGGAAAACTTGCGTACCACTCGAGAGGTAATTCCGAGGGAAATATGGGAAGAAATCAACCAGTTATACCTTAGTGTTCAGGAACAGGTTGAAGCCGGGATTACGCCCAGGCGTCGCGACGCCTTTCTCAATCGCGTGATCCGCAGCTGTCAGACCGTGAACGGCCTGGTCGAAGGCATGCTCAGCTACACCACGGCACGCACCTTCCTGATGATCGGCCGGCAACTAGAACGTGCCGATATGACCACCCGGATTATCGACGTGCGTTCGGCCAACTTGCTACCTCGCAGCCCAGAGGACCTGACGCCATTTGAAAACCTGCAATGGATGAGTGTACTCAAATCGCTCAGCGGCTTTCAGATGTATCGTCAACATGTGCGTCTGCGCATTCGTGGCCCAGACGTGTTGCAATTTCTGCTGCAGGACCGGATGTTCCCTCGTGCAGTGGCCTGTAGCCTAGAAAGGCTGGCTATCGCGCTAAAAAATCTGCCTATGCACGAGCTGGCATTGGACGAAGTTGAAACCTGTAGGAAACATATTGCCGAAGCGGAGATCATACGTATGGCAGCCGAGCCGGATCTGCTGCATGCCTTTGTGGACGAGATTCAGATCGACTTCACCGAACTGCACGACGCCATTCGCAAAACCTATTTTGCCGAACCGGAAGAGGCAACCCAATCACAGGAGCAATGACCTGCCCGCTCCGGCACCCAGGTCGGAGCATCCCTTCATGGATATTCACCCATGAGCTATTTTGATCAATTGGTTCAGCGCAGTGATGGTAGTCAGTTGTTCGATTATCACCCTAACGGCCACGTCCAGCGTTGCCGGTGCGGCCAAGCAGTTTTTTTCGACAACCAATTCTGCCTGCGCTGCGGTTCGGCGCTGGCCTATCATCCAGAACAGGGCATGCTCTGCAGCATCGAGCAGGAGCCCAATAGCGACAAATGGGTAATCCGTTCTGATGGGCCCTTGGCAGGCCAGTCTTTCAGGCTGTGCCAGCACCGCCAAAGTGCAGCGCAATGCAACTGGTTGGTCAGCAATGAGGAAACTGCACCTTTTTGTGTGGCCTGTTCGTTAAACCTGACCATTCCGGATCTGAGCATTGACCGTAACGCCGATTACTGGCTGACCACCGAACAGGCCAAACGTCGGCTGATTGCCCAACTGATCATGCTCGGCCTGCCCACCGTGTCGAAAAAACTGGATCCGAAACAAGGCCTCGGCTTCGAGCTACTGCGCCAGTTGCCCGGTGGGCCAGCCATACTCACCGGCCATATGGACGGTGTGATTACGCTCAATATTGAAGAGGCCGACCCCGCACATCGCGAAACGGTGCGGCAGAACATGCACGAGCCTTACCGCACCATGCTCGGACATTTTCGTCACGAGTCAGGTCATTACTACTGGGATCGCCTGGTCATGGATACGCCCTGGCTGCCGGTATTTCGCGATTTGTTTGGTGACGAGCGTCTGGACTACAAGCAAGCGCTACAGCAGCATTACTATCAAGGCCCGCCAGCAGACTGGCATCAGCGCTTTATCAGCAGCTACGCCGCGTCGCATCCCTGGGAAGACTGGGCAGAGACTTGGGCGCACTATCTGCATATGACCGATACGCTCAATGTGGCGCTGGATTTCGGTATTCGCTTGGATACGCTCAAACTGCACATTGATGAGTTCCACCGTAGCCAATTGGAAGGCTGCGCGCGGGGCAATGATGATCAGGAGGCGTTTCTGGCTTTTATCAATCGCTGGGTGCAGCTTAGCAGCGTGCTGAATGTGTTGGCCCGTAGTATGGGGCAACCCGACATTTATCCTTTCGTGCTCACCACCCCTAGCTTGCGCAAGCTCTATCTGGTGCACAGCGTCGTCGCCGACGTCGGCTGAATAGGGCAACATTTTCGGCGTCATTGCGCTCACCCAAACGGCGCTGTAACCGGTAAGATCGACGTTTATCAGCATAGCCAATGGATAGCTCATGAATAGCCATACGCCCTGCTCTACCGTGATTGCCGGAATGGACACTCAGCGACTCTCGCGCATAGCCGATCACCTCGACCGCGCTTACCTGCAGCCCGGCAAACTGCCCTGCGCAATGACCCTGGTTGCCCGGCGCGGTGAAATCACCTATCTGCACGCCCAGGGCTTGATGGATGTAGAGCGCAATAAACCGCTGCAGCGCGACACCCTGTTCCGCATCTACTCGATGACCAAACCGGTCACCTCCATCGCGCTGATGCAGTTGTATGAGCAAGGTCGTTTCCTGCTCGACGAGCCGGTACACAAATATATTCCCTCGTGGGCAAATTTGCGCGTTTACAAGTCTGGCATTCACCCGCAGTTTTTAACCACTGCAGCGCAGCGGCCGATGAGCATTCGTGACCTGCTAACGCATCAATCCGGCCTGACCTACGGCTTTATGAACCGCACCAATGTGGATGCCGCTTACCGGGCCTTAAAACTCGATGGTGGCACCGGACATACGCTGGAGCGGCTGGTGGATGAACTCTCACGCCTGCCGCTGGAGTTTTCTCCGGGCACGGCCTGGAACTACTCGGTCTCCACCGATGTGGTCGGCTATCTGGTTCAGGTGTTATCTGGCCTAAGTCTGGATGAGTACCTGGCCGAGCATGTATTCAAGCCGCTGGGCATGATCGACACTGCCTTTACCGTCCCTGTCGACAAGATTGAGCGCTTGGCAGCCTGCTATCAGTACCAGCCCGGTGACCGGTTCAGTTTGCAGGACGATCCCGCCCATTCTGCCTTTACCCGCCCACACGGGTATCTGTCTGGCGGCGGCGGCCTGGTGTGCAGCATGGATGATTACTACCGTTTTGCGCAGGCGCTAGCCAATGGCGGCGAATATCAGGGTGCCCGGATCATCGGACGCAAGACCCTGGAATTTATGCGTCTGAATCACTTGCCGGGCAATCAGGACCTGCCTGGTGTTTCCGTGGGTGCTTTCAGCGAGACACCCTATGAAGGCTCCGGCTTTGGCCTGGGCTTCTCGGTAAAAACCGATGTGGCCAAATCGCAAACGAATGGGTCCGTGGGCGAATACGGTTGGGGCGGCATGGCCAGCACCAATTTCTTTATCGATCCGCAGGAGGACCTGCTAATGATTTTCCTGACACAGTTGATACCGTCTTCAACCTATCAGATTCGCCAGGAACTACGCGCCATCATCAATGGCGCTTTAATCGACTAAGCGCCTGCTGACCGGGCTGCGCCAGGACAGCATCGCCTGGTCTGGCCCGGCCCTATCAATACAGCCCTGTTACTCGTGTTCTACCCAGATCAATTTGTCGGTATTAAAACCCAGCTCCGTCGCGCGCTTGACGAAAGCCTGCTTGTCTTCCTCGGCGATCTGCGGCTCGCGGGCCAGGAGCCATAGATAGTCCGTATTCGGGCCGGAAACCCAGGAATGCTGGTAGTTCTCCTGATCCAGCCCGAAGATGCCGTAAGCACCGTAGAAAGGGCCAAAAAACGACACTTTCAGGTAACCGGTCTGCTCATCTTCAACAAAGTACGCCTTGCCCTCGGCCTCTTGCCACTCGCCTTTCTCTTGCGAATACCCCCTATTAAGGACCCTGATACCGCCGTCATCGCGCAGACTGTATTCAGCCGTCACCCTGCTCAGGCCCTCTTCGAAGGAATGATCCAATCGAGCAATTTCATACCAGGTACCCAGATAGCGACTGGGCTCGAACCCGCTGATCGGCTCAACCCGATCCGGTAGCTTCACGCATCCCACCAGCACAAATGCCAATAAGCTGATGAGTAATCCTGCTTTGTTCAAGAGACACTCCTTTGGCGGTGCAGATAATCCAGCACCTCGCCCATTAATACCGTTGCCTGCTCCAGCTCGTCATCAGGAATGCTCAGCAAGTGTTCAGGCGACTGGACCCACTCTTCCGGCTCCAGCTCAGCGACCGGCGTGGCCTCCACAAACGCCTTGACCTGCGACGGGGTAGATTCAAGGTGACATTGCAAACCAATGATCCGGTCACCGAGTTGAAAGGCCTGATGGTGGCAAGCGCCACTGCTGGCCAGGTGAATTGCGTCAGGCGGCAATTCAAAGGTCTCACCATGCCAATGCAGCACTTTGATCTGTTCCGGAAAACTAAATACGTCCTCACGCCCGTGATCAATAGCCTGAATTGGAAACCAGCCAATTTCACGCATGCTGTTGGGCCAGACCCGGCTGCCCATCACATTGGCAATCAGCTGCGCCCCCAGGCATACGCCCAGCACCGCAAGGCCATGATCTATTGCACTGCGTATGAACGCCTTCTCGGCAACAAGCCAGGCGTGCTCCTGCTCGTCGTTCACACTCATCACCCCACCCATGATCACCAACAGGTCAATGTCACCCAGCGGCGGTAGCGCCTCATCCAGATGCAGGCGCGTGCAGGTAATGCGGTAACCCCGGCTTTCCAACCAGGGGCGAATACTGCCCAAGCGCTCAAAATCAGCATGTTGGAGATAATGCGCGCGCATGACTGCCCCCCTTCAGATTCATGAATGCGGTCAAGTGATCCGCATCGGCAGTTTAAAATACCCTACAACCTATATCCATCCGCGGCGGCGAAAAGCCACCAGCAGCCCAGCTGAAATTCCCAGCATCGCCACCATCACTGCAGGGTAACCCCAGCGCCAACCCAGCTCTGGCATCACCTCAAAGTTCATCCCATAAACACCAGCGATAAAGGTCAGTGGCATAAACAGCGTGGCGATAATGGTCAGCACCTTCATCACCTCGTTCATGCGGTTACTGACACTGGAAAGGTACAAATCGAGCATACCAACCAGCAGTTCGCGCAAGGTATCGACGGTATCCATAACATGGATCGTATGGTCATAGACATCGCGCAAGAAGAGGCGGGTTTCGGCACTGATCAAAGGGCTCTCATCACGAGATAGGCGGCTGAGCACCTCGCGCAGTGGCCAGACCGCCTTGCGCAACATCAGCATCTCGCGCTTGTAGTGGTGAATCCGCGTCAGCGTAGAAGGCTGAGCCCGCTCAATCAGCTCGTCTTCAAGGGCCTCAATCTGATCACCCAAATGCTCCAGCGCCAGGAAGTATTGATCCACTACCGCATCAAGTAGTGCATAGGCGAGATAATCAGCCTGCATAGAGCGGATCTGACGCCCTTCCTGCAGACGGCTACGAATCCCATCGAATAGATTGCCGGGCAGCTCTTGCAGCGAGAGTAGGAAACCGTCGCCCAGAATCAGGCTAAGTTGCTCGGACTGGATCTCATGACTGGTCACGTCATAACGCAGAACACGCATGACCAGATACAGATATCCTTCGTAATCCTCGACCTTGGGCCGCTGATCAATACTGAGAATATCCTCCATCACCAGTGGATGCAGATTAAACGCCCGGCCAAGTGCCTCGATGACCTCTACCTGGTGCACACCGTCAACATTCAGCCAGGCGACGTGATCACCGTTACGTACAATATAATCACCAGCCGTCTGGATCAGCCGATCAGATATTTCGTGCTGGTTATACTCGATAACCCGAATAGCCGGCTGATCTGCGCGCGGAGGCCCGATGTGGATCAGCGTACCCGGTGCTGACCCAGCCTTGTGACCACGCTTGACCACCAGTTTACGCCGCATACGCTTTCCTCCAACCGTGAGTTCAGAGCCATCATGACAGAGCGCAGCTTATCTGGCATTCATCGGTCGCATCGGCTTGGCTGAATACATTGCGCGGTCCGCCACGCTGAATAGCAGATCAATATCCTGGGCATCATCGGGGTACATGGCAGCGCCGATACTCATGCCTACCGACACCCAAACATCTGCATTCAGGTGAATCGGCTGCAGAACCGTCTGCAACACCTTGTGGCGAATCATTGTCAGGGCTTCATGATTGGCCACCGACTCGATAACCAGTACAAACTCATCCCCGCCCACCCGCGCTACGGTATCAACATCGCGCAGAACAGCCTTGAGTCGATTGGCTACTTCGATCAGCACGCGATCCCCGGCAGGATGTCCATGCTGATCGTTAATCGCCTTGAACCAGTCAAGGTCTATCATCATCAGAGCGAAGCTGCTGTGGTTACGTTTAGCCCTTAACCGGGCGCCATCCAGCCGGTCATTGAGCAACTTGCGGTTTGCCAAGCCGGTCAAAGCATCGTGGTTGGCCTGCTGCTCCAGCAATTTCTTACTTTGCTGCAACTGCACATTGGCCGCCTCCAACGCCAACGTACGCTCAGCCACCCGAGTCTCTAACTGCCGCTCGTTGTCACGCAAAGCGCTGAGCATGTCGCGGTTGACTGCGAGCGCTTCCTGCTGCGCCATATCTTGCGCATGTTGGATACTATTGATGCGGTCGGCCAGCGCCAGTGACAACAACAGCATTTCCGCCGCAGAGCCAAATAGCAAGGCATTGGCAGTGAACGCATTGGACGGCAATGCCCCCAGATTGTGCAGCGCCATGACCAGAATACTGACGAGCAAAGCTATCCACGCCAATACGAAGAACCGCGCACCAGGGCACCGCCAATACAAGCTCACACCGCTCATGATCAAGGCCGTGAAGGCGAACATCAGTGAGGTGATATTCACCGCCAGCGCGCCAGCAAAATAGGAAACGAACAACGTACACAGAAACGTCAGCGTGAACATTATGCCAATCAAGGGCATGACCCAATGCATCTTCATGCGGCGCGGCGTACCACCGAGAAAACGCTGGACAAAAATGGCCCCAAATAACCCCGCCAACGAAACGCCGGCGGTAGGCGAGAGATGGGTCAGCAATGCATTGTTCGGCCAAATAAACTGCCCGACCAGCCCCGCTAGCCCAGCCTGCCCCAATGCCAGGAAGGCCACAAAGGCGACATAGATAAGGTAGAGTTTTTCGCGCAGCGAGAAGAAAAGAAACAGGTTATAGATCAGCAGCCCGCACGCCAGCCCGTAATACAAGCTCAGGAATGAATAACTGATTTGGTCACTGACCCAGAGCGCATCTGGCTGCCATAGCGTCACCGGAACTGAGAGCGTACCTTGAGAGGTGACGCGCAGGTACAAGCTATATTGCTGGTCGGGGCGCAAATCAAGTTCAAAAAGGTGGTGCCTGTGCGGTAACGTCTTGGCTGAAAAAGGTAAAAGATCACCCGCATGTTGGTGCTGATATTCGCCATGCTGCTCGGAAAAATACAAGTCAACCCGATCCAATGAGGCATGCGCCACTTCCAGCAACCAGCGCTCGGGGACCGAGTCCGAAGTAGTGAACTCCAGATGCAGCCATACCTCATCGCGGGTCAGGCCAAAGTTGGTAGCAGACAGGGATTGAGCATTGGCGCCGTTGAATTCATCGTTTCGTGCCAACGCTTGCGCCAGAGTCAATTCCGGACCAGCGTTTCTTAATGAGACAAAATGACCAGATAACGCATAGCTGCTGTCATCTGCAATACGCAGATCCGCAGCCGCCGCCTGCCCCGCCAGACAATAGCTGCTGAGTAAGCAGCACAGCCAGCAGATGATGCGGCCAAGCCCAAGGTCGCTGATTCGAGCATCACAGGAGGACGTCATTGGATTCAACAAGCCAAGAGTAGACAGGGAAAGAACTCCGTTTCAATGATGGCATCATAGCCGGCCCTTAGCGGGCGCGGAATGATATCAAACAGCCACGCGCGCCTGTCTACTACTTTAGTGCCGCCTTGTTCCCGCTCAGCCTGCTCTGTCGCCCTGCTCTGCAGTCTGATTCAGCACACCCTTAGCCTCGCCTTCCACCTGTTCCGGTGCAAACCATTTCAGCTTGCCGTGCAGTTTTACTACCTCGCCAACAATCAACAGGGTTGGCGGCTTGATCTCGACACTAGCAACCAGGCCCGGCAGGCTACTCAAGGAACCAATCAGCACTTTCTGATTAGCCGTCGTACCCTGTTGGATGAGCGCCATAGGCGTGTCTGCAGCGCGCCCATGCTTGATCAATTGCTGACAGATGTCTGGCAACCCGACCAGCCCCATATAGAACACCAGCGTCTGACCGGGCGCGACCAGATCCGCCCATGGCAGGTTGGTAGTGCCATCTTTGAGATGGCCGGTAACGAAGCGCACGGATTGGGCATAATCACGGTGAGTCAGGGGGATACCAGCGTAGGCCGAACAGCCATTGGCTGCGGTAATACCCGGCACCACCTGGAAAGGTATACCGTGCGCCGCCAACTCTTCGATCTCTTCCCCACCCCGACCAAAAATAAATGGATCCCCGCCCTTCAAGCGCAGTACCCGCTTACCCTCGCGGGCAAGGCGTACCAATAGTTGGTTGATCTGCTCCTGCGGTACTGCATGCTCAGCACGGGCTTTGCCCACGTAGATTCGTTCCGCATCGCGGCGGCACAGATCAATAATCGCAGTCGGCACCAGGCGATCATAGAGCACTACATCAGCCTGCTGCATCAGCCTCAGTGCACGAAAGGTCAGCAGATCCGGATCGCCGGGGCCAGCACCCACCAGGTAGACCTCGCCCACATACTGCTGCCCGGCTTGCTCGGTCAGGCGACTCGCCAACAGGCTTTCCGCCGCCTGATCCTGGCCGGCGAAAATGCGCTCGGCGATATCCCCCTGAAACACCTTTTCCCAGAATACCCGGCGCTGATTGATTTGCGGAAACGCCGCCTTGACCTGACTGCGAAAGCGTTTGGCCAACTGCGCCAACTGGCCATAGGTATGGGGGAATAACGTCTCGATGCGTGCGCGGGTCAAACGCGCCAGCACCGGTGCATGGCTGCCACTGGACACAGCGATGATCAACGGCGAGCGATCAACAATGGCCGGAAAAATAACCGTACACAAATCCGGTGCATCCACCGCATTGATCGGCACAAAGCGCGCCTGGGCGTCGGCAGATACCCTCGCGTTAAGCGGCTCGTCGTCGGTCGCCGCGATAACCAGGTGAACCCCGGCCAGGTCATCAGACTGATAACCACGCAGCACACATTCACCACCGCCCTGTTCGACCAATGTGCGCAATGGCGTCTCGATTTTCGGCGCCACTACCCGTAACACGGCACCCGACTCGGCCAACAAGCGCGATTTGCGCAGGGCAATCTCGCCCCCGCCGACAACCAGCACCCAGCGGCCTTGCAGATTATGAAACAGCGGCAAATATTCCATATCAGCCGATCGTTTCCAGGCCGGCCATGTAGGGGCGCAGCACCTCAGGCACGCTGATGCTACCGTCGGCCTGCTGGTAGTTCTCCAGAATGGCTACCAAAGTACGGCCCACGGCCAAACCTGAGCCGTTCAAGGTATGCACCAACTCTGGCTTGCCGGTTTCCGGATTGCGCCAGCGCGCCTGCATGCGGCGCGCCTGAAAATCACCGCAGCTGGAGCAGGAAGAAATTTCCCGGTACTTGTCCTGGGTGGGAATCCACACTTCCAGGTCATAGGTCCGGGTCGCACCGAAGCCCATATCACCCGTACACAGGGCCAGCACCCGGTAAGGCAAATTGAGCAGCTTGAGGATGTTTTCCGCATGCCCAGTCAGCTCCTCCAGCGCTGCAGCCGAATCTTGCGGGCGCACTATCTGCACCATTTCGACCTTATCGAACTGGTGCTGGCGGATCATCCCGCGCGTGTCGCGCCCGGCTGAACCTGCTTCGCTGCGAAAGCAGGCTGTGTGCGCGGTCATCTTCATCGGCAGTTGATCGGCGGCCAGAATGCTCTGGCTGACGATATTGGTCAGCGTCACTTCAGCGGTGGGGATCAGATACAGATCACTCTGACCCTCTCCACGCGGTACCTTGAACAGATCAGCCTCGAATTTCGGCAACTGCCCGGTGCCGTGCAAAGCCTCGGCCTGCACCAGATAGGGCGTATAGAATTCTTCATAACCGTGCTCGTTGACGTGCAAGTCGAGCATAAATTGCGCCAGGGCCCGATGCAGGCGGGCGATCGGCCCGCGCATCAGCGCGAAACGTGCGCCGGAGAGTTTGGCAGCGGTTTCAAAGTCCAGATAACCATGTTGCTCGCCCAGAGCGACGTGATCCTGAACGGCAAAATCAAATTCACGCGGCGTGCCCCACCGGCGGATCTCGACGTTATCGTCTTCATCCTTGCCCACCGGCACATCGTCCTCCGGCAGATTGGGCATGGTCAACATCAACGCATCCAGTTCAGCCTGAATGCTCTCCAGCTCCTGCTTGGCCTCGCTCAACTCGCCACCCATGCGCTCCACATCTGCCAGCAGAGGTTGAATATCCTCACCCTTGGCTTTGGCATGGCCAATCGCCTTGGAGCGGCTATTGCGCTCGGCTTGCAGGGTTTCCGTGCGGGTCTGAACCGTCTTGCGACGTGTCTCCAGGCCTTCCAGCTGCGCGACATCCAGGGTAAAACCACGGGTGGCGAGGCGTTCAGCGACCAATTGAGGTTGGGTACGAAGCAGTTTTGCATCAAGCATGGGTCATCATCTTATGGTTACGGGTTGCAGCCCGGCTGACTATCGAGTCACTGCCAGGCCGGCCCAGGTGGCGAGCAGGCAAACGCACACGCTGAGCAGAATATATCCAATGGCCAATAAGGCCTCACCGTTTTCCATCAGCCGCAGGGCATCGAGGGAAAAGGTCGAAAACGTGGTAAAGGCGCCGAGGAAACCAATAAACAGGCCCTGGCGCAGCAACGGCGAAAATTCCGGACGATGCAGCCACAAGCCGTAGAGTATACCTATCAACAGGCAACCGATCAGGTTGACCGCAAAGGTGGCTAGCGGAAATGCCTTTGGCCAGGTAGCCATGGCCCAGTGCGCCACACCGAACCGGGCCAATGCCCCCATGGATCCACCCACGGCTATGGCCAAGACGCTACTTAACATCCGGTAACTGCCTCCTTTGCATCGGGCTGGCTGCGTCCAGGCTGCGCAGATACTGCAGCTTCTGCCCGATCTTCAACTCCAGCCCTCTATTGACCGGGTTATAATAACGCCTCGGCTCCAAGGCTTCAGGAAAATAATCCTCCCCGGCGGCATAAGCTTCCGGTTCATTGTGCGCGTAGCGATAGCCCTGGCTGTAACCCAGCTCTTTCATCAGTTTGGTCGGCGCATTGCGCAGGTGCAGCGGCGGCTCGTGCGAGGTCTGGCTGGCGACATCCTTCATCGCCGCATTGAATGCGCTATATACGGCATTGCTCTTGGGCGCGCAGGCCAGATAAACGATGGCCTGCGCCACCGCCAACTCGCCTTCCGGGCTACCCAGACGCTCTTGCACATCCCAGGCATTCAGACACAAGGTCAGCGCGCGCGGATCGGCATTGCCGATATCTTCACTGGCCATGCGCACCACTCGGCGGGCTATATACAGAGGGTCACAGCCGCCGTCGAGCATACGCGCGAACCAATACAAGGAGGCATCGGGGTTGGAACCGCGAACGGACTTGTGCAGCGCGGATATCTGGTCGTAAAAGGCTTCGCCGCCCTTGTCGAAGCGCCGCCGGCTGTCATTGAGCAGATCGCTAACCAGCGCGGTATCGATGATGCCACCGTCTTCGACCAGGTCGGCGGCGATTTCCAGCAGATTCAATACGCGGCGCGCATCACCATCGGCAGCCTCAAGCAGGATCTGCTTGGCCTCGCTGCTGATCGTTAACCGGTGCCCGCCCAGGCCTCTTTCGCTATCCGCTAGCGCCCTGTCCAGCAAGCCGCCCAGCGCCTCCGCATCCAGCGACTTGAGTACGTAGACCCGCGCCCGCGAGAGCAGCGCGTTGTTCAATTCGAAGGAGGGGTTTTCCGTCGTTGCGCCGATAAACAACAGCGTGCCGTCTTCCACGTAGGGCAGAAAAGCATCCTGCTGCGCCTTGTTAAAGCGATGCACTTCATCAACAAAAAGGATGGTCTGGCGGCCATTCTGCGAAGCCTGTTGGCGCGCCAGATCAACTGCCTGGCGGATATCCTTGACCCCAGCCATAACGGCCGAGAGCGTGACGAAATGCGCATCGGCCAGCGTCGCGATCAAGCGCGCCAGTGTGGTCTTGCCCACCCCCGGCGGACCCCAGAAGATCATTGAGTGCAGCGCGCCCTGCTCCAGTGCCACCCGCAGCGGCCGGCCGGCACCCAGCAAATGCGCCTGCCCCGAGTACTCTTCCAGGCTGGCCGGCCGCATGCGGGCGGCCAGCGGTTGATGGGGTTTGTGCTCCGGGAACAGCCCGTCCTTACTCACTGATGACGTCGATCCCGTCAGGAATGGCGAAGGTGAACTGGTCATCGTCCAAACGTTGATTCAGCTCTACATCCTGGAACAGGATGTTAGTGCGCTGGCCGACGGCGTCACTCATCTGCATATCGTTGATAACCCCGTCACGGAAGGACAGACGCAGGCTATCGAACAGCGTGTCATTAACCTTAGGTGTCAGGGTGAAGTCGATCACATTGCCCGAGTCTTGCCAGGTAATGGTGAAATTTTCCTGCAAGCTGCTGACATCACCCGATAACAACAGTGCCGGGGTGTGGGTCAGACGCTGATCCATCTCCTGGATGGTGACCTGTTCCAGATCCGGGTCATACAGCCAGATTTTCTGGCCATTGGATACCAGCTCCTGCTCGGCTGGTGCATCAGTATGCCAGCGGAACATGCCCGGGCGCTTGAGCGCCAGGGTGCCGGTAGTCTCTTGCATGCTCGCGCCGTTGGCGCTGAGCGTCATCTGGGAAAAGTCCGCAGTCATGGTGCTGGCGTTGGACAATAATGTATTCAGACGCTGCGCAGCGGCTTCCTCATCAGCCATGACCATTGCTGGCAGGCTGAACAGGCAAAGCGCCGCGAGGCTGTGACGAAAAAGGCTTTTCAACATGGCAGAGTGCGTTCTCCGAGCTCTATTGAGCGTCATTGGGCATCGGCCCGCTCAGTCGCGCACCGGTGGCGGTGCGATGACCTCACGCGAGCCATTAGTATTCATCGAGGTTACAACCCCGGCCATCTCCATGGCTTCGATCATCCTTGCTGCGCGGTTATAACCGATCTTCAGCTTGCGCTGCACTGCCGAGATCGACGCTCTTCTGCTTTCACAGACAAACCGCAGTGCTTCGTCATACAGCGCATCTTCCTCGCTGTCACCACCGCCCGTGCCACCAGATGTGTCAAAGCCACTGCCAGCCCCATCGTCAGCACCATCAAGGATGTCCTGAATGTAATTGGGCGCGCCGCGCTTCTTCCACTCGTCCACCAGGCGGTGGACCTCTTCATCCGAGACAAAGGCGCCATGTACGCGCACCGGCAAACTGGTGCCCGGTGGCATGTAGAGCATATCGCCATGACCTAACAGTTGCTCCGCACCACCCTGATCCAGAATAGTGCGCGAATCGATCTTGCTGGATACCTGGAAGGCCATCCGGGTTGGAATATTCGCCTTGATCAGGCCGGTAATAACGTCAACCGACGGACGCTGCGTAGCCAAAATCAGGTGAATACCCGCTGCCCGCGCTTTCTGGGCGATCCGTGCAATCAACTCTTCAACCTTCTTGCCCACAATCATCATCATGTCGGCAAATTCATCGATCACTACTACGATCACCGGCAGCGTTTCTAGTTCCGGAGGCACATCTTCCATCGACTCGCGCCGAAACAGCGGATCGGTCAACGGCGTGCCAGCCTTTTCCGCGTCTTTTACCTTACGGTTGAAACCCGCGAGGTTACGCACGCCCATGGCCGCCATCAGCTTGTAACGCCGCTCCATCTCAGCCACACACCAGCGCAGTGCGTTAGCCGCCTCTTTCATATCGGTAACCACTGGCGCCAGCAGGTGCGGAATACCCTCGTAAATGGAGAGCTCAAGCATTTTCGGGTCGATCATGATCAGCCGCACTTCTTCCGGAGGCGACTTGAACAGAATGCTCAGCAGCATGGCGTTCACGCCCACCGACTTACCTGAACCCGTCGTGCCCGCCACCAACAAGTGCGGCATCTTGGCCAAATCGGCCATTACCGGATGACCACCAATATCATGCCCCAGCGCCAGCGTGACGGGTGAAGTCGCCTCATCAAATTCGCGCGTCTGCAACACCTCCGAGAGCCGAACAATCTCGCGGTCCTCGTTGGGTATCTCAATGCCTACCGTAGTCTTGCCAGGAATCACTTCTACCACCCGCACACTGATCACCGCCAGCGAACGAGCCAGATCTTTGGCCAGATTGGAAATTTTGCTAACCTTCACCCCGGCCGCAGGCTGGATTTCAAATCGGGTAATCACCGGGCCTGGCTGGACTTTTTCAACTTCAGCCTCGACCCCAAAGTCTTTGAGCTTTAGCTCCAACAGGCGCGACATTCCCTCCAGCGACTCGGCGGAAAACCCCTTCTGCTTCTTGCTCGCAGGGTCAAGCAAGGAAATCGGTGGCAACGAACCAGGCTCTACCGAATCGCTGAACAATTTAGATTGCTTTTCCTTGTTCAAGCGAATGCTCGGCTCCGCCGGCTTGGTGTCCAACGGCACTATTTCGGGTGGCTGGCGGTTCTCGCGCGATGCCACATGCTTGGCCAGTGATTCATGGCGTTGCGCGCGGGACGCTTCGGCCTGACGTTGCTCGGCAGGACTGAAAACCGGTTCGCTACGCGGCGGTGGATTTTTAGGCCGCCCAGGTAGGTCGCGCTCAACCTCCGAAGAGGCGCGGCGCGCACGCCAGCTCTGCCAGGCGCGCTTGAGCAAATCGAGAAAGTCCAGCGTGATACGGCCGGTCAACTCCATGACCTTGAACCAAGACAGATTGGTAAACAAGGTTAACCCGAACAGAAACAACGTCAGAAACAGCAGCGTGCTGCCTTGCATGTTAAGCACCGGCGTTGACAGATCAGACAGCAACTCACCGAGTACCCCACCCGCCTCAGCGCCTTCTGGAAAAGAGTCAGGGGCTGTCCCGTGAAGGGCCGCCAGTGCGGTACCTGCAAACAAGGTCAACAGAAAACCAATAAGCCGCCAGGAAAACAGCCAACCGTTCCAGATAAACGGCAAATGCCGCCGGCGGAACATTTGCCAGACCTTGACCATAACAATCAGCGGAAACAGGTAGGCCAGATAGCCGAGTACCAGCAGCAGCACATCGGCGATCCACGCGCCCATGCTACCGGCCGCGTTGCCCACTTGATCAACATCACCGCTGCGGGTCCAGCCCGGGTCTGAAGTCTGATAGGTAAACAGCGCCATACACAGGTACAGACACAGGGCGATCATCGCCAGCAGTGCGCCCTCGCGAAGACGATAGGTCAACTGTTCACGCCATACCGGCAGCGTTGTTCGAGCTTTGTTATCCTTCAAAACGGATGCTTCCATCGTTGGTCAGCTGGTCATTGTACGATGTCCTGCCGCGGAATTCACAACCACTGCCACCATGCTGATGGAAAGTGAGTGCCGAGAGTATATTGCTTGACCACATGGAGTGGTTTGCGTTCCATCATATTATGGAACTATATTCATAGATGACAACAGCTTATATCAGCTTCTTGATAAACCGTTTAAAACCTTGTGCCCGGCGAATCACGCTTTTGGCTCACTACTATCAGGCGCCCCATGCTGCAACTGACCTGGCTAGACGAACAGAATCTGGAGTTTCCGCCTGCGGCGCTGGCACTCGATGAGCCGCCCGGCTTGCTAGCTGTTGGCGGCGACCTGTCCCCTGCCCGGCTTATCAAGGCCTACCGCTGCGGCATATTTCCCTGGTATCAGGATGGCCAACCCTTGCTCTGGTGGTGCCCGCACCCGCGTACCGTACTCCTGCCTCGGCAACTACATGTCTCGCGCAGCCTGCGCAAGCAGCTCAAACACAACCCGTTCCGACTGAGTATGGACAGCGCCTTTGCCGAAGTGCTGCGCGGCTGCGCCGAACCTCGCGATTACACCGACGCGACCTGGATCACCGAAGAGATGCAGCAGGCCTACCGCAAGCTACATCAACTGGGCATCGCCCACTCGGTTGAAGTCTGGGAGCAAGAACAACTGGTTGGCGGGCTCTACGGCCTGGCACTGGGCAAGGTTTTTTTCGGCGAATCCATGTTCAGCCGCCGCACCAACGCCTCTAAAATAGCCTTCGTTCATCTGGTAACCCAGCTTGAGGCCTGGGGCTTTGAGCTGATTGACTGCCAGATGCCGACCGATCACTTATTCAGTCTCGGCGCTCACAGCGTGAGCAGGGAAGACTTTCTTGCTCAATTGAACACCCTGTGCCCGGAGGGACCCGTCAGTAGCGCTTGGGGAGCTTCAACCAGCAAAGAACTGCTCCTATAATGAATCAAGCGACTTTTAGAGTGTGTCATCATGGCTAATCTGGCTCATCTCAAGTTCTATGCCACGCAGCCCCACGCGTGCAGCTACCTGCCGGAGCAGCGAGCGACAACCTTGTTTCTCGACCCGCAGCAGCCTATTGACCTGGAAACCTACAGCCAGCTTTCCGAGCTTGGCTTCCGGCGCAGCGGCGATCACCTGTACCGCCCCCACTGCCAGGCCTGCTCTGCGTGCATTGCCTCGCGTATCGCCGTTGCCTCTTTTACACCGAACAAACAGCAAACGCGCATTATTCGCCGCAACAGCGACCTGCGGGTCAGCGCGCAGGCTCCGGCTCTGACGGATGAAAACTATGATCTGTATGCGCGCTATATAGAAGCCCGGCACCAGGATGGAGACATGCATCCACCCAGCCGAGAGCAATTCGCTTCTTTTCTAGTACGCGACTGGCCTTTCAGCCAGTTTTACGAATTTCGCCTGGGGGCTGAATTGTTGGCCATTGCCGTGACCGACCGCATGCATAACGGTCTGTCTGCGGTGTATACCTTTTATGCGCCAGAACATAACCGGCGTAGCCTGGGGCGCTATGCCATACTCTGGCAGATAGAAGAAGCACGGCGCCAGCAGCTCCACGCACTCTACCTGGGCTACTGGATAAAAGGCTGCAGGAAAATGAACTACAAGACCGAATATCGCCCGCTAGAGATGCTGGTCAACCAGCGCTGGGTGCAGCTCAGTTAAGCGAATTCACATTGCGAGAACGCCTCTCATCGGGGTTATTTGGTAGTATTTATCAATGAAACTTGGTTGTTGTGCGCTTTTCAGGCACAATTGCTCACCTTTTTTGCGGGCGCAGCTTCAGTTGCCCGCTGTTTTTTCCGACATGTGAGAGGCCTTAATGGCGAAAGAAGAAAGTATTGAAATGGAAGGCACCATTGTAGACACGCTGCCGAATACCATGTTCCGCGTTGAACTGGAGAACGGTCACGTTGTTACTGCCCATATTTCAGGCAAGATGCGCAAAAATTACATCCGCATCCTGACCGGTGACAAAGTGCGTGTTGAATTGACGCCCTATGACCTGACCAAGGGTCGTATCACCTACCGCGCTCGTTAATTCGGGCAACCGTTCTAGCCGTTTCTCTGGCCACGCCGGCCAATACCAACGCCTGCTTTTTTCGCACATCCGAAGATAATTCGGGTGGGCGTTGTGTTGCCTGGCCTCCAGGCTAACGCTTGCCAAGCCGCAGCTTGACTGGATAGCCCTGAACCCAATCCCGCAGGCATAAAAAAACCGCTCACCAGGCGCTAGCCCGGCAAGCGGTTTTTAGCATAGCTGCACAATCAGCGCGCCATGTACTTACCCAGCTCATGCTTGCCAATAGCGGCGCGGTGCACTTCGTCCGGGCCATCAGCCAGACGCAAAGTACGCTGCATGGCATACATATGTGCCAACGGAGTATCTTCCGATACGCCAGCACCACCGTGCATCTGGATTGCCCGATCGATTACTCGCAGCGCAACGTTCGGCGCCGCAACTTTGATCTGAGCAATTTCACTTTTCGCGACCTTGTTACCCACGGTATCCATCATGTAGGCCGCATTCAGCGTCAACAGGCGCGCCTGATTGATCTCGATACGCGACTCGGCGATCAGGTCAATATTGCCGCCCAGCTGAGCCAGACGCTTGCCAAAGGCTTCACGCTCAACCGAGCGACGGCACATCAGCTCAAGAGCGCGCTCGGCAGCGCCAATGGAGCGCATGCAGTGGTGAATACGGCCTGGCCCAAGACGACCCTGAGCGATTTCAAAGCCACGGCCCTCACCCAAGAGCACGTTTTCGTAGGGTACACGCACGTTTTCCAACAGCACTTCGGCATGGCCGTGTGGTGCATCGTCATAACCGAATACCGGCAGCGGGCGAATGACTTTCAGACCGGGAGAGTCCATAGGCACCAGAATCATCGAGTGCTGCTGGTGACGCGGCGCATCCGGATTGGTCAGACCCATGAAGATCATGATCTTGCAGCGCGGATCGCAGGCGCCGGAGGTCCACCATTTGCGACCGTTGATGACCCATTCGTCACCTTCGCGACGGGCATTGGCCTGCATATTGGTCGCGTCGGAAGACGCCACGCCCGGCTCGGTCATGCCGAAGCAAGAACGAATTTCGCCAGCCAGCAGCGGCTTGACCCAGCGCTCTTTCTGTTCTTCGTTGCCGTAACGAACGATAGTTTCCATATTGCCGGTGTCCGGCGCGCTGCAATTGAAGGCTTCGGAAGCCAGACCGGAACGACCCATCAGCTCAGCCAGGGGTGCGTATTCCAGGTTGGTCAGGCCGGCGCCCAGCTCGGACTCGGGAAGAAACAGGTTCCACAGGCCGACAGCGCGGGCCTTTACCTTGAGTTCTTCGACGATAGCGGTGGGCTGCCAGCGATCACCTTCATTCACCTGTTGATGAAAGATGTGCTCGGCGGGGAACACGTGCTCCTGCATGAATGCGTCAACGCGTTCGCGGAGGTCATTAACCTTGGGTGAGTATCCAAAATCCATAGTTGCGGGCCTTTTTTGATGACGATGGTGTAGCGACCCTGGTGATGCTAGATGAGGCTCCCCGATTTATCTAACCTATTTTCTGCGTGTATAAAGCCGTATAAGCAATATATACTTCACTTATTATGAGTGGGTGATATCTCTATGTGAGTCACCTTGCCTAAGCCCTACCGAAGGACGATGTTGGCATGAACCTCAGTAAAGTCGACTTGAACCTGTTCATTGTATTTGATGCCATCTATACCGAAGCCAATCTGACCCGCGCCGGACAGATTGTCGGCATCACCCAACCTGCAGTGAGCAACGCCCTCGCCCGTCTGCGCGAGACCTTCAATGATCCGCTGTTTGTCAGAACGGCCCAGGGCATGGTGCCCACGCCCATGGCGCAAAACATCATTACCCCTGTGCGCCATGCATTGCAGTTGCTGCGCGTATCCGTGCAGGAAAGCCGCAGTTTCAACCCGGATCAGGCGACCAAAACCTATCGTATCAGCATGACCGATTTGACCGAGGCGGTGATTTTGCCGCATCTGGCGTCACGTATTCGCCGGCTAGCAGCCAACATCAATATCGACAGCTTTTTGACCAAACGCCGTGAGACGACCAAAGAGCTGGCTGCCGGGCGTCTGGATTTTGCTATCGACGCACCGCTGAATACCGATACCCAGGTCCGTCACGTCAAGCTGTTTGAAGACCGCTACGTCTGCGTCATGCGCCGCGATCACCCGTTGACCAGCAAAACGAAAATCACACTGGATGACTACCTTGGCCAGTCGCATATTCACATCTCCAGCCGCCGCAATGGCCTGGGGCATGTGGACCTGTCGCTCGGCAAGATCGGCTTGCAGCGCCGTGTGGTGTTGCGCTCGCAGCATTACCAGATGGCGCCGCTGGTGCTCGAATCGACCGACATGGTCATGACCGTGCCCGAGCGCTTCGCCCGCCGCCACCAGTTGCATTATTCAGAGCTGCCTATCGACGACGTACCACCGATCGAAACACACCTGTTCTGGCATGAAAGCACTGATCAGGACCCGGCCAACCGCTGGATGCGTGAACAGATCATCGAGCTGTCGCAACAACTAGAACGTAAAATCATGCGCGAGCGCGAGGCCGAAGCTGCTCAATAGTTGCCAGCAGCGGGCGTTACGCGCCCGCTGCTGCCTCCCGTTACCCCCCTATTCCCAATGGCACCCCTCCAGCATCCGAACCCTTTGCACTCAGCTTGATTGACAGTTTCCACGCACTGCCTTACGTTAACGTAAAGGTTAACCAAGGTGTCTTCCATGCCCTCCTACTCCATCTCCGATCTTGCCCGCGAACTGGATATCACCACCCGCGCTATTCGCTTCTACGAAGAGCAGGGCCTCCTGAGTCCCGAGCGCCGAGGTCAAGAACGTATCTATTCAGCCAGAGACAAGGTCAGCTTGAAGTTGATCCTGCGTGGCAAACGCATCGGCTTTTCGCTCGCTGAATGCCGGGAATTGATCCAGCTATACGACCCACTGGGCGACAATCAGAAGCAGTTGCACAGCATGCTCGGCAAAATCGCCGAGCGGCGCGCGCAGCTTGATCAGCAGATGCTGGATATTCAACAAATGCAGATTGAGCTCGATAGCGCCGAGGAGCGATGCTACACGGCGCTCAAAGCCGCCCATGTATCCAGCCCAACTAGCGCCTGATAGCGCTTTGGCCGCATTCATTAGCCCTTACCGACCGATCCAGAACCATTGGCTACAGGTGACCCCATGCATTACAGCTCCTTGAACTTTGCCCACGGCGATACGATAAACATGCTGCGCGAGCAGCTGCAGGGTTTTTGCCGCGCCGAGCTGGCACCGCGCGCAGCGCAGATCGACCGCGACAACCTGTTCCCCGAGGACATGTGGCTGCGCTTTGGCGACATGGGATTGCTCGGTATTACCGTTGCCGAAGAATTCGGCGGTGCTGGGCTGGGGTACCTCGCGCATGTGGTCGCCATAGAAGAGATTAGCCGCGCATCGGCCTCTGTGGGCCTCTCTTATGGCGCGCACTCGAACCTCTGTGTGAACCAGATCAATCGTAATGGCACGCCGGCACAGAAGGCCCGCTACCTGCCCGGCCTGATCAGTGGCGAACATATCGGTGCGCTGGCGATGAGCGAGCCCAATGCCGGGTCCGACGTGGTCAGCATGAAGCTGCGCGCCGAGAAAAAAGGCGACCGCTATCTGCTTAACGGCACCAAGATGTGGATCACCAATGGCCCGGATGCCCACGTCTATGTGATTTATGCCAAGACTGAGCCCGACAAAGGCGCTCATGGCATCAGCGCCTTTATCGTCGAGCGCGACTGGGCCGGCTTCTCCCGCGGACCCAAGCTCGACAAACTCGGCATGCGCGGCTCCAACACCTGCGAGCTGATCTTCGACAACGTAGAAGTGCCTGCCGAGAACATCCTTGGCGACCTGAATGCCGGCGTGAAGGTATTGATGAGCGGCCTGGATTATGAGCGCGTGGTACTGGCGGGCGGGCCGGTTGGCATCATGCAGGCCTGTATGGATGAAGTGGTGCCCTACATTCATGACCGCAAGCAGTTCGGCCAGAGCATCGGTGAGTTTCAGCTGATCCAGGGCAAGGTCGCGGATATGTACACCCAACTCAACGCCAGCCGCGCCTACCTGTACGCCGTAGCCCAGGCCTGCGATCGCGGCGAAGCCACCCGCAAGGACGCTGCGGGGGTCATACTGTATACCGCCGAGCGTGCCACGCAGATGGCGCTGGATGCGATCCAGATTCTCGGCGGCAATGGCTATATCAATGACTACCCCACGGGCCGTCTGTTGCGCGACGCCAAACTCTATGAGATCGGCGCTGGCACCAGCGAGATTCGGCGGATGCTGATCGGGCGGGAGTTGTTTAATGAAACGCGCTGAGCTTAGCGGCAAGCTACAAGGTTCAAGTGGCAAGCGGTGCGGATCCAGCGAGCAGGCCGGTGCAGCAAAGGGCAGCTTGCCGCTGGCAGCTTATGGCTTGCCACTGTGTATCGAGGCAATGCCATGAGTATCCTGCCTACGCAGATGCATCCGTCCAGCCCCGAGTTCGCGGCCAACCGCGACGCCATGCGCCACCTGGTCGAGGATTTGCGGACGTTATTGTGCAAGGTCGCCGAAGGCGGGGGAGCAACGGCGCAGGAGCGGCATTTGTCGCGCGGCAAGCTGCTACCGCGCCAGCGTATCGATACCTTGCTGGATACCGGCTCGCCCTTTCTCGAAATCGGTCAGTTGGCAGCGCATGGGGTATATGACGAAGACGTCCCGGCGGCCGGAATCATTGCCGGGATTGGCCGGGTAGAGGGCGTGGAGTGCATGATTGTCGCCAACGATGCGACGGTCAAAGGCGGTTCCTACTATCCGCTGACGGTCAAAAAGCATTTACGCGCACAGACCATCGCCCAGCAAAACCGTCTGCCCTGTATCTACCTGGTGGACTCCGGCGGCGCTAACCTACCGCGGCAAGATGAGGTCTTTCCCGATCGCGAGCATTTTGGTCGGATCTTTTTCAATCAGGCCAACATGAGCGCCCAGGGCATTGCCCAGATCGCCGTGGTCATGGGTTCCTGTACCGCTGGCGGCGCCTATGTACCGGCCATGGCCGATGAAGCCATCATGGTGCGTGATCAGGCGACGATTTTTCTGGCGGGCCCACCACTGGTCAAGGCCGCCACCGGCGAAGTGGTCAGCGCCGAGCAGCTGGGTGGCGCGGATGTACACTGCAAAATCTCTGGCGTGGCGGATCATTACGCCGAGAATGACGAACACGCGCTGGCGCTGGCGCGGCATTGCATTGCCAATTTGAACTGGCGCAAACAGGGTGAGCTGAATCTGCGCGCGACCATCGAGCCGCGCTATCCAGCGGAGGATCTGTACGCCGTGATCCCGGCCGACCCCAAGCAGCCCTTCGAGGTGCGCGAGGTGATCGCCCGACTGGTCGACGACAGCCAGTTCGATGAATTCAAGGCACTCTATGGCAGCACGCTGGTCTGCGGCTTCGCCCATCTGCACGGCCACCCGGTGGCGATTCTGGCCAATAATGGCATCCTGTTTGCCGAGTCGGCGCAAAAAGGCGCGCACTTTATCGAGCTAGCCTGTCAGCGTGGTATTCCACTGGTCTTTCTGCAGAACATCACCGGCTTTATGGTCGGGCAGAAATACGAGGCCGGCGGCATCGCCAAACACGGCGCCAAACTGGTTACCGCTGTGGCCTGTGCTCAGGTACCCAAATTTACAGTCATTATCGGCGGCAGTTTTGGTGCCGGCAATTATGGGATGTGCGGCCGCGCCTATGACCCGCGCTTTTTATGGATGTGGCCGAATGCGCGTATTTCGGTGATGGGCGCCGAACAGGCCGCTGGCGTGCTGGTGCAGGTCAAGCAGGAACAGGCCGAGCGCCGTGGCGGCACCTTCACCGCAGATCAACAGGCGCAATTGCGCGACCCCATCCTAGAGCAGTACGAACGCCAAGGACACCCCTACTACTCCAGCGCGAGACTCTGGGATGACGGCGTCATCGACCCGGCCCAGACGCGAGACATACTCGGCCTGGCCCTGTCCGCCGCACTGAATGCGCCGATAGGGCAGACACGCTTTGGGGTATTCAGGATGTAGGGGTAAGCGGTCTGACATACGTATTGATAACCGAACAACGCTGGACCGGAAGGTTCAGCCCCCCTGATTACACGCCTGCACGACCAGCTTGCGGCTGGCAGCGCTCGCGACAACCGAGATAGCCATGACCTCTTTCAATACGCTGCAACTCGACTTCTCCAGCACCGGCATTGCCACGCTCTGGCTCAACCGCCCGGAGAAGAACAACGCGTTCAACGCCGAGATGATTCGCGAGCTGCTGTTGGCTTTTGACGCAATTGAAGCGCGGCCAGAGTTGCGTTTTATGCTGCTGCGCGGGCGTGGCAAACATTTTTCCGCGGGCGCGGATCTGGCCTGGATGCAAGAAAGCGCCGAGCTCGATTACAACGCCAACCTGAACGACTCACGCGAACTGGCGCAGGTAATGGCCAGCCTCTATCAGTTGAAGTTACCGACGCTGGCGGTCGTGCAAGGCGCCGCCTTTGGCGGTGCGCTAGGGCTGATCAGCTGCTGTGATATGGCCATCGGCAGCGAAGACGCCTTGTTTTCGCTATCCGAGGTGCGCATCGGCATTCTGCCCGCCGTGATCAGCCCCTATGTGGTCAAGGCAATTGGCGAGCGCGCCGCGCGGCGCTACGCATTGACCGCCGAACGCTTCGATGGCCAACGGGCAGAGCAGCTTGGCCTGCTTGCCGCCGCCTACCCCGCCGACAGGTTGGCACAGGCTGTAGCCGATTGGTCCGCCAATCTGCTGCTCAACGGGCCTGCCGCGATGCGCGCCACCAAAGCGCTGATGCACGAGGTCAAACACGGCGAACTCACCACCGCCTTGCGTCGTTACACCGAAGCGTCTATCGCTCGCGTACGCGTCAGCCCCGAGGGCCAGGAAGGACTGAAAGCCTTCCTCGATAAACGCAAGCCGACCTGGCAACAGAACCTGGAATAAGCCCCGATGAGCACACCCATTACGACTTTGCTGGTCGCCAACCGCGGCGAAATTGCCTGCCGCATTATGCGCACGGCCAAGGCGCTAGGCATACGTACCGTAGCCGTACACAGCGAGGTAGACCGCCTTGCACGGCATGTGCGTGAAGCGGATATGGCGATCAATCTAGGCGGCGCCAAGCCGGCTGACAGCTATCTGCGCACAGATCTGATCCTGGCAGCCGCGAAAGCGACAGGCGCGCAGGCAGTGCATCCCGGTTACGGCTTTCTGTCGGAAAATGCCGAGTTTGCCAGGGCTTGCGAAAACCAGGGGCTGATCTTTATCGGCCCGCCGGCCAGTGCCATCGATGCCATGGGCAGCAAGTCTGCTGCCAAGACGCTGATGGCACAGGCTGGCGTACCGCTAGTGCCCGGCTACCATGGCGACGACCAGAGCCTGACCTGCTTGCGCCAGGAAATTACCGCCATGGGCTATCCGGTACTGCTTAAGGCCGTGGCAGGTGGTGGCGGCAAGGGTATGAAAGTAGTCGAAAGCGACGCCGAATTGGCTGCTGCATTGGCGTCGGCGCAGCGCGAAGCGCTGGCCAGCTTTGGCGACAGCCGCATGCTGGTAGAACGCTATTTAATCAGGCCGCGGCATATCGAAATCCAGGTGTTCGCCGATCAACACGGCCACTGCATTCATCTGAATGAGCGTGATTGTTCGATCCAGCGCCGCCATCAGAAAGTCATTGAAGAAGCGCCCGCGCCCGGTCTTAGCGCCGCCCTGCGTGAAGCCATGGGCGATGCCGCCGTGACAGCAGCCAAGGCCATCGGTTATGTCGGTGCCGGTACCGTCGAGTTTCTGCTCGACGAGCAGCAGCGTTTCTATTTCATGGAAATGAACACGCGGCTGCAGGTAGAGCATCCGGTCACCGAAGCCATCACCGGCCAGGATCTGGTCGCCTGGCAGCTGAACATCGCCCAGGGCAAACCATTGCCATTGGAGCAGGCCCAGGTGCCCCTCAATGGTCATGCGATAGAAGCGCGGCTGTACGCCGAAGATCCCTGCAACGGCTTTCTACCCGCCAGTGGGGGCCTGGCCCTGTATCGTGAACCCGCCCCCGGACCCGGCCGGCGCATGGACAGCGGCGTGAGTGAAGGCGATGACGTATCGCCTTTTTACGATCCGATGCTGGCTAAACTGATAGCCTGGGGCGACACCCGCGAAGCCGCACGCCTGAATTTGCTCGGCATGTTGCGTGAAACCGCCATAGCAGGGCTGCAGACCAATCTGAGCTTCCTCACCGGCATTATCGAGCACCCGGCTTTTGCTGCCGCGCAGCTGGATACCGGCTTTATTTCCCGGCACGAAACCGTGCTAATACCACCCCGGCCCATTTTGACCGACGACTTCTGGGCGGTGGCAGGCTGTGCCTGGCTAATCAGCCAACGCCTGATCGAGCACGCACCACCCTGCCCCTGGCAAACACTGCCATCAGGCTGGCGTAGCGGCCTGCCCGCCTCCAGCCGCGTGCATTTGCGCAGTGGCGAACAGGGCCGACAACTGGATACGCTGGATACCCACGGATGCAGCTTCGATCAAAGCGCACAGATGCTGACTATCGAGCGTGACGGCATGACCCAGCGCTACCCTTTGCGGCTAGCGGCGGGAGCGGTATGTCTGTTCTGGCAAAGCCATTGGCATCCGCTGCAAGCCTTCGACCCCATTAGCCAGGCAGAACAGGCCCAGCAGCACAGTGGTGGCCTTCTAGCGCCGATGAATGGCAGTATTGTGCGCTTAATGGCCCAGGTCGGTGATCGGGTGCAGGCTGGTAGCGTACTGCTGGTGCTCGAAGCGATGAAAATGGAACACAGCATTCGCGCGCCGCAGGATGGCAAGGTCACAGCCTTGTTTTGCGTCGAAGGCGACTTGGTCGCCGAAGGCACCGTGCTGGTGGAACTGGAGGATAGTGAATGACATTGCCGCAGAAGGTGCGACTGGTCGATGTTGGCCCGCGTGACGGGCTGCAAAACGAAGCTCAGCCCATCAGCGTACAGGCCAAGGTGCGCCTGGTAGATGACCTGAGCGCCGCCGGCGTCAACCATATTGAAGTGGGCAGCTTTGTATCACCCAAGTGGGTCCCGCAGATGGCTGGCTCGGCGGAGGTTTTCGCTGGCATCCAGCAGCGCCCGGGTGTGTCCTATTCAGCGCTGACGCCTAACCTTCAGGGCTTTGAAGCCGCACTGGCGGCTGGCGTACACGAAGTGGCTGTATTCGCCGCAGCCTCGGAAGCCTTTTCCCAGCGCAACATCAACTGCTCGATTGCCGACAGCATTAATCGCTTCACCCCGGTATTAGAGGCGGCGCTGGCTGCGGGCGTGAGGGTACGCGGTTATATTTCCTGTGTACTCGGTTGCCCCTACCAGGGCGACGTCACCGCAGATCAGGTCGCGCTGATCGCCCAAGAATTGTCTGCCATGGGCTGTTATGAAGTATCGCTGGGTGACACCATCGGCACCGGCACGCCCGGCGCCACTCGCCACCTGATCGAGGTGGTGGCCGGGCAGGTGCCGCGCGACCGCTTGGCCGGGCACTTCCATGACACCTACGGTCAGGCCTTGGCAAATATTTACGCCAGCCTGCTGGAAGGTGTCAGCGTCTTTGACAGCTCCGTCGCCGGGCTGGGCGGTTGCCCCTACGCCAAGGGCGCCACCGGCAATGTGGCCAGTGAAGATGTGCTCTATATGCTCAATGGGCTAGGCATCGAGACCGGGATCGATCTGGATCTGCTGGTTGATGCGGGTGCACGGATCAGCCAGGTATTGGGCCGGGAGAATGGGTCGAGGGTAGCGCGGGCGCGGTTGGCGGCTCGGTAGGGTCTGGTTGGTTCGGGCTCTGCTATCGCGGCGAGGCCGCCGCTCCCACCGATCTGAAGAAGCTCCTGTCCTATGGGGAGCAACTGTCTGAGGAAATCCTACCCAGTAGCAGCAACTCCTTGAGGGAGCCCTGCCCAGTGGGAGCAAATGCCTGAACGGCTCCTGTCCAGTAACAGCCTGAGGGATCTTGCTCAGTAAGAGCAACTGTCTGAGTAGATCCTGCCCAGTGGGAGCAGAGGCCTGAGCAGTTCTTGCTCAGGACAGTAGAAGCGACCGCTTGAGGGGGTTCCTGCCCGGTAAGAGTGACTACCTGGGGAGTCTTGCACGGTAGGCGCGATGGCCGGTGGGAGCGGCGGCCTCGCTGCGATGGATTTAGCTCACACAGAGCTCCAACCTCAGCCCCCAAAATACCTAAGCCACTTCCTCACCAACCTCCTCTACCTCCCTGTTTTTACTAAATAAACCTTTAGCCAAAACCCCCAGTGTCATCACCGCCCGCTCAGTCTCCTGATTCCACAGCACCCCACAATTCAGCCGGAAACAGTGGTTAAACTGATCCGAATTACTGAACACTGCCCCCGGGGCAATACTGATACCATGCTCCAACGCCTGGGTAAAAAGCAGCTGCGCATCCACATTTCCGGGCAAACTGACCCACAAAATAAAGCCACCTTTAGGCCGGGTAATCTGTGTGCCCTCGGGAAAATACTGCTGTATTGCCAGCTGGAAATGGCTCAAATTGCGCCGGTATTCCTGCCGAATATAACGCAAATGCCGATCATACCCGCCGTTCTCCAGATAGGCCGCTACTGCCATCTGACTGACGCTGCAGGCCGATAATGTGGTGAACGTCTGCAGCTTCTCGATGGTATCCTGATGCTTGCCAGCAATGACCCAGCCAGTGCGCAAGCCCGGCGAAATGGTTTTCGAGAAGCTCGAGCAATACAGCACAGTATCTGAGCAATCGAACGCCTTGAGCGCCTTGGACCTGCCCGGCTCAAACATCAGCTCACCATAGATGTCGTCCTCTACAATCGGAATGCCCCGCTGCGCCATCATGCCGACCAGCTTACGCTGACGGTTTTCGGCCATGGTTGCACCCATCGGATTGCCCGCGCGAGCGGTTACCACCAGCGCTTTGATTGGCCACTTATCCGCAGCTTTTTCCAATGACTCCAGACTCAGACCGGTCTCCGGGTCAGTGGGTATTTCAATTACTTTCAAGCCGAGCAACTGGCACAACTGCACCAAGCCGTAATAACTGGGTGATTCGCTCGCAATCAAATCGCCAGGGCTAGTGAGTGCCCTGAGACACAATTGCAGCGCCTCCACACACCCGTTGGTAATGACGATCTGTGACGGGTCGACAACCGCACCGGCATCGCGCATACGAATAGCCACCTGACGCCGCAAGGGTTCGTAACCAGGGCTGAATATATAGCTGTAGGCTTTTTTGCCATGAAAGCGCGTGACCTTGCTCATCTGCTGATGCAATGCCCGCAGTGGCAGAAACTCGCTGGACGGCACCGCTGCTCCGAGCGGCATCACATCGCTGCGCCGGGACAAGTTGAGAATCTCGCTGATAATGCCGCTCCGCGTGACCGCGTAAGGCGGCTCCACTCGGGAAATCGGTGGGGTGGGTGCGGTCAAAGCCGGTGTCTGGTGTACATAATAACCGGATTGGGGGCGCGCCCTAATCAAGCCCTGATCTTCCAGGGTAGCGTAGGCATGCAATACCGTGGCGTGGCTTACGCCCTTTTGGGTGCTGAGTTTGCGCACCGAAGGTACACGCTCACCCGGTTGATAAAATCCCTTGCGGATATCATCAGCCAGTTGGCGGGCAATCTGCTGGTATAAAAGGCTGGTCATCGAAGCTCTCCTGCGTCATAGGGTACCCTAACGCAGGGTTATCCAGTGATCGCCGTACAGTTGTCCGAGAATGGACCTGTACAGAATAGCAAAGCCTACAACTGTGCAGGTTCAAAACAGCCTAGAACAAACTGTTCTGCTTAGCAGCCTATTCGATCAAGCCTGTGCGGCCGGACCTATGCGGCCCAACCTATTCAGCTAACGGCTGCTCGATTAACTGCGGGTCTTCCGGGGCGAACCGGTCCGCCCACACCTGGCGGTACTTCTCCAGCAACCGCCGCGGTTCGCCTTTGCTGGCCAGATCCTGCATGTTCTGCGCAAGTATGGCGCGCAGCTGTGGCGAGTTGCAGGCCGAATTGTGCGACAGCGTGTAATACAACTGCTCGTTAATCAGCGATCCCTCGATAATCTCCAACTGGTCTTCAATACCCAGTTGCTGAGCTACTGCCATCCCCTGATAGCGCTCATAGATCACATAATCGACGCGCCCGCGCACCAAGGTCTGGAACGACTGCTCAATCGATGACACCTGCTCTACACGCAAATGATCACGCGAGAACCTATCAAAAGCCATTCCATAACTGTTATTTAGCAGTGTGCTCCCGGTCTTGTCGCGCAGGTCGTCCCAACCACTGTAGGGAAACACTTCCCCACGTTTGACAAACAGCACACTCGGCACTTCAACATAGGGCGGGTAAATATAGTCCATATAGCCCAGACGCTCACGGGTCAGGAAGGCACCCGCGAGCATGTCCACTCGACCACTACGCACTTCTTCCTGTGCCCGCGACCAGGGGCCGACATTCAGTACCTCGGCCTTCACGCCAGTACCTTCCAGGGCCATTTCCAGCAGCTCAACCCCCGCACCAACCAGGTGTTTATCATCATCCGGATTGACCCAAAGGATCGGCGGATACTGGGGATTGCCCGTCACCACAATACGCTCACACACCCCACCGGCCGCCTGCGCCGAGCCTACACCAAGCAGCCCAAGCAATGCCGCCGGTATCAGCAGCACGCGATAAATAGTAGCTCTGGCAGGTTGTTTGATCGCCATTAGTGCTCCTCGAATTAGGTTCTGGCAGCTCTGTGCAACTCTCAGTATAGACGCTTACTGACTGATTTATGGCGAGTTTATCTGACAGCGCGCAGCGCTCCCTGGCGGTCCCCTTCGGCGGCTCCGCTGTGAAAGCGAAAGTCGCTGTCATTTTCGTGGATGGCTTGACCTTCCACCTGTGCAAACAAGGCAATGCGATCCTCAATCGGCTGCTCAGCAAACTGCTTGGCCAGGCCGAGATAATCTTGATAATGCCGTGCCTCGGATTTAAGCAGCGAGCGATAGAAATCGCCGAGTTCAAGGTCCAGATGAGGCGCTAGACAAGCAAAACGCTCACACGACCGCGCCTCGATAAAAGCACCAACGATCAGTGTGTCCACCAGCCTGCCTGGCTCGCTCGTGCGTATATGCTGACGCAGGCGCTGCGCATAGTGGCTGGCCGACAAGCCTCGGTATACGATGCCGCGCTGCTGCATCAATGCCGTCACTTGCTCAAAGTGGCGCAACTCCTCCCGGGCCAGGCGCGACATTTTCTGCAGTAAAACCGGCTTGTCGATATACCGGAACATCAGATTCAACGCAGTAGAGGCCGCTTTTTTCTCGCAATTGGCATGATCGATCAACAGCTCTTCCGGATGCCTTAGCGCCTGATCTACCCAGGCCTGGGGTGTGCGACAGGGTAGAAAATCAATCAATTCTTGCGGCAAGCTCATGGGCGGGCTGGGTCCGGGGCAGTTGGATTATCGGGCTAAAGGGTTGATTATCCATGACTAGCGTAGTGAGCGCACCCACTGCTCTTGATCCATATCAACGGCGAGTATATGAAAACCGGCTACATTTAACAGAGAAACCAAATAAGCGCCAAAGCGCAACAAGGGAGAAAGCCATGCAATCGATAAAACGAATTCTCGTCGTCATTGATCCTACCCAGACGGATCAATTGGCACTGAACCGAGCCAAGCTCATCGCTGGCGTTATTGAGTCGGATCTGCACCTGCTAGTGTGCGAAGACCGCCAAGATCACCTACCGATGCTGGATAAATACTGTTCCGAACTCAAGGCCAGCGGCATTGAGGCCACGAGCAGTCAAGCTTGGCACGGCAGCATGACCGATACCGTGATTCACGTACTGGGCAGCCAGGGCTGCGAACTGGTGGTAAAACAACACCTGCCAGACAGCCCGCTGAAAAAAGCACTGCTGACGCCAGACGACTGGAAGCTGCTGCGTTACTGCCCTGTCCCTGTGCTTCTGGTTAAAACCACTGCCTCCTGGATGAAAGGCAGCGTGCTGGCTGCGGTCGACGTGGGTAATCATGATGATCAGCACCACGTACTGCATGACACCATCGTCAGTCACGCGGCGGATATCGTCGAGATGATCAATGGCGATCTGCACCTGGTCAGCGCACACCCCGCACCCATGCTCTCGGCGGCTGATCCGATCTACCAGGTGCGCGAAAATATTGCCAACCGCTACCGCGACGAGGCACAGCGTTATGCCACCGCCAACGGATTGGATCTGGAGCATATGCACATCGATGAAGGCCCGGCTGACACCTTGATACCCAAGGTCGCGCGACACATCGGCGCGAGCGTAACTGTTATCGGCACAGTCGCCCGCAAGGGGATCGCTGGAGCATTGATAGGCAATACTGCAGAAGTGATACTCGACCAGTTGGACTCGGATATTCTGGTGCTCAAGCCTGAAGACACCATGGCCCACCTGGAAAGCATATTACAAAGATAAAGTCGTCGATTTAAGGCCATGCACCGCCAGTCGAGCAGCAGTATCGTAACTACTTGCCCGGCTGTGCGGAGGCATGACGCTGATAATAAGCTTCAGACAGGCCAAAGAAGGTTTGATCAATGTCGTCGCGCAACTGCTTTATGCTCAACTGCGCATAAGCGGGACGCACCCGCACCCCCGCGCCCTGCAGCGCGCCCTCTCCGCCCCGGACCAGTAATCTGTGTACGTGACAGGCCAGGGGCTGCTCATCCAGATAGATGATTTTGCGCTGGTCCAACGCCTGGCGCAGCATCAGCCCGGATACGATTTCAATACGCGCGCTGACCACCTGCGCCAGCAATTGCTCCAGGCGCAGCCAGACCGCAGCCTTTTCTCCCGAGGCATAGCTGTTCCACTGAATAATCTCATGACTGAAGCGTTTACAACCGCGGCAGACCTGATCGCCGTATACGGTGGAACAGAGGCCGACGCAGGGGGTTTTATCGGTATAGGCAAGTTCAGACACGTATTTTTCTCCACTGAGCAGGCGGCCAAGGGTAAACCAACGGTCGCTCTGCTTGAACTGTCTCAGACCAAGGTCATAGTGTCTGGCTGCTTAACTTTACCTCATGCTTGCTGTAGAATCAGCCCGCCGTTAGGGCTGTGTGTCAGGCGTCAACCGCAACCCCCTCCGTATCTGCCGCGCCAGCATCAGGTCAGTTACCGGGTTGCCCGCCACCCGTACCAGGCGCATGCCTGCACTCAGCCGTATCCGGCACGTAAGGGGAAGCACTGAATAACTCCCTTCATCAAGATGCTTATTCAGTGCTTCTCTGGGTCCGTGAGGATGACCGTTCCGCCACAAGCAGAACAGACTGATG